>ENA-OOXC01000022-OOXC01000022.1-human-gut-metagenome-genome-assembly--contig:-NODE-22-length-147016-cov-12.384020_pt1 | contig 147016 bp, 156 predicted proteins | sample MGYA00241578_ERZ501325 | MGnify/ENA primary metagenome ERZ501325 (study PRJEB25962, sample SAMEA2042737) | human gut metagenome | biome: human gut; feature: human-associated habitat; material...
TTCAATTTTTCAAACTCTTGTGACATCAATCTCTTTTTCATAAAAATTCCTCTCTTTTTTTATTATTAACATATCTATTTTAACAAATTTTTTGATGTTTTTCAACATTAATAGCAAAAAATATTTTTACGGACCTTAATATGTCAACAAATTAAATTTATGAGGCAAAAACATGACAGAAATTAATTCTAATATGGCATATTATCCAACATCCCCTTCAGCATCAAAGAAAAAGAAAATTGGTGCAACTATCGCAGGTAGTTTAATCGGCATGAACGCATATTATCTTCCAATTAAAAAAGATGTTTTTGTCCAAAGAGCTTTTGATATTACAAAAGATGAAGCAAATGCCAAAATCGCAACTCTAGCTAACATTGCCAAAGAAGTTGAACAAGACAAAGTTTCAACCGAAAGCAAAATGATTTTGCAAGAAATGGGATTAAATGAAGACCTTAAAGAGATTACTAGAAAATGTATTGAATTAGATAAAGAGGTTTCAGATCCTGCAAAAGTAAAATCTTTAAAAGATAACTTTAGCAAAAATTTCAAAAACTACAAAAAAGATGTTTCTTTAATGGATAACACTTGTGCTTCTGCATTTAAAGAAATAAAAAGAAGTAAATTCTGGTGGGGAGCCGGTATTGGGGCTGCAGTAGGACTTGCATTGAGCCTAATCGGCAGCAGAGATTAAAATCATATTTTATTCAGCATTTGGTAAAGAAATAAAGTCTTTTTATCACTTTCAAGAGCTTTCATAATCTCTTGTCGCATTTGTTCATACGGTATTTTTTCTTTAAATACGAACAATTCATAAATATCTACATCCAGTGCTTTCGCTATAGCAGTAAGAGTTTCTGCTGATGGAAAATGGTTCCCATTCTCTATTTTGCTAACATTTTTAGGATCAATACCAATTTGTTCTGCCAAAACATCCTGAGTTATACGTTTTGATTTTCGTAATTCTTGTATTTTTTTGCCTAATTCTTTTTTTAATATCATGACTTCACCATAAAAAACATATATTTAATAAAAAGAAACTTTAACTATTTTTTAGATAGATTTATAACAAATATAAATGTATTACGTTGACATTATTCTATCCATAAGATATAATTATTTTAGTTTCCTATATAATATATGGAGTATTTATGTATAAAAAAATAAAAATGACAGATAAATATCACTCAGAATTTGATGCTACGCACGTAACTACCTGTGACAATGTTGAGAAAAGATTGCGCAACAAGTGCGCAATTGTCTGTAATTTGTCCCCTCGCCCATTTGGGGAGAGGGTTAGGGAGAGGGGCTACTTAGCTGCTTCGCTTCTTAGCCGCCTAGCCGCTTTCACTCTCGCAGAAGTTCTCATCACTCTTGGCATTATAGGTGTTGTTGCGGCAATGACTATGCCAACATTGATTAATAACATTAATAAAAAACATTGGATTACTGGGTATAAAAAGGCTTTTAGCGAATTATCACAAATACACCAACTTCTTAATTCTGAGACAGGCGGTTCTTATATGGCGGAATGTAATGATTTTGATGATGTTTGCTTAAAAAATTTATTTGCTGAAAAAATGAAAGTTGTAGAATATTGTAAAGAAACCGTTCCTAACAAATGTCAAGAAAGTTCTACATATCTAAATGGCAAGACAAGAGGAATAAATCAATCAACAGATGTTAATGACACCTGGCCAACGATTGTTACTGCAAGTGGATATTCCGTAAAATTCAGATTTCATGGGAATGATTGCTCTGAATTTATAGAAGGTTATTCTCAAAAGCTACCAACTTGCGGTTGGATGCAGATTGATGTAAACGGTCTAAAAAGACCAAATGTTGTAGGAAAAGATATTTATTTTTTAAACATTTTTAAAAACAAATTATTTCCTAGATATAGTAATGAATTAAACGGTCAATTCGTTTCAGAATTATACGAAACACTAAAAGAAGATTGCGAGAACGGTGAAGGCGTAGGCTGCTCAACTATTTATCTCTATAAATAAACAAGCACACACCTACACCTTCCTCAAAAAGAAGGCATATATTACGCTAATTTCCTATAATTTTACACCGCTAATCTATCCAATGTTTTCGGATTTTTGACAACATCAATTACATTCATGTCCTTGAAACTAGAAACAACTTTGATGTTTTCAGGGTGTTTTGCATTTTCTTTCGCCAAAATTGCACCAATAATCGCCTCTAACTGCGCCATCGGCATCATATTTGTTGGCAAATCCAAATCCCATTCTAAACGCAAAGTCTGTTGCAAAAATTTGCAGTCCGCAGGTGAACGTTCCTTGTAACAAGAATCCAAATGCAAACTTTGACGTGTCAAATAGAGTTCAAAACGATTGACTTCAATACCTTTTTCTGTCAACGATTTAAAATAGTCACAACCTCTAGTTGAATATCGATGTGTCCACCCATCACGATTTGGAATTAATTTGTTTGTAGCAACTTGTTGATAAGGTTTTCCAAGTATTCGCCATTTACCGTTAAGCATAGTTCTATCCCAAACCAACGATGTACAAATTTTTGAATACTTCAACGATGGGTAATTATCAAAAAAGAACATTACGTCGTTCATCGTATAAAGTTTATCAACCAGTATAAGGTTGTTGTCCTCATCAAGAACAGCAACCCCACTATCCATACCTGACGAAGCAGCCATAGACAAACCTATGTAGTAATTCATGTAATTTTACTCCATCAATTGTGTAATAATTATCGGTTCATCGTCTGTAACAAGAACAGAATGTTCAAAGTGCGCAGAAGGCTTTTTGTCAACCGTACTTACTGTCCATTCATCATCCGCAACTTCAACTTCATCACAACCCAAATTTAGCATTGGCTCAATTGCAATTGCATAACCAGGTTTTAATAAAGTTCTGTCACCAACTTTATAGTTAAACAAGAACGGTTCCTCGTGCATTTCATGACCAACTCCATGTCCGCCATATTGACGAACAATACCAAGTTTTTCCCTAACTGCAACCGCTTCAACCGCACCAGAAACATCATCCAAAACATTACCGGCTTTCATTTGTGCAATACCTGCAAATAGAGCTTCTTCTGTCGCTTTTAGCAATCTTTGGCATTCGTCGCTAACTTTCCCAACAGGATAAGTCCAAGCACCGTCACCGACCATACCTGCATAAGTTGCACCAACATCAATACTGATTATATCACCTTCTTTAACGATTTCGTCTTCGTGTGGAATACCATGAACAACTTTTTCGTTAATAGATGCACAAATTGATGCCGGAAAACCTTGATACCCCAAAAAAGTCGGAATAGCACGTTCTTTTCTGATAATATCGTGTGCGATACTATCCAATTCTTTTGTACTAATTCCTGGTTCAATAACCTCTTTCATTTTTTTGTGAACAAGAGCAACAATATGCCCAGCATGTCTAATTCTTTTAATCTCATCACGTGATTTTTTATGTATCATAATAAGCCTCTTTATTTAGTGAATGGTCAATAGTGAATAGCCCATTTCATTCGCTTCGCTCATAAGATTTTGCGAACAATAAAGAGCTATTCACCTCTCACTATTCACTTATTTAATCACTTCTAACAATCTTTCCCAAACTTCATCAATTGTTCCGTTTGCATCGATTGATTTCAAAACACCTTTCTTAGTATAGTAATCAACTAATGGAGCTGTTTCTTTGTTATAAGTATCAAATCTTGATTGAGCAACTTCTCTTGTATCATCTTTACGTTGAGTAAGTTCTGCACCGTCTTTATCGCAATGTCCTGCAGTTTTTGGTGGTTTAAATTCAAGATTATAAATTTCACCACAAACAGGGCAAGAACGACGATTGACAATTCTTTCAACCAAAATACTTGTATCAATATCAAAGTAAACTGCAATAAATTTTGTATCTTCGCCGTTATCAATTTCAGCGTTCATTTTTTCTAATTCGCCAGCTTGTTCAACACTTCTAGGGAAACCGTCTAAAATATAGCCGTTTTTGCAATCATCTTTTGACAATCTGTTTTTGATAATTCTTGTAACTAATTCAACAGGGACTAATTGTCCTTTGTCAATATAAGATTTTGCTTCTTTACCTGCTTCGGTTTCACCTTTGATTTCAGCTCTTAACAAAGAACCAGTATCAACATGCGGAAAGTTCAAATATTCTGCTAATCTATTAGTTTGTGTGCCTTTACCACAAGCCGGTGGTCCTAAAAAAATCAATTCTTTTTTTGTCATCTTAAAATCTCTCTTTCATTTTTCTCTACTTATGAGTTAATCATACATCAAGCAAAAAAAGAGTTCAAGAAAGGTTTTATTCATACAAATAAATTGTCGAACATCCGACACCAATTCCGTGAAGGCAATCTTCTTTCAGCATGCAAAAAAAATTCAGTATGCCAAATTAATAAATTTAACATACTGAATTAACAAATTTGCAAAAACTTTGCCTGCAGTTGCTTCCTATGTATCAATATTTGTAGCGTAAACCGCATGGGTTTCAATAAAGTTTCTACGTGGATCAACCTTATCACCCATCAAAATATCAAACAATTGGTCACATAACATTGCATCTTCTAAGTTTACTTTCAACAATGTTCTTGTTGCTGGATCCATTGTTGTTTCCCAAAGTTGTTGAGGCATCATTTCACCCAAACCTTTGAAACGTTGTATTTGCAAACCTTTAGAACCTCTGTCATCAATCAATTTTTGGAGTTTATCAAAAGAATTAATTTCATACTGTTCTGTATCTGTTTCCAATATCAAACTATCTTCTTCTTCTATCAAATAATCTCTGATAACAGGATATGCTGCTTTCAATCTCTTATACTCAGAACTTTTTACAATATTTTGGTTAATGATAACGTGTTCTTCTTCATTGAAATTCAATTGAATTGCATATTTTGAATTTTCCGGATTATATTTCAATGAACAAGTATAATTTGCAGCTTCAGAAATATTGTAATTCTTAGCGTGATCTTGTAAGTAATGGTTCAAGTAATCAATAATTTCATTCATTCTGTTTTGATCTTCAAAACATTCTGGAGTGATTTCAGAACGAACCAAACCTCTCAAAACAACTGCCGGATACAAATTCAAAATCGGGTTGTTATAAGAATTGTAGAATGCTGACATATTTTTAACCAATTCCAACAATTCATCACCTGATTTTGTTCTTGATTTCGTTTTGTCAGACAAGCTCAAATTCTTGATACCACGTTCTTTCAACATCTTGTCAAGTGCATGTTCATCATACATATATTCAGATGTCTTACCTTGAGTAACCTTAAATAGAGGAGGTTGAGCAATATACACATAACCGTTTTCAATTAATGGTCTTGCATATCTAAAGAAGAATGTTAATAACAATGTTCTAATATGCGCACCATCAACATCGGCATCAGTCATGATAATGATTTTGTGGTAACGAAGCTTTTCGATATCAACTTCATCTGGGTTTCTACTAATGTTAATACCAAAAGCCTGAACCATAGATTGAATTTCGTTATTACCATAAATCTTGTCTAATCTTGCTTTTTCAACATTCAAGATTTTACCTCTTAACGGCAAAATAGCTTGGAACATCCTATTTCTGCCTTGCTTAGCAGAACCGCCCGCAGAATCACCCTCAACGATATAGATTTCACACTTTTCAGGTTCTCTGTTTGAACAATCAGCCAATTTACCAGGTAGAGTAGAATTTTCAAGAACAGATTTTCTTCTTGTTAATTCTCTAGCTTTTCTTGCAGCCTCTCTTGCTCTTTGAGCTTGCAATGTTTTTTCAATAATAATTTTTGCGATTTTAGGGTTAAATTCCAACCATTCTTGTAACTTATCACGAACTGCATCTTGAGTTGCGCCCATTGCTTCTGCGTTACCCAATTTTTCTTTTGTCTGTCCTTCAAATTCCGGATTAGGAATTTTAACACTTACAATCGCTGTTAAGCCTTCTCTTACATCTTCACCGGATAGGTTCTGATCAGAATCCTTCAAGATATTATTTTTTCTTGCGTAATCATTAAATACACGAGTTAGAGAGTTCCTAAACCCTGTCAAATGAGTTCCGCCTGAATGCGTGTTGATATTGTTAGCAAATGATAAAACGCTTTCGCTATAAGCATCTGTGTATTGCATAGCAACTTCAATTTGCATGCCATCTACAACTTTATCAATATAAATCGGTTTTTCATGCAAAACATTTCTGTTTTGGTTCAAAAACTCAACATAACTTCCGATACCACCAACATAGTGGTAAATTTCGTTAGAATCAGTTCTCAAATCTGCAAAAATAATTTTCAAACCTTTGTTCAAAAAGGCCATTTCTCGTAATCTGTTAGAAACAACATCAGCATCTATTTCAGTAGTTTCTGTAAAGATTTCTGGATCAGGCCAAAAAGTTGTTTTTGTACCTGTTTTATCTGTTTCTTTAATTTTTTCAACAGGAGCAACCGGTTCGCCTCTCATATATTCTTGTCGCCATACAAAACCTTGACGAGAAACTTCTACAATATATTTTTCAGAAAGAGCGTTTACAACAGATGCACCTACACCGTGCAATCCACCTGAAACTTTATAACCGCCATCTCCAAACTTTCCACCTGCGTGAAGAACCGTATGAACGATTTCCAAAGCAGATTTATTAGTTCCTGGTTTTATATCAACCGGAATACCTCGTCCATTATCCTCTACAGTAACACTGTTATCTTTATTAATAGTTACGTAAATATCTGTACAAAAACCAGCTAAAGATTCATCAATAGAGTTATCAACAATTTCATAAATACAGTGGTGCAAACCTCTTTGAGATGTAGAACCAATGTACATGCCAGGCCTCATACGAACAGCTTCAAGTCCTTCTAACACCCTAATATTGCTTGCATCGTATTCTTGGGAAGTTTTAGTTTCAATGGCTTCGTCATTATCAGGAAGCTCATTAACTTCAATTTTTTCTTCCGGCGCAGCCTGTTGTTGCGCTTTTTCTGCATTTGTAACTTCTGTTTCAGCCATTTATTTCTCCCCTTAATTTACTCTTATCCCTTGTATATATTGTAACACAAACATATTTTTTTGCCCAATTTATGAAAAAAAGTAAACATTACCAAATCGGGGAATAAAATTTTAATCCATATAAATTAAACTATTTTCCTAAAGGAGATATTTTTATGTCAAAAAATTTAATCAAATCAATCAGCAAAATTGTGGAAGAAAGCGGAACTCATAAAATCACTATTTTTACAAATCATCTAAAAATCGACGGACAAATTTTCATTCCAGAAGGAAAATGCGAAGAATGCCATGATGATTTTATAACTATAGAAAACGCTCTTGTTTGCAGACTTAATGATTATTGCACCTGTGAAGAAGATGATTGTAAATGCAATGATTATATGTGTTTCAAATATGATTGGTTAAATATTTCAATCGAAAAAATTACGGCGTTTAGTATAGTGCAATAAAGATATTGCAAATATCTGTCATCGCACACTTGTTGCGCGATCTTGCGATACTCCACCTCTCTCTTGAATTTATAAGTTCGCTATAGCTCACTAACAAATTCTAATCTCTCCCCAAAGGGCGAGAAAGAACTATATAGCAGCACAGCTACTTTATTCAGACTTTGCATCTATGCCTCAAAACATCTTAGCATCTATTTTACGCATTCAACCAAAGCTTGAACAACAACAGGGTCCCATTTTTTGCCACTTTCTGCTTGCATAATCTCTAGTGCTTTTTCTACCGGCATAGCCTTTCTATAAGGTCTGTCTGATGTCATGGCACAGTAAGCATCCGCAGCAGCAATAATTCTTGAACCGAACGGAATTGATTGACCTTTCAAACCTTCCGGCTCACCAGAACCGTCATATCTTTCTTTTTGATAAGTGATATATGGAACAACTTCTGATAAGAAATTAATATTCATCAACAAATGAACACCAAAATCTGCATGCTCTTGAATTGATTTCAATTCTTCAGGAGAAAGTTTTCCATTTGACGCAAACAATTTTTCAGGAACTGCAATTTTACCGATATTCTGCAACAAACCTGCATAATATATCAAATCAGTAGTTTTTTCATTCAAACCTAACTGTTTACAAATCTTACGAGCCAATTTGGCAGTATTTTTTGAATGCGAAACTTTATATTGCCCCTTTGTATCAACTGCATAAGCCAAATGTTCAACAAAACTTTGTTGATAATCGCACAAATCACCAATTAATGCGGTCAATTCAGCTCTAATATGTTGTAAATCTGATACCATAGAATGTTCATCATCAATAATCCTGTTTGCATCATCAATTTGAGATTGCAAAGTCATTGATGTTGCGAAAAGCACCGCAATACTTTCAACCAACTCAACATATTCTTTATTAATAAGAGTATCGTTTTCCAATACAATAACACCTGTAGATTTAATATTACAGTGCATAGGAACAACTGTAACATCGTCCTCTACAGTTTCGCCTGAAACAAAAGATTTTCCAATCGGTGTTGTTTCATCTTCTGCATATTTTTTAGTAACTTTAGAAGTCGTTCCAACAAGTTCTAATTCATTATTTTTATCAAGATAAATATGGCATGCCTTAAGCTCCAACATCTGTCTTATAGATTGTGCAATTGATGTATAAATAGCGTGTTCTTCGGATTTGTCAAAACTCAACACACAAAGAGTATTTTGCAAAGAATAAATAGAAATCAATTCTTTCAATTGGTTAATCAAACCCGCTTTTTTATCTTTTACGTTATTACCGATTTTTCTAGCCAAATCCTCAGAAATAAGATTTTCAGCTATAAAATCACCTAAATTAAGTGCAAAAATTTCTTCAATGGGGTCTTGACCTACCAAATAATCAGACTGTGAAAACAGTGAAACACCATTATTATTTTCTTCTCTTTTCATGAAATTTTCCTTACATACATGCCTTCATTTATACTTACGGCACACTATGGAAAAAACTTTAATAAATTTTACAAAAGTTCATACTTTAGTATGGGGAAGTTCATACTTTAGTTAAAAATTTTAATCATCAACTCCGAAAAACTCTCTCAACATTTTATCTTGTTTCCAAGTTACATTGATTTGGATTGTCTTTATTTTACTGACTTTTACTTCAAATATTTTTATTAGAATACTTCCATACAACTTAAAATCTTTAAATGATTTATCCAAAAAATAATCTTTTCCATTGTCAGAAACAATTATAAAATCAGGATAAATATACATCCTGACAGAAGTTCCACGAATTGGAACTGTATTCCAACACTTTTGAGTTGCAAAATAAGCTATAGGCTTTCCATACTGTTTTATTATCTTAGCACTAGCTTTCGTTGAAACAAAAAAAATAGTTGCAACAAACACAAAGCCAATAAAAAAGGCACCATACAAAACTATATCAATCATATATTAATAACCAACAGCCCAATTAAAAGATGCTGTTTTTTCTGGTTTTGCAACAACAGGAGTTGCAGAATGAACTGCTTGAACTTCAATAACTTTAGCAGCTTTTTGCAACATATTGTACTGCATCATTTTGCTATCAACATTGTTAAAAGATTTCAATCTATCCAAATGATTTTGCAATTCTGCGTTTTCATCATTAAGAGTAGTAATTTGGCGGCTCAATTTGTTCAATGCCAATTCATTTGACATTGCAAAGTAATAACTAACAAATGCAACAAGCACTGCTATTCCTAATAATCCACATAATGTTTTATTTACTTTTCTTATCGCCATAGCCTTCTGTGATATCTCCTTTTGAAAATACCCTTCGATAACTTGATTTTCTTCTCTTACCGGATTACTTACATAACCTCTTTGTGAATAACTAACTTGTTCAAATTCTTCTGTTCTTACTCTAGCTGTATTCAACTTGCATACCCCAATACTATCTTCTCTAACCTTTTGTCGCTCTAGTGCCTTATACATCTAGCTATTCTGAGTTTGGCACTTCTCGATGGTGGATTTTCCCGTATCTCCTGTTCACTCGCTACTATCGGTTTTTTGTTTACCAACTCCAATATCGGAGGTGGGCAATGACAAATCATTTGCGACTTATCACAGTGACATTTCTGCGAGTGATATTTGAATAAGTGTTTCACCAATCTATCCTCCAGAGAGTGAAAACTTATTACACTTATTATAGCACCAAAATCTAATAAATCCAACACATCATTCAGAGTATTTTTTACATTTGTTAACTCTTGATTAACTTCTATTCTAATAGCCTGAAAAACTCGAGTAGCCGGGTGTATTGACGATTTTACATGCGGAGTACAATTTACTATCAAATCGGCTAATTCTATTGTCGTTTCAAGCTTTTTAAGCTTTCTTTGTTCAACTATTTTTTTTGCAATTCTTTTTGAAAATCTTTCTTCTCCATATTCAGAAAAAATTCGAACCAAATCATTCTCTGAATATGTATTTACAACATCATACGCCGAAAAATCAGCATCCTGATTAAACCTCATATCAAGAGGAGCTTCTTTTGAAAAAGAAAAACCTCTTTCTCCTTTATGAAATTGATGATAAGATGCGCCAAGATCGAAAAGTACCCCACCGGTAATTTTTTCGATACCCAAAGAATGTAAAACTTCCTTAATATTTGTGTAGGAATTTTTTACAATTGTTAAATTTTTGTAATCTTTCAATCTTTCAGACGAAGCCTTAATAGCATCTTCATCCACATCAAACGCAATCAATCTTCCGCTTGGCTGAATACGACTTAAAATCAATCCGCTATGACCACCTCCGCCAAGTGTGCAATCAACATAAATCTTGCCGTCTTGACATTCCAACGCATCAACGGCCTCATTTTTCATAACTGTATAATGTGTAAATTCTTCCATAGAAGAATTGTAACACGAAAAATTTCAACCCACTTGAAAATTATGAAAAACTATTTCCTTTTAGTTTCTTCTAAACTACTACAAATTGCATTAAACACATTATTATAAAATATCAATTCTAAATCTGTCGCAGAAGATATTTTATTCAAAAGTTCATTTTTTATAGGATTTGTAGTTTCATTAACACCAAAACCAAATTCTTGCAAATCTATTTTAAGCACATTTACCAAATCAAAAAAAGTCGTTAAAGATGGAACATAACAACCACTTTCAATTCTTGAAATATGTTGATCACTTAAATCAACCATCTCAGCAAGTTCAGATTGCGTAATACCCAACTTTTTTCTATAAGATTTTATCTTATTACCTATAAATTTTTTATCGTCAAATTTCATCATAACAGTATTTCTTTTAATAAAATATGACATATACGAACAATTTTTAATAATGCAAGTGTATATTTTTATTTTATTTTAAATGTTTACATACATAAAAATTAACATTTAAGCTTTCATTAACATATTTATGATTAAATATATGCAGACATCAAGTTTTATAAGCAACTATACATATACAACTAAAGCAAACACGTTAAACTTGAATTACATAAAAATGAGGAGAATTATTATGGAAAAGATTAAAATATCAGTTATCGTTCCTGTTTTTAATGCAGAAAAATATCTAAAAATGTGCCTAAATTCGTTAGTAAGTCAAACTCTAAAAAATATTGAAATTATCTGTATCGACGATGGTTCTACGGATAACTCACTTGCTATATTAGATAAATTCAAATCCAAAGATAATCGTATAAAAATCATCAAACAAAAAAATTATGGAGTTTCAATGGCTCGAAACAACGGAATTTCTGAAGCACAAGGTGAATATATTGGTTTTGTTGATGCTGACGATTGGGTTGATAAAGATTTTTTTGAAAAACTATATAATGCCGCTCAAAAATATAATGCTGATATTGCAACAGCCGGTTATTATAGGAGAGGAAAGATTTTAAGAAGCAAAAAACTTAACTACAAAAAAGAAGAAAAAATTACAAATCCAACAGAAAAAATAAAAGCAGTATATATACCAAAATGGAATTACATCTGGAATAAAATCTACAAAAGAGAAAGCTTATTAAAAATAGACATTCCCTTTGAAAATGGAAGATATTATGAAGATATGATATGGCTTGTAAAAGTAATCTATTCATTGAATAGCTTAGTAACAGTTCCAAACATTTTCTACCATTATCGAAAAAATGAAGGTTCAATAGTTACTCAAAAAAGCAAAAAGCACTCAGATGATAGAAATTATGCCGAAAAAGAAATGTTAAAATTCATGAAAGAACACGACATTCCAATGTTGTTGCCTTGCAAAAATGCTGAAAAATTAAAAATCTCTTGTTTTGGAATAAATCTTTTAAAAGTAGAATATTATACCCCCTACACTGCGAAGTATAAATTATTCGGATTTTTGACAGTACTAACTGTAAGAAAAGTTTTTTGATTGTAAAATTATTTCCAACCCACTTGAAAAACACAAAAAATATGTTATAATATAAATATAGGGAAAAGACCTTGAGAGGTCTGAGTTCTCAAAGTCTTTCTTAACTTCCCTAAATTAATACAATGATTAATTTGATCAAAAGCTCTATTACCAGTAGAGCTTTTTTGATAATCACTCTATCAATCATTTTGACCTCCTTTCTTGACCGCATTCTTAACTATACTGTTGTGTCAATGGAGGCTCTATAAGGGAAGATTACCCAAGAAAATTATATTACGTATATTTACAATTGCAAATATCATTAAAAAAGAGTAGATTAAAAAAATCTACTCTTTTTGCAATTTATTTTTATTTTTACTAAACAGTTTGTTTCATTGCTACTTTTACTCTGTGGAATGTTTTTTCCTTACCAATAATTGCAAGGATTGCAGTCATATCTGCTCCACAGGTTCTACCTGTAACTGCAGCTCTGATTGCCCACATTGTAACTTTTGGTTTAACACCTTTTTCTTTGTAATAAGCTCTGAAAGCTTCCAACTTTTCGTGCAAGTTTTCTTCTGTCCATTCCCAATCTTTTGCTTGTTCCATAAATGTTTTCAAGACATCTTGCGAAACTTCTGTTTCAAGAGTTTCTTTAGCTTTGTCTTCCATAACAACATCTTCTCCAAAGAAATATGGAACAGCATCAGTAATATCTGACAACAATGTTAATGGTTCATAAGTAACTTCCACCATACGGGTATATTGAGCATCTGTTAATTCATTCAAATCATATTTTGTCAAGAATGGTTTCAATTTTTCCTTTAATTCAGGAATTGAAAGCATTTTAATATAATGACTGTTCATCCAGTTCAACTTATCATATTCAAAAATTGAGTTTGATGAGGAAATTTCGTGTATTCTAAAATCTTGAGCGATTTCATCAACAGTCTTAATTTCTTGACCGTCAGAAGGTGACCACCCCAATAGGGCAACAAAGTTAATCAAAGCATCAGTCAAATAACCTTTTTCAACAAATTCAGAAACGGCAGTTGCACCGTGACGTTTTGAAAGTTTACTTCTATCAGGAGCTAAAATCATTCCTAAATGACCGAATTTTGGAACTTCTGCGCCCAAAGCTTCAAAAATCAAAATTTGTTTGAAAGTATTTGAAATATGGTCTTCCCCTCTTATTACGTGAGAAATTTTCATCAACATATCATCAATTACAACGGCGAAGTTGTAAGTTGGAGTTCCGTTTGATTTCATAATAACGAAATCACCAAGCAAGTTTGTATCAACATGAAGTTCACCTTTAACCATATCATCAAAAGTCAACATAGAAGTATCATGAAAGGCTTTTTGAGCTTTTGCAATATTAAATCTGATTGCAGGTTTTCTACCTTCTGCTCTAAGTTTTTCTTTTTCTTCTTCAGTCAAATTCAAACATTTTTTTGTATAAACGTAAGGTTTTTTATTTTTAGAAGCTTCTTCTTTCTCTTGTTCAAGTTCTTCCGGTGTACAGAAACATTCGTAAGCAAAACCTTTATCTAACAATTCTTGAACATATTTTGGATAAATATCAAATCTTTGAGATTGAGTATAAGGGCCATAAGGACCGCCAACATCAGGACCTTCGTCCCAATTTAACCCCAAAGCTTTTAAGCTATCAAAAATATTATCAATGTATTCTTGTTTAGTACGCTCTGCATCAGTATCTTCAATTCTTAAAACAAATTTACCGTTATTTTTTTTAGCAAACAAGTAATTGAACAATGCAGTTCTTGCAGTACCAACATGTAAGTTTCCGCTTGGTGACGGAGCAATTCTTACTCTAACTTCTGTCATAAATTTTCCTCGATTCTATTTATAATTTCGTAATTATAAAAATACCACGCGCAAAATTTATTTTCAAGTTATACAAAAGATTTTAAAATTAATATTCCATTTGCCAATTTGCATTAAGAATTTTTCCAAAACAAGCATAGTCAGATGTTGTAGTAGAATTTTCACAAGCATTTCCTGACAATCTTGCATTTTCAATAGAGCCACCATTACAAACACCTTGCGTTCTGCAAATTGGAGTTACATTTCCGGTATCTAAAACGCCATCAGTGAATATTGCCATATAAAAAGCATCTCTACCAACAATATTCGGACCTTTTCGCCCATTTATATCAACAAACACATTTCCAGCAGTTTGAGCTACTCCATTATAGGTAATCGTAAACCAATTAGGTCTGTCCATACAAATAGAAGCTCCACTTGCTAAAGAAACACAAGCTCCGGCTGTCCATTTGTTCCCATTAATTGATGTAAAAGAACCACCATTCAAATTTTTATAATCACTTACAAAACAAGGTGCAGCAACACCGTTATCACAATCTTGAACCACTTTAAAATAATCATGTAAAAAAGTTTTCATACTATCAGTCGTTGTTAATCCTGCCTCGATCAAATTTATAGCATTTGTATCAGTCAACTTTCTCAATGTTGCTTGTTGTACTTCGTTATAAACCTTATGCAGTTGAGTTACATAGCTTTGTCGTTGATAATTCTGCATTAATGTCGGAACAGTCATCGCTGAAACAACTCCGATTATGCCGAGAGTTACCAAGACCTCTGCAAGAGTGAAAGCTATTCTTTTTTGTGAAAAGTGAGAAGTGAAACGTGAAAAGACCTTATCGGTATTAATAAGTGAATGATGAGTGATGAATAGTGAGTGGACCGTATTGGAAAAGGTGTTTGGGTTCATGTTTTCGGCACATGTCATTGCGCACTTGTTGCGCAATCTTTTATCAACATTGGTAAGACACTGATAAATTTCACCAACCATGCGATACTTCGGACTGTTGTCCTCAGTATGACAATAAACCCCTCTCTTAAATTTGTAAGTTCGCTCTTGCTCACTAACAAATTTATTCTCTCCCCAAGGGGCGAGATTATTAAACGCCCTAACCAGGCTAAATCCATTGATATGAGAGGCTAAGCGATTGCCCCCCCCCCGTTGCAACTTAAAAACTTCTTTTTCATAAAAATTACCTCTCAATTTATTATTTACATTATCATTTTAACAGATTTTTTATGATTTTTCAAGTAGTTACAATATTAGAAATCTATACAAATCTCTAAAAAGAAAAATAATTTGACTAATCTTTAATTACCCTTTAGAATATAACTTATGAAGAAGGCTTTGTTAATATTATTATTGCTAATGGTTTTTCAGTTACCCTCAAGTTGTGCAAACAAAAAGATGATACCAGCAACAGGGTCATCCAACACGCAAGAGGCATTGCCAAATATCTTCATTTATTCAATACCTGATGACAACACAACAACATCCTCAGAAGACACTGATGCAACAGAAGAAACTTATGTAAATGACACTCAAACATCTTCCAACGAAATCTCTGAAGATGAAGTTATCCTAAACATGAAACAAGAAACTGATGAAACTGAAACATCCGATAATTCAGATAATAATATAGCGCTCGGCGCAACTGTTTTGAAAGGTTATGCACAATATGTCGAGGATTCAAATTCAATATACCTAAAAGATGGTAACAACAATTTTGTTTTAAACTTAAAAAATCCACAAAAAATTTCCGCATCAAAAGGCTTAAATCTATCTGACAAAAACTCCTCAAAAGCACTCTTACGCTACGCAGATGACGAATATCATATTGCACCAAATTCAATCAAAGCGACAGACAAAATTGGAGATTTTACTCTTGGCGCAATTTATGGCAATGAAGTTGACAACATTGCAATGCTTGAAACAGAAACAGGTCTTTTTACAAAATATGAAAAAAGCAGATTTGCCATAAGTTCATCTGTAAAAAAATCGCTAAACACAACTTATGCACAAGATTACAACACAATATCAATTACACCTGAATTTAAATTAAACAACTATATTTCATTTAAAAACAACCTGAAAGCAGATGTAACAAGAAATCGCAGATCTTCAGAACTTATATTTTCATTTAATCCGTTCGGCAAAAAAGATACAGACAAACTTTTATTGGAAGCAGGAGCAAAGCAAACATATTACGTAGATAGTGGTGCAACTAAGACACAATTAAATTTTCAAGCAACTTTCAAATTGTAAATTTATACAAACATTATTGTTTTAATAGTTTATTTTGTTTATAATTTTGTTGTGAGGTTTTATGGCTGAGGATAATTCAAACAATACACAACAAGAAGAAGTTCAAACTCCTATTAAACAGAAGAACAAAACGGGTTTTTATTATTCGTTTTTAACACTTGTGCTGTTGTTTTGCCTTATCCAAATTGGGTTTGGAGCAATATTAAATATCTCTAAAACTATTTCTTATAGAGCTAAGATTTCAACTTTAACAAAAATCAGAGATAGTGCGGAGAACCAAAACCAAGAACTTAAACAGGATATCAAATTGTTTTCATCTACCCAAAGCCTTGAAGGTATTGCAAGAAACAACCTTAAAATGGCTGGAGAAGATGAAGTTTTGGTATTAATTAACAACAATCAACCTCAAACAACAAAACATAAAAAACACAAACACAAAAAGCATAATAACAATAAGAAGAAATAACGGAGCATAAATGCAAGAAACATTGGAATATATCAAGCAAGCATTCGATTTGAAATCTCAAAAGTGCTACAAGCAGGCTATTGAAATGCTTTATAAAGCTCTTGAGCTTGAAAACGATAACTCAGAAATTCTTTTTCAACTCGGAGAACTTTATTTCTTGCTTAGGAATTTTCCTCGTGCTACGCATTATTTAGAAAAAGTTTTACAAAAAAACAAAAACCATATTGAAGCTTTAAAAATTATGCAAAAAATTTATATTTTTTCAGATGAAAAAGAACTTGCATACAAAACTGCAGAAAAGATTTTTAATCTTCAACAAACAACCGAAAATTTAATAGAACTAATAAAATCAGCAGCCAAAACAAATGATTTCAAAAAAATTGAAACTATTGAAAATTCAGAATTGACAAATGATAGAGTTTTATTTGAAATCGCAAAAGCTTATTATGATAATGGTGAATTTAGTATAGCAAAAAGCGAACTTGAAAAAGCTTTAAACAAAAACCCTGAAAACAATGATGCGTTAGTTCTTTTGGGAAAAATTTATTTTGATGAAAGCGATTTTGAAAAATCAAAACAAATCTTTAATTCTTTCTCAAAAACAACCGAAAATCCGGAAGTTCTAAATTATCTGGGATTGTTCGCATTAGAGGATTTAAAATTCATTGATGCAATAAAATATTTCTCAAAAGCATCAAATTTGAACAAGAAAAATCATAGATATTTATACAATCTTGGCAACGCATATTTTTATAACGGATGGATTAAAGAAGCTGCACAGTCCTACGTTCAAGCGATTTGCATGTCACCTGACAATTTGGGCTACAGATACTCTTTAGCATATTTGTACTTTGAACAAAAAAATTACGAAAAAGCACAAAAAGAAGTTGATTATATACTTGAACACGATGCAGAATATGGGCTTGCACATGTTTTGAATGCTTTATTAAAACTTGAATATAAAGACTTTTTAGGAGCGCAACGAGAACTTGAAACGAACCTCAAAAACGGTAATAATGATAATTTCACTCTTATTTCATTAGCAACTGTTTACAGAGAACTTTCAATGTTTGAAAAGGCAGAAAAAACAATTAAAAAAGTTATTGAACGAAACAGTGATAGTCTTAATTACCAATGCCAGCTTGCTGAAATCTATATTGCAGAAAAAAAATACGATGATGCTCTAAATTTGGTTGAAAAAGTTTTAGCACAAAATGAAAACTATATCACTGCTTACACTACAGGTGCCAAAGCAGCTTTTGCAAAAAATGATTTAACCTCAACAAAAGACTATGCGCAAAAAGCTATTTCACTTGATATGAACTATTCCGGCGGGTATTTTTACCTTGCAATGGTTCGTTTTGCCGAAAAGGATTATGATGAAGCTATCGAATGTATGAAACGTGCGATTATGTTTGACGTAAACAATGCAGAGTATTACGCAAAAATGAGCGATATTTACAAAGCAAAAGAAGATTTTAAAACTGCACTTGATTATATAAAAGAGGCAGAAAGTATTTCTGAAAACACAGAATATAAACTTAAATACAAAGAATTGGCAGCATTAAATCGAAAAATAAAATAAAATTTGACGTTGGAATTAAAAGAATTATAATATTACTACAGATGTAGTTTTTATTATGGGAGAGAGTATTCGTGAATAAGAATTATTTGAAAAAGATTTTATTTATAACAACACTGATTACAATTATACAGTTCCCGGTATTTGCAGCCAAAAAACAAGATCCATCACTTTTAGAAATGCCAAAAACGTATCCTGCAAAATATACTTACAACTATGTTAAACAAATTACTCCAATGTACAAAGAAGTTGGGAAAGATGAAGTTTTGTACGTTGCACTTGATATGCTAAAAGGTACAAACGGAGAATTTTCTCGTAACGCAATTTTAGGTAACAATTTGTCTGGTCGAGCAGTAAAAATCGAATTTAGAGATTTAGGAACAATCAACCCTGATTACGCAAATTTTGATGCGCTCGGATGGAAAAAGAACAAGCAATTATTTATTTATATAAACCCACGCCACAAAGACGCACCTCCAGGAGCATTAGCAGCTCTTTTGTCCCACGAAGCACTTCATCAAGATGAGTACAACTCCTTAGCCGAAGAAACTTATGCGTGGACAATGGAAGCTTCTGTTTGGTATGAAATTTCAAAACTTTATCCTGAAAGTAATGACGAATTGCATCCATTGGTTGTAAGAGAAAACCAATTGAAAAAATTGTTTGAACGTGGCGGTTATTCAAACCGATACATCAAGAAAACCGTAATGTCTAACGAAGGATATAAAAACTTACCATCAACATCACCAGGTTTTGAGGATTTGTAAACTTATTATTCAACAATCGACAAAATAGCACCATCCCTACCACTTCCCTCGCAAAGGCAGGGAATAAAAAGTTTCCTCCCTCTGGAGGGAGGAGTAAGGTGGGTGCTAATTGTTCAATAAAACTTATTTGTGCCTTTTACTTCCCTGCTTAACCTACTTAAAAAGCATATTGATTATAAAAAATCCTTGTTGTTAAATATTGGTATGAAAAAAACTCAAATCGTAATATTTTTATTGTTAGTTGCGACTTTGTTCGCACTAAACAGAATCTTTTTAAGTCTGGATAATTTTGAAGTTTCAGAAATGCCGGAAATGGTAGATCATGACCAAATTTCATCCCAAAAACTTTTTGACAACTGTTGGAAACTTATTCGTGATAATTATTACGATGCAGAGCTTAACAATCAAGCGTGGGGCAGATGGAAAGAGCATTATCACGGGCAAATAAAAAACGATGAAGATGCTAAAGTTGCCATTGATACAATGTTAGCAAGTTTGAATGATCCATATTCAAGATACATGTCAAAACAAGAATATCTTGAACAAAATAATTCTATTAATTCAAAAATTACTGGAATTGGCGTAAATATTGCATCTGTTGCAGGAAAAATTCGTATTGAAAACGTTATGGAAGGCACTCCGGCACAGTTTGCAAACCTTTTACCAAAAGACATAATTCTATCAATAGATGGTAAAAACGTAAACGGGTTATCGCTTTCAGAAGTTGCAAATCTTGTTAGAGGACCTGAAAATAGCTTTGTCAACATAACAATTCTAAGAAATAACGACAAGCTTTCTAAAAGAGTTATGCGTAAAGAAATAAAAATAAAAACCGTAAAAAGTTCTGTTTTAGACAAAAATATTGGTTATATTCAAATAACAAGTTTTATCGGCTCAACAACTCCAAACGAATTTTTAGAAGCGTTAGAAAAAACAAAAAACACACAAGGCTTAATTCTTGATTTGAGAGGAAATACAGGCGGATTGTTACCAAATGCCGTGTTTATCGCAAATCTTTTTATTCCTAAAGGAAATATTGTCAGTATTGTAGGCAGAAACGGTTACAAATATGATATCAACGCACAGGATACTGAGTTTGGCGTAAAGAAACCAACCGTTGTACTTGTTGACGGCAATTCTGCAAGCGCAAGTGAAATTTTGTCCGGAGCATTAAAAGATTATAATAAAGCAAAACTTTTGGGAACAAAAACTTACGGCAAAGGAATGGTTCAAAAAATTATCCCAATGCCAAATGAAACAGGCATAAATTTAACGGTTGCAAAATACTTAACCCCTAAAGGCACTGATATCAATAAAAAAGGAATTACCCCTAATATAAAAGTGGTTTTAAGTATTCAAGACGTAAAAAACAACAATGATGCACAACTCCAAGCCGCAAAAAACACATTATCTCAAATGATGTTGAGTAAGAGATAATAACATCTATTTTTTCCTTAAAACCAGTTCATAGCCCAAAATATCATAAAGCATTTTGACTTCGCTATATTTTATCGTATCTCGGTTTAATTTTCCTGAGATATTATAAATAGAATACGGTTTACCTAACTTCTCTGACATTCTTTTGCATAGCTCTGTCATTGTCATATCGTTCATAACCAGTAAATGCTTAATTTGTTGTTTTGTATTCATTTTCTGATTATATAATAGGTTTTAACTAAAATCTTGACTTTTTAACTATAATGGCTATAATTCAACTATAGTATTAAATAGGAGTTTAAAATACTCTTTAAAGCCAACATTTGAGCCATATTCAAATTACTGGAATGGTACTCGTGAACAATTAATTGACGGGCATTCTTTTAGTTGTGCGCAAAATCACGCTTTCTGCGCAAAACTAATTCAATACGACGGTTGGAAAATTTCTAAAGATTATCCAGTCAAATTTTAACTTCTTTTAAAAATATTCACATCCTTTAAATCTTCACGTTTCACAACAAGCCCGCATTTTGAACATGCCAGCGTTTCTTCTGAACTGTCTATGGGGAGAAACACATGTTCACAATTTTCAGAATCAAATTCCGCATCTTGCTCACCTGTTTCAAACGGATCAAAGTCAAGAGCTTTTTTATATTTTTTACCTTTTATATATTTGGTTATTAGTTCAAACAAATACATATTTTATAATACAAAACTATCCGGCAACATTTCCTGTAATGTTTTTACAACAATTCCATCATCTGTTTCAAGAATAATATCCAAACCTTCAGATGAAACAAATTCACTCATTACTTGTCTACAAGCACCACACGGCACACAATATTTCATTTTTGGAGAATATATCGCAACTGCACGAATTTTTCTCTCACCTGTTGCAATTGCAGTACCAATCGCATTACGTTCGCCACAAATTGTCATACCATAACTTGAGTTTTCAAAATTACACCCAGTATAAACATTTCCACTTTCTGCTAATACGCAAGCTCCTACAGGGAATTTTGAATATGGAACATAAGCATTTTCTGAGGCTTTTGCTGCCAATTTAATCATTTCTTCATATTTCATACCTGAATTTTATGTTATTTTTCAAAAATTGTTATCATACGATTATATGAAATTGTTGAAAATTTAAGTAAAAAAGCATACTAAACCTTCACTAGCACCCATACCTTTACCTCTCACAAAACGTGACATTTAGTCACCTTTTGTTCGGCACAGTCCTCACAAAAGGGAAGGAGCTATTTTTTTATGCTATAATTCAATTATGAAAACATTTGCAAAAATTTTATTAATTTTAGCTTTACTAACTTCTTTTGCGCAAGCAATTACTTTTGATGTGCTTGTATTACCAGCTGATATTTTCAACACCAAAGAAAATTATTACGGTTTTGAAGAAGTTTCTGAAATCGTTGCAAATGACATTATCAAAGACTTTAATTCTTCTGATGGAAAAGTTAAATCCCCAGATTTATACGAAGTTAGAACAAAATTAAATCAAAATTCCGACTTAAAACAAATAACTACAAACCTTTTGAATAAATACCAAACAACCAACAAATTGGATTATGCGGCAATAAAAAAAGTTGGAAACAGTTTTAATTGCAAATCTGTTTTAATCGTTTCCAGTTCAGCAGTTACAAACAAAAACTCAATAAAACGCAGTGTGTGGGAAATTCTAAATATTTCATCTGTTTTTGATATTTCTTACCCATATAGATTGGAAACATCAGTTGTCTTGCTTGATACTGTAAACGATCTTGTAATGTGGAGCAATAGTTATTCTACCAAAATCGGCGCAAATGACAATATTTTTACAGCAAAAAGCTACGCACAAGCTAACGAAGAATTAGAAAAAATTAAATTGTATTCACAAACCGTTGTTACACCATCTGCAACTCAAAATATTATACTAAGATTTTTCCCAAAAGCAATCAGACCAATTGATACAAAAGTTGATGAAAACAACGGTGGAGCATTAAGATTTGAAAGAACAATTCCAGAAAAACCTAAAAAAGATAATAAAAACACCGAACCTTTTTATGGGGACATGATTTTTGGGATATAAAATAAATGTAGTATTAACCCCTCTCTGAAATTACTAAGCTCATCTTATTCGCTAAGAAATTTCTTCTCTCCCCATTGGGGCGAGATTAGGTTTTACCACTTACTGCTTATTGTTTATTGTATCACGTCTTTTGTCGATATTATTAAGTTGATTTTGATTGTCTAGACGACCTTTATTCATTTTATCCTGAATACTTTCACTATTTTGTTGTTGTGTATTTTTGAAATCAGGAACACTATTTTTTGTCTGTTCTCCATTTTTGTTAATCATTTGCTTCATCTCAACCTGAGATGGAGTATTTGCAGCAACACTATCAAGTTCCGTAAACCTATCTTTTGCATCAAAAAATGCAATCATAGCAACAACCAATACAGATAAAAATATTAAAAATTTTTTCATAATTTTCCCTTTCACATAAAGCACTTTAAAGCAAAAGATAAATATTTTTACTACTCTTTGCTATAATCTTAACGACTTGCATTCGAGGGTTTAAAATGATAAGATATTTTTGTATTAGAGAAAAAGAGGAACGAATTATGGCAAGATTAATAAGACCAAGCTGGGCTATCAGATGTGTACAGTCAGGTTGCAAAACTTTGTTTGAAGTAGCTAAAGTCGAAGATGGCAAACAACAAGAAGTTGTATGTCCAAACTGTGGCGAACATTATGTTTACCCAATCTATGATGAAGACGAAAACAAATAACATTGAAACTTCAAGTTCTCCACTAGCAGGAGGGTCGAAATCCAAAAATTAACATTATAATTTTTTTACATTTTATGGATTTCGAAGAAGGGATACAAACTTGTTCAACGACACAGACAAACGCTACAACCAATATAGCGCACATTTAAAAAACAAATTCGGTGTCAAGGTTTATAAAATAACACTTGATGCCGGTTTTTCGTGTCCGAATAGAGATGGTGCAATTTCTTCCGGCGGATGTATTTTTTGCGACGAAGGCGGGAGTTTTTCGCAAGCCCATTCCAAACTTTTACCTATAGAAGAACAGGTTAAAGTGGGCGCAGAAACTTTGAAAAATCGCTTTAAGGCACAAAAATTCATGTCATATTTTCAAGCGTATTCCAACACCTATAAGCCGGTTAATGAGCTTGAAAAAATTTACAACTCTGCACTTAACCATCCGGATATTGTCGGAATTTCGATTGGCACTCGCCCTGATTGTGTTGATAATGAAAAAATAAAACTGATTTCATCATACAAAGACGATTATTACACATGGATAGAATACGGTTTACAATCAATCCACAACAAAACATTAGAAAAAATCAATCGTGGTCACGATTTCGATTGTTTCTTAAGAGCTTATGAAAAAACAAAAAATGCTGGTATAAATGTTTGTGTACACGTAATTTTTGGTTTATGGGAAACACACGATGAAATTATGCAAACGGCACAAAAATTAGCTCAACTCGGAGTTGATGGGGTTAAAATCCACATGTTATGCGCTTTAGAAGGAACAAAACTTGCAAAAATCTATAATGATGGCGGAATTAGTTTTATGGATGAAGATGAATATGTTCAAACAGTTTGCGATTTTTTAGAATATTTACCTAAAACCACGACAATTCATCGCCTTGCTGGCAATGGTTTGAGTTCGGAACTCATTGCGCCACTATGGCTTTCTAAGAAATTTGATTGTTTAAACAAAATAGATAGAGAATTTATTAAAAGAAATTCATATCAAGGGAGTAAATTTGTTTACAAATAAGCATCAATATGCAATAATAACGAAGTATCTTGGCGAATATTTTGTAACAAATTTTTAACAGAATAGCAAGAAAAATTATTCACATCCATTATGTATTGTAAAAAAAGATATTGGAGAAAAATATGTTAACAATACAACCTAAAATCTCAAACAACAGCACTACTTTTGGTCGTAACAAGGATAGAAGATTAAGTCCTGAAGAACTTGAAGAAAAGAATTATCAAACTGCAAGACGAGAAATTGAAGAACAACAAGATGATTTTCTCGAATTAGCAGAAAACAAAGATTTGCACCTACCCAAAACTGCTAAAAAAGTAATTGCCGGCGGAGCAATTGTAACAACAGGTTTGTTAGGTGGAATGGCTACCGGATGGGGTGCTAAACAATCAATAAAAGCATTCAAAAAATTAGGTCAAACTAAAGCTATGCAAGGTTTGAAAGAACAAGCAAAAGCAACAACAGAATTTATTTCCAAAACTGCCAAAAACGTAAAAGCAGATTTCGTAAAATCAAAAGCTTACACAACTCCAAAAGCTAAACTTGATAAATTTGCACAAACAAAATTTGGCAAACCTATTGTAAAATTCTTCAAAGCAATAGGTAACGGAATTTCATTTGTTTATAACAAAATTAAAGCCGGAGTTAATTACGTAAAAGGCAAAATCAAAAGCGTAAAGGCTGAAACTTATGAAAAAGCTGCCGTAAATACAACTGCTGCATCAGGAGGTATTGCATCTGGCGTTACTGCTATCAAAGAACAAAGCGAAAAAGGATCTGAAGAATAATGACAATCTCTTTAAACGAAAGAATTTCATTTACATCAAATCCGGCACCACAAGCTCGCAACCGAGATAAAGACGCTGAAAAGAAAATAGTTGCAGGTGGTGGCGCAATTGCAGCCAAGTCAGGTTTTGACATGTTTGCTTCTGCATCAAAAGTTTCTAAAGGAATGAAAGGTGTTGCAGGAGTTGCCAAAACAACTACAGCTGTTACCAAACAAACAACCGGTTTGTGGGCAAAAGTTGTTGAAAACGCAAAATGGGCTAAAGATGCAGTACTTAACTGGGGGGCAAAAGTAAAAGGAATGAAAGTTCTTAAACCTCTTGTTAATAGCAAATTGTATAAATTCGGTGCAGGATTTTTGGGTTACGGCTTTGGTTTCGTAACATTGATTTCTGGGCTTTCTGATATCAGTAAAGTTGCAACCGATGCAATCGACGAAAACATTTTACATAAAAATTAATCAATATTGTTAAATACACAAAGTCGTGCTAAGCTTATGCTATGCACGATTTTATTTTGAGAGAAATTAAAGATACGGATATTGAAAAAGAAATTAATGCCATTGGTTTTGACAAATCATACTCGCACAAAGCTAAAGAAAAATTTGAATACAAGAATATCAAAATATATTCTTTAACCCCTGCAATGGCAAATATTTTGAAACAAACCGCTCTTTCTGTAGGTTGTGATTGTGCAACACATAGAGAGGTTATTACCGGGAAAATCGAAAATTCAAATTGCATTTTAGGCGGAAGTGTTTCTCAGATTAAAAAAATTGCAGAAAAACTAAAATTTCAACCATTTGGGTTAAAAGAATTAGGTAAAAAACTTGAAAATTCATGTCCACCCCTTGCGGGAGGACCAAAATCTATGATTTCGAGGAGGGGGACAAAACTTGTCGGGATTTTAAACTTAACAACAAATTCATTTTCAGATGGAGGAATGTATAACGATTTTGAAAAAGCCAAAGAACATCTTTTAGAATTGATTTCTGATGGGGCTGATATTATTGACATTGGAGCAGAATCAACCAAACCATATTCATCTCCAGTTTCACCAAAAGAACAGTTAGAAAAACTTTTACCAATAATTGATTTTGCAAAACACAAAACCACAATCAGCATTGATACCCGTAGTGCAATTGTTGCAGAAGAATGTATAAATGCAGGAGCAAACATCATAAATGATGTTTCAGGATTTGATTATGACGAAAAAATGGTTGATGTAATCGCAAAACATAACATCCCAATTATTATCCAACACTCACAAGGAACTCCGGAAACAATGCAAAATTCGCCTCATTACAACAATTTAATTGAAGATATTTTCCTAAACCTCAAAAAGAAAATTGATTTTGCGCACTCAAAAAATATCAAAAACATTATCATTGATCCTGGAATTGGTTTTGGCAAAACAAAAGAGGATAATTTTGAAATCATTAAAAGAATAGAAGAATTTCAATCTCTAAATTGTCCGATTATGCTCGGAATTTCTCGAAAAAGCTTGCTGGATATGCCAAATGCTGATAATTTAGCTAAAGACATATACACAACGGCTATTAACGCACTTGCAATAGAAAGAAACGTTGATTACATAAGAGTTCACAACATAAAAATGCACCGAAAACTAATTGATTTGATGGATATGTTTGTGATAAAATAAAATGAGAAATAAGGAGATCAAAATGGAAGATTTAAGAGATAAATATGAAGTCGTAATTGGTTTGGAAGTTCATGCTCAGTTGAAAACTAAATCGAAAATTTTCGCACCTGACGGTTGCGAATTTGGTAAAGAACCAAACTCAGAAACTAGCCCTATTACACTAGGTATGCCTGGTGTTTTGCCGGTTCTTAACAAAGAATGTGTAAATATGGGGATTTTGACCGGTTTGGCATTAAACTGCGAAATTCCAGAAAGATGTAAATTTGACAGAAAACAATATTTTTATCCTGACCTTCCAAAAGGTTATCAAATTTCTCAATATGATGAACCAATTTGTGTAAATGGTTATTTAGATATCAAGGGCAAAAGAATTGGTATAACTCGTGCGCACCTTGAAGAAGATGCCGGAAAACTTGTTCACGCAGGAGCTGACGGGCTTGCTGGTTCTTCATACTCACTAGTTGACTTGAACAGAGCCGGAACTCCGTTATTGGAAATCGTTTCTGAACCGGATATGAGATCTTCTGAAGAAGCAAGAAACTACATGGAAGAATTACGAAACATTGTTCGTTACATCGGCGTTTGCGATGGCAACTTAGAAGAAGGTTCAATGAGATGCGATGCAAACATTTCTATTATGCCTAAAGGTTCTAAAGAATTTGGTACACGTGCCGAAATCAAGAACGTAAATAGTTTTTCGGCTTTGCAAAGAGCTATTGAATATGAAATTGACAGACAAATCGAAATCGTTGAAGAAGGTGGAGAAGTTGTTCAAGAAACAAGACTTTGGGATGACAATTCAAGAGAAACACGCTCTATGAGAGGCAAAGAAGATGCTCACGATTACAGATATTTCCCAGAACCTGATTTAATGCCTTTAAAAATTTCAAGAGAATGGGTTCAAGAAATTAAAGACAAAATGCCAGAACTTCCTCAAGCAAAACGTGAACGCTATATGTCACTAGGTTTGAGCGAATACGACGCATCAGTAATCGTTGAACAAATGGGCTTAGCTTTATTCTTCGACAAAGTGTTAGAATTAGGTGCATCTCCAAAAATCGCAGTAAACTTTATTATGGGCGAAATCGCAGCTTACTTAAAAGAAGAAAAGAAAGAAATTACAGACACTAAATTAACTCCTGAAAATTTGGTTGAGTTAATTGCGTTAATCGAAAAAAATACAATCTCTAACAACATCGGGAAACAAATTATTATTGATATGATGAAAGATGGCACAAAAGCATCTGAAATTGTTGAAAAACGAGGTTTGAGCCAAATTTCTGATACCAGTGCAATCAAAGAAATTGCTCAAAAAATTGTTGACGCTCATCCAAATGAAGTTCAAGCTTACAAAAACGGTAAAAACAACCTGCTAGGTTTCTTCGTTGGTCAAGTAATGAAAGAAACTAAAGGCAGAGCTAATCCAAAAGCCGTTAACGAAATTTTGAGAGATATTTTAGGCTAAATTTATATTGTCCTCCCCTTTCGGGAGGACTGTTTAATTCAAAACGGAGTAAATATGTTATTCAATTCACACAAAACAACAAGTATGGCAACAGAAATTTTTGAGCAGGCTGAGGTGCTTAAAAATCTTCTGGAAACGCACATTAGCGATGATAATTATATCTTGTTTGATATCCCTGTAGATATTCAAAAAGTTATTTTTGTTGCAAGTGGCTCATCTTACCACTGCGCAAGGTTTGCTGCCGACTTGTTTGGAAATGTTGCCGGAATTGAAGCCAGAGCTATTTATTCAAGTGAATTTCTACTAAAAGCTGCTGTTCCACACGACAATGATATTTTATATGTGTTTATAACCCAATCTGGTGAAACATCTGACACAAATTCTGCACTAAGAAAAGCTAAAGAATTTGGAATGAGGACACTTTGCATCACAAACAAAAAAGGGTCTACAATTTGGGAAGCATCTGATTTCAAAATAGATTGTTGTGCAGGAGAAGAAAAAAGTATTGCGGCGACAAAATCTCTTACAACTCAAATGTTATGTTGCACTCTATTAGTATTAAAATACGCTGCACACAAAGGGATTGATATTTCAAACTATATCAATGATTTGAAAGAGTTGCCGGAATACATTAATGCAACTTACAAACTTCATCCAGAAATAAAAGAAATCGCAAAATTTTTGTCTAAGTATAAAAATATTGTTATCACTGCAGACGGAATTTCTTACGCAATCGCCAAAGAAGCTTCTTTAAAGATTAAAGAAACCTCTTACATCAATGTTTATTCAAATATTTTGGGAGAATTTATGCACGGACATGTTGCAATTTTGAACAACAAACCGGCAATGATACATATTTCTGTAAATGAATTAAGTTACACAGCAATCAAGAATTTGAGTAAAATTTCAGAAGATTATAACCCGCCTTTAACAATACTCGGTTGTACAAACGACAAACTTAATCCAAAATTTAATATAGATGTAAAATGCGAAAGTGAAATAGTTAAATCTTTCTGTTTAGTTGTTATTTCGCAACTTTTAGCATTAGAAATCGCTACATCATTAGGAAGAAATGTCGACAAACCGCATGGCTTGCATAAGGTTGTGCAGTAAGTTTGAGTGAACCCTCTCCCGCATTTGTAACGTTCGCCCATGCTCACGAACAACTGCTCCCTCTCACAAAGAGAGAGGGTTAAAGTTTATTATATTCTTCTAATATTTTTAACAAAACACCATCAATGTTATTTATAATTTCGTTATCCCAAAATCTTAAAACTTTATATCCTAGCCTATTTAAATCTTCAGTTCTTTTATTGTCATATTCAATATTATCAAAATGTTGAGAACCATCTAATTCTATAATTAGTTTTTTAGAAAAAGCCAAAAAATCAACAATATAATTTCCGATAGGAACTTGTCGTCTAAACTTAATTCCTTCAAGACGTTTAGCTCTTACTTTTTGCCACAATATATTTTCACAATCAGTTTGAGTTGTTCTTAAATCTTTTGCATTTGTTAAAGATTTTTTAGAATATATTCTATCCATATTACAATTATATTACAAATATGCCCTCTCTCTTTGTGAGAGGGCTGAATTTCTTAGTGAGCATGGGCGAACTTAGAAATTCGGGAGAGGGTTTTAATTCAAAAATACTTCTACAACTTTCCTAAACTTTTCAAAAACTTATACGTAATAACAGTGGTTTCTTTATCGGATTTCAATTTTTCTATAATTGCATCCAAAATCTTTTCATAATCATTTAAGTGCGAAAACTGAAACAATTCAGCAATCTCAACATCCAAAACCTTACTCAATTTAACTATATTTTCAGGCTTTGGAAATGACAACCCATTCTCTATTCTTGAATAATTTTCTGGTTTTATATCTATTAGTTCCGCAACAGTTTCTTGCGTCAACTTTTTTGCAGTACGTAATTCTCTTAACCTTTGACCAAACATCTTTTTCATATAGATATTAAACTCCATTTTACCATTTTTATTAAACCCATGTTATAGGCTAATCTTGATGTATTGCATTAAGTTCGATAATGTGTTACAATAAGAATATCGATAAAACTTGATATATTATAGGAGTTAAAAATGAAAAAAGCTTTTACATTAGCTGAGGTTTTAATTACATTAGGAATTATTGGAGTAGTTGCAGCATTAACCATGCCGTCACTTATAGAACATCACCAAAAACAAGTGGTAGAAACAAAACTAAAAAGTTTCTATTCTATAATGAACCAAGCTATTCAAATAGCTTCGATTGATGAAGGAGGGCTTGATGAATTTAATACAACACTAGCAAATTCCTGTTCTGACGCAGAAGCTGGCAGCATAGAATGCAACAAAGCAAATTACGAAAAATATTTCAAAAATCACTTAAAATCAACCTCCTATATAGACAATCCTAATGAAATAGGTGGTTTTGCTGTAGCTCTTACTAATGGAGCAATCGCCAGCTTTAGATATAAATGTCGAGATATTGGCTTGTATATCAATAAAGATGCTATTAAAAACACCAGAGTAGGTAAAAACTACTTTCAATTTGCTTTCTATTCACCAGGAGCATCTGGGAATAGATCTAAATATTTTAAAGGAAAGGGAATGGAGCCTTACATCAATGGTGACTGGGATGGCACAACGAAAGGTTCAAAAGGTTTATATAGCGATTCTAGAAATGCAACCAAAATTATACAACTAAATAATTGGAAAATTCCTAAAGATTATCCGTTTTGGAAATAAAAAAAGACCTCGTTTGAGGTCTTTTTTTATACACTCATTTTTATTAGAATTGTTTCAAAAATCTCACATCGTCATTGAAGAACAATCTTATATCGTCGATTGCATATTTTAGCATTGCTAACCTTTCAACGCCCATACCAAAAGCAAATCCGGTATAAACATCAGGGTCAATTCCAACACCACGTAAGACGTTCGGATCAACCATACCGCAACCCAAAACTTCTAACCAACCGGTGCCGGAACAAGTTCTGCAACCTTTACCTTCACACATTATACATTGAACATCAACTTCTGCAGATGGTTCAGTGAATGGAAAGAAACTGCTTCTAAATCTTGTTGGTCTGCTTGCACCAAAATATGTTCTGATAAATTCATTCAAAACACCTTTCAAATCACCGAAAGTAATGTCTTTATCAACATACAAACCTTCAATTTGGTGGAAGAAGTTATTCTTACGAGCATTAATATTTTCGTTTCTATAAACTCTACCCGGAGAAATAATTCTAATAGGCGGATTTTTACCCTCCATTGCATGAATTTGTGCGTTAGAAGTTTGACTTCTCAAAACAACGTTTTTCGCAATTTCTGTATAGAAAGTATCTTGAACATCACGTGCAGGGTGATCTTTCGGAACGTTCAACGCATCAAAATTAAAATATTCTGTTTCAACTTCTGGTGCATTGGCTTGCGGAACAACTGAAAAACCTAAGCTTTGAAAAATAGCGGTAATTTCATTTGTAGTAGAAGTCAACGGATGAACTCTGCCCATTTGAGTATATTTTCCAGGTAGAGTAACATCAATTCTTTCCTGTTTCAATTTTTCGTTCAATTCTTTTCTATAAAACTCGTCATGTTTTGCTTTCAAACCATCTTCAAGCTTTTTGGTAATCTCGTTTGCCAAAGAACCAACAATTCGTTTATCATCGTTAGACAAGTTTTTCAAATTTTTTTTAATTTCGTTAAATTCACCCTTACGGCTTAAATATTTACCACGAATTTCCTCAATATCGTTAATAGAAGTAGCTTTTGCCAAATCTTCCGTTGCATTTGCAAATATTTTTTCTAGTTGTTCTTTCATTTTTATTACCTTCTAAATTATTTCATTATATTTTTTTTCGTAAGCAATTGTCGTAATTGGTCCGTGTCCCGGAAAAACTTTAATATTTTCATCCAATTTAAACAACACTTCTTTCACACTGTGCCTGATTTTTTCTAAATTACCACCGAACAAATCAGTTCTGCCTACACTTTGTTTAAACAAAGTATCGCCGGAAAACAAATTTTCACCAATTAGGTAGCAAACACCACCTTCTGTATGACCTGGAGTTTGAATTACTTTAATTTGCATATCTCCGACATCCAAAACATCTCCATCTTTTACAAATTTTTCGTAAGTAGGAGGAACAATATCTGGTACTCCGAAAAGTCTTGTAAACTCATTCACGTTATCAGAAATAGCAAGATCATCTTTACAAATTACGGCAGGAGCATTCAATGTTTTTTTCAAAGAATTTAAGCCCATAATATGATCAAAATGTCCGTGAGTAATCAAGATATATTTAACATTTGCGCCTAATTCATCAACAACCTTTTTTAGCTCAGGAATATCTTGAGGAGCGTCAATAAGCACCGCATCATGTGATTTTTCATCCATAACAAGGTACATATTATTTTCAATTAATCCTGCTATAAATTGTTTGATAATCATTACGCTCTCACCAATTCGAAGATTTCTTTGCAAATTTTAAATAATTCCTCTGCCTTATCAAGCGGAACCATATTCGGTCCATCTGACTTAGCATTATCAGGATCTGGATGAACTTCAAAGAACAGAGCATCTGCACCAACTGCCATAGCTGCTTTTGCAAGAGGTGGAACAAAAGTTCTATCACCACCAGATGAAGTACCATTAGCTCCCGGAAGTTGAACACTGTGAGTAGCATCAAAAACTACAGGATAGCCAAATCTTTGCATAATCGGAATTCCTCTGTAATCAACTACCAAATTGTTATAACCAAATGAGCTGCCTCTATCTGTCAACAAAACTTGTTCATTGTTGCATTCTTCAACTTTTTTAACCAAATTTCCCATTTGATCAGGAGCCAAAAATTGTCCTTTTTTGATGTTTACTATTTTTCCTGTTTTTGCAGCTGCTACTAACAAATCAGTTTGTCTGCACAAAAACGCAGGGATTTGCAAAATATCAGCAACTTTACTTACAGGTTCAGCTTGATCTGGAGTATGAATATCTGTCACAATCGGCAAATCAAACTTGTCTTTCACATTTTGCAACATTTCAAGCCCTTTTTCCATTCCCGGTCCTCTATAAGAATAAATAGATGAACGATTAGCTTTGTCAAAAGATGACTTGAAAATATAATTTATGCCTAATTTTTCTGTAATTTCCTTTAAACCTTGAGCTGTTTCATCAAGGATTGCTTGACTTTCAGCAGCACAAGGACCGGCAATTATAGTCAACTTGTTGCCACCAATTTCAAAGTCTCTCAATTTTATTTTCTTAATACTCATATGAAAATTATAAGCAAAATATGAATGAAATTCAACTATCTAAAAACGCAACGGATAATCTTTCGGGATTTTCCAACCGTTCATTTGGATTAGTGCTGTGCAATATGCCCGTTCATTACTAACTTGTTTTTTGCAACCTATTCCATTATTATTTAACAACATTTCTTTTGTCCCATCCCAGTTCCATTTATATGGTTCAACACCTTTTTTATAATGATATTTATTGCCAGCTTCTGTTCCTGATGGATAAAATAAAAATGTAAAATATTTCACGCCGGAATATTCCATATTGTTTTTAATTTTTCCAGTATCTTCATCTACCAAAAATTTAAAATCCTTTGCACTTGGATAAAATTGAATAGAACCGTTAGCAAAATTTACTACACTTCCATCAGGCAAATATGCTAACAAGCAACTTGAGTTATGCCCGTAAGGTTCAACTTTTAATGTTTTCATATATGCCAAAAAATATTTTTGCCAATATTCCGTATTTGGCAATTCCTTAGTTTTATCGTCATTGCCGTTTTCATCCTTTTCATATTGCTTAACATAAGGTTCCCACTGTGTCATATCACCATAATCAACTTCAGCCATCTTCACTGCCTGATTGATTGTAGTATAAAATTTTTCTATCCTTGTTTCAGCAACTTGCCTTCTATGATTTGCCATAAGTGTAGGAATAGTCAGTGCTGCAACAACTCCAATTATACCAAGAGTGATTAAAACCTCCGCCAATGTAAAAGCTATTTTACGAGAATTATTCCAATGGGCTACGTGCGTAGCACCTTCTGCGAGAGTAAATGCGTAAAACTTTAATTTCATTATATCTCCTTTGTTATAAAATAATAACTATAGTTAGTTTATTTAATTATAATTATTTGAGCAAAGTTTGTCAAGTATTTATAATTGACAAATGAATAAGCAAGAATTTCAAGAAAAATATGGCATGGAACTTAAAATTGCCAGAGTTAGAAAAAAACTAACCCAAGAACAACTCGCAGAAAAAATAGACAGTTCTTCTGTTTACATCGGATACGTTGAAAGAGGATTGCAATGTCCCACAATTTACCAGTTTTTAAAAATTGCAAATGCCCTCAATATTAATATTAAAGATTTTTTCAAAGATTTTCTCGACTAAAAAAAGCACCCCTAAAAGGAGTGCTTTCAATTCTTTAGATTTAACAACTTATGCCATCAAGTCTTTTACTTCAGCTGCAAAGTTTTTAGGATCTAATTTAATACCAGGTCCCATTGTAGTTGATAGGTAAATTGATTTTACAAATGTACCTTTCGCAGAAGCAGGTTTTGCTCTCAAAATTGCATCAGCAAGAGTTGCATAGTTTTTCAACAAGTCTTCTTCGCTAAATTCAATTTTACCAACTGGGCAGTGAATCATACCTTGTTTGTCAGCTCTGTATTCAACTTTACCAGCTTTAGCATCTTTAACTGCTTTTGCTACGTCCATTGTAACTGTACCAGTTTTAGGGTTTGGCATCAAGCCTTTTGGACCTAACACTCTACCTAATTTACCTAACATACCCATACAGTCAGGAGTTGCAATCAATGTATCAAAGTCAAACCAACCGCCAGAAATCTTTTCAATGATTTCTTCAGCACCTGCAAAATCAGCACCAGCTTCAGTTGCTTCAGTTGCTTTAGGTCCTTTTGCGATAACACAAACTTTAACAGTTTTACCCAAACCTGCAGGTAATACAACTGTTGATCTGATTTGTTGGTCTGCTTGACGAACATCAATACCTAATCTCATGTGGCATTCAACTGTTTCATTAAATTTAGAAACTTCTTTAGAAATTTCTTTCAATTTCTTAATTGTATCTACTGCAGTAGCCGGTTGAACAAAGCCTTCCAACATTTCCTGCATTTTCTTTTGTTTTTTAGTTAATTTACTCATTTTTTAAATTTTCCTTTCGTGGTATTAGCGGAACATCTAGGGGGCTAACCCCGCTCTCGATTTTGTAAACTCACCTCAGCTCGTTAACAAAACCCCCTCTCTACCCAAAGGGCGAGAGTTTTTAAGTTCCTTCCATCTAACCTTCTTTTACTGTAACACCCATAGCTCTGCAAGAACCTTTAATCATCTTAACGGCAGATTCCATAGTTGTTGCATTCAAGTCGTTCATTTTTATTTTTGCAATTTCTTCAAGCTGAGCTTCTGTAATTTCACCAACTTTGTCTTTGTTAGGAACTGCTGAACCTTTTGGAAGGTTTAAAGCTTTCTTAATAAGAACAGGAGCTGGAGGTGATTTGATTACGAATGAGAAACTTCTATCTTCGTAAACATCAATAATTACCGGAATAATATAACCAGCTTGAGATTCTGTTTTAGCGTTGAATTGCTTACAGAAATCCATGATATTAACACCATGTTGACCTAATGCTGGACCAACCGGTGGTGATGGATTTGCTTTACCAGCTTCAATTTGAAGCTTAATTTTTCCTACTACTTTTTTAGCCATTTTTTTCTCCTTTTGTGGTACTAACGGTTTTTACCGACTATAGCAAAAAATCCTTCCACATGTTTTGTACATATTTATGAATAGCGAGTGGTAAATTGTGAGTAGTTCTTTACTTTTTATTATTGAACCATTCACTATTCACAGTTCACTACTCACTATAATTTATTAATTTGTTTATATTCAAGTTCAACCGGAGTTTCACGACCGAAGATTGAAACATTTGCACGAATTTTTGATTTATCCGGATAAACTTCAATAATATCAGCAACAAAGTCTGCGAATGGTCCAGATGTAATTCTAACCTTGTCACCAGCTTTAACGTCAAGTTCAATTTTTTGTTGAGTTGAAGTTGAGCGATTAATAATCTTTTTAATTTCGCTATCTCTAGCCGGAATAGGTTTTTTAGCAGAACCTACAAATTTTGTAACACCGGAAGTGTGTCTTACAACATACCAGCTATCTTCATCCATAATCATTTCTACAAGAACATATCCTGGAAAGATTTTTTCTTCACGTTCCTGTTTTTTGCCACCCTTCATTTGAGTAACTGTTTTTTGAGGAACTTCAATTCTGAAGATTTTGTCGCCCATGTTCATATATTCAATACGTTTTTCAAGGTTTACTTTTACCTTGTTTTCATATCCTGAATAAGTATGAACAATGTACCAGCGTTTTTGCTTTTTCTTAGCTTCCTTTGCAGTGTTTTCAGCTTCTTGCTCTACTGCTTCTTGAGCTTTATCTTCATCTAATTGTTCTTTCATAGATTTTTCTTTTTCAGTCATAAGCCACCTTTTATTCTTTTACCGAATTACTTTATAAATCCGAGTAAACTTTTAAAAATTATATCCATCAAATAGACAGCAACAGTAAACACGAAAACAATAGCGACAACAAAAACTGTTTCCGCTACTACTTGTCGGCTTTCCGGCCATGTAATTTTACCCCACTCAGTTCTAACACCTCTAAAATATGTTTTAACTGAATTAGCTAATTTTTCAAGCCATGCCGGCATTTGATTTTCTGCACCTATCATAAATCTGATTCCTTATGTTTTATAAAATCGCGCCCTGAAGGACTCGAACCCTCGACATCCGGTTTTGGAGACCGACGTTCTACCAACTGAACTAAGGACGCTCAGCGGGGATATTCTCCCCATAATCTTGTTCGCTCGCCTTTAACGGGTCTACGGCTCTGCTTGCCTTTGTTACCAAAGCCAACACCAGCCTTCGCCCTCAGCTCGCTCACGCTATTTAGTTTCTTTGTGAGTTGTATGTTTTTTGCAAGTTGGGCAATATTTATTCAACTCAAGTCTTTCTTTAATATTTTTTTTGTTTTTAGTAGTTGTGTAGTTTCTTTCTTTACAATCTTCACATGCAAGAACTACCATTCTGTCATTTTTTCCTTTGATACCCATAGTTTTTATTCCTTTATTATTATTAATTAACTTATTGGTTTATGCCCTTTAAAAAAGAATGTGATGAACTCACATTCTAATCAAATCGGCTTATACTATTATGATAAAACAAACAAAATAAATTGCAAACACATTGTTAACAAACTATAAGCAAAATCAGCCGACTAGTTTAGTCGACTGATTTAGTTTAAATATTTTCAACAATCTATTTAATTACAAAATCAGATGTTTGTTGCGGTCTTTCCGTAGAGTAAGAAGTTGGAACATCATACTGACCGTAGGAATCAGCTCTTAACTGTTCCATATATACCTGACCATTTTTTACAATCTGTTGTTGTTGTGTCAAATTCTTTTCAAGGTTAGTCAAAACTTGTTCTGCATAAAGTTCTGCACCTTCTTTTGTTTTCAAAGCATCTTCAGTTGCTTGCGCACGAATACCTTCAGCTTCTTCCATTGCTTTACGCTTGATTTCTTCGCATTCTTGTTGGACTTGAGTTCTTATCCTAACTCCTTCACGTTCCAATGCTTTAATAAAATCAGCTTCTGACAATTTTCTATCTGCTTCTGCCTGAGCATCAGCAATAATTTTTTCAGCTTTTTGTTGCGCCTCAATTTGAAGTTCTTCTCTACGTCTTAAAAATGCTCTTGCCTCTTGAACTTCTACCGGCAAAGACGCATAAATTCTATCAATTAATGCTTCAATCTCTTTTGTTTTTACAACAGTATATTTTCTTGGAATAATAGGAAAACCTTCCTCCAAAGCGATTTCTAGCATTTTTAATAAATCATATACACCATTCTGTTGTTGCATGACACATATACCTTTCTTACTCTAATAACATTCTACATAAGCGTATATTAATTGTCAAATAGTTTATTATTCTGAAAGCTACATAAATTAACATTTTATATACAACATAGATAATTTTATTTTTTAGACTTCAAGTATTCATAAACCGGTTCCGGCACAAACTTTGAAACATCGCCATTATTAAGATAAATTTCCTTGATTGTGCTTGATGAAATAAAGTTATATTTTGGTTTTGTCGTTAAAAACACTGTTTTAATTTCGCTTGCCAACGCACTATTAGCTTGAGATAATTGCATTTCATATTCAAAATCAGAAACAGCACGCAACCCTCTAATCAAAACCGTAGCCCCTTTTTCTTTTGCGTAATTAATAGTCAAGCCTTCAAAGGCATCAACCTCTACATTTGGCATGTCTTTAACACTCTCTTTTATTAGTTCAACTCTCTTTTCAACCGGTACAAAACCCACTTTTGCAGAATTATGCGCAACGGCAATTATCACCTTATCAAAAATCTCTGTTGCAGTTTTTAATATATCAATATGTCCTTTTGTAACGGGATCGAAACTTCCCGGATAAATAGCTATTTTCATCAAATTTCCTCTTTAGGTCTATCCTGCCCTCCATTATATCATAAACAAATTCCGAAGTTATTAAGACATTAAGAACCACCATTTATTAACTTTTGTAAAAATATATCAAAGTTATGCAATTTTTATATACTAAAATACTTTATATAAATGTAAGACATAAACAACAAAATGCGAAAGCATTAGAAAATAAATTTTAACTACCTACTACACTTTCTACCTACTTTACACGAGAAATCATTTAAGATTTTGAACCTTCTGAATTTATTTAGAAGGTTTTTCTTTATAAAAAAAGCACCTCATACGAGGTGCTTTCCAAATTTTTTTTAAATCAGACAAAACTATTTAAGTCTTACGCTAACTGAAGTTCCTTTTTTAGAAATTTCAACTTTGTCTTCTCTTGCTAACCAACCAAGACCTAAATCAGCGAAATTGCCTTTAAGATCTAATTCTTTTTTCATTTTAGAGAAAGTAGATTCTCCGTTGTTGTTCAAATAGTTGTAAATTTCACCAGCTGATTGTCCGATTTTGTCTTGTAATTCTTGCATAATTTAAACCTCCAATATTATATAGTTTTACCTCTCCGTTTATGTCCTTATATTAGTCTAATTTTCAAAAAAATGCAATAGTTCAGAAGGATGAGGACAAATTTTATTTTTTATTGTTCATGCTACAATTGTTACTGAAGGAGTATGGATGTTAATTTCTGGCGATATATCAACCAATAAAACTGATTTTCTGATAAAAGCTTATGCTGATTTGCTTAATTCAGGAGTAAATTCGTCTGAAATATTAGTCCTTGTTCAAAATTCAAATCTTAAACAAAACTTCATAAATAAAACTTTAGACCAACTTACAATAAAAAATATTGAAAAGTTGCAAGTTAATTCATTCTTTTCATTAGTTTATAATGCAGTGAATGACAATTGGGCATTTTTAGAAAACATAAATCCTTACGAAAATCCAAAAATTTTACCAAATCTGACAGGACTTGAAGTTTCACAATTCATATTAAAAGACATTCTAAAAGATGTAAAATTCAAGGGTTATAACTCAAAAAAATCACTTCTTCACCAAATATTCAGAAGATATTCGCTAATTGTTCAAAACAATTTGACAGATGAAGAAATTGAGTGGAGATCAAGAGTTTTAGGCGAAAGTTTTGCAGATGATGCAAAAGTCACTCTGAAAAAATTATTATCAAAAACTCTTGCTTTAAGAGATTTTGACTACCTCAGACAAGGTTTGATATTCAATTACATTTATAAAAATTCGGATTATTTTAAAAACATCAAATACCTAATCATTGACGATGGTGATGAAATCACTCCGATTTGTTTCGATTTTATCTCTTATCTTACACCTCAATTGAAAGATGTATTCATTGCATTTGATGAAAAGGGCGCAAGCAGAACCGGATATTTGAGTGCAGACAGAACTGCCATATGGAAGTTTGAAGATTTGTTTAATCAAAAAGCTCAAAAATTAGTATCCCAGAACAAGTTATCAGCAGATGCCGAAAATTTATATTCCAACACTACAGAAAATAAATCAGAAAATCTTGAGAATTTCTCATTACAATCACCATCCAAAAGAGCTTCTATGATTGATGATGCAATAAAACAAATTTCTTGCCTTTTTGCAAAAAATATTCAACCATGCGAGATTTCTATCATCACACCTGTAATTGATGACATGTTCAAATTTTCATTAAAAGAAAATTTGCATTGCAATTTAGTATTTTTATCAGGAAGTGAAAAACTTATCCAAAACAGATTTGTAAAAGCAGTTTTAACAATCTTAAAACTTAATTGCAATATGCGCTTATCAGAATTCGATTTAAGAGTTGTATTATCCGAATTTTTAGGAATTCCTATCAAATATTGTCAAAAAATATTAGAAAATTTTGAAGCGACAGGAGAACTTGTTGAGTATGAATTTTCAATAGAAGATTACACTAAAAAATATAAAAAATTTCTTAATTTATTAAACACATTATCCACAAATGAGGATAAACTCTCTGAAAAAATTTGCGATATTTTTAATGAGTTAGCAGAAATTTATTTTGTAAATTCTGTCGAACTAAATAAATTCAACTTTTTTGTGAAACAATTACAGGATTTTGAAAATGTTTTTGGGAACAATTTCAAAGACAGACAAGAAGAAATTATTACTCAAATAGAAAACTCAATCATTGCCGAAAATCCATATTCTACTTTAGAAATTGGACCCAATGATTTAATTATTTCAACTCCGCAAAAAATTATTGACAATCAAGTTAAGACCAAATATCAATTATGGCTTGATATTTCTAGTGACGAATGGGTAAAAAGCGATACAGGACCTCTTTATAACGCTTGGGTTTTCCAACGTGGCTGGGCAAAAGATGAATTTACGATTGATGACAATATTGAATTGTCAAAAGAAAAAACGGCTCGAATTTTGAGAAAATTAACTCTTTGCGCAACAGAACATATATTCACATACTCAAGTCTTTTTGATGGAAACGGAATTGAAAACTTTGGCGGAATTGAAGAATATATAAAAGTAAGCGAAAACATTGAACAAAAAGATAATAATACCAAAACCTTCAACATTATCCCAAGAGATGACCAAAAGCCGGTTTTGGAATACAAACAGGGTAAAATGGCAATTTCAGCAGTTCCGGGGGCCGGGAAAACAACTATTCTTCTTGCATTAATCATCAAGCTTTTGGATAGAGGAATTTCACCTGAAAACATATTCGTAATGACCTATATGGAATCTGCAGCAAGAAATTTTCGTGACAGGATTAAAAATATAAGACAAAATTCGTCACAACTTCCTAATATCAGTACAATTCACGGACTTGCGCTCAGAATATTAAAAGAAAACGGGAACTACGAAAGATTAGGTTTATCATCTGATTTTGAAATCTGTGATGATACACAACGCTCAAGAATTGTGCGAGAACTTGCAACTAAATTAAAATTAAAAAAAACCGAAACAGATGAATTTGACAGAGGAGTTTCTGTTTTTAAAATCGGTGGAGGAGATTTTAATTCTGCAATAGCAACTACTGACAAAAAAATTATAAAATTCAAAACATTTTTTGAAGAATACCAAACAATTTTAAAAGAAAACAACTTAATAGATTATGATGACATGTTGATTTCTTCCGTAAAATTGTTAGAAGACAATCAAGATATCCGAACATACTACCAAAACATCTGTCAATACATTATTGAAGATGAGGCACAGGATTCATCATCAATTCAACAAAAATTAATCAATCTTTTGAGTGCCAAATACGGCAATCTAATTCGTTGTGGCGACATAAACCAAGCAATTACAACAACTTTTTCTAACGCTGATGTCGAAGGTTTTAGGAAATTCATCAAAGAAAGCAACAACGTAAGCATGAACTGCTCTCAAAGATGTACAAAAGATGTTTGGACTTTGGCAAACAATTTAGTAAAATGGGCAGAAATTCAACCTGAAACAAAAAATGCGTTTTTTGAAATATTTATGCAGCCGGTCGAGGGAAGAAATCCGGTTTCTGAGAACGCTTTACATTCAAACCTTTTTGAAAAGCCGATTGAAGAAAGAAATTACATTTTAAAAGAAATAAAACATGCTCTAAAAAAAGACCCAAAATGTACAATTGGCATACTTTTGAGGAGTAATTATCAAGTTGCACAATGGATTAATTTCATTAACAATAGCGGATTGAAAAGCATTACAAGAAGTGAAAGTCTTGAACAAAAATCAATATTCAGAACAATTTTTGCAATTATGCAAATGATTTTGCATCCATTTGACAATAACATTATCGCAGACAATTACGAAATTCTTGCAGAGATGGGATTTTACAAGCAACGCTTAGGACTTGAAATTCGCAAATACGAAAATCCGTTTATACAAGTAAATTGCGACAATATCGAAAATATTAATCTTGCACAATTTTATTGGGATTTGAACTATTGGAACTCTTTTCCGCACCTTGCACCGGAAGAACTCGCAATAAAAATTGGATTACATTATTTTTCTTCAGAAATCGAAAAATCCAACGTATATCTGATTTCTACCTTGATAAAAAGATTGAGCATGAATTATAAAACATTCCCAATTTTGATAGAAAGGTTAGGAGAATTGGCAAAAAAACCATCTTTAAGCGGGTTCAAATTCTTCTCAGAAGAAGATGAAAGTGACAAAGAATTTCTAGCCGGAAAAGTGCAGGTTATGACCCTCCACAAATCAAAGGGAGATGAATTTGACTATGTATTTATACCTGAATTATCAGAAAAATCTCTCACACTTGACTTCAATCAAATCAAACTAAAAAACGCTGATTTCACAGAGAACTTAAAACGTCTAAATCCGCAATACAAGGCAAAATCAGAGTTTGACATGAAACAAGAATTGATATCTGAAAACTTGCGACTTTTATATGTAGCAATCACCAGAGCAAAAAAATATTTGTATTTTTCAGCAAGCAAAAAAATCAAATCATTTGAAAAAATCATTGAGCAAGAACCCAGCTTAATTTTTGCAGAACTACTGCCAAACACGGAGGAAAATAATGACTAACTATTCACCAAATATGTTAAAAACCTTCAAAAGTTGTCCTCTTAAATATAAGTTTAAGTATATAGATAGAATTTCTCTACCGCAAAAAGCAAGCTTTTTTGAAAAAGGGAAAAAGGTTCATGCACTTGCGAACTATTACCTTAAAGGAGATGATATTTCTAAGTTTGAACCAACTTTAAATGAAAATGAAAAAATTGCGTGGAATAATTTAAAAAGCAATGAATTTTTCAGCTATAAATATGTAAATTCAGAATACAATTTATCTTGCAAAATCGGAGATTACTGGATTGGGGGAAGGTTAGATGCAATTGTAAAAAAACACAAAAATGAATCTGAAACTTATTACATTCTTGATTACAAAACCGGTTCTATTCCCAAAAACCCTGAATATGATTACCAAACAATGGTATATCTTCTTTGTCTGTCTAGTGCGCCTTTTATAACTCCACAAGATGAGATAAAATTTGTTTATATAGATTTAAAAAACAATCAAAATTGTGTAATTGATTTTACACAAGAAAAAAAAGTTGAATACGAAAAAGCGATAACAACAATTTGTTCAAATATCGAAAACATCCAAATTCCGGAAGATATTGAACATCAAAAAATGTGCGATTTTTGTGAATACAAAAAAATTTGCATATAAAAAAGAAGGGAAAACATATTCATTTTCCCTCCTTACAAACCTTTTAAACTCAACTTATCATTATTTCCACATAATTGAAGTACTCTGCCTATCTTTGGTATTTTTATTCTGCAAAATTGTTCTAGGGTAACGCCCACCTTTCTCAATGATTGAACAAAATTCATCTGTTAGTAAAACCTTAGAAGTTTCTTGGTTATGGTTTGATAACATCATAAAGAATACATCATATCCCCATTTATTAGGACCTTTTTCCCCATTTACATCTATTACAATTGACGGATACGAAACACCTTTTACAGCAACCATTAGAATTGCACCATCAGGTAACATATAAGGTGTTGATCTTAATACACCACTATCATAAGAGCAATTAACATTTATTGAACTTCCTCCGGCAGCAAAAATTGCAGCTTTATCCGTTTTATAATTTTTAAAAATCTCTTTACTTAATGGTGTAAGTTTTAAACTTTCAACCAAATCGTTTTGTAATGCCTCGCAATCAGAGCGTTCATAAACATAAGAAATATTGCCTTCTGGGTAATAAACATAACAATTTTGATAAGCATTTACCATTGTTGAATATTCAATGGCATTTTGAATTACAGAATATTGTTTTTTGAATGCGGTTTCAAAAACTTTTGACTGATATTTATTAATTAATGCAGGCATGGTCATAGCTGCAACTACTCCAATAATTCCTAAAGTAATAAGGACTTCTGCTAAAGTGAAAGCTTTTTTCATACTCACCTCTTTATGACTAATATATTAGGTATATTATCATGATATTAGGTAGATTGTCAATATATTAGTTATTAAGATTAAGAGATGAAAAATAATGACACAATAAAGAAATTAGGGCAAAAAATCCGTATTGAAAGACAAAAAAGAAAAATGTCACAAGAAAAATTGGCAGAACTTGCAGACTTAAACAGAAATTTTGTTGGCATGATTGAACGAGGAGAAACAAATTTAACCGTGAAAAAGCTTGAAAATATTGCGAATGTTTTTGATATGAATATTATGGATTTATTTTCGTTTATTATTTAACTACATATTTAATTTAAACTTTTTTTGAACACAAAAAAGACTTCCTAAAAATAGGAAGTCTTTTTTTCAAAATCATAATCAATTGACTATTTGATTTCAACAGTTGCGCCAGCTGCTTCAAGTTGTTTTTTGATAGCTTCAGCATCTTCTTTTTTGATGCCTTCTTTAACAGCTTTAGGAGCGCCATCTACTAAATCTTTAGCTTCTTTCAAACCAAGACCTGTGATAGCTCTAACTTCTTTCAATACAGCGATTTTGTTAGCACCAGCTGATGCCAAAATTACGTTTACTTCAGAAGCTTCTTCAGCTGCTGCTTCACCTGCTGCTGGAGCTGCTGCTACTGCTACTGGAGCTGCTGCAGATACGCCGAATTTTTCTTCCATAGCTTTTACTAATTCAGCTGCTTCTAACAAAGTTAATTTTTCAATTGATTCTAAAATTGTTTCTACGTTACTCATTATTTTTCTCCTTTTGTTTTTTTGTTTAAGTTTTCACTAGTGTGTTAAATTACTGCAAAATTTAAGCTGATTTTTGATCTCTGACTGCTGCCATAGCTCTTGTAAGTTGAGCCATAACTGCGTTGATAGATCCAACAATACCTGAAGCTGGTGAGTTGATAGAACCAAGAATTTTCGCAAGAAGTTCTTCTTTTGAAGGCATTTTTGCCAATGCTTCAGCTTCTTTAGCTGACAATAGGTTTCCATCCAATGCACCACCTAAGATAGCACCTTTTTTGGTATCTTTAATAAATTTTGCAACTGCTTTTGCAGGACTTACTTGATCTTCAAAACCGAAAGCAATAGCTACAGGTCCTGTTAGAGAATCAGCAAGTACTTCAAAATCAGTACCCTTCAAAGCGATTTTAGCCAAAGTATTTTTTGTTACCATGTAATCGCCACCATCTTTTTGAATATTTCTTCTCAAGTTAGTGATTTCTTCTACTGTGTAACCTTTATACTCAGTCAAAATAGCTACTTGGGCTTTTTCTGCTTTTGCTTTTATAGCATCTATTTTTTCAGATTTAAAAGCTTTTGTTGCCATGATTAGCTCCTTTTGTTTGTATTACTTGATTGATTTAACAATCTGTTATCGACCGATTTTACCCAAATACTAAAAAAGACTTCGCTTTTCCAATATTGGACCGCAAAATCTCACAGGTTAACAAATCTATTTTTATATTTCGACTGTTCACCTCGGTTAGCTGATATTTTAAGGGAGTTTCTCCGGTACTTTGCACATTCTTTGCGCACAACTTGGAATTCTACTCGGCTCGGACTTTAATCTTCGCCTAACTCCCGCCAACTGTCTGCGGTATATTTTCATAGTATCGGAAAAAATATAAAAAATCAATAGGAGATTAATTTTTCTTAACTAATGACCAAACATCACAATGCCCGTTTATATCATAAGCACCACGCAAAAAAGGAGTATATTTAGGTTCTGAGTACAATTCGTAACGCATGCAAAAATTTCCTAAACAAACCGCCTCGTTTTGAATATGCAATGTCAAAAGTTTTTCCAACAACGGATAAACATCCGTCTTAAAACTCGTATTATCATCAAAAACATCCACAGAAATGTAGCTTATTAACAGCCATTTTTTCTTTTTCATATTTAATCTAATTCTGTTTATTGACAAATCTATAAAACTCAACAAATTATCAACATTTTCAAAATCATTCAACAAAATCAACATCTTGTCGCCGGTTTTTGCGAACTTACAACCGGTTATATTTTTGATTGAAGCATAAAAAATCTTGAAAGCTTCATCTTCTTTTTCTTTAACACCTTCGTCAGCATCGCCGCCCCAACAACTGTCTACCATCATGTTTTTAGCTTTTAACTGGACTAAAACTGCTACATTGTTACATTTTTTGATATTCTTTTCAACTTCTTTTTGGAGTGACTTATTAAAACGTTCTTCTTTTTTTTCTTTACAACCATTAATCAAATCGTCCAAAAAACCAATTGCTCTGTGAAAATAATACTTTGACTTTGCAATACCAAAAACAATGACAATTGCAATCAAATCAAATAACAAAAGCGAGCCATCAATAAATACTCCGCCTAATTCAACATCTTGCTTATAGAACAAATGTACAAATTCAGATACGCCATCCGCAATAGGTTTCGCAAAATCAAATGCCGAAACATTAATCAAGCTCAAAAACCAATACGTCGCCGTCAAAAACACTAAAATCATTAGTGCTATTTGTAAAACAAACAAAAGATTGATTATCCCTTGAAGTATTTTTGTTAACAGTTTATAAATTCCAATCATTAATTACCCAACGCTACATTATCAATTAGTCTTACATTCCCGATTTTCAATGCAATAAATACAATTGTATTATCATCTGCGACTTGCTTTTCTTCCAAATCGTCTCCATCTCTAAATTCTAAATATTCAAGAGAATGGTTTTCATTCAAATAAGGATAAGCTATTTCAGTCAAAGCTTTTACATCAGTAATTCCTTTTTTAAAGCAAGCTTTTATATTAAACAAAATTTTGCTCAAAGCCAAAGCATTAACTTTATCTTCTTCAGACAAATATTTATTTCTTGACGACAAAGCTAAACCACTTTCCTCTCTAACAATAGGACAAGGAATAATTTGAACAGGAATATTCAAATCTTTAACCATTTTCTTTAAAATAATCAATTGTTGTCTATCTTTTTCGCCGAAAAACGCAAAATCCGGTTGAACTATATTAAATAATTTATTTACAACGGTACAAACACCATCAAAATGACCTACCCTTGACTTTCCACACAATTTATTTACGTAGAAAAATGGTGGAATAACATAAGTCAAAAAGTCGTTTGACATAATATGTCCTTCGCCATACATTTCTTTTGGAGATGGAGCAAAGACTATATCTACACCAGCATTTTTACACAATTTTTCATCTGCTTCAAGTGTTCTCGGATATTTATCTAAATCTTCTCCTGGACAAAATTGAATTGGGTTTACAAATACCGAAACAACCGTTTTATCGCATTTTTCAACACTTTTTTTAATAAGGCTCAAATGTCCGTTATGCAAAGCTCCCATAGTCGGAACTAGCCCAACTGTCAAACCTTGCTTTTTCCACTCTCTTACTTTTTCTCTAACTTCTGCTATTGTATGAACTAACATAGTATCACTCTCTTTCACTATAATTTTAGCACAAAATTATATTTTATTTTCAATTAAAAAACTTCTTCATCTGACGGAAAATGTCCGTTCTTCACGTCATCATTGTATTTTTTCGCACAACTGTAAATTAATTCTTTCATATCACCATACTTTCTAGCAAATTTTGGTTTAAAATCAGAAAACTTGCCAAAAACATCATCTGATACCAAAACTTGTGCGTCGCAATACTTTCCAGCTCCACAAGAAATTGTCGGAACAGAAATATTTTCTGTAATATATTTTGCAACCTCCTGAGGAACCATCTCTAAAACAATCGAAAACACACCTGCATTTTCCAGCTCTTTAGCTTGCTTCAAAATTTCTTCCGCAGCTTCTTGAGTTTTACCCTGAATTTTATATCCGCCTAAAGTATTCAAAAACTGCGGAGTAAAGCCCAAATGTCCCATTACAGGAATTCCACTTTCAACAAGACGTTTAATTACGCTCAAAATATAATCGCTAAAACCTTCAATTTTAACTGCATTTGCACCTAATCTTACCATCTGACCACAATTTTTTATGGCAGTTGGAATATCAGTGTGATAACTTAAAAATGGCATATCTGTAACTACCATAGCGTGCGAAACTCCTTTAGCAACGGCTTTTGTAAAAATACTCATTTCTTCAACACCGATACTGTGAGTTGTTTCATAACCCAAAGCTACCATCGCCAAACTATCACCAATTAAAACAATATCAATGCCAGCTTCGTCGATATATTTTGCCGTTGAATAGTCATAAGCAGTCAAAACGGAGAATTTCTCTCCGTCGTTTTTGTATTTTTGAATTGTTTTAACTGTAATTTTTTTTACCATTATACTGCGCAGCCTTGTTTTTCAGCCAACTTTGCAGATGGCTTAATTTTTTCGCCTTTTTGTTTTTTTCTAAACCAGTAATAAATTGCTCTTGCGACACGGTTTGAACTATGTCTAACAAGTCCTTCTTTACTATCTTCAATCAATTTTCTTGAGAAAATAGAAAATCCCATTTTTCGAATATTTTCAACATCAATTTTTACAGGATAAGAGCCGGACAATTGATATTTTTGAGCCAAATTAGACGGCATAAAATCGTTTACCAAAACTGCATCTATTATCTTTTTACTACCTGCATGAGTTACCAACGCATTAATATGATCACTTACACTATAACCGTCAGTTTCACCAGGTTGTGTCATAATATTACATACATAAATCTTTTTAGCTTTTGATACCGCAATTTCATGCGCAATTTCTTTAATCAATAAGTTTGGAGTTACACTAGTATATAAACTTCCAGGTCCAAGAATAATTAATTCAGCATCTCTAATCGCCTCTATTACATCCGGCAAAGCTTTGCAATTTTGAGGATCTGTGAATAATCTTTTAATTTTACCATGAGCTTCCGGAATATTAGATTCACCGTGAATAATTCTACCATCTTCCATTTCTGCAACCAACTTCATATCATCAAGAGTAGAAGGAAGAACTCTACCACGAATAGACAATACATTAGAAGATTCTTTTACGGCTCTATACATATCACCTGTAATTGAGCAAAGCGCAGTCAAGAACAAGTTTCCAAAACTATGCCCTTCCAACCCTTCACCAGTCTTAAATCTGTATTGGAACAATTTTGTAACCAAATCTTCATCATCAGCTAAAGCAGCAATACAGTTTCTAATATCTCCAGGAGGCAAAACTCCCATTTCTTCACGTAATCTTCCTGAACTTCCGCCATCATCACCAACGGTAACAACTGCAGTAACATTGTTTGTAATATTTTTTATACCACGTAACAACATAGATAAACCTGTTCCGCCTCCAACTGCAACAATTTTAGGCCCTCTATTAAGTTTACGTCTTCTATATAAATTTTCTAATAAAGAATGATTACTTCCACCATCAATCATTGACAAGTTTGTTTTTTGCCAACCTTTGAAAAAAACACCAGCACCAACCATTACAAAAGCAAAAGCAAGCCACTCGGTAGATAGGTTCATTGCTACTTTTCGGATAAATTCCATTGTATAAAACACTGGTTTAATGTCAAATAAAATCAAAACACCTAATGTCATTAAAACTGCGCCTAAAAATATCAACGCAAACCATCTTTTAACCTGCAATCCAGGCATAAGCCACATTACATCTTCCGGCAATCTTACATTTTTTCTAAAATCTTTTATCACAATTATACCTTCTTCTATTCTACCCAACCTGACAAACACGCATTTTTATAGTTAACCGGGACCGGTGTAATAATATTATGAGCATGCTTAATTAAATCTAACGAATTTGAAAGTCTGTTTGTAAAGTGAATTGTATCCACTTTTACAACAGTTTTTCCGCCTTCAATATTTGAAACCTGAGATGTAGCCAAAAGCTGCTTTAATCTTTGAATTTCAACATCTGTATTTTCATTGTCTTTTGCAACAGTATTTACCGTTCCATCAACATTATACATTTTTTCTAAACAAACTTCATGTGCAACCGGAATATTTATCAATTCACCTGTTTTTTCTGTAATTTCACCTGTCGCACCATAATAAACAAGCCATTCTGAGCATTTTTTAATTGCCTTTGCCACAGAACAAGCGAATGAAAAATCTTCCGCACATCTTTTGTACATAGCTCCATGCGGTCTTACATGTTCAATTTCCATGTGCATAGATTTTGCAAATGACATCAAAGCACCTACCTGATAAACAACAAGAGCTTCTATTTCATCTTCATCAAGGTTCATATCTCTATAACCAAAACCTTGAATATCATCAAAACCGATATGCGCACCGACAACAACATTTTTTTCTTTTGCTTTCAACAACGCATTACGAATTGTCAACGGATCTCCAGCGTGAAATCCACACGAAACATTTACAGAACTTGCATAATCTAATAAATCAAATTCCGCATTGTTTTTATAAATACCAAAACTTTGAGCCAAATCAATGTTAAAATCTATATTTTTTATCTGTTTTCTCTCTAAAATATCCTGCATAATCATCTTTCCTATATAATAAAATAATTATACCTAATAAAAAATTAATTACCAATATCTTTACATAATATTAATCAAAATAAAAAAGATGAAGAAAATTTCATTTCTCCATCTTATAAATTGTCAGAACAATAATGCCGACCAATTTTATATTTAATATAATTAATAATTCATTTCCCAATTATTATTGAGAATGTTTGCAAAACATCTTTGATGAGTATAGGTTGTAGAACCTTCACAAGCCGTTCCGGTATTTCTGATTGCCTCAATAGAATCTCCGTCACAAACTCCAAGAGTTCTGCAAGCCGGACTAACTTTTGGCAAATCTAAAACCCCATCAGACCACAATTCCATCAAAAAAGTATCACGCCCTATAATATTCGGTCCTTTTTTACCATTAATATCAACAAAAAACATACCATACCAAGAAGTATGTCCTCCATAAGAATAAGTATAGCATTTAGGATTGTCAGCACAAACCCAAGCTCCACTTGCCAAAACAGCACATGGACCACATCCCCAAGTACCAGAAGTCCAACTTCCACCGTTTAAGTTTTTATAACTTACATTATTCCAAGGCATATCAGAATCTGTAGTTCCCATAGAAACAATTTTGAAATTATCTCTTAAAAACTCCTGCATTGCCGCAGAATTTGTTAAACCTGCCTCCATTAAGTTAACTGCATTTCTGTCAGTCATATATCTCAATGCACCTTGTTGAACCTCGTTATAAACCTTGTGCAATTGAGTTATATAACTTTGTCTTTGATAATTTTGCATCAATGTTGGAACAGTCATAGCTGAAACAACTCCAATGATACCAAGAGTAACAAGAACTTCAGCCAATGTAAAACCTGCACTGCGTAGACCATGATTATGAGAGGGTTTTAGACTATTGCCCCCCCCCGATGAGCTTAAATAAATTCTTTTCCATAAAAAATTCCTCTCTGTTCTCTGTTAACATCTCTATTTTAACAAATTTTTTATTGTTTTTCAAGTAGTTGCCTAAATTCTTCCCTATTTGTCATAGGGAAGATGACTGAAAGGCAGATGGGTGAAAGCTTGTAACATTCCCCTACGGGATAGCACCCACCTAAATCCTCTCCTCACAAGGGAGGACTTTATTTCACTTAGCTGCTTTTAATACAGTCTTTGCATCTAGCCATCTTAATAACACATTACCAATCTGATGAAACTTCTTCTTCATCATCTTGAAGTGCTGATAGGTCTTTGTGTTCAGAACCATCAAAACCATCAGGCAACATATCATCATCAGGCCAAACAGTATCTTCATCATGACGAGAAGCATTCAAATTAAGAGATGCAGTCAAATCAGAATTACTCAAATCTGTTTCTGACAAAATACATCCTGCCATATCACAATCAGAGAAATTACAATAAGTCATCTCTGCATAACTGCAATCTGCTCCTGTTAACAAGGCATCTGTAAAATCACATTCCAAAACTCTTGCCCTTGTAAAATCAACTGATGTTAAATCTGTATTCGTAAAGTTTACAAATGATAAATTACAATCCGCAAAAGAACTTGAGTTTAAATCCGCATCAGTGAAATCTATTTCGGACAAATTTATACCTGAAAAATCAACTTCAGATAAATCAACTTCTTCTTGTTCAACTTTCCATTCATTAAATTTTTCCGGATTTTTTCTCAATAATTCAACTAATTCTTCTTTTGTATAATCTATCATTTATTTCTCCTTTATTTATGATTTATAATTTATGATGTCGAACTGAAAGCCCAACCGACTGTGTTATAAATTTTGTTATTAGATTGAAAGCAAAACTTAATTGCTTTCGTGCAAATAGCCAGCGACAAGCACAGCCTGTGTTCTATTTGTTACTTTTAGCTTTTTGAAAATACTATTCAAATGTGTTTTTACTGTAACCTCTTTTACAAACAATTTTTCTGCAATCTGTTTATTACTTGCCCCATTTGCAACCATTTCTAACACTTCTTTTTCTTTTGAGGTTAACAAATCTGGGGGCAAATCTTTTTTAGGCGATTGTTTAACCGAAACACTTTGCCATTTTGAACGTCTTAAAACAGCTTCCATCCTGGCTAAAAGGTTCGGCAATATAAACGGTTTTACAATATAGTCATCAGCTCCGATTTTCAAACCGGCAACCATTTTTTCTTCTTCATTAACTGCCGTAAGCATAATTACGGGTAAATGTTTTGTATTTTCATTTGAACGAATTTCTTTCAATGTTTGCCATCCGTTCATATTTGGCATCATAACATCAAGAAGAACAATATCAAAATTTTTGTTGTTATCAAAAAGTTCCTTCAATGCCTGAACACCATCGTGTGCCGTAGTTACTTCGTATCCGTAAAAAGGCAGAGCGTCTTTTAAATATTTGGAATTGTCGTCAACCAGTAAAACCTTCGTTAATTCCGGCATTTTATCAATCCTTATACAATTTTATTTTTAAGGGCTTTTAGAGCTGCTTGAAGTCTGTCATCAACTTCAAGTTTTTGCAAAATATTTGCAACGTGGGCTTTTGTAGTATTTATACTTATAACCAAAATTTGTGCAATTTCCATATTACTATAACCTTCAGTCATAAGTTTTAAAATTTGAGCTTCACGAGAAGTCAAATCATAATTTTTTCTGTTATCTGTTTCATTTGTTTCAAATGACGGAGAATTTGCACTTGCTTTTAGCACGACATGCGCAATACTAGGATCAAACCATGCTGCACCATCAGCGACAGAGCGAACAACTTCAATTAATCTTTGCGGATTAATTTCTTTAGAACAATAAGCATTTGCACCGGCTTTCAAGCTGTTCAAAACCTCTTTTTCGTCATTATGAGAGGTAAGTATAATAACTTTTACATCCTTGTTTGCGGAACGAATTTGTTTTGTAGCCTCAATTCCGTTCATATTGGGTAAACCTAAGTCCATGATAATTATATCAATATTATTATTGTTAAATATCTGAATAGCCGTTTCTGCGGAATCTGCCTCATATAAATTTTCTACAAAATCAACATTTTCAAAAGTCGTTTTCAAGCCAAAACGAGTGAGTTCATGATCTTCAACTATCAGAATATTTTTCTTCATATACTTAATTCCTCTTTTGTCGGGATATAATCAGGGTTTAAAAGCAAGGATTTTTTGAAATACCTTTGAGCATCTTGTTTAAGTCCCTGATTTTTTGCAATCAATCCTTGATAATAATAATATCTAAAATCGTTTTCGTCAATATAGTTTGCAACGCCAAGATATTTTTTCGCTTCAAAATAGTTTCCACGCTCAATTTCTACACGCCCCAAATCTATCCAGGCATCTTTGTAATTCATATTTATTGCAACTGCTTTTTTTAAATATGCTATTTCTTTTGACTTGTCTTTTAGCGCAATTTTGTAATATGCGACAAAACTGTCAGAATATGATTTCAAAATTCTTTCATAAATCTCAATAGCCTTTTTTTCTTTACCTAATTGTTCATAAGTTTGCGCAACTTTTACAGAACAAATTGAAGATGTCTTGTCTGTTGATGCTGCTGACTTGTAGTATTTTAAAGCGTCTTTGTAAGCCGCATTTCTAAAACTCAAATCTCCCAAAACAAGAAGTGTAGTTGTATTTCCACTATCGAGTTTGTAAGCTTTCATTGCAGTATCTTGAGCTTTTTCATATTCTTGCATATCATAATAAACTCTTGATAATATTGCATAAACTTCTTTATTATGTTTCTTTTTGGTCGTTAAAGAACTTTGTAAGGTCCTTAAAGCTTTTGCATACTCGTTTTCATAGTAATAATAGTATCCAAGATGATACATTTTTTCGGAATAATCTTTTTGAGATTTATACAAAACATACTGTTCAAGAGATTTAACTTTCTTTGAAAAATCAGCAGTATAAAGATTTTGAGCTTTTATGTAATCTACCATTTTCAAGGCATTTTGCGGTTTTTTACCTTGTGACAAGATTTCAGCTTTCAACTTTTTATAATTCAAATTTTGTGGGTTCATTTTTATTGCTGTATCAATGTAATTTCCAGCTTCAACAAAATCATTTGATTTTAAATACCCCAACGCCGCAAGATAATTTGCGTAATCAGAATTTGTCATAAGTGCAGTATTTTTAACCAATTCTGACGTAGCTTCTCTACTTTGATCATTATAAATTATGTTTGAAAAAATCTCACCCAAATAGATTTCATCATCTTGTTTTAATCTTTTAGAAGTTCCGTAATACAAATTGATATCACAAATCAAAAAGTCTGATAACGCTTTATCTTCAATCTTTGATGCCGCCAAATCTGCCAGTTCAAAAAAACCAATATCTGACATATTTTCAGCCATCTTCATATACGCATAATCGTTTTCATCCATAGTTTCAATAAGAACTTTAAAATCCATATATGCAGACTTTACATTGCTTTGCATAAACCTGTCAAACGCAATAACATATTGGTTATGAATGCTATTATGAGTTAAAGTTGCTTTTTTTAACGGAATTGCAATAGTATTAACAGGAATTGGTTGTGGCACAAATGGATTTGCCGGTTGAATTGCATCAAAGCCTTCTCCCAAAACAGGAGCTGACAAACAAACTGTTATAACAATTGTACTAGCTAATTTGTGCATTAAATAACAACAACCCTCTCTTTATTTTACATTCCCAGAATAGTAGAAATTAAACAATTCTGCAATATGTTTTTGTTCATCTGTAGAATTTTCATTAATGATAAAATTGTAAATATCAAATAAATTATAATGGCTCAAAATTTCTTTGTCCTCATTTTTAAAGATATGGTGATTTTCTGTTAAAAATACCAAAATAATTTTATCTACAGGAATTTTCAAAAATGTATCGACCAAATTCCCATCAAAATGCTTATTTTTACCTGAAATCAAGATATCAATAACATTTTGAATAGGCATTTTATCACGATAATGACGTTTTGACGTAATCGCATCAAAAACATCTGCGACCGCCAAAATTCTTCCACCATAAGGGATATCTTCACCACTCAAATGTCTGTAATAACCGGAACCATCATATTTTTCGTGATGAGAACATGCGATTTCAGTAATTTGTTTAAAATCTTCTGATGTATGAATTTTTTCCAAAATATCATGGGTAATTTTTACGTGTTCTTGAATATGTTTGTATTCTTCATCTGTCAATTTGCCTTCTTTTTGAAGAACGGAATCTCTAATACCAATTTTGCCGATATCGTGAAGAATTGCAGCTTTTTCAACAATTTCTTTATATTTTTCATCACAATCTAAGGCGTTAACAAGCAACATTGAATAAAGTTTTACACGACTTGAATGACCTGCCGTAATCTTGTCACGGGCATCAATTGAAGTTGCAAGCGTATCAATAAAGCTTTCAAACAAAATCTTTTGTTCTTTATATAATTCCTTTTGTTGTTCAAATAACTGAGCATTTTCTAGTGCAATAGAAGCGCTTCCTCCGATTGCAACAAGCAAATCTTCATCACCCTTAGTAAACACTCCATTATTTTTGTTAAGTACCTGAAAAGCTCCAATAATTTCCTGATTATTATTTTTGATAGGCATACAAAGAATTGTCTTTGTTTTATAACCGGTTTCTTTATCAATATCAGGATTGAAGCGAGGATCATTATAAGCATCAGGAATATTCAACGGTTCACCGGTTTTTACTACATATCCCGCCAAACCTTTATCTGCCGGAAATCTAATTTCTTGACTACCCAAACCTAAAGCGACTTTACTCCACAACTCATTTTTATCTTTATCAAGCATAAACACTGTACATCTGTCTGCCTGAATAGCAATTTTTGTTTCCTCTGCAATAACCTTTAACAATACATCAATATCAGTTACGGCAGTGATTGAACGCCCTATTTTTACCAACGAAACCAACGGATCACTTTTTATCGGCAATGAAAAATCCATCCCGTTTTTTAACTGTTTAATCCTTGTCAAAACGTAACCAATTATTGACAATTCGTCACCTGCAACCATAGAAAGATTTTTAGCACTTTCAAAATGCAATAATGCAGTATCTTTAGAATTTTCACCAAAATCAACAGTACCTTTTGCATACTCATTAGCAATTTTTGCAGTGCTACTTTTTGCAAATTCTGCCATATATTGAGCATCATTCAACATATCCAAAACATTTGTATAATTGTTTTTATCTTTAAGATAAAGTGCCATTCCCAAAAAGCTCATACTCACAGATAAATATTGCGGATTATCTTTAAAGTCTTTTCGTGCAGAAGTAAAAGTAGTGATTGCGTTATCGTAATCCTTGTCCTCTAAACAGGCTAAACCTTTTTTTATAATTTCCGTACCGTTGTTTTCCATCTTCTTTCTTAACCCTTGTGTATATAAATATCAGTTTTTACATCTCTATGTTTTTATTGTACAATATTTTTGAGAATAATACAAATTTTTTATAGGTGGTTTGATGAAAAAAATTACAATACTTATTCCTGTATATAACGAGGTCAATACATTAGATAAAATTTTGGAAAAAGTTGAGCAGACGAATTTTTGCGGACTTGAAAAAGAAATTATCCTAATTGATGATTATTCAACCGACGGGACAAAAGATTTATATTCAAAATATCCGTATAAAGTATTGTATCACGACTTTAATCAAGGTAAAGGTGCAGCACTTAGAACTGGATTTAAAGAAGCTACGGGTGATATCATTGTAATTCAGGATGCAGATTTGGAATATGATCCGGTTGATTATGAACCACTTGTAAAACTAATACTTGATGGCAGGGCAGATGTTTGTTACGGTTCAAGACTTTCAGGGGGGAAACCGTCTCGTTCATTTATGTTCCATCACTTGCTGGGTAACAAATTTTTATCTTTGTTAACAAATATCCTATATGGTTCAACTTTGACCGATATGGAAACTTGTTACAAAGCGTTTAAAGCTGATTTTATTAAAGGAATTGAAATAAAATCAAACAGATTTGATTTTGAACCGGAAATTACGGCAAAAGTCTTGAAACGTGGGGCAAGGTTATATGAACTTCCTGTCTCCTACTATGGTAGAGAATTTTCAGAAGGGAAGAAAATAACATGGCGTGATGGTATTCATGCTATAATAGCATTAATAAAATTTAGGTTTACGGATTAAGATAGGAGTAAAAAAATGAAAAAAATCATTTTGTCATTATTTTTGGCAGCATCTCTTGCAACTCCGTCACTAGCTGCAACATGGAGTGCAGTTGACAGAGTTCCTACAGTAGGGAAACAGGTTTTGACTAAGAATAGCTTGCCATCAACTACAAAGTTTGTTGTAACAGAAACAGAAGTTACGAATAGCACATCAAACTCTAACAACGAACTTTACATTCCAAAAGTAGATTTAGGCTACGCTGGTAACGATAACGAAGTTGCAGCTATAATCGCACAACAAATTGGTGTTATTATCAACGCTAACGCATCTAAGAAAAAATTTGTATCTAACGTAACATCAGCTCTTGCAGGAAATTTTGCAGACACAAGCCTTGAAAACACTGCCTTGATTGCAAACGAATTATCTCTAAAAAGTATGTCTGAAAAAGACAAAATGAACGCTGATATTACTGGTGTTGATTTAATGATACAAGCCGGTTATAACCCATTAGCTATGATTGTTGTTTTGGGCAAACAACCTGGAACATCTTTGGATATCCTAAAAAGCCAACCAAATAACTTTAGACGCACAATGTATATTTATGACTATTTATCATACAACTACCCATCTAAAGTTAAAGCCGGCTACAACTGCAAAGAATACAAAAATTTCTTGGCTTATATTCAACCAACAATTACTGAAAGAAATGCCAATAAATCTAAGTTAGCTAAATTCCAAAAAGAACAAGCTAAGCTAAAAAAAGAAAGAGCTAAACAAATTGCTAAATACAAAGCTACTGGCGGTTTAAATGGATGGGATGCGTCTTATACAATTTTGAAAAACTTGTCTGAAAACGCAGAAACAAAATAATTAGCAAATCTAATATAAACACTAAAAAACCTCCTTTAAAAGGAGGTTTTTTATTAAATAGAAACTATTATTATAAGAATTAGAACAATGGAGAATTAAATAATGGGTGACACGGAAGAAATTATAAAATGTCCAGCTTGTGACAATGAAATGCAAAAAATATTCATTACAGATAAAGGCATAAACATTGATGTTTGTTCAAACGGATGTGGCGGAATATTTTTTGATAATAAAGAAATTCAAGAATTTAGCGATAAAAACGCAGATATTTCAGAAATTAAACAAGCTCTTTCTAATAAAAACTTCATGCCTGTAGATGAAAACAAAACAAGAATTTGTCCGGCTTGCGGAACTCCTATGGCAAAAACAAGAGCGCTCGGAATACAAATTGATACTTGTTACAAATGTGGAGGAGTATTCCTTGATAATGGAGAGTTTGAAATTGTTCGTTCTAAATTTGTAAAACGTAAAAAAGTCGTACCAGTAGAATACAATCCAAATAGTGACATTGATATAGAAGAATTTTATAGAGATGCTCAAAATGAAGAAATAGTTAATGAATATGGTATAAAAAAAGTTTCCCCAATGCGTATTAGCCGTATTTCTATGAGAATGCTCCGTTTTATATTTCGGTTGTTTTTATAATAATTTCTATTTAAACCAATAACAAAAAATTACCTACATAGTTCAGATTTAATAATCCGACAATGTAATTTTTGATACAAACAGAACATATTTACACAAAGCCTCTAGCATCTAAAAATTTTTAGGCTAACCTTGTAATACCATTCTTAATTTTTCTAGTTTTTCTACACTATCACTTTCAAAGTAAATTCTTAATAATGGCTCTGTTCCACTCGGTCTGACAAGAACCCAACTTGAATCATCATCAAAATAAAGTTTTACACCATCTTTTGTATCAATTGATTTTACCTTGAAATCTCCAATTTCTGTCTTATTTTTATATTTTTCCAATACCGGTTTAATTTCTTCAACATTTTCAAGGCGCTTGTCAATTCTATCATTATAAAATTTACAATCCACAAAGTCATACAAATCTTTTTGAAGTTCTACAAGAGATTTATTCGCATAAGCCATTGCTTCTAAAACAAGTAAGTTTGCAAGAATACCGTCTTTTTCAGGAATATGTCCCTGAATACTCAAACCGCCGGATTCTTCACCACCAATAATTGGATTAAACCTCCTCATTGCCTCACCAACATGTTTAAAACCAACTGCAGTTTCAATAACTTCTACACCTAATTTTTCTGCAACTTTGTTCAACAAAAGACTAGCACCAACTGTTTTCACTAATGTTCCGGAATAGTTTTTGTGCATTTTCAAGTGCATCAAAAGAATTGAAATAATCTCATTTGGAGAAACATACTCTCCATTTTCATTAATCACACCAAATCTATCACTATCACCATCATTTGCAAATCCAACAGAATTTGGAGTTGACTTAACTTTTTCAATCAATTCTTTTAAATATTTTGGCTTCGGTTCAGGCATTCCGCCCCCAAAATTTGTATCATGGAACATGTGTAAACTATCATATTTAATTTCGTTTATATCCAACAATTTGTCAAAATATCCGATACTAGCAGCATACAAGCCATCGAAAATTATATTTTTTTCAAAAGTTTTGATTTTCTTGAAATCAATCAATTTTTCTATATGGGCAAAATAATCTGGTGCAAAATTATATTTAGTAACAGAGCCATTACCCAATGTTTTGAAATTAGCATGAAGGTTATACATTAACTCATCCGTAATTTCAGATGTTGCAGGTCCTGCATAATCCGGAATAAATTTTATTCCTAAATATTCAGGTGGATTGTGAGATGCCGTAAACATAACTGCACACGCATTCAAATGTTTTGCATTATATGCCAAAACAGGAGTTGGAATAACTTTTTTTGATATAAAAACTTTAAACCCGTATTCTGCCAACTGTTCAGCAGATTGTTCAGCGTATTCCAAAGCCATATTACGAGGATCATATCCGACAATAATTTCCTTATCTAACCCAAAATTGTCGTAAACATATTTTCCTATAGCTTTTGTAACAGTTCTAACATTTTCCTCATTAAAGTCTTTTCCTACGACAGCTCTCCAGCCATCTGTTCCAAATTTAATTTCACTCATTAATCTTGCCTCAATATTATCTATCTGCTATAATCATATAAAAAATAAGGAGTAATCGCAAATGTTAAATTTAGAAACAGTAAAAACTATAGCATATCTAGGGCCACAAGCCTCTTTTACAGAGATGGCAAAAGATAAATTTTGCAAACGATTTAACATAAGCGCATACCCAACTCCTCTCCAAACAATTAGGCAGGTAGTTGAGTACGTTGATGAAAATGAAAATTCTCTTGGAGTTTTGGCGGTAGAAAATTCTATTGAAGGTACTGTTAGAGAGAGTCTTGACAATCTTATGATTACCAAAAATCCAAATATCAAAATTCTTTCTGAATGCTACATGCCAATTAACCACTGCTTACTCTCGAGAACGACAGAATTTTCATCAATCACCGGAATAATTTCGCACCCTCAAGCACTTGCACAATGCCAAGATTTTATTCATAACGAAATGCCATTTAATGTAAATATTATTGAAGCTCCAAGCACCGCAGAAGCTGCACGCAACTTACAAAACTATAATCTTACATACGCTGCAATTGGGAGTGCTAAAACCGCCGAAACTTATAATTTAAACATTTTAAAAGAAAATATAAATGACGACAAAACAAATCAAACAAGATTTATTTTAATTGGCGATTTTGAAACGGAAGAAACAGGTAATGACAGAACATCTCTGGCATTTTCAACCGAAAATAAACCTGGTGCATTATTAAATGTTTTAAATGTATTTATGGAAAATCATATTAACCTTTCATACATCGCATCAAGACCTTCAAAACACAAGTTTGGGGAATATATTTTTATCGTAAACTTTGACGGGCATATTCATAACCCTAAAACTATGCACGCAATTCAGCAAGTTAAAGAACAAACAACTCATTTAAGATTTTTAGGTTCTTACAAAAAACAAAATGCTATTGCACTTCAGCAGTAACAAACGCAATAGCTTTTGCTCTATCATGCGACAAACTTACTTGAAAAACGACCTCTTTTTCAAGATTTTTTAGAATACGAATTTGCGGACATTGATTGTCATTATGAAAAACTTCAATTTCATTATACGAAACATTTAAAATATTCAAAGCAGTCAAAGCCTTTACAACTGCTTCTTTAGCACAAAAACGAGCAGCAAGATGACTTTCCGGTTTTGCATACTTCATACAATATTCAAGTTCTATAGGAGTAAAAACACGATTAAGAAAAGCTTCCGATTTTCCTACAAATCTATTTATATCTTCAATATCAACGCCTATTGCCATAATTTGATAATACCACAACATTGACGGATTTTGCAAACACATGGTATAATAGAGTATCAAACGCCGAAATACAAAATTCATTAAATTAGTCAGAAAGGATAATATGACTAATTCAATGATTCCTTACTCATTTGTTCCGGGTACAAAAGCCAAAGCAGATGAAGTAAATGCCAATTTCATTTCACTAGCAAATTTTATCGAACAAAATAAAAATTCTACAGCAAATGACATTGAAACAATTAACAAAACACTAAATGAAAAAGCCGACAAAACAGATCTGAACGTCGAACACACCGTCACAGAAGCGGACACTAACTTGAACGACTACAAAAACAGAGGGACTTACATATTTTCAACCCTTTACACACCGACTAATATTCCAAAAGGAGAAGCCGGCTCTCTTGTCGTAACAGGAGATGAAAATTCTGTTATTACGCAAATTTGGATTTGCAACGGAGAAAATCCAGAAATCTTTACAAGAAAATACGAAAATGGAGAATGGGGCAAATGGTATTCTACACAAGGAATTTTGTCAAAAAATAATCCCGGATATATCAGACTTCCAAACGGAATTTTAATACAATGGGGTTTTGGAACTTCCTCTAAAATAACCTATCCGCTTGCATATAGTAAAGTAGCCTGTCCGGTTTTTGCCAAACAAGGTTATAGCGGAACAGCACAATACGCTGATGCCGGAACTGCAACACAATCTTTAACCGGTTTATATTATGGTTGCAGTGGAAAATTTGTTTATTTGAACTGGATAGTTATAGGTTATTAAGGAGAAAATATGAAATATTACGGAACAAAAAATAATAAAGATTACGGGTTTTACGAAAACAAATTCGACGGAGCAATTGAAATCTCTGATGAACAATGGGTTGAGCTATTAGATAAACAAAACAATGGATACGTTATTATTCTATATAATGGAAATGTAATTTCTGTAAAAGAAAATGAATACGAAGAAAAAGACGGAATTTGGCACAAACTTTCAAAAGACGAAGTTCAAACCCGCCAACTAAACATCCAAAACGAAATTCGAAAACAGGAAATCAAAGAAAAATTGGAAGATTTAGACAAAAAACGAATCAGAGCATTGTCCGAACCTGCACTAAAAGACGAAGAAACAACATGGTTAGAATATTACAACACACAAATCTTTAGCCTACGACAAGAATTAAATCAATTATAAATTAACAAAAACCGGTCTTTAAAAAACCGGTTTTTACTTTTTATACATCAAAATATATATTCATCTTTTTTTGAATAGATTGATTTATATCCCTTGCGATACTTTTGACCACATTTGTGTCAAAAAATGTATCATACAAATCTGTTCTTTCAGGATGCTCAGGATCTCTAAAATGAGCTACCATACCATACATAAGATTTTGCCCAACACCATCAGATGTTTTATACTCATTATTCACAATCATTTTTTCTTTTGGCAAATGAAATATTTGTCTTGTCTTTTTAGCTATATAAGATAAAACCGGCAAATTTTCATCATTAATTTTAACTTCATCACCATTCAAAAACAATGCAGTGCCATCATTTTGCGCATAATGCTCAATATTGACAACATCTGAACCGTTATAATGCTCGAACTGATTTGGTTTTGTTGCAATTTTTTTAATCATTGAATGAAATTCTGAAAGGTCTTTTCCATTAACATCATCAGTCAAACACATTGACAATGCAGTAGAAAAAGATTGTCTGTTCCTTTGAAACTGACATCCTGCAACATTTTTAATTCCTGTAAAACTTATATTATTAATTTTATCCATAGCATTTTTAAAACCCGTAAAAAAAATTTTTTGCGCATGTTATAATAAATTTATTGAAAAATATCAAATATGGAGAATTGAAATGGAAATAAGAAGTGAATTTATAGAACAAGCGAAACACTTAACTCGTAACGCAGAAGTTCTGCCGGGCGGAATTGAAGAACTTGCAGTAAAACTTCAACATGCACACGACACAAATACTCCTCTAAGAGTAAAATTAGGTATGGATCCGACAAGACCTGATTTACACTTGGGGCACACAGTTGTTATGAGAAAACTTAGAGAATTTCAAAATTTGGGACATAAAATTGTTTTAATCGTAGGTGGCGCAACAGCTATGGTTGGCGACCCATCAGGCAAATCAGAAACAAGACCTGCTCTTACAAAAGAACAAGTTGCCCAAAACGCTCAATCATACTTTGATCAAATGTCAAAAGTTTTAGACGTTACAAAAGCAGAAGTTGTAAATAATGCTGATTGGTTACATTCTATGAGTTTTATTGATTTATTGAAACTTGCTTCAAACGTAACAGTTGCACAAATGATGACAAGGGATGATTTCGCAAAACGTTACGCAGATGGCAGACCAATTGCTATTCACGAATTTTTCTACCCGCTTATGCAGGCTTATGACTCTGTAGCAATTGATTCTGACATTGAATTAGGTGGAACAGATCAAAGATTTAACACTCTTCTAGGCAGAGATATTCAAACCGCTTACGGTAAAAAATACCCTCAATTGGTAATGCTTTTACCATTACTTGAAGGAACAGACGGCGTTGTCAAAATGTCAAAAACATATCCTGAACACTGTATCTCACTTACCGATAGTGAAAACGATATGTTTGGAAAATTAATGAGTATTCCTGACAACATGATTTCAAGATATTATAGTTTGCTTACAGATGCAACAAAAGAAGAACTTGAAACAATTGACAAACAAATCGCTGAAGGTTCTGTAAACCCTCGAGATATTAAACTAAAACTGGCTTACACAATCACTGCAGAATATCACGGAGAAGACGGTGCAAAACGTGGTCAAGATGCGTTTATCAATGTTGTTTCAAACAAAGGTATTCCTGATGATATTCAAGAGGTTTCAGGAATGAACGGAAAATGTATTCTTGATGTACTTGTAGAACTAAAATTCACTGCAAGTAAAGGAGAAGCAAAACGTCTAATTCAAGGTGGCGGTGTGAAAGTTGATGGAGAAAAAATCACCGATATGGCTTATACATTTAACTTTGAAGGCAGTGTAGTATTACAAGCAGGCAAAAGAAAATTCGCAAAATTAATTTAAGTGAAAAGTAAGACGTGAAAAGACCATTACAGGTGCTATCGCACCAAAGCTATTTCCAAACGAAGTAAACGATATGGACATTTCACATTTCACTCGGAGAGATTATGTTCAAAATCATAAAACGTGGCATAACAAAAGTCAAAGAAGATATTCAGGTTATCTACGACAAAGACCCAGCCGCAGAAAACCTCTTAGAGGTAATATTGTGCTATCCGGGATTGCACGCTCTTATTGCTTATCGCTTTGCACACAGATTATACAAATGGCATATTCCGCTAATTCCTAGAATTATTTCTTACATAACAAGGATTATAACAGGAATTGAAATCCATCCGGCTGCCAAAATAGGTAGAAGATTTTTTATAGATCACGGAGAAGGTGTTGTAATCGGCGCAACTACAGAAATTGGGGATGATGTGTTGATTTATCAACAAGTAACACTTGGCGGAACAGGCAAAGAACATGGTAAACGCCACCCAACATTGGGGAATGGAGTAATCGTCGGAGCAGGTGCAAAAGTTCTTGGAAACATAAATTTAGGCAATTACGTAAGGGTAGGTGCAGGTTCAGTTGTCGTTGAAGATGTACCGGATTATTCAACAGTAGTCGGAGTTCCTGGAAGAATTGTTCATCAAAAATTCAGAGATAAAAACGGAGTTTTGATGCACAACAGAATACCTGACCCAATAAAATGCGAACTTAACAGACTTAAATACGAAGTGTTAGAATTAAAAGAAAAAATGAATAAAAACGAATAGTAAAGAGGAGGCAAAACTATGTACCATATCTACACAATTAAAAACAAATCAGAATTTTCAAAAACATTGGTAGCTGAAACAAAAGATTATGATGAAGCTTTAGAAAAAGCAGAAAAAGCAATTGCCGGAAAAGAAGGCTATAACTATGTTGTAGAAGAAACAGACGGTTCTATGAACAGTTATGGCGATCTTCTTACAACCGTTGTTGCAGAGGGTTAGAAATAACTTAAATCCTATGAAAAGTTCCTTCCCTCATAAGGGAAGGGCTAGGGATGGGTGCTGTCCCGTTAGGGATTAATCCACCACTTTCTTACCATGGATAATCTTTTCTGATTTCCCAACCATCGTATTCAATCAACTTAGCGCATAGACCAGTACCTTTAGTTTTATTGCAAGCATGAGCGCCTCTAGGGTTATTCATAATATCTTCTCTTGAAGTAAAATCGTTTCCATCTGTATAAGGGTGAAATCCTTTATCTCGGGTAAATTGAAAAATAAAACGATCTCTACTATTCCAAGTTTCAGTTATTTTTTTACAATCAGCATACTTCAAACAGAAAAAATAATGACTATTATAGTTTGAAAATCCAGTACCATTAGGCAAACCAACTACTGCATATTTCCCTTTTGTAGTAGTTTCAGTTACTTTCATATATGGTAAAACGTATTTTTGTAACCATTCTAATTGTTTTTCTCCGTCACCACTTGTCCAATCGTAACCTTCTCCACCATGTCCAAAACTATTACCATCCCATGTATCCCAATCACCGTTTTCTTCTTTTGACATCTGAAAAGCCTGTCCCATAATAGAGTTGAATGCTTTCAACTTTGTCACTACTTCTTTTTTACGATGGTTTTCAATCAAAGATGGCATAGTCAATGCAGCAACAACCCCAATAATACCAAGAGTAATTAGAACTTCAGCTAAAGTAAATCCGGCTCTTTGAGAATTGTCGCAATTGGCTACGTGCGTAAGCCCCTTACACCAATTTGTAAATGCTTTAAATTTCATTTAATAAGCTCCTATCAACATGTTGTTATTCAGTATCAATATATTGATACTATTATCATTATATTCACTTATTAAAACATTGTCAAGATTATATAATTTTGACATGGCTGATGAATTAAAATATAAATTAGGAAGAAATATCAAAATCGAACGTATTCGCAAAAACATTACGCAAGAACAATTTGCAGAATTGATAGATATGAGTTTGAGCTATGTTAGCAAATTAGAACAAGGCTTGACTTCTCCAACTGCAATAGCATTATTTAAGATGGCAAAAATTCTAAACATCCCAATGGAAAAATTCTTTGAAGGAATTGAATTATAAAGTTTTTGCCAGTTTATAAATTTATCGCTATAATACAAAAATGAGCATTAAAAATTTTAAACTTTTACTAAAAAATTCAATTATATATAACCCTAATATTAAACTAATATTAGTTGCAAACATCTGTCTTATAATCACTTTACATCAATCTTTACAACCTTTTTTGAACTTCTTTCCACTTGCAAAATTATTTGGAATTATTGAAATTATTTTATTTAATTCTTGGATTTTGTATAACAAAACAATTATTAAAAAGTGGAATTTTGGAAAATACAATTTGCTTTCACTTGACTTAGACGGAGAAATTTTAAAACTTAACAATTCAATAAAAATAAATTTTGAGGACGTAAAACTTATTGACATTGTAGAATATAATAAAAAACCGTTTTCACCACTAGCTCCTGAAAAATTTATTAACACAGATCTTATAATATACCTAAATGACAACACAAAATATAACGTAAACATTCAATATGCAAAAACACTAAAAAGATTAGTGAAAATACTCGACAAAACAGTAATTCCAATATCTTACGCCGGACTAGATGAAGAAAACATCGTAAACAATGTCATTGGAAAACTTGTTGTTATAATCGTATTTATAATATATTTATTGAACTGGCAAAAATGTTTTTATTTCCTCGTAAAAATTTTACATGGGAGCTAAGATTTTGAAATAGGATAAATAATTTCGTAATCTTTTTCAATTTCTTCCTGAAAAGATTTTGGCAAGTATTGATATTCATTAATATCAACAATAAATGGAATATCACTATCTGACAAAATCTCCTTTAATTCAAACAAATATACGCCATCAGAATTAAAATTCCTTACGACCAAATCAAGGTCACTACCAGAGTGTGCATCCCCATTCAAACGACTTCCGTAAGCCCAAATTTCTGCTTTTGGGCAATACTTATCAAAAATATCTGTCAACATTTGACGATATTCAGGTTTCAGAAAAAGTCTACTCATGCTCAATAACTTCTTTCAAATGATGAACATCTTTTAAAAAACTATCCATCAACTTTAATGTTTCTTCAGCAAAAGCTTTACCATAATCATGCGCAGTATTATTTCGATTGTTTCGATACATAAACCAACGGTTTACTTCTTCTTCTGTCAATAGAGAATGTTTATGAGCTTCTCTGAACAAATCTTTAAATGCGAAACCATCAACAATTTTTTTGCTAGCATAATACGGAGCTAAACACTTTCTCAACAATTTTCCGCTCTGTTCAAGCGTGATTTCAAAACTTTTTACAAGAGAATTTCTATACATTTCATAATCAATAGAACCTTCTTGCGCAGTTTCTATACAGGCATAAGATTTTTCAAGAGTTTCTATACATCTTGTAAGATATTCTGTGTTTAGCATAGCTATCCTCTAAATTCCGCCTATTTCCCCTCCCAAATTAAGGGAGGGTTAAATTGCGGTTAAATTATTAAATATTTGCCAATTGCAAATAGTAATCATTGGCTCTTTCAAATTTGTGAGCAGCATTGAACAATCTGCTTTCTTGCAATTGTGGAGCTAAGATTTGCAAGCCGATTGGCATACCGTCACGATCAAATCCTGCAGGCACACTCATTCCCGGAATACCTGCCAAGTTTGCTGAAATTGTTGCAATATCTGTCAAATACATTTGCAACGGATCTGATGATTTTGCTCCTAGTTCAAATGCTGTATTTGGACAAGTTGGTGAAATCAAGATATCAACTTTCTTGAACGCTTCTGCAAAATCTTGAGTTACTAATGCCCTCATTTGTTGAGCTTTTTTGTAATAAGCATCATAGTATCCTGATGATAATGCGTAAGTTCCAAGCATTATACGACGTTTAACTTCCGGACCAAAGCCTTCTGCTCTTGTTTTTGTGTACATTTCAAGTAATGTTTTTGCATCTGGAGTTCTGTAACCGTATTTTACGCCATCAAATCTTGCAAGGTTTGAAGAACATTCAGCAGTTGCTAAAATATAGTAGATACCAATTGAATATTTCAAGTGAGGTAATGAAATTTCTACGATTTCAGCACCTAATTTTTTATAATCTTCAATCGCTTTTTCAACTGCTTTTTGAACATCTTCAGACAAACCTTCTGTCATAAGTTCCTTAATTACACCGACTTTCATGCCTTTAATATCATCGTTTAAGTGAGCGGCATAATGTTCAACAGGCAAATCCAAAGATGTAGAATCTTTAGGATCATGACCAGAAATTACTTCAAGAAGATTTGCAGCATCCTCAACTGTTCTTGCAAAAGGTCCGATTTGGTCTAATGATGATGCAAACGCAATCAAACCATATCTTGAAACACGACCGTAAGTTGGCTTCATACCTACAATACCACAGAATGATGCCGGTAATCTGATAGATCCACCAGTATCAGAACCTAATGCCAAAGTTGCTTCGCAAGAAGAAACAGAAGCCGCAGAACCGCCTGATGAACCACCAGGGACTTTTTTCAAATCCCAAGGATTGTGAACTTTGTTAAATGCAGAGTTTTCATTAGAAGACCCCATGGCAAATTCGTCAAGGTTTGCTTTCCCAACGATTGGAACCAAATTTCCTAAAAGTTTTTCTGTAACTGTTGCATTGAATGGAGAAACAAAGTTTTCCAGAATTTTTGAAGATGCGGTTGTTTTTGAGCCAACCAAATTCATATTATCTTTAAGAGCAAGCGGAATACCTGCTAATAGTGGAAGTTCTTCACCTTTAGCAATTTTTTCATCTACTTTTTTAGCAGTTTCAAGAGCAGTTTCTTTTGTCAAAGAATTGAATGCTCCCAACTTGTCTTCTAAATTATTAATTCTTTCAAATGCTGCATTAGTCAACTCTACAGCGGAAATTTCTTTATTCTTTAATGCTTTGCTTTGTTCTGTTGCTGATTTTTTTAAAAGCTCGTTCATATTTTCTCCTTAGCTATTTCTATGAGAAAATTTTATGACAAAAATAACTGTTTAGCAAGTATAAGAATAAACAAGCCATCCCAAGAACACTTGACAAAACATGAAAAATCGTAAATAATGTAGAAGTAGGGCGAAGCTCTTAATGAGTTAAGCGTTCTATTAAGAGCCTCTACGCACCCTACGATTTTAGTAAATTCAATGCTACTAACAGTATATCAAATGCTATTAGTAGCATTATTATTTTGTCAATCATAGATAACCTCCTTCCGTTCAATTTCTACGTAAATTGTGTGTAACGGAGTTGGTTGTGCGCCCTACATTACAATTATATTATAGCTTAAAAGATAATGCAACATTATTAAAACTGTTCAAAAAAATTACAGTTTTTGCATTCTTTTATTAATTTGAGAACGAATTTTATTTGCTCTATACAAATAATTTGTCAATTTTTCATAATTCGCTTTGGTTTCGCCATACGGAACTTTCATGGCAATCAATTCATCTACATTTTCATTTATACTTGTCAATGTTTCCAGCGAATCGCTCATATCAAATATAGATTGAACCTTTTTAGACATTTTGGCAATAACTTTTCTTGATACAAATCTTGCCAATCTTGCAATTGGTGAAAGTTTTACCTTCGGTTTTTTAGGAGTTATCACTGTTGTTAATTTTTCGGCTAAACCTCTTTTTGAATATTGTTCTCGCAAGTCAGCAATCTCATTTTCTATCTGTTTTGCTTGAATTTTCAAATCCATTACGTCTAACAATTTTCCCAAAAGTTCAGCTCCCTTAATTTTGCTATTTAAGGCATCTAGCGCTTCTTCTTTTTCTGCAATCAAACATTCCAACTTCAATGTTTTATCGTCTAAATCTTTAAAAGAATTATTATTTAAAATATTTTGATCGATATCGTTTAATCTTCTGAAATTGTTTTGGAATAAATTATTGTTCATAACGTTTTTTAAAAAACCTGTAAATTTTAATTTTTGTTATTCTATTGTGTAAACTTTTTTGTAATAAAGAATTGAACCGATAATTGTCAAAACGATATTCGGCATCCAAGCAGCCAAGAATGGTTGCAAAGTTCCAGCTTCGCCAAATGATATTGATAAAGCTCTAATCAAATAATACGCAAAAATAATCAAAATACTGAACAAGAACCCCCTGTTATAACGAACTCTCGGAGGAGTAATCGCCAAAGGAACTCCGATTAAAACCAGAGCAATTGTAGTCAAAGGCAATGCTAATTTGTCATATAGCTCAATTCTGATTGAATTACGTTCTTTTTCATCAATATTAGTATTTGTTTTGATATAATTAACCAGTTTTGCAAAATTCATTTCTTTCGCAACATTTTTATTTAACTCTTTTGACATATCAAGTCCGAATTTTACTATCGATTTGTCAAACAAAGTTGTGTTCAAAATATTACCATCATCCCCAACAGTGTAAACTGCACCTTTTTCAAACTGCCAACCTTCAGGAGAAGTTTTACCCTCATCAGCCTGCAAAACCTGAATAGTTCCTTCTTTTGAAGAATCCAACACTGTTATGTTATGCAAAGTCTTGTTTTCACAATAACCAACATAAAAAAGTCTTTTAATACTTCCGCCATCATTTAATTCTTTGAAAACGAAGTTCTGTTTACCCTCTGGGATATTCTTTTGCCCTAAAGCCCACAAAGCCAAGTCTTTTGACTGTTTAGTCATAACCGGCACAACGCTTTCATTAATAATAAAAGAACAAACGGACATTATCAATGCAAAGATAAATATTGGTTTTGCGATTCTATTCAAGCCAATTCCGCAAGCCCGCATAACAGTAATTTCAGACTTCAAACTCAACCCGTTAAGTGTCATTACAGTTGCGAGCAAAACACCCATCGGAATAGTCATAACAATTACTTGCGGAAGATTCAAAATAATCATCATCAAAGCAACATTAAACGGAATTCCGAATAATGAAATTTGCTTAATTAAAGTGATAAAAGTATCAGATGCAAAAATAATTGACGTAAAAACGCAAACACCCATGATAAACATTTCAATAACTTGTCTTAAAATGTATTTGTCTAATAGTGTCATCGTTCCTGAGAACGGTTTTTCTTCTTTTATAACTGTATCTGCCATAATTTAATGTTACCTGAAATAATTTTATTTATCAAACTCAATCAAAACTTTTAGAACATCTTTTTCTTTGTTTTTTTCAAAAGCCTTAATTGCTTCATCTGCCTTATATCTCGCAGAAATCAACGGAGAAAAATCTATTCTTTCCGCTTGCAAAAGTCTTAATGCCGCAGGGAACTGTCCACATCTTGACCCCAAAACAGTAATTTCATCAATTACAATTGGAGCAAGGTTAAATTCTTTTGATGCAGCAATTGTGCTTTTCAAAACAAGAACTCCACGAGGTTTTGTAAGAGCCAAAGCAGTTTCAAAACCGGAAATAGAACCTGTTGCCTCAACAACTACATCATATACTTTTTCAACTTTTAAATCATTTAACAATTTTGTGTTAACACCTTGAGCTTTTGCAATATCAAGCTTGTTTTGATGTTTACCAACTAAAGTTACATCCACATTTTGACTATTTAATTCTAGTGCAGTAATCAAGCCTAATTTCCCATCACCTAAAACTATAACTTTTTGGAACGGCTTGATATGCAATTGTTCTGAAATTTCACAAGCTGCAGCAAGCGGTTCTACAAAAACTGCCTGTTCATCAGTTACATTATCAGGAACTTCAAAAAGTGTTTCTAAAGGCATTGTAAAATATTCCGCAAATACACCATCTTTTCTCCAAATTCCTAAAGTGTGCCTGTCCGGACAATGACGATAAAGTTTTTCTGCACAATATGGACAATCTGGTTTTTTACAACCATAACTAATTTCAGCCACAACTCTTTTACCCAAAAGAGATTGGTCATTGTCATTAATCTCTTCGACAACTCCAACTGCTTCGTGACCTAATACTCCTTTATACCCCATATAACCTTTAGTTATCTCAAAATCTGTATTACAAATCCCAGCTAAAGTAACTCTCACTAGAGCTTCTCCTTTTTGCGGAACGGGTTTTTTATAATCATTTACCAATTTTAATTCTTCATCAAATACAATTGCTTTCATAATTCTCTCCTTTATGATTTCTATTTTATCATAAAAAGAATTATCACACTAAACCAAATTACAACTATACAAAAATCCCTCAAACTTAAGAAAGTTCAAGGGATTTTATAGCTTTTAATTATTAATTTCTAAAGAATTATTCTTTAGTATATTCAGCATCAATTACATCATCATCGTTTTTCTTATCTTCTGTTGTAGATGATGCGCTTTCAGAGCTTGCAGTTGATTGTTCTTCTTTTTGAACTGCTTCGTAAGCTTTTTGAGAAATACTGAACATTGTTTGTTGCAATTCGTCAGACAATTTTTTCAATTCATCTGTCGGTTTGTTTTCATCCAATGCTTTTTGCAATGCAGCCTTTTGTTCATCTAATTTAGATTTGTCAGCGGCATCAATTTTACCTTCAAAATCTTTTACAATTCTGTCAGCAGAACCGATTAAACTTGTTGCATTGTTTTTAATTTCAGCTTCTTCTTTTTTCTTTTTATCTTCTTGAGCATTAGCTTCTGCTTCTTTTACCATCTTATCAATATCTTGTTCAGAAAGGTTAGAAGAATTTGTGATTGTAATTTTTTGTTCTTTGTTTGTAGCCTTATCTTTAGCTGAAACATTTACAATACCGTTAGCATCAATATCGAATGTAACTTCGATTTGAGGAATACCACGCATTGCAGGAGCAATACCTTCAAGCCTAAACATACCTAATGATTTGTTATCTCTAGACATTGGTCTTTCACCTTGAAGTACGTGAATATCAACGGCTGTTTGATTGTTTTCGGCAGTTGAGAACACTTGTGATTTAGAAACCGGAATTGTTGTATTTCTTGGAACAAGCGGAGTCATTACACCACCCAATGTTTCAATACCCAATGTTAACGGAGTTACATCAAGAAGTACGATGTCTTTAACTTCTCCAGCCAATACACCTGCTTGAATTGCTGCACCAACTGCAACAACTTCATCAGGGTTTACTGATTGGTTAGGTTCTTTACCTGTGTATTCTTTTACCAACTGTTGAACTGCAGGGATACGAGTTGAACCACCAACTAGAACTACTTCATTAATATCATTTTTAGTAATTCCAGCATCTTTCAATGCGTTTTCAACTGGAACTTTACATCTATTCAATAAGTCACGGCTTAAATCTTCAAATTTAGCTCTTGTCAAATTCAAGTCTAAGTGTTTAGGGCCGTTTGCGTCAGCAGTAATGAATGGCAAGTTGATATTTGTTTCCATAACAGATGACAATTCGCATTTAGCTTTTTCTGCAGCTTCCTTAACACGTTGCATTGCTTGTTTGTCACCTTTAAGGTCAATACCTTCTTGTTTTTTAAATTCTTCGCAAATCCAATCCATAACTTTTTGGTCAAAGTCATCACCACCTAAATGAGTATCACCAGATGTTGAAAGAACTTCATGAACACCGTCACCGATTTCCAAGATAGATACATCAAATGTACCACCACCTAAGTCGAATACAAGAACTTTTTCAGATTTATCTTTTTCAAGTCCATAAGCCAAAGCTGCTGCAGTAGGTTCGTTTACGATACGAAGGACATCCAAACCTGCGATTTTACCGGCATCTTTTGTAGCTTGTCTTTGTGCATCGTTAAAATAAGCAGGAACTGTGATTACTGCAGATGTAACTTTTTCTCCCAAGTAGTTAGACGCATCATCAGCCAATTTTCTCAAAATCATAGCTGAAATTTCTTGCGGAGTATAATCCTTTCCATCAATGTTTACTTTGTAATCTTCGCCCATATGTCTTTTGATTGAAGCGATTGTTTTATCAGGGTTAAGAATTGCTTGACGTTTAGCTAATTGACCAACCAATTTTTCACCTGTTTTTGAAAAACCAACTATAGAAGGAGTTGTTCTTGATCCTTCTGCGTTTGCTATAACTGTAGGTTTACCACCTTCCATAACGGCTACAACTGAGTTTGTTGTACCTAAGTCAATACCAATTGTTTTTGCCATAGTTTATTATCTCCTTTTCAATTAATTTTCTCTTTAACTATATTATTGTTATAACATCGTTTTTTGAGAATATTAAAAAAATAAACAAAAAATTAATATTTTAGTGAATAGTGATTAGTGAATAGTGAATAGCCCTTTACAAAATAATGAAATGAACCACTCACCATTCACTACTCACTTCTCCCCAAATAAACTACTCCAACACACTTCCACCTCCTTCAACACCAGGCAGGCAAACACCAAACTGACAATTAGAATTGTAATCACTAGAAGGTGGTTTTGTAGTGCTTCCACTTTCCGTATTTATTAACTCATTGTGATATGGAACTACATAACTCGGCTGAAACGCATTAGGTTTTTGAATTTCTTGAATATGATTAGGAACATATTTCTGCTGCAAAGGTTTCGCCTCCCAATTAGAAAACGCAGTACAAGCCCCACCCTCAATTGGGCAAGTCGCCATTACAGGCAACGAAAACAACGCCATAACAAAAACAACTATTAACTTTTTTAAATTCCTTATACTTTTAAATTTTTTCATAATATACCAACCTTTCATTATATCCCATATAATCAGCTTAAACGACAATGCAAAATTTTTCATTGCCGAAAAGTAGCAAATATTTTTTTGACAATTTTTCATATTTGCCCAAAATAGTTAAAATTTTTATGGATAACAATGACATGCCCACAAAAAACTAGAAAACTTTGATATCGTATAATTTCTTAATGCTTAACTTCGCTTATCTCGTTTTATAACTTTTTCCAAAACCTCACAAAACGGCACAATCGGCTCCATTTTATAACCACAATCCTCAGAAAGCGCACCCCCCATTGAAAAAAGTTCTTCCTGCGGATACCTTCGACAAATTCCAGGTCTACTCTTATGTATCTTACACTTATGCGTTTCAGGATCTAAATTTTTACACTCAAAAATTAAACCTATATCATCCTTTCCGATAACCTTCAAATAAGTATAAAATCTATGCAAATATTGGAGTTTTTCAAATTCCTTTTCATCACTAACAACATGTTTATAATGTTTGACATAAATCTGCGTACAACATTTACCGCAAGCCTTACATTTCCCAGTTCTATAATATTTGCGCCTCAAAATCTTTGACAAAAAGAATTTTCTTAAACCTTCAAACATGATTACATAATAACATAAAGTTTTGTAAACATTTACAACATTTAAAGCAAATATTAATATTCAGGGTAATTATAGAGAATGTAAAACCGAAATAAATTCTCAAAAAACTATAACATAACCAAAATAACCAACCTTGACCTCTTTTCAAAGAGGTCTTTTTTTGTGCTACGCACGTAGCCCCCTGTGACAATATTGGTTCATACATCATACGTTGGTGTAATGTTTTCGCACGTAGCCCTCTGTAACAATATTGGTTCCTCATATCTTGGTGAAGAATTACAATAAATCGTCATTACAAGGAGCGAAGCAACATAGTCCCCCCATTTAAACAATAAAAAAGCGACCTCCAAGTAAAGAAAGTCGCTTTTTGGTTTTTCAATTATGACAAAATTTATGAAAAATATCTTTTCAACAATCCATCAAAACCTTTTCCGTGACGAGCTTCATCTTTAGCCATTTCGTGAACAGTATCATGAATTGCATCATAACCCAATTCTTTTGCACGTCTTGCAATAGCAAGTTTACCTTCACAAGCTCCTTGTTCAGCTTCTGCTCTCATTTCAAGGTTTTTCTTTGTTGAATCTGTAACAACTTCACCTAACAATTCGGCAAATTTTGCAGCATGCTCTGCTTCTTCAAAAGCGTATCTCTTATAAGCTTCAGCAACTTCAGGATATCCTTCTCTTTCTGCTACCCTAGCCATTGCAAGGTACATACCAACTTCAGTACATTCGCCTGCAAAATGCGCTCTCAAACCGTCCATAACTTCTTTATCTTCAACTTTTCCATCGCCTACTTTGTGTTCGCAAGCATATACTTTTCCTTCTGCTGTATTAATTTCTTTGAATGTTGTTGCTCCACACAAAGGGCATCTTTCAGGAGCTTTATCACTTTCTGTTGACCATCCGCATACTGTACATACAAATTTAGCCATTTTTTACCACCTTTCTTATATAAAAATTAGCCTCTTTTTTTTACATGCTTTATAATACAATACAAAATATTTTTTGTAAAGTAGGAATTATTCCTATTTTTAGTAAAATTAATATTTCTTTATAAAAAAATAAACATTAATAGACCCTGAATTAAATTCAGGGTCTATTAGTGCTTAGATATAATCCTAACGTCTATTCAACTGAATATTATTTTCATATAGCATTTGGGTACGTTTCAATTTATACAAATCATTTTTCTCATTTTCTGATTTTCTCAACTCTGCATAACATTCCGCTTTTGCACTATCATCTAACGCATTGCAACTTTTCAAATACTTTTCAAAACTAACTCTGCGCTCTGCCCAATAGTTCGTTTTTGTTCTCTCTGACTTAACATAGCTGAACACATTAAACACATCATCTCTATTTTTATAAACCGCATTTTCATAACCGGTTTCACAAAAATCTGTCCATTTTGGGGGCAAATCAGCCTGTGGATTAATTAATTTCAATTCTTCTGAAAACGCAGGAATTACACAAATTCCTAATAAAAATAGTAATAAAAGTGTGTTTTTCATAATACCTCTTAAATATTTACAAACTGTTTTACTTCTTTACGCTTAACTTTTCTAGTTGTAGTTCTTGGTAAAGGTTCTATTCTTACGACTATATTAACAGGTCTTTTGTAAGCAGTCAAACGTAAAGACAATTTCTTTATCTCATCTTTAATCAATTTTTCCACAGTATCAGCCTCGTATTTACTAATAACATCCTCTGTTGGTACTGCAACTACTGTAATTTCTTCTGTTCCGTCTTTCGCTCCAAAACTGCGAGAAGTTCCCAATACACAAACCTCCGCAATATAAGGGCTTTTTTCTAAAACAACTTCAACTTCTTCCGGAAAAACTTTTTTCCCTCCCGAAAGCACAATCATATTTTTAATTCTACCAGTAATATAAATATGTCCGTTCCGAATTTTTGCAATATCTCCCGTATGCAACCATCCATCACTTTCCAAAACTTCAGATGTCATTTCAGGTTGATTGTGATAACCTCTCATCACAGAAGGACCTCTCAAAATCAATTCTCCTGTTTCGTCATCAATTTTTGCCTCAAGACTTTGTAAAGGCGCACCAACTGAAGCCAAATCACCATGCCTGTCAACATTTACAGATACAACAGGGCTTGCCTCTGACAAACCATATCCTTGATAAACCTTTATACCTATACGTTCAAAAAATTCACCAACCGCCAAATCTAATGGCGCACCTCCAGAAATACAACCTGAAAAATGTCCGCCAAATTTTTTATGAATTTTATTAAACATCAATTTTTTAATCCTATATGATGGTATAAACTTTGCAATTTTAAACATAAACTTAAACATAGCCCTAACATGTATTGGAGAATTTTTAAGTTCTGCCTCAATTGCTGTTTTCAAGAGTTTTAAAAATGCCGGAACTACAATCATAAATTCGATTTGTTTTTCTCGCATTATGCTCAAAATATCTTTTGGTTTTAGACTAGGAGTGTAATAAACCGAAAACCCAAAATTCAAAAACGTAGAAAAACCAACCGTCATCTCAAAAAGATGGTTCATAGGCAAAATAGATAAAATATTAACATTTTCATATGGTAAAATCTTATCTAATGCGTATTTTAAATCATCTAATTGCGCAAGCATATTTTGGAAAGTTATTTCAACACCTTTTGGCGCACCTGTTGTTCCCGATGTGTAAATAATAAATGCAACTGCTTTTGAACTTCTCAATTTCCACTTGTAATCATAATTATCAGGCAATTGATAAACACTTTTATCATAAATTTCACAAGAAGGCTCATCCATCAAAATTACAACTTTAACTGATGGGATTTCTTCTTGCAAAAATTTTGCCATCGCATAATGCGCTGCAGAAACCATAATTACAGATGGCTCGCAATCTGAAAGAATAGATTTCAATTCATATTTTGTTAATTTTACATCCAAAGGGACTGTTACCATTCCGGAAATTACTGAAGCAAAAACGCACGCTCCATATTCAGGCTTGGATTCAGAAATTATCGCAAGTCTATCCCCTTTTTGCACATTCAATTCACTAATCAAATAATGCGCAATTTTTCGGGACAAAAGTCCAATACCGGAATACGTAAATTCTTTCCACCCGTATTTTGTCTTCATCCCCAAAGCAACTTTGTCAGAATATTTTTCTGTTCTTTCATGCAACAATGCCAATACGTTCTTTTCTCTTAACCCCATAAATACACTACCTTTCAGACCAATTTATACATAAAGAATATTATTTTTTCAAAGAAAAGTCAAGAACATTAAGTATTTTTGTGATAAATTAAAAGCATAGATATATAGAGGCGTAGAAGCAAAGAGGCGCAGTCTGTTACAAAAAACAAACTTATAAGACAGGATATTTATTCCTTCGTCAAGAACTCCAGTATCTTTGCAAGCTAAAGGAACAATTATGAAACACGTATATATAGAAACAATGGGTTGCCAAATGAACAAATCAGATACAGAAAGAATGCTAGGAATGCTTTCTCATTTTGATTATGAAGAAACAAAAGACCCTGAAAAAGCTGATTTGCTAATGGTTAATACTTGTTCAATCAGACAATTAAGTGAAGATAAAGCATTTAGCCAGCTCGGAGTTTGGGGAAAATGGAAACAAGACAAAAACCCTGATTTAAAAATCGGAATGTGTGGCTGTGTTGCACAACAAAAAGCAAGACAAGTTTTTTCTCGTGCGCCTTATGTTGACTTTGTTCTTGGAACACACAAGATTTATTCTTTACCAGATGTTATAAAAAGAATTAACAATGGTGAAAGAGTTTGTGAATGCGAAGAAACTAATCTTCCATCTCAAAACCCTGAAAACTACGAAATTAATCGTGTTAAATCAACTAATGCGTGGATAAACATTACAGAAGGTTGTAATAACTTCTGTACATACTGTATTGTTCCATACACAAGAGGCAGAGAACGTTCAAGACTTCCTGAAACTATTATAAAAGAAGTTAAAGATGCACTAAACGCAGGTTTTAAAGAAATTACATTACTTGGACAAAACGTAGACAGTTATGGCAAAGATTTTAAAGACAAAAACTACAGACTTGCCGATTTGTTGAGAGAATTAAACTCTATTGAAGGCAAATTCAGAATACGTTTTGTAACATCATATCCTACAGATATTACAGATGAATTAATTGAAACTGCGAAAGAATTGGATAAGGTTTGTGAATATTTTCACATTCCAATGCAATCAGGAAATTCAGAAGTTTTAAAAGCAATGAACAGACGTTATGATAGAGAAACTTACGCAAAAATCGTAAAAAAAGTTCGTGATATGATACCGGATGTAACTATTACAAGCGATTTTATCGCAGGTTTTCCCGGAGAAACGGAAGAACAGTTCAAAGACACACTTACTGCAATTGACGAATTTGAATTAGATTATTGTAATGTCGCAGCATATTCTCCGAGAGAAAAAACAGTTGCCGCAAGATGGGTTGACAAATTTATTCCAGAAGATGTTAAAAATGAAAGATTTCAGCGACTTAATGATAAAGTTAAAGAAAATTGTTTGAAGTCAAATTTGAAATATGTTGGCAGAGAAATGGAAGTTCTTGTAGAGAATTTTTATGAACACAAAGGACAAATGATAAATACCGGAAAAACAAGAAATTTCAAAACAGTACATATTCCTTGCGACACAGATTTGACAGGACAATTTGTAAACGTAAAAATTTCTGGAGCAAAAACTTGGTACCTAAAAGCTGTGCTACGCACGTAGCCCTCTGCGACAATATCGGTTCATACTTCGGACATTGGTATAATGTTTTGCTACGCACGTAGCCCTCTGCGACAACACTAGTTCATACTTCGGACATTAGCGAAATGTTTTGCTACGCACGTAGTTCTCTGTGAGTTACAAACATAGTACATTTTGGAAATATTCAATTGTTTTTAGCAAACCATCTTTTACATGAACTGTCGGTGCATATTCCAATTTTTCTTTCGCTAGTGACAAATCAGGTTTTCTTTGGCAAGGATCGTCTGACGGTAACGGTTTGAATATAAGCTTTGAACTTGAGTTAGTTAGCTCAATTATCATTTTTGCCAAATCCAAAATAGTATATTCTCCATCATTTCCAACATTTACAGGTCCCATAAAATTTTCAGCATCCATCAAAGATATCATTCCACGAACTAAATCATCCACATAACAAAAAGATCTTGTTTGAGAACCATCTCCATAAATCGTTATATCTTCATTTTTCAATGCCTGAACAATGAAGTTTGAAACAACTCGACCATCGTTTTGTGCCATACGAGGTCCATAAGTATTAAAAATCCTGATAATTCTAATATCTACTTTGTGTTGCCTGTGATAATCCATCATCAAAGTTTCTGCTACACGTTTCCCTTCATCGTAACAACTTCTTATACCAATCGGATTAACATTTCCCCAATAGCTTTCTTTTTGCGGATGAACAATAGGATCTCCATAAACTTCACTGGTAGAAGCTTGCAAAATTCTTGCTTTTGCGGAATCCGCTAGATCCAACATATTCGTAACTCCCAAAACATTTGTTTTTATTGTTTTTATTGCATTGTACTGATAATGTACGGGGCTTGCCGGACAAGCAAGATTATAAATCTGGTCAACCTCAAGAATTATCGGTTCAATAATATCATGCCTGATAAGTTCAAATTCTCGATTATCAAAAAGGTGTTCAACATTTTTTCTTGAACCGGTGAAAAAATTGTCAAGACAAATAATATGATTTCCTTGTTCCAACAATTTTTCGCATAAATGAGAACCTATAAAACCGGCACCTCCAGTTACCAAAATATTTTTCATAAAAAACCTCGCTTGGAATAATCTTAACACAAAAAGAAAAACGAAGTGAAATTTTTCAGGTTTTAAGCAAAAGGAAAAGGCCCGCCATCTGACGGGTCTTTAAGAGTATTGTATGAAAAATTCTGATTATTTTTCGTCTAATGCTGCAACACCTGGAAGTACTTTACCTTCAATAAATTCAAGAGAAGCACCGCCACCAGTTGAAACGTGAGTAAAATCTTCTGCTTTAAAGTATTTCTTAGCAGCAGAAACAGAATCACCACCACCGATTACAGAAACAGCACCGGCTTTAGTTGCATCAACGATTGCTTGCAATACCGCTTTTGTACCTTCAGCGAATTTAGGGTTTTCGAATGCACCAACAGGTCCGTTCATCAAAATAGTTTTTGAATTTTTGATAACTTCAGCGAAAGCTTTTTGGCTATCTGGGCCAGCATCTACACCTTCAAATCCATCAGGAATTTCGTTGATAGATACAACTTTGTTTGTTCCGTTGCCAGAGAAATCGTCAGCAGCAAGAACATCAGTAGCCATAACAATTTTTACGCCTTTATCAGCAGCTTTCTTTTCAATAGCTTTTGCAACATCCATTTGATCATCTTCACAAATAGAGTTACCAATTTTACCACCGTTAGCTTTTACAAATGTATAAGCCATACCACCACCGATAATTAGGTTGTCAACTTTGTCGATTAAGTTTTCTAAAACACCGATTTTAGAAGAAACTTTAGCACCACCAACAACTGCAGTAAATGGGCGAGTTGGGTTATCAAGAGCTTGTGACAAGCATCTGATTTCTTTTTCCATCAACAAACCAGCAACAGCAGGTTTCAAGATGTGAGCAACTTTTGCAGTTGAAGTATGTTTTCTGTGAGCAGCACCAAAAGCGTCGTTTACATAGAAATCACCTAATTTAGCAAGTTCTTCAGCAAAAGTCATATCATCATCTTTTGCTTCTTCAGCTTTATAGAAACGAATATTTTCCAACAAAGCAACTTGACCGTCTTTCAATGCTTCTAATTCTTTATCAGCACCTTCGCCAACAGGTGATTTTACGAACAATACGTCTTCACCCAAAACTTTTGACATATATTTAGCAACAGGTTCAAGAGAAAATTCAGTTTTCCATTCTCCTTTTGGTCTACCTAAGTGAGCCATAAGAATAATTTTAGCACCTTTTTCTTTCAAAGCTTTAATTGTAGGAACAATAGCTTGGATTCTTGTGTCATCTGTTACATTGTGGTTTTCGTCAAGAGGTACGTTTACGTCAACTCTAACAAGAGCGCGTTTACCTTTTACGTCACCTAAATCATTAATTGATTTTTTCATATTTTCTCTCCTTTGTGGATTAAACGAAATTTTAATCCTTTTATGTATTCGCAAGACTATCATACAAAAAACATGAAATTTATCCAACTAACCAATTAAAAAATTAAAAAATTCTTTATAAATTATATACAAATCAAAGATTTTTGAAAGGGGATTTTTTATGAAAAAACAAATTATTATACTATCTTCAGCAGTTGTAATATCTCTTGTAATGGGGTATTCAATAAACAACATTGCGGTTTCAAAAGCACAACCGGAATACAAAATTGCAACAGTTGATATTCAAAAAATTGTTGCAAATTCGACAGAAATAAAAAGTTTGAAAGCTGAACAAGAAAAACAAATGCAAAACATGCAATCAACAATCGACAAAGCTCGAACAGAAATTTCTAAGGAACAAGATCCCGTAAAAATTGCACAATTAGAAGAAAAATACAGAAATGAAATCAATAACCAAAAACTTGCACTGGATACATCTTACAACACAAAAGTTAAAGCAATTGACAGTAAAATTAAAACCGCAGTAGTCGAAAAAGCACGCTCAATGAATTACAATATAGTTTTACCGAAAAACACTGTTTTGTTTGGTGGAGATGATATTACAGATGAAGTTTCGCAAATAATTCAATAGATTATCTTTGGAAAATATTAATCATAAACGGGCTAGAACCTTTTTCATGATTGTCACGCCAATCCTGACGTGTAATTTGTTGCTGCTGAATATCACGTTTGTATTGCTCATTAAAAAATAATTGTCGTCTTTTTAAACCTGCATAACATCCTGCTTGACTGCCTTCGTCCATCAAATTACATTTAAACAACGCTGTTTGAAATTCTTTACGCCTATTTGCCCAATAATTGTATATTTCTTGAGTAGATTTTGTACCTTCGGGCCAAAACCATTTAATCTCTTTATACTCAGCATTCTCTAATCCATCCGGGCAAAAATCAATCCACATCGGAGGAATTGATTCAGCAGCAACCGCAGGGAAAACTATCCCAAAAATAATTGCAAATATCAAAGATATTTTAGTAAATCCTTTTTTTAACTTCATAAATTCTTAATCCTAATCATAATATAATCTAATAAAACAAATTAATCAATTCTTTGTAAAGATGCTATAATTAAATTGATGAATGACACATTAAAACAAACTCTTAAACTTTTACCATCACTTCCAGGTTGTTACATCTATTACAACAAAGAGGGAGAAGTTATTTATGTCGGGAAAGCAAAGATTTTAAAACGTCGTGTAATGAGTTATTTTAACAGAAAACACGATAGAATTAAAGTTGACATTTTGGTTTCACAAATTGAACGGATGGAATATATTATTACAAATACCGAAGTTGAAGCCCTAATTCTTGAAAGCCATTTAATCAAAAAATACAAACCAAAATACAATGTTTTATTAAAAGATGACAAAAAATATCCATATTTTTTAATTACAGATGAGGCGTTTCCAAGAATTACGATTGTTCGCAAAAAAAATCTTAACCCCGACAAAGGTAGATATTATGGACCATACACAGATATAAGAGCAATGCACGCAACGTTAGATTTTCTGAAAAAAATCTTTCCACTCAAACAATGCAAAACTCCAAAATTTAAAGACAGACCTTGTCTTTACTATCATATCGGGAGATGTATGGCACCATGCCAAAATAAAGTTTCTTCAGAAGAATACACAAACCTTGTAAAACAAGCTGAATTATTCCTTTCCGGTAAACAATCCGAATTAATGAAGCAATTAAAAGAACAAATGGAAAAATATTCCGAAACACTTCAATTTGAAAAAGCTGCAAAACTTCGTGATAGCTACAACGACCTTGCCAAAACTCTTGAAAAGCAAAAAGTAGTTTACGAAAACACAAAATTAAATGAAGATGTAATTTCTCTAATGGCTGATGACGGAATTTTTGCAATAATAATCTTGATGATTAGAGAAGGCAGACTTATCGACAAAAAAGATTTTGTTTACGATGTTGAAGAAGACGACAGAACAGAGTTTTTTGCAACATTTTTCAAAGAGTACTATAGCACTCTAAAACTCGGCTACCCTGATAGAATTGTTTCTAATGAACTTGAAGCTGTTGGCGAAAAAGCATTGTATGAAGAATGGTTAGAAATATTGGCACAAAAGAAAGTTAAAATTAGTTATGGAAAATCTGCGCAAGGCAAGGAATTGCAAATGCTTGCGGATAAAAATGCAAAAGTTCTTTTGGATAATGCTAAAATAAAAAAAATGGCATCAATTTATGAAGATTTTAACGAAATCGGTTCATATTTGGCAGAAAAACTCCAACTTCAAAATTTTCCGCACAGAATGGAATGCTATGATATTTCACATATTCAGGGAACAAATACCGTTGCATCAATGGTTGTGTTTGAAAACGGAGTAAAAAAAGGTTCTGAATACAGAAGGTTCAAAGTCAAATCTACGGAAGGGAAACCGGATGACTTTTTGTCAATGAAAGAAGTTTTAACAAGACGACTTTCACGTTTGGATGAGCCAAAATGGGAAAAACCTGATTTGATTATAATTGACGGTGGTAAGGGTCAATTGTCAAGTGTTATGCAAATTATAGAAGAATTAGGAATAAAAAATATTGATGTTGTAAGTTTAGCCAAAAAACACGAAGAAGTATTTCTCCCAAAACAGTCAAAACCAGTAATTTTGCCAAGAAATTCAAGCGCATTATTTTTATTCCAAAGAATAAGAGATGAAGCTCATAGGTTTGCAATAACATATCATAGAAAACTGCGCTCAAAATCAATGGTGAAGAAATAATAATATCTTAAATTTATATTCATCCTATAATAGCCATTCAAATATTATTACCGAATGTAAAAAAACATAACATTTTGTCAATTTTGGCATATTCAGATTTTTTATATATACATATTATATATTAGGAGAGAATTACGATGAAAATTAATCCGGAATATGCACTTCCGCAAAATAATAACATTAAACCTTCTACAAGTAATAATGAAGAAACAAATGTATCTGTATTTAATGATAAAAATGGGAATGGTGTCGTTGATAAAGATGATTTCAGTAATGAAGAATTTGAAAAACTTGAAAATAATGGATTATATAGATTATTTGATGGAAAAAAATGGACAGATAATTTGAAAAAGATTTTTACATCTATAATGAATGGCGGAAATCCTAAGGGAGATATAATAACTGAACAATATCCCGACACAATGGGAACTGAAAAACATGTGCTTTATGACGGCAAAACTAATACGTTAAAAATTGCAGGTAAAAACCCTAATACAAAAGAATATTTTTCTTATCAAGAAGAAAAATATAATAATGCTGGACAAAATATTGAGCAAAAAAGGCTGTTAACAAGTCCTGAATATCAAAAAGATGGACATAAATATAGCTTTATGGGAAAAAATACTGATATTTATGTTAGAACGCAAGGGTTTGAAAATAATAATTTAAGTACAGAAGATGCGAATTTTGTCAATAAACTTATTGAAGATAATAAAGAATTTTTCTTTGTAAAAAGTAGTAACAAATATGATAAAAATGGGAATAACACAGAAACAATAGCCAATTTCCCATTAGATGAACTTGAAGGTAGAGAAGAAGTAATTATTAAAAATGGTAAAACGATTACAATAAAGTATGATAGGGACAATAATTTTATTTCTAAAACAAAATCTCTTAAAGACGTTGACAAATATAATGATGATGGAACTAGCCATTCTGAACATCTAAGTGAAACATACGATAAAGATAATAATTTGCAGTATCGAACAACTATAATTAACGACTATCTTGGTGAAACAGTCAAAACAGACATTAATGGAAATGAATATGATGCAGCAATAATAAAAAATATTGCAACAAGGGAATATACAAATGGAAATATATACAATGAAACAAATGATGGTGAAACAATAAAAGTTGAATTGAAAGATAAAAATGGTAATATACTAGAAAAATATACCTTGCAATATAATGATAATTTAAAAAGTTTTGAAAAAGTCTTTGAAGATGGAAACCACAAAAAAGCAGATTTTGAGCCATTAACCGAATAACATATAAAAATCCTTCCACTGCATTTAACTCACAAAGAGAGAGGGAAATAGAACAAGTATTGATGATATAAACCAAACCCCATTTCCCAATAAGGTCTATTCACTATTCACTTATTCATAATGATACAGACTTTTCAGGATAAATGAATGTTGTCACAGCTGGCTACATGCGAAAACATTACGCCAACGTATGAGGTAGGAACAAATGTTGTCACAGTGGGAAATGTGCGAAAACATTACACCAACGTATGAGGTATGAACAAATGTTGTCACAGAGGGCTACGTGCGAAAACATTACACCAACATATGAGGTAGGAACAAATATTGTCACAGAGGGAAACGTGCGAAAACATTACACCAACGTATGAGGTAGGAACAAATATTGTCACAGTGGGCTACGTGCGAAAACATTACACCAACGTATGAGGTAGGAACAAATATTGTCACAGAGGGCTACGTGCGTAGCACAAAAAAATAGCCGGATAGATTATCCGACTTTATATTTTTGGTGAAAAAATATAAAAATTATGCGTTAATGTCTATTTTAAAAACATTATGCGCAAATCCTGCAAAGAAACCAACTCCTGCTCCGGCAAATACAAATGGAGCAGCCGGTCTGATATCTTTTAGCATAAAGCGATAAGCTTTAGCAAATTGTTTTGTCAAATTTGTTGAAACAGAGTTAACTTCTCTTATAATTCCTCTTAATTCTTTACCTGCGACACTGTCTTCGCCACCCAATTTGGTTACTTGCTTACCAATTTCAGAGAAGGCAAATGCTCTTTTGTCTTTAGAATTTGCCATTTTGATAAAAGCATCTTGGGCTAAAGTTTTTTTGCCACCCAAAGCTTCTAAATCAGCAATTTTTGCCTTGTTCGTAATTTTACGACAATAGTTCAACATTGAACTTTTCGAAATTGAGTTTTCCTGCTTTGTTACAGGAAGAATGTACTTCGAAGCATATCCGGCAACACTGCCGGCAGCTGTTGTTTGAATAATAGTGTACAAATTGTCCGATTTTCCTACTGCATTTACTGTCATAGCTAACAAACCCTTACTTAACTTACACAATAATATCCATGAACTATCGTTGAGTTTTTGGAAACTCAACTATTCGGATATTCAGTAGATTTACACTTAAATATTCTGAACTCTTTCCCTCGTGAAAACGACATCGCTCAAAACTGAGTAATTAAATCCACTGGGATTATACACCATAATTATTTTTTTGTCAAGACTTTGATAAAGTTTAGTAACAACATTACAAAAACAACTGCTACAATGCAGATAAAGTAATGTTTAATAGTAGTAGAACCCATAAACAGTGAAGCAATAGCCCCTGCAATAATTGCAACTGATGTTAAAATCATTACTGTTTTCTTTTGTGAAAAACCTGCGTGCAAGAGTTTATGATGAATGTGTTCGGCATCAGCTACGAACGGGGACTTACCTTTGGCAATTCTTCTTAAAGATGAAAAAGTAATATCCATAATTGGTACGGCTAAAACGATAAAAGGTAAAAGAATTGCTAATGTTGCAGCTTTCATAACACCCGTAATAGATATTGTTGCAAGCAAAAAACCTGAAAATAACGCTCCACTATCGCCCATGAATATTTTTGCAGGATTGAAATTGTATGTCAAAAATGCAAGCATAGAACCGGCTAAAATAAATCCAATTAAAGCACTGATTGGATTAGGTGGGGTCATTGCAACAGCAATAATAGCTAAAGTTACCGCATTTACTGTCACTACAGAACCAGCTAAACCATCAACACCATCAATAAAGTTCAAAGCGTTTGAAATTCCGACAATCCATAACATTGTAATTGGGTATGAAAAAATTCCGATATCACCAATGAATGGAACATTATTAATTTTTACCCCCAAAAGGTAAACCAAAGTAGCAATTGACACTTGTAAGAACAATTTGAATTTCGCATCCAGATTGTAGATATCATCAACAAGTCCTAACAAGAACATCAATGAACCTCCAAGTAAAATACCTGACAATAAGTTTCCTGATGGATAATAGCTCATAAACACAAGACATAAAAAAGTCAACATTGTACTAGTCCAAATCGCAACACCACCAATTCTCGATATTGGTTTTGTGTGAATTTTTCTAGCGTTCGGCATATCAACCAAACCTTCTTTTTTAGAAAAACTAATAACAAGCGGAACTAAGCACACTCCGATTAAGTACGCTATTACTGTTCCAATTATATGTGCATGTGTTAATTTTATTAGCATGATTGTTCCTTTTTTGAATGAAGTAAACGAAACGATTTTTCACGTTTCACATTTCACTTTTCACTATTCGTATATTGGATATTTCTTACAAAGTTTTAATGAGCGTTCTCTTAAACCTTGTAGGTCTCGTTCATTATCTGACGAACATATTGCAGATGCAATAATACTTGCAACTTCTCTCATATCATCTTCTTTAAAGCCTCTTGTTGTAACTGCCGGAACTCCCAGTCTAATTCCGCTTGTAACAAAAGGACTTTGAGGGTCATTCGGAACTGTATTTTTATTAGCTGTAATTCCTACTCGTTCCAAAACATTAGCCATATCCTTACCTGTTTTACCAGTTTTACGCAAATCCAGTGTCATAAGATGGTTTTCAGTCATTCCGCCTACAATATCCATTCCTTCATCCATCAAACCTTGAGCCAAAGCTTTTGCGTTTTTCAAAATTTGTTCGGCATAAGTTTTAAATTCAGGCTTAGATGCCTCTAACAAAGCAACCGCTTTACCTGCAATAATATGTTCAAGCGGTCCACCTTGCATTCCAGGAAATATCGCTTTATCAATAATTTGCGCAAATTCTTCATCACACATTGTAATACCGCCACGAGGTCCTCTTAAAGATTTATGAGTTGTAGTAGTTACAAATTGGGCATACCCTGCCGGAGATGGGTGCAAACCTGCAGCCACAAGTCCTGCAATATGAGCAATATCTGCAAGAAGATATGCACCGACTTCATCAGCAATTTCTCTGAACTTTTTAAAATCAATAATTTTTGAATAATTGCTTGCACCACAAATAATCAATTTTGGTTTATGTTCATGCGCCATTTTACGAACATTTTCATAATCAATATTACCATTTTCGTCTACGCCATAGCTTTTTACGTCAAAGTACATGCCTGAAAAATTTACCGGAGAACCGTGAGAAAGGTGTCCACCGTTTGACAAATCCATGCCTAAAACTTTGTCACCGGGTTTAAGCACCGCCATAAATACTGCCATGTTGGCTTGTGCGCCACTGTGAGGTTGAACATTGGCATGATCCATATGGAAAAGTTCGCATGCTCTTTTTTGAGCCGTTTCTTCAATAACGTCAACACAATCGCAACCATTATAAAAACGTTTGTGCGGTTTACCTTCTGCGTATTTGTTTGTCAAAACACTTCCGCATGCTTCCATAACTGCTTGCGATGTAATATTTTCGCTCGCAATCAATTCAATAGTATTTTGTTGTCTTTCAAATTCTTTTTCAATCTGCTCGGCAACAAGTGTATCAACCTTTTTAATATGTTCCAAATTCATGCCAGTCCTCCATAACCCTCTATATTACCTTGCCACTAATTATAAAATAAAAAGAACGCAAAGACAATTTGTTAAGAAGATTAATTTTTTCCATTCAAAACTTCTCTTACATATGTAAAATACTCGTTATTTTTGTATTTCTCAATGTTTTGTATAAGTTCTTCTTTTGTAACAAATCCCATCCTGTAAGCAACTTCTTCAAGACAAGCTATTTTTATGCCTTGATTATCTTCAACAGTTTTTACAAACTGCCCTGCCTGCAATAATGAATGATGAGTTCCAGTATCGAGCCATGCAAAGCCACGTCCCAACAATTCTACATTCAAGTTCCCATTTTTAAGATAAATATTGTTTAAATCTGTAATTTCTAATTCTCCTCTAGCGGAAGGTTTTAGATTTTTTGCATAATCAACAACTTTTTTATCATAAAAATATAAACCTGTTACAGCATAATGTGATTTTGGATTTTGTGGTTTTTCTTCTAATGACAAAACTTTTCCTGCTTCATCAAATTCAACAACTCCAAACCTTTGCGGATCTTTAACCGGATAACCAAAAACAGTTGCTCCTCCAAATTCTTTTATATTGCTAACAACGGATTTCAATTTCCCCGAAAAACCACCACCATAGAAAATATTATCCCCTAAAACAAGCGCAACATCGTCACCATTTATAAATTCCTCACCTAAAATAAATGCTTGTGCCAAGCCATCAGGAGATGGTTGCTCTTTGTATGAAAATTTAATACCAAATTGTGAGCCGTCGCCTAACAATCTTTTAAAATTCGGCAAATCAACTGGAGTAGAAATAATCAGAATATCTTTTATTCCTGCAAGCATAAGAACTGAAATCGGATGATAAATCATCGGTTTGTCATAAATTGGCAACAACTGCTTTGAAACTGCAATTGTGCTTGGATGTAACCTTGTTCCTGCCCCTCCTGCTAATACAATACCTTTCATTAATCACCTCATATAATTTTCACTGCCAAAATTATACTTGAATACCAATAAATATGCAAGCAATCCAATATTTTGAGCATTAGTTTTGTAAAGATTATTTTAAAAATTTTCAAATAAATGTATTTGTGATACAATATTTACAATAGCTTAGACTTGGAAGAGAAAGGGATTGAAATGAGCAATCAACAAAATATGTTTGCAGATGGGAAAATCGTTCCTGTTAATATCAGAGAGGAAATGAAACGTTCATATATTGATTATGCAATGAGCGTAATCGTCGGACGTGCGTTACCGGATGTTAGAGATGGTTTAAAACCTGTACACAGACGTATTTTGTATGCAATGAACGAACTCGGAATGACACCTGATAAACCGTTCAAGAAATGCGCTCGTATCGTTGGTGAAGTTCTTGGTAAATACCACCCTCACGGCGATACTGCGGTTTATGAAGCTTTAGTTCGTATGGCTCAAGACTTTTCTACAAGATATTTAACTGTTGACGGTCACGGAAACTTTGGTTCTGTCGATGGTGACGGCGCAGCCGCTATGAGGTACACAGAGGCAAGAATGCACAAGATTACTCAATCTATGCTTGCTGATATTGATTGCGAAACTGTTGAATTTGAACCAAACTTCGACGGTTCATTACAAGAACCTTCAGTTTTGCCTGTAAGACTTCCAATGTTATTGTTGAATGGATGCTCCGGTATCGCAGTTGGTATGGCAACAAATGTTCCACCTCACAACCTTTGCGAAATTGTTGATGGAACAATCGCCCTAATCGACAATCCTAATATTACTGTTGCAGAATTAATGGAATATATTAAAGGTCCAGACTTCCCGACAGCTGCTACAATTATCGGATTGAACGATATTAAACAAGCTTACGAAACAGGTCGTGGTTCTATCAAAATGCAAGCTGTTGCAAACTTTGAAGAAATCGCAGGTGGAAACGGTCGTCAAGCACGTACCGCAATCGTTGTAACTGAAATCCCTTATCAAGTTAACAAAGCTGCTTTGATTGAAAAAATCGCAGAACTTGTTAAAGATCAAAGAGTTACAGGTATTTCTGACATTCGTGATGAATCTGACAGAGAAGGTATGCGTATCGTAATTGAACTTAAACGTGATGCAAAACCTGATGTCGTTAAAAATAATTTATTCAAGTTCACTCAATTGGCAACAACTTTCGGGGTGAATATGCTTGCTCTTTGCGGTAAACAACCGAGATTGATGAATTTGTTTGAAGTTCTTTCAGAATTTGTTGAACATAGGGTTGAAATCGTAACAAGACGTACAATTTTCTTCCTTAAAAAAGCAAAAATCAGAGCGCATATTTTAGCAGGTTTGATTATTGCTTTGGGTTCAATTGATGAAGTTATTGAACTTATTAAAAAATCAAAAACTACAGATGACGCAAGAACAGGTTTGATGAGCAGATTTGGACTTGATGTTGATCAATCAAATGCAATTTTGGAAATGCAATTGAGAAGATTGACAGGATTGGAACAAGACAAGGTTAAAGCTGAATATGATGAACTTGTTAAGAAAATCGCTGAATATGAAGAAATTCTTGCAAGCCGTCAAAAAATTCTTGACATTATCAAAAAAGAATTACTTGAAGACAAAGAAAAGTATGGTGACGACAGAAAAACTCAAATTTTGCCGGAACAAGGTGAAGTAACTATTGAGGACTTAACTCCAAATACTCCAATGGCTGTATTTATTACACATCAAGGCTATTTGAAACGTATTTCGCTTGACACATTTGAACGTCAAAACCGTGCAACTCGTGGCAAATCGGGAATTAAAACTAAAGAAGATGATGATATTCAACATTTCTTTACTGCAATGATGCACGACAAAGTATTGTTCTTCTCATCAAAAGGAACAGTTTATAGCTTGAGCGTATATGACTTCCCAGAAGGTGGCAGACAATCAAAAGGGTTGCCAATCGTAAACGTTTTACCAATTGATCAAGATGAAAGAATTACGGCAGTTGTACCTGTAAGCAACTTCTCACACGATTTGAACTTAATTATGTTGACTAAAAAAGGTTACATTAAACGTATTGAATTAGACAACTTCTCAAACATTAGAAGAAATGGTATTATTGCAATCGGCTTGGAAGAAGGCGATGAACTTAATTGGGTAAAACTTGCATCAGCTAGAGATGAAATCATTATCGGAACATCTTGCGGTATGGCAATCAGATTCCCAATCGAAGATTTAAGACCATTGGGAAGAAGTGCAAGAGGTGTAACTTCAATGAAATTAAGAACAGGTGACGAAATCGTAGGTTGCGACATCGTTCCTAGAGATTACGACGCAGACTTATTAGTTGTAACTTCTGACGGCTTTGGAAAACGTACAAAATTATCAGAATTTAGAAGTCAAAACAGAGGCGGAATTGGTTTGATTGCAACTAAATTCAAAACAACATCTTCAAAACTTGTAGCATTGACTATCGTAAAAGAATCAGATGATATTATGATGGTAACTGCAAACGGTGTTGTAACAAGATTGAATGCCGGTTCAATTTCTCGTCAAGGCAGACCGGCAACAGGTGTAAGAGCGCAAAACTTGACAGACAACGACACAGTTGTATCTGTAAACAAAATCTTGAACCCTGATGAAGATGAAACTGTAAAGAAAGACGTAGCAGCAATGGATGCTCAAGAAGTACAAGCTAACGTTTCTCAAACAAGTTTGTTGGATGAAGGAAATAAAACAGAATAACTAAATAAATATTAATTAATTAAAAATAATAAGGTGCGAGTATCGCACCTTTTATTTTTATCAAACTTGTCTTATAACATATTACATGTTAATATTGTCCTATGAGTATTGATATTTCTAATTTAAAGTCTGCCTTAGACACACTTAAATCAAGCATAAAAACACTTAACGCAAATAGGACTTGCAACTTTGCAGATATGCTTGAAGATTCTTGTATAAAACGATTTGAATACACTCTTGAAATCGCACGTAAATTGATGAAAAAAGTATTAAAAAAAGTCTACGGAATTACAGAAGAAGAATTGACCGTAAATAATACTTTCAGATTTATGCAAGGTTATAATTTCATTACAAACTGGGAAAACTGGAAAGAATACAACGAAAAACGCAACAACACAGCTCACGAATATGATTTGATAAAATCTCGCAAATTGATTGATTTAATTCCACAGTTTATTGAAGATACAGATTTTTTGATTGAAAAATTAGAAGAAAAATTACCGAAAAATGATTAAAGGCATCACGCAAAAAGAAGATTTAATAATAAAAAATATTTTAAAAGCTTATACCGGAAAATTCTACGCATACGGTTCAAGAGTAAAAGGGGATTTCACTCCACTTTCAGACTTGGATGTTCTTGTCGAATGTGAAAATTTTGATAAAATTATACCTGAATTAAAAGACAAATTTGATAATAGCCTTTTACCCTATATAGTAAATTTCACAGACAAAAATACTATAAACGAAAATTTTTATAACCACATCAAAAACGATTTGATTGATTTACTAAAATAATTACTTCGCAACATAAAAATCTGCTTGAGCCAAAACTTTTTGTGGGCGGTCTTTTGAATACACTTTCATTATATAAAAACCTTTTTCATTCAACACAAAATAATCTGTATAATAATTTATTTCTTCATCTTTTAGCCTTATATTATACGTCTGTTGCAGTTTATAACCATATTGCCCATAACTATTATCTTTCTTTATTATTTGAATATACAAATACCTGCTCTCAACCTTTTTGGGCATCAAAATGACATAATATATTCTTCTGCCGACAAGAAAAGACTTGGAATAATCATAAATATTCTTTTCCGTAATCGGATATTTGTTAAACAAAATCGCAGCTTTGTCTGTCGTACAACCACAAAACACAAGCATTACAAGAAAAATTGTAAATAATAAAATTAATTTCTTCATTTTTCTAAAGTCTTAATTTTAGTTTCAACCGCTTTTGTTGTCGCCTCATCCTTGCTATGAGTTAAGAAAATTTTGTAGTTATTCAAAGCTTCTTTTATGTTTCCATCTTGCTCATATGCAATTCCGAGTGCATAATAAGCATATCCGTAATTTGGATTAAGCGCAATTACTCTGTGAAAAGCTTCTTTTGCCTTATTATTGTTTTTGTCATTCGCATAAACAAGTCCTAAATTGAACCAACCATCTGTATAATTCGGATTTACAACAATTGATTTTTTATAAAAACTTATTGCGTTTTTGTTATCGTTTTTAAGTTTATAAATATTACCGATTTTCAACAGTGTAACTTCATCTGACGGATTAATTTTTAACGCATCTTGATAATTGTGTATCGCAACATCATAGTTTTTACTTTTGTAATTTGCATCACCTTTTGCAATCAAACCTTTATTTTGTTCTTCATCCTCAGCTTCTCCTGCTTTGATTGAATCCATCGAAAGAGAAATTTCTCTAATACCTTCCGAAGCATCCGTAGATTTTACGTCAGTTTTTTTGTTAGAAGCTGCAATAAATTCTGTAAACTCTTTGCTATATTGAATTTTGTCAGGTGACATTGCAATAGCTTTTTCGTAATATTCTGTTGCTTTTTCATTTAAACCACAAGCTCTGTAAGATTTTGCTAAACCAAAATATGCGAAACTGTCTTTTGTTCCACCTTCAATAGCCTTTTCAAAATATTCTGTTGAAAGCGTATAATTTTGGGCTTTCAAATTTTCTTCACCCAAAGAAACATAAGCAGCAACTAAATTGTTGTTGATTGAATCGCTTGATTTTTCCTTTAACAATTCAGAATAAATAGCAATAGCTCCACTATAATCCTTCATCGCATGAAGAACCAAAGCTTTATTAAATCTCAAATTATAATCATCTTTTTTAGTTACAAGAGCTTCATCATAATATTTTAAAGCATTTGTATAATCATGTTTCAAATGATAGCATTCTGCCAAATCCTCTACCAAATCTACATTTCTGCTATCTTTTTGTAATTCAAGAGCTTTTTCATAATTTGCAATCGTATTATCCAATTGATTCAAACGTTTATAAACAATACCGATATTTTGATAAGCCCTTGCATCATCAGGGTAGTTCGCAATATAAATTTTATAATTTTCAACTGCTGCTTCGTCTTGTCCCATATCAGCTAATAAATTTCCGTAATCAAAACGAATAGAATGCAAAGCTGGTTGTTGCCTAAAAACAACATCATATTGAGCTAATGCCAAATCATTTTTGTTCAACTCTTGGTAAGAAAGAGCTAAGTTTATATGTGCAGAAGTGTTGTCAGGATTTGCCTCAACTGCTTTTTCTAAAAATTCGCAAGCCTTGTCATAATCTTTTGTTTGAAACAAGGCTAAACCGTAATTTGAAAAGTTTTTGAACCCAGTCGGATTTTTGGAGTAAAGATTATTATACTCCGCTACCGCCTTACCATAATCCCCATCACTTACGTAAGAAGATGCTAAGTTTTCTCTAGCATCCTGGTGTTGAGAATACGTAGATAAGAATTTATTATAATTTTCGATTGCAGATTTATAATCTCTCAATTGATATTGAACATTTGCAATATTCAAATAATTATACAAATATTCAGGACACATTTCTGCAACTTTGTTATAGGCTTGCAAGGCTTCTAAATACTTACCTTGATTTTCGTAAATACTACCAATACTTAAGTAAATATATCCATCAGAAGGTTTTAGTTCAAGGACTTTTGAATAAGTTTCAAGAGCTTTGTCATATTCGCCCATTTCACTATACACTCCCGCAAGTTTTGTATAAATCATTACGTCGTTACCTGCTAGGTTCAGTGCTTGTTGAAGTTTTTCAACCGCAGTAGTGTAATCTTCCTTGTATTCAGCAGAACATGCCTGTTGATACAACGAATTGGCTTCAGGAACCATAGCTTGAACCTGCGAACCTGTCAATACTAGTGATAACAATGCCGAAAATAATAACTTCTTATTAATAGTGCCACTCTCCTAATCTATAATAATTTCTTACCAGCATTATAGCAGAAAAAGCTGTTTTGTGCAAAGAAAAAAATCACCCAAATCGGCAATTGAAAAAATTCATGCAATTATCTAATATCTATATGTCAAAGGGGTTTATAAAGTTTAACAAAAATTTACAATTAAATTAATCAGACTGGGAGCAAATCTCAGCCAATGTTCAAATTACACCCACTAGAAAAAGATACAAAAATATGTTATAATTTATACACGAATTATATATGGTCACTTAGGAAACAAAAGGAGTAGGTCTATGACAGTGTTAGCTTCAGAAACAATCAAACGCAAATCACAAAAGTCAAAATTCAATGACGAATTTGAAAACTACTTGAAAAACCAGTGCTTAAAAACAACATTCAATGGTATCGAAGTAGAAACATTTTCTTGGTATAAGAAAGTTTTAGGCTTGGTATAGTAAACCAAAAAAGGATCAAATTAGGGAATGAAAAAAGGATTTTTGCCGTAAAGTCCAACCGTCATCGAGGGTTGGACTTTTGGGTTGCGTAATTTTAGATGATTGAATACGAAACAAAAGAAGCACATAATCGCAATATTGTGACGAAAAATTACACCTTATAACTTAAAAGCGTAAAGGATAATCTTTCGGAATTTTCCAATCATTCATTTGGATTAGAGCAGTACAATAAGTGATTGGTGAATAGTGAGTGGACCTTATCAGTAAAGTTATTTCCTTTCATATCACTATTCATGTCATTGCGCACTTGTTGCGCAATCTATTATCAACATTGATAGCCCCTGAAAAACTTTTTAGATGGTCATTACAAATACCGCCAACATTGACACAAGTGGCTACGTGCGTAGCAAAACATTATACCAATGTCCGAACTATGAACCAGTGTTGTCACAGAGAACTACGTGCGTAGCAAAACATTTCGCTAATGCCCGAAGTATGAACCAGTGTCGTCGCAGAGGGCTACGTGCGTAGCACCTATGATATTTCTCTAATCATTTCTTGTGCTTCTTCACACTCAGGGAAAGTATCGGTGATTTTATCAAGAACTCTCAACGCTTCATCTTTTTCACCCAATTTTTCATAGCATTTTGCACTGTTCAACAACAGGTTCACATTCAACGGATTTTTTTCAAGCATATGTTTGAAAATTCCGTTTGCTTGCTCAAAATTCCCTAATTCAAAATAACATAATCCTAACATGTGTTCACAATCATAAGTTTTTTGAAGTTCATATGATTTAACAAAATACATTTTCGCATCTTCTATTTCACCTTGAAGATATCGGATTTTGCCTGCTATAAAATACATAAAATCATTATTTGTTTCGTGATGAAGAGCGTGTTGAATTTGCTCATAAGCCTTGTCAAAATCTTTCAACTGAATTTTATTCAATGCTGAAAACGCAAGAGCATCAGTATGATGAGGGTCTAGCTCAATTGCTTTTTGATAATATTCATCAGCTTTTTTGAAATCCGTTGTAGCGTGTAAATAATTTGCATATTCATACACAATATCAAAGTTTTCAGGCGCAAGTTTTAACGCAGTATCAAACTCGTCTTTTGCATAATCAAACAATCTTTTACTCAAATACAAAACACCCAAATCCTTGTGCGCAAGTGCAAAATCTGGATTAAGTTCAACAACTTTTTTCAAAATCTTTTCAGCTTTATCCATATCATTTGTTTTTACACACAGATGCGCATATTCATAATAAATTTCATGAGAAACATTTCCCTGAATAAGAATTTTTTCATATAAAAGTTTTGCATTAGAGAACTGTCCTATTTTTACGTAAATGCTTGCCAATTTTCTTAACATAGAAACTGATTTTGGATTAAGCAAAACAAGTTGCGCCAAAATTGTAATCGCACTTGGATATTCTCCTGCGGCATCATAACAACACGCCAAATTATATTGATAATTATGCTTTTCAGGATGATGAATTGATAAAATCTTGTAATGTTTAATAGCTTCTTCCAACTGATTTGATTTAACCTCAGATAGCGCAAGTGCAACCAAATAATTATCTTGAGGTTCAATTTCATAAGCTTTTCTGAAAAACTCGCAAGCCTCTTTATGCTTATTTTGAAGCTGTAAAATTGAAGCAATATTAAAATATGTAATGGAATTATTCGGATCAAATTCACTTGCTTTCATAAAGTTTTCGTAAGCTTTATCAAGATTTCCAACGGTTACATAACAAGTACCTAAGTTATTATAAAGTTGAGAATGTTCAGGATTTAGCTCCAAAGCCTTTTCTAAATATTCTAAAGCCTCATCAAACTTTCTCAATGCCATACAAGCAGTTCCTGCAATATAATAAACAGTATAATCGTCTTGAACATACTCAAGAGCTTTTTTAGCGGTATCAATTGCTTTTTGCGGTTCTTTATTTTTTACATAAACAATTGCAAGATTTTTGTAAGCATCAACATAACTACTACGCATTCTCAAAACTTCTTCATATGCTGAAATTGCGTGCAAATAATCATCTTGATTGTCATAACAACTTGCAAGATAAAACCAGCTTGTGGCATCGTCTTTATATTTAACCACAGTTTCAAAAACGCCCTGCCCTTCTTTAAATTCACCCAAATTTATATGACAAAGCCCCAAAAGTTTCAAAGCTTCTGCATCTTTTTCGTCACCATGAATAAGTTTTGCTAATTCTTCTTTAGCTTCTACATATTTTTTATTATTAATAAGTTCGTTTATTTTTTCCAAATTTTCCATACCAAAATTATAGCTCAAACATACAAGACTTTACAGATTTTGCAAAGATATGGTATAATATTATATCAACGCCTTACAAAAATCATCAAAATTTGTCCGGAAAGGAATAAAACAATGGGAAAATCTTCTAAAAAATACCCACAATATTCAGCCGGGACAATCAGTATAAACGGGAATTCCAAAGCATCTACATACAAAACAGGGAATAATATATATTCAAACTATAATATGTCAGATGCTGAAAAACAAGCGTACGATTATGCGCAAAAATCATTCGCAAATTCCCTCTCATCAGTTAACGTCTTTGATGACGAAACTAAAAAGAACTTACAATCACAATTGAACGCATACACACTTGATGGGCAAAAACTTATAAATAACTTATACACTCCAATGCTAAGCAATTTAAAAAACGACATCGCATCAAGGTTTGGCAATCTTGACAATTCTGTTTTTATGGACAATTTAAACTCAATTGAAGCAAACCGTGCAAATTCAATCAATGATTTAGCACAAGATGTTTTGGCAAAAAGGGATGAACTTGTAAATAACGAACTTTCGCAAAGATACACGTATTTGAGTTTTTTACAGGATATCCAAAATCAAATTAACTCAAATGCCTTGAATTACATCTCAGGTTCACAATCAAACAGTTCATCAGGGAACTCTTATAACGCACAGAACTATAATGCCTCACAATCATCCGGCAGTACTTTTGGCAAATATGCAAACCTTGCGTCAGGAGTGCTAAGTACAATGGGACCTTATGGAGTTGCAGCCTCAGCAGCATTACAAATTGCAAAAAATTATATTTAATACACCACTTGAAAACATTGAAATAATATGTTATAATAAAAGAAAGGGCGGAGCAAGTTCCACCTTGCCCCTTTAAAAGCCCTCTAAAGCGTTTTTAGCGTTAGTATTATCAGCAAGATAAGCACTAACGCTTTTTCAGTAATGCTGATTATCACTTTATATCACCTCCCTTCATTTACGATTTATTCAAATTTACAGTTTGTCCCGCAAACGAAAGTTAATGATTAGGGCCTACCCTATTATTAATAGTAACAAAATTTATATGTTTTGCATCATCTATTTATTGTAACATTTTTAAATTATTATCTTAGGTTTCAATAAACTATATTTATTTTCTTTTTATTATATAATAAGGTTATGAACATAATACAAGAATTTGACACAATCGCAGCAATCGCAACCCCTATCGGTACTGGTGGAGTTGGAGTTATTAGAATTTCAGGTGACAAAAGTTTTGAAATCATAGACAAAATTTATTCTCGTCACAATCTTGAAGCCGGCAAGATTTCTCACGGTTGGATTATGGATAATGATAAAAAAATTGACGAAGTAATCCTTCTTCCTTTCAAAAATCCACATAGTTATACAGGCGAAGATGTTATCGAAATCCACTGTCACGGCGGAATTAACGTTGTCAGAAATATTCTTGAAGTTGTTCTTAAAAATGGTGCGAGAATGGCAGAGCGTGGAGAATTTACCAAACGTGCATTCTTGAATAAAAAAATGGATTTGTCCCAAGCTGAAGCAGTGGCAGACTTAATTCATGCAAAAACAAGAGATTTTGCAAAACAATCTGCAAAAAATTTATCTGGAGTTTTGGGAATTAAAATTAAAGAAATTAGGACTGATATTTTCAATGTTTTGTCAAAAATTATTGCCGGAATAGATTTTCCTGAAGATGTTGCAGAACCTGAGTATGACTACATAATTTCAGAGTTTGAAAAAGCTCTCACAAAAATAAATAAAATTCTTGCCTCAGCAAATTCATCAAACATAATGCGTCAAGGAATAAAAATTGCAATTGTAGGAAAACCAAATGTCGGAAAATCCTCGCTTTTCAACACTCTTTTGAACGTTGAACGTGCAATAGTTACTGATATTGCAGGCACTACAAGAGATGTTTTGACCGAAACTCTTGATTGGGATGTTGCAATTACACTTGTCGACACTGCTGGAATTAGAGATAATGACGAAGTTGGCAAGGTTGAAGAAATCGGGATTGAATATTCTAAACAATCCGCAGATGAAGCCGATCTTGTATTATTTTTATATGATGCTACAAAAGGAATAAATGATGATGACAAAGCTATTTTAAGCTTAATTAAAGACAAAAATCATATCATTATTGCTAATAAAGCAGATTTGGTAAAAGACAGAAAACACGACACATTCTATCTTTCAACCGTTACAAAAGAGGGACTTGATGAATTAAAAGAAAAAATCAAACAGACTGCTTACAATTTTTCACTTGAAGATACTGAATTTGTAACAAACAACAGACAACAAGATTGTTTGCTAAAATGCAAAGAAAGCTTAACCCAAGCACTTGATGCAGCGAAAATTCATCAATTGCAAGATTTAATCTCAATTGATTTGAAATCTGCGCTTCTTTATCTTGATGAAATTACAGGTGAAGTAATTACAGATGATATTTTAAACAATATTTTTGACCATTTTTGTATCGGCAAATAAAATTACAAAATTACAACATAAACTCATAAGCATCACCAATATTTTCAGAAACAGGTTTTTGCGCATTTGGGTTATACAAAAACTGTTCGTACATTGGAATAAATTCTTCTGCATTTGTGTCAGGTCCCATATATGGAAGGACTGTTGAAGTCTGAAAACGATTATATTTTCTTTCCCGATTATAAATTACTTTTTCTTCAAATTGTGGCATATCTTTTGCAGACAAAATTTTATCTTTATCTTGTCGACCAACATGCTTAATAAAATTTTCAAACTCAAATTTTCCTGCTTTTGAAGAAATTATAGGAGCAAAAATCACATTCATATTTTTCTTTTGCAAAACTCTACCCATTGGCGCAAAATGATCGGTTCTAATCAATTCGTCATAAGGGAATTGTTCTTGCAACATTGAAAGTCCCGAAATCATATAATCATCCATAACAACAAGTGTTGAATTTGATGGTAATATATTCAAATCAGGTAACATAGTCCCAAAATTTTCATTCGTTTTTACAAATAAGCTTTTAGAACTGTTCACATTATTTGCACGTCTGTACATATAATTTGTAATTGCAAAACTCTTTTCTACATTCGGAATTATATGATAAACATTGGCAGTATCCTGATTTGTTTTATGTAGATATTCTGTAATCTTAGCATGAATATCCTTCAAATATTTTCCATACTTGCGCGGGGTAATAATTTCTGTCATTGTATTCAAATAATCCAAAACATATTTTTCACCCAATTCTATTGGTACATCCCCATTTTTTGGAATATCTTTTATAGAATTATAAAACTTATTAAAATCAGGCATAATGGGATTTACATTTTTTGCAATCTGTTCAGGTGTCGGATTTTTTACAATATCTGCCTTTAAAATCTGCACATCAACTCCACGCCGTTGCAATTTTCCTAAAACATCACCATTTAAAACATAGTTGAGATTATATAAAATGCTTTTGCCATTTTTATTTTGGTAATGTTGAGCTTTTTTTAACTTTTCAACTGTAAAATCTTCCAACGACTTAGATTGGTTGAAAAAATTATATCCATTTTCAAAATTTTCAATATAAAGAGGATTTTTATCTTTAAAATATTCTTTTGAATTTATTTCGATAAAATCGAGCCACTTTAACATCTCAACATCCACAACCATAGCAGACTTATTTGTTTTTAGCGAATGAGAAAAATTTCTTTTTCCAACATAGCCTAAAGCATCCGCAAGACAAGGATTACGCCACATAAATAAATCTTTTTTTACAGGCAAAGATTCAATATTATAAAAACCTTTTCTATGCAAGCCTTTTTCAATATTACACAAACTCTTATAACTTGAATATTCAGTCAGCATTCCCATAGCGTTATAGACATTTTTTTCATCAAGACCTGTTCGTTTGACGACATTTGATGCAATTTGTTTGATATCATCAGGTTTTAAAATCCCCATATCTTGTTCAAGTCTGTTATAAAAAGTCTTTACACCATCATAAAAACCGGTAGTAGCAGTCTTTTCAAACCTATCAATACCACTAAAAGATACACGACTTACATAATTATATCGCTTGTTCGGGTAAATATTTGGGGTATATAAATAGCTATTTATTCCATTGACTCTCATATTTATATCAAGTCAGAACAAAAAACTTTTTGCTAATAAGAAAAATATTTATCAAAATCTACATCGTCAAAACTGCAAAGAAGCTTGTACACCTCGTCATTTTCATCCATTCGCTGAAAACTATAATCATCAAACTTCCAATACTTAGGACTTATTCCCTGAACCCTCACAATTCCGGCATCTTTCAAAATCGCAAGTTTCTTTTTTACTATATCCACAGGTAATTCAACCATTTTGGCAAGCTCTACCGCCGTAACCCAGTTTTCAACCGCTCCTTTTTCTGGGGTCATGAACATAAGTTCAAGCCCGACTTTTTTCAAATCTTTATCTTCAATTTCCGGTTCGTAATCGTACATAATTTTATCCTACCGTAAAAAATACCTCACGTTATCCTTCTTACAGATTATATTACGGCAGATTTTGAAAAAACTTTAATTTTCAGTAAAAATCTTTATAGCTCTAGGCAAAATCCCTAAACAATACGAAATCACAACCCCATAATTTGTAATCGGAACATTATTTTGGTTCGCAATCAAAACTCTTGACAAAACCTCTCTACGGTTTGTCATACAAGCCCCACAATGAATTATAAGTTTGTAGTCCTTAATATCAGGGAAATCATGACCGGCATAGTTATGTATTACCAAATTTTTACCAGTTTTTTTTCGCAAAAGATTTGGAATTTTAACTCTCCCAATATCGTCTTCTATCGCATGATGCGTGCAACTTTCAAGAATTAGCACCATATCCCCGTCTTTCAAATTTTCAATTGCTCTCGCACCATTTACAAATTCATCCAAATCACCTTTTAATCGTGCAAAAAGAATTGAAAAGGATGTCAAAGAAACGTTTTCAGGAACAATTTCAGAAACTTTTTTAAACGCCTGACTATCCGTAACAACAAGAGCAGGCGGAGTTTTCAAGTTATCTAAAGCATCTTTCAATTCGCTTTCCTTAACTACATAACTCAAACAATTATTGTCCAACAAATCTCTTAATGTCTGAACTTGTGGCAGAATAATTCTACCTTTAGGAGCTTCCTTATCAATCGGAATAACAAGAATTACCGTACTTTTTGCTGACACTAAATCTCCAACTATTTTAGGAGAGTTTACAAAATCTTCCGGCAAAAGGTTGACCAAAGCCTCTTTAAACTTAAAAACTATTTTTTCATCCTTTTTGACTGACGTATATATTATATTAGACAATTCTGATTTTAAGTCTATATGAAAACTTTTTGGAGCTAAATCGCATTTATTTACAACTATTAAATAAGGAATTTTTAATTCTTTAAACTTTTCAATCAAATCATTTTCTAATTTACCAATTCCATTGAAATCACAAACAACAACCGCAACATCAATTCTATTCACAACTTTCATCGTTTTTTCTATACGTTGTACTGATAATTCTGTTTCATCATCCAATCCCGCAGTATCAAGAAACGTCACAGGTCCAACAGGCAACAACTCCATTGATTTTTCGACAACATCGGTAGTAGTTCCCGCAATATCAGAAACTATTGAAACTTCTTGATTAGTAATTTTATTTAGCAAAGACGATTTACCTACATTAGTTCTTCCAAAAACTCCGATATGTAAACGCATTGATTTTAATGATTTCATTATTATTTTCCTCAACATAAAACACAAAAGACTGCCAAACGACAGTCTTTTGTAAATCCTAGATATTACCTCTCAAATTTCTAAATTCGCTTACGTTCATAAAGAAATTTTCACTTCCACCTAAATAGCGAAAGACACGAGAGTTATTAACCTCTGATACCCAATTTCTTGATTAATTCTCTGTATTCATCAAGATTTTGAGATTTCAAATAAGAAAGTAATCTTTTTCTTTTACCTACCATCATCAAAAGACCTCTTTTTGTTGCGAAATCTTTTTGATTAGATTTTAGGTGTTCAGTAAGTTCTGAAATTTTTTGGCTCATCATAGCAACTTGAACTGCTGTAGATCCAGTATCTTTTTCGTTCTTACCGTAAGTTTTTACGATTTCTTGTTTGTTTTTTAAGTTCATTTTAATTTTCCTTTTCTTGTTGAGTGATTATTGGCGTAAGCACTCTACAAGTTGCATGATAATATATTAAAGGAAAAATTGCAAGCATGAAAATAAAAACATGTTACAGATTTTTAAACAATCCTATGTGTCTGATAATTTGCACTCTGTAAAGCTGCAATAAATTTTGTATAAGCTTCGTTTACAGAATTTGAGGTTTTATTATAAACACCCTGATCAAATAACGAATTACTTGCACTCATAGTATTAATCAAATCATTTTTGTTAGAAACCTGATATTTTGACATCAAACTGTTGTTAATAGAAGTTTGTTGTCCCAAAAGAGCTTTATATTGAGCCTCTAATTCTTTATAATTTGCAATAGCAGCTTCCGATTGTTTTTGATGCTTGTCATAAGCCTCCATTCGCATTTCATAAAAAGCTTTTTGAGGATCAAATTTTGCAAATGTGAATGCAGATTGACTTTTAAGAGCATTAGTAAAATATTGTTGATATGACATTACATTTTTAAGCGGACTTTTATTAAAGTCACTTTCAGTCATTACCGTATTTTGAACCTGTTTTACGTCACTCATAGTTATCCTCTCTTGTATATATAAAGTATTTACGTATTAAATAATTGCTATTTTTGTAAAGAAATATTGCGCCGAATAAGTTTTTCTCAATAATTATTTATGTTATAATTTTCCTATGATTGATAGATATTCACGTGAAGAAATGAAAAATATTTGGGATTTGAACTCAAAGTTCCAATACTACCTAAATGTGGAAATTGCAGTAGCTGAAGCTTATGCTGATTTAGGAACTTTCCCAAAACAAGATGTTGAAGAATTAAAGAAAAAAGCGAAATTCAATGTCGAAAGAATTGATGAAATCGAAGCAGAAGTAAAGCACGATGTCATCGCATTTTTGACCTGCGTAAACGAAAGTTTAGGAGATTTGGCAAAATATATGCACGTCGGAATGACTAGTTCTGACGTAATCGATACCGCATTTGCATTACAAATCCAAGATAGCGGAAAAATAATTCTTCAAGATTTGGATGAAACTATTCAATCAATGAAAGATTTGGCTAAAAAGCATAAAGAAACTGTTTGTATCGGGCGTTCTCACGGTGTTCATGCAGAAATTATGACTTTTGGCGTAAAAATTTGCAACTGGATAGATATTTTGGAACGACAAAGAAATAACTTTGTCCACGCTCTTGACGAAATCAGAGTTGGTCAAATTTCAGGCCCTGTCGGGACTTATAGCAATATTCCTCCAGAAGTTGAAGAAGTTACTTGCAAAAAGCTAAACTTAAAACCTGCAAGAATGTCTACACAAATCATTGCAAGAGATTATCACGCATACTTTATGCAGTCATTAGCCTTAATTGCAAGCGTAATAGAACAATTCGCAACAGAAATTCGCCACTTGCAAAGAACTGAAGTTTTGGAAGTTGAGGAAGGATTTGGCGAAAAACAAAAAGGTTCATCTGCAATGCCTCACAAAAAGAACCCAGTACTCTCCGAAAATTTGTGCGGTTTGGCAAGAGTTGTAAGAGCAAATTCTATCGTTGCATTGGAAAATATTCCATTATGGCATGAAAGAGATATCTCTCATAGTTCCGCCGAAAGAATAATTTTTCCAGACAGTTTGACTTTAGTTGACTTTATGCTGAATAGATTTAACGGAGTTGTAAAAAATCTTGTTGTGCATGAAAAAAATATGTTGAAAAACACAAACAAATTCGGTGGAATTGTTTATTCTCAAAGAGTTTTATTGAAACTTATTGAAAAAGGATTAACAAGAGAAGACGCATATAGATTAGTCCAAAGAAACGCTCTTGATGCGTTTGAAAATGATGGCGATTTCAGGATTAATCTCTTGAATGACAAAGATGTAGAAAAACTTTTAACTCCAAAAGAAATTGATGCAATCTTTGACAAATCTGACTTTCTAAAAAATGTAGACATAATATATTCAAGAGTTTTAGGAATATAAATAATATGGCAATATATTTTTTCTATGGCGAAGAAGATTACAACATCGAACAAGAGGTTGAAAAACTAAAGAAGGGACTTGATAAAAACTTTCTTGAAATGTCTTTCAAAACCTATGATTGTCCAAAATTTCCAGACTTAATTTCTATTTTGCGTTCTCAACCCATGATGTTTGGGAAGATGCTTATTGTCATAAATTGTCTTGATTATTTCTCTAAAGCTTTTGATGAAAAAGAACTTAAAGAAATTGAAGAAGCCTTAGAAAATAATAACGAAAACCTTGATATTGCTTTTGTTGCACAACTTCCACGAAACGAAGGTAAAAAGATTGATGCTCGTAAAAAATTATTTAAAATCTTAAAAAAATACAACGCAAAAGAATGTCCGCTTATCCCGACATACAAAACTATTGAGCTTGAAAGTTGGATTACTAAACAAGGCAAATCAAAAGGGATTAAACTTGATAGAAATGCACTAACTGCAATAATTTCACAAATAGGGAATAACCTTAGACAAATCAATGGAGAACTCGACAAACTCAAACTTTTCGCCTATCCAAAAGATATTGTCACCGCCGATATGGTTAAAGAAATCTGCATTTCTAATGAAGATTTGTTTGCTTTTTCAGATTTCCTTATGGAAAACGAAAAAGACAAAGCTCTTTTGGAATACAGAAAACTTCTTGACACAAGGTATCCGTTAGAAATCTTGTCAACATTACAAACTATGCTCAGACGTTGGATTATATTGAAGGCAAGAGGGCAAAATTCTTCTCTTATGGAACTTTCAAGAATGACAGGAATGCACGAGTATGTTGTAAAATTAACATTGCAAAAACTCAAAAAAAATAATTTAAAAGATTTAGTTAAATTAAAGGAAAACTTGACAGAGGCAGAATTTCGCATAAAAGCCGGACTTGCACTAGATGTTGAAAAAGAGGTAGAAAATGCACTTTTCAGAAATTAACGAAAAATACCCATTTTTAATGAAATATTTTAATAACGGCATAAATTCTACCGGCAAAAATATTGCGCATTGTATATTATTTTATGGTTCAGATATTCAAGCTCAGTACGATTTGGCTTTGGAAATCGCAAGAATGCTAAACTGCACAGGAGATCACACTCCTGATTGCCAATGTTTGAATTGCAAATGGATTAGAGAAAACAATCATCCTGCGGTTTTAACAATCTCCAAAGTTGACAACAAACCATCAGATGACAATTCAAAAACTGTTATTTCTATTGATCAGGCAAGAATGATTAAAAATGACTTACTCGTAACTTCTGATTACCACAGGGTTTTAATCTTCTGTGACAAAGACAAAGAAGGAAATGTTGCAGGTTTAAACCAGCTTAATTTTCAAGCTGATGCTGCGAATGCTTTATTAAAAACTTTTGAAGAACCACCTTCAAACACAACGTTTTTCTTTTTAACAAAAGACAAGTCAGATATGATTACGACTGTTGTTTCTCGTGCGCAATGTTTTTACGTTCCGTCTATGCAAGACGAAGACAGAGATTTCTCATTTGTAAAAGATGCAATGGATGGATATTTGGAACTTGAGAGAAATGAAGTTTTAGATTTTAATGACAAAATTTTGGATTTGGCAAAAATGATTGAACCGCAAATTGTTTTTACACAAATGCAAAATTATATTGAATTTCTTTTAAAAGCTAATATTGATAATTTATCGCTAAAAGTTAAACTGATTGCAGATTTGAAAGCCATTGAAAAAGCTAAACAAGAAAACCGTTTGAACATTAATATCCAAACAATCGTCGAAACCTTGAGTTTTAAATTGATTTTATAAAACTACCATTTTTTAAAGATTTCGGGTAAATCCACTTTTAATATATTGGCAATTTTTATGAGCGTAGAAAAATTATAAATTGCATTTCCGTTTTCAATCTCTCGATATCGACTGACAGAAACATTTATTTGTTTTGCCATTGCTTTTTCATCAATTCCTCTTTTTTGACGGATTTCTTTTATAATGTTTCCCAGTTTTATAAATTGTAGCATGTTGCCTCCTAAAAATTTTCCACAACAACATATTGGAACATGTTTTACAAATTGCCCAGTTTTTTAAAATGAAATATAATAGTTAGCATGAAGAAGTTTGATTTTTTCAGGCAGTTTAGGGATGCTGTAATAATTTTGAATAAAAAATGTGAAGTCGTATATCGAAACCACACTTTTAAAAGGTGGTTTAAAGATTTTACAAACATAAAAAAACTCTCTCATCATTCAAGCTTTAATATCTGTCCGCTAAATTCCGAAAACATCGAAATCTATTCTCCCATCTATCATGCAGTAATTTCAAAAGAAGATTTTTTTGCAAGAATTTCCTATCAATCAGAATTAAATAGAATTTATTATTACGATTTGCAAGCAATTAAAAAAGGAAATTACACAATAATTTTCTTTACGGATGTTAGTGCGCAAAATAAGTTGGAAGATGTTTATGAAGAAAACAAAAAATTAACCGAAAAAATCAATAATTTGGTTGAAGAAAACGAAGATTTACAAAAAATTAAACAAAAAGCACAAAGTCAGGCAATCAGAATTGCACTCATAAATAAAGTTTCAAACAATATTAGAGAAAGTATTGATATCTCCCAAATTCTTCAATCTGCATTGAAAGAACTTGCAATAATGTTTAGTGCATACAAAGCTTATTACGCAAAAACCAACGGTAATAAATTCGAAATTGAAGAAGTTTATGGTGAAAAAAAATCCAAAACAAATACACCAATAAGTTTTGATGAAAAAACAATGGAAACTATTAATAATAAAGAGATTACAATATCTAATTCTATTATTGAATATGTTGGTGCAAAACCTTTCAAAGAACCTGTTTTGCGAATAATTATTCCTGTTCATCATATGCAAAACCTAATGGGCGTGATAGTTTTACTCAGTTATCAAAAACGAGAATTGACAGAAGAAATAGAAATTCTGGATGCAATTTCTTCTCAATTATCCAACGCAATCACTCGTGCAGAACTTTATCAGAAAAATATTCAAACTGTTAAAGAACTCAAAAGCGCAATGAAAGAATTGAAAGAAACGCAAATTCAATTGATAAATTCCGAAAAAATGGCATCTCTAGGTCAACTTGTAGCTGGCGTTGCTCACGAAATTAATACTCCGGTAGCTTCAATAAAATCAAATAATGGAATTGTCGCAAAGTTGCTTGGCTCAATAGAAGACACCGACTTGAAAGAAATGTTGACCGATATAAATGAAATTGATAAAGAAGCGGTTAACCGTATCAGCAATATTGTTACCTCTTTAAAAAAATTCGTTCGACTTGACGAGGCTGAACTTCAAGAAGCTAATATTAATAAAGAACTCGATTTAACTTTAGAATTAATCCGACACGAAACAAAAAACAGAATTGAAATTATAAAAAATTACGGTGAAATCCCCGCTATTAAATGCTTTCCAAACATGCTAAATCAAGTATTCACAAATATTTTAATTAACGCCTGTCAGGCAATTGACGGCAAAGGAACTATTACAATTACCACTGAATATAAAGATAAAAAGCTTATAGTTAAGATAAAAGACACCGGAAAAGGAATCCCCCAAAATCAGCTCAACAAGATATTTTCAGCAGGTTTTACAACTAAAGGAGTTGGAGTTGGGACAGGGCTTGGTTTGGCAATTTGTTCAAAGATTATTGAAAGACATAAGGGGGAAATTACTGTAAATAGTGAAGTTGGTAAGGGTAGCGAATTCATTATTACTATCTATGGGGAGTAATAATTATAAATTTTTGTTACAAAAATAGTATTATTATAATTGAAAGACACTAATTATTAGAAAAACAAAATAGCAATTTTACATGTTTTTTGCACAGAATTAAGACAAAGAATAGAAAATATGTTATATTAAAAATATAAAGTGTGAGTTTTACCCTTAAAGAAAAATTTTAACTCGTGACTGCACTTTTTATGAAAACAAAAAGAATGTTAATAAAAATTAATATAAGTAGGTAAAAAAGGCAATATTTTAATCTCGAAATTTTTTATAAATAAGTAACGTGTAGAAAGTTTAAAATATTGTGTTGGAGGAAAAACTTAATGACAATTAGTGTGAACAGCAAGAAAAAACAAGTTAAAAAATCTTTTGAAGAATTATTGACAGATCTTAAAACAAGTAACTCTGAAAAAGTTAGATATAATGCAGCTCGTGTTCTTGGTGAAATGGGCGATTCAAAAGCAGTTGAACCATTAATTGATGTATTAAAACATGATAAAAACGGCTCTGTAAGATTGTATGCAGCTCGTGCTTTGGGAGAACTTGGTGACTCAAAAGCTACAGTTCATTTGATTGAATCTTTACGTGAAGACAGAAATGTTGATGTAAGAGTTCGTGCAGCTCGCGCATTGGGTCGTTTGGGTGGCGAAATTGTTGTTGAACCTCTTGTAGAAGCACTAAATGATGAAAACCCTCAAGTTTGTATCACTGCGACAGATGCTTTAATTGAAATTGGTGATGTTGCAACAGATGCTTTAATTGCATCATTAGACCACGAAAAAGTTAACGTAAGATGTGATGCAACTCGTGCTTTGGGTGAAATCGGAAACAAAAAAGCTGTTGATAAAGTTATTAATATGTTATATGACGAATGGGTTAACGTAAGAATTTACGCAGTTACTTCATTAGGGAAATTGAATGATACAAAAGCAGTTCCTGCATTGATTGATGTAATGAAAAACCGTGAAGAAAACGAATTGGTTAGAGCTGGTGCTGCTGCTGCTTTAGGTGTACTTAGAGATCAAAGAGCATTACTTCCATTAAGAGAATTGATTATGGAAGCTGAAGAACTAGGTGAACTTGAAGATACAGCTTTAAAATCATTCAAGAAAATTATGGCAGCAAACTGGCAATCAATTCCAGGAGCAACTGCTCAAAAGAAACCTGCAACAACTTTCTAATCAAGTTACAAACACAGATTTTAAACAAAAAGGATTAATAAACAGACCGCTAAGAAAAGCGGTCTGTTGTTTTATATTTATATCTGTGCGAATTTGAATCTAGTGAAAACCTTTATCCGAGAACACATCAAAGTAGTAATCATTATTGCTTGAGAATAATCTATCATCTTTTCCTGTAACTTTTAATTCCATTTTATATCTCAAAGCATTATTATTTTTACCTGTTTTCTTTATACCAGAAGAACCCCATTCCCCAGCAAAGTTAGCTAAAGCATTTTCAAAATCCTTAAGGTAAGTAACGCAAGTTGGATATTTATATTTATCTGCAATTGCTTTTTTAGCTTTAGCACTAAATGTCGCAGTAACAGCTTCAGTTCCAGAAGTTTTTATTTGGACAGGTGTATCTACGTTCAAGTAATCTTGTTCCAATATCGATTTCAAAATGGCCTTATCAACATAATTTTTCTGATCAAACATATCAATAAAGTTTGAAAGTTGGGCTTTTTCCGTTGAACTTAAGTTCATATAATCTTCATATCTGCATATATATTTTATAGCTTCACTTGAGCTTGCTGTTTTTTCCATAATTTTTTCTAAAATATCTGGATATTTTGAGTATTTTAGACTTTCCGGATACATTTTAACAATTTCCGAATTTATTAAATATTGACCAGCTTTATCAATATCAATAGAGCCATCATCCTGCCTTGCAAATCTTTCGGCTTTTGCCAAAACTTCATCACTTGTCTTACCCTCAGATTTATAGAAATTGTAGGTATCCCAACGCATAATACTTTGTTCAACAGCATCTCTATTGAGCTTTTTAGTTTCTTTATCAATATTTTTATTTATCAACGAAATCAAATATTTTGCATCTTCACAATTCTCTATATGTTTTGGGCGATACACTGCACAAGAGTTCGCAATATCTGCTAAATCATTTTGATAAAGAATATTCATTACATTATCAAAATCTTTTTTTACAGAACTTAATTCTGCAGAAACTTTTTGTCTGATTTTTATATCTTCTTCTGCCTTTTGCCTTGCAATTTCATTTAATTTATTTGTTCCCTTAGGAGCTATATCTTGTTCATTGATATATTCAACTGCTTCTGCTATAGATTTTTTACCAACTCTTACTGCATCCAACTCCCTCAAAAATTTTGTTAAAAATTTAGTATCTTCGGGAGTAAAATCACATCCGTCAAAATCAATAATTTTACTCAAGATTTCTTCGTTTTCGCCAACTCCACCATTTGCAAAGAAGTCTAATCTTTTTCTAAATTGATTTACATCAAAATTATCATAATCTTTTTGGGCATAGTCAAGAACTTCACCCGTTTTAACAAAAGCTCGAACTTTTTCTGGCATTTTTTCAAACTTATAATCAGAATTTCTCAATTCTAATAACGGAATTGAAACTCCGTCTTTCTCATAAATCACTTCATTCAACTTTTGACCTTCAAAATAATGTTTTCTAACCGTTGAAGTTACAAAATCATCAAAATCAATACTCAAAAGTTTCAAGTCTAAATGACTTACCTGCGGAGTTTTAATCTTACGAACTTCAGGAATTGAAGACATTCCACTGGTTGCAATACTTCCATATCTCTCAAATATTTTGGCAGTAGTATGAGGGAATACCGCCTTAAACAATGGGATTGGATCAACTTTATATTTTTGTGCAATATCGTAAACTAATCCGCTAATAGGTTTTAAACAATATTCACTGGCCTCTTTCAAAGACCCCATATGCTCGCCCAACCCCTCATAAAAATCACGGTTTAAAACACTTTCAATTTTTTTAGCGATAACTTCTTTAGGAGAAGTTGGAGTTTTAATTTTCGGATATTGTTTATTTAAATCCTCAATTTTTGAAATATTTTTCAAACCACTGTAATAATCGGTCAAAACTTTTTGTAAGTTAAAATCATCCTCAACTACTGCAGACTTCAATCTATTCAACAATAAATAATCAACATTTTCAGCAACCTGTTTTTTATTTTTAGGTCCGTCAGTATTATATTTAAATTTTGAAGCTTGCGATAATCTTTTTTGTAATTTTTGTATCTCCTCAAGCTTTTGTTGTGAATTTAAAGCTTTATTTTCTGATAATAATTCAGCTTCTTTAAGAATTTTTTCATACTTTTTCAAAGACTCTCTAAAAAAATTCATTACACGGCGCATAACCTTCATTGTCATTTCAGCAGCATCAACATCCTGTTCTTCTGTTTGCAAAAGCTCAGTAATCTGCCGTAATAACTTAGATTTTTCCGCATCTAAATTTATCTTTTTAGGCTTTACTCCATACATTGCTCCAAAAGCAATTTTGGAATAATCAATACTTAAGTATTCTGGGGTTGAAACACTAACTTGGCTCGCTTTTTTTGATCTTGCTTTATTAGTTAATTTATAATTATCAACAGGGGTGAATGTAATTTTTTGAGTTAACACAATAATTCCTTTATATCTATATCTAAATAATAAATCAGACCAAATATTTTTTTTATAGATATTGACAAAATTTTTACAATTTTAAGTTCTCAAAAAAACAAAATTATATAACATAATTTCAAAATTTTTTGAAAAAATAAATAACAATTTCACAACTTAGCTTATGCCGTTTTCTTTGTATAAATTTTCGTATGATGTTGATATAGAATACGAATATTTATTTTTAGGATCTAGATTATCTGTTGATTTAACCGGAGTTAACCTATCTTTTAAGCTTTGCAAATATTTATGTTCTACTTCTCGAACTTTATACAATTCTTCCTCAATTGCTCTTGCATGTTTTGAGTTAGGAGCAAAGTTTTCTAATAACCTATTGAGAAATTTGAACTTATTCACATTACCAGAAAATTGACTTTTTTCATTAATTTCATCTTGTATAATAGATTCTTCTACGTGTTTTTCTGCAAATTCTTTAATATTCTTTCTGTCAATGTTATCTATTCTATTTAATTCTTCAACAGGAAGTGGCTCCCATTTTGCAATGTTATTCCATGCATGTGCCTCAGTTAGTTTACACAAATCCTTATTTAATTCACGATTTCCTTCCTTTCTTGCAAATAATTTTTCTGGGAAGAAGCCAAGATTTGGAAGCATTTCTAGCAATTTATTTTGAAGTTTTTGTATTGCATCTTCTTTTGTCGGAAGCGGAGTTAAAGGGGTTGTTTTTAACTTTGAAGGGAAGTTCGTACTCCCTTTGAAACTATCTAAATACAAAGCCATTGTATCTCCACCAACACTTTGTGGTACTGATGGCTTTTCTAACATGATTCGTTCTCCTAACGAAACATCTCCATGTGCATTTTGCCAAGGTGCATTTAATTTATAGTTAGTGGAGATAATTTTAGGACAAGCCGGCACACCAAAACCAATACAGTCTTTTCCAACATAGTTAACAAAACCTTTTTCCTTAGATGGAAAATTTAGAGCTTTATCCATACCCTTACAAAATTTATCAACAACCAAAAATTTTTCTTTATTGTTGCTGTATAATAATTCTTTAGCATACTTAAAAGCCTCAAGTGTAGCATCTGTCGCAAGAATTTTTGCACCAAAATTTACATTGCTCTTATGGTTGTTATACTCCGTGTTAATTCTCATTACATATCTCCTGTTTATTTGTTCCGTAATATTAAAACACGTAAAAAAATTTTTTGCCATATTGAAGCTTAATTTTTCTTTGTTGCGCCAATAAATGTAACTCCTACAACACCAATTAAAGATGTGTACAAACCAATTCCGAATTGAAAGTCCGCTAATCAAACAGACTATCGGACTTTTAATTCGGAGAGGGTGGGATTTTGCAAGAATTGTATGTGAGGATATGAAATCCGAACAACAACAATTCTGTATGCCAAATGGCTAAGCCGTTTGCTCCGCAATTACATGAAGGAGCAAACCGGGTTCGGAGCCCACTTAGATTTCCTAAATATCCTAATCAAAAAAACGGAGAGGGTGGGATTTGAACCCACGGTACAAATTGTACACAGACTTTCGAGATCCGCACCTTAAGCCACTCGGACACCTCTCCTTTTATTTCATTTTAAAACCTACTACGTCAAATCCTTATGATGAAAATGTCTTTCTCCGGAAACATAATCTCCAACAATATTTCCATTTCCAATAAGCTTATATTTATATATAGTCAAACCTTCCAATCCGACAGGCCCTCTTGCATGGGTTTTATTTGTAGAAATTCCAACTTCAGCACCAAAACCATATCTAAAGCCATCAGCAAATCTTGTTGATGCGTTAAAATAAACTCCTGCAGAATCTACCTTATTCATAAATTTTTCAGCATTTTCAATAGCTTTTGTTATAATACTATCGGTATGCCCTGACCCATATGTATTTATATGCTCAATCGCCTCATCAATATCATTTACAACCTTTACCGCCAAAATTTTATCTCCATACTCGTGCGCCCAACTTTCAGGCTCCATCACAAGTTGAATTTCAGACTGTTGCAAAGCTGCAAGCAAATTCTCTTTTTTATCAAAATTTTTATGAATTAAAAGTGTTTCAACTGCGTTACAAGCACTCGGGTATTGAGTTTTTGCATCTGTAACAACTTTTATCGCCATATCAATATCAGCGGATTTATCGACAAAAATATGACAAATTCCGTCAGCATGACCTAAAACAGGTATTCTCGTGTTATCTTTTATAAACCTTACAAGTTTATTTCCACCACGAGGGATTATCAAATTAATATACTTATCACACTTCAACATTTCAGCGACATCTTCGTGCGTAAAAATTTGCTGAATAACATTTTCAGGAAACCCTTCAACTTCACTCAACGCAGAATTTATGACAGAAAGAATTTTTTTATTGGTATTAATACTTTCTTTGCCTCCCTTCAAAATAACCGCATTCGCAGATTTTATTGCAAGAGAAGAAATTTGAGCGATAACATCAGGTCTTGCCTCAAAAATTATCCCCAAAACACCGATTGGACAAGAAACTTTATACAAAGTTAAATCGCTATCAAGCTCCCGAACTAACAATTTTTTATTAATCGGATCGTCAAGCTTTGCCACATCTTTAATACCTGCAATCATATCACGCATTTTGTTTTCGTTAAACGCAAGACGATTAAAAGTAGATTTTGACAATTTCCCTTCGTCAACAAGAACTCTTGCAGCTTCAAGATCAACTTTGTTAGCCTCAAAAATTTCATCTTTTGCACTTTCAATTTTTTCTGCAATTTTTAACAAAGCTTTATTTTTAATCTCTGTTGATAAATCTGCAATTTTTAATGAAGCATTTTTTGCATTTTTAGCTATTTGTATAAAATCCATTTGTTTGTTCCTTTATCCTTTTTAGAATTTCTACAATTCCTATTTTGAGAACAGCACAAATCTATCCTTTTCAATAGGAGATGGAGATTTATCATAATAACGTTATGTTATCTCTCGTAATAATTGCATCATAGTTTTTAAAACCAAGAATTTCCATAATATTGTCAGAATGGCAACCAATTACACGTCGGCACGAATCTGAAGCATAGTTTACTATTCCACGTGCAATTTCATTTCTGTTTTCATCAAGAATTGAAACTACATCACCCTTATTAAACTCATTTATAACCTCACAAACACCAATTGGAAGTAAACTTTTTTGAGCTAATAAAGCTTTTTTTGCGCCATCATTAACTACGATTTGTCCGATAATATTTGTTGCGTAACCAATCCATCGCTTTTTATCAGACAATTCTTCTGTTTGCGGAAGAAACATTGTTCCAACTTCTTCGCCAGTAAAGATTTTTTTAATTACATAAGGAATTTTTCCGTTTGCAATCAAAACTCTGCCACCAAAACGAGTTACCATTTGTGCAGCTTTTAGTTTTGTCCTCATGCCGCCTCTACCACCTTCTGAGGCATCAGTTCCGAGAGCAAGAATTTTTTCTGTAACCTCATCTACCTTCCTAATAATTTGCGCATCAGGATTAGATTTTGGATTTTTATCATAAAGCCCTTCTACATCAGATAAAATTACCAACAAATCAGCATCTAATTCACTTGCCACAAGCGCAGACAACTTGTCGTTATCAGAAAAACATACTTGCATGTGTTCATAATGCGGGTGAACTTCGACGGTAGAAACCGTATCATTTTGGTTAATGATAGGGATAACACCTAATTCCAAAAGCTTGTTAAGAGTTGTTCTTAAACTCAAATACCTTTGTCTTAGAGAAAAATCGTCTTCTGTCAAAAGGATTTGTGAGGCGATTAAGCCATAAGTATCAAATCCGCTTTCATAAATTGACATCAATTTTCCCTGTCCAATAGCGGCACAAGCCTGTTTCAGAGCAACACCTTCGGTACTTTCAATACCCAAACGTTTTTTGCCCAAACCAACAGCACCGGATGTAACTACAATAACTTCTTTTCCCATTCTTGCCAAATGCGAAAGGTCTTCAATAAATGAAAAAACTCTCGGTAATGAAACAAAACCGTCATCACCACGTAAAATGTTAGTTCCAAACTTGAAAACGATACGTTTAGCATTAATAAATTCTTTTCTATCCATAACTAGATTATAATACAAAAAATAATTATGAATTAAACTTTTTTCTATCAAAAAGTTTGTCAAAATCCAAGTCTAATTCATCCAAAATCGCAACAATAACAGAAAGTGATGTATTTGTTTCACCTCTTTCAATTGTTCCAATAACTTGTCCGTAAGATACACCTATTTTTTCAGCGAGTTGTTCTTGTGATAAGCCTGCACGATTTCGTTCTGCTCTCAAATTTCGACCAAATTCTTTTAAAATTTCTTTTTTGTTCATATAAAAAATTTTAAGTTGTTGACAAATTGTTTTCTACAATATATTATTTGCTTAAGACAATTTATATATTGTAAATAGTAATTATTATATTGGAGATTTATAAAAAAATCTTTGTGAAAAAGATTACAACCTATTATTATTTCTGATACAGACTTCGCATCCACGCCTCCCTGCGTCTTTGTATTAGTTTTGAACAAGTTCTTTTTCATCATCAAAGTTATCATCAACAGGCTCTATTGGAGCTTTGTTGTTTCGATACAGATAATACAGGTACATGTCCACGAGCAGGAAGAATGTGTTCATTATGTATAGCCAGAATACCCAATCCATGTCATCTAATACTTTGTGTGCAATGCCACAAACATAGCCCAACAAAATTAACATTGAAAAATGAATACTTTTCCCATGTACACACTTACATTTATATGTTTTTAACGCTGCTACTGGCCAACTTATTCCAAAGCAAACCATCATTCCGGCTTCAAATACGCTCATTTTTTTCTCCTCTATTCTTTAATGTATAATTCTATATTACATCGTAAAATTTTGTCGGATGTAAAAATTATATTAAAATTTTTCTTGCCACTATTAAGTTTTGGTATTATACTGAAAATTATGAAAAATGTTAGACAAACAAATATAAATATCCATAGGGATAGTTGGGTTGAGATTAATTTAGAAAATATTTCACATAATATGCGTGCAATTAGAAAAAACACTCCAAAAGGTATTAAGCTTTTGGCAGTAGTAAAAGCGGATGCCTATGGACATGGCTCTGTAATGATAGCCCCGACACTTTTGGCATCAGGAGCAGATATGTTAGGCGTAGCCTCAATTGATGAGGGTGTTGATCTTAGACAAGCAAAAATAAATTGCGAAATACTTGTTTTGGGCGCAGTTCCGGTCTGGGCAGTAGAAACAGCCGTAAAATCAGATATCACAATCGCAATTTTTTCAAAAGAGCATTTAGAAGCTTGTAAACAAGCTTACGAAAGGACAGGAATTAAGCCAAAAGTTCACGTAAAACTTGACACCGGAATGAATAGAATTGGAGTTTCTGTTGACAATGCGGTTGAATTTATAAAAGAAGTTAGAAACGCTGATTACCTTGATTTTAGAGGTGTTTTCACTCATCTTGCGAACGCAGAAATCCGAGAAAAAACTCAAATTCAAATCGACAGATGGAATAAAGTGATTTCACAAATTGACACAGATGGCTTGTTGTTACACATTCTAAACACTGCAGGTGCAATGTGTTATGACGTACCAAATTCCAATATGCGTCGTGCTGGTATCGGAATTTATGGGCTTTATCCCGATTTACCTACTGATGGCGAGGTTCATAAACCCGAATTAAAACCGGTTTTATCTTTAAAGGCTCGAATTGTAAATATTCATGAAGCCAAAGATGGCGAAGGAGTGAGCTACGGTCACACTTTCACTGCTCATGGAACAAGAAAAATTGCAACAGTTCCGCTAGGTTATGCAGATGGTGTTCCAAGAGGACTTTCAAACAAAATCAATGGAATTTTGAACGGAAAAGAAGTTCCACAAATTGGTAATATTACTATGGATCAAATGATGTTTGACATCACAGGTGTTGATACACAACTCGGAGATGTCATAACACTGTTAGACGAAACACATTCAATCGACAAATGGGCAAATATCTTAGGAACAATCAACTATGAATTGACTTGCAGATTAAAAGTTAGATTACCGAGAGTGTACACAAGATAGACGGCTAAACAAAATTTAGATGGATTAAAAAAGGGGTTAATAAAATATGACACAACAATTTGATTTAGGAATAATTGGTGGTGGACCTGCCGGATATACTGCGGCTTTTCAAGCTAGAAGTAAGGGATTGTCTGTAGTTTTGTTTGAAAAAGACAAAGTTGGCGGTGTATGCCTAAATCGTGGTTGCATTCCAACAAAAGCAGTATTGCATTCTGCTGAACTGTATGAAGAAATGAAATCAGCGACAGAATTAGGAATTACCGCAGAAAACCTATCTTTTGATTACTCAAAAGTTGTTGAAAGAAAAGACAAAATTGTTGAAAAATTGAGAAAATCATTAGAACTTTCTTTAAAAAATTCTGGAGTTGTAGTTGTTAATGCAGAGGCTAAAATCCCTTCTCACACAATGAAAGATGGAGAAAATCAAGTATTTGCTAATGGAGAAATTTATGAATGTAAAAAAATAATTACTGCAACCGGCTCAAAACCTCGTGATTTTGATGGTTTAAGGTTTGATCATAAATTTATTCTTTCATCAGATGATATTTTAAATTTAAAAACTCTACCTAAAAGCATTGTCATAATTGGTTCTGGTGCAATCGGAATTGAATGGGCAAGAATTTTATCAGCGTTTGATGTTGAAGTTACTATCGTTGAAATGGCAGACCATCTTTTACCTTTAGCGGATATTGAAGTTTCCAAAAGAGTTGAAAGAATTTTTAAATCTAAAAAGATTAAATTCTACACATCAAATGGGGTTGAAAAAATTGAAAACCAAAACGTAACTCTTAAATCAGGAGAAACATTAACACCGGAACTTGTCTTGCTGGCAACAGGAAGAACTCCGCAACCAATTGAAAATTGCGATATTTGCATAGGTGATGCGTGCGGAAAAATTCAATTAGCGCATTTTGCAATTAAACAAGCAGTCGCAGAAATCGCAAATATTGAATTTAATGAAAACCTCGTTCCATCAGTTGTTTACGGTTGCCCAGAAATTGCATGGATTGGCAAAAGAGAACAGGATTTGGAAGAAGGGAATTACAAAAAATCAAACATTTTAATTTCAGCTTTAGGCAAATCTCATTGCGACAACTGCTCAGATGGGTTTATCAAAATACTTTCTCAAGAAGGCAAAATCGTTGGTGCGCATATTGTTTCAAAAGAGGCTGCCTCTCTAATCCAAGAAATAACAATCGCTATGCAAAACAACATAGCGATTGATGATTTGAAAAAAGTATGTTTTGCCCATCCTACATATTCAGAAGGCATCTTTGAATGCTTGTTCAAGTAACAAGAACTCTGACACAAGTTATAAACTTAAATTGAACCTGTCCAGAAAGGAACTTTACCAAAGTTCCAATATGTATTTGTAGGGTTTTGATCTCTGTGACGCAAAAGCCTTCTTCTTTTTACTTTTGTTTCAGTAACTTGTTTTGAGCCATCTTGTTGAACTTGAACTTCAGAAGTTGTTTCTACACGAGAACCCGGAATTTCGTAAACTTCCGCATAAGCACAACCTGCAAAGCATAACAAGCATAAAAGTGTCATTAATTTTTTCATTAATCTGTACTCCTTTTTGAGTTATAAATTTCTTTTTAATTACATTATACTGTTTTAAGTCATGAAAATCAATATTTTTGCTATATAATTTAAAATATGCAAAGAAGATTACCTGATTATTTAAAAAGACCAATTATTGATACAGACAAAACTCGCACTGTGAGAAAGATTTTGAAAACAAAATGTCTTAATACGGTTTGCGAAAACGCACGTTGCCCAAACAAAAACGAATGTTACACAAAAAACACTGCAACGTTTTTGATTATGGGAAACGATTGTACAAGAAATTGCAAATATTGCAACATTTCTTGCGCAAGACCAGAACCTTTAGATTTAGAAGAACCGAAACATGTTGCAGAAGCAGTTCAAGCGTTGGGTTTGAAATATGCAGTAATCACGTCTGTAACCCGAGATGATTTACCTGATGGCGGGGCAGAACATTTTGCCAATTGCATTTATGAAATCAGAAAACTTTGCCCTGATACAAAAATTGAGATTTTAACCCCTGATTTTAAGGGGAATAAGGATTGTTTAGACACTATTATAAAAGCTCATCCGGATGTATTTAACCACAACATTGAGGCAGTTCAAGATATTTTCAAATCCGTTCGCCCACAAGGAGATTATGAATGCTCTTTAGAAGTTTTGAAATATGTTAAAGATAATAGCGATATTTTAACAAAATCAGGTTTAATAATCGGATTAGGTGAAACTTTTGAACAAATTGAACAGACTCTTATTGATTTGAAAAATGTCGGATGTGATATTGTCACTATAGGACAATATATTCAACCTTCAAAACACCATCTTGAAGTTGCCAAATATTATACTCCAGAAGAATACTACAAACTGAGAGAATTAGCTAATAAAGTCGGAATTAAAAGCCACCAAATCGGACCTTTAGTAAGAAGCTCATATAGAGCAGCTGAGTTGGTATAAGTTTTTTGCGTGAAAAGTGAAAAGTCCTTAGCATTAAAATAGGTATGAATGGTGAGTGGCGAGTAGTGAATATACCTTATCAGAAAAATTATTTTGGTTCATATTTTTAACACATGTCATTGCGCACTTGTTGCGCAATCTATTATAATTCTTGATCGCATCTGAAAAAATTTCAGAATAATCTATACGAGTTTTATTTGAAAAATTCCATGTTTATGCCATAATTTAGTATATGTGTAATAGCAATGAGGTGTGAAATAAAATTATGGTAATGAATACTCCAAAACAAACAGCTAATTTAAAAAAAGAAATCTTAATCAGATTAATCAAAGCTTATTTGAGTGACAATTTTGAAGAAAATACAAGATTAATTCCTTACGACATGCGACCAAAAGGAAGTGAAGTTCCTTACAGATGTTGTATTTATAAAGAAAGAGCAGTTCTTAGAGATAGAGCTATCGCAGGTTTGGGTTCATCTATTGAAGAAACCGACGATAGCACTTTGTTATCAGAAGTTGCAAAAAATGCTGAAAACAGAGAAAAACCGGAAGAACATCCATTAACTGTTCTTACAACTGCCTGCAAAGGTTGTGTACCTTCAAGAATACACGTAACTGATTTGTGTCAAGGTTGTGTTGCAAGACCTTGTGAAAGCACTTGTAGATTTGGAGCAATTTCTGTACACGACGGAAAATCTCATATTGACCCTGAAAAATGCAAAAATTGCGGAATGTGCGCTCAAGTTTGTCCTTATCAAGCAATTCAAAGAATTATTGTTCCTTGCGAAAACGCTTGTCCTGTAGGCGCAATTGCAAAAGACGAAGATGGCCACGCAAGAATTGATTTTGACAAATGTATTTCTTGCGGAAAATGTGCATCTGCTTGTCCTTTCGGTGCAGTTCACGAAAAAAGTCAAATTATTGATGTTTTGAAAAATATTAAAGCAGGTAAAAAAGTTATAGCAATGATTGCTCCTGCAATGTTAGGTCAATTACCTTGCACCGCAACTCAGTTGAAAGAAGCTATTCTTGAATTAGGTTTCTCTGATGTTTACGAAGTTGCACAAGGTGCAGACATTACAAGTAAAAATGAGGCAACCGAATTTGTTGAAAGAATGGAAAAAGGAGAAAAATTCATGACAACTTCTTGTTGTGCAGGTTACAACGAACTTGTTGACAAGCATTTGCCAGAAATGAAACCTTTCCGCTCTGATACAAAAACTCCAATGTATTATACTGCAGAAATCGTAAAAAAAGAAAATCCTGATGCGGTTACTGTGTTCTTCAGCCCTTGTGTAGCTAAAAAACGTGAAGCATTAAATAACAACAATGTTGATTTTGTTATTAACTACGAAGAAGTTGGAGCTTGGATGACTGCGAAAGAAATTAAAGTTGCAGAATGCGCTGATAGCGAATTTAAAGTTCAATCATCAGCAGAAGCTAGAAACTACTGTGTAACAGGCGGTGTTGCAAAAGCTGTTCAAGTTCTTGTACCAGAAAATGTTGAAGTTAAACCTGTTGTAATTGACGGTTTAACAAAACAATCTGTAAGAGATTTGAAAAAATATGCTAAAAACGGAGCTTGCGATTTAGGTAACTTAATTGAAGTTATGGCTTGTACTGGCGGTTGTTTAGGCGGAAATTCAACTGTTAACGCTTACAAACCTGCATTGAAACAAGTTACAAATTACGTAAATGAAAGCAAACCATACACAGAAGTACATAAATAAAAAAGCTATAAGACACTAGGACACTAAGCCTCTAAGACATTTCAGAAATTGATATGAACTTAGCAACTTAGTGTCTTAGTGGTTTAAAAGCTAAAATACAGTAAATTAGGCATAACTGCCAACAATAAATGAAAAGATAGAAAAATAATGGAAAATAATAAGAAGAAGAAAATTAGTATAATCGGTTCTACAGGTTCAATCGGTACTCAAGCATTAGAAGTTATCGAAAAACTTCAAGACAAATTTGAAATAATCGCTCTTGCCGGTGGACACAATGTTGAATTATTAAAAAAACAAGCAGAAAAATTTAAACCTAAATATATTTGCCATAATGCGCAAACTGGCAATTGTGAAGGCAATTCTTACAAAATTCTTCACGGCTCTGAAGGACTTGAAGAAATTTGTTCTAACAAAGAAAATGACATTATTCTTGTTGCGTGTTCGGGCAAAATCGGGTTAAAACCAACATTAACAGCTATCCGAAACGGTATTGATATTGCTTTAGCTAACAAAGAAACACTTGTTATGGCAGGCGACATTGTTATGGCAGAAGCTAAAAAGTACGGTGTAAAAATCGTTCCTGTAGATAGCGAACACTGTGCTATTCATCAGTGCATAAAAGATATTAACCAAGTTGATAAACTTATCATTACTGCATCTGGCGGTCCATTCCTTCACAAAACAGTTGAAGATATGAAAAATGCAACCGTAGAACAGGCACTTGCACATCCAAGATGGAATATGGGGAAAAAAATTACTGTTGATAGCGCAACATTGATGAACAAAGGATTGGAAATCATAGAAGCTCACCACCTCTTTGGATTTGATTATGACGATATTGATGTTGTAGTACATCCGCAAAGTATTGTGCATTCTGCGATTGAATATGTTGATGGCAGTGTAATTGCGCAACTAGGTTTGCCTAGCATGCACATTCCTATTCAGTATGCAATTACATATCCTGATCGCTTTGAAGGTATTAAGTCAAAAAGTTTCAGTTTTGCAGAAATTGCCCATTTAGATTTTGAAAAACCGGATTACGAAAAATTCCCGACAGTAAAATTGGCTTATGAAATGGGAAAAATCGGCGGAACCGCAACTGTTTGTTTGAATGCAGCAAATGAAGAAGCAGTATTTGCGTTTTTAGACGGAAGAATTAAATTGTACAACATATACGAGATTACGAAAAGAATGTGTGACGAACACAAAGTCATCAAAAATCCAACAATTGATGAGATTTTCGAAGTCGACAAACAAATCCGTGAAAAAACAAAAGAATATATAAATAAAGTACATTAATTTATTTCAAATAAAACGGTTCTTAATTAAAAAATTAAGAACCGTTTAAACTTCATATAGAGTTTCGGCAGCTTGAGCAACTACCACTCTGTGCTTCTATTATAACTTATTTTTTTTATTAAATTCACCCCTTTTTCACAATACTTAATCAGGCAAAAATTCAAAAATTTCTTGCGAATTTCTATCTAAAGCATTGCAAAGTTTTTAATCATAAATTCTTCTAATCTACAAAATATCCAACGGATCAACATCAATTGCGAGGCGGATATCTTTTGGCATTATGATTTTATTCATAAAGCTTGAAACGAATTGATGTCCTTTTTCGCCCATTTTATTTTTTATAAGTATCTGAAAACGATATTGGCTATTTATTCTCTCAATTACGCAAGGAGTTGGACCTAAAACCTCTATCCTCTCAGATATTCCAAATTTTTCGACCATCAAACTTAATCTCATTGCGATTTCTTGAGCAGATTTTTCTGCTCTAAAACCGTTTTGAGAACTTAAAATTAATCTTATAATTTGACTAAACGGAGGATAATCAAATTCCTCTCTCGCTGCGATTTCTGCAGTATAAAATTCACCATAATTTTGAGATTTTGCGCTTTCTAGTGCGTAAAAATCAGGGTTGTAAGTTTGGAAAAGCACTTTCCCAGCAAATTCCCCCCTACCGGCACGACCAGCAACCTGTGTCAATAATTGAAACCCTCTTTCTGATGCCCTAAAATCAGGCAAATTGAAACTTGCGTCAGCAGAAATTACGCCGACCAATGTAACATTCGGGTTATCCAAGCCTTTTGCAATCATTTGAGTTCCGACAAGAATATCAATATCACCTCGTTGGAATTTTTCTAAAAGCCTTATATGCTCACCTTTTCTAACCAAAATATCGCTATCAATTCGTTCTACATTATTTTCGGGGAAAAGCTCCTTGATATACTGCTCAATTTTTTGAGTACCTGTACCGCTATTTTTAAACGCATCAGAACCGCATTCAGGGCAAACATCAGGAAAATATTCTGCGTGATTGCAATAATGACATTTCAACATTTGATCCTTTGCATGCCAAATCATTGGAATAGCGCAATTCGGGCATTCTATAACATGCCCACATGCCTGACATTGAGTATATGTAGAAAAACCACGTCTATTTATCAACAAAATAACTTGTTTTCCTTGATCAAGAGTTTCCCTAATCTCTACCTGCATAGGTTTTGAAATAACACTTCTATACGCAGCACGCCCGTATTCCTGCATATTGATTACCACAACCGGAGGGACTTTTGCATCGTTATAACGTTTTTTAAGTTCAAATAAATTCCCCGTATTCATAGCTCTATAATATGTTGAAATATCAGGTGTTGCAGAACCCAATAACAACGGGCAATTATGGAACTCTGCCAATTTTCTTGCGACAACCCTCGCATCATAACGAGGAGCTGGAGTTGTCTGCTTATAAGCTCCCTCATGTTCCTCATCTATTATGATCAACCCGATGTTTTTTAATGGTGCAAAAACAGCAGAACGTGCGCCTGCAAGAATTTTAATTTCATCTTTGTATAATTTTTGCCAAACATCATATCTTTCACCATCAGAAATACTGCTATGCCAAATTGCAACATCTTCTGTACCGAATTTTTTGGCAAGTCTTTTGGTTAACTGCGATGCTAAAGCTATTTCCGGAGCAAGAAACAAAACATTTTTTCCAGATTTTATAGTATCATCAATTAATTTAAAATAAACTTCTGTTTTACCGGATGCCGTAACACCATGCAAAAGAATTTCAGGATGAGAAATAGAGGCACAGAGACTTGAAGGCTCAGAAGCACAGTTCGTTTCGGGTTGAGTCGAAGTATCTACGTCGCCACTATCAGCTATTTCAACTTCGCATCTTTGCATCTTTGCATCTATGCATCTTTTTATCCCTTCATACACTTTTTTTTGATCGCCTGAAAGTTCAAATAGCGGTTCTCTTTGAGTAATTTGCAAAATATCTAACGGATTTCTATATAATTCTTCTTGATAAAGTTTTACGCACCCCAATGTCTCAAGTTTTTTGATTGTGTTTCTTGTTGTTTTTGCATATTTTTCAAACAAAATCAATGGCATTTTACCTGATTTTTCAAGAAGCTTTAAAATTTCTTCTTGACGTTTAGTAGCACCATCATATTTTTCAAACTCAATTAACGTTTCAGTTTTTGAGGCTTTTTCTATTAATTTCATTGGGATTGCTGCATTCAAAACAGTCACTAAATCACAACAATAGTAATTAGCCACCCATTCTAAAAGTTTCAAATAATCTATTGAGAACAACGGAGTTTCATCAAGAATTTTACTTATTTTTTTTACCTTAAAATCTCCGGCAATATAATCCGAAAACCCAACACAAAAAGCATTGATAAGCCCTTGTCTACCAAAAGGAACCAAAATTGCCTGACCGATTTGAATTTTATCCTTCATTTCGTCAGGTATTAAATAACTAAATGTTTTTACCCCCAACCCCTTAATATTAACAAGGGCAGAAGCATATTTTTGTTGTTGTGTTTGTTGCTCAAATAGACTGGTTTGCATGGGTTAACACGAGAATTATTGAATAGTGATTGACGAGTAGTGAATAGACCAATATAACAACTAAAGTCCTAAAATATATTCAGAGCGAAATGTAAAGAGCTATTCACCACTCACTACTCACTTAATTCTATTCTTCCTCCATGAACTCTTTTTTTGCTTCTTGAATAGCTTCTTCCAACATATCAATTTGTTCAGGGGTAAAAGTTACGCCCTTTTTAGTTGGCAACCAAGTTTGACCGTCATCAGTTGTGTAAAATATTCTCATATTCAAGTAGCTTTTCCCTCTGTATTCACTGATTGAAATCTGTAATTGTTCAGTATCTGATCTTTCAATTGCTGCTAATAATTTTGCATCTGCCATTGTTCTCTCCTTTTATTAATAAAGTGAATAATGAGTTATAAAATCTACTCATTATTCAACACTCACTCAATTTATCATACCACAGAAATTTTCATGTTAAAATTAAGTCAACCGTAAAGATTAATAAGGAGAACTATTATGATAAAAGTTGCAGTATGTGGAGCTATGGGCAAGATGGGAAAAGAAGTTTGCCTTGCCGTAGAAGAATGTCCTGAAACAGAACTTGTTGCAAAAATTGATATTGCAAGTGATGGAATGTATCATTCAATTGCGGATGCTCATAGGGTTGAAGATATTGATATATTGGTTGATTTTACGCAACCTAAATCTATTTTTGAAAATGCAAAATATTGTTTAAATAACAATATTAAAATCGTTATTGGAACAACAGGATTAAAAGATAAAGAAATTGAAGAATTGAAACAACTTTCAAAAGAAAAAAATACCGGTTGTTTGATTGCACCAAACTTTTCAACAGGTGCAGTCTTAATGATGATGTTTGCCAAACAAGCTTCTAAATACTTTGATAATGCAGAAATCATTGAGCTTCACCACAACCAGAAAAAAGACGCTCCATCAGGAACTTCGATTAAGACTGCTGCAATGATGGCAGAAGTAAAAGACGATTTTACAAAAAACAATTGTGCTGAAACCGAAACCATAGAAGGCGCAAGAGGTGGTAATTCATACTCAAATATCCATATCCACTCTGTAAGAATGCCGGGATATATCGCATCACAAGAGGTTATATTCGGTTCATCAGGTCAAATTATGACAATCAGACACGATAGCATGGATAGAAAATGTTATATGCAAGGTGTTTTGCTTGCCGTAAAACATATTTTCAAACACAATGATTTTGTTTACGGACTTGATAACATTATGTAAGCTCGAAAAGAACTTCTCACTTTTCACTAATATTAGCCACATTTATTGAATTTTAAATTCCTCTTGGATATTTAAAATTGGAATTTTTTCACTTTTATTTCATCTTGTGCTATAATTCTTTTTGTATCATAAGAGATAAGGGGTAGAAATGAGAAAACCAAATATCGCAATTTTAGGCGCAACAGGTGTTGTCGGTAGAGAAATTACAAAGATTATTGACGAATTAAAAATTGATTTTAATGAAATAAAATTTCTTTCAAGTGCCAAATCAGCAGGCACAAAACTTGAATTTCAAGGCAAAACCTATGTGGTTGAAGAAGCAAAGCCGGAAAGTTTTGATGGTGTTAATATCGTTTTAGCATCAGCAGGCGGTTCAACTTCACAAAAATTTGCACCAGAAATTGTTAAACGTGGCGGAGTTCTAATCGACAATTCATCTGCTTTCAGAATGGAAAAAGATGTTCCATTGGTAATAGCTTTTGTTAATGATGAGGATTTGCGCAAACACAAAGGTATTATTGCAAACCCAAATTGTTCAACGTCACAATTGATGCTAGTTTTAAAACCTTTATTGGACAAAAATCCAATTAAACGTTTAATCGTTTCTACATATCAAGCCGTATCCGGTGCAGGATTAGCGGCTATTAACGAATTAACCGAAAATACAAAAGCTCGACTTGAAGGAAAAGATTTTGAAAACAAAAAATTCAACAAACCGATTGCCTTCAACGTAATTCCGCAAATTGATGTATTCTGCGAAAACGGTTATACAAAAGAAGAAATGAAGGTTGTAAACGAAACTAAAAAAATCCTTCACCTTCCTCAAGATTTGCCAATTTCATGTACTGCCGCTCGTGTTCCTGTTTACAACGGACACTCTGAAGCCGTAGATATAGAGTTTGAAAATGAAATTACTCCGGATGAAGTTAGAGAAATTTTGAAAAACTCATTTGGGGTAAAAGTTATCGACAACCCTGAAAAGATGGAATATCCGACAACTCGTGACGCATCAGGCGTTGATCCTGTTTTTGTCGGAAGAATTAGAAAAAATTTGGCGTTCAAAAATGGAATTTCACTGTGGTGTGTTGCGGACAATTTAAGAATAGGCGCAGCCCTTAACACTGTGAGAATTTGTCAAAAAGTCATAGAAATGGAGTTATACTAAAAAAATGAAAATTCAAAAATTAACAATTACCCCGTTAGAAAACGGTTGCCCTTCGTTCTTTACACTAAATCCATCTACCAAAGATGCAGCAATGATGATTTCTCAGAGATTATCTCATGAAAAATCGCAATATAATGCAGAAAGACCGGCAAGAGCATTAAGGAAAATGCCAAAATGGTTAAAAGAATTTGTCAACCCGAAAGCATTAGTTGTAAAAGAAAGAAAATTTGACATAAACGGATAATAGGAAAAGCTCAAGTATAACTTGAGCTTTATTCTTAACAAACGGTAACTTTTAGACACTTTCCACCTTGTTTTTGGTAGAATTACGGTGAGGAAATAGAGGGATATGTTAGTAAAAAGAGATGACATTCAAGCATTAGTAAATATCATTCACAATTCAGGCAAGACAGTTGTTTGTACAAACGGTTGTTTTGATATTCTTCATATTGGACACGTAAGATATCTTGAAAAGACGAAATCATTTGCAGATTTTTCAATAGTATTATTAAATTCCGACAAATCGGTAAAAAGCATTAAAGGACCAACCAGACCGATTAACAACGAAAACGATAGAGCTGAATTGTTAAGCGCTTTGAGATGTGTGGATTATGTGGTATTATTTGATGAAGATAGTCCACGTGATCTCTTAGATGAAATAAAGCCTGATGTTTACACAAAAGGCGCAGATTACACAATGGAAACATTGCCGGAAGCGGATATTATGCGCAAAAACGGCACTCGAGTAGAATTTATAAGCTTTGTAGAAGGGAAATCGACAACGAATGTTATTAAAAGAGTGAATGGTGAGAAGTGAAACATGAAAAGACCGTTTCAAAAACTGGACACTTACAAAAGGATACAATATTGCAGAAGGTTGTGCTAGATTTTCAGACAACGATACACTTAAGTTTATAAGTATTTCTATAGGTTCAATTGCAGAATTACAAACTCAGCTGATTATATCAGAAAAGCTTAAATACACAAAAGATGCAAATGAACTAACTAACAGATTGGAAGAAGTAAAAAGAATGTTATTAGGTTTAACAAAGTATTTAAAGAACAAATAAGAATATTTTTTGTAACGGACTTTTCACTTCTCACGTTTCACTTTTCACTAAATATAATAAAAAAGGAGAATATAAAATGCCAACATTCACATTAGAAGAAATTACACATATCGTAGGCGGTATGTTGACAAAGGTTGAAGATGCAAAAATTTCTCAAATTGCACCACCTTTGTTATCTGATGAAAATACTTTAGCTCTTGCGCTGGGTGAAGAAGAAATCGCAAACCTTGCAAAATCAAAAGCTAAAGCTGCTCTAGTTCCATTAGGAGTACAAATCGACGGCTTTACAACTATTGAAGTTGATAGACCTCGTCTTGCTATGATGAAATTATTAAACCTTTTCTACGTAGCACCTGTTGTATATAAAGGAATTCACCCATCAGCAGTTATTGATCCAACTGCTAAATTAGGTGAAAACGTTGAAATCGGTGCAAATGTTGTTGTTTCTCACGATGCAATAATTGGCGACGGAACAAAAATTGCAGCAAATTCATACATCGGTGGAGGTGTAAAAATCGGCAAAAACTGCTTCTTCCACGCTGGCGTAAACATCGGTGATAGAGTTCAAGTTGGCAACGATGTAATCTTACATCACGGAGTTTCTTTAGGAGCTGATGGGTTCAGCTTTGTTACAGAAAACCCTGATAACATTGAACAAGCAAGAAAAGATGGTGAAATTAAAGAAACAAACGCAAAACACGTAATCTTTAAAATTCCTTCAATCGGTGCTGTTGTAATCGGAAACAATGTTGAAATCGGTGCAAATACAACAATTGACAGAGGAACAATCGAAAACACAACAATTGGCGATAATACCAAAATTGACGACCTTGTAATGATTGGTCACAACTGTAAAGTTGGCGAAGGTTGTTTAATCGTTTCTCAAGTAGGTATCGCCGGCAGTTGCGTAATCGGTGATAGAGTAGTAATTGCGGGTCAAGCAGGACTTGCAGATCACATTGAAATCGGTTCTGATTCAATTGTCACTGCTAAAGCAGGGGTTACAAAATCATTCCCTGAAAAATCAATTATTATTGGTATTCCGGCAATGCCAAGAAAAGATTTTATTAAACAATTGAAAACAATGAAAGATGCTCAAGAAATCTTTGCTAAGTTCAGAAAATATGAACCACTGTTGAAAGAATTTGAAGATAATATAGGAAAGGAATAAAATAAAGTGAGTAGTGAGTGGTGAATGGTTCATTTAGCTCACTACGTTCGGAAAGTTTATTTTAGTGCGATAGCACCTATAAGAACTATTCACTATTCACAATTCACTACTCACCAAATCAAACATATCATGACCACTTTAAAACACGAAACACAAATCACCGGTAATGGCTTAATGAAAAACAAACCTTGTACCGTAAAATTTGTTCCATCTAAAGAAGGGAAAATCAGATATTTCATAAAAGATAACGAGCCTTTTGTAGCTTGTGCAGATAATGTATTGGCAACAGATCATTGTGTTGTTTTAGGAGATATAAACAACAAAAAAGCAAAAGCAATGCTAACAGAACATTTAACTGCTGCGTTAGCTTTCTGTGAAATAGACAGTATTGATATTTATATGGATGAAGAAGAAGTTCCGGCACTTGATGGAAGTTCCAAACAATGGGTTGAACTTTTTGAAAAAGCCGGAATTGAAAAACATCTGTTTGAAAAACCGAAAAAATATACTGTATCTGAACCGGTTTATTATTTGAACGGAAAGACTAGTTTGGTAATTTTACCTGCTGACGATTTGTACATTTCTTATGCAGTAAATTATGATCATCCTGACTTGACAAGACGCTGGGAAGCTTATAACCCAAAAACGAAACAGGAAATCATTGAGGCAAGAACTTTTGGTTTTTATAAAGATTTGAAAAAATTTCAAATGTTAGGTTTTGCGCAAGGTGTAACCTTAGAAAACACGTTGGGTTTGAAGGATGTTGGCTTTACATCAGATTTGCGCAGCGAAAACGAGCCAGTAAAACACAAAATTCTTGACCTTATAGGTGATTTGTATTTGACAGGCGTAAATCCATTAAACCTAAAATGCCAGATTTTGGTAAAAGAGGCTGGACACGCCGTTCACGTAAAAGTGGCAAAAATGTTAAAAGGAAAATTAATTGAAATTAAATAAAGGAGAACAAAATGACAGAAGAACAACAAGTATTGCAGTTTGATACAATGCAAATTATGGAAATGATACCACACCGTTACCCATTCTTACTTGTAGATAGAATTACAGAATGTGTTCCTGGTAAATATGCTAAGGGTTACAAAAATATGACAATGAACGAACAATTCTTTCAAGGTCACTTTCCTAACAACCCTATCATGCCTGGTGTATTGCAACTAGAAGCTATGGCTCAATGTTCAGCACCTATTTTAATGTCAATGCCTGAATTTAAAGGAAGATTGACACTTTATGCTGGAGTTGACGGTGTAAGATTTAAAAATATCGTAAGACCTGGTGACAGATTTGATATGGAAGTAGAAGTTCAAAAAATCAAAGGCCCTATCTGCAAGGCTCACGGTGTAGGAAAAGTAGATGGAAAGGTTTGCGTAGAAGCAGACATGACTTTCGCTTTTAAATAAACTTTAAAATTTAGCGGTTATACTACAGTTAAAAAGTAAAAAAGGCTCTAAATAGAGCCTTTTTGTTTGCTATATGTTTCTTTTGAAATTTCTGAATGATCTACAGGATTGTATTTTGTTCTTGTTGCATTTGCGACTTCATCTTTATAAAAACGAGCCTGTGTAAGCTCACATACAGAAGCTTTTGTTGGCTCAATTGGCTTCAATTTTGCCATATATAATCTTTCTAAATTTCCATCAGCATAAAAATCCATTTTATATTCTTTTTTGCGTACATGGTTAGAATCAAATGTTTCCAACTTTGCATTCCTTATTTTAGAACCAGAAACAGTTGCAGAATATGTAGAACCATTTTGTTCAATAGCATATTCCTCTAATTTGCCATCAATATATAAAAACTGGATTTTTTGCCTTTTATAACAAATCTGCGGTAATATATTTTAATATTAAAATAATATAAAAATATTGTTATACCTTGTAATTTGTACTATAATTGTATTTATAATTATGTATATAGAGAGAGGATAAAAAAACTCCCAACAAACATGTTATAAGTAGATATAGAGGTTAATAAAGAGGATAAAAAAATGATAGATAAAACCGCAATTATTCACCCAACAGCTAAAATCGCTGATGATGCAATCATCGGACCTTACGTTGTTATTGGTGAAAACGTAACAATCGGACATAGAACAAGAGTTATTTCAAACGCTCACATTGAGTTTGCAGAAATTGGCGATGATTGTACAATTTCTCCATTCGCAACAATCGGTTCTGAACCACAAGATTTGGGCTACAAAGGAGAAGAAACTAAAGTAATTATCGGTGATGGCACAATTATTAAAGAAAACGTTACTATTCACAGAGGTGCCGCTTGCGGTGATTTCACAACAAGAATTGGTAAAAAATGCTTGTTAATGGTTGGTTCTCACGTCGCTCACAACTGTGTTTTGGCTGACGAAGTTATTTTGGCTAACCTTGTAACTCTAGGCGGTCACGTTCATGTTGGATTTGGCGCATTTGTTGGTGGCATGAGTGTATTCCACCAAAACATCAGAATTGGTGATATGGCTATCATCAGCGGTTTTTCAGCATCTCGCCAAGACATTCTTCCATACTCTAAAGGTGAAGGCAGACCACCTGTTCCACGTGGACTTAACGTAATTGCAATGAAACGTCGTGGAGTTTCTCAAGAAGTTAGAACAGCTACTAATGAAGCTTTCAAATTATTGATTTCAGAAGAATACAACACAACTCAAGCTATTGAAAAAATTAAAGCAGAAATTCCAATGAATGAATATATTGAAAAAATGATTGATTTTATTCAAACATCTAAACGTGGTGTGCTTTTAAAATCTCATAAAAGCGGTCATGAATCGTTGGAATAATTTTTAGTGAGTTGTGAATGGTGAGCAGTGAGTGGTTCATTTAGTTCACTCCGCTCAAAAATAATTTTTGTGCTACTGCACGTAAAAATCCATTCACTGTTCACTTCTCACTATTCACCATTTCTAAATGTAGGGCGGGATACCTATCCCGCCATTTATATATAATTAATCGAGGTAAAAAATGCAAAAAACAATTTGGGACAAATATGCAGAAGTTTTGGTTGATTATTCAACAAATGTGCAAAAAGATGATTTAGTACAAATCAGAGCAACAAGTATTTATGCAAAAGATTTAGTTAAAGCTATTTATAAAAGAGTTATTCAAAAAGGCGCACACCCAATTTTGCGTACATCTTTTGAAGATTTTTCCGATATCTTTATTAAATATGCAAATGATGAGCAATTAGATTATATTGACCCTATGATTAAACTAGAATATGAAACAGTCAACAAATTCATCTCAATTGGCGCTCCTATGAACACTAAAAATATGGCTCGTGCTGATTTATCCAAACTTGCAAAACGTTCAAAAGCATCTCAAGGTTTGTCAAAAACTTTGATGGACAGAACCGCAAAAGGAGAAGCAAGTTGGGTTATTGCAGATGTTCCGACGCATGCTCTTGCGCAAGAAGCGAAAATGTCTTTTGATGAATATTCAGAATTTTTGTTTAAATCTTGCTATCTTGATTTGGATAATCCTGTTGCAAAACTAAGAGAGTTAGACGAAAAACAGACTAAATGGGCAAATTACTTAAACAACGTTAAAAAAGTTCGCATAGTTGGCGAAAAAACAGACATTACATTCGGAGTAGAAGGTAGAAAATGGATTAGTTGTTCAGGTGTAAACAATTATCCTGATGGAGAAGTTTTCACATCTCCAGTAGAAAACGATATCAATGGTGAAATCTACTTTGATTTTCCTCAAAATTATAGAGGAAATTCTGCGACAAAAGTTCATTTGTGGATTGAAAACGGAAAAATTGTTAAATTTGATGCCGCAACCGGAAAAGATTACCTTGAAGCAATGTTCAATATGGATGAAGGTTCTAAAGGTATCGGCGAAATTGCAATCGGTACGAATGAAGAAATTCAAGAAGTTACCGGCAACATACTTTTTGACGAAAAAATCGGTGGCTCAATACACATGGCAGTAGGCGCATCTTATCCTGAAACCGGTGGCAAAAATGTGTCAGGCTTGCACTGGGACATGATTAAAAACATGAAAAACGGTGGTCAAATCTACGCTGATGACAAACTAATTTATGAAAACGGCAAGTTCATAATTTAACCCACAACACTTGACAAAACATGAAAAATCGTAAATAATATAGGTGTAGGGCGAGAGCCTTTAGAGTAAACCGACTTAAAGACTCTACTTCGCACCCTACGATTGAATTTTTAATGCTATTACTGCAATTGCAAATGAGAGTAATAGCATTATTATTTTGTCAATCATAGTTCTTAGCCCTCCTTTCGCCCAATTTCTTCGTAAATTGCGTGTGGCGAAGTGGCAGTGTGCCAGCCCTACATATTAATTATATCAACTATTATTCTTTTTGTAAATATTATTAATATAACTTTATTACTTAATAATCAACAATAAAAAAGGCAGACTAAATAATTTAGTCCGCCTTTTGAGTTTATCATTTCAACATATCTTACGCATTAACTAATTGTTTTGCTCTTTCTAATTGAAGTGTGCAAGTTGTTACGTCGCATACACAAGATGGTCCAAAGTATTGGATAGCTCCTGGGAATAAATATCTGTCATTCATTGCCCAGTCTTCTCTGTTGTCTTCAAGTTGTTTGAAAACAGGTCCATCAAGTTTTACTAATGCTTTTTGGATAACCGGTTTCATTTCACCGTGACGTTTTTCCATATTCATCATCATTGTAAGAGGAATACCGCCAGCAACCCATTCAGATGCAGGAGCAGTCAAATTTCTTACTGATGACAAATAACCAGTCAAACCAAAGCTGATTAATGCAAATGCGTTAAAGCCTAATGAATAGCAATAATCTGCATCAAAGTTTGAAGGGAATGCGCATCTTCCTTCATATCCAAAGAAGTGAGATTGTGCATTGAATTTACCAATAAATTCACCTTGAGATTTCAATTCTTCCAATCTTGTTGAAATCATTTCAATTAAAAGTTTTTCAGTTTCAATTTTTGAAACTTGAACGTTTCCGTGTGGGTCACGGTCAGCAAGCAATTGACCTTTAATTAAAACAGGAAGTGATGCGTAAACTTTAGCATTATTAGCTTCAAGTCTGTTTTCAACGATATCAAATTTGTCACGAATTGTAGTTGCGTTAACAAATGCTGAATCGTTTTCCAATGATGCCATAATATCGTTTAGGTTTGCAATCATTGATTTCATTTCAGGAATAAATTCAATCAATCCTTCAGGAATTACTGCAATACCAAAGTTTTTGCCCATATCAGCACGTTTAACAATAATGTCGCACATATAGTTAATAATGCTTTCCAAAGACATTTTCTTTTCTTCAACTTCTTCTGAAATCAAAGTGATATTTGGTTGAGTTTGCAAAGCAGCTTCTAGAGCTACGTGAGAAGCACTTCTACCCATGATTTTTACAAAGTGCCAATATTTTTTAGCAGAATTTGCATCACGTTCAATATTACCAATAAGTTCTGCATAAGTTTTTGTTGCAGTATCGAACCCGAAAGAAATTTCAATTTGATCATTTTTCAAATCACCATCAATTGTTTTAGGACAACCGATAACTTGAATTCCTGCATTATGTTTAACAAACCATTCAGCCAAAAGTGCTGCGTTAGTGTTTGAATCATCTCCACCAATAATTACAACGGCAGAAATGTTTAATTTTTTACAAACAGCCAATGATTTTTCGAATTGTTCTTCTGTTTCAAGTTTTGTTCTACCAGAACCGATAATATCAAAACCACCAGTGTTTCTGTAAGCGTCGATAAATTTGTCATCAAATTCAACATATTTACCATCAATAATACCTGATGGACCGCCTAAGAAACCGTATAACTTGTTAGCTGAATTAGCTTGTTTCAAAGCGTCATATAAACCGGCAATTACGTTGTGACCGCCAGGAGCTTGACCACCTGAAAGGATTACACCAACGTTTCTAATACCTGCTTCTTTAGACATTGTAGAATGTTTGAAAGTAACAACAGGTTTTCCGTAAGTATTTTTGAATAACTCTTGAATTTGTTCTTGATCTCTAACTGATTGAGTAGCAGAACCTTCAGCCATTTCCAAGCTATTAATACCTTCAGCAAGGCTAGATGGAAGTTTTGGCTGATACTTTAATCTTTCGATTTGTAACGGTGAAAGTTTTTCCATATTTTTCTTCCTTATATTAAGTGATACCATTTACAACAAACAGTTTACTATAAAAACGAGAAAAAAGAAATTTAGAAACTTTTAAATAGCATATCAAATATAATTTTCATGCTACAATATACCTATCAGTCAAAGGGAGAAATAGTATGGTTAAAAATAGAATTGGTATTGATGTTGGTGGTACAAATGTTAAGTTAGCTCTTGTTAATGATAAAGGGCAGATTAAATATTCAAACTCTGTTCCTACACGTGCAGAAATGGGGTATGAATACACTGTTGAAAACATCAAACAAGCTATATATGATTTATTAAAAGAAACTAAACTTGATACAAAAGATATTGAAGGTATTGGATTTGGTTTTCCGGGACAAGTTGATTATAAAGCGGGCATTGTAAGAAATGCTCCAAATATTCCTGGTTGGGTTGAAGTTCCAATTGCAAAGCTAATCGAAGATGAATTTCATATTCCAACTCGTGTTGATAATGACGTAAGATGTGCCGCATTAGGCGAACTTAATTATGGTGCAGGTAAAGGTTGCGAAAATTTAATCTGCATAACAGTTGGAACAGGTATTGGTTCTGGCTTGATTATCAACGGAAAACTTGTTCGTGGAGCATCAAATGCTGCAGGTGAAATCGGGCATATAAAACTTCAAATGCACGGCGGCCCTTTGTGCGGTTGCGGAGATGAAGGTTGTTTAGAAGCTTTTGCCTCAGGTCCATCAATTGTTGCAATGGCAGAAGATTATATCAAAGGCGGCAAGTCTGCAAAATTCAGAGAAATCGCAAATGGCGCACCTATCACACCGTACATTGTTTGTAAAGCTGCAAATGCAGGCGATCCGGTTGCTCAAAGAATTTTCACAATTATGGGTGAATATATCGGTTTTGGCATGGCAAGCGTTGTAAATTTGCTTAATCCAGAAAAAATCATAGTTGGAGGTGGAGTTGCAGATGCTGGCGACTTCTTGATTAACCCATTAAAAGAAACTTTAAGAAAACGAGCTATGAAAATCGCAGGTTCAGCAGTAGATGTAGTTCCGGCAGAGCTAGGAAACACCGCTGGAGTAATCGGCGCAAGCTTGTTAATAGAAAGCTAAAATTATTAAATTTGATTGAAAATTTATGCAATATATTTAAAGCAAAAAGGGAAAGTTCAAGCGTATTTTCCCTTTTTTAATCTTAAAATAACAGTTTATATACCATTTTCACAAGTTTTTCATCATTATTTAATTTTTCAATTATTTTTTGTTTTAAAACTTCAATATTTTCAAGATGCCCCATTTTTAAGATTTCATCAGGAGTAATGGAAAAAACTTCTATTAATTTGTCTAAAGTGTTTGCTCTTGGAAAGGTTTGACCATTTTCAATTTTTATAAGATTTCTTGTATCAATTCCGACAAGTTCAGCTAAACGCTCTTGTGTGTAGGAGTGTTGTTTTCTTAGCTCCTTTACTCTTTTCCCAAACAAAATTTTTATACTTTCCATAATTTATAAATATACAATATATAGATACACCTTGTTATGATTTATTATATCTTTTTTTATTGACAAAACTGTTTTTGCATGCCACTATAGTGATATAATTTATCGGAGTTTTAGCATGAATATGAATTTATCTAACAATGTACAAAAATTTGCATTTACTTTGGCGGAAGTTTTAATTACTTTAGGAATTATCGGTGTTGTTTCGGCAATGACAATTCCCAGTTTAATTCAGAGCTATAAAGAAAAACAGACGGTTGTCACCCTTAAAAAATTCTATTCAACGATGTCACAAGCATTTAATTTAGCCAAATCACAAGGAGTAGAACCCGAGGATTGGGCTACAGAAAAAACTTCTGATGGCTATGGCGCAGATGAATTTATGAGTAATATGAAGCCATATTTAAAGATTATACAAGATTGTAACCACGATAAAGCAGGTTGTTTCCCAGATGCTTCATATAAGTCATTAACCGGAATAACAGAAACAAACTTTGGTAGAATTGGAACTGGGCATACAAGATTTGTTTTAAGTGATGGAGAAGCAGTTTCATTTTTTTTGAATAGTAAGGAATGTAAATATAAAACGGATACTGCTGGGGATACAGAACAATTAAAAAATATTTGTGGAGGTTTGCATGTTGATATTAACGGTAGCAAGGGTCCAAATACGTTCGGAAAAGACTTCTTTTTGTTTTATGTAACAAAATATGGGATTATTCCTGCAGGTTCATCAAGTGATAATACGGAATATGCATTTTCTAAAAGATGTAGTGTGGCTGCAAAAAATGAGTATGCAAATGGTAATGGCTGTACTGCTTGGGTTATAATAAATGAAAATATGGACTATTTGCATTGTTCTGATTTGAGTTGGACCGGAAAGCATTCTTGCAAAGAAAAGTAATATTATTGGGATATCAATTAACTTCTGTTTTGATGTTGGTGGTACAAATGTTAAGTTAGCTCTTGTTAATGATAAAGGGCAGATTAAATATTCAAACTCTGTTCCTACACGTGCAGAAATGGGACATGAAAATCGCAGGTTCAGCAGTAGATGTAGTTCCGGCAGAGCTAGGAAGCACCGCTGGAGTAATCGGTGCAAGCTTGTTAATAGAAAGCTAACTATAACCTAAATTTTAACATTAATAGCCACGCCATTATAGCGTGGCTATTGTGTGTTTACACTACTATCAATATTTATTTAAAATAATATTCAATCTCTGTTGATAAATCCAATTTCTTTGCATTTGGTTTAAATATTTTGGTTTTTATGCCCATTTTTGCTAGTCTGTATTTCAAGCTAACGGCAAGAACTCCCAAACCATATTTGCATGAACGCATAAAGTTTATTGAAGATGCTTCTTTAAAATATTTTGTCGGGCAAGAAACTTCGCCAATATTGAAATTATTATAAAACAACAATGCAATCATTTCATTATCAAAAATAAAATCATCATCACATTCCGCCAAAGGTAATTTTTCTAAAACTTCTCTTGTAAAGCCTCTAAATCCTGTATGATATTCAGTTAATTTTTCACCGGTAAAAATATTTTCAAACGCAGTCAAAAATTTGTTTGAAATAAACTTATATATCGGCATTCCACCTTTTAAGGCAGAATTTCCGAGCATTCTTGATGCCAAAACTGCATCATATTGTCCGAATGCCATCATACAAACTATTGCCGGAATAAGTTTCGGCGTATATTGATAATCAGGATGTAACATTACGACAATATCTGCACCTGCTTTCAACGCTGCTTTATAACAAGATTTTTGATTTCCACCATAACCCTTGTTTTGTTTATGAACAATTGTTGTAATATTTAATTCTTTAGATACAAGTTTTGTATTATCCTGCGAATTATCGTCAACAAGGATTACCTCGTCTACAAAATCCTTATAAATCTCATCATAAGTTTGTTTCAAGGTTTTTTCTGCATTATATGCAGGCATTATTATAACTACTTTTTTATTATTAATCATATTTTAATTATAAACCAAAAACCAAATAAAAAAAGGATACCACAAATCGGTATCCTTTTCATGCTTTTTAATACATCTATTTAAAGTTATTCAGCATCCTCTACTTTAGCTTCTGTTCTGATAGAAGCTTTGTCAGAACCTACGCTTTTGTCTTTAAATTTTTGTACTTGTCTTGCTAGTTTGTCAGCTAATAAGTCGATGCTTTCATACATAGAATCAGCAGCTTCTTCACAACGAACTACACCTGTAGCCATTTTACAACTAACTTCTGCAACGTGTTTGCCGGAAGCTGATGGGTTTTTGATAACTGAAAGCACTACATCAATACCTTGAATTTGGTCGTAATGAGCAGCAACTTTGCCTACTTTTTCTTTCACATAAGCTTTGATAGCGTCAGTGATTTCAATGTTTCTTCCGTTTACATAAATGTGCATGTTGAACCTCCATATAACATACTGCTTGTATATTATAACACATACAACTTGATTTTTAAAGCCCCAATTTAGAATTTATATACTCTTTCAGGCTAAAAATCAAAATTTCTAAAAACTAATCTTCAATAATGAATTGTTGCAACTCAACATTAGGAGTACCTATAACACGCACCAATTCAAGCACAGAGGCCTTCATTTGGCACTTTTGAGAAGAACCGCTAAAGAAATCTCTATAAAAACATCCCTCACAATTGCAACCTCTTTTGTAACATTCAAGAGCTGTTGGTGTCCATCTTCTCACTGCAACTGCTCTGCCCATATCCCTACTTCTAAACAATTTATAAAATCTCCACAATTAAAATATCTTACCCAAGCATGGTAACCGTGACGAGCATACCGCCAAAAGCCCCATCAGAGATGAGTTTCACCTCTCTATTAATATTATAAAAAATCAGGAAATTATTTCAAGAGAGAGCCATGTGATTATTAAAAAATGTAACAAAGCCTTAAATTAAAGGAATATAGCCGGTTTTCAAATGTCAATCATGCTGAATTTCAAGCTACAACATGGTTTTGAGATTTAAAACCATGAAAACCCATGACATGAGCATGATTACATGATTTAAAAACATATTAAGAATTGTAAAAAATTCCTTATCCCATGCCTTTTTTCGGCATGGGAAAATTGAGAAAGGAATTTAATTCATGGGTTATCAATATTGATAAGAGATTGCGCAACAAGTGCGCAATGACAAGGTAAAACATCCTCCCTTTTGAGGGAGGAATGAGGTGGGTGGTGCTACACACGTAGTTCTCTGTAACAATGCCGTTCCATACTTCATTTATCGGTCAAATATTTTTACATTAGTAAAATTTGCTTTTCCCTACGAGGCTAAAATCCATCCTAACACCTCTCACAAAACGTGACATTTAGTCACCTTTTGTTCGGCAGAGTCCTCATTAGGGAAGGGAATAGTTTTTTGCCAAATATATTAGAAAAATTTTACAGGACTT
>ENA-OOXC01000023-OOXC01000023.1-human-gut-metagenome-genome-assembly--contig:-NODE-23-length-144793-cov-8.362296_pt1 | contig 144793 bp, 157 predicted proteins | sample MGYA00241578_ERZ501325 | MGnify/ENA primary metagenome ERZ501325 (study PRJEB25962, sample SAMEA2042737) | human gut metagenome | biome: human gut; feature: human-associated habitat; material: faeces...
ACGACTCAACTCCGTTTCGTCGGTTCAGCTAGTGTCCCTAGGAGAGGGAAAACAGCTAATTTCTTCTCCTTGGGGAGCAGGTTAGGATGAGTGTTGAACTGAGTATTCCAGTTTGAGATACTTCGCTCTGCTCAGTGTTGTTCACCTCTAACCCTTAACGCAAATCGCATTGACGGAAGGGTGAAAAAGTTGTACAATGCTTCTATGGTCAATGTTTCGGTTATTATTCCAGTTTACAATGTCGAAAAATATTTGGCTCACTGTCTTGATACCGTGTTAGCCCAATCTTTTGATGGTGATTTTGAAGTTATTTGTGTCAATGATGGTTCTACTGATTTTTCTCCAAAAATTTTAGAAGCATATGCCAAGTCAGATAGTCGAATTCGGGTTATAAATAGAGTCAATGGTGGGCTTTCCTCTGCTCGCAATGTAGCAATGTCGGTTGCAAAAGGGGATTATTTTTTGTTCGTCGATTCTGACGACTGGATTTCTACAAATACTATTGAAGTTTTATATAAAAATGCGACTGAAAATAATTCTGACATTGTTCTATTTGGCTATGTAAAAGCAAATTCAGACCTTTCTCCTAAAACTTTTTTAGGTGTTCCAGAATGTCGGCAGTTCGGAGTTTTTAATGCGGAAACTATTCCTGAAAGTATTCTTAAACTGTTCCCCGTTTCTGCTTGGAGCAAGTTTTATAAGGCAGAGTTTCTCAAAAATAACAACATAACCTTTTATGAAAATATTATTTACGAAGATGTACCTTTCTGGGCTGAAGTCTTTACTCAAGCTAATGCAATTTCGTATGTAAATGAAGCTTTATATTTTTATCGTGAAAATAGAGAGGGACAAATTACTAAACAAGTTGGCGAAAGTGTTTTTGATATTGTTAAATGTTACGAATCCGTTGAAGTTGCCTACAAAAAACGCAATTTGTGGGAAAAGTATAAACATTCTATTCAAATGCTCTTAATGCTGGATTTTATGAGTAAGTATTATATCGTTCAACCTGAATTAAGACCGAAATTGTTTGAAATTTATAAATCCCAAAATAAAATTATTGATTATGACTATTTTTATGGGCAAAAACTTTTTGATTTTGAAGAAAGAACGTTCAAGCGATTTCAAAAATTGAATAGTTCGTCTTTTGAAGAGTTTGAAAATTATTTAAAGGGAGAACAGAATGCCAACACCTAAAATCTCCGTTATTGTACCAGTTTATAATAGTGAAAAATTTTTGAGAAAAAGTTTGGATTCTATTAGGTTTCAAACATATTCAAATTTAGAAATTATCTGTGTGGATGATGAATCTACTGATAACAGTCTTGAAATTTTGAAAGAATATTCCAAGACTGATAAAAGATTTGTTATTTTAAGTAAAAAAAATGGTGGCCCTGGAGCTGCAAGAAATCTTGGAATTGCATTATCAACTGGTGATTATATTTCTTTTATTGATTCCGATGATTGGATTTTATTGGATTTATATAAGAATTTTATCGATTTAGTTACTTCTAAAACAGATTTTTTTATGTTTAATGTAGAAAGTTATGTTGCAGGTGAAAATGATATTGTTCCAAAAGTTTTCTTTGAAATGACTGATTGGAAAACGAAAAGCGAAAATGATTATTCATATCTGGATTGTAAAAGCCCATTCTCTAGAAATTTATCTGCTTGTAACAGAATATATAAGGCAAGTTTTCTTAAAGAAAATGATATCCTTTTCCCAGAAGGTTTGAAGTTTGAAGATGCGTTCTTTTCAACAAAATGTTTGCTTCGTGCTAAGTCAATTATTATTAATCCAAACATATTTTATCGATATAGAAATTTTGCGTCAAAATCGATTTCTATGACTTTTGATGAAAAAACTTTTGATATTTTTACTATAATGGATTTGATAGAAAGAGAAATTGAAAATTGCGGTGCTTATGAACATTTAAAATATGCACTTTTCCAATATAAGTTTTTTTCATATTTTAATAATTATTTTTGTTGCCCTGAGGAGTTAAAACATAAATATTTTGACGAGATGAAAAATCGCTTGAAATTTGCTGTAACTCAAAATTTAGATTTAAACCTTGCGAAACGGCTTAAAAATTATCCTATTTTTGAATTGATAGTCAACAATGACTGGGAATCTTTTGAAAAAAATAATAAATTCTAAATTTTATAATTAGTATATTCATTATTCAGTTCAAATTGTTAATTTTTTGTTTATTTTTTCAAGATTTTGAAAAATCGATGTTATAACAATAATATGAGATGGGTGGGATAAAATCCATCATGCTTTTCAAAAGAAAATATTTAAGAAAAGGAGATAATAATTATGGCAAAAACAATTGGTATTGACTTGGGTACTACAAACTCAGTTGTTGCAGTTATGGAAGGTGGTAAACCTACCGTTATAGCTAACGCAGAAGGTTCTCGTACAACTCCTTCTATCGTTGCTTTTTCTAAATCTGGTGAAAGATTAGTTGGTCAGTTGGCTAAACGTCAAGCTATCGTTAACCCTGACAGAACTATTGCTTCTATCAAAAGACATATGGGCGATAATTACAAAGTAAATATTGATGGAAAAGATTACACTCCTCAAGAAATTTCTTCAATGATTTTGAGAAAATTAGCTGATGATGCTTCTAAATATTTAGGAGAAAAAGTTACATCTGCTGTAATCACTGTTCCAGCTTATTTTAATGATGCTCAAAGACAAGCTACTAAAGATGCTGGTAAAATTGCTGGTTTAGACGTTCTTCGTATTGTGAACGAACCAACTGCAGCTGCTTTGGCTTATGGTTTGGAAAAAGAAAAATCTGAAAAAGTTTTGGTATTTGACTTAGGTGGTGGTACATTTGATGTTTCTGTTCTAGAAATTGGTGATGGTGTACACGAAGTATTATCTACATCTGGTGATACTCACTTAGGTGGTGATGATTTCGACCAAAAAGTTATGGATTGGATTTGTGAAGAATTCAAAAAACAAGAAGGTATTGATCTTAAAGGTGATAAACAAGCAATGCAACGTGTTAAAGAAGCTGCTGAAAAAGCTAAATGCGAATTGTCATCTGTATTTGAAACAAATATCAACTTGCCATTCATCACAGCTGATGCTAACGGCCCAAAACACTTAGATTTGAACTTAACTAGAGCTAAATTTGAAGATTTATGCTTCGATTTACTTGAAAGATGTAAGAAACCAGTTGAACAAGCTTTGCAAGATGCTGGTATTTCTAAAAATGAAATCAATGAAGTTGTATTAGTTGGTGGTTCTTCAAGAATCCCTGCTGTTCAAAAGTTGGTAAAAGATTACACAGGTAAAGAACCTAACCAATCTGTTAACCCTGATGAAGTAGTTGCAGTTGGTGCTGCTATTCAAGCTGGTGTATTAGCTGGTGAAGTTAAAGATATCGTTCTTCTTGATGTAACTCCATTGACTTTGGGTATTGAAACATTGGGTGGTGTTATGACTCCATTAGTTCCAAGAAACACTACAATCCCTGTTTCTAAATCTCAAGTATTCTCAACTGCTGAAAATAACCAAACTGCTGTTGATATCCAAGTTCTTCAAGGTGAAAGACCAATGGCTAGAGATAACAAATCTTTAGGTATGTTCAGATTGGAAGGTATTGCTCCTGCAATGCGTGGTATTCCTCAAATCGAAGTTACATTCGATATTGATGCTAACGGTATTGTAAATGTTTCTGCTAAAGATAAAGCAACTAACAAAGAACAAAAGATTACAATTACTAATTCTTCTAACTTGTCTGAACAAGATATTGATAAGATGGTTAAAGAAGCTGAAGCAAACGCTGCTGAAGATAAAAAGAAAAAAGAAGAAGCTGAAGTTAAAAATAATGCAGCTAGTTTGATTGGTTCTGCTGACAGAGTTATGAAAGACTTTGAAGGTAAAATTGATGAAGCTGATAAAACTAAATTAGAAGAACAAAAAGCTGCTTTGCAAAAAGCTATCGATGAAAATAAAGCAACTGATGAATTGAAGAAATTGTCAGAAGAATTACAACAAACAATGTTTGGTATTTCTCAAAAAGCTTATGAAGCAGTTCAAAAAGATGGTGCAAATGCTCAAAGTGCAAACTCTGAAAATGCTTCATCAAATGAATCTTCAAATAATAACAACGATGACGATGTTATTGATGCTGAATATACAAAAGAATAATCTTTTAGTTTAAAGTATAAGTAGTAAAGAGGCGAGTTGGATTTCCAACTCGCCTCTTTTTCCTTGTGTTGAGTAATTTAGTTTGACTATTTATCAATAGAATATATAATTGAAACAGAGGGAATGTTATGAATAAAAAAGTTTTATCTAATTTTGCTTTGTTTTTAACTGCTTTGATTTGGGGTGTGTCTTTTGTAGCTCAAAAAGCTGGTATGGATTATGTTGGGGCGTTTAGTTTTAATTTTGCGAGAAGTATTTTGGGTGGGTTAAGTTTAATTCCTCTTATTTTTCTTGTAAAAATGACAACTCCTGATAATAGACCGAAAAAGTTAAAACATTTACAACATTGGTATCTTTTTAAAGCTGGTGCTTTTTGCGGGCTGGCATTGTTTACTGCGATGAGTTTGCAACAATATAGCATGATTTCAGCTAGTGCAGGAAAGGCTGGATTTATTTCAGCATTGTACATTATTTTTGTGCCTTTAATTTCAATGTTTTTTGGAGCAAAGTTAGAAAATAAAATAAAAGTTAGTGTTGGTTTGGCTCTTGTTGGATTGTATTTATTATGTTTCAAGGGTGGGCTAACAGGTTTTGATATGTACGATGGTTTGCTTTTAATCGGAGCATTTTTCTACGGGGTTCACATCCTTGTAGTAAACCATTTTTCTCGCCATGTTAATCCTGTCAAAATGTCTTGTGTTCAATTTTTTGTTGTGGGACTTTTATCTTTACCATTTATGTTAATGTTTGAAAACCCCGTAGTCGCAAATTTTGTGGCAGCTAAAACTCCTATTTTATATGCAGGAATTTTGACTTGTGGCGTGGCTTATACATTGCAGATTTTGGGACAAAAATTTACTCCTCCAACGATAGCTTCAATAATCTTGTGTATGGAATCTGTTTTTGCTGTTGTTGGTGGAAGTCTGATTTTGCATGAAACAATGACTCCAAGAGAAGTTTGGGGATGTATATTTATGATTATAGCGGTTGTGTTATCTCAAATTCAGATGAAAAATTTCAAAAAAGGATTGACCGTTTGTTCGCAAAATAATGAAGAATAAGTTAAAAAGCACTAAGGTTGACCTTAGTGCTTTTTTAGTAATATGAATTTTTAATTTGTTATAAATAACATTTACGTTCTTGACCTTCGACCCCTGCGTACAATTCAACGAATTGTTTTGCTGGACTTGCGTCAATTTTTTGCAATAATACTTCTTCAATTTGGAAGAAACCTACATCTCCTGACATTTCAATATCAATTTTGATTGGTTTTCTTTCTCCTCTGTGAATTCCGATACGGTTGATTGCATTTGCGGAATATTTGTGAATATCTCCAACTCTTGGAGTTGTATTTATTGCCATTGGAATTCTTGCTCTTCCTTTTGTCATATCGCAACCATCAGCAATTAAAATTATACCAGCTTCAATTGAATGGATTTTTCTTGATGACATGTGACCAATAATTGCTTCTGTCGTAATTGCTCTGATAATTACTCTTTTATGCAAGTCGTTAGGGAACATGTGCATAAGTGTTCTTTCCAAAATTGGTTGGCACAATAGAGCGGACATTTCTTCGTGTCCTTGTCTGCCAATTGACATTCCTAAATCGTGCATCAATCCTGCCAAGATTACTGCACACATACTATCTTCAAATGTACCAATTTCTTCGTCTTCTAAGGATGTTTTGATACCTGCTTCGTGTAAAATATTTAACATTTTTATTGCGTTACCAACAACTTGACGCATGTGGACTGGGCCGTGGTCGTTGTAACCAAGTCTTCTTATTGATACATTGTTTGCATATTCTTGCATTTCTTGTAATTCAGCATCTGCAAATAAATAATTTACTAATTCCAGACAAACGGGGTGATTTTTTAATCTATTTTGAATTTTTGTTTCTGTTGAAATTTCTTTAACTGATTTCATAATGTCCTTTTCTTTCTTGCTCTTATATCTATATGATAACGCATAAAATATTAAAAGTTAACCCCTTTAGTTTGTTTATTATATAATCAGCTTATGAACGATTATAAATATTATTTGGATAACGGAATTTACAATTTTCAAGATGGAAAATATGAAGATGCAATTGAAAATATTAACAAGTCTTTAGAGTTAAAGAATGATTGGGCCATTCCATATTTTTATCGTGGAGCAGTTTACGATGTAATGAAAAAATATGATGCGGCTATGTTAGATTATACGAAAGCTCTTTCTCTTGATGATAAAATGACTGATGCTTATTATAACCGTGCTAAAATTATTCTTTCCCGTAAAGATATTGAAAATCCAAATATTGAAGGTGCGATAAAAGATTTAGAAAAAGCATTGGAACTTGATGAAAAATTTGTGGATGCATTATTTGCTATGGCTGCGGCATATAAAAAATTAGGAGATTATCACAAGGCTCTTAGTTATTTAGAAAAACTTTTGGAAATTGAACCAGATGCAGTAAATGCAAAAGCTTTTAAAAAATTAATTTTACAAAAATATATTGTGTAAGAATTTGGCTGTGAAAAAGTTTTTATTTATTTTAGCTTTAATATTATTTAATCCGTTGTCTGCTCAAGCTCATGATGAAGAGATATGTCTTGAGTTTGATAATAATTTTCAACGGCTTACCATAAACGATTCAGTTCATGCTAATCCAGATGTTCTATCAGACGATAGAAGTGATTCGCTGGTCGATGGTGAAAACTTGGAAACAAGAGAAAATTTACTTTTTGAAGATGAAAAATTGTTAGAGGAAGCTCCTCCGATTTGGGAAAATGTTCCAACTCTTAAAGATGCAAATATTGTAGAACAGGAGAATCGATTTTTTAGGGGTTTGACCTCTCAAGTTGATAGGCTTTATAATTTAAAAATTGAACAAACAAATACTGCTTCTTCTCTTTTCAAAGAGCCTTTAACAAAACATTTTCAGTCTGGCCCTTTAGAAACATTTCATCCTTGGGCTGTTGTTGGGATGAATATGGAATCTAATTTTGAAGAAAGTGGGCATTCTTATAACAAATTTAATCCCTCTATGGTAAATGTAATTTTGGATGGCCAATTTAAAGGAGGAAAAGAAAACTTTAGAATATTATTGGATGCTTCTCATCAGCATTCAAGACCATTTATGAAGCAATTTGTGCAAGATTTTTATGTTGAATCAAAAAGAATTCCGCATCATACAATTTTGGTTGGGCGTTCTCGTACTGGTATTGGGTATGAAGGTATTCAATCCCCTTATACTTTGCCTCTTTTAAATCGTTCTCAAATCTCAAGAAATTTTGGAAATATACGTAAAAATGGTGTAAGGGTTATAGGTAATTATTCTCTTGTTGATTATGATATTGGGGGTTATAGTTCTGATACATTTTTTACCGAATTTCTCCCTGGGATGGAATTCGATGGTTGGGTCAATTTTAAACCTCTTGCAAAAACTAATGGCAAGTATGGAAAACTTACAACAGGTGGTGGAATAATTACTGGTCGCAGAAATTCTGTTGATTATTTTATTAGTGGTGTTTTTATTGGTTATGAGTATAAAAAATTCTGGACAAGAATGGAATATTCTTCGGCAAATGGTTCGAATGGGCTAACTGGATTGACCTCTAAACATCGTGAAGGATGGTATATAACTTTAGGTTACAAAATCACTAAAAAAATTGAAGCTGTTCTTCGTTATGATGAATTTGATCCAGATAAATCGTGCAGGCATGATCACAGAAGGGAATATACTGCGGGAGTGAATTATTATTTGAAAGGACAGGCATTGAAACTTGTGATGAATTATATTTTCTGCCAAAATGATAATAAATCGAATAGTCATAGAATTCTTCTTGGTGCTCAAATCGCAATATAGGTTAATATAGCCAACCTTTCTTACTGAAAAAATCCCCAAAATAAAAATTTTATAGTAATATATTCTTGTGAAGGGTATAACTTATTAAGAAAGGGGTTATCATGTTGACAAAAAACTCAAATATTACTGCTAATTTCTCTGGTATTGATTTTAGCAAATATTCATCAAAAGTTTCTGAATTTGTTCAAGAATTTTCTTCTCGTGCTAACAAACAAGGTCAATTCTTAAACTGGGTAAACTTACCTTCAGAACAAGCTAAAAGAGTTGATGAAATTTACTCTCTAGCAGAAAGATTACAAAGCCAAACTGGAGCTTCAAAATTAAGCGTTATGGGTATTGGTGGTTCAAAACATACTGTTGAACATATGTTGTCTATCAATGGTTTGAACATTAAAGGTGACAAAATTGAATTTTATTCTGATGTTGATTCTGCTAGTTTAGAAAGATTTTTGTATAAATTAGAAAATAATGTTTTAGATTCTAATTTCTTAATCGCTTCAAAATCAGGTTCAACTTTTGAAACTAAAGATGGTTTCTTAAGAGTTTTGGCTATGTTGATTGATGCTTACAAAGCTCAAGGCAAATCTCAAGAAGAAGCTGAAAAGTTAGCTCACAAACATTTCATCGCAGTTACTGATAAAAATGCTGAAAAATCTGAATTAAGAAGAACTTCTAACGAACAAGGTTGGTTAGGTGATTTATTTATTCACGATGATGTAGGTGGAAGATTCTCTGCATTTGATGATCACGCTTTATTCACTCTTGCTTATGCTGGCATGAAGAAAGAAGATATGATTGCAATGTTGAATGCTGCTCAAGAAATTTCAACAGAATCTTTGACTGCTGATTTAGATGTAAACGATGCATTAAAAGAAGGTATTTTCTGGGCAGATGCAAAATTGAACGGAATTATCACTTCAGTTCACCAATATATGGGTTCAATTTTTGAAAATACAGTTTACTGGAATGCTCAAATGCAAAATGAATCTGTAAAAGATACATTAAAACAAATTGCTAAAGTTCCAGATGCTATGCACCACTCTGCAGAAGCTCACTTCAACCCAGCTAACAAATTTGCGTTTGCATTAACTGTTCCTCAAGATAATGGAGTTTGCAGAGAAAACGCAGAAAGCTATATTGCTGCATTAACTAAATCTTATGAAGTTACTGGCAATTTGTTTGTTGAAACAGTTAAAACTCAAGGTATGGGCTTAACTCCAGCTGCTGCTGGTGCTTTGACTCAATTGAGAGCATTTGCTACTGTTTATCAAGAAATCGTTGAAAAAATTATGGAAGGTAAAGAATTCCCAGAAGTTCTTGATAGTGTACTTCAACCACACGTTGAATTTTACAAAAAGAACTTAAAAGGTGGAGTTGTTGTTCCAGGAAGAATTTCTAAATAAGAAATTTTATGATTCAGAAAAGAGCGTTAGTGTTTTTGACATTACCGCTCTTTTTTATTTGGGGAAAATATGAAAAATTTGATAAAATAATATTTTCCGCTTTTTGATTGATGACATTGTGGTTTGTGAATTGTAGTATTTTATTATGGCAACAAATTTTGATTTTTTAAAATCTGTGGATAAAAATTTGTTTGAAATAATCACGGAAGCAGAGAAACTTTATCGTGATGAATATTTTGAACAATGTATGGGACAAACAAGACGTTTTGGGGAACATGTTTGTAAGCAAGTTTTGGGTAAAAATAGAACAAGTGAAAATACTTTTGACCAAATGCTTGCGACCTTGAAAGATAAGGGTAATGGATCGGAGCAAGAAAAAGAATTTGTAAATGATTTATATTTTTTGAAAAAACATGGAAATGAATCTGTTCACTCGGCAAAAGTTAAAAAAGATGGAATGGAAGCATTGGAGTGTTTACAAAGAGCATTTGAAGTCGGAATAAATTATGCTGTTTACAACAAGAAAGCAAAAACGAATATACTAAAATTGCGTTATGATACAGAACTTTTGGTTACGGGTAAAAAGTCAAAAAAATCTCTTTCGGAAAAGTATTTAGAAGAAAAAGCCAAAGAAAAAAGTTTTACAAAAAGAAAAAATCCTCCCAAAACTAAAAAATCAAAATCTTCCAAGAAACAAGTTTATTCAATGAAGTCAGAATCCGCTTCAAAGGGAATACCTTTTTATTGGATTTTTGTCGGTTTTTCATTTGTTGTTGCGGTGGTTGTAATGTTGATTTTAGTTTTGTAGATTTTTGTTAAAATTTGATTGGATAATTTGAAGGAATTGTCCAATTGTTTTTCTGAATTAACCTTGCACAGCCTCTTGATGGTAATCCTTTTGTTCCTGTTGTTGCGTAACAATCATTGCTATCATAGGGTTGAAAGCCTTTATTATCATCAAGATTAATTTTAAAGATAAAATAATCTTTTCCTGGGACAAGTTTTTGGGCTTGAGCGGAATTGTCTTGTACTTCTTTCATTTTTTCAGCTTTTGGATAGAACATACAAAGAAAATCATTGCTAAATCCTTCGGCTATTCCGCAAGATGCGGCTGTCCCATTGATAAACTCAATAGCAAAACCATCATACCAAACACACCATAAATGGAAACTATTTTTTACAGTACTAGATTTTAGATATGGCTGAATGTAGGTTTGAAACCATTCATAATCACCAGTCCCACCTAATTTATCTGTGCGTGCTGGGCTATCCCATCCCCCCATATCTCCATAGTCGTTTTCTGCAAGTTTGAATGCTTGGTTCATCATGGAATAATATTCTTTGAGTTGTGTTTCAACAACTCGTTTTTTGCTTTTAGCGATCATTGTTGGGAGAGTTATTGCTGCTACGACACCTATTATGCCTAGAGTAATTAAAACTTCTGCTAAAGTGAATGCTAATTTTCTCTTATTCAAACAATCTATCATACTGTATATTATAATATACAATTATGTATTTTATAATACTATTTATTGAATAATATAATCCTATATGATTAAAGAATGGAATATAATGAACTTTGTGTAAAATTTGGAAATAAATTAAAGTATTATCGTTTGATGCGTGGTTATACTCAAGAAAAATTAGCAGAAAAATTGGGGATTGATGCTCATTATATTAGTGATATTGAATGCGGTTTAAGGAATATAACCTTTAAAACCTTACATCGTTTGGTTTCTGCCTTGGATGTTGAACCGTATAAATTTTTTAATTTTGATTGATTAAATTTCTCTCTTGACTTAGAGTGGCTATCAAGTGATAGAATATATCTGTACTGATTTTAACAATTATTAAAGTGAGGTAAAATAGATGTCTAAAAAAGTTTTAATTATTTCTTCTTCCCCAAGAAAAGGTGGAAATTCAGATACTTTATGTGATAAATTCATGGAAGGTGCAAAATCCGCTGGTAATGAAGTTGAAAAAATTTCATTGAGAGAAAAGAAGATAAATTATTGTACTGGTTGTGGTTTTTGTAACACAAATGACAACACTGCTTGTTCTCAAAAAGATGATGCTGCTGAAATTTTAGATAAAATGGTTGAAGCTGATGTAATTGTTCTAGCTACTCCAGTTTATTTTTATACAATGTGTGCTCAGTTGAAAACATTGATTGACAGATGTTGTGCAAGATATACGCATATAGAAAATAAAGAATTTTATTTTATTATGACTGCTGCGGATTTAAGTTCTCATGCAATGGATAGAGTATTAGCAGAATTTGATGGATTGATGGCTTGTCTTCCTGGAGCTAATCCAATGGGTGCAGTTGTGGCAACTGGGGTATGGCAAAAGGGTGAGGTTGATAAAACTGTTTATCTTCAGCAAGCTTTTGATTTAGGAAAATCAATATAATAGAAGAAAAAGAGTTCATTATGTGAACTCTTTTTTTAGTAAATAGCAAAAAAAATCTTTACTTGTTTTATAGTTAAAAAATAAGAACAAATATAAGGATTTTTAAATGATTTCTAAAATTGCAAATCTCTCTTTTATTCCGAAGTATGGAATTTTAAATAATAATAAAAAACAAAATTCAACTCCTCAAGTTTCTGTTACGGCACCAATGAGGGCTGATAGTGTTTGTTTTACGGGTAAATCAATGCCATCAATGTATTCAACTGTTTTTGAATATTTGTCTGCTGAAATTTTTGGACGTAGCAAAAAATTCGGCGTTGATGGTAGCATGTTATCTGCAAGCAAAATTGGCGAAGCTGTGAATGGAGTGTTTGAAAAAGGTATTGCTTTCCCTGAATATAAGTATAGTTCTTCTGATAAGATTAAGTGGAAAAGTTATATACCACAAGATATTAGAGATTTTTCGATAGATAAAATCAATGAAGCTCGTGCGGAACGTTTTGCCAATTGGAAAAGATGTTTAGAAAATCCATCTGAAAATGTAAAAAATAAAGAACTTGCTTCAAAATTAGAGAAAAATAAATCTCTTCGTTTGGTAATTTGGGATGCGGTGACAAGTGAAATTAAAGAAAATAACCGTCATATTCCAGTTCCATTAAATGAAAAAGCCTTGATTGAAACGGTTAACGATTTTGAAAAAATTGAGCCTATATCAAGAGCTGTACGTTGTACAAAGCCTTCATTTTTAGAGGTTTATACTCATAGACTCCGTGATAACCTTTTGATGGAAATGGGAAAATCTGGAGATAGAGCTGTTTGGGTTAAAATTCCTTCTAAAAAGCATGACAGATTTAATTTTGATAAAAATATTGAACACCTAGAAACTTTGAGTTGTAGAAACTGGTGTACTCGTTCAAGTGTTGACAAGGCAAGAGAAGCTCTTGAAGAAGGGGATTTTTATATTTATTTAAAACGTAATGGTTTGTCTATGTGGGATCCTCTTGTTGGGATGACAACATATGAGGGTAAAATTGATCAAATTCAAGGTATTGAAAATAATAATATTGTACCTTTAAATTTGCTTGGTGAAATTAAATCCTTTATAAAATCTAATAATTTAAAATGTCAATCAGGTTTATCTGATGAGTATCCAAAAGCAACACAATCAATTATGATTAGTGAAAAATTGAACGAAGTTTTGCCAGAGGTTAAAAAATCATTTGCAAAGTCTATAAAAGACAAAGATTCAATTTCTATGTTTAAATATTTGGGTGTAAATGTTCAAGAAGATTCTGCGGATAATTTACTTACTATTGGTACTTATAAACCATCTTATAATCTCAATAAAAATAGTGGTATTTCTATTCCTTATTCAATGTTTGGATTTAATGAAGATGAATTGTTGTCAGGAGTAAAAGTTATCAATGGTAATTTTGTTTTATCAACAGGAAAGAGCAAATTGTTTGATTCTTTGATTACAAAAATTCCAGAAAATCTTCAGAAAGTTACAGGTAGGGTAGAATGTTCTAAAGCTCAATACGAAAAATTTGGTGCGGATTTAGAACGTATTTCAGGTGGAAAAGTCTTTGTACATAATTAGTATTTTTTATGCTAAATTTATGTTATGGCTGAGAAATTTGTAATTAAACCTAATGAAAAACAGCAAGAAGCAATTGATATTCTAAAAGGTCAAGTAATGCTTTTGGCTGGTCCAGGGACGGGAAAAACTTTTACGGTAATTAATCGTATTGAAAAAATGTTATCAGATGGAGTTGAACCTTCGTCTATTCTTTGTTTGACTTTTTCTGATGCTGCTGCGTCTGAAATGCGTCAACGATTGATAAAGAAAATGGGCGTAAAGGCTTCTAGTGTGGATATTTATACTTATCACTCTTTTTGCAATGATATAATCAAGGAATATCCTTCCCAATTTGAAATGAGTGGGGATGTAAGATTAATCACGGATACAGAAAAAATTTCTCTTATGAAGGAGTGTATTGATGAAGCGAATTTAGAATATTTTGTTCCTGCTCGGGCTGACAAATATTTTAATACTAAAAATTTTATTTCCCATGTTGAAAAGTTGAAAACTAAGCGAGTTACAAAGGATGAATATTTAGATTGCATAAATACTAACCCGTCTTTGATGCCTCGTTATAAAGAAGTTGAAAGCGAAATTTATGAAAGAGAACAAGCTGGTAAAACCCAAAATAAAGGGCGATATGCTGAACTTGAAAAGATAAAAACTAATATTGAAAAAGCAAAAGAATTATGGACTCTATATGAATTATATTCTCAAAAAATGTTGAATAATAATTTGATTGACTTTTCTGATATGATTAATTTTGTTCTAAACGCTTTTGAAGAAGATGAAGCGTTTTTGGGTGAAGTTTCAAATAAATACACTTATTTTCTTGTAGATGAATATCAAGATACAAATGATTTGCAGAATAAAATTATTTTTAATTTAGTTGATTCAAATGAAGAAAAAAATGTTTTTGTCGTCGGGGATGATGACCAGATAATTTATGGTTTCCAAGGTGCAAAAAGTGATAATATTGAAAACTTTTTGACAAAATATCCTCAAACAAAAGTAATTTGTTTGAATGAAAATAATCGTTCTACTCAAACTATTTTGGATTTCAGTAATCTTGTCGTATCGCAGGATTTGAACCGATTAGAAAATAATGATTATTTTAAAAATACTTATAATATTTCAAAAAAATTAACAGCTAAGAATCCTAAAATTATTGAAAAAGATAAAAAAATAAATCGATTGCAATTTGCTGAAACTATTCAAGAATTTAATTATATTGTAGATGAAATTAAAAATTTTGTAGATTCAGAGGATTGTCCGACAAATGATAAAAATGAAAAAGATTTATCTCAAATTGCAATTATTGCAAAAAAGCGAGCAGAACTTCAAACTTTTTCTGAGCTTTTAAAAGCGAAAAATATTCCGTGCCAAATAGATGAAGGGAAAAGTATTTTTTCAATTCGTTCAACTATTTTGGTTTATTTTTACTTGAAAGCGATGAATAATCACGTGCTATCTTCTGATAAGTTGTTCGGATTGATGTTATCTGAACCTTTTAAACTTGATATTCAAGATTACAATAAGATTTTGATGGAACAACGGTTGTTAAAAAATGAGGGCTTGAATGATTTTATTTCTTTGATGAGGACATTGAAGGATTGGAAAAATTCACAAATTATTTCTGAATTTTTAGAAACTTTTGATGATTTAAAGGCTTATGCGACAACAAATACATTGCGAAATACTGTTATTGAAGTTGTAAATCGTACTGGAATTTTAGAATATTTTTATAAATGCCAAAAGAATAGAATAGAAAATCTTTCAGGAATTCGTAAACTTATTTCGGAGGCTGGAAATTATCAAAAAATTGATGAAACGAGAGGTCTTTCTGATTTTGTAACTTATCTGGATGATTGTTTGAAAAATGAAATTGATATTTGTCTAGATAAAGATAGTTCAGTTCAAAATGCTGTTCAATTGATGACTTATCATGGCTCAAAAGGGCGAGAGTTTGAGTATGTTTATCTCCCTAATTTAATTTCTTCAAGTTGGGAAAATTTTAGAATGCCTGGAGAGTATAAACTTATTACAGATGAAGTTTATGATAAGGATTTTGCTCAAGCTAAAAAAGATTCCGAACTCTTAAAACTTCTTTTTGTTGGAATTACAAGGGCTAAACATTCTTTGACATTATCATTTGCAGATAATAATGAAAATAAAGCTCAACAAATTACAAAATATTTGTCTGAATTTTCAAATTATGATTTCAATTCTCAACAGTTTGAATGTGATTCAGATGATTTAACAAAAGAGTTTGTCAGAAGCATTTCTACTGAAGTTTTTGATAATCGAAAAGCTTTTCAAAATGAAATTCGAGAAAGGGTAAAATCTATCGTTCTTTCTCCTTCAAGGGTAAATGATTACTTAACTTGTCCGAGAAAATTTTTCTATTTAAAAGTTTTGGGAATTGATGTAGAGGAAGCAGATTGGGACAATGCAAATTTTGGTTCAGTAATTCACTCAATTTTAGAACGAGCTGTAAAAATTGCCAAAGAAAAAGGTGATTATCCAGATATAAAATTTGCCTTAGATGAATTCCATACTGGCATGGATAATTCTCGTTTTAGTGAACTTGCAAAGAAAGAAAAATTTATCAAACTTGGTGAAAAATTATTGATGAATTATTATCCATATTTTTTACAAATTCCAGCGACAAGAGTTGAAAATGTAGAATTCAGTTTCTATGGCGTTAGTGTCGGAGATGACTTGGTTACAGGCAAAATTGATAGAATTGAAAAAAACTCTGACGGAACATATTCTTTATATGATTACAAAACAGGACGACCAACGAGCGAAAAACAAATTTCGCCAGATGGAGAAAAGAAAAATTATTATAATCAATTATGTTTTTATAAATACGCATATGAAAAGTTAACGGGAAATAAAGTTTCACAAGTTGGAATTATTTACGTTGAAGACCATGCGAGAAGTGTTTATAAAACTTTGACTGATTTGGATATGGAATATATTGAAAACTTGATAAAGGATACTTATTCAAATATTAAGTCTTTAAAGTTTAATCCGATAAAAGAGGATAAACAAGGCGTTTGTAAGAATTGTGTTTATAAACATCTTTGCAAATTGGATTTAATCTAAAGATTAAAAAAGTAGCAAAAATATTTATGTTCAAGTTTTAAAATCCCCATTAGTAGATAGGAGAAAATTGATATGCAAATCCAAAAGACCAATAATGTTCAATTTGGTGCAAAATATATTAGCCCTGCAACGATAAAAGTTAAAGCTGGGAAAAGATGGAAAGATACTCAAGTAAGTTTTATAAAATTTGATACTTCAAAACAGAGAGATATTTCTTTTTTGGAAGGAGTAGAATCTCTTTGGGGCGGTAAGAACTTATCTGCTGGGATTGTAGATGAGGCTCATATTCTTGGCGGAAAAACTAATGTTTATGGTGTTACAACTCAAACATCTGATTTTGATGTTGTAGATGCAAGAAAAGTTTTGGGTTTAATTTCGACTGATAAAATTGCAAAAGGCGAATCAGAAGTTGGTGTATATAGAATGGGTACAACTCCAAAATATGCTTATGCTCAAAATAAAAGAAGCAGAGATGTAAAACATATTGCAACTGCTATGTATGAAGCTGTTAAAAATTTGGCAACTAAAAAAGCAAAAGCTCCAGTTGTAATCCATAATGCAACTCCAGAAGATTCAAAATTTTTGTCAAAATTAGGTGTTGAAGCTTAGATTTAAATAGTTATGAAAAGAAAGAAAAAGAGGCGATTTATTGCCTCTTTGTGTACAGTTGTGGGTTGTAATAAATAAGGTGCGGTTATGTGTTAGTTAAGCCTAACACTTTTCGCATAAAAAATGACTTTGTTTTTCTTTATCAGGAAAATTATTTCGATACCCAATTCCTGCCCTATAACCTGAAACAGCGTAGAGTAGAGGAAGAGAAGGTTCTATCCACTTAAGTCCAGATAATAGTGAAACTGTCGCAATATCGTCTGTGTGAAGCCCAAGGTCTAAAAGTTCTGGGGTTCGAGTTTCCTTTTGTGGGTGTTTTGAAAGTAGAGGATTGATGAATTTGTTGCTAATATAATTTGCAATTGCACTTCCTCCAACGACACCAGTTAAGATTATGCCCGATACCATTCCGACACATCGTGCGGATTTTGAGCGAATATTAAATCTTTCTAGAAGTCCTAGAGCTGTTCCTGCACCGATGTTGCACATAAAGATATTGGCAAGATATTGGTATAATCCTTCTTTAATTTTGTTAGAAACTTTGTTTTCCCAATGTTTTTCGGTTGCTTTATCCGCAATAATTCCTCCTGCAATTCCTCCTGCAACAGGTACTGCTCCAAAAATAGATAACCATCCAATTTCTCTGAAAATATCTTTGGAAGTTATATTTTCTGGATCTGGAATAAGTCTGTTCAAATCTTTTCTTGAGAGATTTTTATTCAAAATGTCAACTTCTTTTATTCCAAGAATTTTGTTTTTTGATTTGTTAAGAATTTTAGTAACTTCTTTAGGAAGGTTATTGTTCTCTAATAGCCCTTCAACTACTTTTTCATTTTCTAGATATATTTGTTTTATGTTTTTTGACATTGGTCTTTTAGTTAAAAACGATGCGATTTTTGAGGCATTGATTGCAGAAATTGTCGTTGCTGCGAGGATTATTCCGAGTTGAATTCCTTTTTTCTTTCGATTTTCTTTTGGGGAGTCGTGTACCTCTTTTGCAAGAAACGCAGAACTTGCGAGGGTTAGAACTGTTGGAACTTGTTTATTTATTTTTGCGGTTAATAGTGGTTGGTCTAAGTATTTTCCGACTGATGAAATTTTTATCATTGATTTTGTTTTTCCTTTTTGTAGAGTTCTAATATTTCGGTGTGATTTTGACAAAATTTGGTAAAATCTTTCATTTCGTTTAAAAGATTTTGAGAAACTATATGTTCAATTTTGCAGGCATTTTCACTTGCTTCTGTTTTTTGTATTCCTAAAACTATTTGAAAAAATTGTTCTAACGTATGATGTTTGTTATAAACCTTTCTTGCTTCATCAATCCCCGCTTGAGTAATTGCAATAGCTTCGTAACTGTTGTATTTAATTAGGTTTTTGGCAACGAGTTTTGCAAGTGCCTCAGAAACAGAGGCTCTGGAGATGTTTAATTTTCTTGCTAACTCAGCTCCTTTAAGCGGTTCATTGTTGACGTGTGCAATGTATATTGCTTCTAAATAGTCTTCAAGTCCAGAAGACAAGTTTTTAGTTCCTTTTTGCATGCCTAACCTTTCTTTCGGGATTTATTGTAAGGAATGCCTAACACTTTGTCAAGTAAGATTATTTATAGTTTTGTAAAATTTGATTAAATATATAATAAAAATGTCACCTTGAATCTTGTTCAAGATGGCATTCTGTTTTTATGTTATCTAAAATATCAACAACCGTAGCCAAATTCGTTGAAGAGTTTCCAACGATTTTGCTCCATATCTTGTTGGGCTTTTTTCTCATATTCCAAAACCCGTTCCCGCAATTCTTTATCTTCTCTTGGGAATAGTATTAAAATCTTACTCAAATCAAATAAGCAAAAATCAATCTCTGGCATTTTTTTAATCTCCTCTTAAGACTTCACTTTTATATAAAAACATTTCAACTTCCAAAATTTCACAAAACGCTTAAATATAAAGTTATGTAAAGGCTAGTTGCTATAAAAAAATCCCTCGCCATTTGACGAGGGATGAATTTAATTTATATATAAAAGGGGGATTTTAAGCGGCGTATTCAATATTATCGCCTTTGTGAATGATTACTGTGTAACCATCTGGTTCGTATTCTAATTTGTTAAGTTTCAATAATTCATTTGTGTAATTCATAATTTCTCTGTCAGTTGGTTTTTTACCATTCATTTCTTGCAATCTGCGTTTAGCGATGTTCCAAACATTGTCACCTTTTTTAACTGTGTAATTCTTTGGTAACGCTCTATTTTTGTCTTCGGCTTTGTCTGGTTTATCAGCTTTGTCTGATTCTTTTGTTTCTTTTTCATCTCCAGAAACTGGTGCTGGTGTTGCTTTTGCTGGATCTTTTTTGTCAGCTGGTTTAGCCTTATCATCAGCTTTTTCTTCTCCTTTTGCTGGTTGAGTTGGAGAGTCAGAACCTACTGGAGCTGAAGCTGTTTCTCCATCGGAACCCTTTGCAGGTTTTTTAGTTTTATCAGCTGGTGCTGGAGTATCTTTTTGCTCTTGTACTGGAGTGTTAGCTTGTGTTTTCTTATCGTCGTCACCGCCGCCAAATAGTTTTTTAATACCGTAAAATAGTCCGCCGATAACTAATAGTGCTGCACCAATTTTACCGCCCTTTTTCAAGAATTTTGTGAATTTAGAGCCTGATTTTGCTGCTGTTTGGGCAACATGACTTGCTTCTTCAGTTGCAACTTTAGTTCCGGTTTTAGTTGCAGTACCTGCCTCACCAGTTACAGCCCCAGCTCCGCTAGGTGCAACAGTTGGAGTTGCTGGTTTTACAGGAGCTGTTGCTTTTGCCTTATTTTCTTCAAGAGTTTTTAGTAGTTCTTTTTCGTTTACATTCTTCGTTGAACCTTGGCTTATTTGTTCGGCTTTTTTCAATTCTTTATGAACTTTTTTCTCGTTTGCGTTTGGATTTGTTGTTGCATTATGTTCTGCTTTTGCAACTTTTGCTTTTGCAGCACTTTCTTTGTGAACTTGAGCTTTCCACTCTGAGTTTTCAGCTTTTGCTTGTTGTTTTTCTCTATTTTTTATAGCTTGTTGTTTTCTGTATTCGCTTTTGCTTAAAGGTTTAGAAGGTTCTGATTGCTGAATATCATATTCAGGAAGTCCTGCTTGTACACGTCTTTCTTTTTCTGCTTCGATTGCATAGCCACGTGCAAATTCTCGACCTTTTTGTAAATTCTTTTCTTTTTGCTTTGTAAATAAACTTGCTGCTTCTTTTGATTTTTTTCTTTGTGCATTAATTGCATTTTGTTCTTCGTTTGTTAAAGTTCCATTAGCCATTTTTTCAGCTAAAAGTGCGCCTGATAAAGGTTTTACCATCTTAAAATCCTCCAAATTTTCTTTTTCTATTTTGTAATATCCCCTATGCTTTAATAAAGTTTTTTGTAAATATGAAATTGCCCTTGTGTATATTCAATGTATATACGTTTTTAACATTTGTTTACAAACAGGCTAAAATTTCAACCAAACAGAGTATGTCAAATGTGGCTGAAATGGTTATACTGATTAAGGTAGGAAGAGGGTAATCTATGTTAGCACAGACTGTTAGAAAAAATATTACAACTAAGAAAAATATGGATATAAGAACTAAAGCTACAAGATTTAGTGATTTGTTCCAAGCTCGTCCAAAGAGTGAAGAGGTATCTTTTGATGAGTTATTGGATAGCAAAATTTCTGAATATGTAAAGCAAGAAGAAGTTGACGCTCCTATTGTTGTGGAGCAAGATATTGATATTGAAGCAGTTCCTACTGTTGATGAATATGAAATCGTTGAAAACCCAGATGAAGCTGTTGTTACTTTCCCAATTGTTGGAGTTGAACTTACAGAAAAACTTCCGTTCTTTAAGTCAATTACTTGTAAATTGGCAAGTATTTATGGTTAATATGAGTTGTTTTAATATAAAAAAGTTTGTTAAAGTATGATGAGGATTGAATTATCAATCCTCATTTCGATTTTTATGGTAGAATTTTCCAATATGATTAGAGAGGAATAAAAATTGCAAAATATATTAAAGTTGAAGTTGTTTAGTAGTTTGAAAGGTGATATTTTTGGGGCAATTATTGCATCAATTATTGCGTTTCCTCAAGCATTGGCATTTGGTGTTGCTTCTGGCATGGGGGCTTCTGCTGGGATTTGGGGTGCAATAATATTATCTTTATTTGCGGGAGTGTTGGGTTGTAATTTACCTTTTGTTTCTGGCCCAACTGGTCCAGTGGCAATTATTACGGCAACTGTTGTAGCTTTGTGTGGTGGAAATATCACATCAATTGTATCGGTATTATTGTTGGCTTCGGTTTTTCAGATGATAATTTCTGTTACTCCTGTTCCAAGGATGATTAAATATGTTCCATATCCAGTTATTTCAGGCTTTTTAACAGGTATTGGTTTGATAATTATATTATTGCAAATTGCTCCACTTGTCGGTGGGGTTGCTCAATCTTCGACAATAAAGGCGTTAATGAGTTATCCTTCTGTATTTGCTCATGTGAATCTTCACGCATTAGTTTTGGGTTTGGGAACATTGGTAATATTATTTTTTACTCCTAAAGTTATTACTAAGTTCGTTCCTGCTCAGTTACTCGCATTGATTGTGATGACAGGGGTGGCTTATTATTTTGGCTTTAATGTAGAAAAAATTTCAGTGCTAAGTTTTTCTTTGCCACACTTATATATGCCTGATTTTTCGTTAGAAATGTTAACTAAAAATATCCCTATTGCCTTAACTTTAGCTTTTATTGCAACAAGCGAAAGTTTGTTAACAGGGATTATTATGGATTCTTTGACGAAAATTAAACATAATTCAAAAAGACTTGTTATGGCTCAAGGTTTTGGAAATTTGTTCTGTGCAATGACTGGTTCAATGATGGGTTCTGCTGCGACAATGAGAAGTGTTGCTGCGGTGAAAATTGGCGGTAAAACTAGACTCTGTGCAATTTTATCTGCTTTGATGTTGGGTGTGGTGCTTTTTAAGTTGACTGGATTTATTTCGCAAATCCCAATTAGCGTTTTGGCTGCAATTTTGATAAAAATCGGCTATGATATTTTGGATTTGAAAGTTTTGAAAGTATTGAAATTCGCTCCAAAAGATGATTTATATGTTTTGATTTCTGTTCTTTTGTTGACAGTTTTTTACAATTTGATTTTCGCCCTTGGTATTGGAATAATTTTGGCTTCGCTCCTATATGCAAAAAGAATTGCTGATGATACTAATGTAAAAGTAACTCATTACAATCATATTGATTATACTCCGTACGAAGAAAGAGTTGAAAAAGAATCTCATTATCAAATAAGAATTCTCCATATTGATGGACAATTTTTCTTTGGGTCGATTACTCAAATCGTTTCTCATTTTGACGAAATGCTTGAAACAAAATATATTATTTTGAATTATAGCTCAAATACTGAACTCGATATGTCTGCAATCTTTGCTCTTGAGGATATTATTGTTCGATTAGAGGCTCAAAAGATTAAGCTAATTCTTGTTATCCCGAATGAAAAAGTTTATTCTCAAGTTCAATCATTAGAAATTGTTTCGCAAATTGGCAAAGAGTCTGTCTTGATGAACGAAAATGAGGCAATCGAAATTGCGACAAAAAATATTCATTTGGATATTGAAGATTTGAAGTGATAATTGTATAGTTTTTATGTGATAAAATTTAAGAAAAAGGAGATATAGTATGTTTCAAGTTTATACTGCTAAAGACAAATCAGAAATGTCTAAAAATTTAATTGGTGAATTTAAAGATTACGATGATGCTATGGATTGTGCTGAAAAAGCAATTGAAGGCAAAGAAGGTTTGAGATACATCGTTGAAGAAACTAACGGTTGCGTAAATAGTTATGGTGAATTGATTCCAACTGTTGTTGCTGAAAGTGATTAGATTGTAATATCGTAATATTGAAAAAAGGTCAGCTTATTATGTTGACCTTTTTTTATATGAATTTTATCCTTTCATCCTTTCTAAAAGTTTGGTATATTTTTTGTAATCTCTCCCCCACTCTTTTAGGCAATCGATTACTGGTCGTAAACTATATCCAACATCTGTGAGGGTGTATTCTACTTTTGGCGGGATTTGCGGGTAAACCTTTCGTTCAATCAATCCGTCTTCTTCAAGTTCTCTAAGTTTGCTTGTTAAAACTTTTTGGGTAATCCCAGATACAGATTTTTTGAGTTCTCCAAAACGTTTTGTTCCTGTTAATAAATCCCTAATAATTAAAATTTTCCATTTGCAGCCTGTCATCCTTAGTGTGGCTTCAATTGGACATTTTGGTAAACTCTTTTTCTCCATTTATCCCTCATTAGTATCTTTTAGTTACTATAATCTAAATTTATCCTAACATGTATTTAGGGGTAAGGCAATATAGTTTATAACTATAATAATTTTAAAAGTTCATCTGTTGTGAATTTGTATCCTTTTACCTCCGCATAATTAGTTGGAAGTATGAATACAATGTAGTTGTCCTCTGCTTTTTTGTCCGTTAGCATTGCCTTAACCATTTTGTGTTTGTCAAATTTGGGAATTGGTTTGAAGTTGAATTTTTTAATTAAATCCTCACATAAGAATTTATAGCCTTTGTCTATCAACCCTTGCCTAAATGAAAAGCCTAGTGCTAATTTCACCCCTTCTGCTACGCATTCACCGTGAGTGAATTTTTTGTATTTTGTAATGTTTTCAATTGCGTGTCCGAATGTATGACCTAAGTTTAATATTTTTCTTAGTCCGCCTTCTTTTTCATCGGCTTTTACAACTGCAATTTTCAAAGAAATGCAAATTTTTATCAGCTCTTGAAGGGTTAAAATATCTCGGGCTAGAATTTTTTCGCTATGTTCGTTCAAAAAGTTGATTAAATTTGGGGAGTCTTCTATTGGACAAGTTTTTTCGATGAGTCCGTATTTTACAACTTCGCCAAGTCCGCTTTTGAATTGCCTTTCATCAAGAGTTTTTATGAAATTTACATTGATAAAAACGGAATCTGGTTGATAAAAAGTTCCAACTAAATTTTTCCCATATTTTGTGTTAATTGCGGTTTTCCCTCCTACGGAGCTATCTGTTGCTGCAAGTAGTGTTGTTGGAACTTGAATAAATTTTATTCCTCGCATATATGTAGATGCTGAAAATCCTGCCAAATCTCCTATTACTCCTCCGCCAATAGCAATAATTGCATCTTTTCGAGTTAATTTTCTAGAGAGTGCAAAATTTAAAATTTTTGTGTAATTCTGAAAATTCTTTTCGGTTTCTCCATCTTTTAAAATTAAAATTTTATCCTTTGGAAAATTTAAAATTTTAGAATATAATTTGTGAACTTTTTGGCTAAAAATGACGATATAGTTTTTGCCTTCAACCTCCTGAAGAAGTTTATCTCTCAAGATTTCAATATTTTCGTTGGAAATATAAATCGGATAATATGTGTTTTTTTCTTCAATGTTTACGTCTAATTTTTCCATTCCAAAGCTCCTAAAATTTCTTCTGCAATTTTAGATGGAGTTTTCCCATCTGTCAATATTTTGTGATGTGCTAGATTGTAGTTATTTTTTCTTTTGGTCATTATTTCGGAAATTTTTTCTATTGTCATATTGTTTTTTAGTAATGGACGATTATTTGTTTTTTTAATTCTTTTAAAAATTTCTTCTGGAGTTGTTTCAAGATAAATTACAGTAGAATTTTTTAATAAAAGTTCTCGGGTTTGTTCATTTTCGAAAGCTCCTCCTCCGAGGGATAAAATTTGTGAGGATGTTGTTTGAGTAAGTTCTTTTATTGTGATTGCTTCAACGGTGCGAAAATATTGTTCTCCCTTTGTTTTAAAGATTTCAGAGATACTTTTGTTTTCTTTATTCTCAATAAAGTCGTCAAGATCTATTGCAGAAATTCCTGTTTGTTTGGATAAGATTTTCCCTATTGTAGTTTTCCCAGAACCCATCATTCCAATTAGTGTGATTTTTCTCATAAGTTTATTTTATCTTAAAAAATAAAAAATACTTAACTTTTTTGACTTGTTTATTTTGTGAGGTATTATATTTTAAAAAAGGGGATAAAGTTCTGATGAAAAAAATATTTGCAATGCTTATGCTTATAATGCTTGTATGTTGTGGTTGCGGTAAAAAATTAGATGAAGTTTCTACAACAACTGATTTAGATAATATTATGAAGCGTGATGTTTTGCTTGTCGGTGTAAAAACTGATACTTATCCATTTGGTTATTACGATCAAAAAGGAAGTTTCTCTGGCTATGATGCGGCATTGGCAAGAATTATCGCAAGAGGACTTTTAGGTAGCGATAAAAAAGTGAAATTTGTTCCAGTAACTGCTTCAGATAGGATGATGAAATTGTATTCTGGAGATGTGGATATGATTGTTGCAACTATGTCTATAACTCCAAAACGTCAAGAAATTCTTGATTTTTCAAATCCTTATTATACTGCGGGGCAGGCTGTGCTTGTTAGAAAGGGTTCAAGTGTTAAATCTTTGCGAGATTTGAATGGTAAAAAAGCAATCATAGTATTTGGTTCAACAAGTGAAAGAAGTTTGCGTTCTGCTGTTCCAAATGTTGGCATAAGGGGTTATAAAACATACCCAGAAGCATATAAGGCTTTGAAAACTGGCAGAGCAGATGCAATTGTTTCTGATGATACTATCTTGCTTGGCTTGGCATTAAAAGATGATAGTGTAGAATTGTTGCAGAAACGATATTCAAAAGAGCCATACGCAGTGGCTTTTAGAAAAGGAAAAGAGTCAAAAGAATTAATTAGAGCCGTAAATAATATTATAGAAATAGAAACTCATAATGGAAATTTACGTAAAATTCAAGAAACTTACGGAATAAAGTAATTTTAGATTTTAAAATATTTTTTCATAAGTTCAATTTCCTGCTCTTTTGAAAGGGCAGGATTTTTTAATTTTTCCTCTAAAATATAATCAAAACATTTTTGATATTCAGGGGAAGGATTTATTCCAAAGTTTTGCAAATCTTTTCCTGTGGTTTGAATTTTTATATCTTTTAATTCTTCAAGATATTTCAATGCTAAAGGCATATCAAGATATGAGAACATTATTATTGATTCGTCGCCAATTTCTTTAAAATTTTTGTATATTTTATAATCTGTTGAGAAATCTAATGCTTGAAGTTTTTTATAATCATCTATAATTTTCTTTTCTTGTTTAGTTAAAGGTAGTGATGAAATATCTGGAAGTAATCCTACATAAATTATCCATACGTTTTGAGGATTGTATGTTTTTACAAGGTTTTCAATTTCTCTAATTTTTTCAAAATCAAACTTTATGTTTTTGTTGTTTGGTGAAATTAGTTTATAAATTTTCTGTGTGATAAATCTTTCAAACGCAATCGAAGAATTTAGATTAAATGTTTCAACTAATTCTTTTTTTAATCTTTTGTATGACATATCATAATTGATATTTTTTAAGTATTCATCTTGCAATTTTTTAGTGTGTTCGTCTAGTTCAAACCCAAATCGAACAGCAAATTTTAATCCTCTTAAAATTCTCGTTGGGTCATCAATAAAACTTTCATCATGAAGAACTCTTAAGGTTTTGTTTTTTATATCATCAAGTCCATTTGTGTAATCAATGATTTCACCAGTCAAGGTGTTTTCCGCCATTGCGTTGATTGTAAAATCTCGTCTGAGAACATCTTCTTTTAGAGAACATCCAATGTCTTTAACTACTGGAAGATGACCTTGTTGCGGATAGGATTCTCCCCTTGTTGATGCAATGTCAATTTCTTTTCCGTCTAGTTCTATTCTTACAGTCCCAAATGGTTCGTTTATTTGCATAATTTTAGCATTAGGAATTGATTTAGAAAATTCAATTGCATTCCCTTGATATGTAATGTCGATGTCAAAGTTTTCTTTTCCTAAAATCTTATCTCTGACAACTCCACCGATATAAAATAAATTTTTATCATGTAAATTGATGATGTTCATTCTTCCATTTTAGCGTAAAATGGAGTAAAATAGAATAAATATAAGTTTTTTTAAGAAGGGACGCTATGTTACAGGAAGCTACAAAGGCACTTAATTCGGCATTTAATAACAGTTTTATCAAAAAATTGAGTCAATATCTTCACGATTGTGTGAGGGAAGAAGTTAAGAGTTCCACTTTCAGAAATTTGAAAGGGGATAAGGATAACAAGTGGATTTTCTTAAAAGACCAAGAAACTTTATTAACTCAAGGTTTGGAATATCTGAAGCTTGATGGCTCTAATCCTAATTTGACAGAATTGATGATTCAGAGTGATTTGAGTACCAAAGATAAATATTTGATTTACGGTTATATGTTCCTTGTTGGCAGAAACGGTAAATCTCGTAAACGTAATGAATTTCTTACCCCATTATTGTATGTTCCATGTAAATTGGAGCGTAATGGAGTTAATATAAATTGTGTTAGACAGGATGATGTTTTATCCTTGAATACTGGGGCATTAGCGGCATTACTCAAAAAGGGTGATGATGACGATGAAGTAGATTTGTTTTTGGAAGGGATTTTGGATGTTGTTCCAGATTTGCCAATTACAAAGGAAAAGATGGATATTTTCTTGACAACATTGAAATCTCTCATTCCTGATGTTGAAATTGTTGAAGATTCTTCTGAAAATGCAGATGAAGATAATGTTGAAAAAGATGAAAGCTCTCAAAAAGACTTGTCTGATGTGAAAATCACAGGCGAAAATATGGATGAAATTATTGAAGATGAAATCCAAGAACAGAAATCTAAACCAGTTGGAGAAATTAAAAAATTATGTGTAACTTATCAAAGTGCAATAATTTTGACTAAACGTCCTGCTGTTACTGCTGGGGTGTTGCATGAGTTGATGCAAATTGCTGAAAAACCTAGTGGGGTTTATAGAGAAACTACTTTGAGTGTAATAAATGATGAATACACCCAAAGTGGAGATAAAATTATTCTTAATGATAAACAAGAAGATTTTTATCCTATTACTCCTCTTGCGTTGAGTGATTCTCAGGAAAAAGTTGTAAAAAATATAGAAAATAGTAAATTTATTGCGGTTCAAGGTCCTCCAGGAACTGGTAAATCTCAAACAATTGTTAACCTCGTTGCTCATTTGATTGCAAATGGCAAAACTGTTCTTGTTGCTTCTCGTATGGATAAGGCAGTTGATGTTGTTGCAGATAGATTGAATGATTTGGGTGCTCCTTATTTGGCTTTACGAGCTGGCAGAATGAATTATCAAAAGCAATTGAGTTTGCAGTTGCAAGATTTGTTGGCGGGGAAAGTTGAATTGGATGAGGATGTTGATGATTTTATTTTTGCGGATACAAAAGATATGAAACAACATCTTGATTGTATGCGTGAAACAGAAGCAAAATGCGAAAAAATTATCAAACTTGAAAAAGCTTGGCACGATTTAAAATTTGATATAAAACAACAATCTGCAAATGTTGGAGAGATGGAATATATCAAGCATCCGTTGAAAAAATCTGAAATAGATTCAATAAATGATGTTATAAAAACATTGTCTGATAATATGGAAAAATCTGGATTGTTTGCTTCTTTTGCAAATATGTCCAGCCTACGACAATTGAAAAAGATTTTGAATATTAAAGATTTTGAAGTTGAACCAGAAAATTTAGATAGGCTTCGTGTAGAGCTTGATTTTATCACGCAAAAATGGAAGTTACGTAAGATTGAATCTGATATTCAGAAAACAGGTAATCTTCATGTGATGATGGAACAAATTCGCCAAATGAAGCGTAAGCAAAAAACATTGGCAATAAATATTTTAAAAAGTACAAGACGTGAAGCAATTAAAGCTCTTTTGCGTGATGAAAAGAAACGTAGAAGAATAAAAGTTCATGCAATGTCTTTAGTAGAAAGAAGAAAAAATCTTCAAAGTCGAATTTTAGAAGAAGAAGATTTTAAACCTTTGTTGGAAGCTTTTCCTTGTTGGTGTGTAACAACTTATGCGGTGTCAGATTCTCTTCCTCTAAAACCTGGCATGTTCGATGTTGCAATAATTGATGAGGCTTCTCAGTGTGATATTGCAAGTTGTTTTCCTATAATGTACAGAGCAAAGAAAACTGTTGTTGTTGGAGATGATAAGCAACTTCCTCATTTGTCATTCTTGGAAAAAGCTAAAGAACAATCTTTCTTGAGTCAATATGGTATTCCAGATAAATACCAATTAATGTGGAGATTTAGAACAAATTCAATGTTTGATTTGGCAGACTATTATTCAATGAATTCAGTAATGTTGGATGAACATTTTAGAAGCTTGCCTCCAATTATTAATTTCTCAAATCATGAGTTTTATTCCGATAGAATTCGTGTGATGAGAAAAGATAAAGATGACGAATTGGCTCTTGAAATGATTAATGTTCCAGATGGTAAGGTTGATATGGATGCAACTCGTAATCTGCCAGAAATTGAAGCATTGGTTAAAACTTTGCATGAAATTATTATTGAAGATGAACGTAAAAATCCAGACAAACCTGTTACTATTGGGATTATTTCTCCATTTAGGGCGCAAGTTGAGCAGTTAAAAATATCTGTTCCGAAAGTTCTTTCTGATTATATGATTAAAAAACATCAGATTGAAATTGGTACAGCACATACATTCCAAGGAGATGAAAGAGATATTATACTTATGTCTTGGTCTTTCGCAAATAATTCATACCCTCAAAGTATAACATTCTTGCAAAAGCCAAACTTGTTCAATGTTGCAATAACAAGAGCAAAAAATAAATGTATAAATTTTGTTTCTCATGATATAGAAACAATGCCAGATGGACATTTTAGAAATTATGTTTCATTTATCAAACAATATCAAGAACGTAAGGCTGCGTTAATTAATAACGAAATTGATGAAAATATTTATAAAAATAAGTTAGAGCGAGAAGTTGCTACTGAAATTAGAAAACTTGAACATAAAGTTACAGCAGGTGTTGATATTGCGGGCTTGAGTGCGGATTTAGTTATTGATGATAGTTTTGTTATTGAAATCGACGGTTTAGAAGATAGTCCAAAAGCTCATATTTCAAACATGAAAAAACAAGCCATATTGGAGCGTTGTGGATTCAAGGTTAAGCGTATAACTTATAGAGAATGGCAATATTCAGCTAAGGCTTGTTTGGATAGAGTTCTTGCAATGGAATAAGATAAAAAGGAACGGCTTTATAACCGTTCCTTTTTTATACCTCTTTATATTTTTTTTGACCTTTTCTAACTTGTGGTTTTCCTGCTCGTCTAGTGTATTCTTTTATAATATCTTCTCCATTTGAATAATATAAAAATTCTTCCATAATTCCTTGGATTTGTTTTTCATTGCTTTTTGGAATGTATTGAGGTGAAAGGGTTAGGGAAATTATTTGTGGCTGAATGTTTTTATTCCTAATTGTTGTAATCATTTTGTTATAAGCTTGTTCTACTTCTTGAGGTTTGAGATTGTGTGACCAGTCTTCAGATGTGTCAAAGCCAGAATTACTTAAATAATCCATATCTATACTCAAAAAGACTTTTTTGTTTTTGAAATTTGGTAAGGTTTCTTCTGTACAAGTAATAAGTTTAAATTTTTTGTAATTTGGTTGTTTCAGCTTTTCGTAATCTTTTTTATATGCAAGCTCTTCTAAATATCCATTATTGGTATTAATAATAAAATCTTGGGTGTATGCTTTTTGGTGAACATTAGGGTTCACATCATCCTCATTTTTTTTATTGTTCCCTTCTAGTGCAATTGGTAAATTATCAATATCTCTTTGTTTAAAATCATATTGCATCATTGCATTTGTTGCTTCCCCTTTTGGCATAACCCAATATATTGTTTCAATTTCTGGATTTTTTATTACTAATTCATTTATCCAGTTATAAATTTCTGCTCCGAGTTTTGGTGAAATTTCTTGATAAACATATAAATCGCTGTGAGTATCAAAATTAATAACCGTATCTGGTATTTCAATTTGATTTTCTTTTGCTGTTTCAATTACATCTAGTGCTTGATTGTGGTCAATATTTATATCAATTAGTTGAAGTTTTTTACAAATAGTTCCAATTTTTATAGATTTTTGATTGTAAAATATTCCGAATAATAAAGTTGTCACAAGTATTATCGGGAGTAGTATGATTCCTAATTTTTTTAACTTTTTCATATTCCCTCTTTTGTATAAAATTATACATTCTTGTAATCTGGTGTGTCAAATTAGGTTTTTGATTAATTTTACATAGAGTGTTTTTAATATAAGATAAAATAAAGAAGTAAAAATAGAAAAGGGTAAATAATGAAAAAAGTTTATATAGAAACGATGGGTTGTCAGATGAATAAATCCGATACAGAGAGAATGTTCGGTATGCTTTCAAATTTTGGTTATGAAGAAACTGATACTCCAAAAGATGCAGATTTGTTGATGGTTAATACTTGTTCAATTAGACAATTGAGTGAGGATAAAGCTTTTAGTTTGATTGGAACTTGGGGAAAATGGAAAAAAACAAATCCGGAGTTGAAAATTGGTTTTTGTGGTTGTGTTGCACAGCAAAAAGCTAAAGAAATTTTTAAGCGTGCTAATTATGTAGATTTCGTTCTTGGAACTCATAAAATTTATTCTCTTCCAGATATTATTAAAAAAATTAATGAAGGCGAAAAGGTTTGTGAGTGTGAAGAAACTAATGCAACAGAAGATGATAAAGCTGTAAAATATGAAATCAATAGAGTTAAATCTGTAAATGCGTGGATTCCGATTACTGAAGGTTGCAATAATTTTTGTACTTATTGTATTGTTCCATACACTAGGGGCCGTGAACGTTCTAGACTTCCAGAAACCATATTGAAAGAAGTTAAGGATGCTCTAAATTCTGGTTTCAAAGAAATAACTTTACTTGGGCAAAATGTTGATAGTTACGGAAAAGATTTTAAAGATAAGAATTATCGTTTAGCTGATTTGCTTCGTGATGTGAATGCAATTGAGGGTAAATTTAGAATACGTTTTGTGACCTCTTATCCAACAGATATTACTGATGAATTAATCAATACTGTTGTAGAATTGGATAAAGTTTGTGAATATTTTCATATCCCTATGCAATCTGGTAGTTCAGAAGTTTTGAAAAAAATGAATAGACGATATGATAGAGAAACTTATTTCAAGATTGCAAATAAAGTTAGAGAAATGGTTCCAGATGTTACAATAACGAGTGATTTCATTGCAGGTTTCCCAGGGGAAACTGAAGAACAGTTTGTTGAAACTTTGACGGCTATGGATGAATTAGGTCTGGATTATTCTAATACTGCGGCATATTCTCCTAGAGAAAAAACAGTTGCAGCAAAATGGGTTGATAAATATATTGATGAAGATACTAAATTCGAGCGTTTAGCAAGATTGAACGAGCAAAATAGAAAATGTTGTCTTGCATCAAACAAAAAATTCATTGGTAGAGAATTAGAAGTTTTGATTGAAAATTTTGAAAACCATAAAGGTAAGAATGTAATTACAGGAAGAACAAGGAATAATAAAATTGTTCATATCCCTTACGATAAAGATTTGACTGGTGAATTTGTAAATGTAAAAATTACTGGTGTTAAAACTTGGTATTTACAAGGTGAAATGGTTTAATAAAATCAAGATGTGAGGTTTTATGATGAATTTTCTTAAGCGATTGATGGTGTTATCGATAACTATTTCTTTAACAATAATGCCAAATCTTGCTTTAGCAAATTCGACAGAAACTTCTAACTCGATAAAAGGTTCTGTTTCTTTAGATATTACTCCATTTTGTAAAGATTGGAATTCAAATCAGGCGTTTAATATAATAAATCATATTGGGGCGAAACTTATTTCCAATAATGATATTGATACAAAAATACAATTTGTTGTCGTGGATAAAGAAGATGCAAATGCTTCTACAAACATAAACAATCAAATCTCTGTTTATTCTGGACTTTTGAAATATGTGGAAACGGAAGATGAGTTAGCTTATGTTATAGGACATGAGATGGGGCATGTTGAAAAAAGTCATGTTAAAAAGAGCCTTGCTCGAAATATTTTGACGAGAACTGCTGGCGTTGCAGGTTCGGCGTTAGTTCTTGTTAGCTGGATAAATGATTCTTCAAAACTTGCTAAAACGGGGACAATTTTGGCGGGTTCTTCTGTTGCTGGTGAATTGGTTAATAAAAAATTATCAAGAGGGCAAGAAACAAAATCAGATTTAGTTAGTATTGATTATATGGTAAATGCTGGGTATAATCCTCTTGCTTCAATTTCTATGTTAAATAAAATTTCTGGAAATTATTTTGACTTTTTCTCCGATCATCCATCTGGAGAGAAGCGAATTAAAAAAGCTTACAACTATATTCAAGAAAAATACCCAGAATATATTAAAAAGGGGTATCCAACAACTTCTTATAAAAGAGCTTTGAAAATTGTTCAACCAGAATAATTTTGACTGAATGTAAAAATTTTGTTATTATATTTTTGTAAATTATAGAGGCAAAATGAAAACATCAGATATTGTTGGTATAATCTTGATTATTTTAGCTGTAACTTTTGTTATTTCGCTATCTCCATCTTCAAAAGATAAATCTCAACCTCCGAAATCATCTTCTCAAAAGTTGACGGAGGTAACTCCTTCATATACCCCATCAATATATGGTGCAGAGCAAATCCCTAGTTCTATTTATAAAAACACTTTAGGAAATGATACTTTTTACGATATAATTAACCCAAATAATGAGAAAAAGCATATCTTCTGGGCTTATGCAGATTGTCCAATTGGTAGAAAATTAAAATCTGATATTGATTCTATTTTAGAAATTAATGGGCTAAATAATTATTACATTCATGATGGGAATTTAATGAGCGGTGAAATGATTGTCAAATGTAATAACCAATCTATGGAATGTGTTGAACCATATTTGTACGACAATTGCTCAGATAATATTTGTATAATTAATCCTCCTAAAAAAGAACTTATAAAAGTTCCAAACAATGATACTGCAACTCTTGAAAAGAAATTATTACAGATGAAAAATTGGTAACATTTTAAGCTTCTTTAACCAAATGTCCTTTTTTGTATGACCCTAAATATCTGAAAAATGAAGCTTTAGGTTTAATTTCTTCAATTGCTTGTAACATCTCGGTATTTCCTATATGCCCGTCAAAGTTTACAATAAAAATGTATTCATTTGGCTCAAATTTTGATGGGCGTGATGATATGTAAGAAAGATTAATTTCGTGTTCTAAAAATATTTTTAAAATTTCTAATAATGCTCCAGGGGTATGATTTGTTCTGAATGCGATGGTTGTTTTATCTTTCCCTGTTGGCATTGTTTCAACATCCCCAATTAAGATATATCTCGTTTTGTTATTTTTATCATCGTGAATATTTTCTTTTAGGACATTCAACATGCAAGTTTCGGCAATTTTTTTATTCCCAATAGATGCATACGTTAAATTGTAGTTTCTTAAATCAAAAGCGGATTCAAGCATTGTTGGAGCTTCGATTAAGTTTAAATTTCTTGGTAATTCATTTTGAATAAATTCGTGACATTTGCCAATAAGTCTAGGGGTTGCAATCAATCCTGTGATACTATAAAATTCCGTTGTTTTGGATAATAGACAGTATTCAATTGGCATAATGAGTTCAGAGATTATTCTTATATTTGGATTTTTGCAGAGTATCAAATTGTCTAAAGATTCTCGGATGGTCCCATCAAGGGTGTTTTCAACGGGAAGAACACCTACGGTATCGGGATTTTTTGCAACATAGTCAACTATTTGTTTAATTGTTGTTAGTGGAGTTGAAAATCTACCTTCGAGTTTTAACATATGACAAAATTCATCTTTTGCCATTTCAGAAAAAGATGTTTGTGGCTCTAGGTATGCAATATTCCGTATCATTTCAAAATTAGACATTTACTTAACTCCGTATTTCTATTAGAATTATACCAGAAAGATAAAGGAGAGGGTATGGCTGATATAAAATTTGGAACTGATGGCTGGAGAGCTGTCGTTGGAAAAGATTTTAACGAAGAGAATGTTGGAATTGTTTCAAAGGCAATTGGAAAATATGTTTTTGATACTTATGGAATTTATAAAACAATAATTGTAGGTTATGACCCAAGAAATATGGCAAAAGAATTTTCTATGCAATGTGCAAAAATTCTTAGTGATTTAGGTTTCAAAGTTTTATATAGTGACAAGGTTATTCCTACCCCAGTATTAGCATATAATGCTCAATTCCTTGATGCTTGTGCCGTAATGTTTACTGCCTCTCATAACCCTCCAGAATATTTAGGGATTAAATTTATTCCAGATTATGCTGGTCCTGCAACATCTGAAATTACAGATGAAATTGTTTCAAATTTTGGCAAAAGTTTTAATTCTCATATAAAAGGAAAATTGATTTATACAGATTTTTCAAACAACTATTTTAATCGAATAAAAGAAATTATCGATTTTTCAAAAATTAAAGATATGAAAAAGAGAATAATTTTTGATGGTTTATATGCGGCAAGTATTGGTTATTTTGATAAGTTGTTATCTGATAACGGGATTGAATATGACAGTATTCATATGTATCATGATACAAATTTCGGTGGCGGAATGCCTGAGCCTAAACCTCAATATATGTCAGAGATGATTAACTATATAAAATCTCATAATGACTATGTTGGCTTTGCGAATGACGGTGATTCGGATAGGTTTGGAGTTGTAAATGAAAATGGAGAATATGTTACTCCAAATGAAATTATCGCAATCTTATTAATGCACTTAAAAACAAATAAAAAATATTCAGGCTGTTTGGTTAAAACAGTTGGTGCAAGTTTGATGCTTGATATTGTTGCTCAAAAACTTGGTGTTGAAGTTGTGGAAACTCCTGTTGGATTTAAGCATGTAGGGGCTGCAATGCGAAAATACAATCCAATTATTGCAGGTGAGGAATCTGGAGGGTTGAGTATTCAAGGTCATATCCCAGAAAAAGATGGCATTTTGGCAAACCTTTTGGTTTTGGAGGCTATGGCATACCAAGGTAAATCTTTAGTTCAATTGCAAAACGACTTGAAGGATTTTGTTGGCTGTTCATTCCACAATACAAGAGTTGACAAACGTTTAGAAAATGTAGATGAAATTAAGCCTGTACTGGATAAATTTTCTCAAATGGACGAAATTATTGACCAAAAAATTTCAAAAAAAGATTTTAAAGACGGGGTGAAGTTGTATTTGGAGGATGGAACAACTTGGATTTTGGTTCGACCATCTGGGACAGAGCCTCTTTTGAGAATTTATATGGAAAGTGATTCTTTAGATAAGATTGAGAAAATAAAAGCAATGTTATAAAAAGGACTAAGAGGGAAGAATTTCTTCCCTCTTTTATATTGAGAAATAATAGGCATATTATTTTTTTAAGTTCTGTAAAATTATATCAATTAAAAGTGACAAAAAATTAATTTACGAGTTTTGTAACTTGTAAATTTGAAATGAAAGGAAATAATATGCAAATTCAAAATAATACCCCAAATGCAAATCCTAATTTTGGTATGGCATTTCGTAAGCCTGTTGATATTGATAAATATGCAAAATACATCACAGAACATGAATCTCCTAGACGAGCAGTAGCAGCATCAAATGATTTTATTAGAAGTCACGTATCTGATACTCATTTTGATATGGAAATGGGTTCTGACAATTCAATAAAAATTGTTGCAAAAACTCCAGAAGGAAGAAAATTCTTAGATAAAACTGGCGGAGAAAAGAAGTTTCCAAAAAATGGTAACTATTCATTTTCTAAATTAGAAGAAAAACAATTAGAAATTGAAGAACGCAGAGATGCCTTGGAAAAGGCTGGAGCTTCGAAATTTAAAATGTTTTTCTTTAATATTAACTCTTCTATTGAAATGTTTATACAAAAGTTTAGATCTAAGGAACTTTCTCCAAAAGATTTGTTGCCTGCTAACATGAGGGAAGCAGATAAATTTGTAAGTGATTCTGAAAAAATTATCAATAATGAAATAACTTTGAGAAATTCATTGAATGAATTATTCGGATCATAATGTAAAAATTTGTTACAAAATCTTCTCTAAAACTCTTTGTAACAAAACTAAACAAACATGGGAAAGCACGGTTGACACTATGTTTTGTTTATCCTAAGATATATATGCTTGAAGTATAGTAGTAAAATATCCGAAATATTTTAAATAGCGAACTTCAGGAGTGGAAATGACTTCAGATATTGTATTTTCAAGATTTGAAATAAATCCACAAAGGTAGTACATAGAAAAAGAAAAAGGAATTCAAATGGCTAACAGCACTAAGAAAAACAGAATCAGAGTTTGTTTGAAAGCTTATGATCACAAACTAATTGATGTATCTGCTGAAAAAATCGTAGAAACAGCAAAAAGAACAGACGCTCAAGTAGCTGGACCTATTCCTTTACCTACAAAAAGACGTATCTATTGTGTATTGCGTTCACCACACGTTCATAAAAAATCTCGTGAACATTTCGAAATGAGAACTCACAAACGCATTATCGATATTTACGAACCAACTCAACAAACTATGGATGAGTTACGTAGATTAGATTTACCAGCAGGTGTTGATATCGAAGCAAGATAGTTGCTGAGATTCCTGCTAAATGAAAATTGAATAAGCATTATGCATAAATAATGTGATCTACTACCCGTCATTGTCCGAGTTCTGGGCAAATAGGCGGTGGAAGGTGAAAGTCCTTCAAAAGAGGTAAAAGAACAGTAAGCAAAAGTAGCGCTCGCAAGAGAAAATGCAAACTCGAGGATAATCCTTGTGATTACGGACACGAGCGAGCAAGAAAGGTAGAATATGACACTAGGTGTAATAGGAAAAAAAGTTGGAATGACTCAAATCTTTGACGAACAAGGTTTGGCTATCCCTGTAACAGTTATCAAAGTTGATGAAACTGTTGTTACTCAAGTTAAAACAGTTGAAACTGATGGTTATAACGCTATCCAAGTTGGTACAGTTGCAGCTAAAGAAAAACACTTGACAAAAGCTCAATTAGGTCATTTCAAGAAAAATAACTTATCAAATTACAGACATCTTCAAGAATTCAGAGTTGAAAACCCACAAGATTACAAAGTAGGCGATAAGGTTGAACTTTCAGTATTAGAAAATGTTGAAAAAGTTGACGTAACAGGTAAATCAATAGGTAAAGGTTTCCAAGGTACAGTAAAAAGATGGAACTTCGGAAGAGGACCTATGGCTCACGGTTCTAAAAACCACAGAGAACCTGGTTCAATCGGTGCAGGTACAACTCCTAGCCGTGTTATCAAAGGTAAAAGAATGGCTGGTAACATGGGTAACGAAAGAGTTACAATTACTAAATTGAAATTAGTTAAAGTTGATTCAGCTAACGGTTTAGTTCTTGTTAAAGGATCTGTTCCTGGATGCGAAGGTAGATTGGTAACAATCGTTCCTACAAGAACTAAATGGAACTAAGCTAATAATAGACAAGGACAAGTCTTAAAAATCGGCTGGTCGTGCCAAATAAAGCAAATATGCAAGCGGTAAGCAGTCTTAAACGGAAAATAGTTAATTAAAAGGGAAATTAAAATGTCAAAAGAAATATTAAGTACAAATGGAGAAAAATTAGGCGAAATCACATTAGAAAAAAGTGTTTTCGGTGTTGAACCTAATTTACACGTAATGCACTTAGCATTAAGAAGACAATTGAACAATGCTCGTCAAGGCAGTGCTTGTGCTAAAACAAGAGCAGAAGTTGCTGGTGGCGGAAGAAAACCTTGGAAACAAAAAGGTACTGGTAGAGCAAGAGCTGGTTCTCTTCGTTCACCATTGTTCGCTGGTGGTGGTGTAATCTTTGGACCAAAACCAAGAAGTTATGCTTTCAACATGCCTCAAAAAGCTAGACAATTAGCATTAAGATCTGCTTTGTCAGCTAGAGAAGCTCAAATTGTTGTAGTAAAAGATTTCTCAACAATTGCTGAACCAAAAACAAAATTGATGGTTAGTGCATTAAAATCATTGAACGTAAATGGTAAAGTTTTAGTTGTAGCAGATTTCAAAGCTGAAGAAAACAAAAATCTTGAATTATCAGCTAGAAATATCCCAAGCGTAAAACTTTTATTACCAACAAACTTAAATGTGAAAGATTTATTGGAAGCTGATTTTGTTGTTATGACTGAATCTGCTGTAAATGAAATTACAGAAAGGTTACAATAATGAGTAAAGAAACAGAAAGACTATACGACGTAATTAAAAAATCATTAATTACAGAAAAATCAGTGGCAGCAACAGAAAATGCACAATATACTTTCGAAGTAAAAAAAGATGCAACTAAAATTGAAATTGCTAAAGCTGTTGAATTAGCTTTTCCAGGAAGAAAAGTTACAAAAGTAAGAACAGTATATATGCCATCTCACGAAAAAAGAATGGGATATAAATTCGGAAGAACTGATTCTTCTAAAAAAGCCATCGTAACAATCGAAGGCGAACCAATCGAATTCGTAGGAGTTTAATCCAAGAATTCACAAGGGGCGAAAAGGCATATGTCCCTAAAGTAGTAAGATAAAGCCAACAAAAGGAGAAAAATAATAATGGCAATCAGAAAAATTAATCCTACGTCTCCAGGACAAAGAGGCATGACAAAAAGTGATTACCAAGAAGTCACTACATCAACTCCTGAAAAATCATTGTTAAAATCATTGAATAAAACAGCAGGAAGAAATAATACAGGTAGAATTACATGTCGTCATAAAGGTGGCGGTGTAAAAAGAACTTACCGTGTAATCGATTTCAAAAGAGAAAAATTCGGCGTACCTGCAACAGTTAAAACTATTGAATACGATCCGAACAGAAACGTAAGAATTTCACTATGCTTCTATGCAGATGGTGAAAAAAGATACATTCTAACTCCAGAAGGTTTGAATGTTGGTGATGTAATTGTTAGTGGTCCAGAAGCTCCAGTTCAAACTGGTAATGCTCTTCCATTAGAACTTATTCCATTAGGTACAATTGTTCACAACATCGAATTAAACCCAGGTCGTGGCGGAGTTATGGTTAGAGCAGCTGGTAATGCAGCTCAAGTAATGGCTAAAGAAGGTAACTATGTAACAATCAAACTTCCATCTTCAGAAATGAGAATGGTAAGAAAAGAATGTATGGCTACAATCGGTATGTTAGGTAACTCAGAATTCAAAAACTTATCAATCGGTAAAGCTGGTAGAAAACGTTACTTAGGTATCAGACCAACTGTACGTGGTGTAACTATGAACCCTTGCGATCACCCTCACGGTGGTGGTGAAGGTAAAACTGGTCCTGGTGGAAACCCTAAAACACCTTGGGGTAAACCAGCACTTGGTTACAAAACTCGTAAGAAGGGTAAAGCTTCTGATAAGTTAATCGTTAGAAGAAGAAAAAAATCTAGATAATTAAGGTAGAGGGAAAAGTGAGAAATCACTTTCTTCCCTTTCCCAAATTCACAAAAAAGTAAAAGGAGAAATAAATGGCACGTTCATTAAAAAAAGGTGCATATGTAGAAGAAGCTCTACAAAAGAAAATAGACAAAATGAATGCTAACTCTGAAAAGAAAGTTATCAAAACTTGGTCAAGAGCATCAATGATAGTACCTGATATGTTAAACCATACAATTGCTGTACACAACGGTAAAACTCACGTACCTGTTTATATTACAGAACAAATGGTTGGACACAAATTAGGTGAATTCGCTCCAACAAGACTATTCAAAGGTCACGCAGGTTCTGATAAAACTGCAAAAAGAAGTTAGTAAGTAAATCCCAAAGTGATATTTATTAAATAAAGGATAATTAAAATGGAAGCAAAAGCAAAACAAACAGATATAAAAATGACAGCTAGAAAACTTCGTAGAGTAATCAACGAAGTTAGAGGTAAAGCTGTTGTTGAAGCTCAAGATATGTTACGTTTTATGCCTTATTTTGCAGCAAGAGTAGTTGAAAAGAACTTGAAGGCTGCCGTAGCGAATGCTCGTGAACAATATGGCGTAGCTCCAGAATCATTAAAGATTTCTCAAATCTTTGCTGATGAAAGTGTTACATACAAACGTGCAAGAACAAGAGCACAAGGTCGTATGTATTCAAGAATGAAACGTACATCACACCTTACATTAGTAGTTAGTGATACAACAAAATAGGAAAGTAATAAAATGGGACAAAAAACACATCCAACCGGATTTAGAGTAGGAATTATCCAAGACTGGGCTAGCACCTGGTATGCAAAATGGAAAGACTACAAAACATTTGTAGCAGAAGATGCTAAAATTAGAAAATTCGTAAAGAAAAAACTATACGCTGCTGGTGTATCTAAAATTTGGATCGCTAGAAAAGCACAAAACACAACAATCACAGTTGTAACAGCAAAACCTGGTATAGTTGTTGGTCGTGGCGGACAAGGTATTGATGAACTTCGTCAAGAAGTAACAAAATACATTGGCAAACCTGTAATTATAAACGTAGTTGAAGTAGCAAGAATTGATGCAGATGCTCAATTAGTTGCAGAAAATATTGCTCAACAATTAGAAAAACGTATTGCATTCCGTCGTGCAATGAAACAAGCTATGCAAAGAACAATGAGATCTGGTGTTCAAGGTATCAAAGTTATGGTATCAGGTCGTTTAGGTGGAGCTGAAATTGCTCGTTCTGAATGGGCTAAAGAAGGAAGAATTCCTCTTCAAACATTAAGAGCAGATGTAGATTTCGGTTTTGCAGAAGCAGATACAATTATGGGTAAAATTGGCGTAAAAGTTTGGATTTTCAAAGGTAACTTAATGCCTGGTGAAAAAGCAGACAAAAACGTTAAATTAAAAAGTGGCAAGGACTCTGAAAAGGGTTCAAGACGCCCAAGACGTGGCAGAAATGTTGAAACAACATCAGATGCAAAGTAAGGTATAAAAAATAATAGGAGCAAAATATAATGTTACAGCCTAAAAAGACTAAATACCGCAAAATGATGAAAGGCAGAATGAAAGGTACTGAAACAAGAGGTACAAAACTTGAATTCGGTCAATACGCTCTTCAAGCCGTAGAGCCAGGTTGGATTACCAGCCGTCAAATCGAGGCTGCACGTCGTGCAATGACTCGTGAAATCAAACGTGGCGGTAACGTTTGGATTAAAATATTCCCAGATAAACCAATTACTGCAAAACCTGCTGAAACTCGTATGGGTTCTGGTAAAGGTAACGTAGAATACTGGGTAGCAGTTGTTAAACCAAATAGAATTCTATTTGAACTTGATTACTTCGATAGAAGTGTTGCAGTTAACGCATTAGAATTGGCTGCACAAAAACTTCCTATCAAAGTTAAGATTGTTGAACAACCAAGAGAACAGGCAAAATAAGTCCTTCCTTAACAAAAAGTCGAAACCTCGACAGGTCGGTATAAGGTAAGGATTAAGATAAAGGAAAATAAATAATGAAATTAAGTGAAATGCGTGAAAAATCAGTAGAAGAATTGCAAACAGCGATTGTTGATTGGAAAAAACAATTATTAGAATCAAGATTGCAATTATCTACTCATAAGTTAGAAAATACAGCAAGTATTTCTAAAACTAAAAAACTTATCGCTCAAGCAAAAACAATAATAACAGAAAAAGGGGTACAAAATGCCTAAAAAAGAAAAACAAGGAATTGTAGTTAGTAATAAAATGGACAAAACAGTAGTTGTTAAAGTTGCTGATTATGAGCCACATCCTAGATACAAAAAAATTATGGAATCTAATAAACACTACAAAGCACATGATGCTGAAAACGTTTGCAATATCGGCGACATTGTTAGAATTGTTGAAGCAAAACCAATGTCAAAAGATAAACGTTGGGCAGTAGCAGAAGTAGTTGAAAAAGCTAGATAGTTTGTGGAAACACGGGCTATCTTAGCCCGAACCCTTTTCGGGATTTCTAAGATAGAATGCAGCATTACCAAAGAGTAATGAGAGGCAAGCGTAGTAGATTAAAATACTAAAAGGAAAGAAAAATGATACAACAAGAAACAAGACTAGAAGTAGCAGATAACACAGGTGCAAAACAATTGTTATGTATCCGTGTTATGGGAAGCTCAAATAAAAAATTTGCAGCAGTAGGTGATGAAATCACTGCTTCTGTAAAAGATGCGACTCCTAATATGGCTGTGAAAAAAGGTGAAGTTGTACGTGCAGTTATTGTAAGAACTAAAGCAGACATCAAACGTAATGATGGTTCAGTTATCAGATTTGATGAAAACGCAGCGGTTATTATCAATAAAGACGGCAACCCAAGAGGTACACGTGTTTTCGGACCTGTTGCTCGTGAATTAAGAGACAAAGGTTATATGAAGATCGTTTCTCTTGCACCGGAAGTAATCTAGTTCTTAATGAATGTAAGTGAGTTTAGAAGTAGATTACCCCGATTAAGTGAAAACTTTTGAGGGTGGAACATGTAATAGGCCGACAAGGTCAGTCCATGAAAGTTAATAACCAGGAGAAAAAAATGACTAACAAAGATAAAAAAAGCTTGCATGTAAAAACTAGCGACAGAGTCGTAGTTATTGCAGGTAAAGACAAAGGAAAAATCGGTAACGTAAAAAAAGTTGACACCGTAAAAGGCAAAGTAGTTGTTGAAGGTGCTAACATGGTTACTAAAGCTCAAAAACCTCAACCAGCAGCAGGTATTCAAGGCGGACTTATCAAATTAGAAGCTCCATTGGATTCTTCAAATGTAATGGTAGTTTGCCCAGCTTGCGAAAAAGCTACAAGAGTAGAAATGAAAGTTATCGATGGCAAAAAAGTTCGTGTTTGCAAAAAATGCGGTGAACAACTAGATGCTTAATGTGCAACTCGTTGCGACATTAATACCAATAGTAAAGGAAAAGAAAAATGACAGTAACAAAAAACTTAAAAACAAAATACACTGAAGACGTAGTTCCAGCTTTGAAAGAAAAGTTTGGCTACAAAAACGATCACCAAGTTCCAAAATTAGTAAAAATCGTTTTGAACATGGGTGTTGGTGAAGCTTCACACAACTCAAAAATTGCAGAAGCAATTGAAGCTCAATTAACAAAAATTGCTGGACAACACGCAGTAGTTACAAAAGCTAAAAAATCAATCGCTTCATACAAATTGAGAGAAGGAATGCCAGTTGGAGCAATGGCAACATTGCGTGGCGAAAGAATGTATGATTTCTTGCAAAAATTAATTTGCGTAGTTCTTCCAAGAATCAGAGACTTCCGTGGTATCAGCCCAAAAAGTTTTGATGGAAGAGGAAACTATACATTAGGCTTGAAAGAACAAGCATTGTTCCCTGAAATCACTTATGAAGAAGTAGATTTAGTTAAGGGTATGAACGTTTCAGTTATCACAACTGCTGAAACAGATGAAGAGGCAAGAGAATTGTTAAGACTTCTCGGAATGCCATTCAAAGGTAGTCACAAACAATAAGTACAAGATAGGAGAAATTCATGGCTAAGAAAGCGATGATTAACAAAGAACTTAGACGAGAAAAACTTGCTGCTGCCGGAAAATACCCAACAGTAAGACTACACAACAGATGCAGTATTTGTGGTAGACCTCACGGTTTTCATAGAGATTTCGGTTTGTGCAGAATCTGTTTAAGAAAAATGGCACACCAAGGTTTATTACCTGGTGTAACAAAAGCAAGCTGGTAGTTTGTTTAAGCTATTATTCTGAGTTAATAAATTTAAAAGAGCGGTAGTAATACCGCTCTTTTTGTATTGACATTGTTTGCGTATAAGTGTTATACTCTCCAAGTATTTATGATTTTAGGATGGTAATGGATTATGTTTTACGGAGAAGAAGAACAAAAAGTGAATGGAGATTCCATGAGTGACATAAATGCTGAGTTGGAGCATTTTAACTGGGGTGCTTTTTTCTTAAGTTGGATATGGGCTATATTTAATGGTGCATGGCGTGATATATGGCCAGTATTTCTTATCCAAGTATTGTTCTTTATTGTTGGACAATTCTTTTTGGGATTTGTTTTCGGTATTCTTTTTCTGCTTTTGGAAATATATATTGGGAAAAAGGGTAATGAATGGGCTTATTATGGGACTAAAAAATGGAAAGATTTAGAACATTTTAGAAAAGTCCAACGAAATTGGGTAGGGGCATCGATTGCTGCAAGTATAATTTTAAACTTTAGTTTGACTTTTATCGTGATGTTATTTGGTATGTCTTTGGCTGCAAATCCTGCGTTTAAAGCTCGTAAAAAAGCCCAAGCAAAACAAGCAAAAAAACTTGAAAAGTCCTCTGAATACCCAACTATCAGTGTTTCTAAGGATATAAATTATTCATTCTCAACGATAAAACCAGAAACTTTGGATTATTTGAAATCTCGAAGTGAAATTAAAGATTATTTTGATGGTAAAAAATTGGTAATCTATTTTACAGGTGCGGATTGTCCTTATGCTCAAGTTTTTGAAAAAGCTCTGGAGCCTATCAAAAATAGTTCTACTATGTCATCAGTTTTTAATTTTTATGCAGCAGAAGCTTCTGGAATGAAAACTTTCTCTTCTCAAGAAGATGCTCAAGCTGATATAGATTTTAATAATTCATGCCATGAGTTTTGTGTTGTAAATACAAAAAATGGTCAAATGTTTGCAATTGATGGCGTTGGGGAAACAGAAGCCTCAACAGTGGGATTGATTTTATTTCAATTAGCAAATTGGTAAAAATTAGTAATCTATTCTCAGAATTAATAAAAGGGGCATGCAATACGCATGTCCCTTTATGGTTTAATTATAATAGTTATTAAAATTCTAAAAGAACTTTTAGGGTATCTTTTTCTTTATTCTTTTCAAATCCTTCTAGTGCGTTATCAATGGAATATGTTGCAGAAATTAGCGGAGAAAAATCAATTCTTTCGGATTTAAGCATTCTCAATGCTGCTGGGAATTGTCCGCAACGTGATCCAAGAACTGTTATTTCATCAATAACAATTGGAGCTAAGTTGAATTCTTTTGATGCGGCAACAGTACTTTTTAAAACTAAAACACCACGTGGTTTTGTTAATGCTAAAGCTGTTTCAAATCCAGAAATTGAACCTGTTGCTTCTACAACAACATCGTATTTTTTCTCGATTGGGAAATCATTTAATAATGAAGTTTCAACCCCTTGAGCTTTTGCAATATCAAGTTTGTTTTGGTGTTTCCCAACTAATGTTACATCAATATTTTGAGCATTAAGTGCCAAAGCAGTGATTAAACCAAGTTTTCCATCGCCTAGAACTACAACTTTTTCAAATGGTTTGATGTGGTGTTGTTCTGTAATTTCTAACGCAGCTGCAAGTGGTTCAACAAAGACTGCTTGGTAATCTGGTACGTTTTCAGGTACTTCAAAAAGCACTTCTGTTGGCATTGTAAAATATTCTGCAAAAACACCGTCTTTTCTGAAAATTCCAAGAGTGTGTCTATCTGGACAGTGACGGTATAATTTTTCTGCACACCATGGGCAATTTGGATCTTTGCAACCATAGCTAATTTCTGGAACAACTCGTTTGCCAACTAGTGATTTGTCTTCTCCATTTACTTCTTCAACTACCCCAACGGCTTCGTGACCAAGAATTCCATCGTACCCCATGTATCCTTTTGTGATTTCATAATCTGTATTACAAATTCCCGCTAATGTCACTCGAACAAGTGCTTCTCCTTTTTTAGGAATTGGTTTTTGGTAATCATTTACCAATTTTAATTCGTTATCTTTTGTGAATACTACTGCTTTCATTTATTTATCTCTCCTTTTTTTATTTTAATCTTCTATGGCTTTCCAATCTTTGGAAACTTTGTTTAAAACTTTTGACGTATCATCCTTCCCCAGTAGAATTTCTTGAACTGCGGCATTTACGATGTTATTAATATCTTTTTGTCCTTTTTGAGTTTTGAATACTGGTTGAACTTTGTTTAATTGTTTTGCACTGATTACTCTTGCTTTTGACATTAAATCATTGCTGTCGTATTTTGTGTAAAAATCATTCTGAAGTGTTTTTTGATTAACAGCAAGAACATTGGTTAGTTTTGCGAGTTCAAGTTGATTTTTATCATTTGTTAAAAATAGTGCAAATTGTAAGGCTTCATCTTTGTGTTTTGCACGAGATGGAATAACAAAATTCATCAAAGAAAAATCATTTTGCCCAAGTTCTCCTGTGATTTGTGGTGCAATGTCTGTATTTGCATATGTTGATGGAGCATTTTCTTTTATCATGTTTAAAAAGTTTGCTCCAGCTCCTATAAGGAGTATATTTTCAGACATATATTTTTCTAGTGCTTCTTGGAGTGTCATTGTTACAGTTTCTTTTGGGATTAAATCTTTTGAATACATTGTGCGAAATTTATCAAACACTTCAACTGATTTTTTTGAATTTATTGCGGTTGAATTTGCACATCCATACTTGTTTAATATTTTTAGCATTGTGTCATTTTCTGTTATATTTGGCAAGAAAATATATGCTCCAGTATTTTTTCTTACTTTGGGTGCGAAGTTTTTTATTTCGTCGTAAGTTTGCGGAATTGTGATTTGTGCTTTATTTAGAAGTTTTTTGTTATAAATAGTGATTGCACTTGTTGCATACCAAGGAATTGAGTATATTTTTCCATTGGTTTTCAAGGAATTAAGAATTTCTTGGTTAAATTGGGTAGTTTTTTCTTGCGGAATTTCTTGTAACGCTCCTTTGTGTGCAAGAGTAGAAGAAAAATCAGGATTAAGGTTAACCAAATCTGGAGGATTATCACTGAGAACTGAAGCTAAAGTTCTTTTTTCTCCCTCAGAAAAAGGTACATCTACCCATTTAATTTTAATGTTAGGGTTTTCGGCTTCAAATTCTTTTATAACGCCATTTATATATGGTGCAAAATCATTCATTTGGAGAGTCCAGAAAACAACTTCATTATTCTCTTGTTTTTTTGAAAAAACAAAGAATATACTAGTTAAAAGTATCAATGTGGTAACAATTACAATCCAAAAATTTTTATTCAAATTAATATTCCTTTGTAAAAAATACTTACCCCTGTTATAATTATACTATGAATAATTTATTTACGGCATTAGAAAATCAAAATAAGCAAATCCCCCTTGCGGAAATATTAAGACCTAAAACAATAGAGGACTTTTTAGGTCAGAGCAATGTGATATCTCCAAATAGTCCGATTTTAAATTTGCTCAAAACGAATAGATTATTTTCTCTAATTTTCTGGGGAACTCCAGGATGCGGAAAAACAACTTTAGCAAGGCTTATTGCCACCAAAACTAATGCGAATTTTATAGAGATTTCTGCCGTAACCTCTGGAGTTAAAGATATAAAAGATGCTGTTGATAAGGCTAAAGAAGCTCTTCGTGCTGGACAAAAGACAATTTTGTTTATCGATGAAATTCACAGATACTCTAAAACTCAACAAGATGCACTTCTTCCTCATTTGGAAAATGGAACATTATTTTTAATTGGTTCGACAACCGAAAATCCGTCATTTCAAGTTGTTCCTGCATTGCTTTCAAGGGTTCAAGTTGTTCGCTTAAATCCTATAAATGATGAAAGCATGGCTCAGATTATTAAACGAGGGTTTAGTTATTTGGCAACGCATTATACTTTGATGGAATGTGAAAGTGGCGTTTTAGATTTTATTATAAATTTAGCTCGTGGAGATGCTCGTTACGCACTCAATATTGTTGAGAATGCGTATTTTGCAAGTGATTTGAGGGATAACAAAAGAATTCTGACGGTTAAAACAATTGAAGAAATTTGTCAGCAACGCAATACGAGATATTCTCGTCAAGAACATTATGATTGTGCTTCTGCTTTTCAGAAGAGTTTAAGAGGAAGTGACCCTGATGCTGCAATTTATTATTTGGCGAAAATGATTGTTGCTGGTGAAGATCCTAGATTTATTGCAAGACGTTTAATCACTTGTGCTGCTGAAGATGTTGGAAATGCAGATCCAAATGCGTTAAATGTTGCAGTTAATGCTTATAAAGCGGTTGAACTTTTAGGGCTTCCAGAGGGAAGAATTCCACTTGCTCAAGCGGTAATTTATGTTGCAAGGGCTAAGAAATCTAATGAAGCTATTTGTGCAATTGATATGGCTTTATCTGATATTTCTGCGGGAAAAGATTTCGCACCTCCAATGCACTTGCGGGATGCACATTATAAAGATGCACAAAAGTATGGTTTCGGGGTTGGTTATGTATATTCCCATGAAAATCCCGAAGTAGAGCAACAGTTTTTGCCTGATGAATTAATCGGAACTAAATATACAAGAGATTAATTTATGCTATTACTAGTGCCATTATCATTTCTTCTTCTTGAAGGTTATAAACGGCATCTAACAATAATGGGATAAGCTCTGAATCTTCATTGTATGTTCCTTCAACTTTAATATCGTCCCCAAAGAGTTTTTTATTTTTAATTCTCAAAGACATGTTATCGCTAGATAATTTGTAACCAACAAATTTTGAATCTAATTTAACATTAATATCTTTGTCTTTAAATTTTCCTTTAATATTATATCCGTCCCAACTTTCAGATGCTTTTAGGTTAACAGGTTCGCCTCCAATATCTCCCACGATTTTTTTTGAGAAGATACTTTCTTTAATTGTTAAATTAATATCTTTGCCATTCACATTTCCAGTCGGCGTTGCTTCCTGAAAATTGGACTGTATCGGCTTTGATTTTATTGTTATCTATTCTTGCAATTTTAGTAGTATTTTTATTCGCAATAATTGGTGTGGAGTATGAGTTTATTCTTGAAATTTGCATTATTATTCCTTTTTTCTTATATCAATGCAAAACATAAAATTAATTGCTAAAGTTTACTTTTTGTCTTAAAATTTGTTACATTTAAATAAAAATCAAGAAAATTGAAAATAAAAATGTGAAAAATCCGATAAGTGTAATTCCTAAGAATAGATAAAATCCGATATTTGTAATTAAATGTCTTTTTATATCTAGAAAATTTTTGTTAAATTTTGATTCTAAAAATAAGCCTAAAGTTAAGATTACATTTGTTGGAAATCCGAATAAACTAATTATCACCAACATTAGTATCGTTCCATCTGGTCGAAGGTTAGGATTTTCTATTGAATAAATATAGCCCAAATAAATAGGGATTAGAATACATTCTACATAGCCAATAATAGATAGAAATTTGAACATTCTAAGATTTTCAAGTATTTTAATTTTCTCCATTGTCATCCCCTTTGTGAAATGATTTTTCAGTTAATTCAACCCATTTTGCGTGATTATAATTTTCGTAGCTTTTTGCAAATTTTATTAGGGCCGAAACTAAAACTCTTCCGCTGTCAGATTTCCCAACTATTAAATAATCTCCATTTTGATTTTCACAGTATAAAATTTCTCGATGAACAATTTTATCAATATTTGTTTTGGGATTTTTATTGATAACTTGTTTCAACCATTCGTGTAAAAGTTTGAGTGGAGTGGTTTTTCTCGTCAAAAGTTTGTCGTTATGTTCTTGTAAATACTTTGCGAATTCTGAAATTATCATTAGTTCCCTTCGCTATTCCCTTTGGGTGAAAAGTTTTATTGAACTTATTCCCAAGGGGTTGTGCCTGCAAAACATACTATATCATAAATTCCAACTTTATTAAATTCTTTTATCATTTCTTCAAAAGTTGAACCTGTTGTGCATATGTCGTCGATTATTAAAATTTTTTTATTCTCAATGAATTTATTTTTATCCACTGAAAAGGCTTCGGATAAATTCATCATTCTTTGTGATTTATTCAATTTGTATTGTGGTTTTGTATCTTTAATTCTTTTTATAATATCAGAATTTACTGGAAAGTTAGTGAGTTTTGATAATTCTTGAGCGACTAAATCCATATGGTTATATTTTCGCTTCTTTTTTCTTTTTGGAAAAATTGGCACAGGAACAATTTGGTATTCTCCATCTAATCCAATTCTTTGCCAATATTGGAACATGAATTTTGCAAAATAGTATGCCAAATCTCTTTGACCATGGTATTTTAGTCCTCGTATAAGTTTTTGCAAATTTTTGGAATATACCCCTGCACAATAGATATTTACATCTTTAAATTTTCTATTTACTTGTATTGGTAAAAATTCAAGTTCGTCAAAACATTTTGAACACATTTTTACAGATTCCCTTGAACTTCTGCAAAAATAGCATTTCTTTTTGTAAATCCAATCCAATAAACCTAACAAAAAATCTTTCATAAGAAGAGAATAGCATAATAACGACGTATTGTTAATCAAAATCGACTAATTGTTTTACGGAAATTTCTAATGTATCTGCAATTAAAAATAATTTTCTCAAACTGATGTATTCCTTGCCCGTTTCGACGCAAGCAAGATGCTCTCTTGAAAAATTTACAATCTCAGCAAGTTCGTTTTGAGATAATTTTTTCAATTTTCTGTAGTGTTTAATATTTTGTCCAAGTTTTAGAAGTCTTGACATAAATTTATTTTGCTACAATAATGTTAACAAATATGTAAGATGACACATTACAAAAGGAGCTTATATTGAAAAGGGCATTTACGTTAGCGGAAGTTTTAATTACGTTGGGAATAATAGGAGTTGTTGCAGCAATGACTATTCCAACTCTTATTGCAAATACAAGAGGGGCACAATACCGTTCAAGATTGAAAAAGGCGATTTCAACTTTGAGCCAAGCTGCGAGAATGAGCCAATCTCAATATGATTTTGATTATTCGGGAATTGATTCTCAATGTGGAACGAATGCAGAAAAAGAAAATCCTGAAGATGTTCATAGTATATGTGCCATGCTTAATGGTACTTTAACTGGTGCAACGTATTATGATAAAGCCTCAAATATCCCATTGGGAAATATAAAACATAAGGATAAGTATGAAATTTATTCTCCATATGTAAATCAGTTTACAACAAAAGATTTACAAAATGCTCATGCTTATGTCTTATCAGATGGAACAATTATTGCATTTCATCATAATTTGGGGCAAACTCCGTGTGAACTTGCATTGGGTGAAACTTTAAAAGATACGTATGTATATGGAACCACTTCTACATTATCTATGTGTTATGGCTTTATTGATGTTAATGGAACTAATCCTCCAAATAAAGAGGTCTCTTGTTCTTCTGGTTCTAATTTGCTTTCTTCGAATAATTGTGTTGTGAAAAATGACTCAAAATATTTGACAGATATTTTTCCTGTAAGGTTTCACGATGATATTGTAGAACCTACGACAGCTGCTGGAAGATATGTTTTGCGGACAGCTAAATAATATATTCAATTGAAAAACCGTAATGCTCTTGACATAAGCTTAAATAACAATAATAATATTAATTAATATATAGCTTGTTTATCATAAAGGAGTTTTATTTGAAAAAGGCATTTACGTTATCGGAAGTTCTTATTACTTTGGGCGTGTTAGGAGTTGTGGCTGCAATAAGTCTTCCCCTTCTTATATCAAATACTAGAGGTCGTCAATATCGTTCAAAATTGAGAAAGACTTTGTCCTCTGTTAGCCAAGCTGCAAGAATGAGCCATGGTATGTATGGATTTGATTTCGCAGGTATAGATGAAGCGTGTCAAAATGGGAAAAACGACCATCCAGAAGATGTCCGTTCAATCTGCTCAATGTTAAATGGAACATTGTCTGGAGGAACATATATTGATAAAATGTCAGATTTAAATATTCCTGACGATTCTGCTCCATATAGTATGATCAGCCCATATCTACATTCTTTGGGATATTCTAATGCTGCGGATTATCACGCTTATATTTTATCTGATGGTACAATTTTTGCCTTTTATAAAGGATTGGGTAGTCATAATGGTTGCCCAGGGAAATTTGACCCTGCGTATGAAACATCAGATTGTGTTGGGTTTATTGATGTAAATGGTGTAAGATTGCCAAATAAAGAAATTAACTGTACAAGTGGTGTAAACTCTTTAGCAGAAATGTCCTGTGTTGTAAAAAATGAGGCAATGTATATGACAGATATTTACCCTGTGAGGGTATATGATGGAATTGTTGAGCCTACTACTGCTGCTGGAAGATTTGTTTTGAGGACTGCTAATTAATTAAAATCTTGTAGATTTTATGCTAAAATCTATTATTATGAAAAAGATTTTATCTATATTGTTTTTGTTGGTGACGTTGCAACTTGGGGCTTTTGCTCAAGATACAAATCTTACGTTTTTGTATATCAATGGTTCTAATAACAACGATACCAAAATGAAGGACTGGTACATTAAAGGTGTGAATAAGCTTCACCCTGTTATGATAAAGAAGTTTGAAAATAATTCCACAATTAAAAAATGGTCAAAGGATAATAAATTAGTTATAGAAGAAAAACCGCAGATATTTTTCTGGGGTTATGATAGCAAAACTGATTTAGATTTTGTTAAAGAAAGACTTGATATTTCTAAAGCTTATAGTTCAACTTTGGCTTATGAAGTTAGAAGTTTGTTAACTCAGTTTATGCACGATGCTATCTGGGTTCAGAAAACTCACAATATGCTTCCAATTTTAGATGAGTTGAATGAGGATGTAAAAGAAAATGCGGAACAAGGACAGAATGTTATTTTGTTTGGATATTCTGCTGGGTCTTTTGTGACTTATCAATACTTATTATACAAAATGCCTTATGTAAATTTGTCAAAATTATTTAAGGTTTTAAATGCGGATGAAGAAATTCAGAAGCTTGCAGTGGCCAATCCAAGAAAAGATACTTGTTTGTCAGCTCTTTCATATGACAAGGGAAATATTGGAGTAATTTCTAATACAGGGCATTTGGTCCTTAATCAAAACAAAGAGATGTTAATGGAAAATTATCTAAAAATGGATGAAATTACTGATAAATATTGTGCTCCAAAAGATAAAGTTAGAGGTGTTGTAAATTTCGCAAGCCCTGTACCTCTTTTCTATTCTGATATGGCAGATAAAAATTATGATTTTACTTTTTATAACAAATATTTAGTAAAATATGTTTTAGAAAATGGAATTTATTTCTTGACTGTTAATTTTAGAGAAGATCCATTAGGTTTCCCTTCAAGTAAAAATTTGACGAACAAACAAATTGAAGAATTGTTAGGATTGAAAATTGAAAATCCAACAGGTGTAATTTATGACTATTCAAGTGTTTGGTCAAAACGTTCTGCATTTTTGGCACACACTTCTTATTGGTCGGCAAGGGGAACATTTGCAAAAGGAGTTGTTAAGGCATTTGTCAACGGCACAAAATTCCAGTATGATGAAAAATATCAAAATAAAGTTTTAAAAAAGAAAAGTAAAAAATCAGAGGTATAATTAAGATGAAACAAACTAAGGTTAATTCGGTTTTATTTGACCCAGGATATGCACAACATACAACAATTTTATCTATGAGTTCAGAGTATATTTATGCTCAAATAAATCAATTTAAAAATATGAACCAGAGAAAAATGAAGTTTAAAATGTTGTTTCCTCAACTTGTTAGGATGTCTGATAATAATGTTGGCTTTTGTTTAGGAAGTCTTTTGTGGGCAGTGTATATAAAATCCTTAGGTGATAATATCGAAATTGAAGGAAATCCTTGTATTGGCGGAACTTATGATGAAGCTGAAACAGTTGAGGAAGCTGATTTTTCGATTGCATTTTTTGAAAAATTGAACAAGGATTCCAAATATTACCTTGGTAAAGAATATAAATATGATGAAATTCTTGTGAAAATTTTGGAAGTTTATAAGGAATTTTTGACTTTGAATTGTGGATTTGTAAGTACAAAAACTACTGGGGATGTTCAATTACCACGAGGGATTAAAATCCCTAATGATGAAGTTTTGGAACAAATTCATGACAAAATTCAAGAGGTTATAAAATCTGGCAATTTGTTAGATTTATTGCCTATGTTTAGTTTAATTTACGAAGGTTAAGATGGTGGTATCTTTAAAAGAAAAATTATATCAAATGTTTATTCTTGGTACTGGTGAATATGCTCATACTGCCTTGCAAAAGGGGGTAGGTGGGATAATTTTCTTCACTAAAGATATTCAGTCGGTAGCACAGTTTGAATCTCTTATTTCTAGTGTGAAAAAAGATTCAATTATCCCTCCGTTTTTAGCTATTGATCAAGAAGGTGGAAGGGTTGAGAGGACTGAAAATATTCATCATGGCAAGAAATATTTGTCTGCGAAGTTTGCATATGAAAAAGGGGAAGATTTTTTAGCTAATCAGACAAAAGAAATTGCAAAAGAGCTTAAAAGTTATGGAATAAATCTAAATTTTGCTCCTTGTGTGGATACTAATACTAATCCCAAAAATCCAATTATTGGGGAACGAGCTTTTTCATCAAATCCAGATGATGTAATTAAAGGTGAAAAAATTGTATCTAAGATTTATAAAAATTTTGGAATAATTCCTTGTGTTAAACATTTTCCTGGGCATGGGGATGCTAATGCAGATAGTCATTTAACACTTCCAAAAATTTCATTGTCTTTAGAAGAGATGGAAAAAACTCATATAAAACCTTTTAAAGAAGCAATTAAGAATGGAATTGAGATGGTTATGGTTGCTCATTTACATTGTTCTTGTTTTGAAAAGGATGAAATTCCTACATCTTTGAGTAAGAATGCAATTGACTATCTTAGAAATAAATTACACTTTGACGGTGTTGTAATTTCTGATGATATGGTAATGAAGGGTGTTTCAAACTTCGGAGAGGTTGAAGCTTGTTTTATGGGCATACGTGCGGGTGTAAATTTATTTATTTATCGATTTGCAGACAAAAATACTATTGATATAATTGAAAATGTTTATAAAATCGCATTGGATGATGTGCAGTTACAAGATTTGATTGAGAAATCGTACGAAAAAATAATAAATCTAAAGAAAAAATATTTGTATAAATAAGGAGTTTAGAATGAAAAAAAAGTGGATTTTAATTGTAATTTTATCATTAATTCTACTGGGTGTTTTGGCTGGAGGAATATATTATTTTATGTCTAATCCTGTCATGTCAGGTTCAGATGATGTTGATAAACCATCTAAGGAAGAAATTCAGAATTATATTGACCACTTTGACCTTTCAACGCTCGAATTTGAAAAAATTCAACCTAGCGTTTATAAATATTCTAAAAAATTGGGATTTTTTGATGAGGTTTTTTCATCTCAAAAACCTGTTTTTGCGTACGGTTATGAAAAAGGTTCAAGAATGAAATATATTTCTGAAAAATTTCATAAACAAATGCAAAAAGATTTAGCGGATAATGGATTTGATGAAAAATATACAATTGTCACAATTTCAAAACCAGAAGCTCAAGTTAATGATGTTATGAAAAAGTATAAACTTGAAATTCCTGACGAGGAATCTCCATGCGACTTGAAAGATGGGGATATGAAAGGCGTATTGGATATTGTTGATGTTATGTCTATGTGTTATGGGGGAGCATGTTTAATTGATAATAAAAAGAAAGTTTTTCTTTCTTTTACAAAAGAATATCCAGAAGTTATTTTGAAGCTTTTAAAAGAATATAAATAAATTTACAAATTTGCGAAAAAGTTTTAGAAATTATATAATCCATGAAAAGGAGTATAGTAGAGCATGAATTTAGAACATATAGAAAAAGTTGACCCTCAAGTAGCAGAGGAAATTAAGTTAGAATTAAAAAGACAACAAGAAAATATTGAGCTTATTGCAAGTGAAAATTTCACATCAGAAGCTGTAATGGAAGCTTGTGGTAGTGTTTTGACAAACAAATACGCTGAAGGAAAACCTCACAAAAGATATTACAATGGATGTGAGCATATTGATGTAATTGAAGAGATTGCTCAAAAAAGAGCTTGTGAATTATTTGGTATGGAGCATGCCAATGTTCAACCTCATAGTGGAGCTCAAGCTAATATGGCGGTCTTTATGGCTACTATGAAACCTGGTGACAGAGTTTTGAGCATGGATTTATCTAATGGTGGTCACCTTTCTCACGGATCTCCAGTAAACTTTTCTGGATTGTATTTTGATGTTAAAAGCTATGGAATAAATGAGAATGGCGAAATTGATTATGAAAATGTTCGTCAAATGGCAATTGAACATAAACCAAAATTGATTATTTGCGGAGCAAGCAATTATTCAAAAGTTATAGATTTTAAAAAGTTTAGAGAAATTGCCGATGAAGTTGGTGCATTGTTATTAGCAGATATTGCTCATATTGCAGGACTTGTTGCTGCGGGAATTCATCCATCTCCAGCTCCTTATTGTGATTTTGTGACAACAACAACTCACAAATCTTTAAGAGGACCAAGAGGCGGAATTATTATGTGCAAAGAACAATTTGCAAAAGATATTGATAAGGCTGTTTTTCCAGGTTTGCAAGGTGGACCTTTGGAACATATCATTGCAGGTAAAGCTGTTGCACTTTTGGAAGCTTCAAAACCAGAATTCAAAGTTTATGCAGAACAAATTGTGAAAAATGCAAAGGCTCTTGCTCAAGGGTTGATGGATGAAGGTCTTGATATTGTTGGTGGCATGACAGAAAATCATTTGATGACATTAGACCTTAGAAAAACAGGTAAGACTGGTAAAGATATTGCAAATGTTTTGGAACAAGTTGGTATAACTGCTAATAAAAACACTGTTCCAAATGATCCTCAAAGCCCATTTGTTACAAGTGGTATCAGATTAGGTACTCCAGCGGTAACAACAAGAGGATTTAAAGAAGAAGATATGAAAGAAGTTGCAAAAATTATTGCATCTGCGGTATTTTCGTCAGATAATGAAGTTGCACTAAAAGAATTGAGAGCAAAATCTCTTGATTTGTGTAAAAAACACCCATTATATAACTAAGGAGAATAATTATTATTATCAGGTTAACACATGCACATATAATCGGAACAATTATAGCCTATATTTTTGGGGTATTCTTGGTTCCTATGGTAATTAGCTTTTCAAAAAAGGAAGGTTTAGTTGACGTTCCAAATGCAAGAAAAATTCATACCAAACCAATTTCCAGAATTGGTGGTGTTGCGATTTGGGCAAGCACGATGTTAACGTTTTTATTCTTAGTTTTATTGAGTTATTACCCATATGGGAAGCTTGTTTCAGGAATTTTGCTTGGCGGTTCTTTGATGTTTCTGTTAGGATTAATTGATGACGTCTATGGACTTGGTGCAAAATTCAAGTTGTTAATTCAAGTTTCAATTGCGACTGTTGTGTACCTTTTAGGGGTGCAAATCAATAGTGTCCCTTTCTTTGGGGGTATTGATTTAGGATGGTTTTCATATCCTATAACTTTGTTATGGATTGTCGGAATTTCTAACGCAATGAACTTTATTGATGGCGTTGATGGACTTGCTGGTTCTGTTGTTACGGTAAATGCAGTAACATTAGCAATTTTGGCGATTACTTTATCTCCTCCAAACCCAATCAGTGCTTTAATTGGATTTATTTTAGCTGGTTCAATGTTAGCGTTTTTAACTTTTAATTTCAATCCAGCTAAAATATTTATGGGCGATAGTGGTTCATTGTTCTCTGGTTTTTTACTTGCAACAATTTCTATTACTGGAGTTATGAAAGTTGCAACTTTGGCTATTTTACTTCCTTTTGTCGTTTTAGCTGTGCCAATTATTGATATTACTTACGCAAGTTTGCGTAGAATTTGCAAGGGTCAATCACCATTTGTTGCTGATGCAGAGCATATTCATCACAAGTTATTGCATGCAGGATTTTCTCAAAAGAAAACTGTTTGTATTTTGACATCTGTTGCAATTATTGCGGGTGGTCTGGCATGTTTATTTGCGAGTCATAATGCAATAAAATATGATTTCTTTTTAACTTTAGCTCTTGTTGGTATTATGCTTTTATTGAATCTTGTAAGAGTGTTGACAAAGAAGTAATTTTTTGTTACGATACAACAGAACAAGAACTTGATTACTCAGTTTTGTGCGGAGTTTTTTACAAGGTATAAAATATTTAAGTGCAAGTTCTTACATATAACTAAGTTAAGCGATTGTAGATTGGCTTGACTGCATTGGCTGATGTTAGATAGCATAGTCAAATATAAATAAGCTTATAATAAAATATACAAATAATTGAGTCTAAATGAGGTCAGGTTGTGTAACCTGCCTTTTCTTTTTGTTTATAAAATATCTAATGGATCGACGTCAATAGTCATTCTTATATCTTTTGGAGCCGTAATTTTGTTTAGGAAACTTGATATAAATTGGTGTCCTTTTTGGTCTAGTTTGTTTTTTATAATTATTTGAAATCTGTAATAGCTATTGATTCTCTCAATTACACAAGGGGTTGGACCAAGAACTTCTAGCCTTTCTCCAAAACCAAATTTTTCAATCATTGTGCAAAGTCGTAGTGCAATTTCTTGAGCGGCTTTTTCTGCTCGGAAGTTGTTTGTGGAGCTTAAAATTAATCTGATAATTTGGCTGAATGGTGGATAATCAAAATCTTCTCTGGATTGAATTTCTTTTTCGTAGAACTCTGAGTAATTTTGCGATTTTGCACTTTCAAGAGCATAATATTCTGGGTTGTATGTTTGGAAAAATACTCGCCCTTTGAATTCTCCTCTTCCTGCTCGTCCTGCAACCTGTGTTAAAAGTTGAAATCCCCGTTCTGAGGCTCTAAAATCTGGGAGGTTGAAACTTGCATCGGCTGAAATTACTCCAACTAATGTTACATTTGGATTGTCTAGACCTTTTGCAATCATTTGAGTTCCTACTAAAATATCGATATCTCCACGTTGGAATTTTTCTAAAAGTCTGATATGTTCGCCTTTGCGAACTAGTAAATCACTATCAATTCTTTCAACATTGTAGCTTGGATAAAGTTCTTTTATTAGTTGCTCAATTTTTTGAGTTCCTGTGCCAGAATTTTTTAATCCTTCAAAACCGCAGTTTGGACATACATCTGGGAAATATTCAACGTGGTTGCAGTAGTGACATTTTAGCATTTTATCTTTTGCGTGCCAAATCATTGGAATTGCACAATTTGGACATTCAATTACATGACCACAACCTTGGCATTGAGTGTAGGTTGAGTAACCTCTTCGATTTATGAGTAAAATTACTTGTTGATTGTTATCTAAAGTCTCTTGTATTGCGGTTTGTAAGGGTTTAGAAATTTGGTTTTTGTATGCTGCTCTTCCATATTCTTGCATGTTGATAACGGTAACAGGGGCAACTTTTGCATTGTTGTAACGTTTTAGCATTTCAAATAAGTGGTTTGAATTTACGGCCCTGTAATAGCTTGAAATATCTGGAGTTGCAGAACCTAATATGAGTGGGCAGTTGTTGAACTCTGCTAGTTTTTTTGCGACAAGTCGAGCATCATATCTTGGTGCTGGGGAGGTTTGTTTGTATGCACTTTCGTGTTCTTCATCGATAATTATTAATCCGATATCTTTTAGAGGGGCAAATACTGCCGATCTTGCTCCTGCAAGAATTTTTATTTCATTCTTATAAAGTTTTTGCCAAACATCGTATCTTTCACCTTCGGAAATGCTACTGTGCCAAATTGCAACATCTTGTGTTCCGAATTTTTTTGCAAGCCTTTTGGTTAACTGAGAAGCCAAAGCTATTTCTGGAGCTAAAAATAGGACATTTTTCCCAGCTTTAATAGTGTCATCGATTAGTTTGAAATAAACTTCTGTTTTTCCACTCGCCGTAACTCCGTGTAGCAAAATTTGTGGAGATTTTTGTATTTTAATTTGTTCTGAAATTCCTTCATAAACTTTCTGTTGAGTTTCAGAAAGGGTAAATAAATCCTCTTTTTTATCGATGTGTAAAATGTCTAAAGGATTTCTGTAAATTTGCTCTTCGGTTAATTTTATACAACCTAAGGTTTCTAATTTTTTAATTGTTGCACGGGTCGTTTTTGCTTTTTTTTCAAAATCAATTAGTGAAATTTTTCCAAGAGTTTTTAATTGTTCTAAGATTTCTAGTTGTCTTTTGGTTGCACCATCTGTTTTTACAAATTCTATTATTTGTTCTGTTTTTAGAGATTTTTCGATTAGTTTTAGCGGGATTGCGGTATTTAAAACGGTTATTAAATCTGAACAATAATAATTTGCCACCCACTCTAAAAGTTTTAGGTATTCAACTGAAAATAGTGGAGTCTCGTCTAAAATCTTGTTAACTTTTTTTGCTCTGATTTCTGGAGGTAAATATTCTGAAAAACCTACACAAAATGCGTTGATTAATCCTTGGCGACCAAAAGGAACGAGTAATGCTTGACCTATTTTTATTTTAGATTGCATTTCAGGAGGAATTAAGTAGCTGAACGTTTTTACTCCTAATGCTTTGAGATTTACAAGACAAACTGCGTATTTGTGAGAAATAAAAGAAGGATTATCAGCCACTTCAGAGGGTTCACGTTTTTTTAGTGTTAATTTACGTGACGGAACTTCAAATAATTTGTTCTGAATACCATCTTCCATTTTTGATAATCCTTTTTATTATAATATTTTATCTTTGATTATTCAGCATCTGCTGACATAAATTCTTGTTTAGCTTCTTCAATAGCTTCTGTCAAGATGTCTAATTGGTCAGGAGTAAAAGTTACACCTTTTTTAGTTGGTAACCAAGTAGCACCATCATCAGTTGTGTAAAATATTCTCATATTTAAATAACTTCTGCCTTTGTATTCGCTAACAGAAATTTGTAATTGTTCAGTATCTGTTCTCTCAATTGTTGCTAAAATTTTTGCATCTGCCATTATAATCTCTCCTTTATCTAAACTGTGCTAAATGATTTTAGCACAAAGTGTTCTTGTCGTAAATAATTTTTGAATAATAGAACCCTAGAATAATTAATTCTAGGGTTCTATGTTATTTATTTGTTCTTTTTTTATTCTGCTTTGTTTTCGTCTAACAAACTGGTTTGCTGAACATCTTCTGCTGGAGTTTCAGATGGAGCAGATTTGATTGTTACATCATCTTCATTTGGGTTGATGATTTTGTTAACGGAGCAAACTGTATCATTATCTGATAAGTTTTGAGCTTTAACACCTGTTGCAGGACGTCCTTGTTGAGAGATTGAACCTGCATTCAATCTAGTTACAACGCCGTTTGCAGTTACCAACATAATATCATCAGAATCTCTTACAATTGTTAGAGCAACAAGTCTAGATGCAGAAGATTTGAACTTAGTAGCAATCAAACCGATACCGCCTCTATTTTGAGTTCTGAATTCTGATAATTTAGTACGTTTACCAAAACCGTCAGAAGTAACTACAAGTAAGTCCGCATCATAATCTTGAGGAACAATGTCGCATCCAATGATTTCGTCGCCAGAACGAAGTTTCATTGATGTTACACCTCTTGCACTTCTGCCTAAAGGTCTTAAATCTTGGATAGGGAATCTGATTGCCATACCGCAAGATGTTCCGATAATGATTTCATCTCTTGGAGTTGCAAGTTTTACCCAACATAAGCTATCGCCTTCATCCAATCCAATTGCAATAATTCCGTTACGTCTGATATTTGTGAAGTTATCAAGTTCAATACGTTTGATGTAGCCTTTGTTAGTAAGCATGATAAGATTTGCTTCTTTAGAGAAGTTGCTAACTGGAACAACTGCTGTAATTTTTTCGTCTTGGTCAATTGGAAGAACGTTGATAATAGGTAAACCTTTTGATTGTCGTCCGCCTTCTGGGAAGTCATAGACATTCAAGCTGTAAACAGTACCTTTTGATGAGAAGAATAACACTTTGTCGTGCATCATTGCGGTAAAGAAGTGTTGAATATCATCATCATCTTTTGTTTTAATTCCAGATTTTCCACGAGTTGCACGGTTTTGACGTTCAAATGTGTCTAATGGAATTCTCTTTAAATATCCTTGGTGAGTAATAAATACTGCCATTGGAGTATTTGGAGTCAAGTCTTCAATTGTAACTTCGCCTTGTTCTGGAAGAATTTGAGTTTTTCTATCATCTCCATATTTTTCTTTATCTTCCAAAAGTTCAGCTTTGATAATATCTAAAATCTTTTGACGACTAGCCAAAATAGATTCGTATTCCGCAATTTTCTTCAATAATTCGTCATATTCAGCTTTAACTTTGTCTTGTTCTAAACCTGTCAAACGTCTTAATTGCATTTCCAAAATAGCGTTTGCTTGGTCAACGTCAAGTCCAAATCTGCTCATCAAACCTTCTCTAGCATCATCAGATGTTTTTGATTTTTTGATAAGTTCAATAACTTCATCAATTGAACCCAATGCAATAATCAAACCAGCTAAGATGTGAGCTCTGATTTTAGCTTTTTTCAAGAAAAAAATAGTTCTTCTTGTAACGATTTCAATTCTGTGTTCTACGAATTCGTTTAATACTTCGTACAAATTCATCAATCGAGGTTGTTTACCACAAAGAGCAACCATGTTAACCCCGAATGTTGTTGCAAGTTGAGTGTATTTGTACAAGTTATTTCTAACTACATCTGGTTTTGCATCACGTTTTAATTCAATAACGATTCTCATACCTTCACGGTCAGATTCATCACGAATATCAGAAATGCCTGTAATTCTTTGGTCTTTTACCAAGTCTGCAATTTTTTCAATTAATTGAGCCTTGTTTACTTGGTATGGAATTTCTGTTACAACGATTGCAGTTCTTGATTGACGACCACCGCCACCAGCAATTTCTTCAAATCCAGAAACCGCAGACATTTTGATAGAACCACGACCTGTTTCATAAGCTTGTTTAATATCGTTCAACCCAATAATAGTTGCTGCTGTTGGGAAGTCTGGTCCTTTAATGTATTCCATAAGTTCTGGAATAGTTATTTTAGGATTGTCAATTAATGCAATTGTTCCATCTACGACTTCACAAAGGTTGTGAGGAGGGATGTTTGTTGCCATACCTACCGCAATACCAGAAACGCCGTTTAATAATAACATTGGAAGTCTAACAGGAAGAACTGAAGGTTCTTGTAATGAACCATCGAAGTTAGGTTCAAATTCAACTGTTTCGCAATCAATATCTGCAAGCATTGATTGTGTGATTTTGTGCATACGTGCTTCTGTATAACGCATTGCAGCTGCTCCATCACCATCGACAGAACCAAAGTTTCCGTGACCATCAACCATCAAATATCTTGTTGAAAAGTCTTGTGCCATACGAACCAAAGCTTCATATACTGGGCTATCGCCGTGTGGGTGATATTTACCTAAAACTTCACCAACGATACGGGCACATTTCTTAAATGGTTTATCTGGATACATTCCAAGTTCATTCATTGCGTATAAAATACGTCTGTGAACTGGTTTTAAACCATCTCTAACATCTGGTAATGCACGACCTACAATTACACTCATTGCGTAATCGATATAAGATCGTTTCATCTCTTCTCTTATATTAACAGGAACAATATTCCCGTGATTAAACATGTTTTGTTGAGTCAATACTCTTCCCTCCAGTCTATACTCCTTACTCTAAGTATAGCATAAACAAAACTATTTGTGCCAGTTCTTTACATTACTGTACGTAGTTTTGAGGAGGATTAATTTATATCAACAACGCTTACTCCATCTCCCCCTTCAGAATCTTCTCCTGGGCGGAATTTCGCAACGTATGGTGACTCTTTCAAAAAGTCCCGAACAGCTTGTTTTAAAGCCCCTGTGCCGTGTCCATGTATAATATAAACTGGAGTTAAGTTAGCTAAACTTGCTTGGTCTAAATAATTTTCAACTGAATCTAATGCTTCTTCAACTCTATAACCTCTAAGGTCAAGTGTTTGTGACATTGCATAACGTTTAAGTTCAAATTTGTTGAAAGATGTTCCAGGAATTTTAATTTTTTGAGGTTCTTTGTAATTTTCATCCAGAACAGCAAGCTCTTCTTTTTTTACTTTCATTTTCATTGTTCCCATATCAACAAAAAGTCGTTTATTTTTGTCTGGGAGAGAAACAATTGTAACTTTTTGGTGTAGAGTTTTTAGCATTACAACATCGCCGACAACAACTTTGTCCCAATCTATTTCGAGATAATGATTTTTGTCTGAAACTTTATCAATTTCTCCTCTAAATCCGTCTTCTAGTTTTGCTAGGCGCGAGTATGCACGGCGTGCAATTTTTTCGGATTTTTCTTTTCTTAATTCGTCTAAAATCTCTTTAATTTCTGCTCTAGCTTCCATCATTTCTATATCAAATTTATTTTTGATATTTTTGATGGTTTTCTTTTTATCTTTTTTCACTTGATTTAGATTTTCTTCATATTCTTTTTTGATGGATAATGAAGATTCTTTCAATTCTTGTGCTTCTTCAAGGTTTTTAGATAATTCTTGGTGTGTTTCTTGAAGTTTTTCAACCACTGCAACAGTTGGGTCTTTTTGAGTTACGAGTGTTGTTTTCGCTTTGTTTACAATATCTGGGTCTAGACCAAGATTTGAGGCAATAGATATTGCATTACTTAACCCTGGGATGCCGATTAACAATTTGTACGTTGGTTTTAGGGTTTCGGTGTTAAATTCAACAGATGCGTTTTTGAAAAAACTGTTTGTATATTCCAGTGCTTTTAATTCTCCGTAGTGGGTGGTTATAACACTAGTGACTTGTTTTTGAGCAAGTTTTTCTAAAATTCCACGAGCTAAAACTGCACCTTCCACGGGGTCTGTTCCCGCACAAACTTCGTCGAGGAGAACAAAACTTTCCTCTGAACTTTTGTTTAAAATTTCAATAATATTTGTCATATGGGCAGAAAATGTAGATAAACTTTGCAAGATGCTTTGAGAATCCCCAATGTCTGCGAAAACATCTTTGAATGGATAAAGTTTAGCATATGTGCAAGGTAAAAACATTCCAGCTTTTGCCATCAAAATAAATAATCCAATTGTTTTTAGAGTTACGGTTTTCCCGCCAGTGTTTGAACCTGTAATGATTACAGATTTGTAATCTTTCCCTATTTCAAAATTGTTAGCGACAACATCTTCTGTAACCTGCATTAAAAGAGGGTGTTTCATATTTTCAAAATAGATGTATTTTTCTTGAGTAATTTCTGGTTCGACTGCGTGAAGTTTTACGGCATATCTTGCTTTCGCAAAATGGAAATCAATTTCTGTCATAATTTTTTCGCAATTTTCTAAATCTGGAAGATATTCTTTTACGAGATTTGTTAAATCTACGAGAATTCTAATACATTCAGCGTGAATTTTTGATTTTATTTCTCTGACTTTGTTATTTAGAGGAACGAGTTGAGCTGGCTCAATGTAAAAAGTTTTTGCTGAGGATGAAACATCGTGTACAATCCCAGGAACTTTGGTTTTGTTGGATGCAGTTACTTGAAAAACTATTCTGTCGTCACGATGGGTGTAAATGTTTTCTTGTAAATATTTAGAAAAATTTGGACTATTCAATAGCGTTTGAATAGTATCTCTAATATTTTGTTCTGTATCTCTTAAAGATGAATATAATCCTTTTAATTCTGGGGTTGCATTGTGACGAATGTTTAAATTTTCATCAAATGTTTCGAAAATTTTATCTTCAAGTTGTTTATCTGCAATTAAATTTTCTGCAAGATGTTTTAATAAAAATTCTTCTTCGGAATTTTCGATAATAAATCTTTTTAATAGACGAGAGGATTTCATTGTTTTTGCAATGTCATTTAGCTCGTCTTCAGATAGATAAGAAACCGCCGAATTAGCTCTAATTTTCCCAACTTGGGCAATGAATTCTGCAGGAGTATCTTTTGCTAAGTCAAGAATTTTTTTTGCTTCTCTTGTTAATTCAATTTGGTTTTGAATTTTTTCCACATCAGAATACGCAAAAGCTCTAAGGCATAAAGCTTTGCTTTGCGAAAATTTGGCGAATTTTGATAATTCTTCCTTAACTTTGTCAAATTCTAATGTTGAAACTGTTTTAGAGTAAATATCCATAAATATATCTTAGCATAAAGATAATTTTGGATTATACATCTGGAAGAGTTCCTTTAACTTCTGCAACTTCATCTGATTCAAGATTGAAAATGCTATGTAAAGCCTTAACTGCTTTTTGTGCATCTTCTTTATTGATTAAACAGCTAATTTTAATTTCACTTGTAGAAATCATTCTAATGTTGATTCCAGAATCAGCAAGAGTTTGGAACATTGTTGATGCAATCCCTGGTCTATCAATCATTCCAGCTCCGATAATTGAAACCTTGGCAATATTATCGTCAACTTTGATGTCAGCGGCTCCAAGTTTTTCTTTTACATCTTTTAAAATATCCATTGCTTTTGGCAAGTCTTCATCGTTGATAGTGAAAGCAATATCGTTAGTGTTAGAAGCTTTTCTTGCGTAAGATTGGATAATCATATCAACGGAAACATTTTCTTTTGCTAAACAACCAAATAATGTAGCAGCTTCTCCAGGGGTATCAGGAATGTCGCAAACAACAATTCTAACTTGTGATAAATCTGCAGCCACGCCTGCAACTGGTTTATTTATTTCCATTTTTTCAACTCCTACAATTAAAGTTCCCATATTGTCTAATTTGAAACTACTTCTTACTCTTAATGGTACAGCATATTGTTTAGCAGTTTCAACACTTCTTGGATGAAGTACATTTGCTCCTGCGTGTGCAAGTTCTAACATTTCTTCATAAGAAATGTTATCTAATCTAGAGGCTTTTGGTACAACTCTAGGGTCTGTTGTATAAACCCCTTCAACGTCTGTATAAATGTCGCATCTTTCAGCGTTCAATGCTGCTGCAAGAGCAACGGCAGAAGTATCTGAACCTCCACGACCTAATGTTGTTATTTCGCCATCTTCTGTAACACCTTGGAATCCAGCCACAACAATAATATTTCCTTCATCAAGATTTTTTCTCAATTTATCTGTTTTAATATCGATAATTCTAGCTTTAGAGTGAACATTTTCGGTTAAAATTCCGATTTGTGTGGCATTAAAACTTACAGCTTTGTATCCTTGAGCTTGAATTGCCATTGTAAGAAGTGCAATTGATACACATTCTCCGGTAGATAAAAGCATATCCATTTCTCTAGCAGAAGGGTTTTGGTTCAAATCTTTTGCCATTTTCACTAGATGATCTGTTGTGTGTCCCATTGCAGATACAACAACTACCACATCGTTTCCGTTTTCTTTTTCTCTAATGACGGTTTTTGCTACATTTTTAATTTTGTCAGTATCAGCTACTGATGTTCCGCCAAATTTTTGAACTATCACTTTTCTCAATTTAATTATTTCCCTGTATATCTATTAAAATATTTTCCAGTTCTTCTTTTTCTTTTTGATACTTAAAATTTCCTGAAATTTTTGAAGCTTTTTCTGCTACGGAAATTGCTTCCCTTATATTATATTCACAAATGTTATTCTTGACAAGAGTGTATAAACATAAAAATAATAAACTTAATACCTCTGAATTTTCGGGTGCTAATTTTTCAGCTCTGCGTAGTTTTCTTTGTGCATCTTGGAAGTCTGAAACATCAACAAGCCAACGTGAATATGATAATAATCCTTCAATGTAATTAGGGTTTTCGGATATGAATTTTTCGTAATATTCTCTAACTTTGTAATTATCTCCTAGCTTTTTGTAACACTCAACCAAGTTTAAGTAATTGTAAGTTTGTTTGTTATCTGTTCGTAGTGCTTTTTTGAAAAAGTCGATTGCTTCTTCTATTTTCCCTTGAGCTAAGTTTTCTAACCCAATTGCTTCTTGGATATAAGTATTATCTCCGTGCTTTTCTTTTAGTTCTCCGAGAAGGAAAAAATCCCCATCGTACGCATTGACTAGAGCTAAGCCGATTTTTGGCCCAAGATAGGAGTCGTTTTGTTCAATAGATTTTTCAAATTGAGTTTTAGCTTTTGAGAATTCAAAAAGACGCATATAAGCTTTTCCCCACTCAAATCTTAATGAACAATCTTCCAAGTCATTCTCAAGAGCTTTGTTGAAATTTTGTTCTGTTTTTTCAAGATTCTTTTGTAAAGAATAAATTTCTCCTAAGATGAAATACGCTGGTAACATGTGCTTATTTATTTCGATAGCTTTTTTAGCATATTTTTCAGCCTCTTTGAAGTCTGATTTTAGAAGCTTTAAATGTGCATATTCATACAAGCTACCTTCATTTGGAGCAACTTGTGCCAAAAATTTCAATTTCATCTCTGCTGCTTCAAAATCATTGAGTTTGATTTCCATTACTGCAGAAAGGAGAATTGCTGTGAAATTGTATTTGCTAATTTTGATTGCTGTTAAGAATTTATCTCTTGCGAGTGCAAATTTTTTCTGACGCATAAGTGCCATCCCCCAGCCAGTTTGCACATCTGTATTACAAGGGGTTACTTTGTCTGCGGTTTCAAAAGCTTCAATTGCATTATCAAATTTTTCGCAATTCAAATAGCTCATTCCCAATCTTAGCCAAATTTCTTTATCGTTAGGTGCAATTTTTGCCGCTTGTTCGTAATTTTCTACTGCTGTGGAGAATTGTCCTTTGTATTCGTAGATTTTTCCAAGATATTTATAAGCTAAACTATCTTGGTTTGAAATATCAAGAGCCTTTTTTAATAATGTTGTAGCTTCATCAAATTGCTTTTGGTCAATGAGTTTTTTTGCTCTATTTACGCAGGCAATTGAAGGTAAAGATTGTATTATAGAATCGTTTTTGTATTCATCTACTGAAAAATTTAGTGCTTTGATGTTTTCACAAATATTTTTTATCCAACCAAACAATCTGCTACCTCTCTAAATGCTCCGTTCCCTGCTTCGCTCTGTGTAATTTGAATTTTGTCAACGTTTTTAACCTTTTCTACGGCATGCGGAACGGTAATTTTGTATTTTGCAAAGTTTAAACATTCCAAGTCATTTACATCATCTCCGATGTAAACGTATTCTTCTTGAGTTAAGTTATACTTCTTTAAAATGTCTTTTAGTACATCAATTTTAATTCTAATATTTTGATGTATTTCTGTAATTTGAAATTTTTGAGCCATTGTTTCAATTGCAGAATTTTTTTCTCCAGAAATTATTGAAATATCAATTCCATTTCTTTTGAGCAAGAAAAAGCCCATAATATCTTTAAAATTGAGTTTTCGTGACATCGAAAAATCTTCGTTAATATATACACAATTATCAGTAATCACTCCATCGAAATCTGTAACTACCATTCTTATTGATTTGGGCAATTTTATCTTTGACATTATTTTAATATCCTAACCGTATTAACAAACTCCGAACTATTTGCTATAATTATAACATAAATCGTGCAATTTATCAGATAACAGAGAGTAAAAAGTAATAAATGTTTTCATATTTTTATATAATTAATACTTGTGTAATTATTGTATTTATATGCCTGTTTTTCATAACAAGAAAGACAAATAAAAGGTGGTCAAAGATTAATGATTACCTTGGAAAAGTAACGACAACAGTAGATTCTATTCGCTATGGTAATCTATCCACTAAGATTGAAAAAATCGAACATCCTACATATCAGAATGTAACTGATAGTATCAATAGAATGGTTGAAACTCTTAATGATAGAGAAAAAATGATTATTGAATATCAAGCAGAATTGATGCGTCAAAATAAGTTGTTAGAATCGGTTATCAATTCTCTTTCTGATGGGATTTTGATTATCAATGAAAAATTTGAAATTCTAAGGGCGACTCCGAAAATATTGAAATGGTTTGGAATAAAAGGAAAAGATATTATTGGGAAAAATGTTTTTGAATTTATTCAATTATCAGATGATGAAACAAGTATTGATAAACTTAATAATATAGAAATTTTTATTAAACATACTCCGACAAACAATTTTGTAATCAATTCTCAGCCCCTTTCATCTTTAGAAAAGAAACGTTATGTTTTGATTATTAAAGATATTACGACAGAGAAAGAAATTGAAAATTTGAAAGAGGATTTTGTTGCTACTTTAACTCATGATTTGAAAGTTCCAATTGTTGCAGCTGCGAATATGATTGATTTATTTTTGGCAAATAAATTTGGGGATATTTCAAATAAACAAGAGTTTGCTTTAAATAGCATGAAATCTTCAAACAAAGAGCTTTTGGATTTAGTTCAAATATTATTGGAAACCTATAAAATTAAAGAAAAAGGTATTCAGCTTTATAAAAAAGAAATAAATCTGAATGAATTTTTGAGTGGAATTGTAGATGAAATGCAGGGTATCGCAAACGATAATAAGTTGAAAATTGTATTTCACCCCGCCGTAGATAACCCTATGTTGAATGCGGACCCAATGCAATTTCAACGTGTAATCAAGAATTTAATTTCCAATGCAATTGATCATAGTAATACTAAGGAATTTATTGAAGTATCTGCAAAAACTATTCCTAATTATATTGCTGTTTCTATTGTTGATTTTGGGCAGGGAATTCCTAAAGATGAGATAAAAATGATATTTAATAAATATTATTCTGCTGCAAAAAAATTAAGAAAAGTTGGAACAGGATTAGGTCTTTATTTGTCACAACAGATAGCAGAAGCTCATGGCGGTGAGATTACTGTTGAGAGTGAAGAAAATGTGAGAACCGAGTTTTGTGTAAAAATCCCTATTAAATAAAGATAATCCAGATTTATAAGAAGATGTAAAAAAGATGTGTATTATTTAATACACATCTTTTTTATTTATATTTAATTCGTTTATATTATTTAGTTTTAGTTCTTTTCAACTTTCCATATTGTTCAATTTTTGCATCAAACAAGTGGTTATAATAAGCTTTTGCATCCTTTGCTCGATAGTTTAAATTAAGTCTTTTATTATCAGCGATTTTTGATTCTGCTTTTTCAAGAATTGCAATAATATCACGCACTTCAAACATACGAGAATTGTCAACATTGCGTTTTTTCAACATATAATTAACGAACTTTCTATTATGTCCATTTATTTTTGAATATAATGTCAATGCATCTTTGTTTGAAGATTGATTTCTTGTTTTGCCAATCATTCTATCCATTTTTCTTGTATCCGCAATAGATGCAAATATTTCTGGTAGCAAACTCATTCTGATTTTAGTTGCATTTTTACTAAATTTTTCTTGTTGAGAGTTGAATGTTTTTTCACCTAATTTATTTTTTACAAATTCTACTACTTTGTCTTTTACTATTTGTTTTTTAGCGGTTTTCTTTGCAGGGGTAGAATTTGGAACTACTTGTGTTTTTGGTTCTATTTGTGGCTCGGCTTTGGTTTCTGGCTCTATTTTGATTTCTGGTTTAAATGCCTCTTTTGGAAGAGCTTTTTCTTGTGGAATAGTTGATTTAACCTTGCTAGCTTCCTCTGGTGTTATCAAATCTCTTAGTATATTTATACCATTTTTAACCTTCATATAAAGATTTTTAGTAAGAGAAGGTTTTTTGATATAACCATATTGAATTTTTAATTTATTAGAAATTCGAGAACTTTCAGTTTCAAAAAAGGCATCTGTAATATTGTTATTTAATGCATCAATTCTTTCTTCTTTACTTGTTTTGAAAATAATATTCCACGCATTATCTTTAAAGATGTTTAGTTTTTTTGTTGAAACATTTTCTAAAATATCGACAAAATCATCTAATTGCATATTCCCATCTAACTTAGGTAAAGATTTTTTTACGAAACTTTTTGCATTTTTGTCTAAATCAATTGTATTATACAATTTTGATAATAAAGTAAGTTTTTTATCGTTTTCAAAACTAAATTCTCTATCAGCACTACGGATAGTTGGGCTAAATCGGCTTAATAATTCTTCTCTTAAAGGTGCATTTTTCTTATTTGTAGAAATCAAAATATTGGCAATATTTTCTGCTGCTCCATTTTTTAACATTTCATCTGTTGGAAGGAATATCTCAGACATCATTTTTGCCAATTTATGATTTTCAGGGGTTAATAATTTTAAGCAATTATCTCCATTAACAACAGCTCTATCTAATAAAGAATATTTTGCTCGATTTTGATTTAGTTCTAATAATTTATTAAAATTTTCTCCACTAAACTGTTTTGGGGTAAATTTTTTATCAAGTTCAGATACCGCATTTGGATTATCTTTGTTAAGTTTTAAAAATGATTTTATTTTGTCATACTGTTTCATGTATTCTTCAGCATGTTCGGATTTTAATAAATCTGGAATTAAAGTATTTCCTTCGGGTCTATCATATTTGAATAAATCTTCATTTAGGTTAAGAACAAATTTCAATCGTTTTTTATCGCTTCCTGCCCAATCAATAATAGTATTCAAGCTTTCGAATGAATCGGAAAACTTGTTGCATATAGATTGATATAAATTGTTTGGTTTTTTAATTTTAGAGAAAACCTCATTTACAAGTTTTGAATTATCTTTTTCTGCGGGGTTTCTATAAAAATTAAACCTGTTAAAATTATTCGCTAATGTTTGTAAGAAGGATAGTTGTTTTTTAGAAGATTTTTTTGTTAGTTCTACGATGTCATTTATGTCTTGATTTAGTAAATTCGATACTTCTCGTTGTAACATTCTTCTTTGAGGGGAAATTTTTCTCCCAGAAATAGCTCGAATTCCATTTATAATAATACTCATTTGTGCCTCCTCAAAAATTAAATCCCATAAAAAATATTTTTTGCTACTTTTACATAAAGACTTAACATTTTACAAATGTAGGGCTTTTCATTTTAAATTTTTAAAAATTCAGAAAATTCATTATATTGAGGTAAATTTTATTATGGGGTATTAATTCACGTATTTTTAATGTTTCCTTTTAAGTTAATTTTGCAACATCCCATGTTATACAACAATAATTTGTAACGAAATGTTACAAGATTTCCTATCATGTCTAAAGTTTTATTCAAAAATGCCGACAACATGGGTAACCAAAGGAATACTATAAATCGAAAGGATTTAGAAAAATGGGATTGGCAACGTCACAAGCAAGATTTTTGTGCATAACGGCGAGAAAGGCTGATTGTGAATACAAATCAACCGAACTTGCTCAGCAAAAACTTGAGATAACTAATCAGTTATCTGATATTTCTGCTAACTATGCCAATGCCATGAATTCAACTAAATTAGTTTGGAAAAACGATTTAGTCGAAAATGATTATGGTTTGACTTATAATTTACTAATGACCCCATCTGCTGCAAATGATTATAACCCTTATATGGTTACAACTTCGTCTGGAGCAATTGTTTTGAACTCTGAATATGCGGCTGCTGCTAAAGCTGCTGGTATTTCTAAGGCTGGTGGTATCTCATCTGCGGATGGTAGAGATAAATTTATTGCCGCATTGGTTCCAAATGGAATTGTTACTCAAGATACAGCTAATTCAATTATGACAACTGATTATGTTGCAACAAAAATGGATGATGGTACTTTGAAAGTTGATAAAGCAAATACCTCTGCTACTACTGGCAATGTCGGTTGGAATTCTGGTGCTGGTATGGGTTCTACTCCATTAGACAAAAATTCTGTTGATGGTTTGGATATATCCGCTTTGATTACATCAGATTTGATTGGTAAGCAGCTTGTCGATTGGGCTCAACTTATTACTACAAGTTCTGAGCAAATTACTTCTGCAAAATATGATTCAACAATAAAAGATTACGATGTTCAGATTAAAAAAGCTGCTACAGCACTTCAATATGCGGAAGCAAATACTGAGGACTATACTGCAAAAGAAGCCGCATTAAATGCGTTAAAAGATGAAAAAGCTAATTTTATAGCAAAATATCCAAAAGATAAGATTGTTGATGTTGATAGAAATAGCTTCCAAATGGATAACAATAGTATTCATGATACAGGATTCACTGTTGTTTCAAATGGATCAATCACTTATGATGAAGATACTATTAAGAAAATGACAATTGGAGATTTGTTATCATCAAATATCGTTTTGATGACACAAAATCAGAGTGCAGATAAAATGTCAAAGTATGCAACAGAACTAATGGAATCAATTGCAAGTATCTTTGGATATAGAAATTCTGGACACGGTTTGAATATGGATTCTAAATCAAATGAAGCTTTAGAATTTGCGATGACAATGGTTAAGAATATCAACTTGAAAGCATCAAATGCTATCACTCAAGGTACTAGTGTTGATGATAAAGCAATGACTAATAACAGTGCATACGTAAATGCTAATGATTATAACAGAATTGGTACTGGGGGAAAATATGTTTTCCCTAAAGGACCTGTTTCTTATCAAGCTGTTAGTGTATCGAACTTGTTATCTTCATTCTTGACATATTATGACAACTATATGAATGGTAACTCTTCAGCTTATGTTGTTGGAAAGAGAGTTGATACATCTGCATTTGTTACAGATGACAGAAATTATAGATATTTTGCTGAAGCTGAAGGTACTGCAACTTCTCAAAAAGAAAAATTGGCTGATTTCTATGACCAATTGTATAACAACCTTTGTGAAAAAGGTTGGAGAGAAGACGCTTCTGTTCAAGATAATGAATATCTTGAAAATGCTCTAAAAACTGGCAGATATGCGATGAGTTCGCTTCATGAGGATGGATATTTCTATCAAACAAGATATAATGAAACTGGTTATATTGTTGAAGAAACTGACTCTGATGCAATCGCTAGAGCTGAAGCTGAATTTACTCAAAAGAAAGCTGAATTAACTTATAAAGAAGATGCAATTGATATGAAGTCTAAAAAATTGGATGCAGAAATTTCTTCATTATCAACTGAATATGACACAGTTAAACAATTGATTTCTAAGAGTATTGAAAAAACATTCCAAATGTTCCAAAACTAGAATGAAAAGTAAAAACTATTAGTACTCAATACCTTTTCTTGCGGCTATTCCTGTATTCCAGTAATGTTTTATTGGTTTGATTTCAGAAACAAGATGAGCTATTTCTATAACTTTGGGATGTGCATTTCTGCCAGTCAAAACGATTTCCATTTCTTCTGGTTTGTTTTTTAATACCTCTAAAACTTCATCAACATCAAGAATTCCTAAATCTATGGCGATGTTAGCCTCATCAAGAATGATAAGTTGATATTCATCGTTTTGGATAGCTTTTTTAGCGTATTCCCAACCTTGTTTGATAAGTTTAATATCTTCTTCTGTTTCGTTATTAATATAAACAATTCTATCTAAACCCGCTTGAATAATTTTTAAATTGTCAGAAATTTTTGGAGAAAGTTCTCGAAAGCTATTCAATTCCCCATAATCATTTCCTCCTTTAGTGAACATGACAATTAAAACTTTCCAATTCCGTCCTAAAGCTCGCATTGCAAGCCCTAAAGATGCTGTTGTTTTCCCTTTACCATCTCCTGTGTAAATTTGGATATATCCGTGCTTTGCCCAGTTTGGATTTATAAGTTTATTGTTATTGCCCATTTTGATTTATTACCCCTTTGATAAATAAAAGTTCTTTTACGGATGAAGATTTTAAGATGTTTTTATTATATATTAAAAGGATGGATAAAAAAACTATTCTTCGTAAAAATGCAAAAGATATTCGAAAAACTTTAGATATAGTAAATATTTCTGCAAAAATTAGGGAAAATCTAAAGAAACATCCTTTTTATGAGAATTCTAAAAATATAATGATTTTTTACCCGACGAAATATGAGGTAAATCTTTTAGAATTAATGAGTTTTTCTGATAAAAAATTCTTCCTCCCAAGGGTTAAGGGGATGGAGTTAGAGGTATGTGAATTTTCAGAAGAATCGGAATTAAAAAAATCTGAATTTAATATTTTAGAACCAATAACAAATCCTGTACAGCCAAGTCTTTTGGATTTGGTTATAGTTCCTGCATTGATGGTTGATAAGAAGGGTTATCGTTTAGGATATGGTGGAGGTTTTTATGATAGATTTTTGTCTGAAAATAAAGGGCAATTTAAGACCATTGTCGTAATTCCTCAAAAGTTATATGTTGAAGAGCTTCCAATTGATGAATATGATGAAAAATTTGATTACGTTGTTACGGATTAAACATTTGTTCTTTTTTGTTTGATTAGAACTGATAAAATTCCTACTATGCCAATTGCGAATAATAAAACAGATACTATTTCTGCGATTGGAACAGTTGCAATATTCATTGCACTATCAACTCTCAATTGTTCTATGAAAAATCTAATGATTGAATAAATTGTTAAGTATGCAAAAAATGTCATTCCTTTGTATTTTTTACCTAGTTTTGTGTAAATTATGGTTAATATAAAAAATGCAACTAAATCTAAAACACTTTCATACAAAAATGTCGGATGAAATAAGGAGTAGTTTGCGTATTGGGTTATTCTTTTAGCTTCTGGGATAAATAGTCCCCAATTTTGGCTAGCAACAGGGATTCCATATGCTTCGGAGTTAAAATAATTCCCCCATCTTCCGATTGCTTGCCCTAGGATTGTTGAACAAGAAATAGCATCAATTATACTTAGGAGTGGCGTTTTAGATTTTTTAGAAATAAAAATCATACTTGCTACACCGCCTATGATTGCTCCGTGAATTGATAAGCCTCCTTCTCGAATATCTAAAATCTCAAGAGGATTGTTCAAATAGTGTGTGGCGTTCAAAAGACAAAAATATAATCTTGCACACAATATGCCAGAAATAATTAATGCTGGTGCGTATTCCAGAATAGTATCTTTTTTTAAATTGGGGTTTATTTTGTTAAATAAGTAATTCGCACACAAAATAGCAACAAAGATTGCACTTGCCATTGTTATTCCATACCAGTAAATCGGGATTGAAAAAAAGTTAAAAGCAACATCTTCTGGGGCTGGAATTATCATATTACCCTTCTACTTTTTGAGGGTTTTGTGCTTCTTTAATTTTTTCTAATTGAGCTTGAACATCTGCTTTATCTTCTGCATTAGGGTTTAATTCAAGGTATTTTTCATAGTTTGCAGTTGCAGAATCATATAATTCTGAAATTAGTTTCTTTTCTTTGTCAGTAAGTTTGTCAGAAAGTTCCATAGTAGAAGATTCTTCTGATTTAGGGGTGAAAAGTGTGTCATCTATGTTCATTCGAACTTTTAATTGAGTCATATCAACGGCCAAGTTGTTTTGTGCAGTAGCTAGAGAGTAATATACATCAGGGAAATTTGGTTTTAATTCTTGGGCTTTTTTTAGTTCTTCCATTGCGTTAGCATAATCTTCGGCTTTTGTATAAGCAATGGCTAAGTTGTAATGCGTTTCAAAAAGTGATGGGTCTAAATCAATACTTGATTTTAATCTTTCAATTGCTTGGGTATAGTCCCCTTTTTCCATAAAGCTCTGGGCTTTATTGTTCAAATCTTGGACTGCAAGATTGTTAATACAGGCAGTCGAAACGACAGCAACAAATAAAATACTAACCAACAATAAAACTTTTTTCATACATCCCTCTCTATAACATGTTAAGTTGTTGTTAACGTAATTATAATTTAATAATAAAAATATAGCAAATTTCATTAATTTAAGTTACAATAGGAGCGTAAAGGAGAATTATATGTCAGATGATAAAGTTGTCAGCCTCGGTGCAAAAAAGAAACAGCTAAGCGAAGAATCACATAACCACAATGAAGAGAGTCAAAATAATGAGCTAGTTTATTGTAGCTTTTGCGGTCGCCCAAATACGCAAGTAATAAAAATGATACAAGGCCCAGGAGTTAATATTTGTTCTGAATGTACAATGATTGCAGTTCAGTATTTGATATTGCAAGACCGAATGCCATCTGCTGAAGCTCAGCAAATTTTGGATGCGTTCTGGGGAAAGGCTAGATAACAAGATTTTATGACATCTCCAAAATTTAAACAGTTAAATCCATTTGAATTAAAGGCTTCACTGACCACGTTACTAAATAAAATTAATTCGGTACAGGATGTTCCAAATTGTCTTGCTGATTTTGAAATGCTTGATTCTCAAGCAGATAAAACGGTATTATCAAAACTTTTATTAAAAGAATTGGTAAATGCAAAGGCTGAAAAAATTCCTGTAATTTGCTTTTTGTTAGAGCATTACACTCCGAAAGAAGAGCTTGTAAACAAATTCTGGGAAACATTGAAAAATCCGAATTTGAATAGCGAAGTTAAAATTACTATAATCAATCTTTTGCGGGAGTTGGATGCAGATTGGTCTTACGAAACTTGTGAAGAATATTTAGGTGAAGATTCAACTGAGATTTTAGATGAAAATACTAAAAAACTTCTTAATACTGCGATAATTAATCCAGAAGTTCAGATTGATTTTCTTGACTTTTTGGCATCAATTCGAGTTCAAGATAAAATTACGTTGTTGAATTCTTTTGAAGGTGATTTTTCAGATGATGCGTTAGCAAATATTTTGATTCCTGTTTTTGTTTCTGAACCAGAAAGTCCAGAAGGGAAAGAGGCATTGAGAATTTTAGGAACAACCAAATCTCAACTTGCCCTTCACGTTTTAGAAGAAATGTCAAAATCGGCAAAAGGTGAATTATCTCAAGAAATTAGAAGAGCGTTGTCAACTTTAAAGATTTCTGGAATTAGAGAAGATAATACAAAAGAATTTTACAAAAAAATATTGTCTGATAGTGTTCCAAATAAATTTTATATCACGTATCCAGATGGGCATGGTGATCAAGCTTTAATTTTTACAAGAAAAACTCAAGATGGAAAAATCCGTTTTGTTTCAATCGTTACCAATATTGAAACTGGGGTAAAGGATTGCTTTGGCTTTTTTGAAATTTCGCAATTTGAATGTGACAAGATTTTAGAAAGATTTTTGAGGGATGAAAAAACTATTGAGTTGCCACCTGAAGCTTTCAAAACTATATTGCACAATGCTCAAATGCAGTCAATTTTGAGAAATGGTAATAACTGGAAACTCCCATATGAGTATGTTTGCTGGTCAAACTTGTTGTTGGATATTGATTTTGATAATGAATCTATCGAACAAATTTTAAAAGAACAAATTTTACCTCAAAAGGTAGATAAGACTATTATTCCGATGCTTGAAAAAATGAAAATATCTTCTCATTGGTTCTTGGATGGGAATTATAGCGATGAGTTTGAGGATTTGGTTGAAGAAATGAAATCAACTAAGGATTTGGATGCTTTAGTTGAAAAATATTTGCCAAACGTATTTTATGCGGAAGAAAAAGAGTCTTGGATTGATAAATTGTTGATGAGTGCCTATATCAAATATTCAATTGGTAAAGATGATGAGGCTTCAATGGTTTATGGGCTTTCTCAAGATGAAAATCTCCTTGCTGAATTATTTAATACGATTTTAAAACGTAGTATTTATGAATATTTAATGACAATTAAATATAACAAAGATATGAATACCGAAAATTTCACTCCAGATGAAATTGATGAAAAAATCAACTATGTTGAAGAAAAGTGGGTGAAAAATGTATAAAGTAATGGCATTAGACGTTGGAACAAAAAGAATTGGTATTGCGTTGAGTGATTTTTTGTTAATGTTAGCAAATGGTCATTCCTATATTCCACGAGAACCTGAAGATAAGGCCATTGAAGCTATCTATAAAATTGCAAAAGAAAATCGTGTTGAAAAAATTGTTGTAGGAGTTCCTTTGAATATGGATGGAACTAAGGGTTTTCAAGCTGAAAACTGTACAGAATTTGCTTCGAAATTAAAAGGTTATGAAATTATTTTTGAAGATGAAAGATTAACTTCAGACACCGCAGAAGAAAATTTACGAGCAAAGAAAATTGATTTTAGAAAGGATAAAGGACTGGTTGATATTGAAAGTGCTTGTATTATACTGGAACAATACCTATCGAGAAAAGGCAACTAATTAAATAAAAGGAGAAAATAAAATGGCAGAAGAACTAGATAACACTATTGAAATTATTGATGATGACGGTACAACTATCAAATGCGAATTGTATGATATTGTTGAATTTGATGGAAAACAATATGCTGTTTTAGCAGAAAAAGATTCTGAAGATGAAGAACCTGAATTAGTATTAATGAGATATACTGAAGAAGGTGAAGAAAGCTATTTTGAAACTATTGATGATGATGATGAATTTGAAAGAGTTTCAGAATATATTGAAAACTTAGATACTGAAGATGAAGACGAAGAATAAGGATAAATAGTTTTGTTTGAAAAGTTTACTGAAAAGGCTTTGAATGTAATCGTTGAAGCTCAGAATATTGCAATTTATGACCACTCTGATAAAGTTTTGTCAGAACATTTGCTTTTGGCTCTTATTAAGGAAACAAAAGGTTTTTGTTCAAAAATATTCAAGTCATACGATGTTACGTATGAAAAATTGGCGGAAGAAATTTATCTTACCCTTAATCTTGAAGAAGCTGATATGACTTCATCAATTCCTTTCAGTAACGATTTCAAACGAATTCTTCAACGTACTATGAACTTGGCTGAGCAGTCTGGAAATTCAACTGTTCATTATGAACATCTTGTACTTGCTGCAATTACTGATAAAGAGTCAAGAATTCCACAGTATTTAGAAAATATTGGTTTTGATATAGAAAAATCAAGACCGTTGATTGAAAAACTTGTTCAAAGAAAATCTAAAAAAGATTATCACCCAGAGTTGGACGAAAACAAAGATCCAGAAGTTGATTTGACACAAGAAACGGATTCTCTTTTCGATAACCCTGAATCCGCAAAAGTTTTTGAACGTGCAGTTTCAAAATTGTCAACTTCAAATTACGAAATTTTGGGAACAGAACAAATTATCTCTTCAATTTTGGAGGATAAAGAATCTAATTTGGCTAAAATTTTGGCACAGTTTGGAGTTACCGAAGAATTATTTGAAGATAAATTGTCAAAAGTTCAATCTCGTCAAGCTGAATATGAAGGTCGTCAAATAGTCTTTACTCCAAATGCTTTTATTGCAATGAGTTTAGCCTTGCAAACAGCAAAAGAATTAGGGTCTTCAGAAGTTTTACCTGAGCATATGATTTTAGGACTTTTGAAAACAAAAAAAGGTGTAGCTTATAATATTTTTAAAGAGTTGCATATTAATGATGATGACTTGGCTCACGGAATTATCAAACCTATTGAAAAACAAATGCCAGAAACTCTTACTATCCTTCGCTTTGCAAAACAAGAAGCAAGAAGATTGGGCAGAAATGTTGTAGGTACAGAAATGTTTTTGCTCGGTATAATTGGCGAAGCGACTGGTGTCGGTGCAGTTGTTTTGAATGAATTAGAAATCAATATTCGTGATGCTAGATTGGTTGTTGAAAAAATTGTTGGAGCAGGAAACGAGTATTCTGATTCTGAAATTGTATTTACAAAAAGAGCGAAACGAGTTTTGGAAACAGCTTGGGAATATGCTAAAAAAGCTAATAAAACGAAGATTGAATCATCTGATTTGTTATGGGCAATTACAACAGAACCAAATTCTCTTGCTATGCAAGCTCTAGAACAACTTGGAACAGATGTCGTAGAAATCAGAGAAGGTATTAAAAAACACTCTGTTAATCAATAATTATGAATGAAATTCATCAAAAAATTGAATTGTTTTTAAATCAATATAGGTTGAATAATCCAGAATCAATATATTTAGTTGCTTTTTCTGGAGGTTTTGATTCAATGTGTTTGTTGGATTCTTTGCGAAAAATTTCTCCAAATCGAATTGTTGCAATTCACTTGAACCATGGTTGGCGAGGAGCGGAAAGCGATTCTGAAGAGGATAATTGTAGAAATTTTTGTGCAAAAATAGGTGTTGAATTTTATAGCGAAAGATTATCAGATTCTGTTGCGAAAACTGAAACGGCAGCGAGGGAAGCTAGATATAAATTTTTTGAAAAATGTGCTAAAAAGTTCAATAGTGAGATTGTATTCACGGCACATAATAAAAATGATAATGCTGAAACATTGATTTATCGAATTTGTAAAGGGACAGGAATTTCTGGACTTCAAGGGATTGCTCCTTCTCGAGATATTTATTATAGACCATTACTTGAAATTAGCCGTTTTGAAATTGAAAATTATTGCCAATCGCAAAATTTAATTCCAAATTCTGATAGCTCAAATTTTAATACGAAATATAAGCGGAATTATATTAGGGCAAAGGTTTTCCCTATTTTATCGAAAGTAAATCCTAATATTGTGGATACTGTCAATACTCTTTCAACTGTTGCAAAAGAAGAAACAGCAATTATTGAAGAATATTTAAGTCTTATCTTGGATAAAATTTCAACAGATGGGAAAATTCAAACTAAAGAATTTTTAAAGTTGTCGAATTCTGTTCAAAAACGTATAATTTATAACCTTTTTATAAAAAATAATCTTGATTATACGAGAGAAAAAGTTTTACAAATTTATGATTTTATTTATGAAAATTCATCTTCAAAATCTGGAAAAACTTGTTCCTTGACAACTGATTTGTGGATTTTTGTGAGTGAAAAATTTATTGAAATTATTGATAATTCGGTGATAGTATTTCCTACTGTTGCTATTACAAACGAGGGAAAATATGAAACGGATTTTGGAACGTTGGAAATTATAAAATGTTCAAAAGGCGTTAAAACTTATCCAAAAGATAGCGAGAGTGTAATTTATGCCGATTTAAGCGGGTTAGATTTTGATTTTGAATTGAGAACAAGATGTGATGGTGATTATATTTGTCCATACGGACTTGCGGGAAGTCAAAAGCTAAAAAAATATTTGAATGCAAAAAAAATTCCAAACCATGAAAAAGACGGATTGTTATTTTTGACTCAAGGGAAGGAAATTCTTTGGGCAATTAATTTGGGAATTAGTGATAAAATAAAAGTGAACACAAATCCTACCCACAAAATTACGTGGATACCAAGTAAAGAGAGGGATTAATTATGGATGTTAAAGTAGAAGATTTAAAGGTTTTATTTAGTGAAGAACAAATTCAGAAGAGAATAAAAGAGCTTGCGGATGAGATGAATGCTTTTTATAAAGGTGAAGATGTTATAGCCATTTGTGTTTTGAAGGGTGCGGTGATGTTCACAGTTGACCTCGTAAAGCATTTAGATATGCCATTGCAGATGGAATTCATCAGATTGTCTAGTTATGGCTCAGCAACTTCTACTTCTGGAAAAGTTAACGCTGTCGATATTAAACTTCCAGATTTGAATGGAAAAAATGTTTTAATCATTGAGGATATTGTAGATACAGGATTGACTGCAAAATTTTTAGTAGATTTTATGCACTGTAATTTTAATGCAAAATCGATAAAATTCTGTTCACTTTTGGATAAAAAAATAACAAGAAAAGTTGATATAGAACCAGACTATTATGGATTTGAAGTGGATGATAAATTTGTAATTGGTTATGGCTTGGATTATGATGGTTATTATCGTAATTTGAGATATATTGGTTATAAAGAAATGTAAGAGGTTTTTGAATTGTACAAAAATGCAATAGAAAAAATCAATAAATTCTATGACCTCAACTTAAACTCATCTCGAAAAGAGGCAATTTTTGATGTGCTTGAGGAAATTATTCCCTTTTGGAGAGGGGCAATTTTTTATTTAACTCCTGATAATTTATCGTTAGAGTTTAGCAAAAATTTTGATAATATAGGTACTATTCAAATAAATAAAAAACTTTCTGAAAAATTATACGATACTGCTGATGAAAATTTTAAACCAGATGTTGCACAGCTTTTTAATATCCAAGAGGAAAAAATTCTTTGCGAAAAACTTGTGATAAAAGGTGCAGTATTTGGAATAATTATTCTTGAAAAAGAGAATGAAGATTTTTCTTTTGATGAAAAGCTTATTTTTAAAACCTGTGCATCTATTATTTCAAATTTGATTAAAGATTTAGAATTATCAAAAGTTTTGAAAATGCAGGTTGAGGCTTTGCAGTCTGGGATAATTACTTCAAATAAAGCGTATGCAGATGTAAAAAGGCAAAACAAAAAAATAAAAGAAAGCGAAAAACAGCAAAATGAGTTCATCGCAAATATCTCTCACGACTTGAGGACTCCATTGAATTCTATCATTGGTTTTTCTGAATTATTGTCAAATAAAATTGTTGGAGATTTGAATGAAAAACAAAATGGTTATGTTGAGGATATAAAAATTGCAGGGATTAAGCTTCTTGAGATGATAAACGAAGTTTTAGATATTGCAAAAATTGAATCGCATACGGTTAAACTCAATATTTCAAATATATATGCTGATGTTTTGATAGATGAAGTTTGTAATATAATTAAGCCAATTTCTGATAAAAAGCACATTACGATTACAAAAAATATTATTGGTGAAATTTTATTTAAAGGTGATTTTATAAAGTTGCAACAAGTTTTATTTAATATTTTAGGCAATGCAGTGAAATTTTCACCCGAAAATTCAGAGATAAAAATTTCTGCAAAAACCCAAGGTGATAAAGTTGTGATTAAAATAAAAGATGAAGGAATTGGAATTGCGAAAAAATACCACAAAAAGATATTTGACAAGTTTTTCCAAGTAGAAAATTCAATGTCTAAAACAGAAGCTTCTACTGGATTAGGTCTTGCAATTTCAAAAGAATTTGTCAAAATGCACGGAGGAGAAATCTCCGTTGACAGCTCAAAAGGCAATGGCACAGAATTTACAATAATCTTAAAATCTGATTACCAAGGATAATTCGCAGGCATTTTCCATCCATTTTTGTAAATTACTGCAGCACAACCTGAACCTATACCTGTTCTTTTTCCTCCTGTTGCACCTCCTCTTGTTCCTGTTTTGCTACAAGCACGATATACGCTGGTATTCTTTTTTGTTAAGTCTTCAACAGAATAAGAAACATGTGGCGTTCCGCAATTGTCGAAACTTCCTGGGTAAACTCCATTTGCAATTCCGTTAGATTTTGCTCCTTCGCAGAGGTTGTTGCTATTCATTACAGAAAAGACAAATACATCTTTCCCAAGAGTATTTTTTCTACTTTTCCCATTTATATCCACGACAATTGATGTAAGATTATAACCATCAATTTTACTAAAACCAAAAATCATTCCGTTTGTTAAGACAAGACTATATGGAACAGAATCAGTAATTTTTGTTCCTGCTAAATCGTAGTATCCGTTAAAATTTTCTGTTTCCAACAACCATCAGACATTTTGGTACAAATTCTTGCAACTTTGAGGTATGGAGTAAAATATTTCTCTGCAAATTCTTGAATGGATAATGATGTATCTAATTCACCTGCTCCAGATTCGTCTGTGTCATACATAGAACCCCTAATTGCTTGGTTGATGATTGAATCTGCTTCGATTAAACCTGTTACTGCGGAGTGTTTTTGTGCGTTAGCGATTAATGTCGGTATTGTCATTGCTGCAACCACACCAATGATTCCTAGTGTAATCAACACTTCAGCAAGTGTAAATCCTTTTGTTTTTCGATGAGCGAGTTTTCCCTCTCCAAGGGAGATGGTTTGATTTCCTGCTAAAATATTCTGAAATTTTTGTATTATTTTTGTTTTGTTATGTGATTTTGTCCAGAAAACTTTTCTCATCGCTCAACCTTTCTCTCATTTACAATGATAAATTTAATCAAAAATATCATTGTTAAATCTATATTATCATGGGTAATTATATTTTTCAAATTATTTATCATTATTATTTTATTATTTATTCTTCTGAAAATTATTAAAATATAACCAAGGAAGTAATATGAATATAAAAAAGTCTATCGGTAAAAGAATTAAAGAACTTCGAAAAGTTCGCCATCTGTCACAAGAACAGCTGGCGGAAAAAATAGATATAAATCAAAACGCACTTAGTTATATTGAAACTGGAGAAAATTTTTTCTCTGCTGAAACCTTAGAAAAATTGATTAATGCTCTTCAAGTTGAACCATCGGAGCTTTTTGAAGTTAAACATTTTCAAAAAGATGAAGAGTTGATAGAAGAAATTGTTCAAATGTTGCGAGAAAATCCAGATAAAATAAAAGATATTTATAAAATTACTCGCAGCTTAGTTCTATAAAATGAATTTTTGTTGTATAATTTCAGCAGAAAAGGAGAGCCAAAATGGATCAAGAAACCTATATGAAAATAATGGGCTATGTCCCAACAGTTATAGAAGCTTCTTCTCGTGGAGAACGCTCTTTTGATATTTTTTCTAGATTATTGAGAGAAAGAATTATCTTTTTGGGAACAGAAATTGATGACGAAGTTGCAAACTCTATCGTTGCACAGCTTTTGTTGTTGGATAGTGAAAATTCTGAAAAAGATATTATGTTATATATTAATAGCCCTGGTGGTGTGATTACTGCTGGCATGGCAATTTATGACACAATGAATTTAATCAAGTCAGATGTTTCAACAATCTGTCTTGGTGAAGCTGCTTCAATGGGTGCATTTTTACTTTCTGCTGGTACAAAAGGTAAAAGAATGGCATTGCCAAGTGCTAGAATTATGATTCACCAACCTCTAGGTGGTGCTCAAGGTCAAGCTACTGATATTGAACTTGAAGCAAAAGAAATTCGTAGAATGAAAGATATGTTGATTGGAATTATGGCAGAAAATTCTGGTCAACCATTTGATAAAGTTAAAGAAGATTGTGAACGTGACCACTACTTGTCAGCGTACGAAGCTTGCGAATATGGCTTGATTGACAAGGTTGTTGAAAGAAGTCACTAATAATAAATATTAAGAAATATTAACAAAACGTCTGAAAACATGCAATTACTTGGGATTGCATGTTTTTATATATATGTAGGTTAGATAAAAACAAAAATTATAGGTTAGGTTAATTAAATTAAAAAGGTAGGTTAGTATTATGGGCTTATTTATGTTTACTGCTCGTATTAATAGCTTAATTCACATGAAGCTTAATACTGAGTACAAATTACAGAAAATTACCAAAAAGCTTATGGATGTCCAACAATACGCTGCGATGGTAGGTAAAGGCGAAATATCGATTGGCGATTTGTTGAGTTCTCCAAGTTCTATGATGGGTAGAACTTTAGGTTACTTTGCTTGGGCTCACAACAATTCATTGCAATATATGCAACAAAATGCTCCATATATGCAACAAATGTATGCTCAACAAATGCAACAACAAAATCAAGTGCAACAACAGCAAATGATGAATTTCATTCAAAGGTCTTTGTACATTCAAGGTAGAGAACGTATGAAAGAAATTGAAACTAGAAACTTGAATGAAGAAGAAAAAAGAATTACTTATGAAAAAGAAAAATGTGAAACATTGTTGTCTGAAATAAATGAAGAACTTAAATCTGCTAGAGATGCTCGTAAGCAGGGTATCCAAGATTTAGCTCCTCATTATACAGGACTCGGTTAAACTGACTAACTAACTTATCCTCATATATAAACTAACCCTAACCAATAAAAGGGACTTGAAAAAATTTTCAAGTCCCTTTTTGCATCTTAAGAATTTTTAATAAAAAGCGATTCTCATGCTTGTCAAAATAAATTATCTGTTATAATATGGGTACAGAAATAGTCTAACTGCCAAAAAACGCCCATGACGTAATAAGTGGTTTTTCCCCACAAGAATAAAGGTCAATCGGAGCAGACTTCATTTGGTAAGAGACGGGTAGATGGATACTCCGAAACGATATCCAATATTTGATAAAGATGTACACTTAGGTTGTGCCTTTATGGGGTATAGCGTAAAGTTCCGGAAGTCCGCAAGTAGTAAAGGAAAATTATTATGACAATGACAGACCCAATAGCAGATATGCTTACAAGAATTAGAAACGCAGCAATGGTTTCTCACGAAACAGTTGATGTTCCTGCTTCAAAATTAAAAGTTCAATTAGCTAAACTTTTAAAAGAAGAAGGTTTTATTTCTGATTACGAAGTAAAAGAAGAAGGCAAATTCAAAGTTATTTCTATTACTTTGAAATATGATGCTAACCACAAATCTGTTATTACAAAAATGGAAAGAATTTCTAAACCTGGTTTAAGACACTACTCAAAAGCTAAAAACTTACAAAAAGTTTTAGGTGGTTTGGGTGTAGCTATCGTTTCAACTCCAAAAGGATTGTTAACAGATAGAAAAGCTAGAAAAGAAAACGTTGGTGGCGAAGTTCTTTGCTACGTATATTAATACGTAACTTTTCAAATCTCGGATTTATTGTCCGAAACAGAAAGTGTTCGGGTTCAATTGGTAGAAAAGCCCGAAACTCAGTAGATATACCATAAGGAGAAATAAAAATGTCAAGAATTGGTAAAAAACCAGTTGAAATCCCTCAAGGTGTTGAGGTTAAAGTTGAAGGACAAGTTGTTACAGCTAAAGGACCTTTAGGAACAGAAGTTGTAAATGTTCGTCCAGAAATCGCAGTAAAATTAGAAGATAACCACGTTGTATTATCAAAAGTTGGTACTTCTCGTGAAACTGATGCTTTATACGGATTGTCAAGAACATTAGTTGCTAACGCAGTTCACGGTGTTAAAGACGGATTCGTTAAAAAGTTAGAAATCAATGGTGTTGGTTACAGAGCTCAAATGCAAGGTACAACTTTGAATATGGCTTTGGGTTACTCTCACCCAGTTGATATTGTTCCTCCAGAAGGAATTACAATCACAGTTGAAGCAAACACAAAAATCACTGTTAAAGGTTCTAACAAACAAACAGTTGGTGATGTGGCTGCCTTAATCAGATCTAAACGTCCACCTGAAGTTTACAAAGGTAAAGGTGTTAAATACGAAGGTGAATACATCAGACGTAAAGCTGGTAAAGCAGGTAAAAAATAGGATTAAAATCCTAATTTTGAACTTGTTTCACTATTTTGCTCACATAATTCAGTATTTTGTGGGTGGTAACAAAATAATAAAGCCCGTATAAACCCTTGAAAGTGGTTATTCAAGAAGGTTTGGGTATGAAAGGAAAATAAAATGATTAAACAACAAACAAGAAAACCATTAGTTCAAAAAAGACACAGATCAATCAGAGTTAAGATTTCAGGAACTTCTGAATTCCCAAGATTGGCTGTATATAGAAGTACAAAACACATTTACGCTCAATTGATTGATGACGTAAATCACGTAACACTTGCTTCAGCATCATCAAATGATAAAGATATTAAAGAAAAATTATCACACGGTGGTAACATTGAAGCAGCTAAAGTTGTTGGTGAAGCAATTGCTCAAAAAGCTAAAAAAGCTGGTGTTGAATGTGTTGTATTCGACCGTGGTGGATTTTTATATCATGGTAGAGTTGCAGCATTAGCAGATGCCGCAAGAGAAGCTGGATTGATGTTCTAATTTGAACAAAGATTTGAAAATCTAGAAAGAGTCGGGTTTGGATTTCCATTCCCGACTCTCTTTTATATTTTCTCCCTCGCCCCTTGTGTGAGAGGAGGTTAAACCAAACACATAAGCTTGAGATACTTCGTTTTCGCTCAGTATGACGGATTTGTAACATTATTGTACATCGTTCCCTCTCCAATGGACACTAGCTGAACCGACGAAACGACGTGAGTCGAGTGTGCCGTATGGCTGAGGTTAGGAGAGGGGTTGATTGAACTATATTTTTAAATATGTTTTTCTAAATTAGAAATAATTGTAGATTTTGGCATTAAACCAGTCATTCTTTCAACGGCTTCTCCTTGCTTGAAAACTAAGAGGCTAGGAAGTCCGCTGATTGAATATTCTTTTGCAATATTTATGCAGTTTTCAACATTAACTTTTACAAATTTAACTTTGTCATCATAGTCTTTTGCAATTTCTTCTATAACTGGACCTAATTTCCTGCAAGGTCCACACCAAGTAGCCCAAAAATCAACCAAAACAGGAACTGGAGAATTGATTACTTCTTGTTCAAATTGTTCATCTTTTATTTCTATAACATCTGCCATAATATTCCCCCATTGCTTAACTAACGCTTCATATTCTAACACGGAAAAAATTTTTATGCTATTATCTTTATAGGACTAATTAGGACAGATAAATGGCAAGAAAAAAAGTAATAGAGATAGTTTTAGACACAGAGACTACGGGATTGGATTATACAAGAGAAAAGATGGTTGAATTCGCCGCTCTTCGATTGGAAAATGGAAAGATTAAAGATGAATTTCAAACTCTTATTAATCCAGAACAACATATTAGAAAATCAAGTATAGCAATTCATGGAATTACTCCAGATATGGTTGAGGATGCTCCAACAGAGGCAGAAGCAATGCCTAAAATTTTGGAATTTATTGGAGATTATCCGATTGTTGCACATAATGCAATTTTTGATTACACCTTTATCAACGAAGCTTCAAAGCGAGTATTTGGTAAAGAAATTTCAAATGAAAGAATTGATACTCAACAAATGTTCAAGGAAGTTTATCCAGAACTTGATGCTCATGGTTTGAATGCTTTGACTGAGAAATTTAATGTTGAATTAAAAGATCACCATAGAGCAATGGGCGATACAATGGGTTTGGCATTGGCTTATCCAAAGTTGAAAAAGTTGTATTTGCAAAAGTTTGATTGGGAAAATAAACAACTTGATAATGTTGAATATTTGTTTGAAAGATTTTTAAGAATTCAACAGACTGTAACTACTTTGCAATCAGAATTGCAGGATTTGAAGTCTGTTTTCAAATTGTATTTTGAACAAGGTGGAAAACCAATTACCTCTCAAGAAGGTGATATGCTTATTTATAACTCAAAACAAAGTTTTGGTTATGATTTCAACACTATAAAACCTATATTAGAAGAAGTTGGAGCTTTAGAAAAAGCTACAAAATTGAATACTGGATTTATAGATAGATTGGTTCATGGTCATAGCTTGGATGAGGAAAAACGAGAAATCATCAAGAATGCAAGACAAGAATTAACAGAAACAAGAAATATTCAAGTAATTAGGAATAAATAATAGGAAATAGGAGAAAGAACTATGTTAAAAAAATTAGGGGCATTCTTCAAAGAGCCTCCAATTGCAGAGCCTATTCAGGATCAAGAAAAAGTTGATTCTATGTATAAACATTGGCGATTGAGAATGTTCGTTGGATGTTTTATAGGTTACACAATTTTTTATTTATGTAAGAAAAATATTGCGGTTGCTCTACCAGGAATTATGGATGAATTTCATTATTCTGCAACTGAATTAGGTTTGTTAGGTAGCTCATTGTATTTGACTTACGGTATTGGTAAGTTTGTAAATGGTGTATTGGCGGATGGATCAGATGTAAGAAAATTCTTCCCAACAGCACTTTTAATGACAGCAATTGCAAACATTTTATTTGCATTAGCTCCAAATTTTGTGAGCGTTTTGGGCTTAAGTACAAAAATGGCAGCAATGGTTTTGTTATGGACATTGGCATTTCTTTGGGGTGTTAGCGGATGGTTCCAATCTGCTGGTTTCCCTGCTGTTGCAAAGAGTTTGACTTATTGGTATTCAAATTCTGAACGTGGAACAAAATGGGCTGCTTGGTCTTGTTCTCACCAAACTGGTACATTCTTAAGTTTCATTATTGCAGGTTTTATTGCTGCACACTTTGGTTGGAGAGCAGCATTTTTAGTTCCTGGAACTTTGGCTGCAATTACAGCAATTTCTTTATTCTTTGTACTTAGAGATAGACCACAATCTATGGGTTTACCAGATGTTGAAGTTTATAGAAATGAGCCAGTAAAAGAAAAATCTGCTGATGAGAAAAAAGAAGAAGACGAAATGTCTTATGTTCAAATTTTCAAAAAATATGTATTATGTAATAAAACAATTTGGTTGTTAGCTATTGCGTATATTTTCGTTTACATTATCAGATTCGGTGCAGAAGACTGGATGATTATGTATTTGAAAAACGCTAAAGGCATCGGACTTCAAGATGCTACTGGTATGATTGCATCATTACCTCTAGTAGGTATTGTTGGTACAATGTGTGCTGGTATTATTTCAGATAAATTGTTCAAAGGAAAAAGAGCACCTGTTAACCTTATTTATTTGGTTGGGGTTGTTTTGACTATTATTGCTTTGAAATTTAATACAAATCCAAGTTTGAACTATGTAATTATTGGTCTATTAGGGGCATTCACTTATGGGCCTCAAATGATGATTGGTGGACTTTGTGCAGTTGAATCAAGTTCTAAAAAAGTAGCATCTGCTGCTTCTGGATTTACTGGAACATTTGGTTACATCGGTGCGTTTTTATCAGCAACAGGAACAGGGTTCTTGGTTGATAAATTAGGCAAAAATGGTGTTCAAAACTGGAATGGTGCAATCTATTTCTGGTTAGCATCAGGTATAATTTGTTTCATCATTTGTGCAATTTTGGCAATTGATGAATACAAAAAAGATTCTAAAAAAGCGTAAAATTTGAAATTAAAATAAAAAGTCAGAGGTGATAAAGTTTTCATCTCTGGCTTTTTTAATGCGGTTATTCCTTTAGATGAAATAAACTGAACAATTTAGCGAATTTATCAATTTCAGAGTGTCAATATTGACCTATTCCTCATTTTCTTCATTTATGCTAAAATCAAGATGAAAGACGAGGCGATATGAAGGTTGCAGAAATAGAAAATAATATTCTTGTTGTTAAAGAAAGAGAAGATGAAAAGTTAGATGGTCGCAAAGGTGCTTTGGTCAAGGTTCTTGGTTGTGGACTTTGTGGTTCTGATATTGTAAAACTAACTCAGCATTTGGCAAAAGAGGGAACTGTTTTAGGTCACGAAATCGTGGCTTCAATTGTTGAAATCGATTCTGATACTGATTTTAAAGTTGGGGATACAATTATCACATCTCATCATATTCCTTGTGGAAAATGTGAGTATTGCAAGAATGGAAATGTTTCAATGTGTCGTCATTTCAAGGAAACAAATATCCGTCCAGGGGGATTTAGTGAATTTGTTTTTGTATCAGAAGAACATTTGAAAAATGTTGCATATTTAAAACCTCAAAATTTAACTAATGCTGAAGCTGCCTTTTATGAACCTTTAGGGTGTTGTATTCGTGCGGTTAAGCGTGCAAATTTGAGAGAACATTCTACGGCTTTAGTTATTGGATTGGGTTCTATTGGAATTTTGATGGCTCAAGCCTTGAAAGCTTTTGGGATGAATGTTGTTGGTTGTGATTTGATTTCATCACGAGTAGAGCTTTTGAAAAGTCTTGGAATTGAAGCATTCAAAGTTACTGATATGTGCGAAAGTATAAAAGCTGATGGTGTATTTATGACCTCTGGTTCTGATAAAGCCATCCCTACTGCATTGAAATATGTTCGAGATGGTGGAAAAATTTTAGTGTTTTCAAGCACGCCTCATAATATGGGATATGCAAATAATGAAATTTATTATAGAGAATTGACTGTTTTAGGTAGTTATTCTCCATCTCCTGCGGATTTATATGATTCGTATAATCTTTTGAAAAACAAAGAAGTTAAGGTTATGGGACTTTCTATTGAATACGCTTTGGATGAAGTTCAAAACGCAATTAATGATACTTTAGATAACAAGATTTTGAAAGCGTACATAAAAGTTTCATAAATGTTATTCTGAACAAATCGAAGAATTACATTAAAAAATATAAGGAAAATAAATGAAAGCAATACAATATTACGGTCCAAAAGACATAAGATATGAAGAAGTTATGGTTAAACCACCAGAAGAGGGAGAGGTTGTTGTAAAAATTATGGCAGCTTTAACTTGTGGTACGGATGTTAAGACTTTCAGAAGAGGTCATCCTGTTTTGATTAAAGAAATTCCATCTGGTTTTGGTCACGAATTTTCTGGAATAGTCGAACGTGTTGGGCGAAATGTTGAAGGCTTTAAAGTTGGAGATAGAGTTGTCGCAGCGAATTCTGCACCATGTGGAGAATGTTTTTATTGCAAAAAAGAAGAGTATAATTTGTGCGAAAACTTGAATTTGCTCAATGGTGCTTATGCACAATATATAACTGTCCCTGCGAGAATTGTGAAGAAAAATATGCTTCATTTGCCAGATAGTTTACCATTTGAAAGAGCTGCTTTTTGTGAGCCATTAGCTAATGTTGTTCACGGTGCAGAAAGAACTGGTATCAAAAAAGGTGATACTGTTGGAATTATTGGTATTGGCCCAATCGGGCTAATGTTTGCAAGAGTTGCAAAATTAATGGGGGCAAGGGTAATTGTTGCTGGTCGTAATCCGATGAAACTTAAAGCGGCAGAAGAGTTTGCTCAGGCTGATGAAATTATTGATTTGAAAAAATATCCTAACCCTGTCAAGATTTTCAAAGAGTTTTCAGATGAACATAAAGGTTTGGATGTTGCGGTTGAATGCGTTGGTTTGCCAGAAATTTGGGAACAGATTTTTGAATGTGTAAGACCAGGAGGAACTGTACATTTCTTTGGAGGTTGTAAATCTGGTTCAAAAGTTACTTTTGATACGACAAGAATGCACTATGGAGATATTAAGTTGATGAGTGTTTTCCACCATACTCCAAAATATTTTCGAATGGCTCTTGATTATATTGCTTCTGGAGAGATGGAAGTTGAAAAACTTATAACAGATACGCTTCCTTTAGATAAAGTTGAGTATGCAATGAACGAGCATATTCAAGGTCGTGCGATTAAGTTTTTGATAAATCCTTGGGCTTAATTTCTTGAAAAATTAAACTCCAATCCAGTTGAAATGACCAATAATCAAACCTAATATGGCTGAAATTCCAAGATAAAATAATGGATCTTGTTTTTTCTTGATGCTTAAAATCAAAAATCCAAGCAGGATTAGTGTCCCTAAAAGGTGTAAGTTTGATGTGAATAATAATTTTATTCCAACAGCAGAAAGTAATGCACAACCAGCGGGTTTTAAACCTCTGATTGCTCCTTTTATGTTTCTATTTGTGCGGAATTTGTCTATAACTTTGAAAACTATTGTAACGATGATATATGATGGTAAAATAATTGCAGTGGTTGCAACTAAAGAACCTAAAATTCCCGCAGTGGTAAAGCCTGCAAATGTTGCAACATTCACCCCGACTGGTCCAGGGGTTATGGATGAAATTGCAAGCATATCGGTTAATTGTTTTGCGCTATACCAATGAAATTTGTCTGCAATATCGTACAAAAATGGTAAAGTTGCATAGCCTCCTCCAAAAGAGAACACTCCAACATGGAAAAACTGTAAAAATAATTGAGAAAGAAGTTTTAGCATTGTTCATCCCCCTTATTATTTTTTAAGTTTTTTTTGTCCTCAATTCTTTGAAAAATAATCCCTGAAACAAGAGCTAAAATTACGATTAAAGATAATGGGATTACTCTTGTGAAGGCTAAAATTAAACATACACTATAAACGCATATTGAAAATTTATCCACAACACATTTTGTCCACATTTCTTTTACGGCAAGAAATAATAGAGTAATAACGCCGATTCCAACACCCCAAAATATGTGTTGAACACTCGGTTTATCTACGATTTCGCTCAAGATTGAAGCAAGCAAAACAATTGCCAAAAATGATGGAAGAACAATACCAATTGTTGCGGCGATAGCGCCTTTCCTTCCTAGCAATTTTCTTCCTGTAAAAATTGCGGTATTTGCAGCGATAATTCCTGGTAGGCTTGCTCCTAGGGCGTAAAACTCACATAATTCATCTGACGTAATCCAGTGTTTTTTTTCAACAATTTCGCTGGTTAAAAGTGGTAAAATTACATAACCTCCGCCAAGGAGTAGTGTTCCAACTTTGAAAAATGTTTTAAATATGCTCCAAAAAGACTTTTCCATATCTTTAGTATCTCATAAAATGTTTTATACGTAAAAATTAATTATTTATGTTAATGTTTGTTAACAAATTAAAAAAATACGCAATTTTCTGAATCCAAAATTTTTTATATATATGGTTAGGTTAAAGTTAAATTATTTATTAGGGAAGGTTAAAATTATGGTTTCACAAGTTGGTTCTATGGCTCCAATGCCAAATTACAATAATCCGTTGAGTGCAACAAATACAATGCCTGCAAGTAATGGTTCTGTTTTCGATTATGCTAATCCGCTAGCTACTGGTACAGCTTATGATAATGATATGTTTATGCCAGATTTCTTGAAAACTCCAGTAATTACTGGACAAGCTCAACAAGCTCAAGCTCAAGTTCAACCTCAAGCACAAGCACAAGCTCAAAATACTCAAACTGATTTGACTCAACAAGTTCCTCAATCTCAACAACCAGTTCAAACAGTTTCTCAACAACCAGTTACTCAGCCTCAATATGATGCTACTCCACAACAAGTAGCTCAGCCACAGTATGATGTTGCAAATCCTCAACAACAAACAACAGCAACTCAAAATCCTCAATTTACTGGTAGTGAGTTAAATGGCTGTTTAGCTGACCCCCAAGGTGATGATGTCGATTATACAAAGAGTGGAAATCCTTACAAAAAAGCTTCATTCGGTAAAAAATCTGGTGCAGTTTTAGGTTTCTTAGCTCCAATTGCAAGTCATTTAATTAGTGGTTCAAAAGAATGGAAACAATTATTCAAAACTTGTCCTCTATTAGCAATTGCTGGTTTCGGTATTGGCTATTTGGTTGATAGCTGTACAGAAGCAAATAGAGCAAATGCCGCTGATGCCGCTGCAAAACAAGATAAACAATCACAAATTTTAGCTCAAAGTTCTCAACAAAAAATGAGTGCAGTAGCTTAATAAAAAATTTTAAACTAACCCCATTTCTTTATAAATTCCCAACTTAACCAAACAAAAAGGCCTCTGAAATTTTTCAGAGGCCTTTTGAATTTTTTATTTTGTTAAAAACCAAACATTGTTTTTTTAGAAAAATCTTTGTCGCTTTTAACTTTGCTTACAAGATCTTCTGCTTTATATGGTTCTCTGCAAAAGCTAAATGGTAAAATTATTGCTGAACCATCTTTCATTTCAAGAACGGGAACATAATCAGTATGACTGCTGTGAATATAACGAGCTATATCTGTGTGACGGAAGTCTTGGAGATGATATTTTACAATATCGTTTCTATTAAAACTTTTTTGAGATTTTTTTATTCCGAAAATCCCAAGTCTTTGTTTTATAGAACATGTATTTCCAGAACAGTTTATTGAACTCATTGGAGTTAATAATAACAACCCAAGCACTATCACGCTTGCAACTGTCGTACACAAAATTTCTCTTTTCTTCATCATTTTATTCCTTTGATGTTTTATTGCTGAGATAATTTAGCTTTCAATCTCGCTTCTGCTCTTGCAATTGCTGCTTCTGCTCTTTTAGCATCAAGTCTTGCATCAGCTTCTCGAAGTCTTCTTCTAGCTCTTTCGAGGGCATCTCTTGCTCTTGCTTCGTTAATTTCTTCTCCAGCTTCTGCCAATGTAGTGAGAATTAGGCATTCTTCGTTTTTGAATTGTAAAATCCCACCCATTGTTGTGAACATTTTGAAGTTATCTCCTTGTTTTGCTCTGGTAACGCCAATAGCAAGGGCTGTCATCATTGGGATATGCCCTTTCAAGATACCGAATTCGCCATCTGTTCCAACAGAATAGATTTCATCGACTTCTTCGTCAAAAACAACTCGTTCTTGTGTAATAATTTTTAATTTCATAAATTATTCCTCAGCGATAGTCTTTGCTTTTTCCACAGCTTCTTCAATAGTACCAACCATGTAGAAAGCTTGTTCTGGTAAATCATCATGCTTACCTTCAATGATTTCTTTGAAGCCTTTGATTGTATCAGCAACTTTTACGTATTTACCTTGAATGCCTGAGAATTGTTCAGCAACAAAGAATGGTTGAGATAAGAATTTTTGAATTTTTCTTGCTCTGTTTACTGTTTCCTTATCTTCTTCTGACAATTCATCCATACCCAAGATTGCGATAATATCTTGAAGGTCTTTGTATTTTTGAAGAATTTCAAGAACTTTTCTAGTTGTTTCGTAATGTTCTTCACCTACGATGTTTGGATCTAGTGCTCTAGAACTTGATTCCAATGGATCAACAGCTGGATAAATACCTAAAGATGCGATATTTCTTGATAATACTGTTGATGCATCAAGGTGAGAGAATGTTGTTGCTGGAGCTGGGTCTGTCAAGTCATCTGCTGGTACATAGATTGCTTGAACAGATGTAATAGAACCATCTTTTGTAGATGTAATTCTTTCTTGCAATTCACCCATTTCAGTAGCAAGTGTTGGTTGATAACCAACGGCAGAAGGCATACGACCTAACAAGGCTGAAACTTCTGAACCTGCTTGAGTAAATCTGAAAATGTTATCAATGAATAACAATACATCTTGTTTTGAGTAATCTCTAAAATATTCAGCAGCAGTAAGAGCAGATAAACCAACTCTCATTCTAGCTCCTGGTGGCTCGTTCATCTGACCATAAATCAGACCAACTTTATCTAAAACTCCACTTTCTTTAAATTCATTCCAAAGGTCGTTCCCTTCACGTGTTCTTTCTCCAACACCACCGAAAACAGAAACGCCATTGTGTGCCATTGCGATATTGTGAATTAACTCTTGAATAAGAACTGTCTTACCAACACCAGCACCACCGAACAAACCGATTTTACCACCTTTTTGATAAGGTTGTAAAAGGTCGATTGCTTTGATACCTGTTTCAAGGATTTCAATATCAGTATTTTGGTCAACTAATTTTGGTGATTCTCTGTGAATAGGTAAATAAGTGTCTGTTTGAATTGGTCCTGCATTATCAACTGCATCCCCAACAACGTTAAGAATTCTACCTAAAATTGCGTTACCAACAGGAATTTTGATAGGTTCGTTAGTGTTGATAACTTTCATCCCTCTTCTCAATCCGTCAGTTGAAGACATTGCAACTGTTCTTACTTTGTTAGAACCTAGCATTTGTTGAACTTCTGCAACGATTTTTGTTCCATCATCCTGGAACATGTTTAATGCTGTATATATATTTGGTAAATCTCCGCTAGGAAATTCTACGTCAACTACTGGGCCGATAACCTTGGTAATTAAACCTTCTGTTGCGGTTAGTGTTTCCATATACCCTCTCCTTATAATTGAATTTCTTTACTCAAACATTATACAACAAGAAAAATTTTTATATAATATTATGCCTGTTTAATTTTTTAATGTTACTTAATAGATTTTGTTATCCGTTTAAAATAATCTGGTGATACCGTTTGGGGGTATTTTAATTAATGATTGTGAACATTCTGTTATAATTTTTTTTAAACACTAGCAAAAAAAGTTTTTCTCATGTATTATGACATGCATATCCCAAAATTATGGAAATGAATATGCAACTATTAATAGAAAAAGAATTGAAATCGACAGATAAGATTTTAAAGCCAGACTTTAATTCTAAATCTGGACGAGAATTATTAGCGTTTTACTTGCAAACTAAATTTAGACAAATCTATTTGTATGACAAAAAACAAGAAGTTCCTATTATCAACTTAATTAATGCGGATTTTATCAATAAATTTTGCAGAAGGTTGATAAATAAACCAACAAAGCATTTGTTAATTGGTATCACGGGCGAATCTGCATCAGGCAAATCAACAATTTGTCGAGAAATCAAAAATGTAATCGAAAGATTTCATATGCCTGTAACGGTATTAAGTACAGATAATTATTTTAATGATATTTCTGCTCTTATTAATAAATATGGATCTTTTGATAATTTACGAGATAATGGTTACGATGTAGATGCTCCAACTAGTTTTCAGCTTGATATTTTGAAATCTGATTTAGAAGATTTGGCTAATGGTTTAGATATAAAAGCTCCAATGTACCTTCCGAATGGTACAGGTGTTTCAATGCCGAAAGCAATAGATGTATGTTCTCAAAAGATAATTGTTGTTGAAGGTATTGCGACAATGTATGAACAAGTTAAGGATGCTTTTGATATAAAAATTTATGTTGAAACAGAAAACGAACTAAGAAAAAGTCGTTTTATGAGCCGTGCAACAGAAGAAAGAAATCAAAGTGAAGATAATGCTTTGAAACATTGGCATTATATTACAGATGCTGGTGAAAAATATGTTAAGCCATTCCGCTCAGAAGCAGACTTAGTTTTGAATGGTAATTCTGATTTGAATTATTTTGCAAAAACTTTGGAATATATTTATACAATTACGAATAATTTCCAATAGATAGAAGGTTTGCGACGTAGAGCTTGTTTTTAGGCGAATTTATACAATTTGTTCAAATAATAACATTTGTAAATAAGACCGAATAAGTATTTCTTTTTTTTAAGAAAAAATATATAATCTTTACAAGAGTGCATGTTTATTCTAAAAATATGGTATAAAAAGGATACAGAAATTGCTAAATAATTTTGAAAGTTTTGACAATTCAGAAACAGCAACTAAAAAGGACATTGTTATTCAAGAACGTGTAGAGCTTGTTTCTTCTCATATGTACAAGCAATTTTTGGATTATCAGCACGCAACTGTTAATACCAACGAGATTTTTGCTCGTATGGTTGATTGTTTGGAATTGGTTTCTAACAATTTAAAACAATCTTTCTCTTCTCGTGGTGTTACTACTCAAAATATCTATGTTGATACTGATGCTTTAAAATCTGTTGCGATGATTAATATCCTTTGGCATAGTATAAGTTTTACTACTCGTTGTAATTATAAACCTCAAGCATTGTTCAGAGATGATGGAAGACATGTATTTTCCAATCGTATAATGGCGATTAGGGGTAATTATAATGAAATTATTAAAGATGCAAAAGATAGAGATGAAGAAATTGTCAAGCTTTTGGAAAACGAAATTGCATCATTATATGTTCCAGCAGATTCTAGCAGAAAATGTGTATTCAAAATTAAACATACGGGTCAAGAATTTGCTCTAAACCAGATTGATGCTCCACGAGAAGTAGTCTTAAAGGTTGTTGAAACTGTTTGTGGTGGTGGCTTGTATCACCAAGACGGTTCATTGAAGAGTTTTATTGTTTAAGATTTTTTGACATATAGTTAAAAATTATTATTATTATTTTATTTGTAAGGGTATTAGGTGTATTAATGAAATTACAAGAGAAGCTTAAAGAATACGAAAATCAATATTTGTTCCTCAGATGGGCAACAGGTGGTGAATACGGTAAACTAATGTATGTTGGTGAAGATTTTGTTGAATTCAATATTATTGATGTTGATACAATGTCTTACCGTGAAACTGCTTTGATTTATGCACCTTTGATTTTGGAAGTGTCGATTGGTGGTGCGGATGTGGCGAGAATCCTTGCAGAAGTTTCTTCTAAAATGTCATAGCCAAGATTTTGAAAATTAGTCAAAAAAAAAGTCACAACTTATTGCGACTTGAACAATAATCTTGGGAGGAGATTTTGGGATAGTTTGTACATGCATGATATGTCAAGCATGAAAATTTGGTTATCATATAAGTCAAAATTTTAACAAAAATTTACAAAAGAAAGATTCTGTGGTATAATAGTTATATGGAAAAGAATTTGAATATATTAATAATTAATGGTCCGAATATCAATATGCTAGGGGTTAGAGAGCCAGAAGCATATGGTTCTAAGTCATATAAAGACTTAGAAATGGAGTTGCATGAATACTCTTTTGAGCTAGGTGTAAATTTGGAAATTTTTCAGAGCAATTTCGAGGGTGAAATTGTCGAAAAAATTCAGTATGCACTAGGTAATTATGATGGTATAGTACTGAACGCAGGGGCATACACTCACACGAGTATTGCGATTCGTGATGCTTTGACTTCTGTTAAAATTCCGACTGTTGAAGTTCATATTTCAAATATTTATAAACGTGAAGAATTCCGCCACAAGTCAATGTTTGCAGATGTTTGTGTGGGGCAGATAACGGGGTTCAAAATTGATAGTTATAAACTTGGACTACAAGGGCTGGTTAATTTCTTAACCAGCGCAAATGACTAAAGTAGTTCAGTTTTATTTTTTTGCAACAAATTCTTGGTGCATTTTTTCAATCATTTTCAAAGTATCTTCTTCGCCGTGAGTTTCAGCGTATTTGTCGATAGCTTTGTTGATTTCTTGTGCTAATTTTGGATTCTTTTCCAAGAATTTCATGTCATTTTCAATAGAGTCTGATGCTATTTGGGATTTTCCAAGAGCAGCAGCTGGCATGTTTGCAAGGTCTTTGATTTCTTTAGTCTCAGCATTAGAAGCTGGAGCAACTTCTGGGGTTGTAACTTCTTCAACAGATGGCTTTTGAATGCCTTTGAAATTCACGCTGTTTAGTTTGTTGTCGATTTCTCTCATAGTATCACCTTACTTTCAGAAAATTTTTCTTTTTCTAAGATCATGTTTTTGTTTAGAAAACGCCTAAATAAATTTTTTTGCTACTTTAATAAACAAAAATTACAAAAATTTACATGTAATTTTCAAAAATTTTTCATGTTATGATGTATTATATACTATAAAAGGATGTAATGCAAATTATGAACTTAGAAAAATTAGCAAAAGAGTTATGGTGGTCTTTAACAGCATTTAGAACAATTAATGAATTGCCAGATTCTGTCATTTTTGTTAATGATGATGGGATTATTGAGAGAGTTAATTCAAAAGCGAAGGAATGTTTTGGCATTATTATAGATGAATTGAATCCTCCAAAATTGAACGATTATATCAAAGATGGTATGGATATAATTAATTTATCTATAAGAAATCAAAAACCTGTGGCAGCGGTTGCAACAATTCCAGGACGAGAATTTCATATTGAGTTGAATGCAGTAAAACGAGGTCACGGTTATTGTTTGTCAGTTCGTGATTTGACAAAACTTACAGATGAAATAGTTACAGAAGAAAAAATTGCACGTTTTAATGGTGAAAAAAATGCAATGCTTGTTAAACTTGAAGGGGATATAAAATCTCCAATCTCTTCTATTACAGGTTTTTCCCAAGGTTTGCTTGATGGTATTGGCGGGAATTTGACTGAAAAACAAGCAAAATATATCAAGATAATTAATTCAAATTCAAATGATTTATATCATTTTATGGATAAGTTGTTAGAATTTACTGAATCTGAATCTTCATTATATAAGTCAATGTATCAAAATTTCGATGTTGTTCAAATTATAAAAGGAATTGCATCTGAGTTTGAAAAAGAAATTCAAAATAAAAAAATCTCATTTGAAATTGAGGCTGACGGTTTGGAAAAAAGAACTGTTTATTCTGATTTAAAAGCGGTTGAAAAAATTGTTCGTAATATTTTAGAAACTTCTGTTTCAATGACAGAAACGGGTTTTATTTTAGTAAATATTTCTAGACCAGATGAAGTTACAGCTTCAACTTTTGGTTTGTCGGCTGAAAATATTTCAAAATCACATGTTCAAATTACATTGAAAGATACAGGTGTTGGATTTGCCGAAGACGAAATGAAATTTTTGTGTGATCCATATGCACAATTAGAAAAAGGTAAGAAGAATTTTGTACGTTCTTTGAATTTAGGTAGTGCAAGTATTTTGACAAAGAGAGCTAATGGGTTTATCAATATCCAATCAGAAGCCAATAAAGGCACTAGATATGATATAATTTTCCCTGCTGAAAAGGATTAAGATGAGTAATGTAATTCTAAAAAATGTTAGAAAAACTTATGACAATAGCAAAACTGTAATCAACAATGTTAATCTCGAAATTAAAGATAAAGAGTTTGTAGTTCTTGTTGGTTCTTCTGGTTGTGGAAAATCTACACTTTTGCGTATGATTGCAGGGTTAGAAGATATTACTGATGGCGAAATCTATATTGGAGACAGAAAAGTAAATAATGTTCCTCCAAAAGATAGAGATATTGCATTTGTTTTTCAGAGTTATGCTCTTTATCCTCATATGACTGTTAGAGAAAACATTGCCTTTGGTTTAAAGATGAGAAAAGTTGATAAGGCAACTATTGAGAAAAAGGTTCAAGAAGCTGCTGAAATTTTAAATCTTGGAGAATATTTGGATAGAAAACCAAAACAATTGTCTGGGGGGCAAAGACAGAGGGTTGCATTGGGTCGTGCAATTGTAAGAAATCCAAAAGTTTTCTTGATGGATGAGCCGTTGTCTAATTTGGATGCCAAATTGCGTGTTCAAATGCGTTCAGAGATTAAAAAGCTCCACGAAAAACTTCAAACAACTTTTATATATGTAACACACGATCAGACTGAAGCTTTAACTATGGGTGATAGGATTGTTGTTTTGAATAATGGTGATATTCAGCAAGTTGATTCTCCAGATGAAATTTACAATAATCCAAAAAATACATTTGTTGCTGGGTTTGTTGGTTCTCCTCAAATGAATTTTATCAATGGCAAAGATTTAGGTTTGGACGAAAATATTTTATATGGTATTAGGCCAGAAAAAGTTACAAAAGCAGATGGCGACATAAAATTGACCGTTGATGTTGAAATTTCTGAAATGCTTGGAAGTGAAAAAATTGCATATTTTAATATTGGCGATAAAAAATGTTCCGCTAGATTGGATTCAGATGTTCAAATTGGCAAAACTTTAGATTTGTCTATGTGCAGTTCTGATTTGTACAAATTTGATGCCAAAACTGGTGAAAGAATTTATTAGTATCTTTTTTGTGAATTGATATCGTCTATCCAGACTACAGTTACTTCTGTTTTGTTGTAAAACGGATTGTACCAGTGGCTTTCGTCAGTAAAATCGACCATGGCATCGTAGTATGCAATTTTTTCTGCGAGTTTTTTAGTATATTCTAATAAATCTGTCATAAATTTCCTAACTATCATAATAGCTTTATTATTTGCGTTTGGGTTGTTTTAATAATCCCCGAAAAGTATTGAATATTCCTTAGTATCGTTCTTCTATTAGGCTAGCTATATTGTCTATTGTGAGTATTTTTAAACTTATTTATTTTGTATTTGTACAAAAGAGGAGTTTTTAATTATGGCAAACAAGTTGAAGGGTACAAAAACTGAACAAATTTTGATAAATTCTTTTGCAGGGGAATCTCAAGCGAGAAATCGATATACCTATTTTTCAAAAATTGCGAAGGAAGAAGGTTATGAGCAGATTTCAGAAATCTTTCTTCTTACCGCAGAAAATGAACTTGAGCATGCAAAACTTTTTTATAAACATATTGGAAATAACAATAACGCACATGTTGATGCGTTTTATCCTTTTGAATTTGGTACAACTGAAGAAAATTTGAAAAGTGCAATTTCTGGCGAGGAAGAAGAATTTAGCGTTCTGTATTATAATGGAGAATTAGTTGCGAAAGAAGAAGGTTTTGATGATATTTCAGATACTTTCCGTCATGTTCGTGTATCAGAACAACATCACGCAAAACGTTATAGAGAGCTGTTAGAAAATTTAACAGATGGAACTTTGTTTAAAAAAGATAGAAAGCAAGAGTGGATATGTCGAAAATGTGGATATGTTTATTTTGGAGTGGAAGCACCGTTGACTTGTCCATCTTGCCATCATCCAAGGGCTTATTTTGAGCTTTTGTGTGAAAAATACTAGATTTGGAGGAGCTTTTTTTATTGCACTAAAACGGCATATTATACTATAATGTTTATAATATGAAGAGAAAATGGAAAGTATTAACTTTAACGGGAATTTTGGCTGTAACTTGCGGTTTATATACGTGGGGAATTCCTGCTGTTGTTAATATAAAATCTCATAAAAGTTTTATAGAACAAAAAGTTTTTGAAAATTCTGGGTTCATTGTTGATATTGGGAATCCAGAACTTTCTATGGGTATATTCCCATCTGTTTGGGTGAAGAGTGATAATATTTCTATTCTAAACTCTGATGGAACAAAAGCTCTGTCTATTGATAATCCTCAATTAAAAATAGAATTATTCCCTCTTTTGTTTAAGAAAATAGAAATTGCAAATGTTTCAGCGACAAAAGAAGATATAAATTTTGTTTTAACAAAAGATTCAAAATTCTTGTTAGGTCAATATCCTCTTGATTTAAAGTTCAAAAAGGATAATAAATTTACCTTGAATAAAATTGATTGGGATTTAGGTTCATATAATATTTCTTTAGCAGATAATCTAAATAATCAACAAGTTAGGCTTCAAGGCAGATATTTTGAACATGGAAAATATGTTCAGAATAAGCATATCAAATTTTCAACGGAAGGCCGTTTTGAAGTTGGTAAAAAATCTACGGATTACATGACAGATATTTCTTTGGATTTCCCATTGAATCATTTTACAGAAGATCAATTGATGATTATGGGTCGAGTTGATAATTTTGATTTGGCATCAATTTCAGATTATGTGAATATTTTGAGTTCTGGAAGGATTAAAAAAATGGGCGGAATTGTTAACTATTCTGCTTCAACAACTCCAGACAAATTCGGTCATAAGAAAATTGAATCAACTTTGCGAACTAATAATCTCGTAATTGAAGGTAAAGATAAGGCTTCTTCAATAATTTATCCAAAAGAGTTAACTGCGAAATTGAATTTCAGAACTATTGAAAATGGAATTCATTTTGAAAATACAAGTTTACAGTCTGACAAAATTCACGCATTTGTTGATGGAAAAATTTTTAATATCGGTGAAAAAGTTCCTAATTTGAATATCACGGCAAGTGTTGAAAATACCCGTTTGGAAGATGTTGTAGCCATCCTTCCTGGGTCAGAAAAATTGTTGCCTGATTTCAATTTATATAAATTGAAAAAGTATGTTTTTTATGGTGACGGAGAAGGAAAGGTTTCTTTCCGAGGAAAAGCCAATCGCCCTCATTTGAAAGGGTATGTAAAATTAAGCAACGCATATTTGATAAAACCTTTGCGTGGAGCTCCAGATAAGGCAAGTATTGATTTGAATTTCAATGAACAATTGATGGATTTGAATGTTTTTGTGCCAACATCTGTGGGGCAAAATGTAACAGTAAAAGGTAAAGTTAAAATTGATGGTTCAAAATATTCAGAACTTTTTATCAAAAGTACCGATTCTGTAATTCTTGAACCTGTGGAAGAAATTTTAAATCCTTTGCATGAAATTTTGAAATTCCAACTTGGTCCAGTTCCAATGATGAAAATTTCTGGGATTGGAAATATTGATATGCACTCTGCAGGGAAAAAGGTAGATCCTCATATTTGGGGTAAAATTACATTCCGCAATGCCACTGCTTCATTTAACGATGTGCATAATTTGGTGTTGAATAATGGTTCTGGTGAAGTTGTTTTTGATGACACAAAAGTTAGTTTCCGTTCATACAAGGCTTTTATCAATGGTAAACCCGTAGAAATAAAAGGTAATTGTGTTGTTCTTGGAGATTTGAATGTTTATGTGACTGCTAAAGGTCAAAGTATCCAAAAACTTGCGAAAACAATTAATACTTCTCCAATTTTAGTTGATGTGCAAAAGGCAATTGCACCTTTCACTCATCCAACTGGGGTTGCAGATGTATTTTTACATATTTATGGCAAAGTCAAAAATGCGGATGAAGTTGTATTCAACGAAGATTTATTTTCAAAAGGTACTGTAACATTGCACAATGCTACAACTGTTATGCAAGATACTTATTTACCTTTTACTAATGTAAATGGGGTTGTTAATTTTGACAAATACAATTCTGATTATGACGTAAATGGTTTTGTCAGAAATTCAAAGATTTATGTAAAAGGTACTGGAGAAAAAAATCAGATTGATTTAGTTGCAAAATCTCAAAAGTTTGCAATAAAAGATTGTAATGATTTGCTTTATCCAACAACAGAAATGCCATTCAAAAAAGAAATAGGAATGCTGAATGCGTCTTTTGTCGGTTCTTATAAGGGTATTGCTGATGGTGGAGAGCTTGATTATGACAAAGTTAAAGTTGATGGAAAATTTATTCCAAATATGAATACTAATGCTCCTATTCGTTTGAATGGTGGAACTTTCACTATTCGAAATGGTGTGTTAAAAACTTCTAACTTGAAGGGTTTATTCAATAATAATCCATTTAATCTTACTCTTACAATGGCTGATATTTATGATTCGATGACTATTGCCAGTTCTGTATTTAATTTTAAAAACTTTGATATAAGTTCTGTAAATGAGATTAAAAAACAAGTAAAACTGCCTAAACAATATGCTGCTCAGCTTGATAATATTACGGATATGGAGGGTATTGTTGATATAAGCGGAACTATAAATAATGGTAAAATTTGGTCTAGTACAAATTTGAAGGACACAAGTTTTGTATATAAACCATTGGGTGCAGTTGTGAGAATTCTCAATGGTGAAGCAAATATGAGGGGAGATACCTTATATCTAAAACGTGTAAATTCCAGAGTAAGCTCAATGCCTGTTTTTGTTGATGGAAGCGTCGCCGATGTATTTGGAATTCCAAAACTAAATCTTTTAGTTAGTGCAAAACCTACTCAAACTTTCTTTGATAGATTTATAAATAATAAATCTGTATATCCTGTAAAATTAAAAGGTGATGTTAATTTTAATTCAAAATTGAGAGGGTCAATTGATAGAATTTCTGCTCATTCAAATTTGAATATAGGTGAAAATTCTTCAATTTATTATATGGGTGCGATTTTGGCTGGAGCTCCAAATGGTGCGGTAAGTACAGGAGAATTGACGACAAATCCAGTTTCTGTTGTTTCAGATGTTGTACTAAGACCAAATTCTGTTCATATTGATTCTTTAAAATATAATCAAACAATTATGTCGCAAAGCCAGAAAAAATCTATTCAAAATCAGCTTGTGGCATCTGGTGATGTGACTTTGTTGAATGATAACGTTTTAGGATTTAAAAATTTCAAAGTAAAAACTTCAAATCCTACAAATGCTAAAATTTTCAATGTGCTATTGAAAAAACCGACAATTAAACAGGGCGTATTCACAACAGATTTAACTTTGAATGGAACATCTTTAGCTCCTAAAATTTTGGGCGACTTAAATATTTCAAGTGTCGATATCCCGCTTTTGGATGCAACAATTAGAGATATAAATATCAACTTTAAGAGTGATTATATCGATATTTTGACTAAGGGTGTAATTTTAACTAATGATATTGTTATGAAGGCGAAGGTTGTAAATAATCCTACCCCTCCGTTTGTTATTGAAGATGTAAATGTTCAGATGGATGAACTTAATTTGAATGTAGTAACTCAAGCATTGAGTGATTTTGAGGCTGATAATACTAGAAATAAGCATTTGTCTTTGTCATCTGCAAATTATGTTCCAATGCCAATTGATCAATTAGTTATAAAAAATGCTCAATTGAATGCAGATAAAATTTTAATCAAAAAAGCAACGGCAACTAATTTCTCTTCTACTATGTCACTTAGTGAAGATAATGTTGCTAAGATAAATGATTATCATTTTAATATAGCTAATGGTGAAGTGAATGGAAAAATAAATTATGATTTGAAAACATTTAGCGGAAATGCAGAAATGACAATCAAAAATGCGGATGCTCAAATCATAGGTGAAAACTTCTTTGATTTACCAGGACAAATGTACGGGCATGTTACTGGAGATATGCACTTGTCTTGTAATGGTTTATCAAGTGTTGAGTGTGTAAATACGTTGTCTGGTGGTGGAAATTTTGAAGTTCGAGATGGTAGAATGCCAAAACTTGGTTCTTTGGAATATTTGTTAAAAGCAGGAAACTTAATCACTGGTGGCATTACAGGACTTTCAATTAATGGTATTATAGATTTAATCACTCCATTAAAAACAGGAAACTTTGATAAAATTAGTGGAGAAGTGAAAGTAGAAAATGGTATTGCGAGTGATATTAATGTTTATTCAAGTGGTAAAGATTTGAATATGTATATGACTGGTAATTATAACCTATCAACGTTTGTTGCCGATATGGAAGTATATGGTAGTTTGTCTAAAAATTTCTCTACGTTGTTGGGAAAAATTGGAAATTCATCATTGAATAGATTATTCAATACTATTCCAGGAATAAATATTAATGACATAAATCCATCTTCGACAAGTAAAATAAATAAAATCCCTAATTTTGAAAAGGCGAATGTTTTGAGAGTATTCAAGGCTGAAATTTTTGGTGATATTAACGGAAGTAATTATGTAAAGAGTTTCCGTTGGATAAAAAATTAGCTTTGTGTGACGTGGTAATTTTTCCCTCTCCGATGGGAGAAGGACAGAGGGAGAGGGGTTGAACTTGTTTGGCAAGAGATTTTTCGCATTGCTCAGTATGATGTGGTAATTCTTCCCTCTCCGATTGGAGAGGGATTGAGGGAGAGGGTCGATTTTTAAAAAATTGTGGAGAGAAGAGATTTTTCGCTTTGCTCAGTATGACGTATGCGTAAAATCTTTGTCAAATTCAGTCATTGCGAGAGAATGCGAAGCAATCCAGCTATTTATATAGTTTGTAATAAAATTAGTCACTCTAAAAATATAATTGTAACGGAATGTAAATTTAAATTTTAGGCAGTCTGAAACTAAGTTATAACGCTAGATACAGTATAATATAATGCCTCATGGTTGGGCAATTTTCTTATCTAAAAATTTTTCTAATAGATGTAAGGGAAAATAATTTTAAATTTTGGGGAAATTTTAAGAAAGGAAAATTTATATTGAAAAATAAAATATTAGGTTTTCTTTTTAGGGCTATTTTACCTAAAAAAATTAAAGCAAAAATGCTAAGAAAAGCCTTTCAAAAAGCTCCAACTGTGGATTGTGGCATATTTGCAGAGGCAAAAAAAGGTAATCGAGCTATGCACAACTCTATAAAACAGAATAGAGAAATTGGTAGTGCGATTAACCCTGATGATTTTAAAGAAACTCTGAATGCTGACAACGAAGCAATGGCTGTTATGAAGGGAATATTTGCAGAAGCAAAGCCTGTACAAGTCAAAGGGTTGTATGATCCACCACCACAAAATGCTAAAAAGGGCATTTTTACGGAATTTATGGAAAAATCAGGGCGTGCGATTGACGACGAGGAAATGATTATTCATTCAGATTTAGTTTAAAAAAATATATTAAATAAAAAGGATAAGGTAAAAATATAAAAGGAGGAAAAAATTATGGGTTCATTTTTAGGAAAAGTTGTAAGAGTTGGTTTAAATGCTGTTACTCCAAAGTATTCACATGGATGGGCATCCCCAACTAATAAGGGTCTTAGTAAATTAATTAATGGCACTCAAAAAGATGTTGGTAATGGAGTTATTAGATTTCAATATGGCTTGAAACACGCTGCTGTTAGAGCTGGTTATAATGAATCTTTGCATAAATATCATGATTTAGCGATTTCAGCTTTTTCTTCTCCAGAGCAAATGAATAAAGTTTTTAAAAATATTCCGAGATGTTTGCAACAAGCGGTGTTAGAATTATCTGATTTGATGGCTCGAGGAGTAAAAATTTAATGAAAATTTTGCCAATAATTAAACGATTTGTAAAACCAAGTCAAAAGGTTTCTGAAGTTGCAACGGCTGCAAAATCTGTTGCTCAGACTACTGCTCCAAAAGTTGAAGCGGAAACAAATCCATTTCTTGAATGTATTTATGAAATGTATGCAAAAGATGGAGTTTCCCGAGATGTTGTCGATAGGATAGTTCTCGGGGGTGAAAGACAACGGTTTTATCGTTATGTAGGCAAAGATGAACTCCAAAAACTTTTGACAGGACAAAAAGTAACAAGTTCCAGACCTTGTCACGGAGGTAGTTTGACGGACGTTACTTCTGACCCAAATTATGGAAAAATTCCAACTATCGGCAAGTATCGATTAACATTTAAAGATAAGGCTGAATTTTCTCCATATCCGCTTGGCAAAGATAAAAATTCACGTATAATTGAACATGATTTAAAGGATTCAGAATACTATATTCGTGGCGGATATGATATTTCGGATATTGAAAAAATCGAAAGAAAGTCTGAAGACGGCTCGTTCCATTTGTTGAATTTATTTGGCTAATAGTTTCATAAAATATCTAGAATTTAAACAAGATTTATTTCTTTTTTGCAATTATTATGATTGGGGAATAAGTTAGTTTATTTTCTGGATATTTTTTTGAATACTTGTCGCAAAAGTCTTTTACTTTTGCAATTGTCCATGTTTTTTCAGAAAGAGAATTAACCCCTGTTTTCTTCATATGGGCTAAAAGTTCTAGTGGGGTTTTGAATTTTAATTCCTCATAAAATTGTTCAATATATAGAATTTCAAAACCTTGATTTTTTAGAACCTCTTCAATTTCTTTTTCTGTAAGATATTTTAGGCTAAGTCCTGTTAAATTCGTAATCTCTTTAAAATTTTCAGGGGCAAAGGTTGAAAATGCTAAAATTCCATCGGTTTTTAAGTTGCTAGAAATAGTCTGAATTGCTTTTTCTAACGATGGGAACCATTGAAACATCGCATTTGAGATTATTAAATCAACTTTTTTAGGCGGTTTGATTTTTAGTGCATTTCCGCAAAAGAAGGTTGATTTAGGGATGAATTTTTTGACGTAATGTTTTGATTTTTCAACCAAATCGTTTGCAAAATAGTTTGAAAAATTTAACTCTTTTGCAATTTGTTTTGTCAAAACTCCTGTTCCAGAGCCAAGCTCTAAGATATTTTCAAATGTTGTAGAAATTTTAGATAACTCAAATACTAACTTAGATGCCATCAATATTTGAACTGTGGCATTTTGGTCGTAATCTTGCATACTTTTTTCAAATTGTTTTTTTATGTGTTTGTTATCTATTTGCATTCTAAAATCTCATTCCATTTAGAGTAGTGGTAGAACGGGAAATGCCCATATGGTAATCTTAACACTCTCACTTTATTTTGGTTGTGGCTGGCAATTTGATTTTTCGGTGGAATAATTTTATCAAAATCGCTAACAATCGCAAAATCATAGAATTGTTGTATTTCTAATTCTTTGTGGTTTTTAATTTCAGTGTATAAGTTTTCTAGCTCGGATACCCTATTTTCAATTGTTCTTCCTACTGGTGTTTTGCTGTATTCTTGAAATTCTTCTTCTGTTTGAAAAACATTTTTATAAAACTTTCCTTCAAGTCCTATTTTTGCATGTTTAAGTGTCAATTCAAACATTTTTATTGGGATCCCAAATTCATTATCGACAGGTGAAATTGTTCCATTGATTGCCATTTTGTATTCAAAATCGGAAAATAAATTTTTGAATAAATTTGCAACAAATACTCCCATTGACCAAGTTATAAGATACTTATGCTTATAATTTTTTATGTTTTTTAATTCCTCTGGAAGTTTAAAATCATTGTAATCATATACGAAAAGTACGTCAAAATTGTTGCATTGCAAAAATTTGAATGGCTTTTCATCAAAACTCCAACCCGCAAAAAATACTATTAAATTTTCGTTATTTTGATTATTTAGCCAACAAGACTTCATCAATTTTCTCCTTTAAAATCAGTAATTCATTTTCTTCAATTTCAGAGGTTAAAGATAATCTGAGTCTTGAAGTCCCGACAGGTACGGTCGGAGGGCGAATTGGAAGGGTGAAATATCCATTGTGGAATAAAACTTCGCACAAATCCACAGTTTCTTTATTTTCACCAATAATAACTGGGATTATATGACTTTCACTTCCGAATTTTTTAGCAATTGTGAGCATTCTCTCTCTTTTAGCTTTTGTTGTTGAAAATTTGTTTTCAATAATCCACTTTGAAAAAGCAATATTTATTGGTGGAAGTGCAGTTGAAAATATAAAAGGTCTAGATTTGTTTATCAAAAAATCAATCAAAATTTTTGGACCTGTAACGAATGCTCCCATTGAACCAACAGCTTTTCCAAAAGTTCCAACGATTAAATCTATGTCATTTATAATTCCTAACTTTTCTGCAACACCAAGACCCTTTTCTCCAAAAACCCCGAAAGCATGGGCTTCATCTATAATCATAATGCAATTATATTTCTTCTTGAGTTCAACAATTTTTTTTAGGTCTTCAATATCCCCATCCATCGAAAATACACTCTCTGTAATGATGAATGCGTTGTTGAAATTTTTTCTTTCTCTTTCAAGAAGATTTTCGAGTGCAGTCATGTTGTTGTGCGGAAATCTGAAAAACTTTCCTTCTGACAATTTCATGCCGTCAATAATACTAGCGTGATTAAGTTTGTCAGAAAAGATTACATCTCCTTTTCTGTTTAATGCACTGGATATACCTACGTTTGCGTGGTATCCGCTGTTATAAAGCAGTGTTGCTTCTTTTTTGTACAAAGAAGATAACATTTCTTCCAATTCTTTGTAAACAGGTAATGTTCCCGTTAAAAGTCTAGCAGATGCACTTCCTAGCGAAAATTTATCTCCTGCAAAGTCTAAAAATTCTTGCGTAATTTCTTTGTTATCTGCAAAATTGAGGTAATTATTTGAGGATAAATTCAGAAGTTTTTCTCCTTTAAAGTAGATGTATTTTTCATCTTTTCCCTCAAAATTTTTCAAATTTCTGAAGTGCGAATGTTCTTTTAATTCGTCTAAAACTGTTTTGTAATCGTTATACATAACCCAAATTTAAGACAAAAAGGAGTGATTTTCAAGCATTACGTAAGAAACTCGCTTTGTCGAGTTGGCAAACAGCTTTACCATCAAAAAGTTTAAAACTTTTGGGAGTTTTTATTCTCCTGAGCGTGAGCCTTAACCAACTTTATCATTATACCAATTTATTCAAGTTCTGTAAACATCCGTATTTTTACGTAAGTAAAAATACGACTAGCCACTTGGGTTAGTTTTAGACTTGACAATAGTTGGAAATGCTTGTGTTATCTGCTTAAAATTTGTAATTGAAAATCTTTAACTCAAATATTTTTTTAATGATTCTATTGCTCGATTAGCCATCATTTCACCCTTGAGTTTTTTATTTTTACGTTCTTTTTTGGGTAATTCAACGGGTGGAACTATTCCCCAATTTGAGTTTATCGGTTGGAAGTTTTTGTGTTCTGGGTTTGTAATATAGTGGGTCAAAGCTCCGAGCATTGTGTCTAATGGGAGTTCTAATAATGGTTCTTCATTTAGAAGTTTTGCCATATTTATCCCTGCCAAAAGCCCAGAGGCGATTGATTCTGTATAACCCTCAGTTCCAGTAATTTGACCTGCAAAGAATAAATCTTTTCTTTCTCTTGTTTGTAGAGTTGGAGAAAGTAAATTCGGGGAGTTAATGAAGGTGTTTCTGTGCATAACTCCATATCTTACTATATTTACATTTTCAAGTCCTGGAATAGATTGTAGTAGTTCTTTTTGAGCACCCCATTTTAAATTGGTTTGGAAGCCTACGAGGTTGAATAGTGTTTTTGCAGAGTTGTCCTGACGTAGTTGAACAACTGCGTAATTTTTTTCGCCTGTTCTTTTATCGATTAATCCGATTGGCTTCATTGGCCCAAAGCGAAGGGTGTCAACTCCACGAGAAGCTAAAACTTCAATAGGTAAACAGCTTTCAAAAAATTTAGCCCCTTTTTCAAAGTCGTGTTGCTCAATGCGTGGGGCATTAATCAATATATTATAGAACTTGTCATACTGTTCTTTGTTCATTGGACAATTGATGTACGAAGCTTCGCCTTTGTCATATCTGCTTGCCCAAAATGCGATATCAAAATTTATACTGTCGATTTCAACAATTGGTGCAATCGCATCAAAAAAATGTAAATATTCGCTTTTTGTAAATTCTTTGATTGAATCCGTAAAATTAGAGCTTGTTAATGGTCCAGAAGCTATGATTGTTGGAGTGTTTGGGATTTTAGTAACTTCTTCTCTAATTAAATTGATATTTGGATTTTGTTCAATTCTTTCGGTTACTGTTTGTGAAAATTTGTGCCTGTCAATTGCTAATGCGTTTCCTGCTGGAACTTGGCAGGCTTTAGCTATTTCAATAAGTTCTCCGCCTAAGATTTCCATTTCGTGTTTAAGGAGTCCGCTTCCGTTTGTAATATCGTATGAGCCAAGACTATTAGAGCATACAAATTCTGCACAATCTTCTGTTGTATGAGCCCCTGTTTTTACGCAAGGACGCATTTCGTATAAATTTACTTTAAATCCTCTTTTTGCAAGTTGTAATGCGGCTTCTGAACCCGCTAAACCTGCACCAATTACATTAACTTCCATTCCAGTAGTGTAGCGTGGATATGGTGTTCTGTCAAACGAGAGAAATTTATTTTTGTTACGAAATGTTATAATTGTAGTAAATCACTTGAAATTTTTTTTACGATTAAGTATAATAAGTACACTTGTTCTAAAAGTTTATATTATAAAATGTAAAACTTTTGAAACATTACCCAAGAAAAATGGCAATTTAGAAAGATTTGTTGTTTTTTTTATTTTGTAGAAGATTTTAAATTAGTAGGGATTATGTCAGTACAACCAATCATACCAAGTATAAATACCAAGAATAATAATGCTCAAAAAATAAAAGCTGTAAATCCAAATGTTAATCATAACAATAACAAGGTTGCTTTTACTGGTGGAAACATAATTGTTTCTACAATGGATTTTATTGAAGCTGGAGGTTACGCTGCTTCATTTATTATCCAAGATGGTCTTGGTTTTATTGCCCCTCGTGTTGGTAAAGGGTTGTTGCGTGGCGGAAAGAAAAAACGTGACGAAGATGGCAATGTTATCATGGACGAAAATGGTAAGCCAAAACGTGAATTGAACTGGGCTTATGCTCGTAAAGAAGGTTTACGTGAACTTATCACTGGTCCTAGTGCATTTGCTATTCCTTACTTCATGCTTAACTATATTAAAAAACATTATGGCACAGGTAATAATGTTAGACTTGATTACCTAGACAGCTTACAATCGAATTTCACTAAGTTTGCTAAGGATAACGTAGATGCAATAAAAGCTGGTAATGCAGACAAAACAGCATTCTACAAAGATGTATTCTCGGAAGTTATTGAAAATACTGTAAACAAAGATTCTAGAATCAAAGAATCTGAACGAATGACTAAAGCCGAAATTGAACAAGCAGCCGAAAAATTAACTCAAAGACAACTTAAGATTGACGAAATCTTATCAGATAAATCTCTCAATAAAAAAGCTAAAGCTCAAAGTGTTAAAGAGCTTGGTGGTACCGTAGAAGATGAATTTATGCGTTTGATGAAAAATAGAGTTGGCGGTACTGTTAACGAAATGGGTGTTAAAATCACTTCTTCAAAAGGTAAATTGAAAGGTGGTAATATCGCTGATTTAGCTAACGCAATGCGAGATTACTTTGGTGATGCAGCCAACAATGTGAAAAAAGTTTTGACAAAAGATGCTACTTCTTCTATTGAAGATGCTGTAAAACACTTTACAAGCAGAAGAATGGGTACAAGAGTATTTACAAACTTAGGTTTGTTTGGTGCGGTTGCTGCATTCTATACTCAAATCCCTAAATTATACAACATGGGTTCAAAAGGTAAGAACTTAGCTTTTGCTGATGAAGATGAAGCAGATGCACCAGTTCAAAATCAACAAGCTAAAAATGCAGAAAAAGCTGATGAAAAGAAAAAAGATGTAGCTTTTACTGGTGGTATGGCTGGCTTTATGGAAAAAGTTGGTGATAAAGTTATCAACGGAAAACATGCAAAATCTATTTCTGATATTTTTGAACTTCACGGACCAATCATCTCTGGTACAGCAATGCCTGTTTTATTATATGGTTTCTGTATTCCTCCAAGACTTCACAACGCATCTGACAAGTACGATTACGGTGAAATCGTAGTTAGAGATATGACTGCTTTCACAGCTTTGTTATTTGGTGCAAAAGCTCTTGCTAGATTGTTCTCAGATGGATTTACTAAAGTTACTGGTCTTGCACTTAATTCTAAGACTGAAAACGGAAGAAATGTATTCCAAAGAACTCTCGATTACTTGAACCCTAACGATACTCACCATAGTATCTTGTCAAGTAAACAATTGATGTCTAAATACACTAATATTGAAGATTATAAAGGCGGAATCAATGGCTTTATGGACTTCATTGAAAATAGTGGCGGTAATATCAAAAAAGCATTCTCAATTGATAAAAATATCCACGCAACAGTAAGTGAAATCGTTAAAAATGTAAAAGGAAAATCTTTTGCGGAAGCTACTTCTGGTGAAATTCGTGAAGCTTTGAAGGTTGCTAACGAAAATAAAGATGAATTAATCAAAAAATTGTATAAGTCATTTGATGGCAATAACGGTTTGTTGAAACGAGCTAAGACATGTAACTCAACATTCGGTTTCTTATCAACAATTGTATTTGTTCCTGGTTTGATTATGTGGCTTACAGATTTCTGCGAAAAAATGACAGAAAAACGTAAGGCTCAAGAAAAAGCTCTAGCTGAAGGTAAAGCTAATGAAGTTGATGCTAATTCTAATGCGAAAGTTGATGCTTCTCAAAAAATGGATGTGAAGCCTGTTTCAGCAAGCAATATCCCAACAAATGCTCCAACAATGGCAGGTTTTTTGAAAAAATAATTGATAAAAAAGAAGTTAAATAATAAAGACGGCGGAAACATTTTGTTTCCGCCGTCTTTAAATTAAAATATTGAAAACCTTATTCAACAGCTTCAATCAAAGCGTTGATATCTGCAACCATTGCATCTGGGTCATATCCGTGAACTTTTGCACCAGCTTCTAAGTTTTCAAATCTAGCTGCTGCACAACCAATACAACCTAAACCATATCTGTGAAATACTTCAATGCTTTCTGGGTGTTTTTGTGCGATTTCTAAAATATTCATTTCCTTTGTAACTTTTTCTGCCATAGTGTTATCTCCTTTTTGACTTTTTCTCAAATTCCATTAAAAACATTATACACAAAAAAAGAAGGAAGTGTATATGTTGGAATTGTTAAAGTTTTTTATTAAAGATGAAGTCCCTGCTGTTGGTTTGACAAGATTTAAGGACAAAAAAGAAAAAAGTTTCGACTATGGTGAACCTCCAAAATTGAATTTTAATAGACCGATTTTTAAGCCAAATTACAGTAATAATTTCTTTTTGATGTAATTCTGGTTAATATTCCTTAACAATACACTATAAATTAATCAATTTTTGTTCAAAAATATACTTAAATAATATATAAGGGAAAAATTGAGGCGTTTATGGCTGTTGATTTAGGGAAAAATTTAATTTCATCTTTCTTGGGGCTTACTGGCACTCGGAGTGTTAATGCTTCTAAAGCTGTTGTGGCTCCAAAGGCTTATAAAACTGCTGGTTATGCAGCTATTCCGTATGAAAAAGCACCTGTAATAACGGACACTGTTCCTACAAAAAATTCTGATGGAACACCTTTATTGGCTGGTTATCATACCCCAAACAACGTTTGGGTTGCTTAATTAACCCATAATATCGAGTTTGCCTCCTTTATATGAGTTTGAAACGTCTGGGTGAAATGGATTATTTCCGCTTTTTTGCATTTGATTTATAAAATCAAATGAGCTTTTTTGTGCCAAGTTTGAATTCGGTGTTTCAAATAATTTGACAGGTTGCACCGCATAAGTGTATTGTCGTTGTATTTCGTCAATTTTGTTAAACATAATTAATCTCTCTCAAATTAATAAAGGATTGAATGTTGGAGATTTTTCATTTTTATAAAATATTTTTACAATCTTAACGTTTTTTCTTAGGAGCGGTAATTTCAAAAGATATTTTGATAAGTTCTGAGAGCGTTTCAGGAGGAATATTATTAACTTAAATAGTACACCAATGCTTTTTGTTCATATGCCATGCTGGTTTGACAGAGGTGAATTGGTCTTTCAGAATTGGTATTAAATCTGGTGGGCATTTGAGATTTATGCAAAGCTCATTGTCCATTGTGAAGATTAATCCAAACCATTTTTTGTTCGATTTGTGTCGCATAACGACAGTAGAAGAATACTCGTCCTTAAAGGGGCGAGTATCAATTGCGTCTTTGTTTATTTTGCATTTTTTTATGAGATCTTGTTGATTCATTATTGATCGCTTTCATGGTGATCATTATCCTTCATAAGTCTTGCAAAATCAGAAGGCTTAATGCTTTGTACAAAGTTTTTAAATTCTTCAGCTTCTTCTGCATCTTTAGCACTATCAGTCGAAACAGAGCCGTTAGAAAGAACATTTGCGGTAACAAAAATAGGTGCATCGATTCTTATTGCAGCAGCGATAGCATCTGATGGACGAGAATCGATTTCAATTTCTTTACCTTCAGAATCTTCTAAAAAGATTGTTGCGTAGTAAGTTTCCTTTTCAACGTCATTAATTTCAACTTTTGAAAGTTTATAGCCAGTTTTTTCAATAATGCTAATTATCAAATCGTGGGTCATTGGACGGGTAACGGATAAGTTTTCGATTTTTCTGATGATAGAGCTAGCTTCAGCAGAGCCAATCCAGATAGGTAAAGCACGTCTATTTTCTTTGTCGTGAAGGACAACGATAGGAGAACCCGTTCTTGTATCAAGGGCAATACCCATAACTTTCATTTCAATCATAATAAAATAAACCTCTCTAATAATATTATTAATATCTTAAGTCAAGCAATATTTATGGTCAATAGTAAGGATAGTGGAGAAAACTGGAGGAAAATGGAAGAAAAACAATGGGGTATTTACGAAAAAAAATATTTATGGTACAATAGTTTCAGTAATCCGCAAGTCGGAGAATGATAACTAAATACGATGAATCTTGGAGAAGTGGCCGAGTAGGCTTAAGGCGGCACCCTGCTAAGGTGTTGTATGGGGTTACCTGTACCGTGGGTTCGAATCCCACCTTCTCCGTTTTTTAGTCGGAACTTAGAGAATAAGTGAAGATATAATTTACAAAAGGATTGCTTGAAAAAGAATAAGTTATAAAATGTTCATGGCTATTGAAGATGGGGCGAATTTAATTATACTTACAGTTTGAGAAAAAGTGTCAGATAAAATGAGGATTTTTTGTCGCATTAGTAAATGCGACCTACATTACTGGAACACGATTACTCTTAACTCTAGCTAACGGTGGATACATCATCAAGATTAATCCGATTGCAATTGGAATATTTGTTGTGCCAACTTGGAATTGATTAATAAAATCTTTTGTTTGAGGGATAAAATAACCCAATGCAACACCAAAAAACATTGCAACAAATATCCACAGAGTTAAATATCTGTCTAAAAAGCTTAATTTCTGAGAAATAGACTCTTTCATATAAACCTCACTATTATTTCCATGCTTTAATGTGTGCTCCTGCAAAAGCACCATTCATTTCATCTAATTCATCTTCTGTTATTAAATTTTTATCAAAAGACAATCCATCAATAATTTCTTTCGTGTAAATATGCACAGGCTCAATTGAAATATTCCTAAACCCTGCAAGTTCTAAAATCTTTTTGTATTCAGGTATTGGCATAGCTCCTGAAATGCATCCTGCCCAAAGCTGAGCTTGTTTTTTTATATGTTCGGAAACAGGCTTTAGTGATACAACGTCTGCTATTGCAACTCTGCCACCTTCTTTTAGTACCCTATAAGCCTCGTTGTAAACTTTTTGCTTATTATCTGATAGATTGATAACACAATTTGAAATTATTGCATCTAGTTTCCCATCTTCAAGCGGGATATCTTCAATGTATCCTTTTATAAATTCTACATTTTTAACACCCATTTTTTCTTTATTTTTATTTGCAAGTTCAAGCATTTCATCTGTCATATCAAGTCCATAGATTTTTCCAGACTCACCAACATATTTAGATGCCATTAAAACATCGATGCCACCACCTGAACCTAAATCAAGAATTATCTCACCTTCTTTAATTTGAGCAAAAACAAGAGGATTTGCACATCCCAAAGATGCGTCTATTGCTTCTTTTGGGAGGTCATCAAGGTTTTGTCCTGCATAATTTCTTTCAGCTCGTGGAATCTCTTGACAGCAAGAACATGTACTATGTGTATCTTCTTGAACTTTTTGAGCAATATTACCGTAAAAATTTTTAACTTCTTTTTTTATGTCAAAATCCATATTTTAGCCTCCTTAAAAATTGACAAATAATATTAAATATGCCATAATTGGAATATATAATATTATAGTATTCCATTTTTGGAATATTGTCAATACCTACTAGGAGAATTTTTATGAAAAGTAATTTATATGAAAAAAAAGCTCAAATATTCAAAACTCTTTCTAATCCTGTGAGACTTGAAATAATGGATTTTTTAGCGGATGGAGAAAAGTGTGTCTGTGAAATTGTAGAAAATTTAAATTATGAACAGCCGCATATTTCAAAGAGCTTAATTAAATTAAAAGAAGCAGGTCTAATAAAAGACAGAAAAGAAGGTTTAAATGTATATTATTCTCTTAAAATTTGTTGCATGGGAGATTTTTTCAATTGTTTAAATAAAATTCTTGAAACTAATTAAAAACAGTATTTGTTATTTTCTTGAAAAATAAATTTAGCTTATTATCGTAATTTAATTAATAACAAATTAATACAAATAATAAATATATATTAATATTTTATATGTAAGATATTGTTGTAAATATATTTATTTTGTGGATATAAAAATATTTCCTTTTCCTACAAGAATATAATTTGCATTAATTCCATATTCGGAAATTAGTATTGAAAGTTTATGATTATTTAAAAGTCTTTCATTTTTTTCAATTTTTGATAGATATTGTTTAGATACATTTAAAACTTGTCCTAATTGCTGTAATGATAACTGCAAATTTTTTCTCGCTTTTCTTATCCTTGCTCCTTGTGTACACATTCTAAACTCCTTTCTCATATTCTTTATTTTTAAAACAATTATCTTAATTTATACTTATATGCCTATAATTTGTCAAATTAAAAGTGACAAGGAGTTTGAGAAAAATTGCCAACAATTTTGAGAAAAATTAGCGTGTTAGTTTACCAAAAAAATCAAACCATCTGTAAATTGAAATCAAACCATGTGTTCTTTTACAAAAAGAATAAGTTATAAAATGTTCATGGCTATTGAAGATGGGGCGAACAATCATCTATGCGAAATGCAATTTAGAATGCTGGGAAAGGTTTAATAATGCAGAAGATAAAAAATATTGAAGCATTAAGATTTTTATTTATTCTTTCTATTATTGCATGTCATTTAAATCAAGGAATAACAAATGTTATAGATAATCCTATATATAAGAACTTTTGTGCATTTACGCATTGGTCATGGTTGCCAGTTGATTTCTTTTTTATAATTTCTGGATTTTTCTTATTCGGGAATATTAATTATTCTCAGAGTTTTATTAGTTTTGCAATAAAGAAATTAAAAAGGTTGATGCCAACTGTATTAGGTGTTTTATTGATAACTTTTATCGTATCATTATTTACGCCTTACAATTGGGTGAAACATGAAAATTTATTTACAATTTTGAATATTCAAAATGTTGGGTTAACATTTCAAAATGGGAATATCCCTCCATCATGGTTTGTATCTTCTTTATTTTGGGGAATGTGTTTTTACTTTTATTTAGGTAAAATTGTTTCTCAAAAAGTGTTTAATTTTGTAACTGCTTGTTTGATTTTTATTTGTTATGCTATTTTTATACATGTTCCAAATAGCTGGAATGTCCTAAATTATTATAATTTTATAAATATTGGAATGGTTAGAGCCTTGGCAGGAATTGGTTTAGGTTATTTTGTGCGGATGTTATATAACGATTATTCTGAAGTACTAAAATCGCAATTTAATACCCTTAAATCCAAAATTATATTTTCAGCATTAGAAATTTATTTATTTTTTACATTGTTCTACTATTTATGTTTCCATGCTTCTAGCTATAATAATGTTTTATTTGAAGTTATTATTTTCTTGTTATTATTCATCTGTTTCTTACTTCACAAAGGGATTTTGTCGAAATTATTAGAAAATAATGTATCTAGTTTTTTAGGAAAATTTACTTATTCAATTTTTCTTTCTCATTATTTAATAAAAGATTTGTGGAACATTTATATAATGAATAAATGCCAACATTTTGTTATATATCATCCAATTATAAATATTGTAAGTATATTCATTGTTTCTATAATAGTAGGGATGTTAACATATTATCTAATCGAGAAACCAAGTGCTAAATTTTTAAAAAATAGGCTAAAAATCAATGATAATGCCTATCTCGGGGGGGGGTAGTCTTTCTTGAGCCTTGTAGTCTATGTTTTGCTTAACAGTTTTTAGGTACAACGAGGCGGGAGTTGAAAACTCTCGCCTCGTTAGTTTATATTGTGCTTTTCTCCGTATATTATTTTATTATTAAGTTTAGGGAATTAAAATGTAAAATTTTCTAAATATTTAAAATTCTCTATCAAAAAATTAGTTCATCTGTTTTATTATTATAGGTATAAAGGAAATATTATGTTAATTCAAAAAGTTACATTCGCCCCAGTTGATAACTCAAAATCAATATATAAACCTAATAATAAAAATACAAATTCCGTTAGTGCAACAACAGTTTTACCATATGCAAAACTGGATTATTCAAAAATAGCTTTTGGTTCAATTTATGGAGTAAAGCCTAAAAAAATAAATCTGGATGCGGAAAAATCAAAACTGTTACGCCAAATTACTGAACTTTTGCAAACAGAAGAACAAGATATTGATACAGCAGAAATGACAATGAAAGTTATGCGTCGAGTTATGAATTTCTTTAGAGAAGCTATGAAGCGTCAGGAAAAAATTTTAGAAGAAGCAGAAAAATTGGCAGAGGATAAAGTTCTAAATCCTCAACAAAAGTTTGAACAAATCCAAAAACTTCAGAAAAAGTTAACTCAAGTTTCAAAATTCAAATACAGCCCAGATGGGGCAAAAAATAAAAAACAAGTCGCTGAAAATGTGGACTATCCATTGTTGAACAAGTTAAAATCTGCGGTAGTTGAGGATGATTTTAATTTGTCAAAAGTTGTGACGGATTATTATAGTGAGTTAAAAAATATTTCAAAAATAGAAGATTTGAACAAACAATACCCGAAAATTAAAACTCCAGCTTCTCCGCAAGAAGTTATTGCAAGGAAAATTGAGAGTGTTTTAACTCGGGATTTTTATGAGGGTTTGGCAGATAATATGGCTTCGGTAGAGGAAGCTAGTGAATATTGTGTAAAACCTGTCGGGGCTTTAGTTTATGATATTGCAATGAAACATAATGCTAACCCAATAGAGTTATTTGATTCGGTTTTCCCTTATACGGCAGTTAAAATTTTTGAAAGATATGAAAGTATTGCAACTAATGGAATGTCTTCAGTTCCAGAAGTCCGCAAGATAAAAACTCCTCAAGTTAGTGATTTAGATTTGAAACTTTTGAGGACTGATTTTGATGATTTTGTTACTTCAGTAGTTAGAAAACATTATCTTGAAGGACAAAAATTGAACGAAATAAAATACGAAAAAGATGGTATTTCTATTGCATTATCTGATTTGAGAGGTTCTGATTATAAATTTGAAAAAATGCCAGAAAAGGTTCGCTCGTTTGTAAAATCTGGAGAAGCTCTTGATTATGCACAGAAAGATTATGACAATTTTGATGTTAACCAATTTAGAGCTAGATTAGATTTCTTTGCTAATGGTGGAATTGGCGAAAATGAAGAAATTTTGGGTAAGATTATTGATTTTGATAGTTGTGATTTTACCCCAGAAGATATGAAATTTTTATCGAAGTTTTTGAGAGAATTAGATTTTGTTAGGGACGGTAAAAAGTCTATGGAAGAAGCCGTAGATTATATTAAAGAACAAGATTTAGCTCCCAAAGGAACAAATAAGTTAAATGAACTTGCAAGGCAAAAAGCGGAAGAAGATATAAAAATTAGGCAAAAGGTTTCTTCAGAATTGAAATCTGTAAAAAAAGATTTTGACAATGCCATGAATGTTCTTTATCAAAACGATTTGGCTGATATTGCAAATTCTTGTGCTGATTATCGTCCAAAATCAATAGATGATTGCAAAAATGCAAAATATTTGATTTCCTTGATAAATAAAAATACTGACAAAGAAACAAACATTCTCAATAGAAATGCGGTAGAACAAAGTATTATGCGTTGGGATACTTATAATTTCTATAAATCTGAAGGAAAAACAAGTGATGAAGTTTTAACAAAAGCTGAAAAGTTTGCGATGAGAGAAGATGGAACGATTGATGTTGAAAAAGCTGGTCACTATTTAATTAATTCAGAAGTTGCAAAAATGTATCCAGAGAGTGTTAAATACTCAAAATATCCAGAAGTTTTAGATAAAATTATGGAAAAAACTGCCACTCAGAGTGAGGCTGTAAAGTATTTATGCAAGTATGATGATTATATGAATTTGAGTTCTGAAAATAAAACTCAGCTTTCTAATTTTATAGATATGTTTGATCAGAAAAATTCTGTTGACAAGGCAATTTTGAAATCAATAGTTGAACAAGATTATTTGAATGTAGATACACCTGTACAAATAAAAACTTCTGGCTCTGAAACTGTTACTGCTACATTTAGTGCTAAAGCTAAAAAGGCAATTACAGATAAGTATAAATATCCAACTTGTCTTATTTACCTTAAGGGATTTGAAGATGCTCTAGCTAGTTTTGCTAGAGAATGGGGTTCTTCTGGGATTAAAAAGACCGGAAAAAATAACAATACTTTGAGATACAAAATGGAATTAAAAGTTGCTGGACATGATGATAGATTATTCTCAAGCAACAATGATTACTACTTTGATGTATTCTCAGATAAAGGTTTTCACTAGATTGAACTTAAAATAGATACTAATCAATAATTTGGAATATTAGCCACTTGGATAATTGTGCGGTTACTAATATAGTAGTACTATCCTTGTGTGGTAAAAATACATCCAAATTATGATTGATATTGAAGGAAAAGAACATTTATTAGATGCAATCTTTGAGTATTGCGAAGATATAATTACTGTAAAAGATTTAGATTTAAAGTATATCGCTTATAACAAAGCGTTTTTGAAATCTATTATTGAAGGAGATGAAAAAACTCCAATTATCGGGAAGTCTGTTGATGAAGTTTTCCCTAATGATGAGTGTTCTCAAGTTGTAATAAATAATGCCCAAAAGGCAATCTCCGAATTAGAAACAAACTGTTATACTTTCAGACATAATATACACGGGGTTAATAAAATAATTAAACAAACAACGACTCCAATTGTTAGAGATGGAATTGTTTTTGGTGTATTGTCGGTTTCTCGAGATGTAACAAGAGAAGAAAATTTGAAAACAAGATTGCTAGAAAAGAATTATCAACTTAATACGTTGTTGGAGAATTTACCTCTTCTTGTTTACATGAAAGATAAAAATAGAAATCTTGTTGTTGCAAATAATGAATCTAGGAATTTTGTTCTGAATGGTATTGATTCTTATTCTGATGGGGTTGAAATCGATATGAAAGATGCTTTGCCAGAAGTTGAAAATGAAGATAATTATGTTTTGCAAAACAAGAAGCATTTACGAAAAGAAAAGGTTGTAAAAGGTTCTGATGGGAAACAACACTGGTACAAAATTCATAAAGCTCCAATTGTAACTTCCAATAATGAAATTAATGGCTTAGTAGCTATTGCAAAAAATATTGATGCAGATAAAAAATTAGAATATCAACGAGATTTATTTTTGGCTACTTTATCTCACGATTTGAAAAATCCATTGCAGGCTCAAATTAGTTCTCTTGAAATGTTGTATCGAGAGTATTATGGGAAAATAGACGAAGGTCATCAAGAGGTTATGGCATTGATTATTGAATCTGCGAAATATATGAAAGATATGCTCTGTACTCTTTTGAAAACTTATAAACAAAATAACGGGATTATTCAACTTATTTATTCTAGATTTGATATTCTTTCTTTAATGACCAAATCAATAAGAGAGGTTAGAGATTTGGGTAAAATTAAAAATGTAGAAATTCGGTTTAATTCCAAATTAACAGAAGATGAAAAATTGATGTATGCAGACGAAAATCAATTACGCAGAGTTATTGGTAATATGCTCAACAATGCGATAAATTATGCTTTTGAAAATAGCGTTGTGGATATTTCCATTAAGTTGGAAAATGGTTTTTATGTTTTTGATTTTAAAAATGAGAGTGAAGAAATTTCTGAGAGTTTGAAAGTGAATATTTTTGATAAATATGTTTGCGGAAACCCTTTAGAATCAAATAGTGGAGTTGGTTTGGGTTTATATTTTTGTCGAAAAATTTTGGAAGCACATGAAGGCACAATCAGTCTTGATAATATTGGGACAAAGAATACTTTTTCAATAAAAATTCCGAAATTGGACGAAAAATCTGCATTAATTACCGAAGTCGCATTGTAAAATTTCCACAAAGAACTTCTTAACATTTTGTAAAAATAGTCTGTTGAGTTTTTGAAAAATAGTATAAAATATAAGTAGAGATTATCGTTTTCTGGGGAACTTGAGTATGAGAAAAATTATGTTTTTATGGCTTTATGTCGTTGCAATTGTGGCATCTCTTGGAGGTTTGTTATCTGGTTATGATACGGGTGTAATTTCTGGAGCGTTATTGTTTATCAATGATTCTTGGAATTTATCAGATTCAATGCAGGGAATAGTTGTTAGTTCTGTATTGATTGGTGCAGTTATTGGTGCTGCGACGAATGGTGTTTTGGCAGATATTTTTGGACGAAAAAAAATTATTATGGCAACGGCTGTAATTTTTATTGTCGGTTCAATTCTTTGTGGCTTTGCTCCTAATGTTTATGTACTAATTGCTTCAAGAATATTAGTTGGTTTAGCTGTTGGGATTGTTAATTTTGTTATCCCTTTATATTTGTCAGAAATTTCACCAAAAGTTATTAGAGGAACGTTAGTTTCTTTATATCAATGGGCAATTACTGCTGGTATTTTGTTCTCATATTTTATAAATGCAGCATTTGCAAATGCAATATATAGTTGGCGTTGGATGTTATTAGCTGGAATCCTTCCAGGGTTGGTATTACTTGTTGGAATGAGTTTGATGAGTGATACTCCTCGTTGGCTTGTAAGCAAAAATAGAGATGAGGAAGCTAAAAAAGTATTCAAAAAAATTGACCCTAATGCCAACGCTGATGTTGAAATTGGTGAAATTAAAAAGACTTTAGCAAGTGAATCTGAAGATTCAAATAAAAAAATCAGATTTAAAAAGTGGATGATAATGCCATTTGTTGTTGGTATAGGTATTATGTTCGCTCAGATTTGTACAGGAATAAATACGATAATTTATTACGCACCAACAATTTTTAAAATCGCAGGTTTTGATTCTAATTTAAACGCAATATATGCTACAACTGGGATTGGTGTTATCAACTTCCTAATGACAATTGTTGCAGTATTCTTCACAGATAGACTTGGAAGAAAACCTTTATTGTATTTCGGATTGACAGGTGTAATGCTAAGTTTAGTTGCGTTAGGTTGTGCTTTTGCATTTTCAAGTGTTTTAGGTGACAGCTTAAAATGGGTTGCCGTTGGAAGTTTAGTTACTTATATCATCTGTTTCGCAATGAGCTTAGGACCTATTGGTTGGATTATTGTTTCAGAAGTTTTTCCTCTAAAAATCAGAGGGGTTGCAATGAGTATTTGTACTGTTTCAAACTTTGCATTTAATTTCTTTGTTGTTGGAAGTTTCCCAATTCTAATCCATAGAATTGGCGGAGCTTATACTTTCTGGGGTTTTGCAGTTGTATCATTACTTTGTATTTTGTTTGTTTATTTCTTTGTTCCAGAAACTAAGGGGATTTCATTAGAACAGATTGAATCAAATTGGTTACATGGAGTAAAACCTAGAGATTTTAATAAAGTCTAAATTGAAAAGAGCGAGGAATTAATTTTAGTTAACCAACTTTATCGTTAGGTGTTACACTATTCATTGGATTCCAAGTATCTTTAAGTTTGTTTTTTATTAGATTCTTATAGAAGTTTCCTTTATATTCTAAAATAGCTAGTTGTTTTTTTAATTCATCCATTTGCATAAGTGCTTTTTCTTTTGTACCAAGGATAATTTTGTATCGTTCTTCAATGGTCGAATCTCCAACAATGCAAAGGTCAATATATCTTTTTATTGCCTTGTTTTCAGTTCCAACAGAACGCAAACATTTAACTATTTTTACCCATTCAAGGTCGTTATCAGAAAATTGCCTTATGTTATTTTGATTTCTTTTAACGAATGGGAAAAATCCACTCTTTGCCCAAAATCTCAAAGTGTGTTCAGAAATATCCATTTTCTCTGCAACTTCTTTAATTGTGTACATAGTATTTCATCCTTTTTATAAAATAGCTTCAATATCTTTAGTAATTAGTTCTTTAGTTAAGTGGTAGCGTTGGTATAACTCATCTAAAGAAACTCTATCGGTAAATTCTTTTTTCCCGCCAAAGTTTAGAACTTTCATTTCTGAATTTCCATAAAATCTTGTAATTTTTTCGCCAAAGCCACCTTCAACTTGACCATCTTCAAGGGTGATAACTATTGAATGTTTTTCTTTTAATTTTTCAAGCAATTCTTTATCAATACCTGATGCGAATTTAGGATTAACAACTGTTGCATCAAATCCAAATTGTTTTTTTAGTTCTTCTTTAACTTCTTTAGCTAACTCTAAGAAATTGCCAAGTCCCAAAATTGCAACTTTTTCCCCTTGAAATTCTACTTTGAATTTGTTTAAAATTGAATAATCTGTGGTATCTTTTTCACCTGTTGAAATAAGAATTGCTGGAACTCTGATTGCTACTGGATGTTCAGTTTGATTTAAAGAATATTCCAACATTGCAAGATATTCTTCCTTCGTTGCAGGCGATAAATAGACAATATTAGGAATATTTGAAATTAGTGGAATGTCAAAAGAGCAAAGATGAGTTGCATCTGCTCCAGATAAACCGCCCCAATATACAAGCATTGTTAATGGAGAATTATTTAGAGCCATATCTTGTGACATTTGGTCATATGTTCTTTGGATAAATGAACTCATCACACAAAAAATAGGTTTTGCTCCACTCTTTGCTAATCCTGAACAATATGCTACGGCGTGTTCTTCTGCAATTCCAACATCAGTATATTGATTCCCAAGAGATTCACGGTAATCCTTAGTAAATCCAAAAACTCCAGGAGTTGCCGCATTAACTGTAATTACAGTTTTATCTTCTTGTGATTTTTTAGAAATGAAGTCTTTTGTAATTGAATTGTAATCTTCAACAATTGAGGCTGAAGCATCATCTTTTTTATCCAACACTCCTGGTAAAACCCAGTGAAAAGCTTCTTTATTTTCTTCCGCAACTTTTAATCCATGACCCTTTTGCGTATGGATGTGTAAAACTACTGGATGATTTGTATCTTTAACTTTTTCAAATGCTTGAATTAGTTTTTCAATATTATTTCCCTCTTCTTCGTAATAATAATCAAATCCTAAAGTTTTGAAAAAGTTGTGTTCTGATTGACCATTAGTTTTTCGTAGTTCTTTTAGATTTCCATATAATCCACCGTGATTTTCCGCAATAGACATATCATTATCATTCACTATAACAATGAAGTTGCTATCTAATGTAGCGGCATTATCTAAACCTTCAAGTGCTTCACCTCCAGATAAAGAACCATCGCCAATTAGTGCAATTACATTCCCCTTTTCCCCTTTTAAATCACGAGCTTTTGCAACCCCTAAAGCTAAACTTACAGAAGTTGAAGTGTGACCAGTTTTGAATAAATCGTGTTCGCTTTCTTCTGGTGCGGTATAACCAGTGTATTTTAGGTAATTATCTGGATTCGTAAATCCTTCTTTTCTTCCTGTAAGAATTTTGTGAGGATAACATTGGTGAGAAACATCAAATATAAATTTATCAACTGGTGAATTGAATACATAGTGCATCGCAATTGTTGTTTCAACTATTCCTAAATTTGGTCCCATGTGACCACCAATAGTGTTAACTTTTTTGATAATTAACTCTCTCATTTCATTTGCTAAAGAGTTCATTTCGCTAATAGAAAGAGCTTTTACATCTTTTGGCGAATTAACTTTGTCTAAAATCATATGTTTGTAATCTCCATATTTATCTTTTTCTACTTTGTATAATTATATTTTACAACCTGATAGCTACTCTAAGTCAACCCCTTAATTGAAAATTTTTCATAAAAAATGAACAGATAAAATTATATCTGTCCATTTCCCATTTTGTCTTATGTAATTATTTTATGAAATTTGTTTTTATTACTTCTTCTTGTTCAGGAGGTAAGATTCCAGCTTTTGCCCCTGCTTCTTTACATTTAAGATGATAAATCATATTTCTAGCGACAAATCTCATGTTTTGCAAACCTTCTTCATCTTTAAGAACATCTTCTGGAGTTGAACCGTGAACCATATTCCAGTATCTTCCAGAAATTATTGGCATTTGATTAATTGCAAAATATTTATTCAATTGATCTAATGTTGCAGTAGTACCAGCTCTTCTGGCACTTACAATTGATGTGCCAGGTTTATGAGTAAATGTATCTTTTCCAGCTCTAGAACCAGCATAGAATGCTCTATCTAAAAATGGAGCAATTACTCCGCTAGCCGAAGCATAGTGAACAGGAGAACCAATTACAAGCCCATCACATTCTTTCATAACTTGTATAAATTCATTTACCTTATCATCCACCACACATTTTTTTAATTTATTGCAAGCTCCGCAAGCCCTGCAAGGTGCAATTGCATCTGTTCCAATATAAAATATCTCTGTTTCAATTCCTTCTTTTAGAAATTCCTTTTCCATTTCTTTTAATGCTGTATATGTACAACCTTCTTTATGAGGAGAACCATTTAATAATAATACTTTCATTTTTAGCTCCTTTTGATTTTATAACCTACTATTTTAGAGTATTACATTATGCTTTTTAGTCAAGTAGTTTAAAAGAAATTATATGTTATAATAATTGTGCATAAATAATAAAAGGAGTTTTATATGGAAAACAATGTTATTTTTACAAGAAGATCTATTAGACGTTTTTTGGATAAACCAGTTGAGCAAGAAAAAATTGAAAGAATTCTAAAAGCTGGGATGCAAGCTCCATCTGCACATAATATGCAACCTTGGGAATTTGTAGTTGTTACAGATAAAGACAAAAGAGATGAAATTTCAACAATGAGTCCTTGGTCTGGTATGGTTGCGAAAGCTCCAGTTGCAATAGTAGTTGTTGGGCATCCAACAAGTGAAAAATCCACAGAATTCCTTCCTCAAGATTTAGGTGCTTGTACCGAAAATATTTTATTACAGATTGCAAATGAAGGCCTTGGAGGTTGTTGGATGGGCTTTTATCCAAATGAAGAAAGAAGTTCAAGCTTAAAAAAATGCTTCAACATGCCAGAGGATAGAATTCCATTTTCTGTAATCGCATTAGGTTATAGTGAAGATAAAAATCACTTTGTTGATAGAGCGGATATGTCACGAGTTCACTATAATATGTGGTAGAAAATATGCAAAAAGAATTGCTGAAAGATTTATTTTTAAAAGATTCAACTCCTCTTGCTGGAAATGATATTCCTCAAGAGTTGTTGAACTCTTTTGACAATTTCATATTAGAAAAAGTTCCTCAATTGGGGGTTGTTCCTGAAGTATTAAATGTATATCAAAAATTTCAACCAATGAAGCAAGAAGCTCCTGACGAAATGAAGAATAAGTTGTTTATGACAATTAAAACCTTCGCACTAGATGTTGCAAGGAATGAAAAAGTTTTGGATAGCCTTGTTCTTTTTAGATTTTTGATAGTGAAAGCACCCCTTGTTGCACAAGATTATTTTTCTATTGCGGAAGAGTTACAAATTCTTTGGAATTCAGATTTAAGCAAATGTTTTTTGGATATTTATATTAAAAAAGAACAAAATAAACCTCTATTATTTTTAACCCTAGGGAATTTTAATAATTTTGTTAAATTAGATTTAAAAAAAGCTATTCAGTATTATGAAAAATACATTGAAATTGATGAAACAAAGCCCGTCGTTTACACAATTTTAGCAAATTTATATTCTAGACTTTATGGAGACGAAAGCTTAAAAGAACAAATTCTTTACTATGAAAAGGCTTATTCTTTGAAACCTACTGATAGATTGTCTTTACATGGTTTGGCATTTAATTATGAAAAATTGGGCAATAAAGATAAAGCGAATATTTATTACCAAAAACTTTTAGAAAATAATCCTACGGATACTGATTTTTATAATTATGGGTTATTTCTTATTTCTTGTGGAGATTTTATTCAAGGTCATAAATATTTAAAACATCGAAAATCTGCATTAAATACACTGTTGCCAATTGAAAAAAAATGGGATTTGGAAACAGATATTACGCAAAAAAAATTACTGGTACATTTTGAAGAAGGTTTTGGGGATACATTTATGTATTGCCGATTTGTACCGTTATTGAAAAAATATGCTCAAAAAATTATTTTTGTTGTTCAAGATAAATTATTCGATTTGCTAAAAAATTCTACTATTATTTCTGAGGGCATTGATATAATCTCAGATTCTGAGGACTTAAATTCTTTAGATTATGATTATTGGATGGGAATTTTGGATTGTCCTTATGTTTTAAAAACGACGACTGAAAATGTTCCATACCCAGATAAATATTTGAATATTTCTAAATGTTTAGTAAATAACTATGCGAAGAATTATTTAAAGAATGATGACAAAATTAAAGTTGGATTTGCTTATCACGGAGATATGAGTGCAAATTATTTTGGAAGAGATTTGACTATTGATAAATTTAAAACCTTATTTGCTCTTTCAGGATTTGATTTTTATTTATTCCAATATGATGAAGATGAAAATTTTGAAGGAGTTGTGTCATTAGGAAAAACTTTTGATAATTTTACTGATACGGCAATGGCTTTAGAAAATATGGATTTAATTATTACAACAGATAATGTAATCTTAAATCTTGCGGGAGCATTGGGAATTAAAACATATGCTTTATTTAATAAGCAAACTAATTACCGCTGGTATAAATTAGCAGGAGAAAATGTTGGCTGGTATAATTCTTGCACTCCGATACAGGTTGAAAACCAAGGAGAATGGCAACCTGTTTTTGCAAAACTTGTAGAAATATTAGAAAAATATAAAAAAGAAAATAGGTGAACCATGGTTGATTTTAGAAAAGCGAATCAAGGAGATAGAGCATTTTATATAAATTCTGTTAAGGAATTTTATAATTCAGATGCCGTTTTACATTCTATTCCCATTGAAAATATTGAAAGAACCTTTGAGGTTGTAATGGGAAAATCACCTTTTGCAGAGATTTATATTATGGAACAAGAAGGGATAAAGGTTGGCTATGCACTTTTAGCTAAAACATACTCTCAAGAGTCTGGAGGGGAAGTTATTTGGCTAGAAGAAATATATGTATTGCCTCAATTTCAAGGTCAAGGTATTGGAGGAAATTTCTTAGAATATTTAAAGTGTAATTATGATGTTTCCAGACTAAGACTTGAATATACACCAATAAATGACTTGGTATGCAAAATCTACAAAAAACACGGATTCCAATCCCTTGAATATAAACAAATGATTTGCGGTAGTTAATATTCCTGTTGACTGTTATATTTATTCAAGAGCACGCAGAAAACTTTAAATTATGTCACGAAATAATTTTCGGAATAAGAAAATAAGAAAGAGGAATAGTGGAAGAATATATAAAATTATTAGAGTTACCAGAAGAATTTGATTTAAACGATTTAAAAATGGCTTATCGGAAAAAAGTGTTGCAATATCACCCAGATAAAGCAACAAATGAGGCTGAAAGAATTGGTTATGAAGCAGTAATAAAAAAAATCAATGAAGCAAATAAATATTTAAAAGAATATCTTGAAAATCATGGTGGAGTGTATTCTAAGCAAGTAAAAGACAATTATACAGGAGAGGAAAATAAAACTCAAAATAGCCGCACTTTCGATGATAATGATAGCGTTTTGGGAAAACTTGCAATAGGTCTTATGCGAGGAAGGGGATTTTTAAATATTATTTTTAATATATATACGTTAATTATTACGTGTATTTGGTTGATAATTATTCATCAATTCTCACAAGTATTTACCTTTATTTTTATTATTGGGCTATCTCCTTTTATTTTAGGTCTTATTATGTATATATTAATATTTATCCCTCAAAAAATAGAATTCTATTGTTATGAAAAAAAAGAGAATTTATTAGGGCTCTTCTTTTCTTGTATAATTCAATTGCTACTAGTAGTTGTTGCATTTAATTTTTATTATCATCTTTCTTATGATTTATTGTGGTCAAATAAAAATATTACATGGCAAAATATCATACCAATCTTTTTTATTACATATTTTTCAATAACAGTTCCTTATGATTTTATGGCAAAACGTGATGATGGTATTACAAGTTACGTTTTTGCAAATTGTTTTTCTATTGCGGTATTTATTGGACTATTTATGTCAATATTTATCACATTAAGAGTGTCGGCAATTTTAATGTTATGTATTTTATTATTAACAGTTCCAATTAATTTGTATATTAAGAAAGAATATTTAAAAAGCCAAAAAGAATTTGAAAATTTTCATATATAATATTTTTAAACCTAAATATTCAAAGAGATAATCAAAATTCTAAGCATTAGAGCATAAAAAACATATACAAATTACTTATTACTGAATTGTGATTACTTCTTAAACTCACTTTAGTATGTTTTGAGTGAAATCAAAAGTAGTCGCAACACTAACGCCCAAAATTTAGTAGAATAACTAAAAAATGAGTTAGTAAACATGAAACCAAGTAGGCACTTAAGTTCTATCGAGTGAAGTGGAATAACCATACTTCATTGCGAAGGCTTGAGTGTCCGCAAGATAGCCAAAGAATTAGGTAGATAATTTCAAGAGAATTGAATCGCTCCTATAATCTGACGGATAAATTTGGAAGAGGGAATGTGGGTATAATTTAGGGGGCGTTTGAATTTGAGCCACTTCCCTAGCTTTAAGAAAAATTATCCTTTTTATCCTTTTCTTATCCTTAAATTTATCCTTTTTTCTTTGCATGAGTGTAATTTTCGGCTAAAACTCCGACAGGGTTTAAATCTTCGCAAGGATAGAAAAAGGATAAAAACTTCCAAGTAGTGGGAAGTTAAAATTATTATTGGCTTAGTTAGATAACCATTCTTTGGTGCAAAAAATTGCACCCTACCAGCTACAGACTTTTCAATGATTGTTCCTTGTAAATATAGATGTGGCAAGTATAATTTGGAAGTCCATTTTAGTTGGACAGATGGTGTGATTATTTTGGGTAAAATTTTATTCATATTTTTTAATAATTAAGCAATTTTATAGAAGAAAAATACTTTATTATGATGTAACAAATCAATGCATTTTGGGGAAAAGTACTAAATGATTAATTTTGAAAATTTATATTATAAAGCAATAAAACGATATTGTAGCTCAGCATCTTGTCCATTAAAACAATTTATAGTTAAAGCTGATAATAATTTAAGCCCTCTTTCTAAAGATGAAGTTGTAATATCTAAAGCAATAAAAAAAGCACATAGCCAACATCATTATTTTCAAGATATAAATCATACAAAAATATTAAATCAAGATATTATTGATGAAAAAGCATTAAAAGAGATAGATGATGAATTTTTAGAAATTGCACCTATGTCTGAAGAATCTATTTTTTATAGAGGCATTGGAAAACTCCTAGATAATCCGAAAACATTAGAATATGATATTATTGATAAAGCAAATATTGGAGATATAATTCAGCCATTTCCAGGCTATGCTTATACTGCAACAAGGGATAATTATACTTTTGCTAGTAGATACGCATGGACAGGAGATCCTAATAAAGCTAAAGCTATGTTATTAGAAATTCATACTCCAAAAGGTGCTAAAATATCGGTAAATAGAGAGCATGGTGGCGAGGGAGTATTTCCCCGAAATGCAAAATATCGAGTTATTTCAAAAACAAATGTTGAAGTAAAAAATCATCCTATGCTAGTTGAAGACTGTGGTGAAACATTCCCGAGACAACATATTATTTTAGAATATATTCCCGAATAAATATATTATTGTTCTTCAAAATAAGCGAGCCGGTAGGGTGCAATTTTTTGTACCAAAACATAATGCCAAAATAAGGAAAAGCACAAAATTTCTCATTCTAACTGATAGTTTTTCTTAAACTTTCAGCCAAATTACAGCTCCCAAGCAGCATATTACAGAGGGAAATACATAGGCTCTCAAACTGACAAGAATGAAAAAAGGAATTGGTCGTTAAAATACATATATCCTTTTACTTGGGAACAATTGAGCCTTTTTCTATTAAAAAAGAGGATTTCAAAATCTTTGAAACCCTCTTAAATCAATTGGTTGCGGGAGTCCACATTGAACGTGTTTGGAAATTCCGAAACAAGGTAAGGAGGACATCTTCGGCTGATGTTATTTCTCATATTAAAAAGAAAAAGTCCTTTTCAAGGCACTTCATGGAAAAAACTTTGGGATTAACAACTGGTCAATCATATTGGTATATTAGACACTTCTTAAAAGAGAATATTATTGTGAAACTTGAAGAAACAAAAGCCTACGATAATGTTTGCCAACTTCAAGCTCTTTATAAATATGCAGGAAACCAGTAAACTTGTTTATGGTATAATTTAGTTATGAAAAGAAAGAAAATAGAAGATATCAACGTAAATGTTGAAAGTGTATCTAGCGACAATCTAAAGATAGATGAAGAAGCTTCATCAAAGTTTGTAGATGATATTATCGCAACTTTTAAAGATAAAGGTGCTTTATTAGAAGCACAAAGATTAGTTGAGGCAAAAGATAAAACAGCAGAACTAGACTTGATTCTTAACAACGAAGAACATTCAAATGAGTATCTCGCATATAGAGAGTACAAGGATATACCTTTAGAATAATTCTGATTATATTTTATCTTGGGTGGTTCAAAGGTTCTGCTCACAACCACCCATACCCTTAAAGGTAGATAATTGTGGGCAGAAGGGTATAAAATAGTGAGCATAGAGATTGACTCAACCAACGCTAAAGTTGGAAATACAGATAACTTTATAGACTTGTCAGAGTTTATATATAATAGGCACACCCATGACAAAACCATGTGTGTTAGTGTGTCTGAAATAGACTTTGTGATTAGCATAGAGAGCTTTATAAATAGTGATGATGATAGAGATAAGTTCTTAAAACTGGTAAAGTATAACTACAGCTCTTTACTTAATACAAGTGTATTTGAAGATATAAAGTCCTTGACTAAGGATGACTTTATAAAAATATGCGTTTATAATCCCATCACAGATACTTTTAGTGGGTTAGAGTATTACATGCTAAGACACTTCATGGATTCTGATATAGATGGGTGTATTAGAGATATAAGGACTAGAAGACTTGAGAAGCTAATTAAGTTAAGTGTAAGCAAAGATAATTTAATTATCAAAGTGTTTCCAAACAAAGTATTAGATATAGAAAACAAAGTATCTTATTGTGTTAGCTTACTTTATCTTGTGATGTTGCACATATATAAGCAATTATACAGTGAGAGCAGTATAAGCGAGATAGTGAAACTTCTTTTTATCAGAGTGAACCCAATAATAACAAAAGTTTCTTATACTATTCTTATTAAGTGCGATGATAGTTATTCTTGGCTGAAACAGTTACAACAGTTACGTTCAATGTACAAGTTCTTTAATATCAGTAGTACTAAAGACCAAGTTAAGTTTTTGTTTAGACCCAAACGTCATTACTTGACTTCAACTGTTAATATTCCAGTAATAAACGAAGTTCCTTCTGAGACTAACAAAGAGAAGCGTTTTATATCTTGCACATATAAGCTTCGTAAGCAAGATATACTAGAGTGTAAAACTACGCTAATAAGTAAAGATATGGTTGATTGTGTATTTGCTACACAAATAGATGACAATGTAGCTTCAATGTATTCGGCTTTATCTGACAATGAACGTATTTATTCGTTAAATTACTACATTCTCAGTACGCTCTTGTTTTTTACTGAGCAACATGAAAAACTAAGAAACAAGCGAGACATAAAAAAAAGGAAACTTATTAATACAGACGATTTCTCTGCATTTGCTGTTACTGAAAAAGATTCAGTTAAAAGACTTTTATATAACTTTGCTTTCAAGGATGTTAAGGCTAGCAATGATGAGCAACTGTTAACCTTAGTCATAAAACAATTAAAGAAGGTAGGGCAAAAGAATAGTCTTGTTGATTATTCTATTGTGATAATGGAGTTATTGAATAAAGAAAAAAATGTTGTTGATGAAATCCTAGCAAAGTTAGATGAACGAACTTCTGACAAAATTCGTAAAGTCTTAAAGAGTTTGCAGAAGAGCAAAAGGGTCGATAACATGTTAACTTTGAATGAGTTTTATAGGAGTTATTGATGTGCTATTGAATGTAGTTAAGATTGACAAGTTGTGTTTTGGTTTGGATAAAGTTACTCCTCAAATTAAAGATGAAGTAACAAAAGTTATTGAACAATATTATGAAACTTTTGCCACCTCAAATAATACACATAAAAAACAGTTGTATTATGAAGTTACGCCAACAAAGCAGCGAAGAGAGAATTACAACGGTTATAATCACAATTTGCAAATGATACCACTTGAGCAGTTTTGCAGATTTCTGCGTGATTTAGTCAGTGTCGCAAGAAGTGATTTTGAGATATATGAGATTCATCTGGCTAAAGATATCGTTACCCAACGCGAAGTTTCCAATTATCTTGACACCTTAAAAGAACATGAATACGCAAATGGATATGGAATTTCTACACAAGAAGCAAATTCTAACAATACTATATACATAGCCAAGAAAAAAGGCTTGGATTCAAGCAGAAAACAGAAGTTAAGGATAAAATTCTATGACAAAGCAAATGAACTTATGAGTCGCCGCCCTGCTAATAGAGTATTGCCAACTAAAGAGCCTGTCGAAACAGAATTACAAACAAATTTGAAAAATGGTCATAATGTAATTCTGCTATATAATGTAAATCTGCTAAGATGTGAATTAGAGCTAAGGGAGAATAACTTACCCTATACTCAAATATCTCAAATGATAGAAGCTATTAAGGATGGTGTATTCCAAGATAATGTTGAACAATGCTATTCTTCAATTTTATCAGACACAGCATTTGCAACGCCTGTTAAAACTATATCTAATACCTCTGTAAAAGAGATAGCTATTAGTCTTGTAAGAGATTCCAAAAGAGATTACAAAACATTATTCACTAACTCTGGCTTGACAAGAGAATACAATTACTTCAAAAAAGCCAAAGAAGTGGTAACAAGAGAAAATGACCTTAACTTTGAAGAGTTAAGGAACAAACTGATTTGTAATAATTAACATTCTCAGGTCAAACACAGCTCCTGTATCGTTTTACAAGCATTGTTAAGTGTTTGAGTAATGAAAGACACCATGCGATATAACAAAGCCTCTTAAAAGCGGCGTGAGTTGCCTCTCGTGGCGATTTTGAATATGTTCTTCATAAATTGACAAGAATACCTTATTTGTATAGCATGAAATGAGGAGAAAAACAGGTATGCCAGAAGAATTAAAGTTGTTTGAGGGGAATAGGATTAGACACATCTACGATGAAGAAAAAGAAACATATTATTTTTCGGTGGTAGATATTATTGCAATTCTTATTGAAAAAGATTATCAAAGTGCAAGAAAGTACTGGAACAAATTGGCACAACGCTTGCGTGATGAGGGTTCAGAGCAAACGGTGACAAATTGTCACCAGTTGAAATTGCAAGCTGATGACGGCAAAATGAGAAAGACGGATGTTGCTGATATAAAAACAATTTTCCGTATAATTCAGTCTGTACCTTCAAAGAAAGCTGAGCCTATTAAGCAATGGTTAGCTAAAGTCGGACAAGAACGAGTGCAAGAAATGGCTGACCCCTCAACTGCTATAGATAGAGCAAGAGAAACCTATAAAAAACTTGGTCGTTCTGAAAAGTGGATACAACAGAGAATGACTGGTCAAGAGACACGTAATAAGTTGACTGACTACTGGTCTGAACACGATATTAAAGAAGGGGAAGAATACGCCATTCTTACAAACATTATTCATCAAGAGTGGAGTGGACTGTCTGTCAAAGAACACAAGAACCTCAAAGGGTTGAAATCTCAAAACCTAAGAGACCACATGAGTGAAGCAGAGCTGATTTTTACAGCACTTGCAGAGCTATCAACAAGACAGATAGCAGAGAGTGAAAACGCTACAGGCATGGAAGAAAACAAAGTCTCAGCCAAAAAGGGTGGTAAGATAGCACGAGAAGCCAGAGAGAAGTTAGAACTTCAAACAGGGCAAAAGGTTGTAACTGACAATAACTTCCTTCCAACAAGCAAGAAGCCTAAGCAAATAAAGAAGAAAGATTAAGAAATAGTTAAATAAACTCAATTCTTGATAAAAGTCATGTTATCCTATATTTATGATTATAGGGGGTATACCAATGAATCTCTTTAAAAACTTAATGCAGGTATTTCAAGTTAAACGCAACGGTGTTGTTATTAGCAATGAGTGTTATGCTACGCATGGAAAAAATAATACAATGGTTTTTGAATATGAAGAAGACCTGAAAGAAGGAGATATTGTATTTGATAAGCATAGTAGCTTTGTTATAACTGAAATAAAATCATATTCAGGTAGTGCTTTTCCTAAGGATATGTGGCATTTAGAAGCTAAAGTTGTTTCTGAAGCAAAATACAATGCAACAAAATTGCATTCTAACAATACTTTCAATATTTCAAATTGTTCAATAAATGGAGCTGTACAAAACACTGGAACCATAAATATTGGTTCTCAAATTAGCTTAGATGATATAAAAGAGCTTATTGAAAAATATGGGAATGAAGATAAGCAACAACTGAATGAATTGCTTGAAGAATTGAAAAGTGCAGAAAAGTTTGAAATTTATAAAAAAGGAATGTTGGCAAAATTTGGGGATTTACTTGCAAAACATAGTTGGCTAACAGGGGCATTAGCCCAGTATATTGTTCCAGCTTTATTTAATTTAAAATAAGATTGTACTCTAATTGTAAATGTAATAGAGACAGAATAACAAATACACCATAATTCAATACAACGGAATATTTATTTTGGTTAATAAGTCTTGGAAGCCAGAAGAATAAAGTAATTCATTCTTGTTCTAATTACAGTAAATACAGCCTTTATACATCACCGTTAAATTACATGTTTATGGTATAATTCAACTAAGAGAAGTTATGCAACATTCTAAATAATTTGGTGCGTAACTTCTGCGTAACGAGGTGAAGTATGTTAATAAAGCAGTTGAAAGAGTTGAAAGATAAATTATGGGCGACAGCAGACCAGCTTAGGGCTAATTCTGGTTTGAAAGCTACTGAATATGCTGAACCTGTGTTAGGTTTGATATTCCTTAGGTTTGCTGATGTTAAATATTCTCAGCATGAAGCAGAGATAAACAACGAGTTCAACAGACTCAAAGGAACTCGTATGGAAAGACCTATCCATGAGATAGCTATTGAAAGATGTGGATATTATCTTCCTAAAGAATCCAGATATAATGAACTCTTGAATTTGCCAGATGATTCAAACCTTGCAGAAGCTGTTAAAAATGCAATGATTGCTATTGAAAAATATACTAAAGAGCTTGAAGACACACTTCCTAAAGATATTTATTACAGCGTAAACACTCCAGAAAATCCGTTGGTATTATCTAACCTCTTGAGAAACTTTAAGGACATCCCGGAGAATATAGAGCTTGATATATTCGGTGAAATATACGAGTTCTTCTTAGGTAAGTTTGCACTGGCAGAAATTTTTTTAACTGGTTTCCTGCCATTCTCTGATATGCTATGTATTGATAAATTTTACTTCGTATGAGCAGATGAATAACCGCCCGAAAAAAGAACATAAAAAAATCCCTCCAAATTTAAAAACAAATTCAGAGGGTAATTTAGGGTATAACAAAATAACCCACCCGAATATCGTTTTTTTTATTTGGTGAGTTTGTTCTTTCAAATACGAAACAAAAAGAGCCGATGATTCGTGAATTGTTCCACAATTTCATCGGCTCTGCGTCTTAAGCGTCTGGCTCTTTGATGACAGTTATCTTCAAGTTGTCAACTTTAATCAATCTTTCTTGTCTGCATTTTGGACAATAAAGGGGATAATTCTCCAAAACAGTGTCCTTCCTAATTTTATTACGGGTTTTGCTCCCACAAACAGGACACAATATCCATTCGCATTTCATCATAATTAGTCTCTAATCCTTTCAAATCTCATTTTATATGACTTTTGCAAGCTGTTAAGCTAACTTGTGGA
>ENA-OOXC01000024-OOXC01000024.1-human-gut-metagenome-genome-assembly--contig:-NODE-24-length-142401-cov-23.532576_pt1 | contig 142401 bp, 130 predicted proteins | sample MGYA00241578_ERZ501325 | MGnify/ENA primary metagenome ERZ501325 (study PRJEB25962, sample SAMEA2042737) | human gut metagenome | biome: human gut; feature: human-associated habitat; material...
CTCCACAGAACTTTGGTAAGAAACTGAAACGAGATACAGTTACTCTTGAGGAGTTAAAGCAGATAGCTGATGTGATGAAGGTTACTTTTGAACAGTCATTTGTCTTTCCGAATGGAGAACAGATAAAAACAAGTAACGAATAGGCGGTGAGTAGCATGGATACTGTGGATTTGATTATTAAATCATCAACAGAATTTTATAATGATTTGAAGGCTGATGAGAATGGTCGATATCGTTCTTGGGAACACTGCTATTCACATTTTATAAAAGCAAGAGAATCCAAAGAAGTTGATTATGATTATCTGAGTTTACAACTAGCTTTCTATTTAGCAAGTTGGGGAATGTATCGTGGCTCATCATTTTTGCTACAAAAGGATTATAAAGTACATATTCCGGTAGTAAAAGAACTGCTAAATGAAAAATATGATGTTTTAGCTGGAATTGACTGTATCGGTTTCAAAGACGATAGCAACCAAAAGTTACTTCAGGATATAAATTCGTTTTTAGAGCAGTATTACGATAAAATCAGGCACAAAGTAAAAGAACAAGAACTGAAAAATCAGTTATCTTTTACACTCATCACGAAAATACTTATGGGAACACTTGGCTGTGTTCCAGCATATGATAGGTATTTTATTGCAGGAATAAAGAATCAGAAGGTTGCCACTGGAAATTACAACATTAGGTCTATAATGCAGCTTGTCAACTTTTATGAGAAAAATGCTGACCGACTCGAACCTGTCAGAGAAAAGATGGAAGTTGAAGGTATGCCATACCCACAAATGAAAATGATAGATATGGGATTTTGGCAGGTCGGCTTTGATTTGGATACGAATAAAGGAATAAAGAATGCACACTAGGAGAAATGCATGGATAGATTTTCAGAGAAGAGCCTTCTTTCACTTGGAGATTATTATGTGTATGGACTCATAGATCCACGCAGTAAGCAAATTTTCTACATTGGAAAAGGCACTAAAAACAGAGTATTTGAACATGAAAAAGAGAGCCTGGGCAGCCCTGATAGCGAGAAGTTGAAACTGAAGACTATTGCGGATATTAAGAATGCCGGATTTGAGGTTGAGAAAATAATCATCAATTCAAACTTAACCGAAGAAGAGGCATTTGCTGCAGAGGCTTCACTGATTAATGCTTTCAACTATGTTGGGAATGCGGGACTTACAAACATTGTTGCCGGACACCATTCTGCAGAGGCTTTATCGGTTGATGAGTATGAAAGAATAAACGGTGCCGCCCCACTTGAAGAAAAAGACATCAGGCATAAAATCCTTGTCATCAAAATAAATAGACTCTACCAAAGAGGTATGGATGAGAAGGTATTATATGATGCTGTTCGTGGTGTTTGGAGAGCATCAAAGAAAAAGGTTAAAACTGTTGAGTATGTTTTTGGTGTTTACAACTCTTTGATTGTTGCCGTGTATAAGCCATCAGAGTGGTTTGTATGCAAAGAGGCAAAGGACAAACTCCCAAGGCAGGATATTGTTCTTACACCAAAAACTGAAAACAGAGTGTTCTTTGTGGATGAAAGATACGAACAGGGACTTCCACTTGATGAGAATGAAGAATTCTATTTAGGAAAGTCGATAGCTGGATTGAAACTTAATCAATCGGCACAGAATCCGATTACATATCTGTATCCATTTGAAAAAGATAAAATTCATATTTAATGAAATTGACAAATCGGAATTTGTGAGGAAAAGGCGAATGGAGCAAAAAAGTAAAAATGCGATTTCAATCATAGGTGGTGCAGATGGTCCTACAAGCATTTTTATAGCAGGACATTTAAAAAAGCAACCATTAAAGATTTACAGGTTTAAGACCTGAAAAACATTTATAAGGAGGGCTTGATTATGGCTAATCAGACTTTACAATTGAATGTTAGTGATGAGATGAAATTAGATAATGAAAGACAGAATTGTGTAAGAGCAAAACTGATGACGGGGAACAGTTAGTATGGTTGGTATATTACTTTGTGCGGAAACAGATGAGGATATAGCAAGATATTCCGTGTTACATGATAATAACAGACTTTTTATGTCGAAATATCTCACATATCTGCCAACAAATGAGCAGCTGAAAGCAATCAACTTCCATGCAGGTAGAAAGCTACAGTCTTGATGTACAGAAAGACAAGTTTAAGTAGCTGATTTCTGATATAAAAATGATTGGATATAAGGAGGAATCCTATTTGAAAAAGAAAAAAGATGAAATAACCATCCGTTCCAGTGCTGCAGAATACTTAACCTATGTTGCCTCTGTGGGTGATCAGCAGGACAGTATTGAGATGCGCTATGAGGATGAGAATATATGGCTGACGCAGAAGATGATGGCCACATTGTATGATGTAGGAACAAATACAATCAATTATCATATTAAAAAGATATTCGAGGACAGTGAGTTACAGGAGGATTCAGTTATTCGAAAATTTCGAATAACTGCTCTTGATGGGAAGGGATACAACACAAATCACTATTCCCTGGAAATGATCATTGCTGTAGGTTTCAAGGTCAATTCCGAACGTGCGGTACAGTTCCGCAAATGGGTAAACCAGATTGCAAAGGACTATACCATCAAAGGCTGGGTTATGGATGATGAGCGGCTGAAACGCGGAACGTATCTGACAGAAAAGTATTTCGATGAGCAGTTAGAGCGTATCCGTGAGATTCGTGCTAGCGAAAGAAAGTTCTATCAGAAGATCACAGACCTGTATGCTACAGCTATTGACTATGATAAAAATTCTGCAACGACAAGAAGATTTTATGCGACGGTTCAGAATAAAATGCATTATGCAGTTCACGGACATACGGCAGCAGAACTGATTGTGGAAAGAGCAAACCACACAAAAGAGAATATGGGCTTAACTACATGGGCAGATGCTCCGGAAGGAAAGATTAAGAAAAGTGATGTTACGGTTGCCAAGAATTATCTGACTCAGAATGAAATGAAACAGTTGAACCGTATGGTGACTGCATATCTGGATTTTGCTGAAAATATGACATTGCGACATATCCCACTTACAATGCAGGACTGGGAAAAAAGACTTAATAGTTTCATTGAAATGTTTGATTATGGCATTTTACAGGATGCAGGTAAGATAACGGCAGAAATTGCAAAGCTTCATGCTGAAACAGAATTTGAAAAGTACCGTATTATTCAAGACAGATTATTTATGTCTGACTTTGATAAATATATGCTTGAATTAGAGGAAAACGCAAAGAAATAGATTTATGACATATAAGCTTTATATGGAAAAAGTGGCTAATATGGAAAATTAAACTATCCGGAAATTCCGGATAGTTCAAGCGAAAAATTATTGCAGAGTTATGCGTTATACTAATTATTGATATGTGAAATTTTAAGAAAGAGAGGTTAGGAATATGCTAGAATTTATAGAATTATTTAAGGAAATAGATGCAAATAACATTACCTTTTTAATTGTATTATGTGCAGGAATAATTATAGTATTTGCAGGTTGCATAAGACCATTTTTTGCATCTCCTAAAGAAATTTTATTTATGAATAAAAAAGATGAATTGAAGAGATTAAGCTTGTCATATATTATAATGTTCATAATGTTTGGAGCAATAAATTATTTTTTTATTTCGTATGTTCCCTATATTGCTATGTGTTTGATGGCAATGATTTTAATATTGATGCTTTATTTTATTTTGTGGATTATTAATAAATTTGGAAAAATGAAGCCTGTTTTCTTGTGTTATAAAAAGAGATTCGGAATTATGTTTATAGTAATATTCTTTCCGATAATTGCTTATGGATGTTTAATGGAAACAGGAATAAAAATAACGATATGTGCAATCATAAGTGCACTAGCAGAGACTATTATTGCACCAATAATATACTTAAATCCGACACCAAGAGATTCTATGGTTTTTGTTAAAGTAGATAGTATAAAATGGTATGTTCTTAGGAAACTGGATGATGAACATTTTTTGTGTGGAGATAGAAATAACATTGAAAAGTGTAAAGAAATTAGAATTTTGGAATTGGATACAATAATGCAAAGCAACATTATTTTTGAAATAGAAAATGTTTAGGATGAAGAATGTCAATACTGTAAACATTATGCATTAAAAAGGAAGGTTGGTATATACCTTCCTTTTTGCTTGTTATAGTGAACGGAATGCATCTTGAATTGATGGATGTAAAAAAGAAAATGTATACGCTATATAAAGTCACTCAGTATACTAAGTTCACTGTTCAATCTTTAAAAATTATAATATAAAATACACTAAAATGAGATAAAATCACATTAGGATGTTGAAAAATACAAAAAAGTGTATATAATAGATGGTAGAGAAAGGTAAGGTAGAGTTTATGTTAATTCAATTTAATTTCAAAAACTTCAAGTCATTTAGGGAAGAGGCTACTTTGGATTTGTCTGCAACGAAGATAACTGAATTCACAGACCGGGTAGTGACTGTTGGGAGCGAGAAGATTTTGACAGTTGCCGCCATTTATGGTGCAAACGCAAGCGGAAAGTCTAATATTTACAATGCTTTTGAGTATATGTCTGAATATGTGGTAAATTCTTTTAAGTATGGGGATGAAGATGAAAAGTTTGAAGAATTCAGACCTACGCCTTTTTTGTTTGATTCTACATCCGCAGATGCGGAATCTAGCTTTGAGGTATATTTTACGTTGCCCGGAGATAAATCTGAGAGATGCTATAACTATGGTTTTTGTGTCAATAAGGAAGGAGTAACCGAAGAGTGGCTTAATTCTAAAGCAAAGACAGCTAGAAAGTATAGTACTGTATTTTATCGTGGAACCACAGATGAAGAACTTGATTTGTCTGGTTTCCCTAGGAACAGCAGGGATAATATTCAAATAGCATTGGAAAAGCAGGTACTTATTATTTCCCTGGGAGCAAAGTTAAAGATTAGTAAGTGTAAGCTAATCAGAGATTGGTTTCTTGCAAACGAGTTTGCTGATTTTGGTGATCCTTTCACTAACTTCTTTATGTCCCATAGATTGCCAAAGGGATTTGTAGAAGATAAGAATGTACAGCAGAAGGTTGTAGAATATTTTGCATCGTTTGATGAACATATCAAGGATTTCAGAATTGAGAAGGTTCCTCAGGAAGCAGAAAACATGGAGGAAAGATATAAAATTAATGCACTTCATAAGATGATTGATTCTGATGAAATGGCAGAACTTCCTTTTGGTATGGAGTCTGCCGGAACTTTGAAGATGTTTGCATTATATCCGGAATTACAGGAAGTATTGGAAAAGGGTAGTGTATTCTTTATTGATGAGTTAAATGCCCGTTTGCATCCGTTATTAGTTAGGAATTTTCTTCTTACATTTTTAAATCCAGAAATTAATATTAATCATGCACAAATTGTTTTTACAACTCATGATACATGGCAGTTATCTAATCAGTTGTTACGACGTGATGAAATCTGGTTTGTGGAAAAGGATGAAAGGGGTGTGTCCACTCTTTATTCTCTTGCTGACTTCGTGGATGAAGATGGTTCCCGTATTCGTAAGGATGAAAGTTATGAGAAGAATTATCTGATTGGAAAGTATGGTGCAATTCCTACCTTAAAGAATATTGATGTTTTTAAGGAGGATTGAGTATGGCGAAAAAGGACAGAACAGGTAATAGAAAAACGAGAGACCAAAGAAAACAATTCAAAACACCGGAATTAGGCTACTACTTGATTGTGACTGATACAGAAGCTACGGAACGCTGCTTTTTTACCGGTCTACATCAGGCAATGCCGAAAGATGTAAGAAACAAGCTTGTAATAAAAGTGATAGAAACTAAGACACGTACTATGATTGATAAGTGTATGGAACTTATGGCATACGATGCACAATATCGTATACCTTGGATTGTGTTTGATAGAGATCAAGTACAGTGGCAGGTTGGTAATTCGCATATCTGCATCCTTATTGTGAAGCATTTTTATAATACTAATTGTCTTTATATATTTTTTTATAACATTTCCACAATCTTTTTAAATATAAAAATACTCTGCACTATACAATCCAGTAGTAATACCTTATCACAGAGATATTCTAGATGGTATATTATCTACATTTTATAAATTTACGCATTGTATAAAATATTGTGTTTATAAAATAAGTGTTATATAATCAAAGTATATTAGTAAGTAAAAACAACGGCATAATGTATTGGGTTGATGTTATATATTTACATAAATGAGTGGATATGCGAAATATATGTAATGTTGAGATGGTATACATAAAGGAGGAAGAGTATGAAACAGTTGAAGATAGATGTGAATCGTAGGAGCGCAGAAACTAAGAGAATTACTTCAAATAGATTTGTTGGCAGAAGAAAAAATTTAATGCTTGAAATACAAATTTCAGGAGTAAAAAATGAAACGATAATTTGTACAGTTCCTGCTATTGAGATTGGGGAACACATAATAATAAGAACTAAATCGCCTAGAAGGGATACGTTACATAAACACATAATAAGAACTAAAGCATTTAGAAAAGGTATCCTACATAAATGTAAAGATAAGATTGATACTACTAAGTGGGAGATAGTAGGAATAGGTTCCTCTTTTAAAACACCTAATAATTTAATTAACGCAAGGGTAGTGGTTACAAATGGTAAAGAAAATGTAAAAGGGACGATTATAAAGGCAAGTATAGTTGGAGGAGGAGCTACAAGTCCTGCAACAGAAGATGGATTACCACCAGTAGATGAATGATAGGAGTGTTTTATTATGGTAGAAATTATTAAAGCATTGATTGAGTTATTGGAGAGGTATTTTGTATATATTTATCCTGGTTTTATAACATTGCTTGTGCATCATTTTGCAAAAGCCAGAGGAACAAAATTAAATATGTCAACATTTGGAATTAGTGTGGTTATTAGTTATATTTATATTTTGCTATATAAGGTTTGCTTTAAAATTGATGTAAGTCAGTTTTCAAATAAAGATTATGTAATCCTACTTATAGTATCAGTTTTATTACCGGTATTATGGCATCGCATTAGTAGGTCAGCTTTTTTAGAAAAGGTTTTATACAAAATGGGATTCAATACAACGTTAGAAGATACGGTATGGGATTATATACAATATAGAGATAAAGAAAAGGATGGTATTGTACTGAAAGTGTTTTTAGATAATAAAGATATTATGTATGAGGGCTGCTTAAGGTACCGGGAATCAGATATAGATAAAGAACAGGCAATATGTTTAAGCGGATATAGAAGGTATATCAAAAAAAAAGGGAGATATGTTAAAAAACAGGATTATAATAAAGATAATTCTAGGTGGGTCTTAATAAATATGAATGAAATTACACGTTTAGAAATAAAATATAACTCAGAAAAATGATGTTAAACGTAAAATTAGTAGTTTTTTAGAGGTATGCAACGATTAAAAATGCATTAATGATTAAATATACTTTGTAGAAAGTGAGAGAGATAAAATAAATATGAACAAAACTCTATATGTATCCGATTTGGACGGTACATTATTAAGAAGTAACCAGACTACATCTGAATATACCAACGAAGTTATTAATTCCTTAACCGAAAAAGGCATAGTTTTTTCTTATGCGACAGCAAGGTCTATTTACACATCATCCAAAGTGACCAAAGGATTAGATGCTAAAATACCGGTAATTACATATAATGGTGCTTTTATTGTGGACAATTGTACGCATGAAGTGCTGCATGCAACCTATTTTGACAGGAATGTGTATAATTTATTATGGGAATTGTTTTCAGAGGGAGTATATCCGATTGTATATTCAATAGTTGGCGGCAAAGAACGATTCTCATATTATCCCTCAAAAAGTTCACAGACCATTTTGGGTTTTGCTGCATCAAGAAATGATGAGAGAAAAAGGATTGTGGATTCGGAAGAAGAACTTGTGGCGGGTAATATTTTTTATATTACCTGTATTGAAACACCGGAAAAAATCAAACCGTTTTATGATAAATATAAAGACATATATCATTGTGTTTATCAGAGGGATATTTATTCTGATGAGCAATGGCTTGAAATTATGCCAAAAGATGTTACAAAGGCAAGCGCTGTTAAAAAACTTAAACAGATTACCAAAAGCGATTACGTTGTGGTATTTGGTGACGGAATAAATGATTTGGAAATGTTTGGAGCGGCTGATGAGTGCTACGCTATGGCCAATGCCGAACCTGAATTAAAAGCAGTAGCTACAAAGATAATAGAGAGCAATGACAATGACGGAGTTGCCCATTGGTTAGCAGAAAAGGAGATTTGATGAGTAAAATGAAAAGTTGGAATGATGAACCGGCAATACAACAAAAAGAATATTCACAGGAAAAATATAATAAAAAGAAAAGAAAATCACTTAGGGTTGCAAAGTTATCATGCTATTCAGCAGAACTGATGGTAGTTATTGGCTGGAATATGATGTTATCTCTTATTCTGTTTTTAGTGCTATATTTAGGTATATCGGCACTTCCACATATAATGGATGTTAATATTGATTTTACACCTGAAAAATTTTGGTGCAGAGGTGGTATATTTGTTAATCTATGCATGGTATTGGCTGTTTTATTTAGCATTGCAGGATTTACGTATGCTATTAGTTATAAAGTAACAGAAGTTATGTGTATACATCTGGATGGTGGATTAGATGGAGCTATGGAAGTAAATGATGCTGCCATGAGAGCTAATCTGAAAGGACAGGCAGCAAAGGCAGCTGGATTGGCTTATGTAGATGCAAAAGCACTTGCAGGACCGGTGGGTATTTTGACCAGATACTGTATTAAAAATAATATAAAAATGTTAACGCCACGTTTCTTTAAGGTTTTGCACAGAACATTAGTCATTGTACAGATTCTTCTTGCATTTATCTGTATATTTGTATTGTTACATTAATTTTTTTTATGAACATAATATTAGGAGGAATTGTGAAAAAAATATGTTTAAGAGTTTTTTGAAACTGTTATTATATGAAAGCATAATGATGATGGTGCTGACAATAGCTGCATGTATTGCTGTATTAATTCAGATGTTGTTTGGTGTAAAGACCGGTACAGACAGTTCATTTTTTTTTAGCAGTACATATTATGATTATAATTTATTAATGTACATATTGGGATTAGTAATCTATTTTTTTGTAATGATCATCATTATAAAGAAATTTGGTGGCAAGCTGGATCTTATTAAGAAGCTTGGAAATGCATATAAGGTAATGGCATGTATATATGACCTGATATGGGGATTTGCAATGTTTGCTTTTTTAGGTTTGCTTCATTTCCTTGTTTTAGGTATGACAATCAGCTATAAACCGGAAATACTTTGCTTGTTTTCTTTTGTGGGATTACCGGTTATCACTGCTTTAAGTATTGGCTTTGTTTTGATAAAATCATGTCTGAAAAAATAGAATAATATTATAAAATTAAAACTCCGGTCATAACAGGTGACCGGAGCTTTTTATTTATAACGATTCTATGCCATTCCATTTGCTGTCTTGTATTTATAAAGCATTTCGGCATGATTCTGCTCTTCAATCTGGATATCAGCAAGTAATTTCCTTATATTGCTTTTACCGAATGCAAAAACATCACTATTGTATTCTCCTGATACCAGCTTTTCTGTTCCGATACAGTCTGTTGCAAGGAAAGCGTCATTCTGTTTGTCATCGGAGTTGGTCATATCGTTGTAGGTGGCTTTTGGTGAATAATCCTTGCCGGCACTGTCGTTGCAGTCACAATCAGGAACGGTGCCGGAAAGAACCTGGCCTAAAGAATCATAGTGTTTCTGCTCCTGTTTATGAAGTTCTTTAAAAAGAGCTTTTAATTCCGGATCTTTTGCAAGGCCGGCATACTTTGCGTACTTTTCCATACAGCTTTTTTCCTGATTTTGTAAATCTTCAATTACTGAACGTTCTTTTTCTTTTAATACCATTGCGTTACATCCTTTCCATATAAGAGTGTTTATACAAAGGTAGTATTCCGGTTTTATTTTTTTGTATTCATAAAAAATTATTCAAAGACTTAATAAATGTATGTGGTGTGACGTGTTATTTTTGCATATAAGAGAGAATATGCAGGTAAGAGCATGGTTGTTGTATGTAATTTCTATGGACAGACTATAGATATCCTTACGAAGCAAGAATTTATATGGAATAAACCATTGATATAAAATAGCTGTTATTGTAAAATATATTTATCTTTAGAAAAGAAGTGACGAGGAATGAAAAAAGGTAACAGTGATTTTATAAATAAACATAAAAAAGGCTGCATTAATGCAGCCTCTGTTTTAATGTTTATAATTATTGCAGGAATTGTTGTATGTATGACTTCTTGCGGTAAAAAGGACAGGCAGGAGGTGACTGAACCGTCAACAACGGAGACCGAACCTGCGACAACTGAGCATCCGACAACGGAGGCTTCCACAGAGGAAGCAGAGGAGGGCTATATTAATCCTTTTACCGGTGAAAAGACGGATACGGATTACTCAGGAACAAGACCTTATGCCATAATGCTTAACACAATAAGACAGGCACTGCCACAGAGTGGTAATTCAAAGGCTGACATGTATATAGAAATGACGGAAGAGGGCGGAATAACCAGAGTTCTCGGCTTTTACAACAGCCTTAAAGGAGTAGATAAAATCGGTACAATAAGATCCACAAGGGAATATTTTTTATCCTGGGCCATGGGATTTGATGCAATCGTTGTTCATGCAGGCGGGGACCCATGGATATTTGATAAGATTAACAGGTCAGGTTATACCACACTTAATTGTGTAGGCAATGCGGGAATAGATGCGGGCTCTGCATTTTTCCGGGATGATTACAGGATGCATAACGTTGGACTGGAACATTCCTTATATACGACAGGACCTAATCTGTTAAAAATTATTTCAGACAAAAATATAAATACGGCACACACAAGGAATGACTATACAAAATTTAATTTCGCAAAAGACGGAGAGGGTACACCTGACGGAGAAAGTGCGGTTAATGTTAAAGTAAATTTTTCCGGTTATAAGAATACAAGTTTTAAATATAATTCTGATGCAAATGACTATTCCGTGGATTTCTGGAACGAACCGTATATTGATGAGACCAACAGCGAAAAAATAAGGGTAAAAAATGTAATTATTCTTCCTGTACCTAACTGGACAGAGAAAGATTCACAAGGAACAGTCCGCCAGAAATACAATATGGCAGGAGGTACCGGATATTATATCAGTGGTGGAAAATATATAAAGATTAACTGGACTAAGGGCGATTATAATGACGACAGCCAGTACGGTAATGCGTTTGTTATGACAACAATGGACGGTAAGCCGCTTGAAATCGCAAAGGGTAAGACATACATCTGTATGATGAATGAAAAATACGTGCCTGAAATAAATTAAGATGGGAGAAAGATAATGTTAAAGACAGAAAGCGTTACATTAGCAGTCAAAATCAAATCTAAGGAAATAACAGGAGACGAATATAATAGGGAATATCTGGTAACTATTACCAGAGCCGACGGAAGGGATATGGTGCTTAGTGTCAACCGGAGTACATACGACGAATGTAAAAAGGGAAGAAGAGCTATTTTTGACATTGATGTTGTAATGGAAAAGGATGGTGATATCAATAATTATATCAGGGAACAGACTTGTGTTACCGGAATAACATATTTAACAGAAGACCGGCTGTTTAATAAATTTTCCAAGATAAAGGATGAAAATTATACATGGCTCTCAAGGTATGCACCTCCGCTTAAAAAGAAGAATGACAGACCTGTTATTCTTTTAATGGGAATTGTATTTTTCGCTGCCGGTGTTTTTGCTTTTACGTTTTTGCCACGGATAATTGTTAAAAATATTAATAAAGCAAAAATTTATAAGGATTATGTGCATACGGTAGGAGAGGATAATTATGACATTATCTACAAAAAGGACGAACCTGATAAAATATACGAGGCAGAATATGATACCATTACCAAAATGTATTTACCATCGGATTATGCGTACAGCATGATGGATTATGTGGGATATGTTTTAGTGAGTCTGGTAATAGGCATACCGTGTATAGCAGGGGGTTCGTTTTGCCTGATACAGGGAATCAGAGAAAATATGTGACATCTTATTAAAAATAAAGGCAGGGTACTTGACAGGGATACCATACTTACCGGAATCTGGGGATTTGATTACGACGGGGATACAAGAGTTGTGGATACACATATTAAAAGAATAAGAAAAACGCTGAATGATAAAGGAAAGAACATTGTGACAAAGGTAAATGTCGGATATATGTTCGAGGAAAAATAAAACCGTATTCTGTTGAAATGAATCTTGAAGAATGATAATATTATATGCGAAATACAGGGAAGCAATCCCGGATAAATCGGAGATAATATGAATTTTTTGGAAGAAAGAATAGTGAAAGACGGAATAGTTAAGGAAGGGAATGTACTCAAAGTTGACAGCTTCTTAAATCATCAGATGGATATAACGCTATTTAATGAGATGGGTGCCGAATTTAAGAAGAGATTTGAAGGCAAAAATATCAATAAAATATTGACGGTGGAAGCATCAGGTATCGGAATTGCGTGTGTTGTTGCAATGCACTTTAACGTACCTGTTGTTTTTGCGAAAAAATCAAAAAGTATTAATATAGACGGTGATATGTATATTGCGGAGGTTGAGTCTTTTACCCATAAATGCAAGAATCAGGTTATTGTATCAAAGAAGTTTTTAAATGAAGACGACCATGTGCTTATAATTGATGATTTTCTTGCAAATGGCTGTGCATTACAGGGACTTATTTCAATTGTGAACCAGGCAGGAGGCACTGTTGAAGGAATCGGTATCGCAATCGAAAAAGGTTTTCAGGTCGGTGGTCAGATTATAAGAAATCTCGGATATCAGCTTGAATCTCTTGCTATTGTTGATTCAATGGATGCAACTACAGGAACAATTAACTTCAGGGAGCAGTAAGAGGAGAATACAATGGCTAAAGAAAAAAAGAATAAAGATACTGTCGAAGCGTTATATTCGCTTGACGGAAAGATTAATTTATTAAAGGCGTTTCCGTTTGGATTACAGCACATACTGGCGATGTTTGTTGCCAATATCACACCTATTATAATCGTTGCGGCTGCCTGTGGACTTGGGGCAAAGGACACGGCCATGATAATCCAGAGTGCAATGATTATAGCCGGAATAGGTACTTTTATACAGCTGTTCCCTATATGGAGAATAGGTTCAAGACTGCCTATAGTAATGGGAATTAGCTTTACGTTTGTATCCCTTGCCTGTACTTTAGGAGCACAGTACGGATACGGAACCCTGATGGGTGCAGTATTAATAGGCGGTATTGTGGAAGGACTTCTGGGACTTTTTGCAAAATACTGGATAAAAGTTATTTCGCCGATTGTAGCAGCAACGGTTGTTACGGCAATCGGATTTTCACTTCTTTCTGTTGGTGCGGCTTCCTTCGGAGGAGGAACGGGAGCAGCAGATTTTGGTTCTGCCAACAACTGGATACTTGGAATTGTAACCCTTGTAAGCTGCATTTTATTCAATATACTTGCAAAAGGCTATTTAAAACAGCTTTCTGTTTTATTCGGACTTGTTGTGGGATATATTGTGGCACTTTGTATGGGAATGGTGGATTTTTCAGCACTTCATGATGTTGATATTATCGCCCTGCCTCATTTTATGCCTTTTAAAATTGAATTTAATGCCAATGCAATATTTTCTTTTATACTTATTTTCCTGGTATCGGCAACGGAAACTATCGGTGATACCTCTGCCCTTGCATCATCAGGACTTGGAAGGGATGTTACGGAAAAAGAAACCTCAGGTTCTATTGCCTGTGACGGTTTTGTAAGTGCACTCTCTTCAATTTTCGGATGTATGCCGATTACCTCTTTCAGCCAGAATGTAGGACTTGTTGCAATGACAAAGGTTGTTAACAGATATGCCATTTCTACAGGAGCGATAATCATGGTAGTGGCGGGATTTTTCCCGGCAGTAGGAAGTCTGCTTGCCACTTTGCCGAGTGCGGTGCTTGGCGGATGTACGATAATGATGTTTGGTACAATCGTTGTAAGCGGTGTCCAGATGATAGGAAAATGTGGGTATACACAGCGCAACATTACAATAGCAGCTCTTTCCCTCAGTATTGGATTAGGCTTTACGCAATGTCCTGATTTATTTAATATTTTTCCTGATATTGTAAGGTCCGTATTTGCTGAAAACTGTGTGGCACTTGTTTTTGTTACGGCAATATTGCTTAATATTATTCTTCCTAAAAGTATGGGAGAAGAGAAAGCACAGAAAAATAATTAAGGATAAGCTATGGAAGTTAAAGTTTATGACTATCTGCAGGAGGATGCAATGAATATCAGACGTAATGTTTTTATGTCCGAGCAGGGCTATAAAAACGAGTTTGATGAAATTGATGATAGGGCTTTACATATTGTTATATATAACAATGAAAAGCCTGTTGCCACATGCAGAATTTATAGAGAAGATAATACATATATTCTTGGAAGAATTGCGGTAGATAAATCATATCGTGGATTGCATCTTGGAACGGTTATTCTTGCAGAAGCGGAGAAAATCGTTTTGCAAAAGGGCGGTAAGGAGATAATTCTTCATGCCCAGTGCAGGGTCAGAGGCTTTTATGAAAATTCGGGATATGAGGGATATGGTCCGATAGGAGAGGACGAAGGACACCCTCATATCTGGATGAGAAAGGTTATAAATCAATAATATTTCTAACCGTTGTGGGAATCAGGAATTCTCACAGCGGTTTTTTGATATAAAGATTACCTATAACAAATCATAAATTTTAAAGATTATACAATAAATGTCTTCTGTGATAATATTTTTACAGTTAATAATCCTAGTAAAACAGTAGGAATAAAACGGAGGACAAAATATGGCAAGAGGAATTAATACACGATGTTTACATTTAGAAGAACTTGAGGGAAAAGCAGATAACTACGGAGCAATAAGTTATCCGATATACCAGACTGCAACATATGCACATCCGGGAGTCGGTCAAAGTACGGGATATGACTATAGCAGACTACAGAATCCTACAAGGGAGGTGCTTGAAAAAACAGTAGCCAATCTTGAAAACGGAACTGAAGCATTTGCACTGACAACGGGAATGGCAGCCATTACGCTTACGATGGAACTCTTTAAACCGGGTGATAATATTATTGTTGAAGCTGATATTTACGGAGGAAGTACGAGATTATTTGATAACGTATGCAGTAAAAATAATTATGAGATAACATATCTTGACTGCTCCCGTGAAAACATTGAATGCAGGATAAAAGAAAATACAAAAGCCATATATATTGAAACCCCTACCAACCCTATGATGAGAGTATCCGACATTGCCAAAATATCGGAAATCGCCAAAAAGCATAATTGCCTGTTAATAGTGGATAATACATTTTTATCTCCTTATTTCCAGAATCCCCTTGATTTGGGAGCAGATATAGTAATCCATAGCGGAACTAAATTCCTTGGCGGACATAATGATACCCTTGCGGGATTTATAGTTACCAACAGGGAAGAGATAAGGGAAAGACTCAGATTCCTTATAAAAACAACAGGAGCAGGTCTTGCTCCTTTTGACAGCTGGCTTGTTTTAAGAGGAATTAAAACCCTTGGAATTCGCATGAAAAGATCATCGGAAAATGCGGAAAAAATTGCACTCTGGCTTCAGAAACAGAGCATTGTAAAAGAAGTATTTTATCCGGGACTGCCTACACATCAGGGTTATGAAATATTAAAAAAACAGGCAAGAGGATAACGTATCCCACAACACAGACACACGCAGATGTCCCTGCAGGAGTAAGGGAAAAGAACGGAATAACCGAATGTACTTTAAGAATGTCTGTGGGAATAGAGGATTATGAAGACCTTATAAATGAACTTGAAGAAGTATTTAGAAAGGCTGGTGAATAATATGGCAGAAAGAAATCTTAATTTTGATGAGATAATAAACCGTAAAAATACGGATTGCCTTAAATATGATTTTGCAAAAAGAAGAGGCATGCCTGAAGATGTACTTCCGTTATGGATTGCGGATATGGATTTTAAAACTTCATCTTATGTGGAAGATGCGGTTATTGAAAGGGTAAAACACGGTATTTTCGGCTATAGCGAAACAGGAAAAGAATATTTTGAGGCTGTTGCAGGATGGATGAAAAGACATCATAACTGGGATGTGGAAGAAAGATGGATTATTAAGACACCGGGTGTAGTGTTTGCGCTTGCAATGGCGGTTAAAGCATTTACAGAGCCGGGAGATGCCGTACTTGTAGAGCAGCCTGTATATTATCCGTTTTCGGAGGTTATTAATGACAATGGCAGAAGAATTGTGAGCAACGACCTTGTACTTCTTGAAGACAACAGATATCACATAGACTTTGAAGATTTTGAAAAAAAGATAGTTGATAATAATGTAAAACTTTTTCTCCTCTGCAGTCCTCATAATCCGTCCGGCAGGGTATTTACCAGAGAGGAACTTTTAAAACTCGGAGATATCTGCCTTAAACATAATGTTATTGTTGTAAGTGATGAGATTCACAGTGATTTTGTGTTTGAGGGCGAACATACGGTATTCTGTAATGTAAAAAAAGAATTTGAAAATATATCCGTAATATGCACATCACCAAGCAAAACATTCAATCTTGCGGGAATGTTAATATCCAATATATTTATACCTGACAGGACACTCAGAAAAAAATTCAGACATCAGGTGGATGCGGCGGGAATAAGCCAGTTAAGTCCGTTAGGACATGCTGCGGTAAAGGCGGCCTATGTTAACGGGGAAAAATGGTATAACGGTGTTATTGAATATATTAGAAATAACAGGAAATATGTAAAAGAATATACGGAAAAAAACCTTCCGGGCGTAAAGGTCATTGATGGTGAGGGAACATATCTTACATGGCTTGATTTCAGAGGAACAGGCATAGATTATGAGGAACTTGACAGACGCATTATATACGAGGCAAAGTTATGGCTTGACAGTGGAAAAATATTCGGTGCGTCAGGTCAGAACTTTCAACGAATTAACCTTGCCGCACCGAGAAAAATAATAGAAGAGTGTATGGAAAGACTAAAAGGCGTTGTCAGTCATTAGGAATATCATGAAACCTTCCGGCAAGCTCTTCTGTCTTAACAACATTAATAAAGGCGTGAGGATCAACCGAATGTATTAATGGTATCAGTTGCCTCCTTGCGTCTGTATTAATTACGGAATATATCATTTCTTTTTCTTTTGCTTCATAACAGCCGATACCGTGGAAAAGAGTGGCATCATGGTTGGTGGTATCTTTTATAAGACGGTATATTTCATCGGCTTTGTCGGATATAATGAAAAGTGTTTCTTTCTGGTAGCGTTTGTAGAGCATCTGTATTATCTGAGTGCTGCAGAACTGGTAAATAATCGAATAAAGTGCGATTGACCAGCCGAACATTGCACCTGCAATCAGAAGAATTATAACGTTACCGAAAAGAATATAATTCCATGCGTCCATTCCCTTCTGCTGGGACATATAAATACTTATAAAATCGGTGCCGCCGGTGGTTGTGCCGACATTAAGGCATAATGCTATTGCAAAACCGTTAATAAGACCGCCGAAAATACTTATCAGAAGTATGTCGGTTGTAAATATATAATCAGGCAGTATATCTACAAATATACTTGACAAAAGGATGGTCAGTATGGAGTACAAAGTAAATTTTTTACCGATATATCTGAATCCTATATATACAGGAAAAAGATTTAGTAGTATATTAAACACTGAGTAGGGAACGGTAACATGGAAAATATTTTTTATTATATGCTGGAGCAGAAGGGATACTCCTGAAATTCCACCGGGAAGCAGGTCAGCGGATTTGGCAAAGCAACAAAGATTCCACGCATACAGAAGTGATGCGATTATCACAATGATTATGCGGAAATATTGATAAAAGTGTGGATGTTTCCTTTCAATTGACTGGAACATAAAATGACCTACCTTTCTTTATTATTTTATATTATTATAACATATAATATGCCACATGAGAATAATGAAGGAACGTATTTATGTGGTTTATATTTGCAGTATTATTATTTTATGAAAACAAGATAGACATTAAAAGAAGAGGTATATAAAATGGACATTCTGGAACTTGCAGATAAAATTATTAACGGAAAAAGACTTTGCAGAGAAGATAATACAGACTTCTTTGCATCCTGTGATCTTGAAAAATTATGTACGGGGGCCGATAGAATCCGTAAACATTATATGGGTGACAGAGTGGATATGTGTGCGGTAATAAGCGGTAAAGGCGGAAGATGCCCTGAAGACTGTAAATATTGTGCACAGTCGGTTTTTAATAAAACAGGGTGTGATGTATATGGTTTTATACCGGAAGAAGAGATTGTAAGAGCCTGCAAAGAAGATGAAAAAGAAGGAATCCACAGATTTTCCATTGTTACCGCAGGAAAAGCACTTACAGGCGAAGATTTTAAAAAGGCAGTACATGCTTATAAGACCATGAGTAAGGAATGTAACATAGGTTTATGTGCCTCAATGGGTTTTATAACGAAGGAACAGCTTGAAGAACTTAAAGAAGCAGGGGTTACATATTATCATCATAATATAGAAACCTCTGAAAGCTATTTTCCCAAAATATGTACAACCCATACATTCGGTGATAAGTTAAGGACACTTAAAAATGTAAAAGAAACGGGACTTAAAATCTGTTCAGGTGGAATAATCGGTATGGGCGAAACATTAAAAGACAGGATATCTATGGCATTTTCGCTGGCAGAAGCAGGCGCGGATTCAATTCCTGTGAATATTCTTATGCCTGTTAAAGGAACTCCGTTAGAAGCTGTTGAGACATTAAGCGAACCGGAGATATTAAGAACCATTGCAATGTTCAGATATGTTAATCCTGATGCGGATATCAGGGTGGCAGCAGGCAGAAAATTCTTTACAGAGGGTGGAAAAAAGGCATTTTTGTCGGGGGCTTCGGCAGTCATAACAGGCAATATGGTTACTACATCGGGAAGTACTACGGTATCCATGGACAAAAAGATGTTTGGAGAAATAGGAAGAATAATTTAGCCGGTATACATATTCTGTTTGCCGTATGATACAAGAAAAATAATTTTTATCTTACAAAAAATTTACATAGATATATCAATAAAATTTACAAAATGCTGGTATACTAATTCCAAAGGTATATTGGATGGAAGCATTACCAATGGAAAGGAGTTAATATGCGTATAGGAATGCTTACGAGCGGAGGAGACTGTCAATGTCTTAATGCTACAATGGAAGCAATTGCAAAGGTTTTATATAAAAAAAATAAAGATATTGAAATATACGGAATTCTTGACGGCTTCACAGGACTTATTAACGGAAAATATAAGAAAATGGAAAAGGCAGATTTCGATAATATTCTTTTATCCGGGGGTACGATTCTCGGAACTTCAAGACAGCCTTTTAAGACCATAACCAAACCTGATGAAAACGGGCGTGATAGGGTTGAAATGATGGTTAAAAATTATGAAAAATGGAAGCTTGACGCGTTAATCGTGCTTGGAGGAAACGGAAGCCATAAGACTGCCAATCTTTTAAGCGAAAAAGGCCTTAATGTCGTGACCGCACCAAAAACAATTGACAATGATATATGGGGAACCGATGTTACATTTGGATTTGACAGTGCCGTTAAGGTTGCAACGGAAACTATGGATAATATAAAGACGACAGCTTCATCTCACGGCAGGATATTTGTTGTGGAGGTAATGGGGCATAAGACCGGCTGGGTAACCTTGTATTCAGGAATTGCAACAGGTGCTGACATAATACTTATCCCTGAAATTCCCTATGATATTAAGAAAATAACATCATATATAGAAAAAAGCGATAAGAAATACCTTGTAATTGCTGCGGCAGAAGGAATAGTGGAAAAGGAATTTTCTTCCTTGAAAAATAAAGAAAAGCGACAGCTTCTCAGTGAGAAAAATTTAAAATCACAGGTTGAGAAACTTGCACTTGATATCCGGACGGCAACAGATAAGGAAGTGCGTATTACAATACCGGGACATACACAAAGAGGCGGTTCACCTACCGCGAGGGACAGAATTGTGTCAATGCAGACAGGAACGGCGACGGCTTTGAACATCATTAATAAAAACTATGGTGTAATGGCTGCGGTTATAAACGGAAAAATTGTTAATGTGCCATTAAAAGAAGTAGCAGGTAAGTTAAAAGTTGTACCGGCTGATGCAGAAATAATTCTCCAGGCCAAGGAGATGGGAATTTGTTTTGGAGATTAAAAAGATGAAAAAAGAAAACAAAATATATATGAACAGGGAGCTTTCATGGCTCAAATTTAATGAACGTGTATTGGATGAAGCGAAGAGAGAAGGAGTGCCTCTTTGCGAGAGACTTACATTTTTGTCAATTTACCAGACTAATCTTGAGGAATTTTTCAGGGTAAGGGTCGGCTCACTTCAGGACCAGAATTTGATATGCCCAAATGACAAGGAAAATAAGACCAATATGACCCCTGCTGAGCAGATCAGTGCAATTTTTTCAAGAGTAAGGGAACTTAACAGCAGAAAAGATGCAATATATGATGAACTTCAGAATCGTATTGCGGGGTATGGAATCAGATTCGTCTCATTTAAAGAACTTAATAAGGACGAAGAAAGTGCTCTGAAAAAGTATTTTAACAAGGAAGTTTTACCTTTACTTTCGATAATGATAGTTGCAAGAAAACAGCCGTTTCCGTTTTTAAGAGGACAGGAAATATATGCTGTTGCAAGTCTTGATAAAAAGAATGGTAAAGAACGCATAGGCATCATTCCGTGCAATATTGATATGGTACCAAGAATGATTGGCATAAAAGGAAAGAAAAATACATATATTTTGAGAGAAGAACTGATTCTTCATTATATGCCGATGGTTTTCAAAGGATATAAAATAATAGAAAAATCAGTTATGAAAGTTACAAGAAATGCGGATATTGATGTTGTAAAAGTATATGATGAAGACCTTGATTACAGGGATCATATGGCTAAGCTGATTAAATTGCGTAAAAAACTTGCACCTGTATTAATTGAGCTTACAAGAGATATAGATGACGTAATGGTAAACCAATTATGCGATTATCTGGAACTTGGAAAGGAAAATGTTATTTTTTCAAAGTCTCCGTTGGATTTTTCCTATGTATTTGATATACAGGATATTTTAAGAGACAGACAGGAACTTTTCTTTGAAAAACGTGTGCCGAAAGAACCCGCCTGCGTAGACGAAAACAGACCGATGATTCCACAGATTATTGAAAAAGACATGCTTTTATCTTATCCCTATGAAAGCATAAAACCTTTCTTAAGACTTCTTCATGAAGCAGCCAATGATAAGAATGTATTGTCAATAAGAATGACATTATACAGACTTGCCAAAAACTCAAAGATTGTTGAGGCGCTTGTCGAAGCTGCCGAAAATGGAAAACAGGTTGAGGTTCTTGTTGAACTTAAAGCAAGATTCGATGAAGAAAATAACATAAGCTGGAGCCGTCAGTTAGAGGAAGCCGGCTGTCATGTTGTATACGGAATCGACGGACTTAAGGTTCATTCAAAACTCTGCCTTATAACTGTTAAGAGTGATGACGGAATACAGTATATAACCCAGATAGGCACAGGCAATTATAATGAGAAAACAGCGAGATTGTATACGGATTTGTCATTGATGACAGCAAATTATGAAATAGGTGATGAAGCAAGAAAAACTTTTCAGGAGATACTGATAGGCAATACCATTGACAGGACGCAACATCTTCTCGTGGCACCTAATTCTCTTCAGCAGCCGGTTATTGATATGATTGAGGATGAAATAGAATATGCGAAGAAAGGTGAACAATCATATATAGGAATTAAGGTTAATTCCCTTACTGATAAGAAGATTATGGACAAGCTTGTGGAGGCATCAAAAGCAGGCGTTCATATAGATATGGTAGTAAGAGGTATATGCTGCCTTATTCCCGGTGTTGAAGGGGAAACAGAGAATATACACATAAGAAGTATAGTAGGAAGGTACCTTGAACATTCAAGAATATATATTTTTGGAACAAAAGAAAGGGATAAAATATATATATCTTCTGCGGATTTTATGACAAGAAATACTTTGAGAAGAGTTGAAGTAGCAGCTCCTGTGTATGATGAAAGACTGAAGGAACGTATAAGAAATATGTTTTCGATAATGCTCAAGGATAATGTACTTGCAAGAACGGCTTTACCTGACGGCAGATATGAAATTATTGATGATGGCAAAAAGAAACTTAATTCACAGGAATATTTTATAGAAGAAGCGTACAAATAGAAAATTCAGAAATTAAAGTATGGAGAACTCCGGAAAAATATGGTATTATTACAGTATCAATTTTCCGGAGGTTTTTTATGGAAGCAATAGAATGTATCAAAACAAGACGTAGCATAAGAAAATATGAGGATAAGCCCGTTGACAGGTCATTAATCGAAGAAATTATCGAGATTGCAAGATTTGCACCAAGCTGGAAGAATTCACAGTCAGTAAGGTACATAGCAATTTATGATAATGATATCAAAAATAAGATTGCCGGCGAATGTATTATGGGACATGAAGGCAATAAGAATAACATACAGGGCGCACCTGTTCTGATGGTTGAATTAACTGTAAATAAGAGAGCCGGATATGAAAGAGACGAAAGCTATTCAACATCTAAAAAAGATCACTGGCAGTCGTTTGATGCGGGAATGGCAGCACAGGTATTTTGTCTTGCGGCACACGAAAAAGGACTTGGAACCGTTGTTATGGGTATTTACGATGAAGAAAAAGTAAAAGAAGTTCTTGGTATCGGCGAAGATAAGTCAGTATCGGCATTGATAGCATTAGGTTATCCTGCTGATGCACCTGCAGCACCAAAGAGAAAGGAAGTTGCAGATCTTCTTACTTTTATGTAGGATTAAAGTATAATATTAAGCAAAACAGAGAAGCATTCTGATTGTGCTTCTCTGTTTTTGTGCTTATTCTTATATATCGATATCTTTTTCCGATGCTTTGGAAATATAGCTGGCAGAATCAGGATATACTTCATAACCTTTAGTTGAATCGGCTGATTTAACAAGGTATATGTGAAGATCCCTGGTGGTACCGTTATATGTGACCATCCATTTCAGGTTATGGTTCCATTTAGAAACAGGAATAACCTGGCCAAAATCTTCAAAAACCGCTTTCGCAAACGGATTCTGGCTTACATCATCGGCTGTTGTGCCGGAGTCCCATACGAAAGAGTAGTTGGATGGGGTATCTCCCGAATAAGTATAGTAGATGTCTGTGTCAGTGGATAATACTCTGTTAACGGATGCAGCAATCTCATGTGCGGAATTTGAATCCACGGAACGCTTTGACTTGCTTGTCTGTTTGACAAGAGTTGGAATAAGTATACCCATTAGAACAGCCATAATTGCAATTACAACAATAAGTTCCACCAATGAGAATCCGCAATTACTTCTGGTTGATTTCATACTAGTTGCCTCACCTCAATTCTTATTTTATATTTACATTCTATAACAACGTGACATTTTACACAATATCTTTTTGCATTATAAAAGAAAAAATGATATAGTTAACTAATCAGTTTTAAAGGAGAACAAAGATGTTAGAAAAGATAGGAGCTTTTTTGGATAAGGTTGATAATATTGTATGGGGTGCACCTCTTATTGTTCTGTTGCTCGCGGTGGGTTTGTTCCTTACAATAAGACTTAAAGGAATCCAGTTCAGAAAGCTGGGACATGGACTTAAAAATATGTTTTCAAAGGAAGGAGAAGGACACGGGGAAGTATCAAGTTTTGGCGCATTATGTACTGCACTTTCAGCTACAATAGGTACAGGTAATATTGTAGGTGTTGCAACGGCTATAGTGGCAGGCGGTCCGGGAGCGTTATTCTGGATGTGGGTTGCTGCACTTGTAGGTATGGCGACGAAATATGCTGAGTGTCTGCTTGCTGTTAAGTACAGGAAGGTATCTGATGATGGACATATTGTAGGCGGACCTTTTTACTACATAGAAAACGGTATGGGACCAAAGTGGAAATGGCTTGCCAAGATATTTGCGGTATTCGGTGTAGGCGTAGGATTACTTGGAATAGGAACATTTACACAGATAAATGGTATTTCCAATGCGGTTAAGTCATTTTTTGATCCGTCAGAAAGCCATACTGTAAGTATATTCGGTACACAATATTCATGGGCAATAATAATTACTGCGATTGTGATAACATTATTTGTGGCACTGGTACTTATCGGAGGACTTAAGAGAATATCTTCTGTTGCACAGGTAATAGTTCCTTTTATGGCAGTTATTTACGTTTTGTTTGCATTGATAGTCATTGTTTTGAATATTAAAGCAGTTCCGGGAGCATTTAAGTTAATTGTCAAAGGCGCATTTAATCCGTCTGCGGTTACAGGTGGTGCAATCGGTTCAATAATTGTAGTTATGCAAAAAGGTATTGCAAGAGGTGTTTTCTCTAATGAGGCAGGGCTTGGCAGTGCGCCTATTGCAGCAGCCGCTGCACAGACTAACGAGCCGGCAAAGCAGGGACTTATATCAATGCTCGGAACATTTTTCGATACAATTGTTATATGTACAATGACCGGTCTTACAATCGTAATTACCGGTTCATGGAATGTAGGACTTGATGGTTATGCTGTTACTGAACGGGCATTTGGACAGGGACTCCCATTCCCTGAACAGGTATCATCTTTTATATTGATGGTATGTCTCGTATTTTTTGCATTCACTACAATACTCGGCTGGAACTATTACAGTGAAAGGTGTCTTGAGTATCTTACTAAAGGCAGATTACATATTGTAAAAGGATATAGGATATTATATATTATCTGCGTATTTTTCGGTCCATTTATGACAATTAAAGCAGTATGGACAATTGCCGATATATTTAACGGACTTATGGCAATCCCGAATCTGATAGCATTGGTAGCATTAAGTTCGGTTGCGGCATTTGAGACTAAGAAATATGTTGATAAATTAAATAATAAGAACAGTAAAAATGCACAAAAATTATAATAGGTGTTTTTAGTTATAATCACGAAAATTTATGTTAATAATTAAAATGACTGGAAATTTTTTTAAAAAATGGGTATTATTAATATAAATAGGAAGTGAATGATATGTTTCAAATTAATGATTTGGTTGTATATGGTAAGAATGGTGTATGTTCGGTTAAAGGGATAGGAACTTTGTCACTTATAAATAATGACAGGATATATTATACATTGGTACCCGTTTACAATAAAGAGGAAATAATATATGCCCCTGTTGAAAACGGCAGGGTAGTAATGAGAGAGGTTATCTCCAGAGAAGATGCAAAGGAACTGATAGATATATTTCCTGATCTTGAAGAGACTGTTGTAGCAGATGAAAGAGACAGGGAAAACTGCTATAAGCAGACTTTGTTAGGATGTAATTGTGAAAAGCTTGCTTCAATGATTAAGACCATATATAACAGAAAATGTAAGAGAATAAGTGAAGGAAAGAAAGTTACTGTTGTTGATGAGAAATATTTCCGTCAGGCAGAAGAACAGCTTTTTGGCGAACTTGCCTTTGCACTTGATGTTGATAAGACAAAAATCAGCGAAATGATTTCAGAAAGGTTCTGACAGTTTAATACAAAGTAAAGAATAAGAGCTATGGTACGTTATGATGGGTACCATAGCTCAATTTTTTATACAGTTCCCGTGACTTTAAGAACGCTTACACCCGGAGTAAGAGTCCATATTCCTGTAGCAGGATTTTGTGTATAGGTTGCGGCAGGAACGGTTATCTGACCGGCTATGGTGTTAAATACACCGGTTGTAGTGTCATAGCTGTAATTTGTTCCTATCGTCCACGTAACATTATCGAATGTTACGGTAATAGGGTTAAGGATAGGATCAAATGTATCACTGATTACAACGTTATCACTGGCCTGTGCTGCTAAAGAGCCGGTATTCTGGATTACAAAAGTATAAGTCAGCTGACCATTTTCAACAACACTGTCGGGGCATACTGACTTGGAGATGCTTAAATTGGTTGCAGCTGCAGCAGTAATTGTGGCAGAAGCAGATAAATCGTTATATAAGGAATCTCCCGAAAGATTTGCAGTATTGGTTATTGTACTCAATGCCGTAGGATTTGCATAATCATTTACCTTTGTTTCGTATAACAGGGTTGTGTTACCTCCTGCAGGTACGGAAAGACCTGTAACAGATAAGCCTCCTGCGATTGTAACAACAGGGGAAGCCTGACTCACACCATTGATAAAATACTGGATGGTATCTTCAACGTATGTCAGTGGAACGTGTGTATTGGCGTCAAGGGTATAAGCACCAAGGTCATCTTTAAGAGTAAGTCCCGTCAATGCTGCTGTGCCGGAATTAACTATATTGATAACATAGGTTACGTTGTCTCCCGGTTCGTAGTTGGAATTTAATGCAGTTTTGGTAATTGTAAGGACTTCAAGCAGCTCTCCGGTTACAACATTGGAATTTGCTGTTTTATTGTTGTAGGTTAACGTAGCCTGGTTGTAAAATATAGGCATGGAATGCTCCTTAAGATTTTTTAGTATAATATATGCTGGTATAAACAGGTTGTTAAATTAAAAATAAAAAAATTAGCACTCACCTATTGACAGTGCTAATTAAACGTGATACTATATCAACATAGAAATTGTTCTACAACATATAGAACACTAGAAAGGAAGTGTTGTTATGAATATTCAGAAATTTACTCAGAAATCAGTTGAAGCAGTACAGGAATGTGAGAAGCTTGCGTATGAATTTTCTAATTCAGAGATAGACAACGAACATCTTGCATATGCCCTTGTCAGAATTGAAGATAGTCTTATACTTAGTCTGATCCGTAAAATGGATATAGATGAGAAAGCGTATATTGCAGATTGTGAAAAGATTGTAGATAAGAAGCCTAAGGTATCAGGAGATGTCCAGATAAGGATAAGTCAGGCTCTTAATAAGGTTCTCCTTTGCGCGGAAGACGAAGCTAAGGCAATGGGTGACAATTTCGTATCTGTAGAACACCTTTTCCTTACTTTGATTAAGTATCCTAATAATGAGGTATCCCGGTTATTTGCAAAATATAATATTACAAGAGAGCGTGTGCTTCAGGTTTTACAGAGTATAAGAGGCGATAAGTCAGTAACAACGGATAATCCGGAAGCAACTTATGAAACCCTTGAAAAATACGGTGTGGACCTTGTGGAAAAGGCAAAAAAACAGGAAATGGATCCTGTAATAGGCCGTGATAATGAGATTAGAAATGTGATAAGAATTCTTTCTCGAAAGACTAAGAATAATCCTGTACTTATAGGTGAACCCGGTGTAGGTAAAACAGCCGTTGTTGAAGGCCTTGCACAGCGAATTGTAAGAGGCGATGTTCCGGACGGACTTAAAGACAAGACCGTATTTTCCCTTGATATGGGAGCCCTTGTTGCAGGTGCCAAGTATAGAGGTGAATTTGAAGAAAGGCTTAAATCCGTTCTTGATGAAGTAAAGAAGAGTGACGGTCAGATTATCCTGTTTATAGATGAACTTCATACAATAGTCGGTGCAGGTAAGACAGACGGTGCAATGGATGCGGGCAATATGCTTAAGCCAATGCTTGCAAGAGGTGAGCTTCATTGTATAGGTGCTACAACACTTGACGAATACAGGATGTACATAGAAAAAGACCCTGCACTTGAAAGACGTTTCCAGCCTGTAACGGTTGACGAACCAACAGTAGAAGATACTATATCAATCTTAAGAGGTATCAAGGAAAGGTATGAGGTATATCATGGTGTAAAGATAGCCGATAATGCACTTGTGGCAGCGGCTGTACTTTCCCACAGATATATTTCTGACAGATTCCTGCCTGATAAAGCTATTGACCTTGTTGATGAAGCATGTGCACTTATTAAAACAGAGCTTGATTCCATGCCTGCCGAACTTGATGAATTATCAAGAAAGGTAATGCAGCTTGAAATTGAAGAGGCAGCACTAAAGAAAGAAACAGATGAAATCAGTAAAAAGAGACTTCTTGAGTTACAGGAAGAACTTGCCGAAAACAAAGAAAAACTTGATGCAGGCAAGGCAAAATGGGAAAGCGAGAAGTCATCTGTTGATAAGTTGAGCAAGATCCGTGAAGAGATTGAAAGTGTCAACGGACAGATTCAGCAGGCACAGAGAGAATATAATCTTGAAAAAGCTGCAGAACTCCAGTATGGCAAACTCCCTGCTTTACAGAAACAACTGGCAGAGGAAGAAAAGATTGTCAAAGAAAGGGAACTTACTCTTGTGCATGAGTGTGTAACTGAAGATGAAATCGGTAAGATTGTATCAAAATGGACAGGAATTCCTGTTACAAGACTTAATGAAAGCGAACGTAATAAGACTCTTAATCTGGGAAATGAACTCCATAAGAGAGTTGTTGGACAGGATGAGGCTGTAAGAAAAGTTACGGAAGCTATTATGAGGTCCAAAGCGGGAATTAAGGATCCTGGCAAGCCAATCGGTTCATTCCTGTTCCTCGGACCTACCGGTGTAGGTAAAACAGAACTTGCAAAGACGCTTGCAGCCAGCCTTTTTGATGATGAAAATAATATTGTCAGAATTGATATGAGTGAGTACATGGAGAAATATTCAGTGTCAAGACTCATCGGTGCGCCTCCGGGATATGTAGGCTATGAGGAAGGCGGCCAGCTTACGGAAGCAGTAAGAAGAAAACCTTACTCAGTTGTTCTTTTTGATGAAATTGAAAAAGCACATCCAGATGTATTCAACGTACTTTTACAGGTACTTGATGACGGACGTGTAACCGATTCAAAAGGACGTACCGTAGATTTTAAGAATACCATTATTATCCTGACATCTAACTTAGGTTCACAGTACCTCCTTGATGGTATTGGTGAAAACGGTGAGATTAAGCCTGAATGTGAAAAACTTGTTATGAATGATTTAAGAGCATCATTCAGACCGGAATTTCTTAACAGGCTTGATGAAATAATAATGTTTAAGCCATTGACAAAAGACAATATAGGTAACATTATTAATCTTCTTATGAAAGAACTTAATGCACGTCTTGAAGATAAAGAAATAACAGTAAAACTTTCTGACAGTGCCAAAGCAGGAATAATAGCGGGAGGTTATGACCCTGTATACGGAGCAAGACCTCTTAAACGTTATCTGCAAAAGACAGTAGAAACCCTTTGCGCTAAATTAATTCTTGCGAATTCCGTAGCACCGGGAGATACAATTCTCATCGATGATACGGGAAACGGACTGACAGCTGTCAGACAAACTGATTAATGGCCTTGTTATATATATAACCGGCTGATTTAAGTTTTGAAGTGATTAAAGCCTTGTCGACTTCGTATTTATCACAGAAGCCGTCAAGGCTTTTACATTCATCACGAAGTTTGGTATTTATATAGCTTAATAATATAATTGGATCTTCCGGAAGACTCATCTGCAATTCTCCTTAACATTATGTTTTATAATAATGTATCATTCCGGCTTTTTTTTTACAAGTCTGTATGTTATAATTCAGGGAGCCGGAGGTAAAGATATGGATAAAAACAAGAAAGTTTCTTTTGATATAATAGTATATTCAATGATGATTGTGGCTGTAATATATGCCATTGTCCAATCGCTATCGGGACATAATAATGAAATTTATTATAAGCTGATACTTGGAATATGGATTCTTTTAGCTGTGGTTTTAAGCGATTTTGTTGAACCTATGATTAACAGGACATTTGAAGAGTTTTCAGGAAGACAGATGTACAGATATATGGCATATGCGATTACGGATGCGGCATCATATATGGCTGTGTACATATTTGTAATTAATGTGGGAATTTATAAAGAACCGTTCCATTACATATTTCTTGCTGCCGGGGTGCTGCTTTTTATTCTCAAATTCATACTGTATAAGAAGTTTGAAAAGAAGGATAACAGGGAAAACCGGATAGATGAGATACTTAAAAAGGAACGTGAAGAAGAGGAAGAACTACGCAAAGCACGATTTGAATGTGAAAAAGAAGATGACGATGTGGAAGTTGACACACTGGATGATGAGGATATTTTGAAAGTTTTTAAGTCTCATGACAGAAAAGGCGGCATATAAATTAATAAAAAGTATTTTTTGGTTATTATGAAAAAATTCTGTATGGTATTGCTTATACTTGCGTGTCTTATAGCATTTCTTTTTGTATGTGGGACCATTGATGAAGAAACGGAAACTAAAATGAAATCTGTTTCGGTATATGATGAAAAAACAGTAGCTGTTACATTTGATGACGGACCGGGAGCAGAAAGCACAATGATGCTTCTGGACGGCCTTAAAGAAAGGAATGTAAGGGCTACTTTTTTTCTTGTAGGTGAAAATATTAAGGGACACGAAGACATTGTTAAAAGGATGCATGATGAGGGCCACATTATAGGGAATCATACATATACCCATGTTATTCTAACAAAGATTCCACAGGAAAAAGCACTGGAGGAGATATACAATACCAATAAAATTATAGAGGAAATAACGGGTGAAAAGGTAAAATATATAAGACCGCCGTGCGGCGAGTGGAATAATGATATGTTTTTTCAAGTGGATTTGCAGCCGGTTTTCTGGAATGTTGACCCGCTTGACTGGAAAAGAAAAGACGTAGGCGGAATAGTTGAGGATGTAGTTAAGAATGTAAGATCCGGAGATATTATACTTTTACATGACATATACGATACGTCTGTGGCGGCTGCACTTGAAATTATTGACAGACTTAAGGATAAAGGATTTGTTTTTGTAACAGTAGATGAAATATTGATTTCATGATATAATTAAGTGTTGAGGTGAACAAAAATGGATTTGTTTGATTATATGAGAGAAAATAATATGACAAAGGAAGAACCTCTTGCATCAAGGATGAGACCTAAAACGCTTGATGAGGTTATGGGCCAGAAGCATATTATCGGAAAAGATAAACTGTTATACAGAGCCATTAAGGCTGATAAATTAAGTTCCATAATATTTTATGGACCTCCGGGAACCGGAAAGACAACGCTTGCAAAGGTTATTGCGAATACCACAAGCGCAAGTTTCAGGCAGATAAATGCCACGGTTGCAGGAAAAAAGGATATGGAAGATGTGGTAAACGGAGCAAAGGACATCATGGCTTCCATGGGTCAGAGGACCATATTGTTTGTGGATGAGATACACCGTTTTAATAAAGGGCAGCAGGATTACCTTCTTCCTTATGTGGAAGACGGAACAATTATACTTATCGGAGCAACTACGGAAAATCCTTATTTTGAAGTCAATAAGGCTTTGATATCAAGGTCTGTTGTTTTTGAGCTTAAGCCGTTAGAAAAGGAAGATATATTGTCAATTATCAAAACAGCCGTTTATGATACCAAGAGAGGTATGGGTAATTACAATGCGGTAATTGATGATGATGCGGCTGAATTTCTTGCGGATATGTCAAATGGAGATGCAAGAAATGCACTTAATGCCGTTGAACTCGGAATAATGACAACAGATGCGGGAAATGACGGCATTATCCATATAACTCTGGATGTGGCATCGCAATGTATACAAAAAAGAGTCTTAAGATATGATAAAGACGGAGATAATCATTATGATACCATATCTGCATTTATTAAAAGTATGAGAGGGTCAGACCCGGATGCGGCACTTTATTATCTTGCCAGAATGATTTATGCAGGAGAAGACCCTAAGTTTATAGCAAGAAGAATATGTATATGTGCCAGTGAAGATGTGGGCAATGCCGATCCTTGTGCGATACAGGTGGCGGTATCTGCATTTTTGGCGGTGGAAAGAATCGGAATGCCTGAGTCACAGATAATACTGGCACAGGCATGTACCTATGTTGCAACAGCACCTAAGAGCAATACGGCATATCACGGAATTAAACTTGCAATGGATTATGTGGCAAAACATAGGACTGCACAGGTTCCTCCGTATCTGCAGGATGCCCACTATAAAGATGCGGCAAAACTTGACAGGGGGACAGGTTATCTGTATGCTCATGATTATAAAAACCATTATGTAAAGCAGCAGTATCTTCCCGATGAGGTTGTGGGAAATACTTTTTATTATCCGTCTGATAACGGATATGAAGAAACAATTAAAAAACACCTCTACAGGATTAGAAAAGAAGCAGAGGAAGATAATGAGGAATAAGAATGGAAGAAAGCATTGTTAGAAAGAAGAAAAAGAAAACAGGTACAGCAAAAAAAGTCAGAACTATAATAGGGAGAATATTTGCTGTTATAGGAACAACCCTGGGAATGATGATTTTATGCATATATCTTATAATGGTGGTGTGTACCCATGGACCTTCCAAAGTAGCAAGGGATTTATTTGTATTGTCTGTAAGAGAATCAAGCGCAGGCGGTTTTTTAGCTAATATGGTTGTCAGCAAATCGACCATAAGAAAAATTGAAGAAGGGAATAAAGTGGCAGATACAAACGATACAACAGATACGTCACTCATTGTCTTTGATAAAAAAAATAATCAGAATGCTGTTACGGATGACCTTGATAAAAGCGGACATACCCCATATCTTGAAAAAGACGGACTGCTTTTTTATGAAGTATCGGGCTCTACATTTGCGGGAACAATGGTAGTAGTTACCGATCCGTCAAGAGTATTTGTGGGAACTTCCGGAGATTATAAAGGAGAAGCAGGAATTAATGTGCCCGCCATATGTGATAAATACGGAGCGACACTTGCCATTAATGCAGGTGGTTTTGAAGATATAGGCGGTGTGGGAAACGGAGGAACTCCTCTTGGAATTGTTATGTCTGAAGGACAGTTAAAATACGGAAATGTCAGTTCAAGTTATGACCTTATAGGATTTGATAACAACAATGTGTTTGTAATAGGACAGATGACCGGACAACAGGCAATTGACCGCGGTATCAGGGATGCTGTTTCTTTTGGACCGTTTCTTATCCTTAACGGAACACCCCTTGAGGTATCGGGAATGGGCGGCGGACTTAATCCGCGAACAGCAATAGGACAGAGAGCCGATGGTGCTGTGTTACTGCTCATAATTGACGGAAGACAGACTCACAGCCTTGGTGCATCAATGAATGACCTTATAAACGTAATGCTGGATTTTGGTGCGGTTAATGCGGCTAATCTTGACGGCGGCGGTTCCACAGTGCTTTATTATGACGGTGAAATCAAAAACAAGATTTCTTCCATATACGGCGCAAGAGGAGTACCTACAGCCATAGTAGTAAAGTAACCGGATTCGGAGGCATAATATAGTATGAGTACAGGCAAAAAGAAAAAAATAAGTGCAGGAAAAAGAAAATTCAGAAGATTTCTTCGTATATATGCTTCAATACTTGGTATTGCAACTATTGTTGTATGCATTATAGTCTGGGGCAGACTCAAAAATTATCAGGAAAGCTATGATAATTCAAAATCAAAGCACAGTCCTGACAAATTTATGAATGAATTTGTAGATAATCTTGATTATGAAAAAATTCTGGGATATGTGAAGAATTACGGAATTAACGTTGAAACAGGAATTAATCCGAAAGAAAATCATGCGGCATATTTTGCAGCCTGCGTTGCGGCGGACGGTGCAAAGTATGATAAAAATGATAAATATACATCGGTTATGCCGGTGTATGATGTATATGCCGGAGATACAAGGATTGCTGTTTTATCACTCAAGGCTGATGGCAAAAGCGACAGTTTCGGATTCCATGACTGGAAAATAAGAGATATGGCATTTGACACCAATGAAATAGATTATAAGACAACCACCGTGACCGTAAACGAAGGTATGGTGCTTAAATATAACGGACAGGCAGTAGGTGACGAATACAAAATTGATTCAACGGATAATGATGCGATAAGAGCTAAGGCAAGGGCACTTGGAGCAAGTGTTCCGGCTGTTGAGACTTATGTCATAAAAGATACGTTCGGCAGCAGGAATATAACAGCAACAGATAGTAACGGAAATTCCTATACGGCTTTTGTTGAGGGAAACACGTACGATTTTACAGGCTCAAAGGGCACAAAAGCACCGGAAGACATAGAAAAGAGGGTTTTTGATACCATTGATTCATATATTCTTACAATATATAACCATAAGTCATTTGACGAAACAGCAACATATATTGAGTACAATTCGGACGCATACAGGCTTATAAAAGATGTTCTCGCGTCTGTTATATGGGGATGGACTCCTGATACCGTTGACATACTGGAACAGAGCGTGACGGATTATGTTGCATACGGCGACAATCTGTTCTCGTGCAGTTATTATGGAAAAATATATAAGTATGAAGAAGGCAAGTCAGAATCCGGAGAAGAGACATTTAATTACAGACTTATCTTCAAAAAACATGACGGAAAATGGTATTTGAATTATTTTATAATTGTATAAAACACTTGTTTAATGTATAATATAATGGATTATATTTTAATGGTGGGTACGCATGAAAGAGAAAATCAACAGATACGCCAGAGGGGTATTTGAGTTTGATCCCCAGAAGGTTGTTACAGATGAAAATAATATATTTGCAATAGTTGATAAAAATAAAGAATTCAAGGGAACTTTCTGCATTTACGAGGAAAAAGGAAGGGAACTTAAAGGTCTGGTATACAGTGGCGACGACAGGGTAAGGATAGCTGAGTGTTCATTTATCGGAAGCAGGGTTAATATTGACTATTGTGTTGAAAGTGCGGACTCGGATGACGGCGAAGTAATTGATAACTGCTTTTATATTGTAAGTAACGGCGGTGAACTTACAATACCATATTCATTCAGGATAGAAGCCGGATGTTACGAAGCAGGAGATTTTGAAATCAGAAATCTTGACCAGTTTGCAAGACTGGCACAGGATGATAATGAGGAAGCAATAACACTGTTTGAGTCAGATGATTTCAGAGATATATTTCTTATGAAAGATCTGTCTCTTTGTTGTGTTTATGATAACTTTGAAAAAGGCATTGATGTAAGAAATAACATAGAAGAGTTTCTTATAGCAGCAGGGAAGAAAAAAAGACCGGATATTACACTATCATGTTATAACAGGGAATACAGGGATATAGAAGAGAATTTTAAGGATACCGTTGTCATTGAAAAGGATACATGGGGATATACAAACGTTAAAGTGAATGTTGATGCTCCGTTTATAAGGATCGAAAGAAAAAATATTGAATCCGATGTATTTACAGGCAACAAATATGAATTTTCTTATGTCATTGATGCATCAAAACTTCACGGGGGCAATAATTACGGCAGAATAACCTTTGAGACAATCAATAAATCTATGACACTTACAATTGTGGCATCAAAGCCGTTTACAAAGCCCAGAACAAGAGCCAAAGAGCATAAACTTATATATGACCTTATTACCCTTTACATAAGATTCAGGACAAGGGCTGTTCATGTGAGTGAGTGGATCCGCGAATCAGGTATTGTAATAGAAGCCTTACTTTCAATAGATGAGGACAATGTATTTTATAAACTTGCAAAGGCACAATTATATATTGCAGAGAAAAAGGATGATAAAGCAAAAGCAATAATAGAAAGCGTCAAAGACGATATTGCGGCTGAAAATGAAAAAGAATACATACTTTACTGCTATTTTATTTATGTAAATACTCTGTATAACAGGGACTGGGCATATTCAAAAAGAGCATCTTCAATGATAAAAGAATGTTACGATAAATATGATGACTGGAGAATATTATGGACGCTTTTGTTTATCGATGAAGAACTGGAGAGCAATCCAAGCCTTAAATTACTCAGAATGAAAGAACAGTTTAACAGGGATTGTAAAAGTCCTGTGATGTATCTTGAAGCGTGCAGGACATTTAACCAGAATCCGGGACTTTTAAGGGTTTTAAACAACTTTGAAGTGAACGTATTATTATTTGGGGCAAAGAATAAGTTCCTTGAGGATAAACTTACGGACCGGGTTTTATCACTTGTAACGGCTATCCGTAATAAGACACCGCAAATTGTAAAACTAATGCTTCTTATATGGGAGAATGATACTTCAAACCAGGTGCTTGAATGTCTTTGCAGGACACTTGTAAGGAACAATTATGTGGGAGAAAAGTATCTTCCGATATATAAAGCCGGAATAGAAGCCGATATAAAAATCACACAGCTTTTTGAATATTATATGGCAAGCAGAAACCAGACGGATATGTCGCCTCTGCCTAAAATGGTCACAATGTATTTTGGATATAATAATGATCTTGATTACATAAAGAAATCATATCTATATGCGGATATAATTAATAACAAAACGGATAATCCACAGACCTACAGGACATATCTGCCCCAGATGGAATTATTCTTAAAAGAACAGCTTATGGCAGGGAATATTAATGATAATCTTGTGGTCATATATAGGGATTTACTTAAACCTGACATGATTAATAAGGATAATGCCGCAGCAGTTGCAAAACTTTTCCATATAAGGCGTGTGACCGTTAATAATAAGAATTATGCCAAGGTAATTGTAAGGCATAAGGAAATAAAAGGAGAAACTGAATTCCCGGTATTGAAAAACACGGCCTTTATACAGACATATACCGATAATGTATCGATTTCATTTGTAAGTAACAGAGGAAACAGATTTAACGGCGGGAAAGATTGTACCATAACAACACTATTTGATGATGAAAGTATTGTAAAGAGATGTCTTGAACTCAATCCGGATATGGAAAACGTTATGATAGGATATTGCGACAGAATGTTAAAATATCCTAAACAGTCAGTGGATTCCATTGAAAAAATCAAAGAGACAATAAGTTATGGATGCATAAGCGAACCATATCGCAAAAAACTGATAAGCCGCGTGATTGAATACTATTATGATGGTTTTGACGCAGACGGTTTTGAAAGTTTTATTAAAACCATAGACGAGAGTAATTTATCCGGTAAAGATGCGGTAAGAATTATGGAAATAAGAATTATCATGGGTGAATATGATAAAGCATACGCACTATTAAAAAACCATTCAGCCATGAACATTGTTCCAAAGCGTCTTATGAAAATGTGCTCTAAGAAGATTTCCTGCGTAGAAGAAGAGAAAAAGAGACTTGTTGAGATTGCATACATTGCTTTTTCACAGGGAGCCTATGACGATAATATACTTAAATATCTTATTGCATACTATAATGGAGCAACGGATAAGATGGTTGAGATATGGAAAGCAGCAGGAGAAATTGAAGAAGATACGTTTGAGTTTGAAGAACGTATCCTGGCACAGATGATGTTTACCGGAAAAATAACAGATATTTCAATCCATATTTTTTCACATTACTGCAGCAGAGGACCGAAGGACAGAATTGTTAAGGCATATCTTTCCCTTAATTCGTATCTGTATTTTGTAAAAGAGTGCAGTATGCCTGAGGAACTTTTTGAACTCATAGAAGCCTGGTTTGAGAATGAAAAGAGTCTTTCCGATGTATGTAAGATGGCATTGCTCAAGTATTACTCATCACAGGAAAATCTTACCGAATACAGAAAAGAGCTTGCATCCGTAAATCTTTATTACCTTGCCAGAAAAGGGATTGTATTTCCTTTTTACCAGAGTTTTGAAAAATGGATACATCTTCCTTATGACATTTCGGACAGAACCATGATTGAATATAAGGCGGACCCGAAAAGCCGTGTTGTCATACATTATATGTATGAAAGCAAAGAACATAAGAAAAAATATGTTGCGGAAGATATGAAGCAGGTGTATGAAGGCATATTTGTAAAGCAATTTGTTTTGTTTTATGGTGAGACAATGCAATACTACATTTCCGAGGAAACAGACGGAAAGAAGAATGTAACGGACAGCGTTACCATTTCAAATAACTGTATAAGACCTTTGAAATCGGAAGGCCGGTATGAGATGCTTAATGACATTATTGCAAGCCAGGATACTCACGAACCGGAAGCCCTCAAGATTCTTGTACATTCGTATGCGGTTAATAATGCAGTTACGGAACAGATGTTTACTATGTTGTAAGTTTGGAGATAAAGGATGAATATTAAGAAGCCTGTATATGTAGGAATTGATTTTGGAAATGAATATTCACAGGTAAGTTATTACAGCGATAAGGAAAAGGAACCGGTCTCACTCGGACTTTCAGGCCCTGAAAACGGATACTATATACCTACGGTTATCAGTAAAGCAGTGGGAAAAAGCCAATGGTTTGCAGGGGATGAAGCGAAAAACAGTACAATGCTTATGGATACGGTTATTGTAGATAATCTTGTAATGAAAGCTATGGACAGAAATCCGGTTATGGTTGATGATGAGAGTTATATGCCTGCTGAACTTATAAGTATATTTTTAAATGAGATTGTCCAAGCGGTAAAAATAGCGGCGGGAGTTCAGGATATAGCGAAGATATGCATTACATTGGATAACTTTAAGATATCCTTGTTAAACGTCCTTTCAGAAGCTTTAAACAGATTAAATATTCCAAAAGATGATATTATATTTTCAAGTCATACAGAGAGTTTTGCTTATTATGCGATGAACCAGAAACAGGAACTCTGGACCAATGATGTTGCATTATTTGATTATGGAGATAACGGACTGGTTTACAAGCTTATGAGCATTATTCCATTCAGGGGACAGAATCTTATAATGACAAAGGATGAAGATTTTTCATCAGAAGTTCCTTATAGTCTCTCAGAGAATAAAACAGCCTGTGAATATCTTGACGGTAAGCTATCGGAGATAGCTTCAGGACTGTTTTTTAAGAAAACGATTTCATCAGTATATCTTACGGGAAAAGGCTTTGGGGACAGTTTTAATGCACCTGATTTTTTCAAGGTTATATGTGACAGAAAAAGAGCATTTTCGGGGCAGAATCTCTACGTTAAAGGAGCCTGTTATCAGGCAGTTGGAACGATGGAAGGGTCAATGCTTAAGAATTATGTTTTGTGCTGTAACGAGAGAATAACAACGGGTATAGAATTAAAGATTATAGAGAGAGGAAAAGAAAAGATATTAAGGCTTGTAAGACCGGGTGTAAACTGGTATGGGGCCGATTGTTCATTTAATCTTATTGTTGATGAGGCAAAAGAACTTGAAATGTTTTTATCACCGGTTGACACAGTGGAAAAACAGCTTGTAAAAATTCCTCTTACGGATTTTCCGGAAAGACCAAGGAAAACTACACTTATTAATTTTAAAATTTCATTTACAAGTGACAAAAGATGTTACGTTATGGTCATAGATAAAGGATTTGGAGAGTTTTTCCCGGGAAGCGGAAGAATCATTAATGAAGAGATAATGTTATAGGAGCAGTTGTATGGCAGGTGTGATTTTATCAAGAAGTAAATATGCGGAAAAACCGTATTATATTACCAATATGTCAATAAATATATACTCACTGGAAGAATTATGTTATTACATATATAATAATATTTATCTAATAGGAACAGACCTTGTTGATGACGGACTTATTTCGTATATTGATAACGAACTTGAAGAACCGGAGCTTGCGAAACAGCTTCAGTTCCTTGTATCAGAGGAAGCCGGACTGTCAGAGATTGTGATGACGATTCTTCACTATGTGGATTATTATGATAATGATGAAATAGAAGAACTGAAAGAAATAATTGACGGGCTTGATAAACAGAATGCTACGGAACGCCTGAAATTAAGAGCTGATAACTTTCTTAACAGCAGAAGATATGACAGTGCCATAAGAAATTACGAACTTATAGTATATGGCAGAAAAGATGAATCACTTCCTGTGGATTTTTACGGTAATGTCTGGCATAACATGGGAATTGCTTATGTGAGGATGTACTTTTTCAGGGAAGCCGAGGTGTGTTTTAAGACGGCTTATGAAATTAATAAAAACATAAGTTCCCTAAAGTCATCGGTTGTAGCAAAGGTCCTTGGTGAAAACGGCAATATGGAATTTGATGATGAAATGTCCTATGTGACTGCCAAGGAAGTTGAGACCATAATGGATCATATAGATGAGGAAGTCTCTTATGTTCCTTTGCTTAACGCAATTAAATTAAGGGAAGAAGGCAGAATGACAGAATATAATGATGCTGTAAATGAAGTAATTGATAACTGGAAAAACGAATATAGAAATTATATGAAATAGATATTGATGGTAGGGATATGTCACTTTTTAAGAAAAAAAACAAAAAGAAAAAACCACAGTTCTATGATGAGAATCTGAATATAGAACTTGAGTATGAAAAATTAAAGAAAAATTCAGACGAAGACAGGGAATTTAAGAATATAGAGGATATGCAGCATGTGCGGATCCAATGTGAGCAGATCGCTGAGTCATCAAAATATATTGCCGAACTAAAAAAAGAAAGCCTTGAGGTTCAGAAATATATAGATGACATACAAAATATTGAGAATTGCCCCGAAAATTTAAGAAAAAAAATAACTGATATAGCCGAAAAGACGGAAAAACTTGAAAAAAAGTGTTATGACATACATTCAAGGGAACAGAATCTTTCAAGAGAAAGAACAGCAATGTTTGTACGTTATGAAAACGAATTTCCAAAGGCGCTTGTTAATCTGCAGAATGATGAGAAATACTTTCAGGCAGTAAAACATGATATGCGTATGCTTGAAGCAGAAAAGATATCTTTGAAAGAGGATATGAAGATGTATCAGGACAGGACAGGTAAAGTCAAAAACGGAGCTGTCATCTTTCTGTTTGTGATACTTGTTATTTTTGTTTTGTTTTTCGTATCGGGACAGCTTAACAACGCAGGCGGAAGAAATCTGTTTTTTGCCGTGCTCTTTTGTTCAATGTTGCTGGTAGCCATTATTTTTCTTGTGCAGAGAAATTCACTTTACCAGTTCAGGTTATGTGATAAGAAAATGGCGAGGGCAGTTACGCTTCTTAATAAAACAAAGATTAAATACGTTAATATAGCAGGAAGTGTTGATTACCAGTATGAGAAATACGGTGTCAAAAATTCATATCAGTTAAGCCGTGAGTACGAAGCCTTTCTTAATGATAAAAAAAATTCTGAAAAGTATCGCGAATCTTTAAAAGAATCGGATGAAAGCAGGGCTTTGTTAAGGAAGACATTGGAAAAAATCAATCTTAGCAATGCTGATTTATGGGAAAACCAGTATATGATGCTTGCTGATGAAGAAGAATTGTTAAAAACTAAAAATCGTATGGAATCAAGGTATGAAAAATTAAAAGAACAGATAAAATATAATCTGGAAAGAATAGATAAATCAAAGAAATATATTCTGGAATTTGTAAAAAAACATCCCGATAAGAGTGATGTAATTATGGAAATGGTGGATTCCTACGAATTATAAAGCATTTATTATAATTTTTAGGTTGATTTTTTTGCCTGCAAAAATTATTATATGCTTTAGTATGTATTTATAATAAGAGATAACCTGAAGAGGAAATGGAGATTTTATGAAAGAATTAGAAAAAAATTACAATCCTGCTGAAATTGAGAGCAGATTATATGAAAAATGGGAAAATAAAAAGTATTTCCATGCAGAGGTGGACAGAAGCAAAAAGCCTTTCACAATAGTTATGCCGCCTCCAAATATTACGGGACAGCTTCATATGGGACACGCGCTCGATAACACACTTCAGGATATTCTTATCCGTTTCAAGAGAATGCAGGGATACTCCGCATTATGGGTTCCCGGAACAGATCATGCTTCAATTGCAACAGAAGCTAAAGTTGTAGAAAAAATTGCAAAAGAAGGTCTTACAAAGGAATCCCTTGGCAGGGAAAAATTCCTTGACAGGGTATGGGACTGGAAAAAAGAATACGGCGGAAGAATAGTAAAACAGCTTAAGAAAATAGGTTCGTCAGCCGATTGGGACAGAGAACGTTTTACAATGGATGAAGGCTGCAACAAGGCTGTTAAAGAAGTATTTGTTAACCTATATAACAAGGGTCTTATATACAGAGGCGAAAGAATAATTAACTGGTGTCCATGCTGCCTTACGTCAATTTCTGATGCAGAGGTGGAATATGAAGACCAGGCAGGATCTTTTTGGCATTTAAGATATCCTCTTTCAGACGGAAGCGGATATATAGAAATGGCAACAACAAGACCGGAAACAATGCTTGGAGATACAGCGGTAGCCGTTAATCCTAATGATGAAAGATATAAAGATTACGTAGGAAAGACAGTAATTCTTCCAATCGTACACAGGGAAATTCCTATCATTGCTGATGAATATGTAGATATGGAATTCGGCACAGGCGTAGTTAAGATTACACCTGCCCATGACCCTAATGATTTTGAAGTAGGATTAAGACATCACCTTCCTGTAATAAATGTTCTGACAGAAGATGCAAAGATTGTTGATGAGTATGAAAAGTATGCGGGCCTTGACAGATATGAAGCAAGAAAAGCTATTGTTGCAGACCTTGAGGCAGAGGGAGCTCTTGTTAAGATAGAGCCACATGACCATAATGTAGGAACATGCTACAGATGTCATACAACGGTAGAACCAAGAGTATCAAAACAGTGGTTTGTCAAGATGGAGGAACTTGCAGGTCCTGCAATTGAAGCCGTTAAATCAGGAAAGACCAGATTCGTTCCTGAGCATTTTGACAAGACATATTATCACTGGCTTGAAAATATCAAAGACTGGTGTATTTCAAGACAGTTATGGTGGGGCCACAGAATACCTGCATTTTACTGCGACTGCTGTAATGAAGTAGTTGTTACCAAAGAAAATAAAGCGGTATGCCCAAAATGCGGCAAGGAAATGAGACAGGACCCTGATACACTTGATACATGGTTTTCTTCGGCATTGTGGCCATTCTCTACACTTGGCTGGCCTGATAAGACAGAGGATCTTGATTATTTCTATCCTACAAGTACGCTTGTTACAGGATATGACATTATCTTTTTCTGGGTAATCAGAATGATGTTCTCAGGAATTGAGCATACGGGAAAGGCTCCGTTTAACACAATTCTTATCCACGGACTTGTAAGAGACTCACAGGGACGTAAGATGAGTAAATCCCTTGGAAATGGTATTGATCCACTTGAAGTAATCGACAAATACGGCGCAGACGCATTAAGACTTACACTTATTACAGGCAATGCACCCGGTAACGATATGCGTTTCTATTGGGAAAGAGTAGAGTCAAGCCGTAACTTTGCAAATAAAGTATGGAATGCTTCAAGATTTATCATGATGAATCTTGATAAGGCAGAAGTAAGGGATGTAGATGTAACAGAGCTTACTGATGCAGACAAGTGGATATTATCTAAGGTAAACACTCTTGCAAAAGATGTAACAGATAATATGGAAAATTATGACCTTGGTGTTGCGGTTCAGAAAATATATGATTTTATCTGGGAAGAATTCTGCGACTGGTATATCGAAATGGTTAAGCCACGTCTCTGGAATGATGATGATACAACCAAGGCAGCAGCTCTTTATACCCTTAAGACTGTACTTATCAACTCACTTAAACTTCTTCATCCATATATGCCATTCATTACAGAAGAAATATTCTGCAATCTTTCTGACGAGGAATCAATCATGATTTCAAAGTGGCCTGAATATAAAGAAGAATGGAACTTTGCAAAAGAAGAAAAGGCAGTTGAGACAATTAAAGAGGCAGTAAGAGGAATAAGAAATTCAAGAACCGGAATGAATGTACCACCAAGCAGAAAAGCTAAGGTATTTGTTGTTTCGGATGATGAACAGGTAAGAGATATATTTGAGAAAGGTAAAGTATTCTTTACAACACTTGCTTATGCCTCAGAGGTAGTAATCCAGAGTGACAAGAGCGGCATAGATGAGGATGCGGTAGCGGTTCTTATCCCTAATGCAACCGTTTATATGCCATTTTCGGATCTTGTAGATATAGACAAAGAAATAGAGAGACTTAAGAACGAAGAGAAGAAACTTGAAGGTGAGCTTAAACGTGTAAACGGCATGCTCAGCAATGAAAAGTTTATATCGAAAGCACCTGAAGCAAAGATTAATGAAGAAAAAGAAAAACTTTCAAAATATACTATTATGATGGAACAGGTTAAGGAAAGATTGAAGACTCTTCAGAAATAATAAGGCAGGATATTTATGAAAATCAGCGTAATTTTGCCTTCGCTTAATCCGGATGAGAAGCTTATGCTTGTTGTGAACGGATTAATAAAAGAAGGATTTGAAGATATTATTATTGTAAATGACGGCAGTGACGAGGCTCATATGCAGCCTTTCAAAGAGGCATCCACACACAAAGAGGTAACCATACTTATCCATGAAGTTAATAAAGGCAAGGGAAGAGCTCTTAAGACCGCTTATGAGTATTGTATTGCCAACAGACCTGATATTGAAGGCGTGGTTACCGTTGATGGTGATAATCAGCACAGACCGGAGGATATCAGGAAATGTTGTGAAAAAATGATTGAAAATCCGGATTGTGTTGTGCTTGGATGCAGGGATTTTTCAGAAAAAAATGTTCCGGCAAAAAGCAGGTTCGGTAATAATGTCACAAAGGGTGTATTCAGATTTGCCTGCGGAATCAAAATATCCGATACCCAGACAGGTCTCAGGGCTATACCCGCAAAATACCTTGATTTTATGAGCAGAATTAAAGGTGAACGCTTTGAGTATGAGACAAGGGTTCTTCTTGAAATGAAAAGACATCATATAGATTTTATTGAACAGAAAATAGAGACTGTTTATATAGAAGAAAATGCATCGACCCATTTCAGACCTGTCAAGGATTCAATAATAATATATGGAGTAATACTAAAATACATAATCGGTTCGTTACTCTCATTTATTATAGATATGGGATTATTTACCGCATTGCAGTTTATTTTTGGAAAATATATTTCCAAATCGGTCACAATCCTTGTGGCAACTGTAGTGGCAAGAATAATATCGTCACTGTTTAATTATTTTTACAATCGTAATGCGGTATTTGAATCCGATGAAAAAGTAGGAAAAACAATGGGCAGATATTACATTCTGTGTGTCTGCCAGATGGGCGTTTCTTACGGACTTGTGGATTTGCTGTCCTATGTGTCACATGCGTCAAAAATTATTACATCAGTAATAAAACTTCTTGTGGATATATGCTTATTTATTATAAGTTTTCAGATTCAGAGAAGATGGGTATTTAATAAGAAAAAGGAGAATTTCAATGAATAAAAATGAAACAACCGGAAAAAAGGTAGGCAGGATTATAGGCCGTGTGATGGCAACTATAGGCACTACCCTGGCTGCAATTTTTATTGCTTTATATTCCATGTTATGGATATTCTGCCATGGCCCCTCAAAATCGGCACGAAATTTGTTTGTAAGTACCATTCTTGAAACAGGTGCACTTAAATTCCTTGCAGGCTGGTATTTCGATAAGGATGAAATACTTGAAATAACATCCAAAAATAATATGAAACCTAATACCGATAATGTTAATACTGATCTTATTGATATTCCTGACAAAGATGATGATGATAAAAATCAGGATGACAAAGAAGAAGGTTTTGATGAGAACGGTATTAAGATAGTCGAAATTTCAGGAAGATCATATTACGGTAAGCTTATGATGATTAAAGATCCGTCAAAAGTCAGTGTTGCTACTATATACCCATGGTCGGACGATAATAAGAGCAAGTATGGTGTTACACTTGGTGAACTTGTTACCAATGCAGGAGCAATAGCAGGAATTAATGGCGGTGAATACTGCTCCGACGGTAACTGGGGTGGAAGACCTAAGGGACTTGTTGTAAGCAACGGAGAGCTCCAGTACAACTCGCCTCAATGGGGAGATGTAATGGTTGGGTTTAATGAAGATAATATTCTTGTGATTAAGGACCTTAACGGAATGTCTGTTGGCCAGATTGAAGAAATGGTTAAGACTGAACGGATAAGAGACTGTGTAAGTTTTAAAGATATAGATGACGGTGATTCCAACCACTTTACCAAGCTTATTATTAACGGTGTTGCCACAGAGATAAACGGAAGCGGAAGCGGTGCCAATCCAAGAACCTGTATAGGCCAGAGAGCGGATGGAACAGTTCTTATGTTTGTTACAGACGGAAGAGGTGCTTCAGGCCATATCGGGGCAACAGCAGCTGACCTTATAAGTGTTATGAAGGAATACGGTGCAGTGAATGCAGCTAATATTGACGGAGGAAGTTCTTCATCAATGTATTATAAGGGAGATTACGAAATGACAAGTGTTACACTTTATTATTCAACATCTTCATGGAAGCTGCCTACAGGATTTGTAGTTAAGTAAGGAGGCCATATATGGAAAAAGAAGTAAGCAGGAAAAAACACAGAAAAAGAAGCCGTTTCTGGTTTGGTTACAGAATATACCTTATTGTACTTGCCGTTTTACTTGTTATTATGTGGTTTGCCGTATGGAATACAATGAAAAAATATGAAGCGGCACAGCCGGATAAAGTTATAGACAACATAGTAAACAAAATAGAGTCGGGTAAGATTAATGATTTAAAAATAGCATCATCTAAAAAGAGTAAATTTGAACCTGATGCAGATCCGATAGCAGAGCTTAAGGAAAAGGTAAATGGAAGAAAACTGTCATATAAACTTTCAACTGAAAGCTATGATTCACTGGCTCCTATATATGATATAATGGCAGAAAAAGAAAAAATTGCCACAGTGTCGCTTAAGTCAGTAAAGGAATATAAGAAAATGGCGATACTTGTATTGTCTGACTGGGAGATAAGTTCAGTGACGCTTGCAGGTAAAGCAGCAAATTATGCAGTTACAATAACGGTTCCTGAAAATTACGAAGTAACCGTTAATACTATTCCTTTGACAGCTGAAGAAAAAACAGGCGATGCGAAAGTAATGGATGGTTTTGAATATGTAGCAGAGTATGTTACACCGCCAAAAAGTGTTACTTATAAAGTTGAAGGACTTATTAATATGCCTGTTATAACTGTAAACGGCAGAACTGTGGAAGAATCCGAGCTTGATATCAAAGATGGTAAAATAACATATAACGGTGGATTTGATTCGGAAGAGATTGATAGTGAGCTTAGGGATTATGTATTAAATGCAGCAAAGACATATACTAATTTCTTCTCAAAAGACCTTGAAGGCTGCCGTAACAGTACAGCACCTATTGAAGGACTTTTCCCGGCAGGTTCATACTATATCCAGATGGCCGAGAATTACAGACAGCAGGATATGTGGACCTACAGTGCACATCAGCCACCTGTATTTTCTAATGAAGAAGTAAAGGATTATAAAGTTTACTCTGATGACTGCTTTTCTGTCAATGTGGTATTTGATAAGTCAATGATACTTAAATTAAACGGACAGGAAAGAGTCGATCATAATGATCAGATATACTATTATGTTAAAATCGACGGTAAATGGCTTATTGCCGATATGAAAGAAAAAGTATAATTGATTTTAGAATAAGAACCTTTTGTTACAGAATGACAGAGGTTCTTATTTTTATATATAATTTCTTATTAAGAATGGTAATTTTAATCAGCGTATTGTATAATTAGGATTAATTGTTGTCAAACAATATGATTAAGATGATAAATAGGATGGAGAGAAATATGGGTTACGAGAAAGCATTAAACATTATTGAAAATGTAAACAAAGCAGTAAAAGGAAAAAGTGTTGTTGTTTCCAAGGTACTTATGGCAATACTTGCCAAGGGGCATATACTTATGGAAGATATTCCCGGTGTAGGAAAGACAACGCTTGCACTTGCTTTTGCAAAATCAATGGACTTATCCCAAAACAGAATGCAGTTTACAACAGATGTACTTCCTTCAGATGTTGTTGGATATTCCATGTATAACAGTAAAACAGGAGAGTTTGAATATAAGCAGGGGGCTGTTATGTGTAATCTGTTTCTTGCGGACGAAATTAACAGGACATCATCAAAGACACAGTCGGCTCTGCTTGAAGCAATGGAAGAAGGGCAGGTTACCGTGGATGGAGTAACAAGGGTAATTAATAAGCCATTTGTAGTTATTGCCACCCAGAATCCTGTGGGGTCTGCAGGAACCCAGCTTCTTCCGGAATCCCAGCTTGACCGTTTTATGGTAAAACTTTCAATGGGTTATCCGGATATTGAATCAGAAGTTGAGATAATGATTAACCGTCAGAATATGAATCCTTTAGATCTTGTGGAAGAAGTTGTTAATGCAAAAGAACTTCTTGAAATGCAGAATGAGGTTGCAGCCATACATATGGACAAGGCTATATATGAGTATATTGCCATGATTTGTTCGCTGACGAGAAATAATGCAATGATAGATTTAGGTTTAAGCCCCAGAGGAGCCGTGGCAATGGCTGCTATGGCAAGAGCTCACGCATATATTTATGGAAGAAATTATGTGATTCCAGAAGATGTTAAAGAGGTTTTCGTAGATGTTGCGGGGCACAGGCTTATATACAGTCCTAAAGCCAAAATTAATCATATTTCACCCGATAAGATTATGTCTGAGATAATAAAGGCAGTGCCGGTTCCGGGTCTTGCCAAAAAAGGTGCGTCAAAATGATTTTGCATTTAATATTTTATTTTGTGGTATTTTGTGTGATTTTTGCATACAACATACTGGACAATGGCTATATTCCATTTATAGTTGATATTATATTTGTGTCAATAAGCATCATATCGGTTGTGGTATGTATGATTCTGAGAGCAGGTATAAAGTGTAGTTTTGAGACGGAAATGCTGACTGTCAGAAGAAATGAAAAAAATGATATATCTATCAGACTCAGAAATAAAAGCTTTATTCCTGCACCATATTGTAAATTCAGAATTAAATTTATAATGGGTAACGGAAAAAAGAAGACAAGAAGATGTAATGTATTCTGCGCTGCAAAAGAAATTTCGTCGGCAACTTTTAAGTTTTCGGATGCTAACTGTGAAATGGTCAGGGCAGTGGTAAAACGCGTATATATTTATGATTTTTTCCATATGCTTGTATTTTCAAAAAAGATAAATCTGAATGCGGATATTCTTGTTATGCCAAAAGAACCGGAAGATGTTATTATATCCAAGTTAAGACAGGATATGAATGGTGATAATGACAATCTGTATTCAGATAAAAAAGCGGGAAACGACCCTACTGAAATTTTTGCCATCAGGGAATATGCTCCCGGTGATAAAATAAGAAATATCCATTGGAAAATATCAGCAAAGATGGGGCAGACAATGGTTAAGGATTATGGTCTGCCTTTATTTGAAAAAGATACGGTCATAATTGAAAAATTCAGTAATAAAAATGTAGCCGTTGCCAATGAGATATATGATCTTTTATATTCACTTATATATGCCATGACCCAGAGAGGTTTCGGGCTTAATGTTTGTTTTGTCAATGGAATTTATACAGAAAAAAGAATTGAAAACGAGACTGATATACATAATCTTTTTGCAGAATTATACCAGTCAGATTCTAAAGATGACGTAAATGTTGCGGAGATTTATTACGCAGGACATGATAAAAGCTCTAACAGGATATTTTATGTTACCGATGTATTGGACAAAATTTCAATGGGGCGCATGGACATACTTAAAGAAAGAGGCCCCGTATACTACCTTATTCCAAAAAGCAGGGGAGGAGGAGAGTATTTAATTAAATACGATTAATGTAATGAATAAAAAGATATATTTTACTGATTTAATAATAAGCATAATGGGTGTGCTTACCCTTTTCTTCACATTTTTTATAAGTTTTAAGGGCAAGGACAACTATAAAATTGCAGCGGCTGTTATTACAATAATAGTTTTTTGCGCTGCTTTTGCAGCCGTTAATGTGTTTGTAAAAAAAGCATGGATAGTGTATACAGCTATACTTATGATTGCACTATTATATGTATTTATATTCAGATACGAGATTATCGGCGGTTATATGCAGTTTTATAACAGAATAGCGGATGCATATTATAAGTATTTTAAGAAAGAAATGTACTTTGCAAATCCTTCCGGAAAATGGAAAACGGAAGCCAGTACGGTTAATATGCTGTTTTTCACGCTGATTATAATCTGCATGGCATATTCTGTTATCATACATACAAGAAAAGCAACAGTATTTCCTATATTGGTTAATATAGGATTATTTCTGGTGGTTACCATCATCGATAAAACACCTCCTGTATTGTATATGACGGGTAGTTTTATATTCGTGGTACAAATGATTGTAATAAGCTGTATATCAGGAAACGGAAGCAGTTCAGTGAATGCAAGGTTTAACATTCAGGCGGTGTCTGTTGGGATAGCCTGTCTGCTTGCGGTTATAATGTTTATTGCTTCACGGATTGTACCATTAAAGAGTTATCAGAAAGCAGGATATTTCGATAAGGTATACAGTTATGTATCAAGTGTTTATAGCAATGTCTATGACAGGATTGCTTCATCAGGTGGTGTGGGAAATAACATAGCTAATGATATGATTGACAATGGACGTCTCGGAAAGCTTGATTCAATACATTATTCGTATCAGGAAATGGTTCAGGCGGATGTGGAAGCCGATGCCGGTAAGGTATACATAAAGCACTATATCGGACAAAAATACAAGAATAACACATGGTTTGAACCTGACCGTGAGGATTATGAAGCAAGTGTAAATTCCCACAGTCCTGAGTCGACAGGAACCCTCATAAGCTACTATACATTATATGATGGTAATTATGGTGATATAGTTGATTTAAGAAGTATCAGAATACGTTATACCAATTTCAGAAATAACCATCAGCTTATGCCTCAGTATCCAATTACCGAGCTGTCCGATTATTATGATTATGAAGATTATTTTAAGAGAATAGATGAGAATGTTGATATTAATTACTGGGATGTCAAAAATTATGGGCTTATTGAAGAAATTGTAAATTTAACCGGTAACACAGACTTGGATTATGAAAAATATGTATACAGGAATTACCTTGAAACCAATGAGAAATGTAATGATGAATTCACTAAACTTCTGGCACCATTTACCATTATAGATGTAAATTCTTATTTTGAAATAGCAGATTATTGCAGGCAATATCTTGCAAAAAGATGTACGTATACACTTTCGCCGGGAAGAGTACCGGACGGACTGGATCTGGTAGATTATTTTTACAATGATTCAAAGAAAGGTTATTGTACTTATTTTGCTTCAACGGTTGTAATGATGCTAAGAAGTAAAGGTATTCCTGCCAGATATATATCTGGATTTTCTTTTGAACCCACAGACAATGTGCTGCAAAGTGACGGTTATATTAATACGGTAAGTATTGATGATTCAAAAGCACACGCATGGGTTGAATTTTATATTAACGGCTTTGGCTGGGTTACATATGATGTTACACCGGGCTGCTTTGATGAAAGAAATATAGATTTGCCGGAAGAAGAGACAACAGAACATTCATTACCGGAAGAAGAGACAACAACACCTAAGGAAAGCGAGTCCAATGAGAATAAGACAACAGCTCCGACTGAAAATAAAACAACGGAAGTAGCTGTAACAGAAATTCATAAACTGCATTTATCAAAGACCGCAATTAAAAATATTATATGCGGTGCTTCAGTAATCGTGGTTCTGATAATTGGTTTCCTTATAATATCAATCAGACACAGAGTTATAATTGCCAATCGTAAATTTAAATATAATGAATGCCTGAAAAATGATATAAAGAAATGTATTGCAATGAATTATGAACAGTTTTTAAGTGTCTACGGATTTATTAAAATTGTACGCCGGGAAAATGAGACTTACAGAGAATTCGGTAACAGAATTATCAAAGAAAACAGTTATATATCTGAAGAAGATATGGATTTTATATCTTGTCTTATGGAAAAAGCAGACTTTTCAAAGTATGACATAAGCATTGCAGAAGTACATAAATTCAAGGATATAGTTGATGAATTATCATCAATGGTATATACTGAGGTTGGCTTTTTTAAGCGTATCATATTCAAATATTTTAGAAACTGCATATAACAGAAAGAGGTTTATATAATGAATAAAATAATTAAAGGTCTTATGATTGCAGGAATCTTAGGAGCTTCGCTTATGGCTTTTACAAGAACTGCAGACGCAAAAGACAAAGACGGTAATATTGTCATAGTTATTGATCCGGGACATGGTGGAGAGGACCCAGGTTCTCTTGCAACAACCGGAGTAACGGAAAGCAAATGTAATTATGCAATAGCAGAGGTAATGAAAAAAGAACTGTCAAAGTATGACGGTGTGAAAGTGTATCTTACAAGAGAAGAAGATACATGGATGACCAATATGGGACGAGCTATGATTGCTGCCGACCTTAATGCGGATTTCCTCATAAGTATACATAATAACAGTGGTTCAGATTCCAATACGGGTGCTCTTGCATTCAGAAGCCTTAACTCATATTATGCTGAAGCTACCAATGATATGTGTACTTATATTCTTGATAATCTTGAGAAGACAGGTCTCAAAAACGGCGGAGTCCAGACAAGGGTATCAACAACGTATGATTTTGAGGATTATTATACGCTGATAGGTGAGGGAGTCCGTGCAGGAGTTCCTTCAATAATTGTGGAGCATTGTTTTTTAAGCAATCCTGATGATGCAAAGTTTATAAGTAACAGCGATGGCACCCTTAATACGGAAAACATTGAGAAAATGGGTAAGGCGGATGCAGATGCAGTAGTTACTTATTTTAAATTAAGTGAAAAGACGGCAGTGGCGGATAATAATACGGAAATCGTATTAGAGAAAGGATATTCTGTTAAAGTGTCTCCTGAGGAAAGCGGTGACGTATCCTGGTATTCAACCAGCCAGAATGTTGCCACGGTAGATGAGACAGGTTATGTAACTGCGGTAGGAGAAGGTACAACAAGTATTGTATATAAGACGGCAGCAGGTAAGGAGGGCAAATGTACCGTGACTGTTAATAAGCCCAAAAGCATTTCTTTAACAGGCGGAATAGACCCTACTTTTTATACTACTGACGATGAGATGAACAAATTTGATAAAAAAGCTGTATTTGCTTATGTTATATACAGCGACGGAACTGCCAGAAAGGTAACTCCGGATTCTGTGGGAACGGTAGACCTTGCGAAGGTTGGAATTCAGGATATTGACATAAAATATGGCGAACTTACAGGTAAATTAAGAATATGCCATAATACGGATTCCTATATTCCTTCGGTAACTGAGAAGGCATCTGAACAGGAAACACCATCAGAAAGCGTAAGCTCAACTGATAACGATAAACCATCAGAATCTGTTACGGACGGCGCAAAGGAAACAACAGATAATAAAAGTTTTATAAAAGAATTCGGTCTGTATATTATTATTGTGGCAGCACTTGTTGTTGTTGGCATAATTATAATGTTCATTGAGAAGAAAAAACGCAGACGCAGAAGAAATAGGAGCAGAAAGTATTTATGATGAAGAAGTTTATAAAAGCGGTATTAGCCGGAATGATGTTTTTATGCTGTCTGGCCTGTGTCAACAGGGTAAGTGCAAGAGACAAAGACGGAGATTTAGTTGTAATTATAGATCCCGGACATGGCGGAAGGGACGGCGGTGCAGTCCAGAATGGTCTTACGGAAAAAGAAATTAACTGGAATATTGCAACGTCACTCAAAGCAGAACTAGAGACTTATGAAGGCGTTAAGGTATATCTTACAAAAGGATATGCCGAATGGAATTCCAATACAGGCAGGGGCAGATACGGTGTAGGACTCGGCGGTGATATTTTCATCTCATGCCATAATAACAGCGGAAGTGCTACGGCGAGAGGCTCAATAGTATTTACAACGGTAAACAGTAAATATCACAATGAAATGGGAAAACTTGCCAACCTTATTCTTGACAATCTGAATCAGGCAGGTTTTATAAGGAATGGCATACAGTCAAGGCCATCTTCAGGTAATCCATCGGCAGATTATTATACTGCACTTGACGAAGCTGCAAAAGCCGGAATGCCAAGTATGATTATCGAACATTGTTATATAAGTAATGCTGAGGATGCGGCATTTATTTCCAATCTTGAGAATCAGTACAAAGCAGGTGCGGCAGATGCTACAGGAATTGCCCAATATTACGGACTTAAGAAAAGAACTGTCAGTGCAGGCAGCAGTATTAACCTTACCAGAACATATTCAGCATCTTTTACAGGAGTTCAGGGTAAGTTTGCTTCATCAGATGAAAATGTAGCCTATGTAAGTGATAATGGACTCATTACGGCAATGTCACAGGGAAGCGCAGTTATTACCTGTACATCGGATGACGGAAGCAAAAAAACTGTGAATGTAACTGTTCCGGCAGTTACACAGGTGGCAGTCACGGCGGGAATTAATCCTACTTTTTATGATAATGTTAATCAGGCAAAAAATATAGATACATCCCTTGTGATGATGAAGGCTGTATATAGTGATGGTTCTTCCGTGCAGGTTAAAGGTACTATAGGAAATGCGGGGAATCCCGTTAACGGTACAACCAATGTATTTGATATTCCGATATCATACGGAGGATATTCCAATACTTTAAGAGTGTATGGTTACAGTGCGGTAGGTACTGCTTATTCGTCAAACCATATCCCTTCCGGAACCAATAAGGACATCCTTCTTGTGCCGGGCAATTATTCGGTTAAGACAAACGGAAATGTTACTCCGGAGGAACCTGTAACACCGGCACCTACAACACCGGCACCAACAACACCGACACCAACAACACCGGTACCAACAACACCGACACCTACAGAGCCAGAGACAACAGTTACGGTTCCTGATGAAACAAAGACTCCGGAAAGTGTAAGTTCAAATGAGGTTACATCAAAGGATATAATTACAGATAAAACAACGGAGAAAAACACTTCTTCGGATACGGACAGCAATTCTGTTCTTAAGGTTATTAAAATTGTTGTTATAGTGCTTCTGGTATTATGCGCCGGGGCTGCGGCAGTATTCCTTGTATTTTATCTTAAAAATAAAAATAAATAAAATATTGAGAATGGAGATATGATATGAACACATTTATAGCATTAATAGGTATAATTTTATTTATCGGAGGATTCGTATTATTAGCCTTAAAGAAGAATAATAAAGTATTCTTTAATGGACAGATTCCTATAATAGCAGCCGGCTTTGTGCTTTTTATAGCAGCACAGTGCTTTACAATTATTCCAACAGGATATACAGGAGTAAGAGTTATTCTCGGACAGGTACAGGACAGAGCTTCCAATAACGGCTTGTGTTGGAAGATACCTTTTGTTGAAAACATCAAATTAGTAAACAATAAACAGCAGGATATTGAGTTTGGCAATAAAATCTGGGGTGAGACTTCGGACCGTACAGTCATAAGCTACAGTGGAGTTACCGTTACATATTCAATTTCCGGGGAAAAGTCTTCATGGATATATTCCCATGTTTCAAATTACAAAGACAGTCTTGTATCGACTACACTCGTTTCTTCTGCAATTAAGACAGCCAGCAAGACACTTACTGATGTTGATGCCACTAACAGAGGTAAAATGGAACCGCTTGCACAGGAAACAATACAGAAGTCCCTTGATAACAAATATGGTAATGGTGTAATTACAATCAATAAAGTAATTATTGACAATGCGGATTTTGAGGATTCTTACAATGAGGCAATAGCGGCAAAACAGCAGGCACAGCTTGAGTATGAGCAGCAGCAGATTACTAACCAGAAGAATGTGGAAACGGCTAAGGCGGAAGCCGAAGCAAAAAAAATAGCAGCACAGGGTGAAGCTGATGCCAATGCAATACTTGCAAGTTCTCTTTCAGAAGATATTTTCAGACAGATGATTATTGAGAAATGGAACGGCGTGCTTCCTCTTGTAACAGGAGACAAGGATACAATTATTGACCTTGGTGCACTTACCGGTTCCGGTAAAGAGCAATGAAATATGGCAGAATAGAACATGGTATTTTTATATCAAGGCCTAATCGCTTTATTGCATATGTTGATATTAACGGCAAAACAGAAACAGTACATGTTAAAAATACGGGAAGATGTAAGGAATTACTTCTTCCCGGTGTAAAGGTAATTCTTGAACGGTCAGATAACCCTGCAAGAAAGACAGCTTATGATTTGATAGCTGTATATAAAAAGAAACTTGGACTTGTTAATATAGACAGCCAGGCACCCAATAAGGTAGTATATGAATGGCTTTCAGGTGACAGGAGCATACTTGGACATCCCGATTACATTAAACCTGAATATACAATAGGCAATTCAAGAATTGATTTTTACTGTGAAAAGGATGACAGAAAAATACTTATAGAAGTTAAAGGCTGCACTTTAGAAATCAACGGTATGGGATACTTCCCGGACGCACCTACAGTTCGTGGTGTAAAACATTTAAACGAACTTGCAATGCTTTCTAAAGAAGGATATGAGTGCTATATTGCATTTGTAATCCAGATGAATGGTATTAAAGAGGTAAAGCCCAATATTGATACCCATAGGGAGTTTGGAGAGGCACTTGATAAAGCTGTGAAAGCAGGTGTTAAGGTTCTTTATCTGCAATGTGATGTTAAAGAAGATGAACTGAATATAATATAAAAAAGCTTAGACCATTTTAAGATGATCTAAGCTTTAATTTTATCTGTGTAATCTGAAGGAATCCAAATCATAGTTCTTAAGATTTTCACTAATTGATCTGTTATCCGCCTGCTCAATCATTGCATCCCTTGTACGTTTTGTCAGCATTGCATCGGCAAAAGAACTCGGACCTCCCACACAGCCGCCTTCACAAGCCATACCTTCAATGAAATCCTCAGGTAATCTTCCGGCTTTCAGAAGCAGAAGTGCTTTTTTGCACTCGGCAGCACCGTTAGCTTTGCATACAGACGGTGAGATTTCTTTGCCCGTTTCTTTCATGTATTCAAGGACAGAAGAACTTACACCACCGACATTTGCGTATTTCTTACCAAAAACAGAAGCACCCTGATAAGTATTATCAGATGGTTTGAGGACAACATTTTTTGCTTTCATAATTGCACGTATTTCACTGAATGCAAGGGCATAATCCGCATTGCCTTCAATTTTTTGATCAACAATTTCTGATTTCTTGGCAATACAAGGACCGATGAAAACCGTAACGGCTTCGGGATATTTTGCTTTAATTGCCCTAGAAAGCATACACATAGGTGAAACGGTTTCGGAAACTTTATCTGATAATTCAGGATAAAAGTTCTTAACCATATTTACGAAGGAAGGACAGCAGGAAGTTGTCTTTTTTTCTCCCTTTTCATAAGCCTCTGCCCATTCTTCAGCTTCGCTCATTGTTGTCATATCAGCACCGGCACCTACTTCAAACATATCGGTAAATCCGACTTCTTTCATTGCATCTCTCCAGCTTGCCATGGTTATGTCTTTACCGAACTGACCTTCGGCGGCGGGAGCTACCATCGCATAAACGGGACGGTCTGATTTGATTGCGTTGATTACATCAACGATAAATGTCTTGGAACCAATAGCACCGAATGGACATTTATGGATGCACTGACCGCAGCGTATGCACTTTTTTTCATCAATAACTGATATGCCGTATTCGTCGTATGTAATTGCATCAACAGGACAACTGAATTTGCATGGCCTTTTAAGGTGGGCAATGGCGTTGTATGGACATGCTTTAGCACACATACCACATTCCTTACATTTGCTTCCATCTATCTTAGAATGATGGTCACCTGTTGAAATCGCACCGAATTTACAGGCATTTATACAGGCTTTGCCGGGACAGTTCTGACAGTTATCGGTTACTGTGTAACTTGAGATAGGACAGTCCTCACATGCAGCGGTAATAACCTGAATGATATTGCCATCGTCATAAGCACCGGGAGCTTTACCTTCGGCAAGTCTTATACGCTGACGTATAATTTCACGTTCCTTGTATATACAGCAGTAAAACTGAGGCTTAGGACCTTTTACAAGCTCATAAGGCAATGCGTCACGTCCTTCTTCAAGATTGCCCTCAAAAGCCAGTCTGGCTACCTGATAGAGTATTTCATGTTTGAAATGTAATATGTTCTTGTCAGCAAGCATAAAGAAAATCTCCTTAAATAAGGTTGTTAATTAGTATATTTTAGCTGTTTCTTCACCATTATATACTTTAAGACCGCCCTGTGCGAGTGCAAGGAGCTCGTCTTCTCCGGGATATACGGTAAAGTCTGCAATCCATCCGCAGTACTTTTTAAGTTCGTTAATTACCCATTCATTGTATGCGATACCGCCGGTAACGATAATCTGGTCAACTTTTCCGCAAAGAACGGCTGCCATTGCACCGATGTTCTTTGAAAGGTTGTAAATGAAAGCTTCACGTACAAGCTTTGCCTTTTCATCGCCTGATTCAACAAGTTTATTAACTTCACGCATATCGTTAGTTCCGAGGTAAGCATTAAAACCACCGTTGCCTACAAGTTTTTTCATCATTTCTTTTTCGGTATATTTACCGGAATAACATAATTTAACAAGTCCGCCGCTTGGAACACTTCCGGCTCTTTCAGGAGAGAAAGCACCGTCACCGTCAAGGGCATTGAAGATATCTATAACTTTACCGTTCTTATGTGGTCCGACAGAAACACCGCCGCCAAGATGAACAACGATAAGATTAAGGTCTTCGTATGCTTTGCCTGTTTCTGCTGCATATCTTTTAGCTACGGCTTTCTGGTTAAGGGCATGGAAAATACTTGTTCTTGGAACATCAGGAAGACCTGATAATCTTGCAACTTCTTCCATTTCGTCAACAACTACAGGGTCAACGATATATGATTTCACACCGATTTCATCAGCAATTTCCCTTGCAAGAATACCGCCGAGATTGGATGCGTGTTCACCGCGGACACAAGATTTAAGGTCTGCAATGAGATCATCCGTTACTTCGTATGTACCGCCCGGAATTGGTTTTAAAAGACCGCCACGGCCTACGATAAGGTTAAGCGATTTGATGTCAAAATTTTTCTCCTTTAAGAAAGAAACAATTATATCTTTACGGAAATCCTTCTGGTCAATAACAGTAGGATATTTTGCAATTTCTTCTGTAGAATGTCTTAAAGTCTCGTCAAAGAGAAGAGTGGTATCTTCAAATACACCGATTTTGGTTGATGTTGAACCAGGATTAATTACTAAAATTTTAACTGACATGTTAATACCTTCCTTTATTTATTTTTCATTGCTTCGGCAACAACGGCACCGAGGGCAAGGGAATTTACTTTAACTTCAAATGAATCTGAACGTGAAGTAAGGATAACAGGAGCTTTGGTTCCTGTAATCATATTACCGTTAATAACTTTTGCTGTATGAACCATTGCTTTGTAGCAGATGTTTCCTGCGTGAATGTCAGGGAATAATAAGATATCGGCATCTCCTACAATCTTTCTGTCTGTACATCCCTTATGTTCTGCAGCTTCAGGACAGATAGCAAGGTCCATTGAAAGAGGACCGTCTACGATACAGCCTGTGATTTTGCCTTCTTCATTCATCTTTACAAGTTCTGCAGCATCGACAGTAGCCGGCATCTTAGGATTAACAACTTCAACTGCTGCAAGTGGTGCAACCTTAGGATTGTCAATTCCGCATGCGTTACAGATTTCAACTGTGTTGTTGATAATATTAACTTTATCTTCAAGTGTTGGATATGGAATAAAAGCAACGTCTGTTAAGAAAAGAAGCTTGTCAACACCTTCTACGTCAAATACACATACGTGAGAGAGTGGTTTGCCTGTTCTGAGACCTACTTCTTTGTCAAGAACGCTCTTTAAGAATCCCTTTGTATCAATAAGTCCTTTCATGTACATATCAGCCTTGCCGTCATGTACAAGTTTAACTGCTGTATGTGCGGCTTCTGTAACATCTTTAACATCAATTACTTCATAATCATTGATGTCCATAGAAAGAGATGCTGCGATTTCTTTGATTTTATCGGCATCACCTACGAGAATAGCGTTAGCAATTCCTCTTTCTTTTGCGGCCTTGCATGCCTCTAATACCGCATCATCCTGTGCAACGGCAACGGCAACTGTCTTTGGACTGCATTCTTTTACTTTAGCCATAATGTCACTAAAACTCTTAACCATTTTAATATATCTCCTTTGTTATTAAAACTTACTTAGTTAAAATTTTAACACTTTGATATGTAAAGGTCAAATGCAAATTGTGTTGACTTTTCCTTATTTAAATGATAATATACAAAACGCAAACAAGTTGCAAATGCAACAAGATAGCCTTTTGAAAGAAAAGAGGAATGATTATGTCAGCCAGAAACTATAAAACGGTCAGTCACAGTAAAATAATAGAATACCTTGAAGCGAATAGAGACAGAATGGTCAAGGTACAGGATATAGACAATTATCTTAAAGATACGGGAATTGAAGTTAATAACTCAACCATATACAGATACCTCAATAAATTAAGCAACGACGGCGTAATTATGAAGTATGTTGCAAACAAAGGAGAAATGTCATCTTTTCAGTATGTGGGCGACAGTGGTCATAACTGCCGTGAACATCTTCACTTAAGATGTGTCAGATGTGAAAAAATAATACATCTTGAATGTGGTTTTATGAAGGAAATTGAGAATCATGTCATGAACCATCATGGATTTTCACTTATATGTGAATCATCCGTTCTTTATGGAATATGCAGGGAGTGTAGGGAAAATGAAAAGAATATGTAGTGTTTTTATTGCTCTGGTGCTGGTGCTTACGGTAACCGGCTGCGGGCTTGATACGAATAAGAAAAGTGATAAAGTAAGCATTGTTACAACAATGTTTGCCGCATACGATTTTGCAAGGGAAATAGCGGGAGACAGAGCGGACATAACTCTTTTATTAAAGCCCGGTGCAGATTCCCATTCCTATGAACCGTCACCTAAGGATATGGCCGCAATTGATAATTGTGATATATTCATTTATACAGGTGGCGAGAATGATGACTGGGTAGACCGGATAGCAGCAACTTCCTCCAATAAGGATATGAAGATTATTAAAATGTTAGACCTTGTTGATAAGTATGAAGAAGAAATAACCGAGGGTATGGAACACCATGAAGGACATAACCATGATGAAGACCACGACCATGACGAAGATACTTCCGAATGGGACGAACATGTATGGACGGACCCGGAGAATGCAATGATTATTTCCAAAAAAATAGCCGATACACTGGCTCTGGCAGATTACCAGGGAAAAGATTACTATATGGGTAATTACAAAAAATATGAAAAAGAATTGAAAGATCTTGACGAAGAATTCAGGAGCCTTATTGATAATGCAAAAAGAAAAGAAGTGATATTCGGTGACAGGTTTCCGCTAAGATATTTTGTGGAAGCCTACGGACTGACATATTATGCAGCTTTTCCGGGATGCACATCGGAATCCGAACCTTCGGCTAAAACAGTTGCTTTTCTTATTGACAAAGTAAAAACAGATAATATACCCGTAATATTTACAATAGAGTTAAGCAATGGCAATATTGCAAAAACCATTGCAAAAAGCACAGGCACAAAAGTTCTGACTTTTTACACCTGCCACAATATCAGCAAGGATGATTTTGAAAAAGGTGAGACGTATGTAAGCCTTATGAGAAGAAATCTTGCTACACTTAAGGAGGCATTGTACTGATGGCACTTATTACATGTAAAAATTTAAGCCTTGGATATGAAGGGCATACAATACTTAAAGACATAAATTTTAAACTGGACGGAGGAGAATATCTTTGCATAATAGGTGAAAACGGTGCGGGCAAAAGCACATTGGTTAAAGGCCTTTTAAGACTTAAAAAACCTATGGGAGGAAGCATCATTCCCGGCGATAATTTAAAACATAAAGAAATCGGATATCTTCCCCAACAGACAATGATTCAGAAAGATTTTCCGGCAAGTGTATATGAGGTTGTTATATCGGGAAGACTTAACAATCTGGGTTTTAGACCTTTTTATACAAGAAAGGATAAAGAGGATGCCATACAGAAAATGAAACTTATGGGCATATATGACATAAAAGACAAATGCTATCATGACCTTTCAGGAGGACAACAGCAGAGGGTTCTTTTAGCAAGGGCAATGTGCGCAACCAAAAAAGTTATTCTTCTTGACGAACCTGTAGCAGGACTCGACCCTGTGGTAACGGCTGAACTTTATGAACTTATAGCTTCCATCAACAAGAATATGGGAATTACCGTTATAATGGTAAGTCATGACATGGAAGCAACACTGAAATATGCTTCACATATTCTGTATATTTCCGATGAAACAGCTTTTTTCGGAACAAAAGAAGAATATATGAAGTCAAAAGGCTTTGAAAAACTTACAGCGGCGGCAAACAGGTCAGAAGGAGGATTTTAAGATGATTGAATTAATAAAAACAATGTTTTCTTATGATTTTATGGTACAGGCTGTTGTAGTCGGACTTTTAGTTACCTTGTGCGCATCATTGCTTGGAGTGAGCATGGTTTTAAAAAGATATTCAATGATAGGTGACGGTCTTTCCCATGTTGGATTTGCCGCACTTGCGCTTGCAACGGCATTTAATACGGCACCGCTTAAGGTTGCAATACCTGTATGTATTGTTGCAGCATTTTTTCTGTTAAGAATCAGCAATAACGGCAAAATAAAGGGTGACCAGGCTGTGGCACTTTTATGCAGCGGTTCCCTTGCAGTGGGGGTAATGATACTTTCCATTTCTTCGGGAATGAATACTGATGTCAATAATTATATGTTTGGAAGTATCCTTTCAATCAGTGCGGAAGATGCACTGCTTACAAAAATATTATCCATAATCGTGCTTATAATGTTTGTATTGTTTTTTAACAGGATATTTGCGGTTACTTTTGATGAGAATTTTGCGAAAGCCACGGGAACGGCGGCTGGAGTATATAATATGATTCTGGCTGTGCTTACCGCTGTTACGGTGGTTATCGGCATGAGAATAATGGGAGCACTTCTGATATCAAGTCTTGTTATTTTTCCGAGTCTGACATCAATGAGGGTGTGCAATACCTACAAAGGCGTTGTGATGAGCTCTGTAATTGTGGCAGTCATAAGTTTTATGATTGGCATAACCATATCGTTTGCATACGGAACACCTACGGGTGCAAGTATTGTATGCGTGGATATAGTATGTTTTGCACTTTTTAGCATTGCCGGTCAGATAAAACAAAGGACAGCTAAATAATACCTGAATTACGGTATCTGCTTGGGGTAACGTGGTATTTTCTTTTGAAAATACGGTTATAATATGACAGGTTATCGTATCCGCAGGCGGCTGCTATGTCGATGATATTATCATCAGATGACAGAAGCATACGGGCGGATGCAGATAATCTGTAGTCATTCAGGTAATCTATAAAGGATGTACCCATGGATTTTTTGAAGAATTTCATGAAATGTGAAGGGGAAAAATTACAAAACGAAGAAATGTCTTCTATGCTTATGGAATGCTGGTAATTTTTTTCTATAAAACCAAGAATGTCCTTAAGTTTATCAAGATTCTTATTGTTCTTTACTTCCATATTTTCACAAGAACTGTTATATATAATGTAAAAAAATTCAAAAAGATATCCTTTAAGCGCAAGCTGGTAGCCTTTCGGAAATGTCTTGCAGATATTATCTGCCCTGTCAAGACAACTAGCAAGAGGTCCATGAATATCGTCCTCAAGGGTGATAAGGTGGTTAAAAGATAACATTCCGGACATAAGCGGTATAAAAACTTCGGATTCCAGAGAGTCCGAATGTTTGGAAATGAGCATGTCGGATGAAAAAATAATATTTTCGTATTCCATGGAGTAGTTTTCAAGCTGCGTTATGCCATGCAGCTGCCCGGGAATTACCACAATAATATCACCTGCCTCCACATACATCATATCCATATCAAGGGAAATAGTCCCTTTGCCCTTTTTTATATATATTATTTCCATTTCGTTGTGCCAGTGGGGTGTTACTTCATTAAAATCCAAGGGAATTGAACAGATATATGTATTATATGGAAAGAGTGAATCAGCATGATTCTTGTGTTCGTGGTATATTTCATATTCAGGAATATTCATAAAAGCCTCCAATTTGTTTGAAATTAACAAGATATGATAGTATTGTACCATATTTTAATTATATACTACAAGAAAAATGTTTGAAGATAATATTATAATACATTCATAATGTTAATTTATACGAAAGGACATTAGTAATGGGAAAAGAACTTGAAAGAGGAGCAGGAATACTGCTTCCAATCAGCAGTCTCCCTTCTCCATACGGAATCGGTACACTTGGTGACAAGGCATACGAATTCGTGGATATGCTAAGAAGCTCAGGACAGAAATACTGGCAGGTACTTCCTGTCGGACCTACAAGCTTCGGCGACAGCCCATACCAGTCATTTTCGGCATTTGCCGGTAATCCGTATTTTATCGACTTAGACTATCTTGTAGAAGAAGGTCTGTTAGATAAGGAAGAATTGGACAATACTTTCTGGGGAAGTGACTCTGAATTTATTGAATATGACGTTATATATAATGCCAGATTCAATATTTTAAGAAAAGCTTATAAGGCATCTCTTCACAAGAAGACAGATGAATATAAGAAATTCCTTGAAGAGAATAAGTACTGGCTTCATGATTATGCCTTGTTTATGGCAATAAAGGCTGACCATAACAACGAGGAATGGCTCAGATGGGAAAAGGATATAAGATTCCGCAAACCGGAAACTGTTGCCAGATACGAAAAGAAACTTGCAGATGATATTGATTTTTATAAATTCCTTCAGTACAAGTTCTATGAGCAATGGCTTAAATTAAAAGCTTATGCCAATAGAAAGGGAATACAGATTATAGGTGATATTCCGATTTATGTAGCGCTTGACAGCGCTGATGTCTGGACTAATCATACATTATTCCAACTTGATAATGAATGGAAGCCAATCAATGTGGCAGGATGTCCGCCTGATATGTTTTCTTCATACGGCCAGAAATGGGGCAATCCTATTTATGACTGGAAGGCAATGGAAAAAACTGATTTTGCATGGTGGAAGAAGAGAATGGCTGCGTCAGCCAGACTTTATGATGTAACAAGAATAGACCACTTTATCGGAATTGTCCGTTATTATAATATCCCACTTGACAAAGATCCTATAGACGGATTTTATGCGGAAGGACCGGGAATTAAGCTTATCAAAGCTATCGACAGTGCGATGGGAGATGCCAAGGTTATCGCAGAAGACCTTGGAGTGGTAGTACCTGAGGTAACAGAACTTATTAAGAAATCAGGTTATCCGGGAATGAAGGTTCTTCAGTTCGCATTCGACGGTAACGGAGACAATGAACATATTCTTCATAATCATGAGAAGAATTATGTTGCATATCTTGGAACACATGACAATGATACAGTGGTAGGATATCTTGAAAATCTGAATGAAAGATGTCAGGAATATATGATGAAATATCTTCACATACCTGACATGTACAGTGCGGCAAGTGCTCTTATAAGAGCTGCTTACGGCAGTGTTGCCAATACAGTCATTATCCAGATGCAGGATCTTTTATACAAAGATAGCACGGCAAGAATGAACACTCCGTCAACACTTGGAATTAACTGGAAGTGGAGAATGAAAGACGGAGAATTTACAAACGAACTCAGAGACAATCTTCGTGAGCTTACCAAGCTCTATGGAAGAAGCAATATTAAGAAATACTTCAACAAGGAGGACTATATGTTATCTAATATTTGTGAAAAAAATTACAACAAGGCAATCAAGGATTGCACAAACGAGGAAATTTACTTTGCACTCTTAGAGATGACAAAGGAACTTGCTAAGGAGAAAGAATCTAACAAAGGCAAGAAGAAAGTATATTACATTTCAGCAGAATTCTTAATCGGTAAGCTTTTATCTAACAACCTTATTAACCTTGGCATTTTTGATACAGTTAAGGAAGAACTTGAAGCTAATGGCAAGAGCATCTATGAAATTGAAGAAGTTGAACCGGAACCATCACTTGGTAACGGCGGACTTGGAAGACTTGCAGCCTGCTTCATTGATTCAATGGCTTCACTGGGACTTAACGGTGACGGTATCGGCCTTAACTACCATATGGGTCTTTTCAAACAGGTATTTGAGAATCATTTCCAGAAAGAAACTCCTAACCCATGGATTGAAGAAAAGAGCTGGCTTACAAAAACAGATGTTACCTATGATATCCAGTTTAACGGTTTCTCTGTTAAATCAAGACTTTATGATATCGATGTAACAGGTTATAACAACAGAACTAATAAACTTCACTTATTCGATATTGAATCAGTAGATGACAGTCTTGTTAATCCTGACAACATCAACTTCGATAAGAGCGATGTATATAGGAACCTTACATTATTCCTTTACCCTGATGACAGCGACGAAGCAGGTAACTTATTAAGAATTTACCAGCAGTATCTTATGGTTGCTTCAGGCGCAAGACTCATAATTGATGAGTGTAAAGCAAAGGGCTCTAACTTACATGACCTTTATGAATATGCAGCAATCCAGATTAATGATACACATCCTTCAATGGTTATTCCTGAATTAATCCGTCTCCTTAATAACGAAGGAATCGGAACAGACGAAGCTGTTGAAATTGTTACTAAGACATGTGCTTATACTAACCACACAATCTTAGCTGAAGCATTGGAAAAATGGCCAATTTCTTACCTTGAAAGAGTTGTACCACAGCTTGTACCAATCATCAGGGACCTTGACAGAAGAGTAAGAGAAAAATATCAGGATCCTTCAGTATACATCATTGATGACCAGGGAAGAGTTCATATGGCACATATGGATATCCACTACGGATACAGTGTAAACGGTGTTGCTTACCTCCATACAGAGATTCTTAAGAACTCAGAATTGAACAACTTCTACAAGATTTATCCTGAGAAGTTTAACAATAAGACTAACGGTATTACATTCAGAAGATGGCTTCTTCACTGCAACGAAGAACTTGCAGCATACATTGAAGAGTTAATCGGACCTGATTTCAAGAAAGATGCTTCTAAGTTAGAAGATCTCCAGAAATATCTTGATGATGAAAAAGTTCTTAACAAACTTATGGAAATCAAGACAAGCAAGAAGAAAACATTCAAAGATTTCATTAAGGCTACACAGAACATTGACATTGACGAAAATTCTATTTTCGATATTCAGGTTAAGAGACTTCATGAGTACAAACGTCAGCAGATGAATGTTCTCTGGGTAATTTACAAGTACCTTGAAATCAAGGCTGGAAATCTTCCAAAGAGACCTATTACGGTTATTTTTGGTGCTAAGGCAGCTCCGGCTTATGTAATTGCAAAGGATATCATTCATTTAATCCTCTGCTTACAGGAAGTAATTAACAATGATCCTGAAGCAAATAAGTACCTCAAGGTAGTTATGGTTGAGAATTACAATGTATCCAAGGCAGCAAAGATTATTCCTGCATGCGATATTTCTGAACAGATTTCACTTGCTTCTAAGGAAGCTTCAGGTACAGGTAACATGAAGTTCATGTTAAACGGTGCCCTTACACTTGGTACAAAAGATGGTGCTAACGTTGAAATCGGAGAACTTGTAGGAGAAGAAAACATCTACTTCTTCGGTGAAAGTAGCGAACAGGTTATCGAACATTATGCTAAGGCTGATTATTCAGCAAAGAGCTATTATGTTAACGATGCAAGAATTAAAGAACTTGTAGACTTTATCATCAGTGCTCCGGTAATGAAAGTCGGTGATGCAGATACATTATTAACACTTCATGCTGAATTAATTAAGAAAGACTGGTTCATGACATTACTTGATATCAATGACTATATCAGAGTTAAAGAAATCGCATTAGCTGATTACGAAGACAGAAAAACATGGGCAAGAAAGACTCTTATTAATATCAGCAAGGCAGGATTCTTCTCATCAGACAGAACTATTGCTGAATACAATAAGGATATCTGGAAACTTAACTAATGTCCGGATTTATTAAATAACAACTGCGGCATACAGCTGCATACAGGGACTCTGTTCACAATTTGTGGACAGAGTTCTTTGCATTAGTTAGTATTGTATGTTATAATGACTGAGAATTTTAGATGGGAATTGAGAGCAATGTATAAAATATTAATTGTAGACGATGAGAAAATTGAAAGAAATGGTATAAGAATGTTGTTAAACAGCCTTGGATATTCCTTTGAAATTGCGGAGGCTAATAATGGACAGACTGCATATGATTTGATGAGCGGGAATGAATTTGATATTGTGCTCACTGACATTAAAATGCCTTTTATGAATGGCATCGAACTTATAAAAAAATGCAGGGATAATGGTTCGGAGCAGAAATTTATAATTTTCAGCGGATGTAATGAATTTGGATATGCCAAGCAGGCAGTTAAAATGGATGTATCTGATTATATTTTAAAACCTGTGGATCCTTCCGAGTTTGAAGATACCATCAATAAGGTGATTGGGGAAATTGAAGAATCCAGAGTACATAAAGAACTCAAGATAAAAAGCATTGAGTTTATGCACGAACATATGCTGTATCTGGCAACAACCGGAGCCTCAATGTCAGAAATTAAAGAACATAACAAGGATTTGCTTCCTACAGATTTTCTTGATAAATTTAAGAGAATGATGCTTATAGAGTTTAATTGTGACTTCTTTGGAAGAAAGGGAATGGATTTTAAGGAATACCTTGAAAAAACAGAACCAAGGACGGATGCATATCTTAATCTTAATCCACAGCAGTCGGTGCTTTATTTTAACGATGATAATCTTCCTTTCAAAGATATAGCTGACAATATCTGTAATGATGTTGCAATAACTTATAACACAAAGTGTTTTATTGCAATATCAGGTAAGATTGAGGGATATGAAGGTATTGCCAAGGGAATGGAAGAAATGGAAGCCCTGATGGAAAATAAATTCTACGATAGAAACAGCAATGTATTTTACAAAGGGATGAATTGCGAAAATGATGAAGTAGTGCAGACGGATGACGATACCGTAATCAAGCAGATGAAGCAGGATGTCAAGATGAAAGATGCAGCCAGCTTAAGAGAACATTTTGCCATATTCTGTGAAAAATACGGTGGAAAACATGTTTTTTCACAGGTGTACGTCAAGTTCCTTTTCTCTAATCTGCTGAAAACTTTTTATGAAAGCCTTCCGGCAACGGATGAGAAAGAACTTAACGAAGAAATTGAATTGCTTTATAAGTCAGAGGATTTTGACACGGTCAGGGGCATAGTGGATAAGAATATTGACAGACTTGCCGGTTCTTTTGATAAAAATCCGTCCATGGTACATAGGGAAATAGAAATTGTTAAGAAGTACATATACGAGCATTTTGGAGAGGACATAAGTGTTGAGTCACTCAGTAAAATGGTATATATGGCACCAAGCTATTTAAGCTCTGTATTTAAAAAAGAAACAGGCGTAAATTTGAGCCGTTTCATTAAGACGTACAGAATGGAACAGGCAAAGGACATGCTTGAGAATTCCATGGCAAAAATAGTGGATATAAGTGAGACCTGCGGATATCCGAATGTATCATATTTCTGCTCCAGCTTCAGGGAATATTTTGGAATTAGTCCTCAAAAGTTCAGAAAAAACGGAGAATAAAAATGAACAATACCGGTACAAAGAAAAAAGGAATGAGATTAAAAAGCAAGCTTGCGATGGTATATATCCTCGCAGGCTTTCTTCCTATCGTAGTTATTTTGTTTGTAAATTATTTCCAGATGCGTTCTGTATTCAAAAATCAGGAAACGAATACCTTGTATAGTTTTATAAACAGAAGCACTCTTGATCTTGATGACAAATTTAAAAAATATGCCGAACTTGCCAAACTTATAACAAATGATGAAAATGTCAATGATATTTTAAGCACAATTTATCTTGACGATAACAGAATTAATGAAAAATTTGACCTGAGTGTTGCTCCGTCTTTAGATACTTTCATATATTTTCATAACGAAGTCAGCAAAATCACAATATATACTGACAGGATTGTTGATTATAAAAATAAATATCTTGCACCAATAGAAGAATTAAAAAAAGCAGACTGGTATGAAAGTATAGCAGATTCAAGGAATAATAACTGGATTGCCGGCACAGATGAAAAGACTATTGTACTTGTAAGAAAAATGCAGTCTCTTGAAGAAAATGGGATAACCGGATATTTCTATGAAAAAATTAACTATGATAATGTATTTGAAGACTTAAGTGAAAACATCTCAGATAATTATGGAATATGTGTTTCCGACAGACTGGGACAGAATATATATTCCTATGATACTTTCACTGATAAAAATAAAGAATATAACCTTAGTCTGCCGGAAATTACAAAAAAATATCCTGACAAGAACAAAGACTATTTCATTGTAAAAAAAACAATTCCTGAGACGGGCTGGAATGTATGGCTTTACAAACCTGAAAAATTAATGGGAACTTCCATAAGACAGATTAACATAATTACATTCGGCGGAACACTTGTATGCCTTGTTGCCACATTTATGTGCATACGGTTTACGGCAATATTTGTAACTACAAGAATCGGAAAACTTCAAAAGGCTGTTGCAAGGGTGGAAAAAGAAGATTTTTCATATGCACTGAATACCACAAGCCAGGACGAGATAGGTGAACTGATTACGAGCTTCTCCAAAATGGAAAGAAAACTCAATTATCTTATAAACGAAGTATACAAAAGCAGAATAAAAGAAAAAGAATATGAAATGAAGGCTTTACAGGCACAGATAAATCCCCATTTCCTCTATAACACGCTTTCACTTATTAACTGGAAAGCCATAGAAGCCGGAAAAAGGGATATAAGCAAAATAACACTGGCACTGTCCGCATTTTACAGAACCTCCCTTAATAAAGGAAATAATATAACACATATTTCAGGAGAAATAGAAAATATGCGTTCGTATTTAAGCATACAGCTTATGCTTCATGACGATGGCTTTGATGTTACGGAGGATATAGATGATTCCGTACTTGAATATACCTGCCCTAATCTCATATTGCAGCCTCTGATAGAAAATGCCATTGACCATGGAATAGATGTAATGCCCGGGGACAGAAGAGGCGTAATAAGCGTAATTTGTAAAGACATGGATACATACATACAATTTGTCATTAAAGATAATGGCATAGGAATGACTAAAGAACAGACTGTCAAAATATTGACAAAGGACTCGAAAGGATACGGTGTAAGGAATGTAAACGAACGGCTGAAGCTGTGTTACGGAGAAGAATATCCTATGATAATAAAAAGCAAAGAAAATACAGGAACAGAAGTAATAATAACGATTCCTAAGAAAAATTAAGATTTAAGAAAAACAATATATATCTAAAAAAAATGATATATACTAACTAAATGCACTATTTTATAATAAAAAAGTGGTTGGTAACTTGTATATTTTGTACAAAATACCCAAAACAACCTAATATTTAGGTATTTTAAGAAGGAGGAATTTTCAAAATGAAATTCAAAAAAGTAGCAGCTTTATTATTAGCTGGTGTTATGTGTGCAGCTACAGTTGTTGGATGCGGTAAGAACAACGACAGCAAGACTGATTCTACAACAACACCTAAGGCAGATGAAAGCAAAGCATCAGAAGAAGCTAAGACAACAGCAGAAGATGAGAAGCTTTCAGCAACAATTACAGTATGGAGCCCGGCAGAAGACCAGGATGAGAAGAATGGTAACTGGTTAAAGACAAGATGTGATGCATTCAATGCAGCTCATCCAAATTGGGATCTTACATTCAAGTACAGTGTATGTGGCGAAAATGATGCAGCTACAAATGTAACAAAGGATGCATCAGCAGCTGCTGATGTATATATGTTCGCTAATGACCAGCTTCAGAAGTTCATTGATGGTGGAGCTATCTCAAGACTTGGTGGAGATGTAGAAGCTTATATCAGAGATACTAACTCAGAAGCAATGGTTAATACAGTAACTGTTGGTGATGCTGTATATGGTGTTCCTTACACAGCTAATACATGGTTTATGTACTATGACAAGAGAGTCTTCACAGAAGATGATGTTAAGAACCTTGATAAGATGCTTGAAGTAGCAGGTTCTAAGAATAAGAAGGTTTCTTTCAAACTTACTGACGGATGGTATATCGGTGCATTCTACGCAGGAAACGGATGTACATTCTTCGGTGATGGAACTGACGAATCAGCAGGCATCGATTTTGAAGGCGAGAAGGCAACAGCAGTAACTAACTACCTCATTGATCTTACTGATAATCCAGCATATATGACTGATGATTCAGGATCAGGTCTTGCAGGTCTTAAAGATGGTTCAGTAGCAGCACTTTTCTCAGGTTCATGGGATTTATCAGCTGTAGAAGAAGCGCTTGGCAAAGAAAATGTTGGTGTTGCACAGGCTCCTACATATAAACTTGGTGACAAAGAAATTCAGATGAAGCCATTTACAGGATCTAAGGCAGTAGCTGTTAACAAGACATCTCCTAATCAGAAAGTAGCTACTCAGCTTGCTCTTTGGTTAGCTAATGAAGATTCACAGAAGACACGTTATGAATCAAGAGGTATCATTCCATGTAATACTAAGTTACTTGACACACTCAAAGATGATAAGCTCGTTGCAGCACAGAACGGTCCTTCAATCATGCAGCCATTCGTATCTAAGATGAATGCATACTGGGAACCAGCAAAGGCTATGGGACAGCAGATTACATCAGATGCTTGTACACATGACAATGCTGAGGAGAAGACAGTAGAAATGAATACAGCTTTCAATAAGGAAGCTCTTTAATTGACAACTGATTTTTAATTAAGTAATCTTATAGTGCTTCGGATGCCGGCTTGCCGGCATTACGAAGCATTATAAAAGTAAGGAGGCTTGCAAATGCGTGGCAATAAAGTCAGGAAAAAAAGAACTAAAGAATTTCCTAATCCGTATTCACTGAAGAATGCGTTTGCAAAGGGAAGCATATTCACAAGACTTTCAGCTGTTGTAATGGGTCTTGGCAATATAGTATATGGACAGATTGTAAAAGGTTTATTGTTCCTTGCGGTTGAAGTTGGTTACATACTCTACATGATTAATTACGGTAGCAGCTGCCTGGGCAAATTCTTTAAGCTGGGTGGTAGAGCAGAGGCAGATGTGTGGGATGATGCACAAGGCATTTATGTACCCGGCGTACAGGACAGAACAATTGAATTCCTTTTGTATGGCGTTGTAGCAATAGGAATTACTGTTTTATTTATCATTATTTGGAAAAGTGCAATATGCAGTTCATATAAGGCACAGTGTGAAAAAGCAGAAGGTAAGCGACCAGCTTCATTCAGACAGGATCTTAAGAACTTAACAGACAAAAACTTAAACAGGTTATTGCTTGCATTACCTGTAACGGGCGTTGTTGTATTTACAGTTCTTCCTCTTGTGTTTATGATTTGTATGGCATTTACTACATACGATTTGAATCATCCTCTTGTATTTAACTGGAATGGTCTCGCTAACTTTGGTAAAGCATTAAATTTGAAAGATTCAATTGGACAGGAATTCTGGCCGGTACTTGGTTGGACATTATGTTGGGCAGTAGCTGCAACATTCTCTAACTTTATACTTGGAACTATTCTTGCAATTGTTATTAACAGAAAGGGTACAAAGCTTAAATCAATGTGGAGATTTAACTTTATGCTTTCAGCTGCCATACCTCAGTTCGTTTCATTGTTATTAATGAGAACTATGTTTAATGATAATGGTATAATTAATACAATGTTAATTAATGCCCATGTTCTTACAAAAGGAATATCATTCTGGCAGTCAACTTTCTGGGCTAGATTTTTGGTAATTATGATTAATATCTGGGTCGGTGTTCCATTTACAATGATGCAGGTTACAGGTGTACTTCAGAATATCCCTTCTGATTTATACGAAGCTGCAAAAGTTGATGGTGCTGGTACAATCAGAATATTCTTCAAGATTACATTACCATACCTGTTATTTGTAACAGGACCATATCTTATTACCTCATTTACAGGTAATATTAACAACTTTAACGTTATTTTCTTACTTTCAGGCGGCGGTCCTACAAAGAACCTTGCATCGACCTCAGGTAAGACAGACCTTCTTGTTACATGGTTGTATAAGTTAACAGTAGGTACAGACAGACCATATTACAATATTGGTGCCGTTATCGGTATCCTTACATTTATCATCCTTGCATCTGTATCGTTGCTTACTTACCATCGTACAGGAGCATATAAGAACGAGGAGGGATTCCAATAATGAAAAAAGTATCATCAGGAGCAAAAGTAAGAAAAACTATAGGAAACATATTCGTATATATTATTCTTACAGCGTTATCAATTATTTGGCTTTTCCCAATCGTTTGGATTGTACTTATCAGCTTTAAGAAAGATAAGGGTATGTATATGTCAACCCTTATCCCAAAGGAATACTGGTTCGGCAACTATAAGAAATTGTTTACTGATACTAACATAATCAATTTTCCACAGATGTTCCTTAATACATTGATTATTGCTATTTTCTGTTGTATTATATCCACATTCTTCGTACTTTGCGTTTCATATGTAATGTCAAGAATGAGATTCAGAATGAGAAGACCATTTATGAATATTGCATTAATCCTTGGTATGTTTCCGGGATTTATGTCGATGATTGCAACATATTACATTCTTAAGTCCATCGGTCTTACACAGGGATCCATGATCAGGGTTGCACTGATTATGGTATACTCCGGGGGCTCGGGACTGGGATTCTACATAGCCAAAGGTTTCTTTGATACGATTCCTAAGTCCGTGGATGAAGCAGCATACATTGACGGTGCAACACGTTGGCAGGTATTTACAAGAATTACAATACCTCTCAGTAAACCAATTATTGTATATACAGTATTGAACTCATTTATGGGTCCATGGCTTGACTTTATCTTCTGTAAAGTTATCTGTGGTACTGACCAGAGATTCTATACGGTATCAGTTGGTTTGTGGAATATGCTTGAGAAGGAATATGTATACAATTGGTTTAACTGTTTCGCAGCCGGTGCGGTTGTGGTATCTGTACCAATTGCAACTCTCTTCTTGATAATGCAGAAATTCTATCAGGAAGGTGTATCAGGTGCTGTAAAGGGCTGATATATTTATCAGAAATATTTTATGAAACAAATGCACTCAGTATGGGGATTTCCTGTACTGGGTGTAAACTATATAACAAGGAGAACATAATGAAAAAAATCAAAAAAATCTGGGCTCTCTTGCTTATTGCAGCACTTTCTGTTTCGATATTAGCAGGCTGCGGCAAAAAGAAAGAGGATAACAACAGCAATGTAAAATTGGATCCGGACAATCTTGTGTCTGCAAATGTAGATGATAAGTATGGTTCATGTTATCAGGTATTTATATATTCATTTTGCGACAGTGATGGAGATGGAATAGGCGATTTTAATGGCCTTACATCCAAACTCGATTATATTAAAGATCTTGGATTTGACAGTATATGGCTTCTTCCGTTCCATGAATCACCAACATATCATAAGTATGATGTAATTGATTATTATTCAATAGATGAAGAATATGGAACTATGGAAGATTTTGATAAGTTCATTGCAGCATGTAAAGAAAAAAACATTGATGTATATATGGATTTCGTAATTAACCATACAAGTTCACGACATGATTGGTTTAAAACTGCAAGAGAATATATAAAAGGACTTAAAGAAGGAGAAGAACCTGATTATTCTGTATGTCCTGAAGCTGAATATTATAATTTTAACAAAGAAGGCGGAAACGGTTATACTAAGATACCCGGAGACGGCGGATGGTATTACGAAAGCCAGTTCCAGAGCGGCATGCCGGATCTTAATCTTGATTGCACAGCACTCAGGACTGAGATTGAAAAAATAGCTAAGTTCTGGTATGACAAAGGAATCAGAGGATATCGTCTTGATGCGGCACTTCATTATTATGAAGGCAATAACGAAAAGAGTACGGAAGCACTGAAATGGTTCTATGATTATGTTGAGTCATTAGATTCGTCAAATTATGTAGTTGCGGAAGTATGGTCTGATGCATCGGCACTTGATAAATTCTATAAGAGTGGTGTAGACAGCCTTTTTAACTTCCCATACGGAACATCAGAAGGATACATTGTGCTTACATGTAACAGAGCAGGAAATGGTTCCGGTGGTGGAAAGTTTGCTAACTTTGTTGTAAACCGATATGTAGAGGTCAAAGCAATTGACAGCAATTATATTGATGCTGTATTCCTTGGAAATCATGATACAGGACGTCCGGCAGGTTTCTTGAAATATAATGAAAATGCTGTTAAATTCGGTGCTGCTTTACAGTTCTTTACACCTGGTAAGACATTCGTATATTACGGAGATGAACTTGGCATGACAGGTACGGGAAAAGATGAAAATAAGCGTGCACCAATGTATTGGAATGAGAATGAAAATACTGCGGGAATGACAAAAGGTCCTTCTGCAATGGAAAAACAGGAACACAGATTTGGTTCGTACGAGACACAGAAAGATGATAAGTTATCTATTTATAACTATTATAAAAAAGCACTTCTTATCAAAAATGCTTTCCCTTCAATAGGAAGAGGCACTCCTGAGGCATTAACAAAGCTCATTGAACAGGATGGTAACTTATACGCATTGTCTTATACTACAGATAATGAGAAGACATATGTAATATGTAATGATAGTGAAGAAGCTACAACAGTGACTGTTTCTAAATCAGATTACAGTTATACAGGAATAGCAGCTACTTTATCTGTATCTGAAGAAGAGGCATCACTTGATGGAGAAAAATTAACAATACCGGCATTTGGCTGTGTAGTATTAAAATAATAAAGACTGTCTGAAAACAGTCTTTAAGGTAAGACTCTGTTCACATTGTAAAGACTTTGTGAACAGAGTTTTTTATATATAATAGTCAAAAGAGACTCTGTTAGCCACATGGGGATTATATTTTTTACCCATTCTGATATGTTCCGGGGAATTTAGATATTCAGAAAGAACAGATTCGTCCTCAAGAACCATTTCAATCATCAAATCCATATTAGCAGGACGATCAATACAATTTTTGTGAATTGAAATTTCTTTGATTTTTGGATACTCTTCTTTAATTCTGGAAAAAGCATCAACATATTCGTTAAAATGTTCTTCCTTAAAAAAATTATCTTCAAAAGTAAAAATTACAAAATGCTTTAACATATAAAAAACCTCCCTTAAAAATAAGTTGACATAAGTATAAATCCGGTGTTAGCATTAATCAATATGAAAGTTAATTTTTATCGTAAAATGGAGTTGATTTTATGAGTTATAATGTAAGTCTGCCATCTTATTCAGTTGGCACGGATGTATATAAACTTGTTGGCAGTATTTGTGCCGGATATGGTCATAAAGCGGTAGCAATAGGTGGACATAAGGCTATGGCTGCGGTTAAAGATAAACTGTGTAAAGCAATAATAGATTCTGATATTGAAATCAGTGATTTTATATGGTATGGCGGTGAAGCTTCCTATGAAAATGTGGAGAATCTTATGTCACTTGAAACTGTCAGAAATGCAGATATGTTATTTGCAATTGGCGGAGGAAAAGCCACAGATACAGTCAAGACACTTGCTGATATGACCGGCAAACCTGTTTTTACATTTCCTACAATTGCATCTAACTGTTCATCCTGTACATCAGTTTCAATAATGTATAAGAATAATGGTATATTTTTAAAACCACATTTTTTTGCCAACCCACCGGCTCATGCATTTATTGATACAGAGATTATCGCTGATTCTCCTAAGAGATATATGTGGGCAGGAATCGGGGATACATATGCAAAGCATTTTGAAAGCAGTATTTCCTCAAGGGATGAAGAAGTTCCTCATTATATTGCTTTAGGTGTCAATATTGCAAGAATGTGCTATGAACCCATGTTAAAATACGGCAGAAAAGCACTCGAAGATATTGAGAAACATCTGGTAACTTCTGATTTTGAACAGGTGCTTCTGTCAATTATAGTAAGTACGGCGGCAGCGTCAATTCTCTTAACTAATGATAAGGTAATCGATTACAATACAGGGCTTGCACATGCAATATTTTACGCCCTTACCACATATCCTCATATTGAAAAGAACCATTTACACGGAGAAGTAGTAGCTTTTGGTGTACTTGTACTTTTACTGGTAGACAATGATGAGGAAAATTTCAAAAAATTATATGAATTTAATAAGGCTGTCGGATTACCGGTCAGACTTGAAGACATAGAGATTAGCAGGGATGATATCGACAAAGTGGCCAAAATTACGGTGGCAATGAAGGATATCGAACATAATCCTTATGAAATAACATCAGATATGGTTAAAGCGGCACTTATTAAATTAGAAAATATATAAAAGAGGAAGAAAAGATGAAAAAGAAATTAGCATTATTTTTTACTGCCATTTTAGCAATGGCATGTGTACTGTCAGGATGCGGAGGCAAGGACAAAAAAACATCCGGTAAGAAAATCGGAGTTATCCAGATGATAGAAAACGGCGCATTCAATGATATGAGAGACGGTATTCTCGAAGAAATGAAAGCAAAGGGATATGAAAATGTTGAAGTTAAATGTGCACAGGGAGATGCATCCGCTCTTCAGACTATAGCACAGAATATGGCAGACGGTTCTTACGACCTTGTTTTTACAATTGCAACACCATCAACACAGGCAATCGTTAATCTTGAAACAGAGACACCTGTATTTTTCTGTGCGGTTTCGGCACCGGTGGCTGCAGGTGTAATCACAGATATGGAAAAACCCGACAAGAATGCTACCGGAACAAGCAATGCAATTCCTGTAAGTGATATTTTTGCACTCAGCGATAAACTTACACCTGATGTGAAGACTTACGGATTTATATACTGCACAAGTGAAGATAACTCAGTTAATACTATTAAAAATGCCAAAGAATACTGCGACAGCAATAATATCAAATACGAGGAAGTATCTGTAACGTCTTCATCGGATGTTGAACAGGCAATCAAGTCTCTTACAGATAAAGGCGTAGATGCTGTTTTCATTCCAAATGACAGCGTTGTTATGTCAGCAATGTCTGTAGTAACAGAAGTGGCAAGGGACAAAAAGATTCCTGTATACGGAAGCTCAGCAACAATGGTTGACGCCGGCTGCTTTGCAACAATAGCTGTTTCTGATGAAGAAATCGGTAAGATGACAGCTGACATGGCAGTAGAATACCTTGACGGGGGAAAGAAAGTAGAAGAAATTCCTGCCGTTGTTGTTCCTGCATCAAAAACAGTTGTAAATAAGACAACAGCAGAAGCAATCGGGGTAACTATTTCAGATGATGCAGAAATTACTTATGTTGAAGATGCGAAATAAAACAGAAAGGATGTCTTTTTGACATTACAGATTAAATTATGGCAATATGGTTCAGTACCTTACAACAGGGTTTTATATATGGAATAATGGCGTTGGGCATATATATAAGTTTTAAAATACTTAATGTACCTGACCTTACAATGGAAGGAAGTTTTTCTTTTGGACTTGCGGTATCGGCAATGATGACAATCGCCGGACACCCATATCTTGGTCTGGTTCTTTCTCTTGTGGCAGGAGCTGCGGCGGGATGTGTAACGGGTATATTACAGACAAAACTTAAAATACATCCTATTCTTGCCGGAATAATTACCATGAGCGGTCTTTATTCAATAAATCTTAAAGTTATGGATAATGCGGCCAATGTATCCCTGCTTAAAGGAAAGCCAAGAACTATTTTATCCGATATGAGGGAGCTGCTCCCTAATCTTGATAAAGAGGTGGTTAAGATAATAATACCTGCGGTTTTTGTGGTTTTGTTTATTATATTGCTTACGTTTTTTTTCAAAACACATTACGGACTTTGCATAAGAGCGACAGGTGACAATGCAGATATGTTAAGAGCTTCATCGGTAAATGTTGATGTTACCAAAATTGTGGGACTGGGAATAAGCAATGCGTGTATAGCTTTTTCAGGCGGATTGCTGGCACAGATACAGGGTTATGCGGACATTAACAGCAGCATAGGCATGCTGGTTGTCGGTCTTGCCTCTGTTATCATCGGTGAGACGATTTTTGGCAGACATAATGTAATGATTGGACTAATTTCTGTAATAGTGGGTTCGGTTATTTACAGACTGATAATATCTGTGGTATTGAGATATGATATTCTGCCTGTATATATGTTCAAATTGGTTTCCGCAGTTGTGGTAGCAGTTGCGTTATCAATTCCTGCCATTAAGGAAAATATCAATAAAGCCAGATTAATTCATAAAGGAAGGAGTAACAGTAATGTTAGAAATAACTAATGCGGTAAAAGTATTTGCTCCTTCGACACCTAATGAAATGAAAGCGCTTAACGGACTTAGCCTTAAGCTTGAAGACGGCGAATTTGTAACCATCATAGGCTCAAACGGAGCAGGTAAATCTACACTTTTTAATGCTATCTGCGGTAATTTCTGGCTGGATTGCGGCATGATTTTACTGGATGGCGAAAATATTACCTTTAAATCCGAACATAAAAGGGCAAAAGTTATCGGAAGAATTTTTCAGGACCCTATGAAGGGAACAGCACCTAATCTTACCATAGAAGAAAACCTTGCTCTTGCATATTCAAGAAGCAAGCATGCAGGACTTAGAAGTGCCGTTACCAAAAAGGAAAGAAAAATGTTTAAGGAAGCCCTTGCCGGATTTTCCATGGGACTTGAAGAAAGAATGGATACAAAAGTAGGTCTTTTATCAGGAGGCCAGAGACAGGTTGTTACTCTTTTAATGGCAACCCTTGTTCCACCGAAACTTCTTCTGCTTGATGAACATACGGCTGCACTTGATCCGGCTACGGCGGACAAGGTTATGGATATTACAAAAAGAATTATTTCTGAAAATAATCTGACTACGTTAATGATTACCCATAACGTGACACAGGCACTTGAAACAGGAACCAGGACGATTATGCTTGACAGAGGAAATATCATATTTGACATTTCGGAAAATGAAAGAAAAAATATGACGGTAGATGACCTTATGGATATGTATTCCGCAAAGAAAAAAGAAAAATTTGCTACGGACAGCATTGTTTTTTCATAGATTTTACTGGTAAAAATCACACCATCCGGATAATACTTCCGGGTGGTGTTTTACTATGTTTATAATTGACATTTATATGACCTCATGATATTATTATTCAGGAAATCAACTTTCTATTATTATAAATAAACATTGTTAAAAAAGTAACAATGTTGACAGGAGAGCTTATGAAAGCAGTGTATCCAGGGAGTTTTGATCCAATCACCTATGGACATCTTGATATCATAACAAGAGCATCAAGAATTGTGGACGAACTCGTTGTGGGAATATTGGTTAATAATACCAAAAGACCGATGTTTACAATGGATGAGCGTCTTGAGATGTTACGAGAGACTGTTAAGGATTTACATAATGTCGAGGTGAAAACTTTTGAAGGTATGACAATTGATTTTGCAAGACAGAATGGAGCAAAAGTAATCATCAGAGGATTAAGAGTTATTTCTGATTATGAGACTGAGATGCAGATTGCCCAGACTAACAGAAGTCTTGATCCGGAGATTGAGACACTGTTCCTATCTACCGGTCTTGAATATTCTTTTCTTAGTTCCACAATTGCTAAGGAAGTAGCATTTTACAATGCCGGAGTTGAGAAACTGGTACCACCAATTGTTGCCCGTAAATTTAAAGAAAAATATAAAAAGTAAATATTCAAGGAGGATTTTTCTAATGGCTAAGAAAATCGTTTTAGCAGGCGCATGCCGTACTGCAATCGGAACTATGGGAGGAGCTTTAAGCACAGTTCCTGCTGTAGATTTAGGAGCAATCGTAATCAAAGAAGCTCTTAACAGAGCAGGAGTACCTGCTGACAAAGTAGATCATGTATATATGGGATGCGTTATCCAGGCAGGTCTTGGACAGAATGTTGCACGTCAGGCAACAATCAAGGCAGGACTTCCAATTGAGACAACAGCCGTAACAGTCAATGTTGTATGCGGTTCAGGACTTAACTGCGTTAATATGGCAGCACAGATGATTGAAGCCGGAGATGCTGATATCGTTGTAGCAGGTGGTATGGAAAGCATGTCAAGAGCGCCATATGCACTTCCAAATGCAAGATTCGGTTACAGAATGAACAACGGAACTCTTGTTGATACAATGGTTAATGATGCTCTTTGGGATGCATTCAACAACTACCATATGATTAAGACTGCTGATAATATTTGTGAACAGTGGGGCCTTACAAGAGAAGAAATTGACCAGTTTGCAGTAAACAGCCAGGCTAAGGCAACTAAGGCTCAGGAAGAAGGAAGATTTAAAGATGAAATCGTTCCTGTAGAAGTTAAGGTTAAAAAGAATACAGTTATCGTTGATACAGATGAGGGACCACGTCCTGGAACAACAATGGAAGGTCTTGCAAAACTTCGTACAATCAATCCGGACGGATTTGTTACAGCAGGTAATGCATCAGGAATCAATGACGGTGCAGCAGCAATCGTTGTTATGTCAGAAGAAAAAGCTAAAGAACTCGGTGTTAAACCAATGGCAACATGGGTAGCCGGAGCACTCGGCGGAGTAGATCCATCAATCATGGGTATCGGACCTGTTGCATCAACAAAGAAGGTACTTGCTAAGACCGGTTTAACAATTGATGATATGGATTTAATTGAAGCTAACGAAGCTTTTGCGGCACAGTCAGTAGCTGTAGCTAAAGAACTTAACTTCAATATGGATAAAGTTAATGTAAACGGTGGTGCAATCGCACTCGGACATCCGGTTGGAGCATCAGGATGCCGTATCCTTGTAACATTACTTCATGAAATGGTTAAGAGAGATGCCAAGAGAGGTCTTGCTACACTTTGTATCGGCGGTGGAATGGGCTGCTCAACAGTTGTAGAACGTGACTAATTAAATAATAACTGCCATCCCCTGACAGGGATGACAGTTATTGTTGTGTAATATATAAAAGGAGACTATTGATATGGAATTCGTTACATACGAAACTGAAGGACACGTTGGTTTAATTACAATCAACAGACCTAAGGCATTAAACGCCTTAAACAGCCAGGTTCTCGAAGAACTTGATGCAACATTCAAGAGTGTGGATTTATCAGAAATCCGTTGCCTTATTTTAACAGGCGCAGGCGAAAAGTCATTTGTTGCCGGAGCAGATATCGGAGAGATGAGCACACTTACAAAGGCAGAAGGTGAAGCATTCGGTAAGAAGGGCAATGATGTATTCAGAATGATAGAGACATTCCCAATTCCTGTAATTGCGGCCGTAAACGGATTCGCACTCGGCGGCGGTTGCGAGATTTCTATGAGCTGTGACATCAGAATCTGTTCAGAAAATGCAGTATTCGGACAGCCTGAAGCAGGACTTGGAATCACACCTGGTTTTGGCGGAACACAGAGACTTGCAAGACTTGTTGGTGCCGGTATGGCAAAACAGATGATTTATTCTGCACGCAATATCAAAGCAACAGATGCTTACAGAATCGGTCTTGTTAATGACGTATATACTGCTACAGTTGATGAAGCAGGTAATGTAACTGCTACTGCACAGGAAAATCTTATAGCAGCGGCAAAGAAAATGGCTGCAGGAATTGCAGCACAGGCGCCTATTGCAGTTCGTAACTGCAAGAAAGCAATTAATGATGGTCTTCAGACAGATATGGACAATGCAATTGTAATCGAAGAGAAATTATTCGGTAACTGCTTTGAGACAGAAGATCAAAAGGCTGGTATGGGCAACTTTCTTGAAAAAGATAAAGAAAAAAAGTTAAAAGTTGTTCCTTTTCAGAATAAATAATCAAAAATAATACAATTTTAGGAGGTCGCAACATGAAAGTTGGCGTTATTGGTGCAGGAACTATGGGCCAGGGAATTGCAAAGGCATTTGCTTTGGTTGATGGTTACACAGTAGCTCTCTGCGATATTAAGCAGGAATGGGCTGAAGGCGGAAAGGATAAAATCGCTAAAGGCTACGCAAAATTAGTTGAAAAAGGAAAGATGACACAGGAAACAGTTGATGCCATCCTTGCCAGAATCACTCCAGGTCTCAAAGAAGATCTTTGCGCAGATTGTGATTTAATCGTAGAAGCAGCATTTGAAAATATGGAAGTTAAGAAGACAACATTCGCTGAATTAGACAAGATTGCTAAGCCTGAATGTATTTTCGCTTCTAACACATCAAGCCTTTCAATTACAGAAATCGGAAACGGACTTACACGTCCAATGGTAGGAATGCATTTCTTCAATCCTGCTGACCGTATGAAACTTATCGAAGTAATTGCAGGCGTAAATACTCCTGATGCAACAGTAGAAGCAATAAAGAAGATTGCAGAAGAAATCGGTAAGACTCCTGTACAGGTTAATGAAGCTGCCGGCTTCGTTGTTAACCGTATATTAATTCCAATGATTAACGAAGCTGCTTTCATTAAGATGGAAGGTGTTTCTGATATCGCAGGAATTGATTCAGCTATGAAGCTTGGTGCTAATCATCCAATGGGACCACTTGAATTAGGTGATTTCGTAGGACTTGATATCTGCCTTGCTATTATGGATGTTCTTTATAAAGAAACAGGCGACAGCAAGTATCGTGCATGTCCACTCATTCGTAAGATGGTTCGTGGTGGAAATCTTGGCTGCAAGAGTGGCAGAGGCTTCTATGTATACAATGCTGACCGTACAAAGACACCAGTTGATGCTTTATAATTAAAGCATTAGCAATATATAGGAGGAATTATACAAAATGGATTTCATTTTAGACAAAAAACATGAAATGGCAAGATCTCTTTTCAGAGATTTCGCCCAGAATGAAGTAAAACCTCTCGCTCAGGAAGTTGACGAGACTGAACAGTTCCCAGTTGGCACTGTTGAGAAAATGCAGAAGTTAGGTTTCATGGGAATACCTGTTCCACAGGAACTCGGCGGACAGGGCTGTGATATCTTAACATATGCTATGTGTGTTGAAGAATTATCAAAAGTTTGCGGTACTACAGGTGTTATTGTATCAGCTCATACATCACTTTGCGTAGACCCAATTTTAACATACGGAACACCGGAACAGAAGGAAAAATATGTAAGACCACTTGCAACAGGTGAAAAACTTGGAGCTTTCGGTTTAACAGAACCTGGTGCAGGTACTGATGCACAGGGTGTTCAGACAAAGGCTGTTCTTGACGGAGACGAATGGGTTCTTAACGGATCTAAGTGTTTCATCACAAACGGTAAGTATGCAGATGTTTACATCATCATTGCCGTAACAGATGTAGTTGAAGATAAGAAGGGAAGAAAGAAAAAATTATTCTCTGCTTTCATCGTAGAAAAAGGAACACCTGGATTTACATTCGGTACAAAAGAAAAGAAGATGGGTATCAGAGGCTCTGCTACTTATGAATTAATTTTCCAGGATTGCAGAATTCCAAAGGAAAATCTTCTTGGACAGCAGGGAAAAGGTTTCCCAATCGCTATGCATACTCTTGATGGCGGACGTATCGGAATTGCTGCTCAGGCACTTGGTATTGCTGAAGGCGCATTAGAGACAACAATTGATTACGTTAAAGAGAGAAAACAGTTTGGACGTTCAATCGCTCAGCAGCAGAATACACAGTTTGTACTTGCTGATCTTGCAACAAAGGTTGAAGCTGCCCAGTTATTAGTATACAAAGCTGCATGTGCTAAGATGACACAGAAGGTTTACTCTGTTGAAGCTGCAAAGGCTAAATTATTTGCTGCTGAAGTTGCAATGGAAGTTACAACAAAGTGTGTACAGTTACATGGTGGATATGGTTACATCAGAGAATATGATGTTGAACGTATGATGCGTGATGCTAAGATCACAGAAATCTACGAAGGAACATCTGAAGTTCAGAGAATGGTAATCTCAGCAGATTTATTAAAATAGACTATAAGGAGTGAATAACCGTGAAAATCGTAGTATGTATAAAGCAGGTTCCTGATACTAAAGGCGGAGTTAAGTTTAATCCTGATGGAACACTTGACAGAGCTGCAATGCTTACAATCATGAACCCTGATGATAAAGCTGGTCTTGAAGCAGCACTTAGATTAAAAGATCAGTATGGAGCAGAAGTTACTGTACTTACAATGGGTCTTCCAAAGGCAGAAGATGTTCTTCGTGAAGCAATTGCCATGGGTGCTGACAATGGTATCCTTGTTACAGACAGAGTTTTAGGTGGAGCTGATACATGGGCTACATCAACAACAATTGCCGGTGCATTAAGAAATATTGATTATGACCTTGTAATTACAGGCCGTCAGGCTATCGATGGTGATACAGCCCAGGTTGGACCACAGATAGCAGAACATCTTGGAATTCCAGTAATTTCATATGCCCAGGATATCAAAGTTGATGGAAACAAAGTTACTGTACAGCGTCAGTATGATGATGGATATCATATCGTAGAAGCTGAAATGCCATGTCTTATAACAGCTCTTTCTGAATTAAATGAGCCTAGATATATGACACCTGCAGGAATCTTCAAAGCTTGTGACACAAGTTTTACAGTTTGGGGAAGAGCAGACCTTAAGGATGTTGAAGATGGCAATCTCGGTCTTAACGGCTCACCAACAAAGATAGCTAAGGCATCTGATAAAGTACGTAAAGGTGCCGGAGAGAAGGTTACTCCTGATTCACCTGAAGATGCAGTTAACTACATCGTTGGTAAATTAAAAGAGAAACATATCATTTAACAGAAGGAAATGGTGAACAAATATGAAAATGAGTCCAGAAGAAATTGCACAGTACAAAGGTGTCTTTGTATTTGCACAGCAGGTAGATAATGAGATCAGCGGTATTGCTTTTGAATTACTTGGAAAAGCTAAGGAATTAGCTGCTCCTCTTAATACAGAAGTTACAGCAGTTCTTATTGGTTCAGATGTAAAGAATCTTGCAGATACTCTTGCAGAGTATGGTGCAGATAAGGTTATCGTAGTAGATGATCCTGAATTAAAAGTATATAGAACAGAACCATATGCCCATGCATTAGCATCAGTAATTAATGAATTTAAACCTGAAATCGTATTAGTCGGTGCTACAGCAATCGGCCGTGACCTTGGTCCAACAGTTTCAGCAAGAGTTGCGACAGGTCTTACAGCAGACTGTACTGTACTTGAAATCGGTGATTTCCCAATTAATGCAATTCCTGGTAGAGAAAGTGAACAGAAGCACAACCAGTTATTAATGACACGTCCTGCATTCGGCGGTAACACAATCGCTACAATCGCTTGTCCTGATAACAGACCACAGATGGCAACAGTACGTCCGGGTGTTATGCAGAAAATCAGCCCAATCGCAGGCGCTAAGGCTGAGGTTATTGAATTCAATCCTGGTTTTACACCTAACAATAAGTATGTTGTTGTTAAAGAAGTTGTTAAAGCTGTATCTGATATCAAAGATATCATGGATGCTAAGATCCTTGTATCAGGCGGACGTGGAGTTGGTTCAGCAGAGAACTTCAAGATGCTTGATGAACTTGCAGAAGTTCTTGGCGGACAGGTTAGCTGCTCAAGAGCAGTTGTTGATAACGGCTGGAAGCCAAAAGATCTTCAGGTAGGTCAGACAGGTAAGACAGTACGTCCTAATGTATATTTTGCAATCGGTATTTCAGGTGCTATCCAGCATACAGCCGGAATGGAAGAATCAGACATCATCATCGCTATTAACAAAGATGAGACTGCTCCTATTTTCGATGTAGCTGATTATGGTATCGTAGGTGATCTTAATAAGATTGTTCCTGCACTTACAGCACAGTTAAAGGCTGAATTAAGCAATAAATAATCATTAATTTGATTGAAAGAGTATCACATATGTGGTACTCTTTTTTTATACATAAAATTATAGAAGTCAGAAGGAGAGACGAATGATAGCGGTAGTAGTAAAGTGTGGGAAGAATGATTATATGGTTATTGATGACAGGGAGTGGTCGTCATTTAACAACAGTATAAAGAGCTTATCAGGTTCAGATAAGAAGAACAGAACATACCAAATCGGAGACAGAAATTTTACATATAAAGAAACAAAAAAATTTAAACATTTATTTACGGGAACTTACGCAAGTGCATATAATTTAATGCCGGAAATTATTATAGAGCATGGAAATTATAAAAACCTTATAGATGATATACTGGAATCACTTAAAATAGCACCGGGCAAGAGGTGGGATTATGCCCTGTTTTTCGCAAATGACTTTAATAAGTCAGTTTTTAAAGGCACGGACTATGACTATAATTTTGAAGCCGTCAAGAAGCATGAATTCTTAATGTTTTTTGAAGATGAAAATATTGAAAAATTAAGGAACGGTGAATACGAAGCTTTACTGAAAATAGCTTTGTATGCAAGGTATGATACTGAGGATGATATTCTAAACAGGATTCTTGGGGATGCCAGATTTGAACTTCCGGCAGATTTTGATATATATTATTCCGATGAATCGGAAATGGACGAGAAACTTAAATTTATCAGGAATAAATCAATAATCGAGGACTTTTTTATTAATAACAGGAGAGGATTACAGCGTTTTCTCGCAAGGGAAAATGAGTATAGTACGGAGATTATTTCTGTACTTAGCCAGATAAATCCTGTTATTTATACAACTGACAGACCGGTAAGCAGGATGCGATTTACGGATTTGTTTCCTAAAAAGATTAAAGATAAGATTGGAATTATGGGCTTCCTTGATGCAAGAAGTGCAACCAACAATATTATTATAAGAATTAGTCAGACAGCGGATAAATTATGCAAATTAGACTTTGAAAGCGCATATAAGGTTCAAAGTGAAATTGCTAAAGCATCAGAGGAGTTCTGTGAAATTGCGGAAACTGCCATTGACGGAATAGTTAATGTTCCCGAACTTTTTAATAATAACAGCTCTAAGAAAATACTTGAAAGTATCGGTAATGTTACCAAATGTGAAGGCAACAGGGATAAATATATAGACTTACTCAATCATGCAATTCTTGCGTTTGATAATGAAAATTACACAAAAGAAGAACTTAAACCGATTTTTTCGCTGTGGGTAGAGGGTTGGTCAGTAGAATTCAAAAGATGTGCCAAATATCTTACCGATGAAAGTATTGACTTCATGAAAAAGTATCTTTCAGAGGCAGAAATTAAAGTGGTAGAGGATAATTGCAATAAAAAATAATACAACATTTTCATATATAGTTTTATTTATATCAATGTTTATTTTTAAAAAAGGTGGAAATTACTCCACCTTTTTTCATTATGTTAATGTTATTCAGTTCTGAGCGCTATAACAGGATCTTTCTTTGATGCTACCCTGGCAGGAATAAGACCTGCAATCAATGTGAGGAATACGCTTATTGCAATAAGGATAAGCGCACCCTTAAGCGGAAGAACCGCAACACCTGAAATTCCTGAGAATTTCTTGATGATTATGTTAATCGGTATGTTAAGCAGAAGCGTGAAGCCTATACCTATTATACCTGCCACAAGGCCTACAATCATTGTCTCGGCATTGAATACCCTTGATATATCATGCTTTGAAGCACCGATACTTCTTAAAATACCGATTTCTTTTGTCCTTTCGAGAACAGATATGTATGTAATAATTCCGATCATAATTGATGAAACCACAAGCGAAATTGATACAAAGGCAATAAGCACATAAGATATTGCGTCAACAACTTTACTTACGGATGACATCATAAGACCTATGTAATCGGTATATGAAATTTCAAGGCTGTCATTACCTTCTGATTTGACTTTGTCATTATATGCTGAAATTATATCTGAAATGGCATCTTTTGATTCAAAGTCTTTTGCATAGATATTAATTTTTGAAGGGTTATCTGTTGTAACGTAGCCCAGTGCTTCAATATTACTTTTGTATGTATTTGAACTTGACTGCTGTATCTGGCTTTTGAACATTTCAATTATTACATCATCAGAAAGGTTGGCAATGTAGGCACTGATTATTTTCTGCTGTTCTTTAGGAAGTGTACTTATATATGCATTAATATCATCCATTGTAAGGTCTATATCAACCGTTGAGAATGGAAGACCTGTAAGAACGTCTATATCAGGGTTATCAAGCTGTGCTTTAACTATATCTGACTTATTATTTTCCGAAACAATATAATCTACAAGGTTCTTTGTATAGCCGACAACGCCTGTAATTGAAGTAGCAACAGCATCATCTTTTGCAACTATAATTCCGGAAACTTTAACTTCAATACCATTGTCAATAAGCTGTTTTACATAATCTTCGCTGCTTGACATGTTCTTGTAGGCCCCTGTTGCTTCGTCATACCGGTAATATGCTGATGGAAGCACTACTTTAAATCTGAGATTTAAAAGATCCTCGTAACTATAGCTGCTTACTTTATCATCAAGCTGTTTGTTAAGATTAATCATTATATTTTTTAATTCGGATGAATTCCTGATACCCAGCGCATATAAAGAAACATCGGTAATCTGGTGATTCTTATCGGCTACAACAACAACTTCATTGTAATTGTCAGGCCATGAACCGGCAACAAGGTCATACTGTGAATTAAGCAGGTCCTGATTATCAATCATCTGTGACCACATATCAGTGTTGGAAAATGAGGAAACAAGGGAAGATGACATTGTCTCATCGCTTACACCCCATATATCCTGATACAATGTGCTTGGATTGACTTTGTTAATTCCGCCGGAGTAATCCTCAGCATATACATTGAGAGGAATATCGTACTGGTATTGTACGTCAAGCACATAATCGCTGATATTGCAATCCGGGCTTTCAAGATATTTCTTTAGTTCAGAAAGGTTATTTTTCTTAACCTCCGCAGACATTGTATTAACAAACTGGCTCATAACAGGGGCAGCATATATCCGGCCTTCTTCCTTATCTTTAACTGTGCCTGTCTCGCCAATCATGGAATTAAGCATACTTGAATAGTCCACACTTTCATTTTCAATGGTTATAGGATATGTTGAAACAGTATCTTCCTGAACACGGTTTATGTATGCCTGAAATCCGGATGAAAGGGAAAGGATAAGGGCAATACCTATAATACCTATGCTTCCTGCAAAAGAGGTGAGAAATGTTCTGCCCTTTTTGGTAAGAAGATTCTTAAAACTTAATGAAAGTGCGGTAAAAAATGACATTGACACTTTCTCTTTTTTATTTTTTTTATCCAAAGCTCCGGCAACAGGAGAGATTTCCTTGCCTGCAGGTATTTCATACGGAGCAGTATCATCGGTTACTTTACCGTCAAGGAGTCTTATGATTCGAGATGAATACTGCTCTGCAAGTTCAGCGTTATGTGTAACCATGATAATGAGCTTGTTATCTGAAATTTTCTTTAAAATATCCATTACCTGTACGCTTGTTTCCGAATCAAGCGCACCTGTCGGCTCATCCGCAAGAATTATATCAGGGTCGTTAACAAGGGCTCTTGCAATGGCAACCCTCTGCATCTGTCCGCCCGACATCTGGTTAGGCTTTTTATTAATCTGGTCTCCAAGACCTACCATCTCAAGAGCTTCCACAGCACGTTTGCGGCGTTCTGTTTTGGATACACCGGATAATGTAAGCGCTAATTCCACATTGGACAAAACTGTCTGATGGGGAATCAGGTTGTAGCTCTGAAAAATAAAACCTATCTTGTGATTGCGGTAGGAATCCCAGTCTTTATCCTTAAATTCTTTGGTTGAACGGCCTCCTATAATCAGGTCACCGTCGGTATATCTGTCAAGACCGCCGATTATATTAAGCATTGTGGTCTTGCCACAGCCTGACTGGCCAAGAATTGATACAAATTCATGTTCACGGAAAGATATGCTTATGCCCTTTAAGGCGTTGACAACAGTATCACCGGATATATAGTCTTTGGTTATGTTATTTAACTGTAACATTTTGACCTCCCTTGTTAATTTAATCTTACATACTTTAACATAAAATCAGGTGAAAATAAATAAGGATTAGGTAAACAAATATTAAATTTATCTAAAAAAATCTTCTAAAAGAAAGGAAACTGTGCTATAATATCATCGCGTTTAGTTTGTAAACAGAAGAGGAGAAATAAAGTGTCACCCGAACATAAGGAAATATCTGAGGAACAGTTACGCCGAAGACGGATTAATTTATATAAGAAGATTATTATCGGAATTGTAATTACGCTTATTTTATTACCGACGTTGTTATGTATTATATTATTTTGTAAAGTCAATAAATTGTCAGACAAGTTAGACGACATAAAGACCGCAATGGATGCAACGGAGAAAGAGACTACGGATAAAGTTATGGAATCTGAGCCGAATTCCGGAAATAATAAGAAACCGGCGGTAAACAGTGCCGATATGCCGTCAAAAGGCAGTGCAGATAAAGAGACGGACAGCGTGGTTAAAGAACTCTCTGATTCCGAAAAGATAGATAATGCACTGGCAGAGGGACGTAAGGTAGTGTATCTTACTTATGATGACGGTCCGAGTGCTAATACGGAAAAGCTGCTGGATGTACTTGACCAATATGGTATTAAGGCAACTTTCTTTGTTATCAAGACACCTGAATATGATGAATATGTAAAAGAAATTGTTACAAGAGGCCATACACTGGCAATGCATTCAACCACTCATGATTACCGCCATGTATACGAGAGTTATGATAGTTTTAAGGAGGAGGTTGATGTCCTTAGCAATTATCTTACGGAACTTACCGGTTTTACTCCTTTTGCATTCAGATTCCCGGGAGGTTCAAGTAACCAGCAGACAACACTTCCCATCCAGACTTTTATAAAGTATCTTGATGAAAAGAATATCGTATATTACGACTGGAATGTTTCATCGGGAGATGGCGGAAGTAAAGAATTGACAGTTGATGAAATATATAATAATGTAATTAGTGGTGTTGAAGGAAAGGATATATCAGTTGTGCTTATGCACGACTCGGAATACAGGGAAACAACTTTGCAGGCAACACCTAGAATAATTGAGAAATTACAGGAAATGGACGCATTAATCCTTCCTATCACAGAAGATACCGTTCCTGTTCATCACAATATTTAACCAGGAGGAAAGCAACAATGGGATTTTTTAAAGATTTAAAGCAGGATTTATCGCAGGCTGTAAATGAGCTTACAGAGGATGCGGCTAAGATTACACCGGATGAGTCAGAAAGTGTACAAGAGACAATACCGGATGACGATGTTATGGTAGATACACTTAATGAAGAACCTGAAGATGCAGCCGAAGACATTGATGTGTCTAAGATGCTTGAGAATGTGGATACCAATGAAGAAGCGGTAACAGAAGAACCTGAAGCAGAAGAATCTGAGACAGCCGGACTTTTTAAGGAGCCTGAAAAAAAGAAAACAAAGAAAAATACAAAAGAACCTGAAGCAGAGCCTGTTAAGAAAGATGAACAGGAAGAAACGGATGAGACTACAATCATCTCAAGAGGTTTAAAAATCAAAGGAGATATCGAATCAAGCGGCTCTATTGAATTACTCGGTTCGGTTGAAGGAAATGTAAGCTGCAGCGGCAAACTTATTGCCAGCGGTAATATTACAGGTAATACCAATTCAAAGGAATTTTATTCAGACAATGCAAAAATAACAGGGGATATTAACTGTGAAGGTCCTGTTAAGATTGGCAACGGTTCAGTGATTATAGGTAATCTTTATGCACACTCCGCCGTTATAGCAGGTGCAATTAAAGGTGACATTGATGTCCACGGACCTGTAATAGTTGATGCCACTGCAATTGTTATGGGTGATATCAAATCTGAATCCTTCCAGATTAACAGAGGAGCAGTTCTTGAAGGATATATTTCACAGTGTTATTCAGATAACAGTCCAAAGAAATTTTTTGGTGATAAATAAGAGAGGCTTTGACTATGAAAGAAAAAAGAATTTTATTAAAACTCAGCGGTGAGGCACTTGCAGGCGATAAGAAAACAGGCTTTGATGAAAGCACGGTTCTTGAAATTGCAGCACAGGTTAAGAAAATACATGACCTTGGAGCACAGGTTGGCGTTGTTATCGGCGGCGGTAATTTCTGGAGAGGCCGTTCAAGTGAGAATATGGATAGAACCAAAGCAGACCAGATTGGAATGTTAGCCACGGTAATGAATTGTATCTATGTTTCTGAAATGTTCAGAAGCACAGGCATGAAAACCGCAATTTTAACTCCGTTTATGTGCGGTTCTGTTACGGAACTTTTCTCAAAAGATCTTGCCAACAGATATTTTGAAGACGGCACGGTTGTATTTTTTGCAGGCGGAACAGGACATCCTTATTTTTCTACAGATACAGGAATTGTATTACGCGCAATCGAAATGGATGCGGATGCAATTTATCTTGCCAAAGCCATTGACGGTGTATATGACAGTGATCCTAAGACTAATCCTGCAGCTAAGAAATATGATGAGATTTCAATAGATGAGGTTATTAATAAAAAACTTGCCGTAATAGATATGACAGCATCCGTGATGTGCATGGAACATAAGATGCCTTTGGTTGTTTTCGGACTTAATGAAAAGGAAAGTATTGTCAATACTTATAACGGAAATTTCAACGGAACAAGAGTAACCGTTTAATAAATATAAGGAGATTACAATAATGAGTGAAATTATTAAAACATACGAAGAAAAAATGATAAAGAGCTGTGATACACTTGCGGCAGATTATGTGACAATCAGGGCAGGAAGAGCCAACCCTCACATCCTTGACAAACTTAAAGTGGATTATTACGGAACACCTACACCTTTCCAGCAGGTAGCCAATGTTTCCGTTCCTGAAGCAAGAATGATACAGATCCAGCCATGGGAAACAAGTCTTTTAAAAGAAATCGAGAAGGCAATTCTTACGTCAGACCTTGGACTTACACCAACCAATGACGGTAAGGTTATCCGTCTTGTTTTCCCTGAACTCACTGAGGACAGAAGAAAAGAACTGGTTAAGGATATCAAGAAAAAAGGCGAAAATACAAAGGTTGCAATAAGAAACATCAGAAGAGATGCCAATGATGCAATCAAAAAACTCAGTAAAGATACAGATATGTCAGAGGACGAAGTTAAGAAAAATGAAGATTCAATCCAGAAACTTACCGACAAATATGTAGCCCAGGTAGATAAGATGATTGATGAGAAGTCAAAGGAAATAATGACAGTATAATTTGCGGAGATAGTTATGGATTTTTACAATGAAAAACTGGAACTCAATGTTCCCGAACATATTGCCATAATTCTTGACGGAAACGGCAGATGGGCTAAGAAAAGGCTCCTTCCCCGTAATGCCGGACATCTTCAAGGCAGCAAGGTTCTGGAAAGAATATGTGATGATGCGATTGAGATAGGATTAAAATATCTTACCGTATATGTATTTTCAACTGAAAACTGGAAACGTTCTGAAAGCGAAGTGCAGGGACTTATGAAAATACTCAGAAATTATCTCAAAACCTGCATAAAAAGAGCCAGGGAAAAGAATATGAAGGTTGTCATTCTCGGAAAGCAGGATATGCTGGACGAGGATATAATCCGGAGTATTAACGAACTTGAGGAATCAAGTAAAAATAATACCGGACTTGTATTTCAAATTGCACTTAACTATGGTGCAAGGGATGAAATGGTAAGAGCAATGAGAAAGATGACAAAAGATATGATTGACAAGGGAATTGCTCCGGAGATGATTACGGAAGATATGTTTGCATCATATCTTGATACCGCAGATGCTCCCGACCCTGACTTAATAATCAGGACAAGCGGGGAAAAGCGTATATCAAATTTCCTGTTGTGGCAGTGTGCATATTCAGAATTTGATTTTCCTGAAGTGTTGTGGCCTGACTTTAATAAGAAGCGCCTTATCGAAGCAGTTGAAAGATATAACAAAAGAGACAGACGATTTGGTGGAGTGAAGGAGGAATAACGTATGAAAACAAGAATAATCAGCGGTGCAGTACTTACCGTTATTTTAGTTGGTGCTGTTTTAGGCGGTGGAACTACGATGTTTATCCTTGCTGCAATAATAACTGCTCTCGGACTCTATGAACTCTATAAAGTTGTTGGAATTGAAAAAAAAGCATTGGGAATATGCGGATATATTTTAGCAGCATCTTTTTATACAATGCTCTGGTTTGATAAGTTACAGTACCTTGAGTATTTTTGTGTTGCCAGCGGTATTCTTACTATGTTCGTATATGTATGCAGTTTTAAAACAACAAGAGCCAAACAAGCGGCATTTTCACTCCTTGGAATTTATTATGTGGCCATTCCTATTTCTTATATATACAGAATAAGAATAATGGAAAAGGGAATATTTATATTTATATTGGTATTTGTATGTTCATGGATTGCAGATACATTCGCTTACTTTACAGGAGTTAATCTTGGTAAACATAAACTTGTTCCCCACTTAAGTCCTAAAAAATCAGTCGAAGGTGCTATAGGAGGAATCCTTGGGGCAACTATCGTAGGTGTGGTATACGGACTTGTTCTGGGTAACTATTACAATGAAAGACTGTGGCCGGCATTTGCGGTAATCTGCGTATTAGGTTCTTTTATTTCAATATTCGGCGATCTGGCTGCATCCGCAATTAAACGAAATTATGACGTTAAAGATTACAGCAATCTTATTCCGGGACATGGAGGAATACTTGACAGATTTGACAGTATGATTTTTGTGGCTCCGGTTGTATATATAAGTGCGGTTATTTTACTTCCACTATTAAAAGGATGATTAGTATGAAAAATATTGCTATTTTAGGGTCAACGGGTTCTATCGGAACCCAGACCCTTCAGGTAGTTCGTGATAATAATGACATTAAGGTCCATGCTATTGCAGCAGGACACAATATCAAAGCTTTGGCAGAACAGGTAAGGGAGTTCAGGCCAAAGCTTGTTTGCGTAGCAGAGGAAAAAAGCATAAATGAATTAAGGCTTCTGACACCTGATATTGATTACGAAGTGTGCTATGGAATGGAAGGACTTATCAGAGTCGCGACTTATGATAAAGCTGAAATAGTTGTGACAGCAATAGTTGGCATGATTGGTATAATACCTACTATTGAAGCTATAAAGACAGGACATGATATTGCCCTTGCCAACAAAGAAACTCTTGTAACTGCCGGACATATTATTATGCCCCTTGCAAAGGAATATAATGTGAGAATTTTACCTGTTGACAGTGAACACAGTGCCATATTCCAGTCTTTGAACGGCGAAGACAGAAGAACTATTGATAAGATTTTACTTACGGCATCCGGTGGACCATTCAGAGGATACACAAGAGAACAGATGCAGGACGTAAAGCTTGAGGATGCCCTGAAACATCCAAACTGGTCAATGGGACATAAGATAACCATTGATTCGGCTACCATGGTTAATAAAGGCCTTGAGGTTATGGAAGCAAGATGGCTTTTTGATGTGGGCATGGATGATGTCCAGATTATAGTACAGCCACAGAGCATAATACATTCTATGGTGCAGTTCGTAGACGGCGGAATAATAGCACAGCTTGGCTGCCCTGATATGAGACTTCCTATACAGTATGCACTTTACTATCCTGAGAGAAGATATATGCCCGGTGACAGACTTGACTTTTATAAACTGGGAAAAATAGATTTTGAGGCACCTGACAGGGAAAATTTTGCGGGCCTCAGACTTGCTTACGAAGCAGGTGTCAAAGGTGGCAATATGCCTACAATATTTAATGCTGCCAACGAATATGCAGTTGCACAGTTTTTAAAGAAGAATATCAGTTTTTTAGGCATAACAGATATGATAGAACATGCTATGAACAGCATAGAATATATAGATAATCCTGATGTTAATGAGATTTTAACAACGGAGCAGGAAGTGTATGAGCTGTTGAGGGCTATGAGGTGATTTTATGAAATTTGTTTACGCATTTCTTATAATTAGTATTGTAATTATTGTCCATGAATTAGGACATTTTATAATAGCTAAGGCAAGCGGTGTTAAAGTAGTTGAGTTTTCGGTGGGTATGGGACCGAGAATTGTTAAGTTTAAAATCAAAGGAACTTTGTATAGTATTAAGCTTTTTTTATTCGGCGGCTCCTGCCAGATGTTAGGCGAAGATCTTTATGAATCCACGGATGCTGTCGCAAAAGTTAAAGAGGATAATCCCACGGATAAAAGTCAGGAAAATATTGTACCGGATGAATCGGACGGAGTTTCCTTTAACAGTGTGTCTGTATGGAAAAGAATTGCAATAATTATTGCAGGACCTTTATTTAATTTTATTCTCGCTTTTGTATTTGCCGTAATTCTTATAGGTAAGATGGGATATAATCCTGTGCAGGTATATTCTGTTGATGATAATTCGCCTGCCTATTATGCGGGACTTAAAGAAGGTGACAGAATCATAAGAGTTAATGGTAAAAAGATGAACTTTTATGATGATTATTATCTTTACATGTATGATAAAAAGGGAATTGACCTTAACGTTGAATATATAAGAGACGGTGAAAAATATAAGACAACAATTATTCCGGAGCATATCACGGGTTCGGTATATCAGATGGGTGTCCAGATTGATGTGGATTCCACTAAGATAGCAGCTGTGGAAAAAGGAACACCTGCGGACAGTGCGGGTATTAAAGCCGGAGATATTATTAAAAGCATTAACGGAACAGCAGTCAGCGAACAGCCGGAAATAACTCCTTTAGTACAACAGTCAGAAGGAAAAGAGATTACAATTACAGTTGAACGTGACGGCAGAAATGTTGAACTTAAACTTACACCTAAAGAAGTACAGCAGGATTACTATGATTATGGTATTTATTTTGCCAATTTGAGAGTTAAATGTTCCCCTGCAGGTACCTTGAAATATGCATTCAAGAATATAGGATACCAGATTAAATCCGTATTTGTAAGTCTTAGATTGCTCGTAACGGGTAAGCTGGGACTTGACGATGTGTCCGGTCCTGTAGGAATTGTATCGTTTATCGGAGAAGTGGTGGATGAGGCTAAATCAGACGGTGCATTCTATGTATTTATTAATCTTCTTAATATGTGCATCATGATAAGTGCCAACCTTGGTGTAATGAATCTATTGCCGTTGCCTGCACTTGACGGCGGTAAACTTGTATTCCTTTTAATTGAAGCAGTAAGAGGAAAGCCTGTACCAAGGGAAAAAGAAGGAATGGTTCATTTTGTTGGAATTATTCTGTTAATGGTATTGATGGTAGTTGTACTTTTTAATGATATATCGAAATTATTCAGATAAGGACAGATTATATGTATAGAGACAATACGAAAGTTATAAAAATAGGCAACAGGGTTATCGGAGGAGGTAATCCCGTACTTATACAATCAATGACCAATACGCCTACAGAAGATGTAAAAAGCACTGTAGACCAGATATTACGCCTTGAAAAGGCAGGATGCGAGATAATCAGATGTACTGTACCGGATGAAGCAGCGGCAAAAGCACTTAAGGAAATCAAAAAAGAAATTCACATTCCTCTCGTTGCGGATATTCATTTTGACTACAAAATGGCTATTCTGGCAATGGAAAACGGTGCCGACAAGATAAGGATTAATCCCGGCAATATAGGAAGTACCGACAGGATTAAAGCGGTTGTAGATTGTGCAAGAGAGCGAAACATTCCTATAAGAGTCGGCGTAAACAGCGGATCACTTGAAAAAAATATAATTGAAAAGTATGGCGGACATGTATGTGCTGAAGGTATTGTTGAAAGTGCCATGGATAAGGTAAGAATTATAGAAGAACAGAATTATGATAATATTGTTGTAAGCATAAAATCATCGGATGTTCTTATGTGCGTCAAGGCACATGAACTTATTGCAAAAGAATGCAGGTATCCGCTTCATGTGGGAATTACAGAGTCAGGTACCGTATATTCAGGAAATATTAAGTCAGCAATTGGACTTGGCATAATTCTTAATCAAGGTATCGGTGATACAATCAGGGTATCTCTTACAGGAGATCCGGAGGAAGAAATTAAATCAGCAAAGCTCATTCTCAGAACTCTTGGGTTGAGAAAGGGCGGTGTTGAAGTCGTATCATGCCCTACTTGCGGAAGAACTAAAATTAATCTTATAGATCTTGCATCAAAGGTTGAGAATCTTGTAAGCACATATCCGCTAGATATTAAAGTTGCGGTAATGGGATGCGTTGTAAATGGTCCGGGCGAAGCAAGAGAAGCTGACCTGGGAATTGCCGGCGGTATAGGAGAAGGACTTCTCATAAAAAAAGGCGAGGTTATTAAGAAAGTTCCTGAAAATATGCTTTTACAGGCACTTAAGGAAGAACTTGACAAATTAGTATAAGAAAGAGTGGAATAATGATGGACGAAAAGAATTTTTTTGAAGTTTTCCCGTCATTAAAATTAAAAAAAGAACTAAAGACGGCTTTTGATGGTGCAATGGTAACACATATATCCATGAATTCATCAAAAACCGTTATTAAGATATATCTGATTTTTAACAGGCTTGTTGGACGGGATATTGTGGCTCAGGTGGAGGATGAGATATCCCGTCAGATGAAGCCTTTTTTAGCTACAAAAGTTGTAATCCTTGAAAAATTCCGGTTATCGGAGTTATATACTTCTGAAATTATTTTTAACGATTACAAAGACAGTATTATATACGAACTTGGAAAAAACAATAAGTTATATGAACAGATTTTCAGGGATGCCAGGTGGTCATTTGATGGTGAGGACAATATTAAACTGATAGTTGCAGATAATTTTGTATCACGAAAGAAAACACCTGAGCTTGTTGAAATTCTTACTGAAATGATGGAATGCAGGTTTGGTAAAAATATTACCTATAATGTAGTATATGAGGAACGTGAGGAAAGCAGGCACAGCAGGGAAGCCGAATATAAAGTCCAGCGGATTATTGATGAAATAGCCGCAAGAGGAGCTGCGAAAACAGAGAAAACCGAAGCAGTGCCTGCAGAAACTCCTGCTGAAAAGAATGAAAAAGAGGCAGAAACCAAACAGGAGAAAAAAGAATTTAAGAAAGAGTACATACGTCCTGTTAAACATTCCGATAATCCTGATGTTGTATACGGAAGAGACTTTAACGATGAGCCGGTAACCCTTGATACGGTAATCCATGAAATGGGTGAAATTACATTCAGGGGACAGATTATTTTTACCGACAAAAAGGAATTAAGAAACGGTAAGATTATTCTTATTTTTGATGTAACCGATTTTACAGATACTATTTCCGTAAAACTTTTTCTCCAGCCTGAACAGCTTTCGGAAGTGGAGGATGAACTTAAAAAAGGTAAATTCATCAAAATAAAAGGTGTAACAACTGTTGATAAATTCTCCGGGGAACTGACAATCGGTTCTGTGGTGGGAATCATTAAAATTGACGATTTCCGTAAAAAAAGAATGGATTATGCAATGGAGAAGAGAGTGGAATTACATCTCCATACAAAGATGAGTGATCTTGACGGCGTATCTGATATAAAAGACATAATCAGACAGGCAATGAGCTGGGGACATAATGCCATTGCAATAACCGACCACGGGGATGTGCAGGCATTTACGGACGCATATCATATGTTAAGAGACTCCGGCAATAAGGATTTTAAGGTTATATACGGTGTAGAGGCGTATATAGTAGATGATTTGAGAAAAATAATTTTTGATTCCAAGGGTCAGAAATTTGATGATACATATGTGGTATTCGATTTGGAAACAACAGGTCTTTCACCTGTTAATGACAGTATCATAGAAATTGGTGCCGTTAAAATACAGAATAAAAAAGTAGTGGACAGGTTCTCAACTTTTGTCAACCCTAAGATACCTATTCCATACAATATTGAACAGCTTACGGGAATTGACGATTCCATGGTTGTGGATGCGGATACCATAGAAAATATCCTTCCTGAATTTCTTAAGTTCTGTGATGGTGCGGTAATGGTTGCCCACAATGCGGAATTTGACGTTACCTTTATCAGGGAAAAGACAAAAACAATTTTAGGAAAGGCCTTTGAGTGTACGGTAGTTGATACCGTATCCCTTGCCAGGGCACTTATTCCTAACCTCGGTAAATTTACGTTGGACCATGTGGCAAAAGCACTCAACGTATCATTGTTACATCACCATAGAGCTGTTGATGATGCGGAATGTTGTGCGGATATTTTTCTTGCGTTGGTAGCACGTCTTGAAATGCGTAATATTTTTAATCTTGACGAAATCAACGAAATTGAAGAATTTAATATAAATGCGATAAAAAAAGCTAAAACATATCATGCGATTATTCTTGCAGATTCGGAAGTGGGAAGAGTTAATCTTTACAGGCTTATATCCCTGTCACATCTTACCTATTTTAACAGAAGACCACGAATACCTAAGAGTGAAGTTGAAAAATACCGTGACGGTCTGATTCTTGGTTCTGCATGTGAAGCGGGCGAGTTGTATCAGGCAATACTTAACGGAAATACCGAAGAAGAAATAGCAAGATTAGCCAATTATTATGATTATCTTGAAATACAGCCTGTGGGAAACAACAGGTTTATGATAGAATCCCAAAGATTACCTCAGATTAAATCAGAGCAGGATATTATTGATATTAATAAAAAAATAGTGGCTCTTGGAGAAAAGTTTAATAAACCGGTAGTTGCCACCTGCGACGTTCATTTCCTTAATCCTGAAGATGAAGTCTACAGACGAATCATAATGAAGGGACAAGGTTTTGATGATGCGGATAACCAGGCACCGCTGTTTTTGAGGACAACGGAGGAAATGCTTGAAGAATTCAAATATCTTGGTGAAGATAAGGCATACGAAGTAGTAGTTACCAATACAAGGCTTATAGCTGATTTGTGTGAATACATTGAGCCTGTAAGACCGGATAAATGTCCTCCTGTTATTCCTAACTGTGACCAGACCTTAAGGGATATATGTTATAACAGGGCACATGAGATGTATGGACCTAAACTTCCGGAAATTGTAGAATCAAGACTGGAAAAAGAGCTTAACTCCATTATTTCAAACGGATATTCCGTTATGTATATTATTGCCCAGAAGCTGGTATGGAAATCCAATGAAGATGGTTATCTGGTAGGTTCAAGAGGTTCCGTAGGTTCTTCGTTTGTAGCTACGATGTCAGGCGTTACGGAGGTTAATCCGTTAAGTCCGCATTACTTATGCCCTGAATGTTATTATGTTGATTTTGATTCAGATGAGGTAAGAAAATTTGCGGGCGGTGCAGGCTGTGATATGCCTGATAAGATATGCCCTAAATGCGGTGCAAAGCTTAAAAAAGAAGGATTTGATATTCCATTTGAGACCTTCCTCGGTTTTAACGGCGATAAAGAGCCGGATATTGACTTGAACTTCTCAGGAGAGTATCAGGCGAAAGCACATGCCTATGTTGAAGTAATTTTCGGAGAAGGACAGACATATAAGGCAGGAACCGTAGGAACACTTGCAGATAAAACGGTATATGGTTATGTAAAAAAATATTACGAAGAAAAGGGCGAACGTAAAAGAAGTTGTGAAATCAACAGAATTGTAAACGGAGGCGTAGGCGTTAAACGTTCAACGGGACAGCATCCCGGCGGAATTATTGTATTGCCATACGGAGAAGAGATACATTCTTTTACCCCGATACAGCATCCTGCAAATGATATGACAACCAATATCGTTACAACACATTTCGATTACCACAGTATTGACCATAACCTTTTGAAACTTGATATTCTCGGTCATGATGACCCTACAATGATAAGGATGTTACAGGATTTAACCAAACTTGATCCTACACATATACCTCTTGACAGTCCTGAGGTTATGTCACTTTTCCAAAGTACTGAAGCACTAAAAATTAATCCTGAAGATATTGGCGGAACGAAGCTTGGATGTCTTGGCATTCCCGAATTCGGAACAGATTTTGCTATGCAGATGTTAATTGATACTAACCCACAGCATTTTTCCGATCTTGTTAGAATTGCCGGACTTTCCCATGGAACTGATGTATGGCTTGGCAATGCACAGACTCTCATTGAAGAGGGAAAAGCAACCATTTCTACTGCAATTTGTACCAGAGATGATATTATGATATATCTTATCAACATGGGAATTGAAGCGGGAACCTCTTTCAAAATAATGGAATCGGTCAGAAAAGGTAAGGGACTGAAGCCGGAATGGGAAGAACTTATGGTTAATGCAGGAGTGCCTGACTGGTATATCTGGTCATGTAAAAAAATCAAGTACATGTTCCCAAAAGCCCATGCGGCAGCTTATGTTATGATGGCGTGGAGAATAGCATATTGTAAAGTGTTCTATCCTCTGGAATATTATGCTTCATATTTTAGTATAAGAGCTGATGATTTTTCATACAGAATAATGTGTTTCGGTAAAGATAAACTTGACGAATATATAGAAGATTATAAAAGGCGGAATGATTCACTTACAAACAAGGAACAGGGACAGTTAAAGGATATGAGAATTGTTCAGGAGATGTATGCAAGAGGCTTTGAATTTTTGCCTATTGACCTGTACAAATCCCATTCGAGAAATTTTCAGATAGTGGATGGCAGGCTTCTGCCACCATTTAAATCAATAGACGGACTTGGAGAAACAGCGGCAGACAGTATTTACGAAGCAGCCAAATGTGGAAAATTCCTGTCTGTAGAGGATTTTATCGATAAAGCAAAAGTTCCTAAAACAAGTGCGGCAGTAATGGCGGAACTTGGTATTCTGAAGGGAATGTCGGCTAACAACCAGCTTTCATTGTTTGATTATATGTAACACTAAAAAAGGATTCCAAAATGAATTGGAATCCTTTTTTTCATTAGGAGTATTTTATAAAAGTTAAGAATTAAGCGACGTGATATTTCTTAATCGCTGCATCAATTGCCTTAATAATATTATCAAGATAAGGTTTGTCAACGGATATTTTGACTTTACTTCTTGGAATTTCAATATTAACCGCTGCACCTACAAGACCTTTACTTCCTGAAACACTCTTTGTCTTATCATACGGATAAGATACGGTACCTTGTGTAGTTGTAACAATAATTCGCTTCTGTGTAATACCACATCCGGCAACTCTGTCATCATCACCATCAAGGTTCAATACACCACCAAATACAAATTCATAAGCTTCATTATCAAAAAGTTTAGTTGCCAGCTGTCCCCAATAGTTAGCATATTTTTTGATGAATTTATCCGAATACCCTGTCTTTGCTTTAGCAATGGATTCAATTTCATCTGTTGTTCGTGCTGTCTCAACAATCTCAGGTTCTTCAACAACTTCCGGCTCAGCAACAGGAGTAGTATTAACAACTTCCGGCTCAGCAGCAGGAGCAGTATTAACAACTTCCGGCTCAGCAGCAGGAGCAGTATTAACAACTTCCGGTTCAGCAACGGGAATAGTATTAACAAATTTCTCAGGTTCTTTAGAATTATTAACTTCTTCAACCTTGGCTGTAGGAAATTCTGTAATTACAGAACCTGCCGGTGTAACAGGAGCCACAGGCTTAACAGGAGTTACAGGAGTTACAGGAGTTACAGGTGTAACGGGTGTAACAGGAGTTACAGGTGTAACAGGCTTAACAGGAGCAGAAGCTTCCGGTGTAACCGGCGTTGCCTTAGTCTGGGTTGGTGCTACAAATGGTATTGAAGCAGGAGATGGTGTATGCGCAGCAGCCTCTCTTGCTTTACCTAGAGTATGAAAAAATAATTTAGGAGCAGTAGGAGCAGTAGGAAAAGTACCTGCCGAACTTGCCGGAGCCTGAGTTGGATTTGAAATATAAGATACATTCTGACCACATGCCATACATACACGGGATCCTGTGATTAACTGAGTTCCACATCTTGGGCAAATCATATTAGTAACCTCCTTCAACGATATATATCCTTATTAATTGTATTCTATCACAACATTATTTTTATGGCAATGTTTTTTATTGTCGAAAAACCTCTATTTATGTTATAATTCTTAGAAGTTACCGCGAAAGGAATAAAAAATGTACACACATTCAGAAATAATAAAACGTTTTTATGATATGGCAGATCCCGGATATTGTAAATTTTCCTCATCACTTATACCGGGAAGCAAGCCTCTGATAGGAGTAAGAATTCCTTATTTAAGAGTTTTTGCAAAAGAAATTGTTCAAAATGATTATAAAAGTTTTCTCAATAACGTGGGACATGACTTTTTTGAAGAATATATGTTGGAGGGATTTGTAATATCATATATGAAAATTGATTTTTCCTCGAAACTTGAATTTGTCAAAAAGTTTGTTGATAAAATCGACAATTGGTCCGTAAATGACAGCTTCTGTAATTCACTGAAAGAATTTAAAAATAACAGAAGTGCCGGGTATGAATTTCTTGGACAGTATTTTAATTCACAAAAAGAATATGAAAACCGTTTTGCAAATATAATGCTGATGTCCTATTATCTTATTCCGGAGTATGTCGACAGGGTTCTCAAAGTATTTTCTGAATTTTCCCACGAAGCATATTATGCAAAAATGGGTGTGGCATGGGCGGTTGCAACAGCTTTTGCAAAATTTCCGGATAAGACTATGGAATTTATGCGTAACTGGAAAACCGACAGCTTAACATATAATATGGCAATCCGTAAGATGTGTGAATCTTACAGAGTCAGCAAAGAAGATAAAATAATTCTAAAAAATATGAAGAGATAGTTGACATTTTGACGTTATTGGAAGATACTTTTAATGTTTGAACGGAGGAATTTTAATGAAAAAAACATGTTATATATTATTGGTTTTGACAGCTGTATTAACACTCTGCGGATGCGGTATCCACAAAATAGATGACCCGGCTACGGCGGAGAAGTTTACGAAAGCAGTGGAAGAACTGGGATTTACCACAGAAAAAGAGACAGTTGATGGCGGAGATGTCGTAACTGCCACATACGGAAAGGAAACAGCTGTAGTATCATATGGACAGTATGATGAGAAGAGTTCTGTTACACAGATGTATGATTATTTTCTTCAGAGTGCTTCAGAGAATGAAGACTATACGGTAGAAGAGGGCGAAGGAAAGAGCTTTGTTGCCATATCGGACGATTATATGTTCAGATGTACAGTCCGTGAAAATACTATTATTGCAGCAACAACAAAGGGCGATGAAGGAAAAAACCTTGTAAATAAAATATTTAGTGAATTAAAATATTAAAAAATGCTTGCATTTTTAAAAACATTGTAGTAATATAATCAAGCACGATGTTTGTGGCTCGTTGGTCAAGCGGTTAAGACGCCGCCCTCTCACGGCGGAAACAGGGGTTCGATTCCCCTACGAGCTATTAAAAAACCCCTTAAAATAGGCATTCTTGATTTATTTTTTTACTAATGGTACAAGTGTGGTACAAATTTTGGAGAAAGGAGAGAGCTGGGAATTCTTTTTCTTATACTTACTATTGAAATTTTATAATTTCGATAGCTTTTTTTTTGCTTATTTTTATGATATAATTCCACTTATTTCCCCCCCAATCACCCAATTTTAAAAACAAGAAACCTTACAAATTCAGAATTTATAATGAATCAAAAGGAAACAATAAAACAAAAAGATATGATCACATCATTTTTGGAGGAAGAACGTTGAAATTAGAAGATATTAAAAAACTTAAAGAAACTAAACACCCTGGAATATTTAATTGTATACGATATGAATATTCCAACTATGAAATTTTGGTTTATAAGACTAATGAAGATGTGACAGTAACAATTCATGATAAACAAGATAACATGGGAGTATTAATTCCAAGAGGAAATATTATTAAAATATTAAATAAACCAGATTTTGTTGATTCTTACAGTTACATAGATTTAACATTTATTAATTCGGTGCATGGAGATGATGTTAATGAGTTTATATCTCAAATATCAGAAATAAACCAGTTACTAAGATATAAAGATTTCTATTTTAATGAAATAGAAAAGTTGGGAGAAGTATAATGCATAAAGAAAATTACGAAAATATAATTAAATTCTATCGAAATGAAGGCAATACATTGGACTTGATTAGCGTTAAACTTAATACTATTAATCAGTATGTTCTGAGAGTCACAGAAAACCAAGTAAAATCATTTAGTGCTTATAATAAGCAACAAAGATAAAAATTCACTCTCTGAATTTGCAAAAAATATTGTTTTAGAATTTTTTGCAAAAAGGTCGGGTGCGCCTAAATAGAAAATCTCCTAAAAAACTACTTTAGCTAAAAATAGTTTTTTGTTTTTTTATATGAATGCTACATTTCACATTCTATTTTCGATTGATTAATTTATAAAAAAAGGAGAAATAAATGGATTATTAATAAAATTTATAATATTTTAATAAAAAACTTGACGAATAATTTTAAATTCAACATACTGTTATTAATAAAAGAGAGAGGAACAAAAAAATGATAACTAAAACCGATGCAATAAAAATGGAAACAAAAGACCTTTCTATAATGGAAAATGATTTGTATATAAAATTGAACATTATGGAAGAAAAAAATAACACAGATACGGAATGGTATAAAGAATTAAAACATGATTTTAATATAGTTTCTGAAATAATATCAGAAAGAGAAGATGATATTCTCGATGATGAAGATAAATTGGAAATTGAATATTTGATGAAGGCCTTAAATCCCCAAAAAAATAAACAAAGTAAATTTCGGCGTGTAATATGGTGGAGTATCTGATAAAAGAAATGGAAAGGAAACAGGGCGTGACGGAAGAACTGAAAGGAAAGGATATGATGAGATGGATAGGATTGATGAATAATATCCGAGCCTGTGCAGATGAGATTGTATCCAATGATATTGTGTATTTCTAATAGCATACCAGCCGAAAAGGAACTGCTGTCTTAACCGATGGCAGTTTTCTTTTTCGGGAAGTATTCAAGAAGTCATTAAGTCGTGAGTGTAATGGAAGTGGTAGAAAAGTTCACAAAGGCGTGATATAATATACTAAATTGAGAGCGATAAAAAAAGTAATTTAGTGTTGAGAAAAAGGTGTTAATATATGAAGAAAAAAATAAGTTTAATATTAAGCATAATATTATATTTAGTTGCTATATTTATTTTGATATATTATTTTAGTGTAGAGTTTAATGAATTATTACGTTTAAGTCCAACTGGAAGAATAGTATTATTACTATCAGGTTGTCTTTTTATGTATTTTGGTGGTTTAGTTTTAACGAAATATATAGATAAGAAATATAAGAATAAGGTTTTAAAAATAAATATAGGTATATGGTTTATTTTATATATTATATTATTATCAACGCTTACCTTATTTGATGATTACTTTTTTAGAGGAAATTTTAATATATTGAATTGGAATAGTGAATTTTTTAGAAGTTATATGTCTAACTCATTTAATTTAATTCCATTTAAAACAATATTTGGTTACATTACAAAGTTTATTAGTGGAGATATTGCACCATATATATTTATATATAATATTTTAGGAAATGCAGTTGCTTTAATGCCTTTTGCCTTTTTCTTACCAATATTATTAAAAAAACAAAAGAAATTTAAAAACTTTTTAGTAACTATGATTTGCATAGTTATAGGTATTGAACTGTTGCAATTTATTACAATGTCTGGTTGTTGCGATATTGATGATGTGATTTTAAATGTAGTAGGTGCGTTAGTTATGTTTGGTATATTGCGAATAAAATCAATCAACCAATTAATAAGAAACATATTTCTTTTAGAAAAAAATAAAATTGATTATAAAGATTTAGTAAAAAAGATTATTATTATTTTAATACCAATTATCTGTATTATTGGGGTTGTTTTTATAAGTGAAAATAAGTATATAGATAAAAATAGTCAAACTTTTACACACTTAAAGATAATAGATAAAACAAAAGAAGAAAATATTGCTTGTAATACTGCATTAGAACAATTTTATGAAGATAAAGAATATATATATTATTTTCCTTGCGAAAAAAGTAAATATGTAATAGTTATATATTCTAATGGTTATCAAGAAACTGTAAAATCATCTTTAGAATATGGAGATATAACTATTGAGGATTTAGAAAGAAATAATATAGAATTTATCAAACAGAAAAAAGATATGAGTAGCCTTTACGCTTTATCGTCGTAATAAAATTCATACGCCATCCGGCTCCTTGTAGGGCAAAGTATACTTAATCAAAAGATCTGCAATATACTGTGCGGATTCCTTACAGCCGTTTTTTACCCATTCGATGATAATTGCGTGCATTCCGCTGATATGATATGTAAGTATGTATTTTCTCTCACCCGGTTCAACCCCAAATCGTTCCAAAATAGGATTGAATATGCCGCTGTACATTTCATCATAATGCTTACTCACTTCAAAAATTGCCGGTTTTTTAATCGCCGTCATAAAAATCTGCTTGTTCTCATACAAAAACTCAAGATATGGGATGATATATTCCGGTGTAATCAGGTACAGATTGCCTAAGGAGTCACTGTCAACCTTCACCTGTGCACTGCTGTCATATTTCATTTTGAATTTTGAAAAGAGATAAGACAGGCTTTCCTGAAGAAGGTCATCCATTGTCTCATAATGCAGATAAAAGGTAGAACGGTTCACACCGGCTTTTTCACAGATTTCTTTCACTGTGATATAGGTGTAGTCTTTTTTTTGAAGCAATGAAAGAAGCGCTTCGTCCATCAGGCAGGCGGTATTAAAATATTTGCTTTGTGATTTATTCATAATACTGCCTCCTGTGGCAACGATTTATACTTTATTGCTGATTTCGTTTGCAAGCCGAATAATATCTTCTGCATACATGCTCCTGCGATTTGCAAGGATTCTTTTGTATATCGGATAGTTCACCGAAACACCGATTATACCAAGAACACCGAGAATGATTCCTGCAATAAATGTTACTGCCGTTCCACCGCCGAGAACGCCCATGGACAGGCACATTCCCGTTCCCAAAACAAGAGCGGACACCACGCCGATTACAAGCGAAACAGCAAGCGGGAAGTCCTTTACTTTTTTGTCAAGTTTTTTAAGAGCCATAACCTTTGAAGTATTCTTAACGGAATATTCGTTCGCGATTGCCTCTGCATAGATTTTGTCTGTGTTCATTTGAAATTACCTCCAATTTGATTTTGTAATTTCAATATAGCTTGGATAATCTGTAAACTGAACAACACAGAAGCACGGAAATGTTGATTTGAAGCAGGCAACTCCTTCTCCCAACTTCAAATTCTGTCACCACTTGATATCTGCATATATTATACCATGGAGACAACCTGCTTTCAATACAGGCTCATATCACCGGACCTCAATCAAGGCCGCAAGGAAGTACGCTTTTTACGGTGTACTGGCTTTGTCCGGTTATGGTGTACTTGAAAAGACTCTTAAGGAGAAAGCTACTAAGGCATTGACTCTGCAGAGAAAGGGAAAATACATTCATTATCTCTGTTAATACCATCTTTTGATATTTAATTCCCCAAATAACAAGTAATTTTCAAATCTTCATTTATTTAATCTTCTCCGCAATCATTTCATAAATAGGAACATCAACCCCATACTCATGTCCGAGGCGAACAACCTCATGTATAAGACCGTCGGCCTCACTTTGTCTTCCGGCACAGACGTCTTTCTGCATGGAAGAGGTGTAGCTGTTTTCAAGATTTTTTATTATTTCAAGGTTGATGTCAACAATATCTTCAGGAATGTCTATTTCCATTCCGGCAGCCAGATTGACCAGTTCCTCTACGCATTTTATATACATATCTCTTGCCTGGGAAGCATGTTTGAATGCGAGAGCGGTTACATTGCAGTAAGTTCCTACAGCAGCCATCGGAGATACCATTGTAAACTTCTTGAAAGTATCCCGCTTTATATTGTCTGAATAAACAGGAGTGATTCCACTTTTGGCAAGGTCTGATGTAACTTCAAGAAGTCTTTGGTCTTTCAGGTTACCGTCCAAAAATCCATATACAATTTTGAAAATATCGCTGCTAAGATGAATAAAACCCGGTTCTGTAACGGATGCGGCAATGTATATACAGCCTGCCAAAACTGTTAAATCAGGAAATTCTTTGGATATTTTTTCGTTAATACCATATCCGTTAAGCAATGGAATGATTACGGTGTTCTTGACCGCACAGCTTTTTATAATCGGATATGTTGATTCAAGGGAATAGCCCTTGACACATAAAAAGATAACATCAGGATTGTCGTCATATTCTTCAGCACTTACGGTATTAATTTTAGCATTAAATTCATTACGGCCTTTTGATACAAAAAGCCCGTATTCACTAATTTCTTCTAACTGTCTGCCTCTTGCGATGAGTGTTACTTCTTTTTCGGCTTTTGTAAGATAAGCAGCAATGCTTCCTCCTATCGCACCGCCACCGATTACCAGATATTTCATAGTAAAATCCACCTTTTTTGATTATGTGCAATAAGTATATAATCATATAAATTATTTTTCAATAAGGTTGAAATAATAATTGAAAAAAAGTATAATTAAACAAGCAGATATAAAGGAGTGGCGGTTATGGTAAAACACATTATTTTATGGACATTGAAAGATGAATTTTCCGCAGATGAAAAAGATAAAATAAAGCTCGGTATTAAAGAAGGACTGGAATCGCTGACAGGCAGAATTCCCGGACTTGTTGACATTAAGGTGAATATATCGGGGCTTGAAAGTTCTACAGTGGATCTTATGCTTGATTCTACGTTTGAAGATGAAGCAGCACTGAAAGCATATTCCGTTAATCCGGCACACGTTGAAGTGGCAGATACAAAAGTAAGACCGTTTACGGCATCGAGGGCATGCCTTGATTATGAGATATAAGGAAATATACAATGTTAAGATTTTTAAAAAAAGTGACGCAGAGGGAACTTGAAGATATTAATGAACAGTTAAGACTTAATGCTTCCAATAATTACAGGGATGCTACGCTTGATAATCTTAAGGAACTTGAGACAAAGTATCGTGAATTATCGGAAAAAGGCAGGCTGAATAAGGAACAGAGCGAGCATTACGGTAAAATGATAGATGACTACAAAGCAGAGTTTAAGGGTTTTACCCATAAGGAACAGAAAGCAGGATGGTAAGATATGGAAGCCAAAGTAAAAAGAACGACCGACAATGTTGAGAATCTGATTAAAGAATTGGAAAAACAATATGTCGATAATAAACCTGACAAGAAAGAAATCAAACCATCAAAATATGATGAAGGAACGGGAACTTTTTATGTAGACGAAGAACTTGCAAAAACCAAGATGGAAAAGAAAAAGATTCCGGAGACTGTAAAAAAAGAAGAAAAGGACTTAAGCATTGATGATATGCTTAAGCTGTTTGTTAAGGAAGACGATGAAAAGAAGCCGGTTAAAAAAGGTATTTCTTTTAATATTGATACAGACAATTCAAAATGGCATAGTTAAAAAGTGTTCCGGCCGGAATACTTTTTTCTTGCTAAAATAAGAATATTGTAGTATCTTCTTAGTAAGGGATTTTTGCATATGTCATATGCATTCCCGGTTCATTCCTGTTTCAGGAAAAATTCCATTTTAAGAGATTGTATTTTTTTATAGGGAGGGATGTTTATTGGCCTGATTTAATAAAATAATATATTGACAAAGGTATTTTATTGGTTTATATTAATATCAACACGAACGAATGTTCGCATATTGAGAAGGAGATTGTTATGGCTAAAGAAGATAAATTAAGAGCATTGGATGCGGCACTTTCAAGTATTGAACGCAGTTTTGGCAAGGGAGCGGTTATGAAGCTCGGAGATCCTGCTGCGGCTATGAATGTAGAGACAGTACCTACGGGTTCATTGAGTCTTGATATTGCACTTGGTATGGGCGGAGTTCCTAAGGGAAGGATAGTTGAAATATACGGACCTGAATCAAGCGGTAAGACAACGGTTGCACTGCATATGGTTGCAGAAGTCCAGAAGAGAGGCGGAATCGCAGGGTTTATCGATGCAGAGCACGCCCTTGATCCTGTATACGCAAGGAATATAGGTGTTAATATTGATGAATTATATATTTCACAGCCGGATAACGGTGAACAGGCACTTGAGATAACGGAGACACTTGTGCGTTCAGGTGCTGTGGACATTATCATTGTGGATTCTGTTGCCGCTCTTGTGCCTAAGGCAGAGATAGACGGGGATATGGGCGATTCACATGTAGGATTACAGGCAAGACTTATGTCACAGGCTCTCAGAAAGCTCACCGCTGTTATCAGTAAAACAAACTGCATTGTAATTTTTATTAACCAGCTCAGAGAGAAAGTCGGGGTTATGTTTGGTAATCCTGAGACAACAACAGGTGGCAGGGCACTTAAGTTTTATTCTTCAATAAGAATGGATGTAAGAAGAATCGAATCACTTAAGGCTAATGGTGAAGTTGTAGGTAACAGAACAAGAGTCAAGGTTGTTAAGAATAAGATTGCACCTCCGTTCAGAGAAGCAGAATTTGATATTATGTTTGGTAAAGGAATCTCAAGAGAAGGAGATATACTTGATCTTGGTGTTACAAGCAATGTTGTTCAGAAGAGCGGTGCATGGTTCGCTTATAACGGAGATAAGATAGGACAGGGAAGAGAGAATGCCAAGATATATCTGTCAGAGCATCCAGATATTATGGAAGAAATCGAACAGAAGGTAAGGGAACACTTTGCTGTTGATGTATCACATGAAGATGAGACTGTAACTACTGAAGAATAACAGGTAATGATATATGACAGTTAAGGAAGTAGTACCTATTAATTCCGGAAAGTTTAAGGTTATCTTTGAAGAAAACTATAGTATACCCTTATATAAGACTGAGATAAGAAGATATAATATAGAAGCAGGCAGAGAACTTGAAGATTCTGATATGAATGAGATTCATAAGACACTTATTTCAAGAATAAAGAACAGAATACTGTATCTTTTAGAAGATTCGGATAAATCAATTCATACCATAAAGTCCAAGATGAGATTTGCAGGATATCCGGATGATATAGTGGATGAGGTAACAGAACTTTTCACAGAATACGGATATCTTGATGATAAGAGATATGCCAGAAATTATATTTCGTCTATGAGTGTCTATATGAAGAAAAGCAAAAAGGCAATAATAACAGGTCTATATTCCAAAGGAATCAGCCGTGAGATTATAGATGAAGTAATAGAAGAATATGAATTTGGCGATAGGGAACTTATACTGGATACATTAAGAAAAAAAGGCTATACACAGGAAAGCCTTGCAGAAATTGATTTTTCTGTAAAGAAGTCTTTAATTTCAATGCTGCTTAGAAGAGGCTTTGAATATGAGGAAATATGTAGCATTTTTAAGTATATGTCTTAGAAAACAGAACGAAAATTGTCGAAATTGCACTATAGATACACTTGTTTTTACTTGACACATTTATTAAAAAAGTATAAAATTATCCTTGTTGTAGTTTAGTATTACAATGAAAACTAAATAAGGAGGTGCTCCTGTGCAGGTATATATTATTATTGCTTGTGTCGTAACATTGGTTGTCGCAGCTCCGGTTACATGGCTTATAAGCACTACATACCATAAGAAGGTTACCGATAAGAAAATCGGAAGTGCAGAGGCTAAGGCCAGAGAGATAATTGATGAAGCACTTAAGACAGCAGAGACGAAGAAGAAAGAAATTCTTCTTGAAGCGAAGGAAGAGTCTATTAAGGCTAAGAATGAGCTTGACAGGGAAATAAGAGAACGTCGTAACGAAGTACAGAAATATGAACGTCGTGTTCTTTCCAAAGAAGAGACTCTTGACAAGAAGTTAGAAGCTGTTGAGAAGCGAGATAATGGTTTGAATCGCAAAGAAGAAGAGTTGAACCATAAGAAGCAGGAAGTAGAAGCACTTAGTGCTAAGCGCGTGCAGGAACTTGAAAGAATCTCAGGATTAACCTCCATTCAGGCAAAAGAATATCTTTTAAAAACTGTAGAAGAAGAAGTAAAACATGAGACCGCAGTTATGGTCAAAGAAATGGAAAGCAGAGCCAAGGAAGAGGCAGATAAGAAAGCAAAGGATTACATTGTAAGTGCAATCCAGAGATGCGCAGCCGACCATGTGGCAGAAGCTACTATTTCAGTGGTACAGCTTCCTAATGATGAAATGAAAGGTAGAATTATCGGTAGAGAGGGACGTAATATTAGAACTCTTGAGACTATGACAGGTGTTGATTTAATTATAGATGATACACCGGAAGCCGTTATTTTATCTGCATTTGATCCTGTAAGAAGGGAAGTTGCCAGAATTGCACTTGAAAAATTAATTATTGACGGACGTATACATCCGGCAAGAATTGAAGAAATGGTTGAAAAAGCTCAGAAAGAAGTTGAAATAATGATAAGAGAAGAGGGTGAAGCCGCTGCTCTTGAAACGGGAGTTCATGGTATACACCCAGAACTTATTAAACTTCTTGGAAGAATGAAATTCAGAACAAGCTATGGACAGAATGCACTCAGACATTCTGTAGAAGTTTCGTTGCTTTGTGGATTGCTGGCATCAGAAATTGGTCTTGATGTCAGATTAGCAAAGAGAGCAGGTCTGCTACATGATATTGGTAAATCAATTGATCATGAGACAGAAGGCTCACATGTTCAGATTGGCGCTGATTTATGCAGAAAATATAAAGAATCAGAACTTATAGTTAATGCTGTTGAGGCTCATCATGGTGATATTGAGCCACAGAGCCTTATTGCGTGCATTGTGCAGGCAGCTGATGCTATTTCTGCGGCAAGACCAGGGGCCAGAAGAGAAACAATTGAAACATACACCAACCGTTTAAAACAGTTAGAAGATATAACCAATGAATTCAAAGGCGTTGATAAGTCATTTGCTATTCAGGCAGGACGTGAGATTCGAATCATGGTAGTTCCGGAGCTTATAAGTGATGCTGATATGGTATTGCTCGCAAGGGATATTTCTAAGAAGATAGAAGAAGAACTTGCATATCCGGGTCAGATTAAGGTTAATGTAATCAGAGAGTCACGAGTAACAGATTACGCCAAGTAATTGGTGCTTTAATCAATTAAAAACCTAAAACCCCAAATCTTTTGAATAAAATTCATCTGGTCTTGGGGTTTTATTTTTGTTTGAACTAAAATAAAAAAGGGTATGATTATAAAAAACATATAAGAGGATAATATGAGTAAAGTAAAGAAAGAACCCGGATATGCCGGACTAATATTAATTTATGGTTTAATTTTAATATTAAGAATGTTGCATATAGCTTCATTGGATAAGTTATTTAACAAGAAATACAGATTTTATTTTCTATATGTACCTGTAGGATTTATTCTGTACTATACATTTTTTTTCCCATTCATGCATGTACAGGTAGTTGGCAATGAAGGACAGGATTTACTTAGAACATTTTTTCTGACATTTCTTTCAATATATATACTCTGGTTTACAATATCGGCACTGTCCACAATATATTTCATGGTGGAGCCAAAGCTTACCCGTTATGCAGAGAATATGTTCAAGGAATGTGAATTGTACATTAATAAAAAAACTACCGCAAGAAAGATTGTTATAAGATTAAGAAATCTTGTGGACGGTTATTATATTCCCTTTGGAATTGCTTCTATAACCATAGGAGTAGGCTTATTTATTTTCTATCAGACATTGACATACAGTTTTAAGACAATAGAAGGTGCGTTTCATAATTTTGTTGCTCTTCAGTTTATATGTGCGGGAATATGCTGGATGATAAGAAGAGAATATGGCAACGAGGAGCATAGGAAGAAAACAAAACAAGAGAAAAAACAAGAAGAAAAAGAAGACCATTTTTATGACGAGTGGGAGAAAAAATGCTACGAAAACAGATTTTATGGTAATTTCGGAACAGATGATAATGAATATTATTCATTCTGGAAGGAATCGGCGGAAGATGTTAATGAGAAACAGGATAGAGGCCGTCATATTAATATAGCATCAGGATATTTCAAGGGATGCAGGAACCTTGAAGAAATTAAGAGGAAATATAAGACTCTTGCAAAAAGACTTCATCCTGATGCGGGTGGTAATGATGAAGATTTTTCAAGGCTTAACAGCGAATATGATGCAGCGGTAAAAGCCTGGGAAATGGGATGATTTTACAGGTTTTTAACCTTGCAAGAGGTAATATCTTGTGATATATTCATTCTTTGGGATTAAAATTGATTAAAAATTAGGAGAATCAATATGGAAAATACAAATTCGCCGATGTTATCTCCGGCAGAAGTTTTTAAAGCAAATGTACAGCTTGAAATAAACAAGACGAAAATGCCTGTGGCAAAAATGATATTTCTCGGAATTTTTGCGGGAATGTTTATAGCTCTCGGTGCAGAAGGAAGCAGCGTTGCGATGCACAACATAGCGAATGTGGGAATGGCTAGAACAATCGCAGGAAGCATATTCCCTATAGGACTCATGCTTATTGTACTCCTCGGAGGAGAACTGTTTACGGGGGACTGTCTGCTGATTATGGGCGTTCTTGATAAAAAGATTAAAGTACTCTCAATGATAAGAATACTGATTATCGTATTTATCAGTAATCTTATCGGGGCAGTTATTATAGCATATCTTGTATTCCTTAGCGGACAATTTGGCTATAGTAATAATTTGCTGGGAGCTTTTACAATAAAAGTTGCCATGGGAAAAATTGACCTTGGATTTACAAAAGCGTTTACGTCGGGAATATTATGTAATATATTTGTCTGCGGTGCTGTGCTTATGGCTACTGCAGCGAAAGATGTTACAGGCAAGATTTTTGCCTGCTTCTTCCCAATACTTGTATTTGTTGTCAGTGGATTTGAACACTGTGTGGCAAATATGTATTACATTCCGGCAGGAATAATTGCGTCAGGCAATGAAGCTTATAAGGCAAAGGCAATGGAAGCATACGGTTATACGGCAGAACAGCTTTCGGGACTTAACTGGAAGAGCTTTTTTATAAACAGTTCAATACCTGTTACTCTTGGCAATATTGTGGGTGGAATGGTATGCATTGGTCTGCTTTTCTGGCTGATATATGGAAAAAAATATGATAAATCTGTTAAAAACTTGACCTCGGACTGATTTTTTATTATAGTATTTAAAGATATAAATTTGGAGGTATATGATGAGTCAGGAAAAAGTAGATAAGAGAAAACAGAGCAAGGGTGAAGCTTTACATTTTGCTCATAAGAAAGTTGTAATGCTTTCATGGATTATTGTTCTTCTTGTTGTTGTTGCGGTAGCACTTAGTATTACTTTTAATAAACTTGGATATGGAAAGGGACACAATAACGGATATGATGCCGGATATGCGTCAGGCGAGTACAACGGATATCTTGAAGGATATTCAGCAGCATCATCTAAGTTTGACAGCAACAATTCCACAACATCGGAGACAACAACAGCTTCAGAGTCTGAAACAACATCAGCTGGTGAAGAAGAATCTAAATAACAGATTAACATTCAAAGAGGATTGAAATTTACCAATCCTCTTTTCTTATTGATTTTTACAGGCTAAAAGGTTAAAATAAATTCTGCATAATATACTTTAATGGGAGAAAAAAATGAAATTATTATTTATTTCATTGGGCTGTGATAAGAATCTCGTAGATTCAGAGATGATGATGGGTCTTTTGCATGACAGAGGTTATGAATTTACAGACAATGAAGAAGAAGCAGATATTATTGTAATCAATACATGCGGTTTTATAAATGACGCAAAGGAAGAGAGCATTAATACCATTCTTGAAATGGCAAAATATAAAGAAAATAATCTGAAGGCTCTTATAGTAGCGGGATGCCTTGTAGAGAGATATAAAAATGAAATATTACAGGAACTTCCGGAAATAGATGCAATTGTTGGAACAACGGCATTTGATAAAATCTGTGATGTCGTTGATGATGTGCTGGCAGATAAGAAACATAATGAACTTGAAAGCATTAACAAGATGTGCAGACCGGATGTTAAGAGAATTATTACAACCGGAGGATATTATTCATATCTTAAGATAGCAGAAGGCTGTGACAAGCACTGCACCTATTGCAGTATTCCAATGATAAGAGGTGCATATAGAAGTGTTCCTATGGATGAACTTGTTAAGGAAGCAGAGTATCTGGCAGACAACGGAGTTAAGGAACTTATAATAGTTGCACAGGAGATAACCGTATATGGTAAAGATTTATACGGAGAAAAGAAATTGCCGGAATTGCTGCACAGACTTTGTAAAATTCCGGGAATACAGTGGATTAGACTTTTATATTGTTATCCGGAAGAAATAACAGATGAACTTATAGAGACTATAAGAACCGAAAAAAAGATATGTCATTATATTGATATGCCTATACAGCATGCGTCAGATAAGATTCTTAAGGCAATGGGACGAAGAACCAATAATGCCGAACTAAGGAATATTATTTCAAAATTGCGGAAAGAAATTCCTGACATCTGTCTTAGAACGACTCTTATAACAGGTTTTCCGGGTGAGACAGAAGAAGATCATCAGATTCTGCTTGATTTTATAGACGAGATGGAATTTGACAGACTTGGAGTATTTACTTACTCACCGGAAGAAGATACTAAGGCTGCATCCCTTGATAATCAGGTGGATGAGGAAGTGAAACTTTGCAGAAAAGACGAGATAATGGAACTTCAGCAGGAAATATCCATGGATAAGTCAGAAAGACTTGTTGGAAAAGAAATTGAAGTAATTATAGAAGGAAAAGCAAGTGATGAAGATGTTTATGTCGGAAGATCTTATATGGATGCACCATCGGTAGACGGCTATGTATTCATTAATAGCGAAGAAGAACTTATGAGTGGCGATTTTGCAAAAGTCAGGATAGTTAAAGCCATGGAATATGATTTGATAGGAGATTTGATATGAATTTACCCAATAAATTAACTTTATTCAGAATTATTCTTATACCGTTTTTTGTATTTTTTCTCTTCACGGGATGTGTGGGAGAAGCAGGAAAATATATTGCGTTAGGCATATTTGCAGTAGCAAGCCTGACAGACCTTTTTGACGGGAAGATTGCAAGAAAGTATAATCTTGTAACCAACTTCGGCAAGTTTATGGATCCTATTGCGGACAAACTTCTTGTATCAAGTGCGCTTATATCCTTTGTTGGACTTAACAGACTCCAGGCCTGGATTGTAATAATACTGATTGCCAGAGAGTTTATTATAAGTGGATTCAGACTTGTTGCAAGCGACTCAGGAATTGTCCTGGCCGCCAGCTGGTGGGGCAAATTCAAAACAGCATTCCAGATGATTATGTGTATTTTACTTATTATCAATATACAGAATAATGTTTTTACGGTAATTAATAATGTATTCATATATATTTCGCTGGCATTATCGGTAATTTCCCTTGCCGATTACCTTATAAAGAACAGGAAAGTAATTTCCGATATGTAAAGGAATCTAAAAATGAAAGCAGAGCTTATTTCAGTGGGAACAGAGATCCTGCTTGGGAATATTGTAAATACTAATGCTGCGTACCTGTCAAAGCAGTGTGCAAGCCTGGGAATAAATGTATATGCCCAATCTGTTGTAGGTGATAATGATAAAAGACTTGGAACTCTTTTCAAAGATGCAATGAGCCGTTCTGATGTTGTCATACTTACAGGAGGTCTTGGACCTACCGAAGATGATTTAACTAAAGAAACAGTATGTGAATGTATGGATGTTCCGCTTGTAAGGGATGTTAAAGCAGAAGAAAATATGGTAAATATTCTTAAAGGTTTATCTTATACACCAAGCCATAACAATTATAAGCAGGCATTAGTTCCAAAGGACAGCATAATTTTATATAATCATAACGGAACAGCACCCGGTGCAATCATTGAGAAAAACGGTTTTACCGCAATTCTTTTACCCGGACCTCCTATTGAGATGACTGCAATGTTTGAAGAGTATGTAATACCATATCTTAGAAGTAAAACCAATGATGTTCTGTATTCATATACAATAAAGGAATGCGGAATAGGAGAAAGTCTTTTAGAAACCATGCTTCTTGATATAATAGATAATCAGACTAATCCTACAGTAGCCACATACGCCAAGACATCCTGCAGCGAAGTGAGAATAACAGCCAAAGCTGACAGTTTTGAAAAGGCACAGAATCTTGTAAAGCCGATTGCAGAAGAGGTAATTAAAAGACTTGGCGATAATGTTTATTCTACGGATGAAAAAGAAAATATTGAAGACGCCCTTGTAAGACTTCTCAGAAAGAATAGTCTTACAATATCTGTTGCAGAGTCCTGCACGGGCGGACTTACATGTTCTAAAATAGTAAATGTTGGAGGAGCATCAGAGGTATTTAAGTATGGCTTCATAACCTATGCCAATGAAGCAAAAATGAAGCTCCTCGGCGTCAGTAAAGATACGCTTGAAAAATATACGGCTGTAAGTGAAAAAACAGCAAGAGAAATGGCATGCGGCGCTATAAAAGAATCAGGTGCAGATGTTGCCGTATCAATTACCGGATACGCAGGTCCTTATGACAGTGAAGATGAACCTAAAGGACTTGTTTTTATAGGATGTACCAATGGAAAGGATACTTTTTGCAGACAGTTCAGATTCAATGGGAACAGACAAAAAATAAGAGAAAGCGCATCCGTTATGGCACTTAATATGGCAAGACTGATGATTATACAATACGAAATGGAGAATTAAAAATGGAAAAGAAACCTTTTGTAACAAAAGAACAAGTTGAAGAAATCGTAAAAAAATATCCCACACCTTTTCACATTTATGATGAAAAAGGAATAAGGGAAAATGCAAGAAAAGTTAAAGAAGCATTTGCATGGAATCCCGGCTTTAGGGAATATTTTGCCGTAAAAGCAACCCCAAATCCATTCCTTATCAATATTTTAAGAGAATACGGATGCGGAACAGACTGCTCATCAAAAACAGAACTTATGCTCTCAAAAGCAATCGGATGCAAAGGTGAGGAGATAATGTTTTCATCTAACGATACTCCTCCTGAAGAATTTGTATATGCCAATAAGCTTGGCGCAATAATTAATCTTGACGATTTTACACATATTGATGTGATTGATAAACTTATAGGAATACCTGAGACAATAAGCTGCAGATTTAATCCGGGCGGACTGTTCTCAATAGCTAATTCAATTATGGATAATCCGGGTGACGCAAAATATGGATTTACCAAGGAACAGCTTATAGAAGGCTTCAAAATCCTCAAGGCAAAGGGAGCTAAGAATTTTGGTATTCATTCTTTCCTTGCAAGTAATACGGTAACGAATGATTATTATCCTTCACTTGCAAAAATATTATTTGAACTTGCTGTAGAAATCAAAAATAAGACAGGCTGTCATATTAAATTCATCAACCTTTCAGGCGGTGTGGGAATCCCTTACAAGCCTGACGGAACACCTAATGATATCCTTGCAATAGGCGAAGGTGTGCACAAAGTATACGATGAAGTTCTTGTTCCAAACGGAATGGGAGATGTTGCAATCTATACCGAAATGGGACGTTTTATGATGGGCCCTTATGGCGGACTTGTAACAAGAGTCGGTAATATGAAACACACATATAAGGAATATATTGGAACAGATGCATGTGCCGTTAATCTTATGAGACCTGCAATGTATGGTGCGTATCATCATATCACGGTTCTTGGCAAGGAGAACGAGCCATGCGACCATAAGTATGATGTAACAGGTTCATTATGCGAAAACAATGATAAATTTGCTATAGACAGAATGTTGCCTAAAATCGAGATAGGAGATTATCTTTTTATCCATGATACAGGAGCTCACGGTTTTTCTATGGGCTATAATTATAATGGTAAACTCCGTTCGGCTGAATTACTCCTTAAAGAAAACGGTGAAGTCCAGATGATAAGAAGGGCAGAGACACCTGAGGATTATTTCAGAACATTTGACTGCTTTGATTTTTACAAAGAAGTAACAAAATAATAAATCGGGAGAATTGATATGGCTGATTTAACAACCGCCGTAGGTGAATTATTAAAAAAGAAAAATACAGAAGAAAACCTTCACATATATGTAGAGGGATTATCTTCCTTGTATAAAAGAATGGCTGAGCTCAGACTTGCAATGAATTATTATACCTTTGCGGAGATTTATTCGGATTTTGATTTTGCAAAAAAGACAGCAGTTGACCCTTATATTAATGAAATCCAACAGATTATTAATGATGTGATACTTCTTGATACTCTTTCTCCTGATGCAGTTGACAGGATAGATGCTTTAAGAAACCGCATAATTGCAAAAATGGAGATACTTACGGCATATACGGATATTTTCCAGATATATGAGTATGTTTTGAACAGAGTGGAATACAGATTTTCAGAATCCGAATTTGGCGATGAATATTATAATGACAGGTTTGAAAAAGATATATATCGTTATATAACAGGTGATAAAGATAATACCGTTATTAATATGAAATTGTCCCAGATAGTAGGACAGGTGCCAATGCGTTTATCAAAAAATAAATTTTATGATATGTTAAAGGATTCGTTTTCTATATATAAGGGCAGCGAAAAGCAGAGCGTTAATGATTTTGCTTATATGATAAGAACTGCCGGAACACTTTATAAACCTCAGGATTTTGAAGAGGAATTTCCTGAATTAAAGAAATGCCATAATAATCTCAAAGGAATAGAAATATCCGAAATTACGGAAGAACAGTATAAGAACTTCAAAAAGGAACTTGACAGGGCATCCGCATTAATTGAAGAATATTCGGATTTTTATGTTATGCTTACAGAGGTTATTAATGATGTATATTCTGTAGAACTTAATTTTTTTGCATTGACGGATGCCATAGAAACAGATAAACTAAAAAGTATTATAAGTGATGCTTATTATATTATAGAAGGACATGATATAGAAAGAGAACCTGTTTCTTCAAAGTTTGTTGAATTTGAAGGACTCCAGGAAAAAATAATGACAAGGCTTTTTAATCCTGAAAGTGCCCTTGATGAAATTATTGACATCAATAGTGACTGCATTAAGGGAACGGATTACGAGGAAGCTCTCAGACGTCTTGTTATTACATCAAGACTTCAGTCAGCCAGTACATTTGCATCACTTAATGACAATACAGACAAGGATGAGGCGGATGATGCCTTTATTGAAGATACTGTTAATGGACTTGTAGAAGAGTTTGCTTCTCTTTTTGAAGGTATGGACAGATATTCAAGACGTGCGGTTATGGCAATTGTAATAGCCAATCTTCCTGTTTTCTTCAATAATATGGATGAATTTAAGAAGTATGTCCATGTTGCTCTTTCACAGTGTACCGATTCCGCCGAAAGACAGGCATGTATGACAATTATTAACTCAATGTTTATTAATGGGTAAATGTATGAAATTTATTGATGGACTTTATTTTGGACCCAAAGCGGAACATAACAAAAAAGAACTTGTCAGAAAACTCAAAAAAGAAAAATATCTTCCGGGACTGTGGCTTATAACATTACCGCATAACGAGGGAAATATTCTTGATATGGTGGAGGCATATACACTCCCTTATCAGGGTGGACTTAAGGATAACCTTACTGTTGCGGGAATAGCTTACGGAAGAGATGAAGCGTTAGAACTTGTTCGTCAGATAGTTGATGATACATATAATAAATTAGGAACTGTAGATATTATAAAATATCTGGGACTGGAGTAAATGAAGGTACTGTTAATACTTCTAACAATTTTAAAAGTTATAGGAATTATTATTGCAGCTATAGCTGCTCTTGTTCTTATTCTTCTGGCACTTGTTTTGTTTGTACCTGTAAGGTACAGTGCAAAAGCGTCTTATGACCGTAAGCCTGATATATCAGTGAGAATAAGCTATCTTTTACATATTCTGAGTGTGCGTTTTGATCTTCATGATGGCAATAACGAGTTCATCATAAAAATTTTCGGACACAGGATTGGTAACAGAAAAAAGAAAAAGAGACGGCATAAAGTCCATAAGAAAAAGACGGCAGGCAGTGTTGCGGATAATGAAGTTTCCGTAAAACCTGTGCAGGAAAAAGAAACTTCTGATTATGTTTATGAAGATGATGAGTTTTCCGGACCGGAAACTTCCTATAAACCGGAAACTGACAATGTCAGACCGAAGAAAAATAAAAAAAATGTTTTCAAAAACATAAAATACAAGTATAATAATATCCGTGGGAAGCTTGGAAGAATCTCACAGGAAATTAATGACGAGACTAACAGAAAAGCACTTAAGATTATCACTGAGAGTCTCGGAAAGGCATTAAAGCATATAAAGCCTAAAAAGCATTATGTCAATATTATATTCGGAACCGGAGATCCATGTTCTACCGGAGAGATTCTCGGACTTATATATTCTTTTGCTTTTTTATCGGGAATCAATATAGAAGCCATTCCGGATTTTGAAGATAAGATTTTTAAGGCAGACTCTTATTTTAAGGGCAGAATAAGAATATTTACGCTGGGAATAATATTGCTTAAGGCATATCGTAATGATGATTTAAAGAAAGTAATTCACAAGTTTACTAATTAAGGTAACCGGGAGGGTACAAAATGGCAGAAAACAAATTTGATACAACAGTAGCATCTTTATTCAAGGGAATGGACGGTTTTTTATCAGCCAAGACGGTTGTAGGAGAACCTGTTACAGTTAATGACACAATTATTTTACCGTTAGTTGATGTTTCTTTCGGTGTTGCGGCAGGTGCCGGAAATGGTGCCGATAAGAATAAGGCAGCAGGCGGAATGGGCGGAAAGATGAGTCCAAGTGCGGTACTTGTTATTCATGACGGAATAACAAGGCTTGTGAATGTAAAGAATCAGGATACCGTAAGTAAAATCATTGATATGGTGCCTGATATAATAGAAAAATTCAGAAAAAAAGATGACAAAGACCCTGATGTAGAAAAAGCAGTGGATGAAGCTATGGGCAAGTAATACTGTTATATGGGATTTTATGAACCGTAAATGAATGTTTACGGTTCTTTTTATATATATATTAATAAAGAAATATATGTAGGGTAGTATGAAACGTGTAACCGGTTTTGCATTGTTTTGCGTTGCAATAGGGATAATTGTGAGCTTCTTTATTCCAAACAGATTCTGGGAGATTGTGGTTATAATCGGATTAATGGTTATTGGATACAATATGTTTACAAGTGGATATAAGTGCAGAAAATAAAATGGTATTACGGCAACAAAAAAGCGCCCGTACTTAACGGACGCTTAAAGTCTGTCAATATTAAGCTCTTTCAACTAAGCCTGATCTTAAACAAGAAGTACATACATACATCTTTTTAGCCTGGCCATCACCAACCTTAACCTTTACAGATTTTACGTTTGCTTTCCACATTTTGTTTGATCTTCTGTGAGAATGGCTCACTGCGATACCAAAATGAGCACCTTTTTCGCAAATAGCACATTTAGCCATGTTTGCACCTCCTTAAAGATATTAAACCTAAACAGGCTCACAACAGAAGTTATAATAACAGAAAGAGAGTATAATTGCAAGCATTAATTTATTTTTTAGTATAAAAAAATTTTATTTTATTTTTTCTTAGATATAATGTATAATAAATTTGATTGTTGTGGAATTTTGATGTAATTAAATCCATGAATATATAGACTAGGAGGGTTTCATATGAAAGGACATGTTGATAATCAGTATGGTAACGTTGCAATAGACAGCCATGTTATTGCCAAGTATGCAGGAGCAACTGCAGTTGAATGTTTCGGTATTGTTGGAATGGCAGCGGTCAGTGTGAAGGATGGACTTGTGAAGTTATTAAAGAGAGAGAGCCTTACAAGAGGTATCAGCGTCAGCTTTGATGACAAGAATCGTCTTATAATAGATTTTCACGTAATCGTAGCTTACGGTGTTACAATATCTACAGTGGCAGATAATCTTGTCCATAATGTAAAATATAAAGTAGAAGAATATACCGGCCTTAAGGTTGGTAAGATTAATGTTTATGTTGAAGGCGTTAGAATCATTGATTAGTATGATTCTGAAGTAAGGAGGAAATTTAACGTGACAACAACCAGTATAGACGCCGGTATGGTTAAAGAAATTTTTCTTGCCGGTGCAGCTAATCTTGAAGCTAAGAAAGAATGGATTAACGATTTGAATGTTTTCCCAGTTCCTGACGGAGACACGGGTACTAATATGACACTTACAATTATGTCTGCATCAAAAGAGGTAAGCAATATAGAGACTCCTGATATGGAGAGCCTTGCTAAAGCAATATCAAGCGGTTCTTTAAGAGGTGCAAGAGGCAATTCAGGAGTTATCCTTTCCCAGTTATTAAGAGGTTTTACCAAGGTAATTAGGGAATATGATGCAATAGATTCCCGTGTGCTTTCTTTAGCTTTTGAAAAAGCGGTTGAGACAGCATATAAAGCAGTAATGAAGCCTAAAGAGGGAACTATTCTTACTGTTGCAAGAGGAATGTCTGAGAAGATGACAGAGCTTGCGCCAAAGATTTCTGATATTAAGAAACTGCTCGGCCTTGTAATCGAATATGGTGATGAGGTTCTTAACTATACACCAGAACTCCTTCCGGTACTTAAGCAGGCGGGGGTTGTTGACTCAGGCGGGCAGGGCCTTATGCAGTTGATGAAGGGTGCGTATGACGCACTTATGGGCAAGAAGGTTGATTATTCCAATGTAATAAGTGAGAGCAAGCCTGCTGCCGGAAAAGAGACAACTGCAGCCAAGGGAATAGAAGATGTAAATATCGAATTTGGATATTGTACCGAATTTATCGTTAATATTGAGAAAAAGTATGGCGAAAAAGAAGAGGCAGCATTTAAGGCATTTCTTGAATCAATCGGTAATTCCATAGTAATTGTCTCAGATGATGAGATAGTAAAGGTTCATGTTCATACCAACCATCCGGGACTTGCATTTGAGGAAGGACTTAAATATGGTTCGCTTTCAAGAATGAAAGTAGATAATATGCGTGAAGAACATGAAGAACGTCTTATAGCTAATGCCAGCAAAGTTGCCGGTGATAATAAAGAAACAGAACACAAAGAAGCAGAAGAAGAAGAAGAAATTGTCAATGAAAAATATGGTTTTATATCCGTATCCGCAGGTGACGGACTTACTGAGATATTTAAGTGTCTTGGAGTAAATTATGTCATTGAAGGCGGACAGACGATGAACCCAAGCACGGAAGATATGCTGAATGCCATTGAGAATGTCCATGCAGACAATATTTTTATACTTCCTAATAATTCTAATATTATTCTTGCTGCTAATCAGGCACAGAGTATTGTTGAAGATAAGAATGTAATAGTAGTACCTACCAAGACGGTACCACAGGGAATCTCTGCACTCCTTGCATATTCGGAGGAAGCAGCTCCTGAAGATAACTTCAATGCTATGTCAGAAGAAATTGCCCGCGTTAAGTCCGGCTCGGTTACTTATGCCGTACGAGACACAGAAGTTGATGATAAGGTAATACGACAGGGTGATATAATGGGAATCGGCGATAAGACAATTCTTTCTGTGGGACAGAACATAAGCGAAGTTACAAAAGATCTCATAGATAATCTTATGGATGATGATTCTGAACTTATAAGCATATATTACGGAAATGATATAGAAGAAGCATCAGCAGAAGAACTTGCAAAACAGATTGAGGAAGCATATCCTGATGCGGATGTAGAGCTTAACTATGGCGGACAGCCAATATATTATTATATTGTATCAGTGGAATAATTTATATGAATATCAGGAAATTAAAGGGTATCGGTACCAGAACCGAAGAGTTGTTCCAACATCTTGATGTATATACTACGAAGGATTTAATGGAATTATATCCAAGAGCGTATGATTCTTATGATGAACCTGTTAATATAGCGGCAATAGATGAATGCGGTATATATGCCGTATACGCGGCAGTAGACAGACCTCCCGAATTAAAACAGAACGGGAGATATAAGATACTTACCGTTATGGTCCGTGATGAGGCAGGAAGCATGCTCAGAATAACCTGGTTTAATATGCCGTTTTTAAGAAGCCGGTTAAGAAACGGATACAGATATATATTCAGAGGCAAGGTTGCTATAAAAGGCAGCCTTGTTTTTATGGAACAGCCTTCTATCTACACAGTGGATGAATATTACATAAGACAAAGTTCAATGCAGCCTGTATACCCGCTGACTGCGGGGCTTACCAATAATATGGTTATAAAAGCTGTGAAACAGTGTTTTGAAAGCGGTGGATATGAAGAATTCCTTCCTGAGTGGATACTTACAAAAAATGATCTTATAGATGAGAAAAAAGCACACTACGCAATACATTTCCCAAAGGACAGAAACGAACTTGCACAAGCAAGAAAGAGAATAATTTTTGATGAGTTCTTTTTGTTTACCACCAATATAAGATGTGCAAAAAGTGCCAGGCTAAATGAGGACAACCTTTACAGGATAACCGAGAGCGGGGAAGCCTTACATGTTCTTAAAAACCTGCCGTACAGTCTTACAGGTGCCCAGAAAAAAGTATACAGCGAGATTTTAAATGATATGGGCAGTGATAAGACGATGAACAGACTTATACAGGGAGATGTCGGTTCAGGTAAGACAATACTTGCTTTTTTGGCAATGATAAATACTGCCGCCGCAGGGTGGCAGAGTATTCTTATGGCACCTACGGAAGTTCTTGCAAGACAGCACTACGAAGCATTGAAAGAACTTATTGATAAGAACAGGCTGGATTTTACCTGTGTGCTTCTTACCGGAGCACTTACTGAGGCGAAAAAAAGAGATGCAAAAGAAAAAATAACATCGGGAGAGGCTGATTTTATTATAGGAACCCATGCATTAATAACCGATGATGTGGAATTTAAAAATCCTGCACTTGTCATAACGGATGAACAGCATCGTTTCGGAGTCAGGCAAAGAGAGAACTTAAGCCGTAAGGGAGAGACACCCCACATAATTGTAATGAGTGCCACACCTATCCCAAGATCTCTTGCCATTATTTTATACGGCGACCTTGATATATCCATAGTAGACGAGAAACCTGCGGACAGATTACCGATTAAAAACTGTGTTGTGGATGATTCTTACAGAACCAAAGCATATAAATTTATTTCTGATGAGATAAAAAAAGGCCATCAGGCTTATATAATATGTGCCATGGCGGAAGAAAGCGACAATGACAGTAATCTTGAGAATGTTGTTGATTTTTCAAATAAACTTAAAGAGGCTATGCCGGAAACAAGAATAGAATATCTGCATGGCAAGATGAAGCCTGCAGAGAAAAACCGTATAATGGATGAGTTCGCAAAGAGAAATACGGATATACTTGTATCTACCACAGTTGTTGAAGTAGGAATAAACGTGCCAAATGCCACGGTTATGATGGTGATTAATGCTGAAAGATTCGGACTTGCGGGGCTTCACCAGTTAAGGGGAAGGGTCGGAAGAGGAAAAGAACAATCCTACTGTATTTTTGAAAGCAATACTAAGAACAAGGTAACAAAGGAACGTCTTAATATACTGAAAGAGAGTAATGACGGATTTTATATTTCAGAACAGGATTTGAAATTAAGAGGTCCCGGTGATATGCTGGGAACAAGGCAGAGCGGAGATATGGGTTTTGCCATAGGAAATATATATTCCGATGCTTCAATACTTAAAATGGCAGCAGATACTTCCTCAATACTTATAGAAAAAGATAAAGAACTTATGCTTGAGGAAAATTCAGGTATAAGGGACAGAATCCGGAATACAGATTCTAAGATTAATATATAGTGGAGGCAGCATGGAACTTTATATAATAAGACATGGTGAAACTAAATGGAACAGTGAGAAACGTCTGCAGGGACGAAGTGATATTGAACTTAACGAATATGGCATAGAACTTGCCAGAATAACGTCAGAAGCATTAAAGGATGTAAAATTTGACAGGATATATTCAAGCCCCTTAAAGAGAGCATACGAGACGGCTGGGATATTACGAGGCAGCCGTAAACTTGATATTATATGCGATGACAGACTTAAGGAAATGTGTTTTGGCGATTATGAAGGAAAAGTAACTGACACGCTGCCGGATGAATTCTGGAAATTCTTTGATGATCCTGTTAATTTTGTACCGGCCGGAAACGGTGAAACTTATGAACAGGTGATTGAAAGGGCTAAAGATTTTTTATACAATGTCATTGTGCCTTTATCCTATAAGATTGACAGGATGCTTGTTGTGGCACACGGAGCGTTTAACAGGGCACTTATGATATCTCTTAACCACCAGGGAATCAAAGATTACTGGGAAGGCGTTTTCCAAAAGAACTGCTGCGTTAATATATATGAAATTAACGGAGATAATTTTAAACTTATCCAGAATGGTAAAATATATTATGAGGACAAAGGCGGAAAGGATTACAGAAAATAATGAGAGTAATAGCAGGGACAAGAAGAAGCATGCCTCTTAAAGCACCTGTGGGAATGGATACAAGGCCAACCCAGGACAGAACCAAGGAAACACTTTTTAATGTTCTACAGAATGAAATACCGGGAGCTGAATTTCTTGATTTATTTGCAGGAAGCGGTGCTATATCAATAGAGGCATTAAGCAGAGGAGCGTCACATGCCACTCTTGTGGAAAATAACAAAAATGCTGTTTCCTGTATAAAAGATAACCTTAAATTTACAAAATTTTCCGATGAAGCTACATTAATGGAAACTGATGTGATGGCAGCACTTTATAAGCTTGGCGGACATAAGGAATTTGATATTGTATTTATGGACCCTCCATATAATCTTGAAATAGAAGCACAGGTTCTTAAGACAATGAATAATATGGCATCGGTAACGGAGTACACAACGGTTATCATAGAGGCTTCGTTAAAGAGAGATTTATCTTTTGTGGAGGAATGTGGCTTCAGAATTGTAAAAGTTAAGCAGTATAAGACTAATCAGCATATTTTTCTTACGAAAAAATAGTTATAATACTTGTTTTAATTTATAACAAGTGGTATGATTAACAGGATTAATATGATAGGAGTGACTGTTATGAGTAGTAAAATTGAGAACGTAATAGGCGAGATTGAGGATTACCTTGCTGATTGTAAGGCAATGCCGTTTTCTTCTACCAAGATTTGCGTTGAAAAAGATAGAATTGATTCATTGGTTTCGGAATTGAGACTTAAGATTCCTGATGAGATTAAGGAGTATCAGAAGAAGAGACAGAAGCTTGATAATTCAAGGGATGCTATTCTTAATGATGCTAAGACTCAGGCAGAGAATATGGTAAAAGCAGCTCAGATACATACGGAAGAACTTATTAATGAGCATGAGATTATGCAGCGTGCGTATGAACAGGCTAATAAGGTAATAGATGATGCTACTGCAGAAGCACAGCGTATTATGGATAGTGCTACCGAAGATGCCAATAACATAAGAATGGGCGCAATACAGTATACAGATGATATGTTATCTAATCTTGAGATGATTATTAATCATGCCATTGATTCCAATAAGACAAGATATGAGACACTTATGGAGTCACTTAATAAGAGCCTTAATATAGTAATGTCTAACAGAAATGAATTAAGACCGGAAGAGAATTCACAGAATGCAGAACAGACACTTGCCGACAGCGTTAAGGAAGTTATGGATGATGACGGTCCTACAGATGAAGAATAGAACATAACAGCTACGTTAATTTACCCGGAGATATTTTGTCTCCGGGATTTTTTTATGATTGAAACAGTATAACAATACCGCAGACAGCCATGGTAATAACGGCTGATATGAACTTACCGAGAATATATATTTTTTTATCTATGATGTTGTTTTCATCAACAGAAAAGGTCTGGAACATTCCGCATACGCCACCTAAAGATATAAATGGCAGAAATGTCAGGTAACGACGGTCTGATACTGTGAGTCCTGTGGTAATTTCAATAAGCATACACAGAATTTCGGGGTGAAAAGGAATAAATGACATTATGCAATGTGATAAAATCGAGAATATTATAATATATCCGCCAAGTTTACCGATGTTCTTCAGTGCGGAAAGAATTGATTTGTCAATGAGGGCACTTTTTTGCGGCATTGGTACGGCAATACTTGTATAAGTATCCCTATATTTTTGAAAAATAATATATCTTATGATAAAAGAGGTAATTAAGGTACAGGAATAAAAAATTAAAAATACCGGCAGAAAACAGTTAGCATTTTCTAATATTTCCATACATACAAAACCTGATAAGAATGCGGGGCTTACGTTGTTGAAGGAAGCAATGCAGATATTGGCATCTTCTTTAGAAATTGTATTTTTTTTAACAAGATTGCAGCAGGCAGCCGCACAGGCCGGATAGCCGAAAAATAAGCCGGCAAAAATTCCGTAACCGGCTTCTTTCTTTAATTTTAAAATGAAAGTAAGAGGACGCATAAATATATTAACGCCCTCTGTAAGGTTGAGATTAATTATAACATTGCTCAAAATCATAAAAGGGAAAAGAGCGGGGATTAAGGCTTTGTACCACAGGTCAAGACCGTCAAGCGCACCCTTTGCCATAATATCCGGATTTGTTAAAGATAACAGGAGAACAACAAAAATTAAAACATTATGAAATATATTACGAAACATAAGTAAAAATTGTAAAATCCATTAATATTTGTTATAATAAAGTGTATTTTTATATTATGAATTTTAGGACAGCAATTATGAAAAATTTAACAGACAATATAACAGATGAACGTTTTTTTCATTACTTTAGGGAAATATGTAACATTCCCCATGTGTCTTTTCATACGGATAAGATAAGAGATTATATAGAACATTTTGCAACAGACCACAACCTCAGGTATGCTAAGGATGATTACGGCAATATTGTAATATATAAGGACGGATCCGCGGGGTATGAAGACCATGATGCGGTAGTTCTCCAGGGACATCTTGATATGGTTGGGGCTTCCAAAGAGGAATTCGATTTTATCAATGAACCTGTCACTATTGATGAAGAACTGCTTGGACAGGGCATAGTTAAAGCAAAAGGAACAACCCTTGGAGCGGATGACGGAATAGCTGTTGCTTATATACTTGCGATTCTTGAAGATGATTCACTTTGCCATCCTCCGATAGAAGCTTTACTGACTACCAATGAAGAAGTTGGGCTTCTTGGCGCGGACGGATTTGACTGCAGTCTTTTATCGGGAACAACGGTTATTAATATTGATTCGGAGGATGAAGGCGTATTCCTTATGGGAAGTGCCGGAGGTGTAAGATGTGATATAACAATTCCTATGCAGTGGATATCTAAGTCCGGAGATAATGTCACAATAAGGGTTACGGGACTTACAGGAGGTCATTCCGGAGATAAGATAGGAACGGGAAGACCATCAGCTAACAGCCTTATGGGCAGGGTTCTTAATGAGATATTGCAGGAATGTACAGGCAGTATTGTATACATAAAGGGCGGATCCGTTGACAATGCCATAGCTAACGAATGTGAAGCAGAACTCATTACGGATGAATATGATAAAATAGCAAAGCTTTGCAATTCTGTAGAAAAAGATCTGAGACAGGAATATTTTGGAATCGATGAGAATATATCTGTTTTTGTGGGATTAAACGGCAAAACGGACAAAAAGGTGCTTGACACTGATTCTCAGAAAAGAGCAATTACGGCTTTATGCCTCGCACCGCAGGGTGTAATTGCAAGAAGCGGCGATGATAAGGAAATGGTAAATACATCGCTTAATCTGGGTATTGTGAAGCTTACTGATGATTTGAAGATGGGTTATTCGGTCAGAAGTGTTTATGAGAGTGCCAAAAACGGGCTTACAGAGAAACTTAGGTTACTGGCTTTAATGCTTGGCGGAACGGCTGTCTGCTCCGGAAATTATCCTGCATGGCAGTACGAGCCGGAATCAAGAGTGCGTGAACTGGCAGGAAATGTGTATAGGAAACTTACGGGAAAAGAACCTGTTTTTAAGACTATACATGCAGGACTTGAATGTGGTCTGTTTTACAACAGAATGAATAAGCCTGATATTGTATCATATGGACCTGATATATATGATATACATACATTTGAAGAAAGAATGGATATGGTGTCAGCGAAAAGGGTGTATGAGCTGACAGTGGAATTATTAAAAAATATGTAAGCGAGGGAACGAAGGTATGGAGATTCAGTTGTGGAAAAAAATCCTTACGCCATATGAACTGGCAGTACAGGAGATACTTGTAAAATTCAATCATATTATTATGGAGTATAGGTCGGCGGACATGTATTCTCCTATAGAGGCAGTCAACGGCAGGGTAAAAAGCATATCAAGCATTCTTGAAAAATGCCGTAAGAAAAATATTCCGCTTGAGATTGTTACCGAAAAAGTTGAAGATATTGCAGGTATAAGGGTTATATGCCAGTTTGTTGAAGATATTTACAAGGTTGTGGATATCATCAAAAAAAGAAAGGATATGACTATTGTAGAGGAAAAGGACTACATTAAGAATGTCAAACCAAGCGGCTATAGAAGCTATCATGTAATAGTTAACTATGATGTTGAGACATTGGAAGGAACAAAGACAATATTTGTAGAGATTCAGATAAGGACATTGGCAATGAATTTCTGGGCAACAATAGAACATTCATTGCAATATAAATACCGCAGAAATATTCCTGACAGGATAAGAGAGCGTCTTAACGCTTCTGCGGAAGCCATATTAAAACTTGACGAAGAGATGTCATCAATTCATGATGAAATCATGGATGCACAAAGCTCATATACTATTCATGACAATATTGTATCGGATATACTCAATAACATTCAGAATCTTTTTAAGGTTGCTAACAAAAAAGAAGTTGTTAAGATACAGGATGAATTTTTTGAGATATACAAGAGAAATAATCTTAACGAATTAAGAAGTTTCGCAAGACAGCTTGATATTATGGCAGAGGGATACAGGGCACAAAGTTACTAGAAATTTAAGTGGAGAAAAAGAGATGCAATTACCTGAAAAATATGTTAATTCCATGAAAGAACTGTTAGCTGATGAGTTTGACAGCTATATGGAAAGCTTTAATGAAAAAAGACTGTACGGACTCAGGGTTAATACAGCCAAGATATCCGTTGAAGATTTTATGAAAATCTGTCCTTTCCATATTGAAAGAATACCATGGATACCTAACGGCTTCTATTATTCGGAAAATGACAAACCGGCAAAACATCCGTATTATTTTGCAGGACTTTATTATTTACAGGAGCCCAGTGCGATGACACCGGCGTATGTTCTTCCTGTCAATAAAGGCGATAAAGTCCTGGATTTGTGTGCAGCACCCGGCGGTAAAAGTACGGAGCTTGGAGCAAAGCTTTCCGGCACGGGCTTACTTGTATCAAATGATATCAGTGCCTCAAGAGCCAAAGCACTTGTGAAAAATATAGAAGTGTTTGGAATCGGCAATGTGGTAATTACATGCGAATATCCTGAAAAACTGGCGGTAAAATTTCCTGAATTTTTCGATAAAATTCTTGTGGATGCACCATGTTCCGGTGAGGGAATGTTCAGAAAAGACAATAAGCTCATAAAAAGCTGGGAGCAGGAAGGACCTGAATTCTATTCGCCTATACAAAGAGGAATACTTAACAGTGCCGCAGCCATGTTAAAAGAGGGTGGATATATCCTTTATTCCACATGTACTTTTTCAAGAATGGAAAATGAAGACAATATCAGGGATTTTCTTGACAGACACAGTGATTTTGAACTTGTTAAAATATTCGATTATGAAGGCTTTGTAAGAGCTTACGGAATGAATGATGCAGTCAGGCTGTTTCCTCATCATCTAAAAGGTGAGGGACATTTTGTGGCATTGCTTCACAAGAAAGGAACATTGTCAGAAAATCTTAAATGCAATGGATTAAAAACATTAAAACTTCCTGACGAGATTACTGATTTTATTAAAGAACTTTCCTGTGATATAGATACGGACAGCATCAGAATCATTAATGATAAAGTATATATAATGCCACCTATGATAGATAACCTCAACGGAATAAGAACATTAAGAACAGGACTTCTTTTCGGAGAACTGAAAACAAAACGTTTTGAGCCGAGCCAGGCATTTGCAATGACACTTAAGATGGATGAGTACAGTACAACCGTAAATCTTTCTGTGGATGACATTAATGTGATTAAGTACCTCAAAGGTGAGACTATAGAGATTAATCAGGAGAATATCCGTGGCAATGCCAAAAATATCCTTGTATGTGTTGATGGATTTCCTCTTGGCTGGGGCAGATTAAACGGTACCACGATTAAGAATAAGTATCTTAGCGGCTGGAGATGGATGTAATGAAAATAAGAATTGATAAATATCTTGCCGATATGGGTGCAGGCTCAAGAACAGAAATTAAAGATGATATCAGAAAAGGACTTGTATATATTAACGGAAATAAGGTGAAGTCTGCAGGTGAAAAAGCAGACACATTGAATGATGAAGTAGCTTACAAAGAAAATATCATAAAATATATTGAATTTGAATATATACTTCTTAATAAGCCTGCAGGAGTGGTATCGGCTACAGAGGACAGAAAAGAAAAGACCGTACTGGATATTATAGACAGCAAAAGAAAAGACCTTTTTCCTGTGGGAAGACTTGATAAGGATACGGAAGGACTTTTGCTGCTTACCAATGACGGAATGCTTGCACATGAGCTTTTATCTCCTAAAAAACATGTTGATAAAAAGTATTATGTGGAGACTGACGGACTTCTTACCGATGAACACAGGAAACTGTTTAAAAACGGTATTAAGGTGGATGATGAATTTACTGCGAAAGAGGCGGAACTTCAGATATTGTCCTCAGGTGACAAAGGCTCTAAGGCATACCTGACAATAAGAGAAGGCAAATATCATCAGGTTAAGAGAATGATGGAAGCGGTCGGCAATACTGTTACATACCTTAAAAGAATAAGTATGGGTCCACTCACTTTGCCGGAAGATATGGAAACAGGAACCAGCAGAATGCTTACTGATTCTGAAATTAATATGCTAAAAGGCGGTAAATAATGTTTGAAAATATTAAAGCTGTTTTTTTTGATATGGATGGAACCATTGTTGATTCCATGTGGATGTGGAAAAAAATTGACATAGAATTTCTCGGAAAGCACAATATAGAACTTCCGGATAATTTACAAAGAGAAATAGAAGGCATGAGCTTTTCGGAGACAGCCGTGTATTTTAAAGAGAGATTTTCTCTTAAAGAAAGTCTTGAAGAAATCAAAAAAATATGGAATAATATGGCAATTGATAAATACAAAAATGAAGTGAAGCTTAAAAAAGGTGTTATGCCTGTACTTGAATTACTCAGGGATAAAGGTTATAAAACAGGCATAGCCACAAGTAATTCAATGGAACTTGCCCTTGCATGCATTGAAGCCAATGGAATAAAAAAATATTTTGATGCCATAGTGACAGGGTGCGACGTTGGAGCAGGAAAGCCGGCTCCGGATATTTATCTTAAAAATGCTAAGATATGTAATGTACTGCCAAAAGAAAGCCTTGTATTTGAAGATGTTGTACAGGGTATTGAAGCAGGACATAATGCCGGCATGAGAGTGTGTGCAGTTTTTGATGAATATTCCGTATATATAGATGAGGAAAAACATCGTAAGGCGGATTATTATATAAATGATTTCAATGAAGTTATTAAAGAACTAAGAAAGGCTGAAATATGAAAATTGCGGTAGTAACAGGTGCATCATCGGGAATTGGAAGAGAGTTTGCCAGACAGATATCTGCAAGATATGGTAAACTTGATGAAATCTGGCTCATAGCCAGAAGAAAGGAACTGCTTGAAAGTCTTCAGGAAGAAATTAAGTTAAATGCCAGAATTATTGCTATGGATTTAACCAGCGAAGAAGATATGAAGCAGTTTAAAGATTATCTTGAAGAATTAAATCCGGACATTAAAATTCTTGTCAACTGTGCCGGTTATGGAAAGGTCGGTAGATTTGAAGAAATTGACCTTAAAGAACAGACAGGTATGATTGATCTTAACTGTAAGGCATTGACAGAGATGACAGGTATATGTCTAAAATACATTTCTTCCCACAGCAGAATTATTAATGTGGCGAGTGCGGCTGCTTTCTGTCCACAGCCAAGATTTAACGTGTATGCGGCAACCAAAGCATATGTATTAAGTTTCTCAAGAGCACTTAACTGTGAACTTAAGGAAAAGAAAATCACGGTAACCTCCGTCTGCCCGGGACCTGTTGATACGGACTTTTTTGATATTGCAGGTGACAACGGAAGTGCTTTCAAGAAGAAAATGCGCGTGCCGGCAGAAAAAGTTGTGGACAAAGCAATTAAGGATGCGGCACTTGGCAATGAACTCAGTGTGTATTCGGCAATGATGAAAACAGCAGAAGTTGGAAGTAAAATAGTGCCACATAAACTGCTTATGAAATTTTTTGACCAGAGGTAACAATTTTGAAAAAGAATAAAGTATTTAAAGGACAACCGGGATATTTTTTATCAAGAAAGAAAAAACTTCTTATGGGATCACTCGCAGGTTTTCTGATGATGTTTTTATTTTTTGTAACGGGATTTATAATTTACGGAACCCCTAAGAATCTTTTTTCGGTGTTAGCTGTAATCACGGTACTTCCCACAACTAAGATATACGTCCAGTATATGATGCTCCCATGGAAAAACAACGCCGACAGGGAATATCTCGAAAATATTAAAGCTGAATATCCTGATGTGGATTTTTATGCGGAACTTCTGATGACGGGACTTGATAAAAGATATGAGATAACATATCTTGCCATTGACAAGGACGAGAATATTACTGCATATTCGGGAAATCCCAAGTCTGAAAAGGAACTGTTTTCAAAAGCAGTTGTAAATTTTCTTAATTATTATAACTTTGATGCCAAAGTTAAACTTTTTACCGATATCAGAGAGTTTGAAAAATATCTGAAAAAAATAGAGACGGGAAAAACCTCTCCGACATCTGAACAGAAGGAACATATGGAAGTTGTATTTGAAAAAGTTTCCATAATGAGTATATAAATGAAAGAATATATTATCGGAAAAAATGAAGCAGGACAAAGGTTTGATAAATATATTTTCAAACTGCTTAAAAATGCCGGTACGGGCCTTATTTTTAAACAGTTAAGAAATAAGAATATTGTCCTGAACGGAAAAAAAGCCAAAGGCAATGAAATATTAAAAGAAAATGACAGTGTCAGGATATTTATGTCAGATGACACCATAAATAAATTTACAGGCGGACCCCTGCATATAAGCAAAACAGGGTTTCGCCTTGATGTCATATATGAAGATGATGATATTCTGTTAGCTTCAAAGCCTGTGGGGGTACTGTCACAGAAATCTTCGGATAAAGATATATCAATGAATGAATATCTTATAGAATATCTGACAGATAATGGTTTTGACAAAGAAAGCCTTGCGACGTTTAAACCATCATTCTGTAACAGACTTGACAGAAATACAAGCGGTCTTATGATTGCCGGAAAATCATTAAGAGGACTGCAGAAGATGTCTGAAATAATTAAAGACAGGAGCATACATAAATTCTATCTTACAATAGTCAAAGGCAAAGTAGATAAAAAATCTGTAATAAAGGGATATTTAAGGAAAGATGAAAAAAACAATAAAGTGGTAATATATGATAATCCGGTTAAGGACGGTTACGAGATACATACAGAATATGAGCCATTAGCCACGAAAGATGATATGACACTTCTTAAGGTGAGGCTTATTACAGGAAAGACACATCAGATAAGAGCTCATCTTGCAGGAATTTCCCATCCTGTTCTCGGTGATTTTAAATACGGTGACAAGGTGTTTAATGAGAAATACGGAGAAAAAAAACAGCTTCTTCATTCATATCAGGTGGTATTTCCGAAACTGGATGATTTTCCGGACATATCGGAAAAAAGTTTTAATACGCCATATCCCGTGAATTTTACGAAATATTTTAAGGAGAACTAAAATGGCAGAATCCAGAGGACTAAGAGGTTCGGTTCTTGAGGAAATGATTAATATGAGCAATGAAGTTTACAGAAATCACGGACTTGCCCTCATACAGAAAGTACCTACACCTATAACACCCATTAATATCGATAAAGAATCAAGACACATAACCCTTGCGTATTTTGAACAGAAAAGTACGGTGGATTATATAGGTGTTGTTCAGGGAATACCTGTGTGTTTTGATGCGAAAGAGTGCAGGACAAAAACATTTCCGCTTCAAAATATACATAGTCATCAGATGGAATTTATGGCTAAGTTTGAAAAGCAGGATGGAGTTGCTTTTTTTCTTGTTATGTTTACAGGTGAGAACAGGTGCTTTTATGTGCCGTATCGTGATATGAAAGTATTTTGGGAC